>Ga0228703_1000026_pt1 | contig 199742 bp, 223 predicted proteins | sample McNCre217_Aug_MG_3_FD_178020 | JGI IMG/M metagenome (GOLD analysis project Ga0228703, IMG submission 178020) | Freshwater microbial communities from McNutts Creek, Athens, Georgia, United States - 29-17_Aug_MG | ecosystem: Environmental > Aquatic > Freshwater > Creek | place: USA: Georgia... | reverse complement strand
GCGGTCCAAACAAGGACTACATCAACCTCGACATGACCCACTTGGGCGCTGAGACCATCATGAAGCGTTTGCCTTCGGTGTTCGAAATTGGCCACAACTTTGCCAACGTCGACATCACCAAAGAGCCAATCCCCGTGATTCCCACCATCCATTACCAAATGGGCGGCATCCCGACCAACATCAACGGTCAAGTGGTCACCCAAAACGCCAACAACGAAAGCGTTGTGGTGAATGGTTTGTACGCTGTGGGCGAATGCTCTTGCGTGTCGGTGCACGGCGCCAACCGCTTGGGTACCAACTCCTTGCTCGACTTGTTGGTGTTCGGCCGCGCGGCTGGCAACCACATTGTTGAGTTCAACCAAAAGAACAAAGAGCACAAGCCTCTGCCAGCCAATGCGGCTGACGTGACCTTGGCGCGCTTGGCTCGTTTGGAAGCCAACAAAACTGGCGAATACGCGCAAGACGTCGCCAACGACATCCGCAACACCATGCAATCACACGCCAGCGTGTTCCGCACACAGGCGTTGATGGACGAAGGCGTCAAGCAAATCGCGGCCCTGCGCGAGCGCGTGAACAACATCGGCTTGAAAGACAACTCCAAAGTCTTCAACACCGCACGCATCGAAGCCTTGGAAGTGGAAAACTTGATCGAAGCTGCACAAGCCACCATCGTGTCTGCTGCTGCGCGTAAAGAAAGCCGCGGCGCTCACACCGTGAACGACTACGGCGACACGCCTGAGCATCCCAACGGTCGTAACGACCAAGACTGGCACAAGCACACCCTGTGGCACAAAGAAGGCAACAAGCTGACTTACAAGCCCGTGCAAATGAAGCCCTTGACCGTCGAGAGCGTCAAGCTCCAGACCCGTACTTTCTGATCAGGTAAACACCATGACAAAACGCACGTTCCAAATCTATCGCTACGACCCAGACACCGACGCCAAGCCGTACATGCAGACCATCGAGGTCGAATTGGATGGCAACGAGCGCATGCTCTTGGACGCTTTGATGAAACTCAAAGCTGTCGACCCCACCATTTCGTTCCGTCGTTCATGCCGTGAAGGCGTGTGCGGTTCAGACGCGATGAACATCAACGGCAAAAATGGTCTGGCCTGCTTGACCAACATGCGCACCCTCCCCGGCGTGATCGTGTTGAAGCCGCTGCCAGGTCTGCCTGTCATCCGCGACTTGATCGTGGACATGACCCAGTTTTTCAAGCAATACCACTCCATCAAGCCTTACTTGGTCAACGACACACAAGTGCCCGAAAAAGAGCGTCTGCAGTCGCCCGAAGAGCGCGATGAGTTGAACGGCTTGTACGAATGCATCTTGTGCGCCAGCTGCTCCACCAGCTGCCCATCTTTCTGGTGGAACCCTGACAAGTTCGTGGGCCCTGCTGGTTTGTTGCAAGCCTATCGCTTCATTGCTGATAGCCGCGACCAAGACACCGCTGGCCGTTTGGACAACTTGGAAGACCCTTACCGTCTGTTCCGTTGCCACACCATCATGAACTGCGTCGACGTGTGCCCCAAGGGTTTGAACCCCACCAAGGCCATCGGCAAGATCAAAGAATTGATGGTTCGTCGCGCCATCTAAGGCTCGGCAAAACATCACACGGAGCACCAAGATGGACGCGGACGCACCATTTCGCGACACCTCAGTCGGTGATCCGACGCTGGACGGCCTAGACGGCAAGCTTTCGCTTGGCGAACGGGCCCTCAGCAAACTGCACTGGCGTAGCCGGCGCGGCCTGCTCGAAAACGATTTGTTCATCCAAAAGTTTTTCGAGCGGCATGAATCTCGCTTAACCGTGGGCCATGCCAGAGGCATGTATGAGTTGATGGACTTGTCTGACAACGATTTGCTCGACATCTTGTTGCGACGCAAAGAATTGCCAGAGAAGCCCCTGACAGAAGAAGCACTCGAAGTGCTGAGTATGTTGAGACACTGAACCGAACACCGCTTTTAAAAGACATTTAGGAATCACCATGAAACTTGCAGACAACAAAGCCACCCTGTCGTTCAGCAACGGCAGCCCCAGCATCGACATGCCCGTCTACAGCGGCAGCGTTGGTCCTGACGTGATCGACATCCGTAAGTTGTACGGCCAAACTGGCATGTTCACTTATGACCCAGGCTTCTTGTCAACCGCCTCTTGCCAATCTGGCATCACCTACATCGACGGTGACAAAGGTGAGTTGCTGTACCGCGGCTACCCTATCGAACAACTCGCCACCAACTGCGACTACCTCGAAACTTGCTACCTGTTGCTGAAGGGCGAACTGCCCAACGCGGCACAAAAAGCTGAGTTCGAGAACACCGTGACCAACCACACCATGGTCAACGAGCAAATGCAATTCTTCTTGCGTGGCTTCCGCCGTGACGCACACCCGATGGCTGTGTTGACTGGCTTGGTGGGTGCGTTGTCTGCGTTCTATCACGACAGCACTGACATCAACAACCCAGAGCACCGCGAAATCGCAGCGATCCGTTTGATCGCCAAGATGCCAACATTGGTGGCGATGGCTTACAAATACGGCGTGGGTCAGCCCTACATGTACCCACAGAACAACCTGAGCTACTCAGGCAACTTCCTGCGCATGATGTTCGGTACGCCTTGCGAAGAATACGTGGTCAACCCCGTGCTCGAGCGCGCCATGGACCGCATCTTCACATTGCACGCAGACCACGAGCAAAACGCTTCGACATCGACTGTGCGTTTGTGCGGTTCGTCAGGCACCAACCCCTTCGCAGCCATCGCTGCGGGCGTGGCTTGCTTGTGGGGCCCCGCACACGGCGGCGCCAACGAAGCTTGCTTGAACATGCTGGAAGAAATCCAAGCCATGGGCGGCGTCTCTAAAGTGGGCGAGTTCATGGAAAAGGTCAAAGACAAAAACTCTGGTGTCAAGCTCATGGGCTTCGGTCACCGTGTTTACAAAAACTATGACCCACGCGCCAAGTTGATGCAAGAAACTTGCGACGAAGTGTTGAAAGAACTCGGCCTCGAAAACGACCCACTGTTCAAGTTGGCCAAGGCTTTGGAAAAGATCGCTTTGGAAGACGAGTACTTCGTCAGCCGCAAGCTCTACCCCAACGTCGACTTCTACTCTGGCATCGTGCAACGCGCCATCGGCATTCCAGTGAACTTGTTCACCGGTATCTTCGCCTTGGCACGTACCGTGGGCTGGATCGCTCAGTTGAACGAAATGATCAGCGACCCCGAGTACAAAATCGGTCGCCCACGTCAGTTGTTCACTGGCGAAGCTCACCGCAACGTCGAGCCATTGGCCAAGCGCAAGTAATTGCCTACCCTGTCGCGCTTCGTGCGCGACAGCCAAAAAGCCCTGCTGTTCCACGTGAACTTCAGGGCTTTTTTGTTTCTGGGCATGACGGAATCTCTAGCAATGGTAGGCTCTGCCGCTATGAGTTCTGTTCCGTTTCTAAACACGCCCGACGCCCTGCGCCAACTGGCCAATCAACCCCACACCCCTTGCCAATGCAGCTTGCAACATTGCGCAGGCTGGGAAAGCGTCAACGACACCGCATGGCCTGCCCAGCAAATGACCCTCATGGCCACCTTGCGCGACCCTGATGTGTATGAACCCACGTTTGAAGAGCAACACCCAAATGGCACTCGTTACGAATCCGCCGATGCGCCTGTGGCTTTGAAGTTTTTTCCGTACAACCGTTGCGATGTGCACGCCTGTAGCAAATGCCAACAGCAGGTACTGCGTTACACCGAGTTTGGTGGCTACTACGTCGACCACCGCGCACGTCGCCTAAATGCTGAGTTGATTACCGACTAAGCGAGTGTTCGCAGTCTTCCCACGGCAGCACGTTGCAGCCGCAATGCGGCACTTCTACCGCGGGCTTTGATGCAACTGGTGGTTTGACCTTAACCACGGATGCTTTAGAGCTTGCAAGCGCTGTAGAGCCCGTATCTTGGGCTGCATCTAAGTTGGGAATCCAGCGCAGAAACGGCGTGAGATCTTCCACATCCACGATGTACCAAACCTTCTTGGCTGAATCCCAACGCGCCCCCAATGCTTTGGCGGCGTCTTTTTCGGCAAATGGGGTGACCAGGTTAATTCGCATCACGCACCTCTGGCGTTTAGCCCAATGCCATCTCGCCGCCCAAGACCTCAAACAAGTCGGGCAGCAGCTTGCTCAGTTCCCCGGTGGCAATGGCCACATCGGCGTCAAAGCCTTCGTCTTTTTCGGTAGACGTGGCTTCAAACACCACATCTAAAAACGTGATCTTTTTCAGCTGCATGCCTTCGGTCAGCGAGAACGACACACGCCCTTCCCAAGTCAGTGCCAAACGCGTGGGCAGCTTACCGCTTTCCACATGGTGCTTCACTTCATCGGTATCCAGCGGGTGGCGCACATAGCGCACCACAGACTTGGATTCATCTGCGGCCTTCAGTTGGCATTCGCGGTCCACGCTGAACGCAGCGGGTGACTCTTGCGTGATCAACCACGAAGCCATCGCCGATTGGGGCGACATTGCGGTGTTAATCAAGGTCAGGCTCAGGCCCGCAAAAGACTTGACCAGCATGGTCACCACTTCGTCTGCTTTGGCTTGGCTGCCTGCGTCCATCACCAACAGATGGGTGGTGGGGTCTATCCACACCAACACGGATGATTCTTTGCTGAAGGCCATGGGCATCAAAGACATCTTCACGTCTTCTTTGATTTCCTTCATCTCTTTCTTGCCAGGCTTACGACCTTCAGTCGCCTCAATCTGTGCGCTGCGTTCTTTGGCCTTGCGCGTCACCACCGAGCCAGGCACGCCTCGGGTCTCCATCTTGAGTTTCAGAATGCGCTGACCACCCACGGCCTCGACCAAGGGGCCGTGCGCTTCACCACGCGGCTCAACCCAGCCAATGGCTTTTTCTTGGCTGGCACCGCAAGGCACAAAGCGCTCGGCGTCCAACGCCTGTTCGATTTGCTCCAAGGTGGGGCTCCAGCCTTCACCAATTCGATACACCATCACATTTTTGAACACGAGTTACCTTTGCTCTTGGGCACTGCCGAAATAAAAAAGCCAACCGCAAGAGTTGGCTTTGGAAGTTGTGATGATTTTAGCGCCTGCGTATTGGCGTCACTTCATCAAAGCAGCCAACTCTTCATCGGTGATCAAAGATGTTGGCGTCATCTCTCGCACAGCAGCACCTTTGATTTGCTCTTGAATTTGGGCCAACGCCGCACGTTGCTGTTGAAAAGAGGCCGACAAATTGCGGGCCAAATCGGCGTTTGGCAAATCAGCCACCTTGCCTTGACGGGCCCACACCACGGCTTGCACTTGCACTTGCTCAACCAAGGTTTGCAACTGCTCACCCGCATGCTGAATGCGATTGATCTTTTCGCGCAGCTGCGCATTCTCAGGGTGGCGTCGTTCTGTCGCAGTCATAGCTTCACCTCTTTCAAGCGTCTGTTTCTATTATGAAGACATCTCGAAAAAAGACAGCGTAAAAAGTGAGAACCATAGAACTCAAAGAACAAAAAAAACGCGCCTGAAGGGCGCGTTTTTATCGTATCTGGCGGAAGCTGTGAGATTCGAACTCACGGAGGGCTCACACCCTCGCCGGTTTTCAAGACCGGTGCATTCAACCGCTCTGCCAAGCTTCCTAGTTGAAATTCAGGCGAGATTGTAATGGCTCTTTGGCCCGTTTTCACGATCAGGCTTCAGACAAAAACAAAGATTGCAAATCGCTCAAAAAATCAAAGCCACGTTCGGTGGGTACCACGCGCTGAAAATCGCGCGTGATGAGGCCTTTGGCCTCGGCCTCTAACAAGGCCGCCTGAATCGCTGTCACGGGCAAGCCCGTGCGATCGGTGAAATCAGCCAGTGAAAAACCGTGACGCAAGCGCAGAGCGTTGAGCATGAACTCAAACGGCAGCTCGGCACGCGTCACTTCGGTGCTTTGGGCCACGGCGCGCTCAGGTCGGCTGGTGTCTAGCGCGTGGTCCATGAACAGACGCGGGTCTCGGTTGCGCACTTGGCGCAGCACGCGGTGGGCAAAGCTGAGTTTGCTGTGTGCGCCAGCACCAATGCCCAAATAGTCGCCAAACTGCCAGTAGTTGAGGTTGTGCCAGCAGCGGTGGTTGTCCTTGGCGTAGGCCGACACTTCATAGCGGTGCAGGCCCACGGCGGCGGTGCGCTCGGTGATGCGGTCGAGCATGGCGTAGGCGTCGTCGTCTTCCGGCACTTGGGGCGGGAATTTGGCAAACACGGTGTTGGGCTCGATGGTGAGGTGGTACACCGACAAATGCGGGGGCTGCAAAGACAAAGCCATATCCAAGTCTTCGTCCAACTGCGCCAGTGTTTGGCCAGGCAAGGCGTACATCAAATCGAGGTTGAAGGTGTCAAAGGCTTCACGTGCCTCTTCTACCGCAGCAATGGCTTGGGCGCGGTTGTGCACACGGCCTAAGGCTTGCAAGTGTTGGTCGTTAAAGCTTTGCACGCCCACCGACAAGCGGGTCACGCCTGCGGCGCGGAAGGCGCGGAAGCGGTCTTTCTCGAACGTGCCAGGGTTGGCCTCTAGCGTGATTTCGCAATCGGCCTCTAGACGCAAACGCGCACGCATGTCACTGATCAGCCGCTCAATCGCAGCAGGCGAAAACAAGCTGGGCGTGCCGCCACCAATGAAGATGCTGTGCACGCTGCGCCCCCAGATAAGGGGCAAGCTGTGCTCTAGATCAGCGCACAGAGCATCAAGGTAGCGCTGCTCGGGCAGCTCACCACCCACACTGCTTTGCGCTTCGTGGGAGTTGAAGTCGCAATACGGGCACTTCTTCAAGCACCACGGCAAATGCACGTACAGCGAGAGCGGTGGCAAGCTGCTGAGTGACAGTGTGCCGGGGCGCATGAGGTGTTGGATATCTTGGGTCATCGAAGAAGCTTTAAGCGAACCAACGCTCGCGCATGAGTGCAAGCATTTGCTGTGCAGCTTGACCACGGTGGCTGTTGGCGTTTTTCATCTCAACGGGCAGTTCGGCAAAAGTTTTACCAAAGCGCGGGATGAACATGATGGGGTCAAAGCCAAAGCCGTTGCTGCCCACAGGCGTGCGCGTGATTTCGCCCACAGCGCGGCCCACGGCAATGAGCGGCTCAGGATCGTCTGGGTGGCGTACGGCCACCAAGGTGCTGACCAAGGCGGCTCGGCGGTTATCGATATTTGCCATTTGCTCGAGCAAGGCGCGCACGTTGTTGTCATCGCTTTTCTCGTAGCCAAACTGGGTGGCGTAGTAGGCAGTTTGCACACCAGGCAGGCCGCCAAAGGCGTCCACGCACAAGCCCGCATCGTCGGCCACGGCGGGCAAGCCGCTTTCACGCGAAGCATGGCGGGCTTTGGCCAAGGCGTTTTCAACGAAGGTGTGAAACGGCTCTTCGGCTTCGCTAATCTGCAAATCGCCTTGGCGCACCAGCTCGACGCCCAAGGGCGCAAACATGGCTTGCAACTCGGCGAGCTTGCCTTGGTTGTTGGAGGCTAGAACGATTCGCTTCAAGGTGTTTAAACCGGCGCTTGACATCAAGACTGCAGAGCTTCTTGCTGCATGGCAATGAGTTCGCGCACACCTTTTTCGGCCAAGGCCAACAAGGCGTTCATTTGGTCGCGGGTGAAGGGCAAGCCTTCGGCCGTGCCCTGCACTTCCACATAGTGGCCAGCACTGGTCATGACCACGTTCATGTCGGTGTCGCAGCCGGAGTCTTCGGTGTATTCCAAATCGAGCAAAGGCAAGTCGCCCAACATGCCGACAGAAATCGCAGCCACGCCTTGGGTGATGGGGCTCTCGGTCAGCTTGCCTGCGGCGATGAGTGTGTTCACTGCATCTTGCGCAGCCACAAATGCGCCGGTGATGCTGGCCGTGCGTGTGCCGCCATCGGCTTGCAACACGTCGCAGTCAAGGTGAATGGTGCGCTCACCCAGCTTCTTCAAATCAAACACCGCGCGCATGGAGCGGCCAATGAGGCGCTGAATTTCTTGCGTGCGGCCCGATTGCTTGCCGCGCGCAGCTTCGCGGTCGCTGCGGGTGTGGGTGGCGCGAGGCAGCATGCCGTATTCGGCAGTGACCCAGCCTTCGCCCGAGCCTTTTTTGTGCCCCGGTACTTTCTCTTCCACCGACGCGGTGCACAGCACTTTGGTGTGACCAAACTCAATCAGCACAGAGCCTTCGGCGTGCATGGTGTAGTGGCGGGTGATGCGCACGGGACGCAGTTGGTCGGCAGCACGGGTGTGGCGAGAGGCGGGCAAGGATGTGGTCATTTTTAGGCTTTGAATCAAGCGTTCGAGGGGTTCAGTCAAACGTCAATTGTCGGGCAATCCGAATAGGCACAAAAGTGCGGCGGCTGGCCTGAGATAATCTTGTCTTTGATACCAAACGCCACACCATGCCCATTTACAGCATGACCGGTTATGCCAGCGCGCAAACCGAGCTGACTTCTGACACCGCCAACAGCCCAGCCCTGCGCTTGGGGCTAGAGATTCGCTCGGTCAACAGCCGCTTTCTGGACCTGACGTTCAAGATGCCCGAAGAACTGCGCCAGCACGAAGCGGCCATGCGCGAGTTGGTGACCAAGCATCTCAAACGCGGCAAGGTCGAAGTGCGCGCCAACATTGAAAGCACGGCTGACACCAGCTTTGCTGAACCCACCCCTGCCTTGCTGCAGCGCCTGTCGACCCTGCAGGACGTGGTGCACGCGCACTTGCCCAAGGCCAATGGCCTATCGGTGGCCGATGTGTTGCGCTTGGCCACGGCTCAGTCTGCCGCGCCAGCCGACATTGGCCCTGCGGTGCTGAAGCTGGCCCAAACCACCCTGACTCAACTGAGCGATGCCCGCGAACGCGAAGGCGCACGTTTGGCCCAAACCCTGCGCGAGCGCATTGGCCAATTGCGCGTGCTGGCCACACAGGCCGCGCCACTGGTGCCGCAGCTAGTGGAGCAACAGCGCTTGCGCTTTTTAGAGCGTTGGCGCGAAGCCATGGCTTTGACCGAAGGCACTACCCTGCCCGAAGCCGCGCAAGACCGCGCGTTGACCGAAGCCACCTCGTTTGCCATTCGCATTGACGTGGCCGAAGAGCTGACCCGCTTGGTGTCGCACTTTGACGAGATGGACGACCTGCTGGCCAAAGGCGGCAAGGCCGAAGGTGTAGGCAAGCGTTTGGACTTCCTGATTCAAGAGCTGCACCGCGAGGCCAATACTTTGGGCTCAAAGTCAGCCACCATGGAAATGACCCGTATTTCGGTGGACATGAAAGTGTTGATCGAACAACTCCGCGAACAAGTACAGAACATCGAATAATGGACAACTTCCCCGGCAACCTTTTTGTGGTCGCGGCCCCCAGCGGGGCTGGCAAATCAAGCCTCGTCAAAGCCTTGATGGAGCTGGACGCCAAAGTGCGCCCTTCCGTGTCGCACACCACCCGCCCACCGCGCGGGCAAGAAAAGCATGGCCGCGAGTACTTCTTTGTCTCGCCACAAGAATTTGACCAAATGGTCGCTTCTGATGCTTTCTTGGAATGGGCCAATGTGCACGGCAAGCGCTACGGCACCTCGCGCAAAGCCATTGAAGACCGTATTGCCCAAGGCGCTGACGTGATTTTGGAAATCGACTTCCAAGGTGCCATCCAAGTCAAGAAGCTGTTTTCCAACGCCGTGCTCATCTTCATCTTGCCGCCGAGCTGGGAAGAACTGAAGTCTCGCCTGCACAACCGTGGCGAAGACGCCGCAGACATCATTGAGCTGCGCCTGAAGAACGCGGCCGACGAGATGGCACAGGCCAAAGAATTTGACTACGTTATAATCAACGAATTGTTTGAGACTGCCTTGTTCGACCTGAAAGCGATCGTGCATGCACAGCGCCTCAAATACCTGGCACAGCGCCGGGCTCGGGCTGATATCTTTCAAGCCCTGAACATCACCTGAATTCTGGAGTACCCACATGGCCCGCATCACTGTTGAAGATTGCCTCGAGCAAATCCCTAACCGCTTTCAATTGGTGCTGTGCGCCACTTACCGCGCTCGCATGCTCAGCCAAGGACACACACCCAAGGTCGAGAGCAAAAACAAGCCAGGCGTGACAGCTTTGCGCGAAATCGCTGCTGGTCAAATCGGCATTGAAATGCTGAAAAAAGTACCCGGCTAAATCGGGCTTGCCCCAAGTCAAAAGCACCGCACTGCGGTGCTTTTTTATTGCGGGTAAAGTAAACGGTATGAGCGTTACCCAATCCACGTTAAAGCCCCCTACTTCCCTGTCTGGAAGTGCGGCTGCAGCCAATGCGGCAGCGGCCAGCTTTGCTGCGTTGACTGAAAAACTAGGCTACCTCAATGCAGAAGGCCTAGACATGGTGCGCCGTGCCTACCGCTATGCCGACGAAGCCCATTTGGGCCAGCTGCGCAACAGCGGCGAGCCCTACATCACCCACCCCATCGCCGTGGCGGCGCAATGTGCGGAATGGAAGCTCGATGCACAAGCCCTGTCGGCCGCACTGCTGCACGATGCGATGGAAGACTGTGGCATCACCAAAACCAATCTGATCGAACGCTTTGGTATCCAAGTGGCCGAATTGGTAGATGGCCTGACCAAGCTCGACAAGCTGGAATTCAACACCCGCGAAGAGAACCAAGCCGAGTCGTTCCGCAAAATGCTGCTGGCCATGGCGCGCGATGTGCGCGTCATCCTCATCAAGCTGGCCGACCGCAGCCACAACATGCGCACCATGGGTGACATGCCGCGCAGCAAATGGGGTCGCATCTCGAACGAAACGCTTGAAATTTACGCGCCCATTGCCCACCGTTTGGGTCTGAATCAAACCTACCGAGAACTGCAAGAACTGGCCTTTCAACATCTGTGGCCTTGGCGCCATCAAGTGCTGAGCAAAGCCATTCAAAAAGCCCGCCACCGCCGCCGCGATTTGATGCAAAAGGTGGAACAAGAGGTGGAGACCTCATTTGCCAAAGCAGGCCTCAAAGTGCGCATCTCAGGTCGAGAGAAAACGCTGTATTCGATTTACAAAAAGATGGCGGGCAAGAGCCTGAGCTTTGCACAGGTGACCGACATTTATGGTTTCCGTCTCATCCTGCCCGATGTGATCGACTGCTACACCGCTTTAGGCGTGCTGCACCAGATGTACAAGCCCGTGCCTGGCAAATTCAAAGACCACATTGCCATTGCCAAACTCAACGGCTACCAATCGCTACACACCACCATCGTGGGCCCATCGGGATTGAACGTGGAGTTTCAAATGCGCACCGAGGCCATGCACCTCGTAGCCGAAACGGGTGTGGCCGCACACTGGCTCTACAAAGACAAAGGCTCAAGCAACGAAGCCAATGCCAACTTGGGCAACAAGTGGCTGCAATCGCTGCTGGACATCCAAGATGAAACCCGTGACGCCACCGAGTTTTGGGATCACGTCAAAGTCGACCTGTTCCCAGATGCGGTGTATGTGTTCACACCCAAAAGCAAAATCATGGCAATGCCACGCGGAGCCACTATCGTGGACTTTGCTTATGCCGTGCACAGCGATGTGGGCGACCGCACCATGGCAGGCAAGGTCAATGGCGAACAAGTACCGCTGCGCACCGAATTGCGCAGCGGCGACATCGTCGAAGTCATCACCTCAGCCGTAGCGTCACCCAACCCTGCATGGCTAGGCTTTGTGCGCACAGGTCGTGCACGCTCCAAGATTCGCCACCACCTCAAAACCATGGCACATGCCGAATCGCAAAGCTTGGGTGAGAAGTTGTTGGCACAAGCGCTGCGCGCTGAAGGTATTGAAAAAATGCCAGCACGCGATGGCGAGCATGCTTCGCTGTGGGACAAGCTGTTGCATTTCACAGGTAGCAAAACACAAGCCGAGTTGTTGACCGACATTGGTTTAGGTAAACGCGTGGCCAGCATCGTGGCCAAACGTTTGGCGACCTTGTTGTCCGACACGGGCCTCAAGCCCGATGCCTTGCTGCTGAGCCGCGAACGCTTCACGGCACATGAAAATGTGTCGCAAGGCAGTGTGACAGTCGATGGCAGCGAAAACGCCTCCGTGCAATACGCCACCTGCTGTCGCCCTGTCCCAGGGGACGCCATCGTGGGCTACTTGGGTCGCGGTGAAGGCTTGGTGGTGCACACCGATCAGTGCGGTGTGGCTCAGCGTTTGAAATACAAGGACAGCGAACGTTTCATCGCCGTGGAATGGGCTGAAGAACCCACACGTGCTTTTGAAGTAGCCGTTGTGGTGACGGTCAGTAACGGCAAAGGTGTGCTGGCGCGTGTCGCATCTGCCATCACCAGTGCCGAAGCGGACATCACCCACGTGTTGATGGCAGACGAGGTCAGCGGCCGCGAAGAAGCCACTGATTTGCGATTCATCTTCACCGTGCGCGACACAACTCACCTAGAGACTGTGCTGGGTAACCTGCGCCGTGTGCCTGCCGTACTGCAAGCGCATCGCGTGATCTCGGGCGTGGGACGCGAAGCCTAAGACTTGTCCAGCTCAGGTGCTGGATAACGCACCTCAACGACTTCAACCTCTTGCATGCCCACAGGCGTGACCAGCTTCACCACATCGCCCTCACGCGCTTTGAGCAATGCACGTGCAATAGGCGACACCCAAGTCACCTCGGCTTTCAGGCTATCGGCCTCATCGATACCTAGGATGGTGACCGTGCGCTCCACATCCGCCTCATCCACATACGTCACAGTGGCGCCAAAAAAAACTTGGTCGCTGCCGTGGTGCACGCTGGGATCGGTGACTTCGGCAATTTCAAGGCGCTTGGTCAAAAAACGAATGCGTCTATCAATCTCACGCAAACGCTTTTTGCCATACAAATAATCGCCGTTCTCAGAGCGATCACCATTACTAGCGGCCCAATGCACGATTTCTACGATGCGTGGACGCTCGTTGTCAATCAACTCAAACAGTTCCGCACGCAACACGGCATAGCCTTGCGGTGTGATGTAGTTTTTACTGCCCGCAGGCAAGGGTGGCAAGGTGATGTCCTCTTCCTCGCCATCCGTCTCGCGGGTGAAAGCCTTGCTCATGGCGGATCAGAAACTCAATGCCAGCCAATGACTTGGTAGCCACGCTCAGCCAAACATTGCTGAACAAACTGGCGATACAAGCTGCTACCGCTGACGGATTGACCCGCGGCAGTGGCTGCGGCACCACCAGCGCCAATCGCCGCTGCGCCTGCGGCAATATTCTTCAGGTCAGGTTTATGACCGCTGAGCAATGAGCCCACCACACCTGCGGTCCCCACGCCTGCCGCACCTGCGGCGGCTGCACGACCTGCGTCGACTTTATTCACAGCTCCCACCTCGGATTGCTGCGCCAACTCAGCGCAAGACTGGGCATCGGCATTGGCTTGCATGGGGCCCACGCGTTGGTAATGAACGTTGGGATAAAACGCTGGCTTGGCCACAGGCGTGGCGCAACCGATCAACAACACAGCCGAAACAGCAGTGGCTGCAGATAAGGCAATGACTCGGTGATTTTTCATGGGTGAAATTAGATGGAGTGAAAGCAATTGAACGCGACCAAAGAAAAAGGGTTTACATCCGAAAATGTAAACCCTTGTTCAATTTGGTGCGGCTGGCAGGAATCGAACCCACGACCCCTTGGTTCGTAGCCAAGTACTCTATCCAGCTGAGCTACAGCCGCTCTGGAAAACCGAAAGTATATCACAGTTTTTTTGGTAGGGCGTGACAGACTTGAACTGTCGACCAAAGGATTATGAGTCCTCTGCTCTAACCAACTGAGCTAACGCCCCAACCGAAGCGACAGATTGTAGGGGCATCGCCAACTATCATCTTGGCCATGAAACTCTCTCCCAGAGCCCTTGGGCTCAGCGCCGCGGTTGTCACGGTCCTGATTTGGTCATCGTTCATCGTGGTGGCGCGCGCATCCGCCGCGCAAAATTTGCTTCCTCTCGACATTGGTTTTTTGCGCATCATCGGTGCAGGCTGCGTGCTGCTGCCTTGGGGTTGGTGGCTCATGCGCTCGCAGCGCCAATCAGGCGAACGGGTGGGCTCGCTCATGGGCTTATCGCCTCTGCCCTTGCGCATCACCGCTTTAGCGGGTCTTTTTGGCAGCATGCTGTATGCCATGCTGGCCTACTCTGGGTTTTTCTATGCTCCCGCTGCACATGCCTCCGTGCTGATGCCTGGCAGCTTGCCGCTATGGACCTCACTCTTAGCTATCGTGGTTTTGCACGACCACATCACCCGAGCACGCGCCATGGGCTTGGCTTGCATCGTGTTGGGCGACTTGCTGGTGGGCGGCGCGAGCTTGCTCAAAGCTTTTGAAGGTGGTGAAGTGTGGAAGGGCGATGTGATGTTCATGTGCGCCGCGTTTTGCTGGGCGTGTTACAGCGTGCTGGTACGCCGCCACGCGCTTGAGCCTGTGCGGGCCACCATCGCCATCACCGCATTTTCTTGTGTGAGTTTTGTGCCTATCTATGGCTTGGCCGCTTACGCGGGCTGGGTGCCTACGCATCTGGGCTCAGCGCCAGCCGCGGAAATGTTGTTTCAAGCGGTTTACCAAGGCGTGGGCTCGGTGGTGATTTCAGGCATCACCTTCAATGTGATGATTCGCCACTATGGCCCTGTGCGCTCCACCATGATTACCGCCTTGGTGCCGGGACTGTCCGCCTTGGGTGCCGTGGTGTTTTTGAATGAACCTATGAGCCTGAACCTATTGGGTGGTTTGGCTTTGGTCACCTGCGGTATTTTGTTTGGCGTGCGCTTGCCAAAAACCTAAGCGCTTCACTTGTGGCTGAGCGCGTTGCTCACCAGCTTGGATGTGATGTCCACAATTTGAATCATGCGGTCATAGGCCATGCGCGTGGGGCCAATCACACCCAGCGTGCCCACTACATGGCCATCGATCTCATAAGGCGCACTGACCACCGACAGCTCTTCCATGGGCACGATTTTGCTTTCACCGCCGATATAGATACGCACACCTTCCGCTTGGGCTGAACTATCTAGCAACCGTACCAACTGCGCTTTTTGTTCAAACAAATCAAAGGCACGGCGCAAGTTACCCATGTCACTGGAGAAGTCGCTCACCGACAGCAAGTTGCGCTCGCCGCTGATGACCACATCATCTTGCGCCTGCGTCAACGCTTCGGTACTGACCTGCACAGCCGCTTGCATCAGCGTGGCAATTTCGCCGCGCAGTGACTCCACCTCCGCCAATAGTTTTTCGCGCACTTGCTCAATCGCCATGCCTGCGAAATGTTGGTTGAGATAGTTAGACGCTTCCACCAACTGAGAAGAGGTGTAGTCGGTTTCGGTGAACAGCACACGGTTTTGCACATCACCTTCGGGCGACACGATGATGACCAGCAAGCGACGATCCGACAGGCGCAAAAACTCAATGTGGCGAAACACCGAACTGCGGCGCGGTGCAATCACCACGCCCACAAAGTGAGACAAATCGGACAGCAAATGGGCCGCATTGGCAATCACTTTTTGCGGTTGATCAGGGGCCAAGGTTGGCGTTTGCATGTGACTGCGCTCAGCCGTCAGCATGGTGTCCACAAACAACCGATAACCCAACGCTGTGGGAATACGGCCTGCCGAAGTGTGGGGGCTGGCAATCAGGCCCAACTCTTCTAAATCGGACATCACATTGCGGATGGTGGCGGGTGACAGCTCAATGCCTGTGGCGCGAGACAACGTGCGTGAACCGACGGGTTGCCCGTCGGCGATGTAGCGCTCTACCAGCGCTTTGAGCAATAACTTGGCGCGATCGTCTAGCATGGTCATCCTGTTGTCGAATTTTAGTGATGTAATTTGCTTATGAAATCGAAGTTTCGTCAGATTGCTTTGCTTGGGAAATACCACTTGAACTCAGGTTCAAGCGTTAACCCATCGTCCCGCAAAACCCTAGAGAGCATTGCTCAGTTTTTGCACACACTCGGCTGCGAAGTCATCCTAGAGCATGACACAGCCGCAGGCTCTGGCCTGAGTGGCTACACCGTGATGAGCATCGAAGAGATTGGCGCCTCATGCGACTTGGCCATTGTGCTGGGCGGTGACGGCACCATGCTGGGCTACGCCCGTCAACTTGCACCGCACGACGTGCCACTGATTGGCATCAACCAGGGCCGCTTGGGTTTCATCACGGACATCCCTCTGAATGAAGTCCAAAACACACTCACCGCCATGTTGGGCGGCGCCTACGAGGCAGACCGACGCGCCCTGATGCGCGCCAAAGTCTGGCGCGATGGGCATTGCGTGTTCAATGCCTTGGCTTTGAACGACGTGGTGGTCAACCGTGGCGCGACCTCCGGTATGTTGGAAGTGCGTGTGGCCATCGATGGGCGCTTTGTCGCGAACCAACGGGCAGACGGTGTCATCATTGCAACACCCACAGGCTCTACCGCTTACTCACTGTCTGTCGGCGGCCCTTTGCTGCACCCCTCCTTGCCAGCTTGGGTGATGGCGCCTATCGCACCGCACACACTGTCCAACCGCCCGATCGTGTTGGCCGACACAGGCGAGGTCACGATTGATTTGGTGGCAGGCCGCGATGCCAGCGCCAACTTTGACATGCAGTCGCTCGCCTCGTTGTTGATTGGCGACCGCATCACCGTCAAGCGCTCCAACTACCACGCCACCTTTTTGCACCCACGCGGCTGGAGTTATTACGACACCCTGCGTCAAAAACTGCACTGGAACGAGGGTGTGGCATGAGTTTGCGGCACATCGTTTTGCGCGATTTTGTGATCGTGCGCGAACTGGACCTCGATTTGTCGAGCGGCTTTTCTGCACTCACCGGCGAAACCGGTGCTGGCAAATCGATTTTGATAGACGCCTTGCAACTGGTGCTGGGCGCACGTGCTGAAACCAGCGTGGTGCGCGAAGGCGCAAGCCGCGCCGAAATTTGCGTTGAATTTGATACCACGCCTGACATTGTGAAATGGCTGGAGGCCGAAGGCTTTGCTGACGACGAGCACCTGTTGCTCAAACGCACGATTGACGCACAAGGCAAAAGCCGCGCATGGATCAACGGCAGCCCTGCCACCGCCACTCAGTTACGCGCCTTGGGCGACAAAGTGCTCGACATCCACGGCCAGCACGCTTGGCAAAGCCTGACACGCCCTGAGGCTGTGCGTGGCTTGCTAGACGCCTACGCTGGTGTGAACCTGCAAGGCCTGACGCAAACATGGACGCAATGGCGTCAAGCCACTCAAGCCTTGCACGGAGCACGCAACGCACAAGCCACGCTGCAAGAAGAACGCGAACGCTTGCTGTGGCAAATCACAGAAGTAGACAAACTCGCGCCCGCAGAAGACGAATGGGACGAACTCAACAGCCAACACACGCGCCTCTCAAACGCACAAGCCTTGATGGATGCTGCGCAAAGTGCCATCCACGCGCTGGAGGATGACGACAACGGAGCACTGCGCCTGTTGGCTAAAGCACAAGACACGCTGCAAGACCAAACCGATGTGGAACCCGAATTCACATCGCTGGTGGATGTGCTGGCCTCTAGCCTCGCGCAAGCGGGCGATGTGGCGCACTCACTCAATGCCTATTTGGGTCGAACCGAACTTGACCCAGCACGTCTGCAAACGCTGGACGATCGCATGTCGCTGTGGATGTCCTTGGCGCGCCGCTTCAAGCGCACGCCGCAAGAGTTGCCTGCGTTGTACCTCGAGTGGAAAACTCGACTCACGCAACTCGACGCCGCAACTGACTTGAAGGCGCTTGAAACCACAGAAGTCAAAGCCGCAGCTGCGTACCAAACTGAAGCCCGCAAGATTTCTCAAGCCCGCACACACGCAGCGCCCAAGCTGGCCACCGCCATCACCCAAGCCATGCAAGGCTTGGGCATGCAAGGCGGCCGCTTTGAGGTGCAGCTCGATAAAACCGAGCAGGCATCAGCCAGCGGTTTAGAGAGCATCACCTTTTTGGTGGCAGGCCATCCCGGCAGCACGCCGCGCCCTGTGGGCAAAGTGGCGTCGGGCGGCGAACTGTCACGCATTGCCTTGGCGACTGCCGTCACCACCAGCGAGCTGGGCACAGCGCAAACTCTCATCTTTGACGAAGTTGATTCAGGTGTGGGCGGTGCCGTGGCCGAGACCGTGGGCCGCTTGATGAAACAGCTCGGTATTGACCGCCAAGTACTGGCCGTGACCCACTTGCCACAAGTTGCTGCGTGCGCAGACCACCATTTGGTGGTGTCCAAGCACAACGATGCACAAGGCACATCAAGTCAAGTCACCGCCCTCAGTGCCGATGCACGAGTGAACGAAATTGCACGCATGCTGGGGGGCGAAAAGGTGTCGGACACCACCCTCGCTCATGCACGTGAAATGCTTCAAACCTCTGCAAAGACTGGCAAACCATGAAACAAGAACTGGTGCTCATCACAGGCATGTCGGGCTCGGGCAAGTCCGTGGCCCTGAACGCGCTGGAAGACGCAGGCTACTACTGCGTGGACAACTTGCCGCCCGAGTTACTGCTGCCGTTTGTGCAACTGGAAGAGCAACAAAGCATCAGCAAAGTGGCCATTGCGATGGATGTACGCAGCGCCAGCTCGCTGCCTTTGGTGCCAGCACAACTGGCCCATTTGCGCTTGATGGATGTGGACGTGCGCATGCTGTTCTTAGACGCCACCACTGAAATTTTGGTGCACCGCTTTTCCGAAACACGCCGTCGTCACCCGTTGTCACGCCAAGACGGTCCAGACGTGATTCGCGACCAGCAACGTGACTTGGTGGAAGCCATTGAACTCGAACGCGAATTACTGGCCGAGTTGCGCGAAGAGTCGCACATCATCGACACCAGCTTGTTGCGTAGCAGCAAATTGCAGGGCTATATCAAGTCACTGATTTCGGCACCCGCCACGCAGCTGACTTTGATGTTTGAATCCTTCGCCTTCAAACGCGGTATTCCTATGCATGCCGACTATGTGTTTGATGTGCGCATGCTGCCCAACCCACACTACGAACCAGCCTTGCGGCCCCTCACCGGCCGTGATGCCCCCGTAGCTGACTGGTTGGCTGAACACGGTGCCGTCGAAAAAATGGCCAGTCAAATCGCTGATTTCATGAACACTTGGTTGCCCGACCTCAATCAAGACCACCGCAGTTATGTGACCGTGGCCATCGGTTGCACAGGCGGACAGCACCGGTCGGTGTATTTGGTGGAATTGCTGTCTAAGCAGTTTGCGCAAGAGTGGGTCACGCTCAAGCGTCACCGAGAGTTGGATGTAACGCCTTAACACACCAACAATTTTCGAATGGGCGCTGGCAGGCCCAACGAAGGCCAATCCGCCTGCGCCACCCACTGGCCCTCACCGATGAGTGCCGCTAACTTGACTGCACTCGGCAAACTCAATTGCACCGGATGCAAGTGCAAATCTTTGTGCGTCAGCACATGCTTGAACACCGCCCCCTCATGCAGCTGTGCGTGATATTTCGCAGGCAATGCAGCTTGCAAAGCCTCAAAACTTTCAAACACCGGCAAGCAATACAAACCTGCCCACACGCCCGTTTGCGGGCGTTGCGTCAACCACACATCACCGAAGTGCGCCTCAATATGCAGCAGCCACAGCTGCTCTGACGTGCGTTTGAGCTTGCGTGTTTTGACGGGATAGGCCTCAGGCTGACCTTCAGCCTTGGCCACACAGGCATCCGCCAGTGGGCACTGCGCACATTGCGGCTTTTTGGGTGTGCACACGGTAGCCCCCAAATCCATCACCCCTTGTGTGTAGCGCGGCATGGTGTGTTTCACATCACGTTGAGGCAACATGGTTTGGGCGATGGCCCACAGTTCTTTTTCTACGCGTGATGAGGCCAAGTCTTCTTTGAAACCCAAATAACGCGTGAGCACGCGTTTCACGTTGCCATCCAAAATCGCAATCGGTTCACCAAAGCACAGTGAGGCAACGGCTGCTGCCGTGGAGCGTCCAATGCCAGGCAGCGTTTGCAAGGCTTCTGCACTGCGCGGGAACACGCCGCCGTGCAAAGCCACCACATCAAGTGCTGCGCGGTGCATATTGCGGGCACGGCTGTAGTAGCCCAAACCACTCCACAAGCCCAGCACTTCGTCTTGATGGGCTGCGGCCAAATCAGCCACCGTGGGGAAACGTGTCATGAAGCGTGCAAAGTACTCGCGCACCGTGACCACCTGCGTTTGTTGCAACATGATTTCAGACAGCCACACGGCATAGGGGTCTTGTGTGTTTTGCCACGGCAGATCGTGACGGCCATGTTTTTTTTGCCACGCTACCACGGTGTCGACAAAGCTTTTGTTTTTTGCGGTCATGGTTTTTGGCAAGTGGTGCAGTAATAGGTGGAGCGCTGGCCTTGTTGGATGCGACGAATCGTCGTGCCACACACGCGGCAAGGCTCACCGGCGCGGTCATACACATGGGCTTCGAGTTGAAAGTAACCGTTCTTGCCATCAGCAGCAGAGAAGTCACGCAAGGTGCTGCCGCCTTTTTTCACGGCACGGGACAGCACATCCACAACCGCCAAGCGAAGCTTTTCTGCGCGCGGTCGGCTGATGCGGTCGGCACGCGTGGTGGGGCGAATACCTGCCAAGAACAAGGCCTCTGACGCATAAATATTGCCCACACCAACCACCAACTCACCTCCCAGCAACACTTGCTTGATGGCAGTTTTGCGCTTGCGTAACCCCTGATGAAAAGCGTCCAATTCAAAACCGCCGTTCAAGGGCTCCACGCCCAAATGGCCAAGCAGTTTCACGGCCTCGGCACTTTGCTCACTGGGCGCAAACACCACAGCACCAAAGCGGCGAGGGTCGTTCAAACGCAGCAGCCCTTGTGTGGTGTCCAAATCAAAATGGTCGTGGACTTGCGGCGCACTTCGGTCGTTGCCAAACAGCAAACTGCCAGACATGCCCAAATGCCACAACAAGAGACCGTCATCCAAATCGACCAGCAAATACTTGCCACGTCGCCGCACGCCCAACACGTGACGACCGATCAACGACCTAGGCTCGCAGCCCAAAGGCCAACGCAAAGCCTTGCCCACACGCACTCCAGTCACGCGTGCGCCAGCAATGCGGTCAGCAAAGCTCAAACGGGTCACTTCGACTTCGGGTAATTCAGGCATAAACGGGCAGGAAAATTTAGTCAGGGATTATGATGCGTGGATGAAATTCCCCTTGTCTGCCGCACGTCTTTGGGCCTTGCGCCTTGCGCTTTTAACGGCCGCATCATGTGCTGCTCCCCTCACCAGCCACGCCCAAGTCAGCGAAACCGACAAGACCGAAAACTCGGCCATGACCGGCGAGTTGCTTTATGAAATTTTGTTGGGCGAGATGAATCTACGCCAAGGCGAGCCTGGTGCAGGTTTTGCACTCTTGCTCGACGCAGCCCGCAAATCCAACGATGTGCAGCTCTACGACCGTGCGGTCGAGATTGCCTTGCAAGCCCGCTCGGGCGATGGCGCATTGATGGCGGCTCGCGCATGGTCGCAAGCCTGGCCACAAGACCGCAAAGCCAACAGACAACTTTTGCAAATTCTGCTGGCCATCAACCAAGTGCCTGAAAGCTTGGAACCTCTGAAAAAAGACATCTCGCTTACCCCCGAAGCCGAGCGCGATGCCACCATCAATCTGATTCCACGTCACTACGCCCGTGTGACGGATAAAAAACGCGCCACTCAAGTGGTGCAACAAGCACTTGAGCCCTATTTGTCTAAGAGCAATGCCACAGGCGCCGTGGCATGGACCAGCTTGGGTCGCATGCGCTTGGCCAGTGATGATGTGGCAGGCGCACTCGACGCGGCCAAGAAGGGGCAAGCAGCCGACATCAAAGCGCAAGGTCCCACGCTGTTAGCCATGGAGCTGATGAGCAAAAAAGTAGCCGGAGCAGAACCTTTGGTGCAACAAGGCTTGCGCAAGCAAGACGGCACGGAAATGGCCATGAGTTATGTGCGCGTGCTGATTGAACTGGAACGCTACAAAGAGGCGTCAGAACAACTGCAAGCCATCACCCGCAAAGACCCCAAGCTGGCCGATGCTTGGTTGGTTCTGGGCTCACTGCAATTTGAACAAGGCCAAGACAAAGAAGCTGAGGCCTCACTGGCCCGCTACGTCAACCTCGCCAGCAAAGCTCCCACCGACACCAGTACACGTGGTTTGAACCAAGCCCAAACACGTCGCGCTGCGCTACTGGCTCGCCAAGGCAAGATGGGCGAAGCCCGTGAATTGATTCATCAAATTCCTGCCAACAACGCCGACGAGCAACGCAGCCGCGTGCTGGCCGAGGTGCAACTTTTGCGCGAGCATCGTCAATGGCAAGCCGCTTTTGATTTGCTGGCAGCCAACAGCGGCGAAGACACCGACTTGGTTTACGAGCAAGCCATGCTGGCCGAAAAGCTCAACAAGCTTGATGAGATGGAAAAGCTGCTGCGCCAAGTCATCGCGCAAAATCCCAGCTACTACAACGCATACAACGCATTGGGCTTCTCGCTGGCAGACCGCAACATTCGTTTGACTGAAGCCAAACAGCTCATCGTCAAAGCCCTGACCTTCGCCCCCGACGATCCCTTCATCACTGACAGCTTGGGTTGGGTGGAGTTCCGTTTGGGCAATTTGGGCTCTGCCCTGAGTTATTTGCAAAAAGCCTACAAAAACCGCGCGGATGCCGAAATTGCCGCTCACTTAGGCGAAGTGCTGTGGAAGATGAAGCGCCAAGACGAAGCCCTCAAAGTTTGGCGCGAAGGCCTTGACAGCGCTCCCAACAACGAGACTTTGCAAGAAACCCTGCAACGCCTCAAACCTGCGCTGTAAACCATGCGCATTTGGTGGCTTGCCCTGTGCATCGGATTCATGGTGACTGGCTGTGCCTCACCCAGTCGCACAGCCAAGCCCATGAATACTGAACAACAAGCCAACAGTCCTGAGTGGCAGGGTCGCATCAGCGTGCAAGTGTTGGGCGACGCCCCTTCATCCATGAGCGCCAGCTTCTCTTTGCGCGGCGACGCCAAAAACGGCAAGCTTGATTTGTATTCCCCGCTAGGCACCACACTCGGCGCATTGCAATGGACGCCACACGTCGTGCAACTCAGCGAGGGAGGCAAGCATCAATACTTCAACTCGCTGGCCGAACTGACAGAAAAAGCCACCGGTGCTGCCCTGCCGGTCGATGCGCTCTTTGGCTGGCTACAAGGCCGTGATGTGCAAGCCACGGGCTGGCAAGCCGATTTGTCTGCAGCCTCACAAGGCAGCTTTATCGCACGCCGCATCAACCCCGCGCCCGAAGTGACGCTGCGCATCAAACTTGACCAGTAAAACCATGCGCTCGCTACACAACGTCTTAGCCCCCGCCAAGCTCAACCTGTTCTTACACATCACAGGCCGACGCGACGACGGCTACCACCTGTTGCAATCGGTCTTCATGTTGATTGACTGGTGCGACATCCTGCACTTTGACGTGCGTGACGATGGCGTGATTGAGCGTGAAGATCTCACGGTCGCGCTGCCTGCCGATGACTTGGTCATGCGTGCCGCGCAATCGCTGCAACGCGCCAGCGGCACACGTTTGGGCGCACACATCGCGATTGAAAAACACATCCCAGCACAAGCAGGCATGGGCGGTGGCTCATCGGATGCCGCCACCACCTTGTTGGCGCTGAACCGTTTGTGGGGCTTGAACTGGCCACTGTCCAAGCTCATGCCCTTGGGTTTGAGTTTGGGCGCTGATGTGCCATTTTTCTTGAGCGGCCACAACGCTTGGATTGAAGGCATTGGCGAAAAAATCACGCCCATTGATCTGCCCGCTGCGCACTTTGCCGTGGTCAAACCCCATGCTGGTTTGGAGACTGCGAAAATTTTTCGTCATCCAGAGCTGCAACGCGCCACAGAAACTGCTACAATGCCGGTCTTCGCTGTTAATCCTTACGGTTTTGGCCGTAATGACTTGCAGCCAGTGGCCCAAGCGTTGTGCCCAGAAATCACCGAAGCCCTTCAGTGGCTAGGTTCTTTTGGATTAAGCCCACGCATGACAGGTTCTGGCAGCGCAGTGTTTGCACAGTTACAAAACGGCGCGCTGATTGACTCAGCCCCGCACCACTGGCAAATGCGGATATGCAGCAATATGGCAGTTCATCCACAAGCGGGGTGGGCAGCCAGCGAAAGTTAACGGTTAGTCGCTGCAAAGCGCTTGACCTGTGTAGGGGAGTCGCCAAGTTGGTTAAGGCACCGGATTTTGATTCCGGCATTCGAAGGTTCGAGTCCTTCTTCCCCTGCCAAATGTTTTCAAAGCACTCGGTGCTTAATTCTAAAAAGCACATCCGTGCTTGGTTTGCAAGTGACGACTTATTGCGTCATTGGTCTTGAAGCGAAAGTCATACGTCATCATGTCGAACCACACCCCCGACTTCATGGTCTTTACCGGCAACGCCAATCCCACTTTGGCCGCCGAAATTGCAACCCACCTCGGCATCGAAGTTGGCGCAGCCCATGTAGGCCGCTTCTCTGACGGCGAAGTCACCGTCGAAATCAACCAAAACGTGCGTGCCCGCGATGTATTCGTGGTGCAAAGCACTTGCGCGCCCACCAACGAAAGTTTGATGGAATTGCTGATCATGGTCGACGCTCTGAAGCGCGCATCAGCAGAGCGCATCAGTGCAGTCATCCCCTACTTCGGCTACGCCCGTCAAGACCGCCGCCCACGCTCAAGCCGTGTGCCAATCTCCGCCAAATTGGTGGCCGATTTGCTGCAAACCGCTGGCGTGGCGCGCGTGTTGACCATGGACTTGCACGCTGACCAAATCCAAGGTTTCTTCGACATTCCCGTTGACAACATCTACGCTTCACCTGTGTTGTTGGGTGACTTGCGCACGAAAAACTATGACGACCTGATCGTCGTGTCACCCGATGTGGGTGGCGTGGTGCGTGCCCGCGCTTTGGCCAAGCAACTCGGTTGCGATTTGGCCATCATCGACAAGCGCCGCCCCAAAGCCAACGTGTCTGAAGTGATGAACGTCATTGGCGACATCGAAGGTCGCAACTGCGTGATCATGGACGACATGATCGACACCGCAGGCACTTTGGTGAAAGCCGCTGAAGTCTTAAAAACACGTGGTGCCAAGAAGGTTTACGCCTACTGCACACACCCCATCTTCTCTGGCCCTGCGATCGAACGCATTGCCAAAGGTGATGCCCTCGACGAAGTGGTGGTGACCAACACCATTCCTTTGAGCGAAGCTGGCCGCGCCTGCAAAAAAATCCGCCAACTCACCGTGGCTCCGTTGATCGCTGAAACGATCCAACGCATTGCCAGCGGCGAGTCGGTCATGAGTTTGTTCTCCGACCAAGACCAGCTGTTCTAAACAGCCAGCGTCCAAGTCGTCGAACATCGACCCCGGGCTGCATTCTTATGCAGCCTATTTTTGAAACTGGAGCCACACTGGTCGCGGTGGGTTCTTACTGGAGTTAATTATGAAATTTGTCGCTTTTGAGCGCGCTAAGCAGGGAACGGGTGCGAGCCGCCGTCTGCGTATCACTGGCCGTACACCTGGCATCGTCTATGGTGGCACCGCTGAACCCACATTGATCGAAATCGATCACAACGCTTTGTGGCACGCCTTGAAGAAAGAAGCGTTCCACGCTTCTGTCTTGCAAATGGAACACGCCGGCAAAACAACCGAAGTGTTGTTGCGCGACGTGCAATACCACCCCTACAAGCAACTCGTCTTGCACATCGATTTCCAACGCATCGATGCCAACACCAAGATGAAGAAGAAAGTGCCTTTGCACTACTCTGGCGAAGAAAACTCACCAGCCGTGAAAGTTGACCAATGCTTGATCAACCACATCGCTACTGAATTGGAAATCTCTTGCATGCCAAAAGATTTGCCAGAGTTCATCGCTGTGGACTTGAGCAACTTGACCAAAGGTCACTCTTTGCACGCCAAAGACATCACCCTGCCCGCAGGCGTGACCGTTGTGGCGCCTGGCAGCTCCAACCCTGTGTTGGTTGCTGTGGTGGCAACAAAGGCTGAGGCACCTACACCTCAAGAAGCCGCCGCTGCTGCTGGCGACAACAAAAAGAAGAAGTAATCTCTTTTAAAGATTGCTTTGAACGGCCCACTTCGGTGGGCCGTTTTGCTTTGGAATAATCCTCACATGATCAAGCTCCTCGTTGGCCTGGGTAACCCCGGCACTGAATACGAAGCCACGCGCCACAACGCGGGTTTTTGGTGGATAGACACAGTGGCACGCGACCTCAAGGTCACGCTGCAACCTGACCGCGCCTATCACGGCTTGGTGGCACGCACCGCGGTCAAAGGTGAGAACGTGTGGCTGCTAGAGCCCCAAACCTTCATGAACCTCTCGGGCAAGTCAGTGGGTGCATTGGCGCGTTTTTTCAAAATTCAGCCGCAAGAAATCTTGGTCGTTCACGACGAGTTGGACATCACGCCTGGCGAAGCCAAACTCAAACTCGGCGGCAGCCATGCGGGTCACAATGGTTTGCGCGACATCCATGCACAGCTTGGCACAGACCAGTACTGGCGACTGCGCATTGGCATTGGCCACCCCGGTGTGAAATCAGAGGTTGCGAACTGGGTGCTGAAAAAACCAGCACCCGACCAACGCACCGCCATAGAAGACTGCATCACACGCACCAGCTTGGCCTTGCCGCATTTGCTTGCGGGCGACATGGTGAAAGCCACGCAAATGATTCACACCGCCAAGCCGCCTCGGCCCAAACCACCTCGGCCGGCAGCGTTGCCTGGCACTGAGAAGACAGGGGCTACTCATGCTGAAAACAAAGGGACTGACGCCAGCTAGCTTGCAGATATGGCCGCTGCACGGTAGGTGTGCGGGCCGTGCACCTACGCTCAGCACACTGATCCTCACTTTCACGCTGAACGCGTGGTGCATCCTGCCCACGCACGCCGACACGGTGTACCGCTGCGGCGATGCCTACAGCGCATCCAACCTATGCACCAACGACATCGCCACAGAAGTCAAACCGTCATCGGTGCTGCACACCATAGGGCAAAACAACAGCAGCACAGTCACCCATGACTTACGTGACGCACAAGCCCTAGAAAGACAAAGATTGCAAGCAGAGCGCCAAGCTGCGCAATCAGTGCCTGTTCGCATTGACACACCCCATGTGCCACCTGCCAACCTCACAACTCACGAACTGCTACCGAACAACGGCAAACGCCAAGGCAAACACGCCCGTAAACCGCCAAGTCCCTACTTCACGGCGGTAGATCCCAACGCCACACCCAAAAAGAAAAGCACCGCCAAAGCGGTGCCTGCTGCATCTACATCGGGCCCGTGAAACGCAACGCGCTGCACGGCCCAAGACTTGGCTACTGTGCGGTTTGCTGCAATAGTCGAAACTTCGCCAACAACGCGTCACGCCCCTCCACCCGTTCAGGGTTCACAGGAATGCACGCCACGGGACACACCTGCACACATTGCGGCTCATCGAAATGACCTACGCACTCGGTGCATTTGTCGGGGTTGATTTCATAAATATCTGGCCCTAAGAAGATGGCTTCGTTCGGGCACTCGGGCTCACACACATCGCAGTTGATGCATTCGTCGGTGATCATCAAGGCCATAAAAAATCCGTCAGTGGGCTAAACAAAACGCAATTATCCCCGCTCGCCTGTTATCACCCATGGGTGCGGCGCTTAGGCCACACCGTTGGCATGTGTTTGCACACGGAGTTGCTCACGCGCTTCAAGCAAACGCTTTTGGCTATACACAGGTTACTCAGGCAAATCTGCCAAATGCGCGGCATCGGCCCAGAGTTGAATGTGCAACCCGCCATCGCGCCAAGCCACTTGGTTGAGGCCTGCATTGGGAATATCACACACGCGCGGGCCACTGAGCGACAAGGCTTGCGCATGACGCCACACCATGTCCAACACGCCGCCGTGCGTGACCACCACCACATGCTCACCGGCGTATTGCTGCGCTAAGGCTTGTAGCTCCGCAATCACGCGGTCATGGAATGCACGTGTGGTTTCAGCGCCCTCCACCGCCACATCGGCATCAAAGGCCAACCACCTTTGCCAAGCCTCTGGGTATTGCGCTTGGATGTCGGGGCTGCGCATGCCTTCAAACATGCCGTAGCACTGCTCGCGCAGACCCGCATTCAAGATGCAGGTGTGGCCCAACACCTCAGCCACGGGTTGTGCGGTTTGTTGAGCACGCAACAAATCGCTACTGATCAATCGGGTAGGCACACGACCCTGTGCCTGCCATTCACCTAAGACTTGCGTCATGCGGGTTTTCAAACGCTGGGCTTGCGCAAAACCCATGTCATTGAGCGGCACATCGAGCTGGCCTTGAAAACGGAGTTCGCGATTCCACGCGGTTTCGCCGTGACGAATGAGCAAGAAATCAGTCATGCAAACAGATGCCAGCGTTCAAGCCAAGGCCGTCATCACTTAGCGCTGCGCTTAGCCAGCAAACGCTGGTACACGCCCGCTGACACTAAGTTCTTGCCATCATCGCCAGCGCCCAGCAAAGAGATTTCGCGCACAAAGGTGCTGGAGATGAATTGGTATTTGGCGCTGGGCGTGAGGAAGACGGTTTCCACCTCAGGCATCAGCTCACGGTTCATGCCGGCGAGTTGAAACTCATAGTCAAAGTCGGTCACGGTGCGCACACCGCGCACCATCACGGTGGCGTTGTGGCTGCGCACAAAGTCACGGGCCAAACCGGTGAAGGGCACCACTTCTACTTGAGGATGCGCGGACATGGCCTCACGCGCCATATCCATGCGCTCGTCCAAAGTGAACAAGGTTTTCTTGTGATGCGCAGTGGCCACCGCCAAGATGACTTTGTCAAACATGGCTGCCGCGCGCAACACGATGTCTTCATGGCCCAAGCTGATGGGGTCAAAGGTGCCAGGGTAAATGGCAACGACTTGCTTGGACATGAGCGCTCCTACGTGTTTTAAAAAGTCAAAACTGATTATGCAATCCGGCGCAGCAGGTGTGCATGCACCGCGCCTGCCTTGAGATGGCGGTGCAACGACAAGCCCATGGGCTCAAGCTGCTCATCCGTCCACGCCACAGGAGCTTCGAGGTACACATAGCCATCGGCCTTCACCGCTTTGGCAGCGGCTTGCAAAGCGGGCTCAAACAACGCGCCATCAAACGGCGGGTCAATGAAAATCAAGTCCACGCTCGCTGCGCTGAGCTGCTTCAAGCAGGCCACACCATCGGTGCGCAACACGTGCACATTGGTGGCCTTGAGACGGCTCACTTGGGTGCTGAGCTGCGCCACTAAGGCTGGGTCAAGTTCGCACACCTGCACATGGGCTGCGCCGCGTGAGGCGGCTTCAAAGCCCAAAGCACCTGTGCCCGCGAACGGGTCCACACAGCGCCAGCCCAGCAACGACTGGCCCAGCCAGTTGAACAAGGTTTCGCGCACGCGGTCGGGCGTGGGGCGCAGGCCAGGCTTCAACGCCACGGGCAGTTTGGTGCGGCGCCATTCGCCGCCAATGATGCGTACCTCGCCTGCACCTTTGTGTCGTTTCTCAACGACGGGTTTGGCAGGGGTTGCGGAGAAGGAATGTGGTGTGCGGGTTTTCATAGAATGGACTGATTCTAGAAACCCCCACACATGTTTAGCTTCTTCAAGAAAAAAATCGCTGACCAGCCTGCGGCCGACACCACTGGCAACAGCGCAGCCACACCCGCGAACGCAGCATCATCTGACGCAGCACCGCAGCAAATGCCAGCTGAACGCCCCCGCGCCAGCTGGATGGCTCGCTTAGGCCAAGGCCTGCGTCGCACCGGCCAAACCATCAGCACGGTGTTCACGGGTACCAAGATTGATGACGACCTCTATGAAGAGCTCGAAACCGCTTTGCTCATGGCAGATGCAGGCGTGCAAGCCACTGAATATTTGCTGGCCGACTTGAAGAGACGCGTCAAAGACACCGCCACCACCGAGCCCTCAGCCGTCAAGGCGCTCTTGGCCGCTTCGATTGCCGAGCTGCTCAAACCTTTAGAAAAGCCACTCACCATCGGCGCACACAAGCCCACCGTCATCATGGTGGCGGGTGTCAATGGCGCAGGCAAAACGACCTCCATTGGCAAACTCACCCGCCACTTGAGCGACAGCGGTGCCTCGGTGCTGCTGGCTGCCGCCGACACCTTCCGTGCAGCCGCCCGTGAGCAACTGGCGGTTTGGGCCACACGCAACACGGTAGAAATCGTCAGCCAAGAAGGCGGCGACCCCGCCTCTGTGAGCTTTGATGCGGTCACCGCAGGCCGCGCACGTGGCAAAGACGTGGTGCTGGTCGACACCGCAGGTCGCTTGCCCACGCAGCTGCACCTGATGGAAGAGCTGAAAAAAATCAAACGTGTGGTGCAAAAGGCCGATGACACTGGCCCGCATGAAGTGCTGCTGGTGATTGATGGCAACACCGGCCAAAACGCCCTCGCCCAAGTGAAGGCATTTGACGAAGCTTTGGGTTTAACTGGCCTCATCGTCACCAAGCTGGACGGCACAGCCAAAGGCGGTGTGTTAGCGGCTATTGCCTTGTGGGGTCAAGGTCGTGTGGCAGCGGGTGGATCTACCGTGCCGGTGTATTTCATCGGCGTAGGTGAAGCCGTAGAAGATCTCGAAACCTTCAGTGCCCAAGAGTTTGCAGACGCCCTCTTGGGCTAAGCCGCTCAGGGCTTCAAAACGCCTTTCAAACTGTCGCGCCAGCGGCCACAGCGCTCATGCGCTTCCACCACGGGGTAGCTGTCCATGCGGCCTTGTTTGCGCGTGAGTGGAGGCTGGATGTAATAGCCCAAACCGCAACGCAGGTGGGTTTCGGAGGAGTCGGAATTGAGCACATGCGCACAGCTCTTGCAGCACTGCACGGCAATTCGCTCCAAGGTCATGGGGGGCATAGCGGGCTCCTTAAATACTGTGATTATTTTCAGTATATGTTAAAAAACACAGTGTAAAAGAGGCTCTTTACCAAGGGTTAACCCATAAACTTAGCAGGGTTTAGCACTCTTGAAGCGGGAGTGCTAATATACGTTTTAGTTATCCGAAAGGACTAATTCCATGACTGCAATCACCCATCAGCCACTCGCCATTTCCAACCCTTGGGGCTTGGTTCCGTCGCTGGGCAACCTTGATGCTTACATCACTGCTGCCAACCGTTTGCCCATGCTCACGCTAGAACAAGAGCAGGAGTTTGCGCGTCAACTCAAAGACAACAACGACATCGAAGCCGCTGGAAAGTTGGTGCTCTCGCACCTGCGATTGGTGGTATCGGTGTCACGCCAATACTTGGGCTACGGTCTACCCCATGCCGACCTGATTCAGGAAGGCAACATCGGTTTGATGAAAGCCGTCAAACGCTTTGACCCCGACCAAGGTGTGCGTTTGGTGAGCTACGCCATGCACTGGATCAAGGCCGAGATTCACGAATACATCCTGAAAAACTGGCGCATGGTCAAAGTGGCCACCACCAAGGCCCAGCGCAAACTGTTTTTCAACCTGCGCTCTATGAAGCAAGGCTTCAAAGCTGACGCGCTGGATGCCACACACCGCAACACACTCAACCCACAAGAAGTGAATACGGTCGCGACCAAGCTCAACGTCAAGCCCGAAGAAGTGCTAGAGATGGAAATGCGCATGTCCGGCGGCGATGTGCTGCTCGACCCCACACCCAACGAAGACAGCGACGAAGCCTTTGGCCCCATCGCCTACTTGACCGACACCAACCACGAACCCACGGCCATGATTGCCGCGCACCAGCGCGATGTGTTGGCCTCTGACGGCATTGCCGCTGCACTGAACGTGCTTGACGAGCGCAGCCGCCGCATCGTGGAAGAGCGCTGGCTCAAAGTGCAAGACAACGGTTCAGGTGGCATGACGCTGCACGACTTGGCCGCCGAATACGGCGTGAGCGCTGAGCGCATTCGCCAAATCGAAGTGGCCGCCATGAAGAAGATGAAAGCGGCTTTGGCTGAGTACGCGTAAAGCAAACCCGCCAACGCAAAGGGCCGCCATGTTTTGCATGGCGGCCCTTTTTGTTAACGCTCTCTTGATGAATAGGGCAGCTGTTAATTGCTAAACGCAGCAATGCCCGTGATGGCACGCCCCAAAATCAACGCGTGTACATCGTGCGTGCCTTCATAGGTATTGACCACCTCAAGATTCACCAAATGGCGAGCCACACCAAACTCGTCTGAAATGCCGTTGCCGCCCATCATGTCGCGAGCCATGCGCGCAATGTCCAAAGCTTTGCCGCAACTGTTACGTTTCAGAATCGAGGTGATGTCGACAGAGGCTGTGCCCTCGTCCTTCATGCGGCCCAAACGCAAGCAACCTTGCAAGCCCAATGAAATCTCCGTCATCATGTCGGCCAACTTCTTTTGAATCAGTTGATTGGCAGCCAAGGGCCGTCCAAACTGCTGACGGTCCATCACATATTGACGCGCACGGTGAAAGCAGTCTTCTGCCGCACCCAATGCACCCCACGCAATGCCATAGCGCGCACTGTTCAAACAAGTGAACGGGCCTTTGAGACCGCGCACGTCGGGGAATGCGTTTTCTTCTGGCACAAATACCTCATCCATCACAATCTCACCGGTGATGGATGCACGCAAACCGACCTTGCCATGAATGGCTGGGGCACTCAAGCCCTTCCATCCTTTTTCCAAAATAAAGCCGCGGATGGCGCCTGAATCATCTTTGGCCCACACCACAAACACATCGGCAATCGGGCTGTTGGTGATCCACATCTTGGCGCCTGAGAGCGAGTAGCCACCTGCCACCTTCTTGACGCGCGTGATCATGCTGCCAGGGTCTGAGCCATAGTTGGGCTCGGTCAAACCAAAGCAACCAATCCACGCCCCTGTCGCGAGCTTGGGCAAATACTTTTGCTTTTGTGCTTCCGTGCCAAATTCGTTGATCGGCACCATCACCAAAGAAGACTGCACACTCATCATGGAGCGATAACCTGAATCCACGCGCTCAACCTCACGCGCCACGAGGCCATAGCAAACATAGTTCAAGCCTGCGCCACCATACGCCTCAGGGATCGTGGCACCCAAGAGGCCCAGCTCACCCATTTCTCTAAAAATGGTGGCATCCATTTTTTCGTGACGAAACGCCTCCAAAACACGTGGGGCTAAACGCTCTTGGCAATAAGAAGCGGCAGCTTCTTTGACCTGACGTTCGTCGTCCGTTAATTGGGAATCAAGTTGGAAGGGGTCTTCCCAAGAAAAACTAGAAGCACTCATTGGATGATTTCTTTACTCAAAGATTTTCGAAAATTGAATTATCAATCTAGCTTAGCGCCAGACAGCTTCACCACGCGCTCCCAGACAGGGAACTCGCTTTTGTAAACAGCAGAGAACTGCTCGGGCGTATTACCCACAGGAATGAAGCCCATCTTGTTGATGCGATCTTGCGTTTCGGGCAAAGCCACGATGGCACGAACTTCAGCAGACACACGTTGCACCACGTCATTGGGTGTCTTGGCAGGTGCAGCCATCGCAATCCAACCCGTGACGCGGAAGATGTCGTCTTTGAAGCCCTGCTCACGCATGGTGGGAATGGTGGGCAACACGCTCATACGCTGCTCACCAGTCACGGCGATAGAGCGCAACTTGCCCGAGTCGATATAGGGCTTGGCTGTTTGCGCGCTGGCAAATGCAAAATCAATTTGAGCGCCCACCAAGTCTTGCAACATGGGCGCCTCCCCTTTGTAGGCCGCATGGGTCAAGTCCGCATTCAGACTTTGACTGAGATAAGCCCCCGCAAGGTGTGCATACGAGCCCATGCCCCAAGAGCCATAAGACAATTTGTTCGGGTTCTTGAGGATGTGTGCCTTTAAGTCATTGGCGTTGTTGATGCCCGAGTTGGGATTCACCAACAACGTGACAGGGGCCAAGGCGAGTTGCGAGACCAATGAAAAATCACGACCAGGGTTGTAGGGCAGCTTTTCATACAAGAACTGATTGATCAACACCGTGGTGCCCAACGTCACCAAGAAGGTGTACCCATCGGGTGCGGCCTTTGCTGCGGCATCGGTGCCTGTCACGCCACCGGCTCCAGCTCGGTTGTCGATCAACACAGGCGGACCCAAACGGTCAGAGAGTTTTTCAGCCAACGTACGGGCAATGATGTCGGTGGCACCCCCTGGTGCATATGGCACGATCAACTTGATGGGTTTGGCGGGATAGGTCTGAGCTTGCGCTTGCGAGCCCGCAGACAAAGTCAGCAAAGCAATTGCAGCAGTGGCCAGTGCTTGACGGCGTGATTTGTAATTCATCATGGTTGTCTCCTGTTTATCTTTAATCGTTTGAAACGCTTCTGTCGCGAATCACTCGCCCCCATTTGGCGTAGTCATTCTGAATACGTTGCCCCATCTGAGCTGGCCCTTGAAAACTGGCAATGCAACCTGCATCACGCAATTTGTCTTGTATTTCTTTTTCGGCCAAGATGTCTTGCACCTCGTTGGCCAATCGGTCCACGATGGCTTTGGGTGTGCCTTTGGTCACGAGCAAACCACCCCACGACACGGCGTCATAGCCTTTGATGCCTTGCTCGGAAATGGTCTTCACATCGGGCACCATGCTCACGCGTTGAGGAGAACCAATCGCGATTGCTCGCAACTTACCCGACTTGATGTGCGGCAACGCCGCCACCAAGTCTGAATACATGACGGGCACCACGCCACCGATCGTGTCGGTGATGGCAGGCACACCCCCTTTGTAGGGCACGTGTTGCATTTCAAACCCTGCGAGCTGTTGCAGCAACTCCATGCTGAGATGGCCAAAACTACCCACCCCTGAGCTGGTGTAGTTCATCGGCTTTGTTTGCGCTTTGGCGTGGGCGATGAGCTTGGCCAAATCGGTCACATCAGGCAACAGGACAGGGTTGACCACAATGACGATGGGCAAGTCATACACCGTAGCAACCGGCATGAAATCTTTGGTCGTGTCGTAGCCAGCCGCTTTGTTGAAGTGAGGTGCCAGCATGGTGGGCGTGGCCAACATCATCAAAGTGTTGCCATCCGGTGTGTTTTTGGCCACTTGTGCTGCGGCAATCGCCCCCGATGCACCCGCTCTGTTTTCCACCACCACAGTTTGCTTGAGTCGTTCCGCCAAGCGTTGACCCACGATGCGCGAGGCGGTATCCGTTGGTCCACCTGCGGGGAAAGGAACGACCAGCTTGATGGGTTTATCAGGCCAAGTCGACGGCTGCGCCTGCACGCCACTCATGCAAGCCCCCAGCACAAGGCCTATCCAAACCCATCGACCCACGAACCCCATTGCGTGTTTAACAAACATAGACATCTCCAAAATTTGGTCCATCAAGCATTCGGCAGTGTCAGCACACCTGCCGCTTGCAAGGCTTCAAGTTGACTGTCACTCATCGACAACAGCTCTTGCAACACAGCGCGCGTACCTTCACCCAATGTCGGGGGCGCCTTGCGAATGGGCAGGCGTTGCCCATCCAAACGGTAAGGCGGTGCAAACACAGGCGTCGTCCCCACCACAGGGTGCGGCATGTCTTGCACCATACGGCCACGGCGCGAACGCTCGCTCGTCAATGCCTCATGCAAGCCGGCCACTTTGCCGCAAGGAATGCCTGCAGCGGTGAGGCGCTCAAGCAACAGCTCGCGCGGAAAAGTCTGAATCAAGGCCTTGAGCATGGGGCCCAACTCCTTGCGGTTTTTGGCTCTCTCAACATTGGTGGCAAACAGGGGGTTCTCCACGATGTCTGGGCGCAAGATCACTTGGCGACAAAATTTATCGAACTGTGCGTTGTTGCCCACAGCAATGATCAGCGGACCGTCTGCCGCTTCGTACATGCCATACGGCACGATCGAAGGATGTGCGTTGCCATAGCGCTCGGGATCATGTCCGAGATGCAAGGCATCCAAGCCGTAATAGCCAGAGACAGACAAACCGCAGTCATACAACGCCATTTCAATGAGCTGACCCACACCACGACGTTCACGACGCAACAGGGCCGCAAGAATCGCTTGGGCCGAATACATGCCCGTCATCAAATCGACCACGGCCACGCCAAACTTCAGCGGTGGCATGTTGGCGTCGCCGTTGAGGGCCATCAAGCCGGCCTCGGCTTGAATCACCAAGTCATAGCCGGGTCGACGCGCCTCGGGGCCACTGGTGTCGTAACCAGCCACGGCGCAATAAATCAAATCGGGTTTGATGGTTTTGAGCTGTTCATAACCGATGCCTAATTTTTCAGCGCCGCCTGTTTTGAAGTTGTGAATCACCACGTCACACTGCGGCAGCAAGTCGTGGATGATTTTTAATCCCTCAGGAGATTGAAGATCCACCGTGATGGACCGCTTGTTGCGATTCATGCTGTTGTAGTAGGTCGTCTCGGTCTTGCCAATGCGTATGCCCCAATCGCGTGTATCGTCACCACGGCCTGGGTGCTCGACCTTGATCACCTCTGCACCAAAGTCACCTAAGACCATGCCGCACATGGGGCCTGCAAACACCCGAGAAAGATCCAGGACACGAATGCCCGCTAAAGGCAAGTCATGTTCTGGGTGTGAAGTAGAGGTACTCATTCGCTGACCTGACGTAGTTGGGTGTAGTTGGGTTGTCGTTTATTCAAAAAGGCATCGATGCCTTCCATGGACTCATCACTCCCCATGGCCTCAACCATGGATTGCGCTTCGAGTTCAAGTTGATCTTCCAAAGAATGACGCATGGCATGGCGACACAAGTTTTTGATACGGCCCATGGCCTGCTGCGGACCTTTTGAAATCTCCGCGGCCAGCGCGATGGCCGTTGACAACGCACCGCCAGATGCCACGAGCCGATTGACCGCACCCAAGGCGTGCATCTGCTCGCCACTGAGAGGAGCACCCGTCAAACACAACTCCGTCAACACTTGCCGAGACACAAACTCAGCCAAAAATGCGGTCGCGCCACCATCCGGCGTGAGACCCACTTTCACATAGGCCACGGTGAACTTGGCGTCTTTGGCAGCCACCAACATGTCGCACGCCATCGCCAGCGAAAGTCCTGCGCCTGCTGCCGCGCCTTCTACGGCGGCGATCACGGGCTTGGGGCAATCGCGCACCGCACGAATCAAATCATGCAAACCCTCGAGCAGCACACGACGTTCCTGCACCGACAATTCACGTCGTTTGGCCAATTGGCGAAGGTCACCACCAGAACAGAAGTGGCCACCTTCCCCTGTAAGCACGATGGCGCCGATAGACGGGTCAATGGCCGCCTCACATAACGCATCGGTTACAGCGGTGTAGAACTCAAAGCTCAAAGCATTGCGCGCAGCCATGTTGTTATTGGACAAAACCAACACAGCACCTTCGCGACGGGTCAGCAATACGTGTGTCATCTATGTCTTTTGACTCAGTGTGTTTGGCTCAAGGCGATGAAACGTGCCAAATGATGGTCCTCGTCACCAAACTCATGGTCAATCATCACCAATCGCTTGGCATAGTGGGACAGGGGTAACTCCCAAGTCATACCAATACCGCCATGCAACTGAATGCTTTCCTCGGCCACCAAAGTGCCAATACGACCAATGCTGTACTTCGCCGCCGACAGAGCTTTCTCACGTGTGACGCGATCTTCGTCATCAATAGCGGCAGCCGCATTGATGACCGCCGAACGCGCTTGCTCCACCTCCAACAACACATCCACCATGCGGTGCTGTAACGCCTGAAAGCTTCCAATCGGCGCACCAAACTGTTTGCGTGTGCGCAAGTACTCCAAAGTTTGATCTTTGGCCATGTCCATCGCGCCAACAGCCTCTGCACACAAAGCCAGCAAAGCGTAGCCGCGCACGCGTTCCAGCACCGCGTAGCCAGCCCCCTCTGTCCCCAGCAGCGCATCGGCTGACACTTGCACATGGTCAAACACCAACTCAGAGGCACGCCCACCATCGATGCGATTGAACGATCGATGCGTAATGCCTACGGCCTGACCTGACACGAGGAACAAGCTGATGCCAGCCTCACTGTCGGCAGCACCCGAAGTGCGTGCAGACACCAGCAAGCAATCGGCTTTTTCACCAAAACTCACCAAGCCCTTCACGCCGTTGAGCAACCAATGCGTGCCCTCACGTTTTGCTGTGGTGGTCACATGGTTCAACTCATAGTGAGCACCCGGCTCGTCATGCGCCAAAGCGGCAATGGCTGTGCCATCCATCACACTTTGTAACTGTTCTTTTTGGGCATCGTTGCCCGCCAACATCAACGCACGCCCCACCAACAAAGCACCCAACACAGGTTCAGGCACGATGCCTCGGCCCAAGCATTCAAACACCACACTGATGTCAAACCCTGCGCCAGCAAAGCCCCCCACCTCTTCGGGGAACAACGCACCAATCGTTCCCAGCTCAGCCAACTGGGCGTACAGCTTGGGGCTGTGCCCTTGCATGCCATAAGCCACTTGAGTGCGAACCTCTGCGCCGTATTGCTCAGAAACAAAACGGTTCAAGCTGTCCATCAGCATGCGGCGGTCTTCGGTATGTTCAAAATTCATGTATTTTTCCTTTCACACGCAGCCAGCCGTCACAGGCCCAAGATCATTTTGGAAATGATGTTTTTCTGAATCTCATTCGAGCCGCCAAAGATCGACAACTTGCGGTTGTTGAAATATGACGATGCCGCCTTAGCCGAAGCCTCATCCCCCAAGGGGGGTTGCGTGTCCGAGTTATCTTGCAAATAGGGCGCTGCATATGGCCCCATGGCGCGACGCGTCAAAGACAAAATTTCTTGGCGAATTTCGGTGCCACGAATTTTGAGCATTGAGCTTTCTGCCCCCGGCACACCACCGCCTGCCACTGCAGCAATGACACGCAAGTTGGTGGTCTTCATGTTCTCCAGATCAATCTCGACCTTGGCCATACGCGCTGCAAACAAGGGGTCATGCGACAAGGGCTTGCCGTTGCAACGCACGCGATCTGCAACCACCTTCAGCTTTTCTAAGCCTGCGACTGAGAAGCCCACACCTGCAATGTTGGTGCGCTCATAGGTGAGCAAATATTTGGCATAAGTCCAGCCCTTGTTTTCTTCGCCCACCAAGTTGGCCGCAGGCACTTTGACATCGGTGAAAAACACCTCGTTCACTTCATGCGCGCCATCCAAGGTGATGATGGGACGTATCTCGATGCCGGGTGAGGTCATGTCCACCAGTAAAAAGCTGATGCCCGATTGCGACTTGGCCGCGCGGTCCGTGCGCACGAGGCAAAAAATCATGTTGGCGTACTGACCCAGCGTGGTCCATGTTTTCTGGCCGTTGACAATGTAATGATCGCCATCACGCACTGCCGTGGTTTTGACAGAGGCCAAATCAGAACCTGAACCCGGCTCAGAGTACCCCTGACACCACCAGTCCGAACCATCCAAGATGCGTGGTAGCCAATGCGCTTTCTGCGCTTCGCTGCCGTACTTCATCAACACAGGCCCCAACATGCTCACGCCAAACGGCACGATGCGCGGCGCATGCGCTAAGGCACATTCGTTTTCAAAAATAAATTTCTCTATGGCGTTCCACCCTGGGCCACCCCACTCTTCGGGCCAATGGTTGGCCAGCCAACCACGTGCGTTGAGCTTGGCATGCCAGCCTTCCATCTCCGCCTTAGACAAATGCTCGCCTGCCCGCACTTTGGCAGACAACTCAGCAGAGAGGTTTTGCGCCAAAAAGGCACGCACCTCTTCGCTGAACGCTTCTTCTTGAGGGGTAAAGTTCAAATCCATTTGGAGCCCTTGTCAGAATATTTCGAATAAACCCGCAGCGCCCATGCCGCCTGCGATACACATGGTGACCACACCCCACTTGGCCTTACGACGTCGCCCCTCGAGTAGCAAATGGCCGACCAAGCGCGCCCCCGTCATGCCAAACGGATGGCCCAAAGAAATAGCGCCGCCATTCACATTCAGTCGTGCATCTGGAATGCCCAAGGTCTTTTGGCAATAAATCGATTGCGAAGCAAAGGCTTCGTTGAGTTCCCACAAATCAATGTCGTCCACGCTCAGGCCATGACGTGCCAACAGCTTAGGTACGGCAAACACCGGACCAATGCCCATCTCATCAGGCTCGCACCCAGCCAAGGCCATGCCGCGAAATGCGCCCAAGGGCTGCAAGCCCAATTGCGAGGCGCGCTTGCCATCCATCATCACGCAAGCCGATGCACCATCTGAGAGTTGTGACGCATTGCCCGCTGTGATGAATTGCCCTTCACCACGCACAGCTTGCAACTTGGCCAATGACTCATAGCTGGTCCCTGGACGGTTGCTGGTGTCGTGGTCTACCGTGACTTCTTGGTACGACACTTCTTTGGTGTCTTTGTCCGTCACCGCCATCGTGGTGGTGACGGAAATAATTTCTTCTTTGTAACGACCGGCCACTTGTGCCTCTGCCGTTTTACGTTGGCTCTCGACAGAAAAACGATCTTGGTCCTCGCGGCTGATGTTGTAGCGCTTGGCCACAATGTCTGCCGTCTCAATCATGGGCAAGTACAAGTCAGGCTTGTGCTGTGACAGCCATGGGTCAATGCCATCGTCCACGCTTGTACCCGAGCCTCGACGCAGGCCCGAAATACTCTCTAAACCACCGGCCACCATCACAGGCGCACCGTCCACCACAATGCGCCCCGCTGCCGTGGCAATGGCTTGCAAACCCGAGGCACAAAAACGGCTGACAGTGGCCCCCGCAATGCTCAGTGGCAAACCGGCACGCAGCACACTGGCACGTGCCACATTGCGCCCTGTACGCCCCTCTGGATAACCGCAACCCAAAATCACATCTTCAATCAACTGAGCATCCACGCCTGAACGCTGCACCGCCGCTTTCACAGCATGCGAAGCCAACTCGGCTCCCGAGATGGCGTTGAACTCACCACGGTGCGACTTCGTCAGTGGTGTACGAGCTGTGGAAACAATGACCGCTTCACGCATACAAATCCTTTCAATAATTTCTGATCAGCGGTTCAAGCTGTCAAAGTTTTTGCCTTCGTTCACCAACTGCACCAAGAGTGGCGAGGGCTGCCAAAACAAGGGGTCTTGCTTGGCAAACGCTTGGATGTCGGCCAAGATTTTTTCTAAGCCCACCATGTCGGCGTACTTCATGGGGCCGCCCCGATGGCGTGGAAATCCGTAGCCGTGCACAAACGTGACGTCCACATCCAAAGGACGCAACGCAATGCCTTGGTGCACCACATTCGCGCCTTCGTTAATCATGGCTGCCATGTATTTGCGAACAATCAGCTCTGGCGTCAACGCATGAGGTTGAATGTTGGCGCGTACGCGCTCTGCATCAATGATTTGCAGCACCTCAGGGTCAGGCACACCTGTACGCGCACCTTCGGGGTAGATGTAATAACCGCGACCGGTTTTTTGACCGAACCAGCCGCGTTCGCAAATGCGGTCTGCAATTTGCACATAGCGCGCTTTGGGGTCGCGCGTAGCCGCACGTCGTTTGCGCGTGGCCCAGCCAATGTCGCCGCCGGCCAAATCTGACACTTGAAACGGGCCCATGGGGTAGCCAAACTCACGCATGGCGGCATCAATTTCGTAGGGAGAACAGCCGTCTTCCATCATGTGATCGGCCGCTGCGCGGTACACCGCCAAAATGCGATTGCCAATGAAGCCATCACACACACCGGCACGCACGGGTACTTTTTTGAGTTGCGTGGCCAAACTAAATGCTGTGGCCACCACATCTGCACTGACCTTTTCGGGCACCACAATTTCAAGCAGCTTCATGATGTTGGCAGGCGAGAAAAAGTGCAGGCCAATCACGTCTTGCGGGCGCGACACACTCGCAGCGATTTCATTGATGTCTAAGTACGATGTGTTGGTGGCCAGCACCGCATGGGGTTTGCACACGCGATCGAGCTCGGCAAACACGGCCTTCTTGACTGACATCTCTTCAAACACTGCCTCAATCACCAAATCCGCTTGCGCCAAGGCGTCGTAGTGTGTGCTTGTGCTGAAGCGTGCCATCACTTGTGCTTTGACTTGTTCGGTCATGCGCCCCTTGGCGATCAAACCGTTGTAGACCTTCTCAACGTTGTGTCGGCCTCTTGCCACTGCTTCGTCATCACGCTCAATCATCGTCACCGGTAAGCCAGCATCCAACACCGACACGGCAATGCCTGCACCCATCGTGCCGCCACCGATCACACCCACACTGGCCACGGCACGAGGTGCCACGTTTTTGACTTCTGGCACTTTCAGAACTTCGCGCTCTGCAAAAAACGCATGAATCAAGCCCGCACGCTGTGGGCTGTCAATGCATTGCAAAAACAATTGACGTTCGTTGGCCAATGCGTCGTCAAAAGGCATTTGCAGACCCGCACGCACCGCCTCAATCACCTTGAGTGGCGAGAACAAACCGCGCGATTTCTTTTCAACGTCTTTTTGAATTTTGTCGAGTACTTCCATTTGGTGGTCGTAACCCACTTTGAACGCATCCAAATCACGCGTGCGCCGAACCGGCGCACCGTCAGCCAACAAGGCGCGCGCAAAGCGCAACCCCTCTTGCAGCACATCCGTGCCTTCACCCAACTGGTCAACCAACTTGCATTCAAAAGCCTCTTGGGCTTTCATATGTCGGCCACTGAGCATCAAGTTCACTGCCGCTTCCACGCCCATCAGCCGTGGGGCACGTTGTGTCCCGCCAGAGCCAGGCAACAAACCTAGCTGAACTTCGGGCAGCCCCAGCTTGGCGTCGGGCATGGCCAAACGGTAGTGCGCGGCCATGGCCACCTCTAAACCGCCACCTAAAGCAGGGCCATGAATGGCAGCCACCACAGGCTTGGTACAAGCTTCGATGCGATTGCACACCTCGGGCAAGATAGGTTGCATGGAGGGGCGGCCAAACTCTCGGATATCAGCCCCCGCAATGAAGGCCCGTCCTGCGCCCAAAAGCAACACACCCTTGACGCCTGCATCTGCCTCGGCTTCATCCATGGCGGCCATCAAGCCACGGCGCACATCCACGCTGATGGCGTTGACCGGCGGATGATCGATCGTGACGACCAACAGGTCACCGTCTTTGGAGGTACGCACAACGGTCGTTTCAGAATGGGTGCTCAAGCGAGGTCTCCTCATTGTTTTTGTCTTGGATGCGATTGTTTGGCAGATAATATTTCTTGACAATCTCAAACTTTATTGACGCTATGTCAAAGGATATTTACCTATGACCGTTGATTTCGCCTCCCTCACCCTGCTGGTCGACATCATTGATGCGGGCAATCTGAGCAAAGCCGCCAGCAAACTGAAGATGACGCGCGCCAATGTGAGCTACCACCTGCGTCAGCTCGAAAAAGCGCTGGGTGCTGAACTGATCCGCCGCACCAGCCGCCGCATGGAACCGACCGAACTGGGTTGGCGGCTGTGCGAGCACGGACGAACCATTCGCAACGAAATGGCCAGTGCCCATGAAACGGTGACCAACCTTGGCCAAGGTTTGCAAGGCCGCGTGGGCATCAGCGTGCCCAGTGGCTATGGCCACATCGTGATGACGCCTTGGTTGATTGAGTTCAAACAGCGCTACCCAGGTGTGGTGCTGGATGTGGTGTTTGAAAACCGAATCGACAACTTGCGCGATGACGTCGACATCGCCATCCGCATCTTGCCGCAGCCACCAGAAACGATGGTGGCGAAAGACATGGGGACCGTGCGGTACTTGGCTTGCGCTTCTCAAGCGTTTGCCAAACAACACGGCATGCCGACCGAGCTATCGCAATTGCGCACGCAACCCATCATCACGGCCAATGTGGTGGGACGCCAACTGTCGCTGCGTGCGTACCGAGGGGATGAGCGTCAAGAAGTGATGCTGACACCCACTGTCATTTCAGACCACTACCCATTTTTAAAAGAAGTGATTCTTGGCGGCTTGGGCATTGGTTTGATGCCCGACTACATGGTGGCCGATGTGATTGCCAGTGGTGAAGTGGTCACCACCTTAGATGACCACCGCCTGAGCATCTTTGGCACACACATGTATTTGCTGTACCTGCCTTCTCGTCACCGAACCCGCGCGATTAAAACTTGCATTGACTTCTTGGTTGAGAAAGCCAACACGCCCTAGGACAACGCCAGCCACTCAAGGCGTAGTTTTCAACAAGGTTTGAATGTCTTGCGCCAACACCTGGGCACCCGAGCCATAACGGCTGTAGAGGCGCACATGCCCCTGCGTGTCAAACACATAGCTACCGGCAGAGTGGTCCATGGTGTAGCTGGTGGCTGTTTTGCCTTCTTGCTTTTTGTAGTAAATCTTGAAGTGCTTGGCCACATCGGCCAACTCCTCGGTGGTGGGCACAAAGGCCACAAACGTCGAGTCGAAGTTGGCCATATAGAGCTTGAGCAACTCGGTGGTGTCGCGTGCAGGGTCCACCGTCACAAACACGCCTTGCAATTTGTCGCCATCACTTCCCAGCAAGCGTTTGACTTCAGCCAACTCGCTCATGGATGTCGGGCACACATCAGGGCATTGCGTGTAGCCAAAGAACAGCACCACCACTTTGCCTTTGAAGTCACTCAGGCTGCGGCGTTGACCGTTGTGGTCGGTCAAGGTAAAGCCTTTGGCGTAATCGGCCCCCGTGATGTCAATGCCGTTGAACTTCGGCTTTTCAGGGCTGCACGCCGCCAAGGCCAACACGGCCATAGATGACAGCAACAAACGACGCGTGAAAGTAAACATGGGATGACTCATTTCTTAGACAACAAGGTGCGCATGTCTTGCAAAGACACGGTGCTCTCGCTCTGCACTTTGAGGCGAGGAATCGGTTTCAGTGCGTGGCCATAAATCACCTCCACGGTGAGCGTGAGGCGACCATCCTGTTGCGGCTTGGCCAGCGTCAACAAAGCGGCTTTGAGCTGCGCCAGCCACCCCTTGCCACGCAAGCCCGCAAAGCGGGCGCGGTGCAAATTGCGCCCCAACAAACGGCACTCGGCCAGCAAGCTGTCGGCATCGGCATAGGTGAGCGTGATGCGCTCCATGTCCATCACAGGTTCGGCAAAACCGGCTTGCACCAGCATGTCGCCCCAGTCGTGCATGTCGGTGAACGCATGGCTGGCGGGCGGCCAGCCTTGGGCTTGGTACACCTCAGCCAGCTCGCGCAAGGTGTCAGGGCCAAGGCACGAGAACATCAAAAAGCCATCCACCGCTAACAACTGATGCCATTGCTGCAGCAAGGCTTGCGGGTTGGCGTGGTTGTGCAGCGCCATATTGGCCCACAGCATGTCGGCACTGCCAGCGGCCGGTGCGCCAAAAGCCAAAGCATCGCTTTGCAGCCAACGTTTCCACAACGGCGCTTGCAAAGCTTGGCGTGCCAGTTGCTCACGTTGCGGCGATGTTTCCACCACATGGCATTGCGCTTGTGGGTAACGCGCACGCAGCTTGGCGTGGGTTTGCAGGCCACCACTCACAGGCGCCCAACCCACCCATGAAGTGGGCTGCAAGCGAATCCACTGCAAACGGTCTTCCATGCGCCGCCCAATTTCTTCGTTCAACCAAGGTGAAGCAGCGTGGGGCCATGCTGCCCAACGGGCGCTGGCAATGGGATCGAGCGAGGGAGGGGTATCAGACGAAGACGGTTCAGACATGGCCTCTATTATCGACACCGCGCCCTTCGCAAACATTGCGCTGCGCTTCAACCCAAGCTAATGCAATGTCTTTCCAATGCGGGGCATGTTCAAGCTGCCACATGCATTCCCTAGCCTTTGCCTCATCTGTCGCCGCTGGCCCAGCCAGCCTTTGTGTGCGTCCTGTATTGAGCGTTTTGCCCAACCCACGCCACGCTGCCCGACCTGTGCGCTGACGCTGAAGCATGCGTCACCTCACGCGCACAACACCCGCACCGCTATGTGCCACAACTGCGCCCAACACCTCAGCCCGCTAGACGCCTGCGTGGCCGCCGTGAGCTACACCTACCCATGGTCAGACTGCATTGGTCGCTTCAAGTTCCAAGCCGACCCCAGCCTCGCCCGCACCCTGGCCCACCTCATGCGTCACGCCCCATGGGTTGAGCCCGCACTCGATGCCGCTGCGCTGGTGTTGCCTATGCCGCTCTCACCCGCGCGCCTGCGTGAACGCGGCTTTAACCAAGCGCTAGAGCTCGCCCGCCACTTGAGCCCAGACAAAACCCACGCCCACACCTTGCTGCGCCGTGGCGACAGCGCCCACCAAGTGGGCGCATCGCGCCAAGAGCGGCTAGACCATGTGCGCGATGCGTTTTGGATCGCCCCCGAGCGTGTGTCTGCAGTACGCGGTCAGCGCGTGGTGCTGGTAGACGATGTGATGACCACAGGGGCATCGATGTACGAGGCTGCGCGGGCGTTGCGGGTGGCGGGGGCTGCGCATATCACAGGGCTGGTGTTGGCTCGCACGGAAGAAAAAGAAACGCATCACTGACGTGAGCCAGCACGTCACCACACAAGCCACCGCGCTCATGCAGGACAATCAAGCCATGTTTCACATCGTCCTCGTCCACCCCGAAATTCCGCCCAACACGGGCAACGTCATCCGCTTGGCGGCCAACACCGGCTGCACCTTGCATTTGGTCGAACCCTTGGGCTTCTCGATGGAAGACAAGCACATGCGCCGTGCGGGCTTGGACTACCACGAGTACGCCCCCGTGCTGCGCCACGCCGACTGGGCCACGTTTTTGAACGACGCCAAACCCGACCCCGCCCGCATGTTTGCCATGACCACCAAAGGCTCCAGCACCGCGCACGACATGGCGTTTCAGCCCGGCGATTGGTTTGTGTTTGGGTCGGAAACCAGCGGTTTGCCTGTGGACATCCGCGAAAGCTTCCCCCTCGCGCAGCGCCTGCGCCTGCCCATGCGCGCCGACCAGCGCAGCTTGAACTTATCAAACTCAGTGGCAGTCATCACCTACGAAGCTTGGCGACAAAACGGTTTTGTGGGTAAGGCTTGAGCAACAAGGCTTATAGCGTTCCGAGTAGCAACATATAGCCCTAGGTTTTAAGCCCTCGCCTACACTAGAGGGCTTGATTTATATCGATTTATTACTGTCATGAGTGCATTCCTAGACGAAGAAGTTTTGTCCGTCCACCACTGGACCGACCGCCTGTTCAGCTTCACCACCACACGCGACACCTCGCTGCGTTTCTCCAACGGCCACTTCACCATGATTGGCTTGCGCGGTGAAAACGGCAAACCGCTTCTGCGCGCCTACAGCATCGTCAGCGCCAACTACGAAGAGCACTTGGAGTTTTTGAGCATCAAGGTCCAAGACGGCCCTCTCACCTCCAAGCTGCAACACATCAAAGTGGGCGACAAAATCGTCATCGGCAAAAAGCCCACGGGTACCTTGCTGTGCGACTACTTGTTGCCCGCCAAAAACCTGTACCTCATCGGCACAGGCACAGGTTTGGCACCGTTCCTCAGCATCGTGCGTGACCCCGAAACCTATGAACGTTTCGAAAAAGTCATCTTGGTGCACGGTGTGCGCGAAGTCAAAGAACTGGCCTACCGCGACTACTTGACCGAAGAGCTGCCCAAGCACGAGTTCTTGGGCGAGATGGTCAGCAACCAAATGCTGTACTACCCCACCGTCACACGTGAGCCTTTTAAAAATCAAGGCCGCGTGACTGACTTGCTCACGTCAAATAAACTCACGCAAGATTTGGGCTTGCCCAACATCGACCCAGCCAACGACCGCATCATGATTTGCGGCAGCCCCGAGTTGAACAAAGACATGCGCGCCCTGTTGGAAGAGCGTGGTTTCAAAGAAGGCTCCACCACCACCCCTGGCGACTTTGTGGTGGAACGCGCCTTCGTTGAGCAGTAACCTCATCCACCATGTTTGAACCTAGCCAAGCCGATGTTCGGCGCTTCTTTTGCTCGGTCTACGCCAAATGGCGTGACGGGCAACCCATGGACGCGCTTGAAACCTTGGCCAGCCAATGGGTGGCTGAGCACCCCGAGTACCACACCGACTTCTCAAATGTCGATGCCGCGCTAGAGCGCATGTACGAAGTCAAAGACGGCAAGACCAACCCCTTCTTGCATTTGTCCATGCACCTGTCGGTGAGCGAGCAATGCTCGATTGACCAACCCCGTGGCATTCGTCAAGCGGTGGAACTGCTCACCGCCAAACGCGATTCGCTGCACGACGCACACCACGAAACCATGGATGCGCTGGGCCAAATGATTTGGGAAAGCCAGCGCAGCGGCCGCCCACCCGACGGTCACGCCTACATTGATGCGGTGCAACGCCGCGCGACGCAAGACTAAGTTCAAAGGCGCATTAAGATCTCCCAAAATACAAACAGGAGACACGCCATGCGCCACTTTCAAATTCAATCTCACCTTCGCCGCACCTTGTGTGCAAGTTTGGCCATCGCTGCGCTCAGCACTTTGGCCTTGCCAGCTGCACACGCACAAAGCTACCCCAACAAGCCCATCAAATTTGTGGTGCCCTTCAGTGCAGGCAGCGCGACCGACAGTGTGGGCCGCATCATCGCGCAAGCCATGAGCGATGCCTGGGGCCAACCCATCACCGTTGAAAACAAGGCCGGCGCCAATGGCATCTTGGGCGCAGAAGCTGTCAAAGCAGCGCCTGCCGACGGCTACACCTTCTTGGTCACCACCAGCACCACGCAAGCCGCCAACGTGCACCTGTACCGCAAGCTGCCCTATGACCCCGTGAAAGACTTCACCCCCATCGGCAAGATTGGTGAGACAGGCTTTATCTTGATGGTCAACACCGATTTCCCAGCCAAAGACATGAAAGAGTTTGTGGCCTACGCCAAAGCCAACCCAGGCAAGCTCGCGTTTGGCCATGGCTCATCGGGCTCACTCGTGTCTGCCGCCATGCTGACTGAATTGGCGGGCTTGCAAACCGTCAACGTGCCCTACAAAAGCATTCCCCCTGCCTTGACCGATTTGCTCGGTGGCCAAATTCAATTCGCTTTTGCCGACACTGGCAACGCCGTGTCGCAAATGAACGGCGGCCGCATGCGCGGCCTGGGCGTGACCACCAAGAAACGCGCCGGCAAAGCCCCCAACGTGCCGCCCATTGGCGAGACCGTGAAAGACTACAACGTGAGTGCCTGGTTCGGCCTGATGGCTCCCGCCGGCATGCCCGCTGATGTGCAAAAGAAAGCCACTGCCACCTTGATGGCTGTGTTGGCAAAACCCGAGGTACGCGAAAAAATTCAAGGTGTGGGCATTGACCTCGACGTCGAAGACAGCGCCACACTCGCCAAAACCATTGACGCCGAAATTAAAAAATGGGGCGGCTGGGTCAAGACTGCTGGCATCACACCTGAATAAGCCATGAGCTTCACCGATAACACAAGCCTGCAAGGCGCACTCGCAGGCTTGCGTGTGATTGATTTGACGGGCGTGGTGCTGGGCCCCTACGCCACACAAATCTTGGGTGACTACGGCGCAGACGTCATCAAGATCGAACCACCCAGTGGCGACATCATGCGTCACGCAGGCCCGATGAAGCACCCAGGCATGGGTCACATCTTCATCAACGCCAACCGCAACAAACGCTCGGTCGTGCTGGATTTGAAAAAGACCGAGCAACGCGAGCAGTTGTTGGCCTTGTGCAAAACCGCCGATGTGTTGACCTACAACATTCGCCCTGCATCCATGGCACGTTTGGGCTTGTCTTATGAGACGTTGCACGCCATCAACCCGCGCTTGGTCGTGTGTGGTGCGTACGGCTACAGCGAAGGTGGCCCCTACTCTGAATGGCCTGCGTATGATGACCTGATTCAAGGTGCCGTGGGCATGCCTTGGCTGATGACGCAAAGCGGCAGCACCGAACCACGTTATGTGCCTGCCACTTTTGCCGATCGTGTGACGGGGCTCAACATGGTGCATGCCGTCATGGCCGCTGTCATTGCACGCTACCGCACGGGCGTGGGTCAGCATGTGGAAGTGCCCATGTTTGAATGCCTGTTGCAATTCGTGCTGGGCGAACATTTGAGCGGCGAAACATGGCAGCCCCCCATCGCCCCCATGGGTTACGCGCGCATGCTGTCGACCAACCGCAAACCGTACCAAACACAAGATGGACACATTTGCGCGCTCATGTACAACGACGCACATTGGCAAGCATTTTTGAATATCGTGGGCGAGCCCGATTTGTTTCAAACCGATGCACGCTTTGGCACACATGTGGAACGCCTCAAGCACATCGATGCGCTCTACGCCTTTGTGGGCGAGCACATGCGCACGCGCACCAGTGCCGAGTGGATGAAAGACTTCACCGCGCATGACATCCCCGTCATGCCCATGATGAAGCTCCAAGACCTGTTGACCGACCCGCACCTCACAGCCACACAAGGTTGGCTCGATGTGCCGCATCCGTTTGAAGGCCTGCTGCGTCAACTGCGCCCGCCTGTACGCATGAGCGGCACGCCTACGGGTGTGTGGCGACCTGCCCCACGTTTGGGTGAACACACCGACGAAGTACTGAGCAGCCTCAAGACTTAGCGCCCAGGTCTGTGCTACAACTGTCTCAACACTGCCGCAGCACATGGAAAATCACATGCACGCCACATCCCCACCCCAAGGTGCCAAGACGCTGTCAGCCGCGGAATTGCGACTGACCATCCAGCCCGCTGAACTGGGCTTTGGCAACACCTCCGAATTGGTGACCCAAGCATTGCCATGGATTGGCCAAGCGCGTGCGCAAACGGCTGCACGCTTTGGCTTGGAAATGACACAGGCCAACTACAACCTGTTTGTGTTGGGAGAAGTCGGCAGCGGTCGCTCCACCCTGCTTCAGCAAATGATGCACACAGTGGCGGCTTCGCGGCCTGTGCCACCTGACCTGTGCTACTTGCACAACTTCGAGACACCAGAACATCCTCACGCCGTTCACATCCCTTCAGGGGAAGGCCGCAAGCTGCGTCTGCACATGGCGCAACTCACCAAAACACTGCTCGCAGAAATTCCCAAACGCTTGACCGCTCAAGACTTCAAAGTGGAAAGCGAGCACATCGAAAAAACCTACAAACAAGAAGAAGACCGCGCCTACGCCGTGCTGGATGCATTTGCCGAGGCTCGCAGTTTTTCGTTGTTTCGTGAAGGCGGGCATTTGGTGTTCACCTTGCGCGATGACAAAGGCATGCCTTTGACAGAAGCCGAAGCACTGGCCTTGCCCAAAGAGCGCCGCACTGCCATAGACCAAGCCGAGGTTGAACTGCGTGCCGAAATTGCCAACTTCCTCGACAAAACTCGCCCGATTGATCGCGTCAAAAATGAGGGCTTGGCAGCGCTGCGCCGACAAACCATCAAACCCATGTTGGAGCAAGAACTGGCGCGCATCCAACACGCTTTGGCCAAACCGACCCAAGACAACGCCAAGCTGGTGCATTACTTTGGCAAAGTGATGGCTGATGTGCTGGAGCACATCGAACTGTTTGAACCACGCGACGATGACGAAGAAGAAACGCGCCTCGAAGCCCTCAACACCTTGCTGCTGCGCTACCGCGTCAATGTTGCTGTGGACAACCACGACACACACGGTGCACCGGTCTTGGTCGAAGACAACCCTGTGTTTCGCACCTTGTTTGGCAGCGTGGAGTACCAAACCGAAGACGATGTGCTGATGACCGACTTCTCGCGCATCCGCGCGGGCAGCTTGCTCAAAGCGCACGGCGGCTTCTTGATGCTGCATGTGCGTGACTTGCTCACCGATGCTTTGGTCTGGGAAAAGCTCTCGCGCTTTTTGCGCAGCGGTCGTTTGCAGATTGAAGAATCCGGTTTGCACCTCTCGCCCATCGCATCGGTGGCGTTGGAGCCAGAGGCCGTGCACATCGACGTGAAAATTGTGTTGATCGGCACAGTCGAGGAGTACTACGTGTTGCAAGAAGGCGCACCTGAATTCTTCCGCCGCTTCATGTGCAAGGTGGAGTTTGCTGAAAGCTTCACCGCCAGTGCAGACACACACCGCGCCTCGGCCATCTTTGTGGCGCACAGCTGCCAACGCCTAGGCCTGCCCCATTTCAACGTCGATGCCGTGGCCCGCTTGATAGAGTGCACGCACCGCGAAGTCGATGACCAAACGCGCCAAAGCGCGTTGTTCTCGCACACCGAATCGCTCATCATTGAAAGCGCCAACCACGCACGCCAACGCGGCGCAGACAAAGTGCAAGCCACCGATGTCGATGCCGCCATCGCTGCGCGCGACTTCAGAAACGGCTACACCGAGCAACGCCTGCAAGAGTCCATCACCGACGGTGAACGGCTGATTGCTTTGCAGGGTGAAAAAATAGGCCAGCTCAATGGCCTCACTGTCATTGAGCTGGGCGACCATGCGTTTGGTTTTCCTGTGCGCGTCACAGCACGCACCTATGCCGGCAATGAGGGCTTGGTCAACATCGAACGTGAGGTCAAGCTGTCGGGCCCCATCCACGACAAAGGCGTGCTCATCTTGCACAGCTATTTGTCTGCGCTGTTCTCGCACATCGCGCCTTTGGCGCTCAACGCCTCGGTGGTGTTTGAGCAAGAGTACAGCGGCGTCGAGGGCGACTCTGCCTCGTGTGCCGAGCTGTATGCCTTGCTGTCCTCACTCTCGGGTTTGCCGCTCAAACAAAACATTGCGGTCACGGGCGCGGTCAACCAAAACGGCGACATCTTGCCTGTGGGCGGTGTGAACGAAAAGATTGAAGGATTTTTTCGCACCTGCCAAGCCCAAGGGCTGGATGGCACGCAAGGCGCTTTGATTCCACACCGCAACCGCCACCACTTGATGCTCAGCCAAGCGGTGATCGATGCGGTGGCACAAGGCCAATTTCACATCTACACCGCAGACCATGCGAGCGAAGTTGCTGAACTTTTGATGGGAGCACCTTTTGGCAAGAACCTCAAAGGGGGCACCTATGAAGCTGGCAGCGTGCTGGCCTTGGCCGATAAAACCTTGCAAGCCTACCGACGTGCGTGCCACAAGGAACCGGCGCAAGATGCACGCTTGCTGAGCCACAAAATTTTGAAGCAACTCGGTGGAAAATAAAGCACAAAGACAAGACGGAATGCATATGAAATTCACTGGCACAGACAACTACGTAGCAACCCAAGACTTGATGCTGGCCGTCAACGCCGCGATTGCACTCAAGCGCCCTTTGTTGGTCAAAGGCGAACCCGGGACAGGAAAAACCATGTTGGCCGAAGAAGTGGCACAGGCCTTGGGCATGCCGCTGCTGCAGTGGCATATCAAATCCACCACCAAAGCTCAACAAGGCTTGTACGAATACGACGCCGTCAGCCGTCTGCGCGACAGCCAAATGCCAGATGCCGACAGCCAAACCCGTGTGCAACACATTGAAAACTACATTGTCCAAGGTGTGTTGTGGCAGGCCTTCACCGCCGACGAGCCGGTGGCCTTGCTGATTGATGAGATTGACAAAGCCGACATCGAGTTCCCCAACGACTTGCTACGCGAAATCGACCGCATGGAGTTTTATTGTTACGAAACACGCCAGCTCATCAAAGCCAAGCATCGGCCCTTGGTGTTCATCACGTCGAACAACGAGAAAGAACTGCCCGACGCGTTCTTGCGCCGTTGCTTCTTCCACTACATCAAGTTCCCCGACGCCGACACCATGCGCCACATCGTGCAGGTTCACTTCCCAACTCTCAAGCAAGACTTGCTGACCGTGGCGATGAAAACCTTCTTCGACATTCGTAACTTGCCCGGCTTGAAGAAAAAGCCGTCCACCAGCGAATTGATTGATTGGCTCAAGCTGTTGGTGGCTGAAGACATTCCCATCGAAGCCCTTCAAACGGCAGACGACAAAGTATCTATCCCACCGCTCGTGGGCGCGTTGTTGAAAAATGAACAAGACACCACGTTGTTTGAAAAGCTGGTGTTCATGCAAAGTCGCAACCGTTAAAAAGAGAACACCATGTTTGCATCCCTCATTGAAGGTCTGACCGACGCCATTGGTTTTGTCGTGGGCGCCTTACTTGGCTACGGATTGGGCGCGGCCTTTGGTTTGAACTTGTTTGCCGAAGGCTACGGCACAGGCAGCATCATTGCGATCTTGCTGGTGGGCATTGGGGGTGGTGTGGGTTTGCAAGTCGCCCGTCGTTTTCGCGCGTCTCAATCAGACACTGAATAACGCACAGCCATGCTGATCGATTTCTTCTACACCCTGCGTGCTGCCAAGCTGCCAGTGTCGGTGAAGGAGTACCTCACGCTGCTGGAAGCACTCCAAAAGCAAGTCGTGGGACCGGGCAGCGATGCGTGCAGCTTGGACGACTTTTATTTTTTAAGTCGCCTCATCCTCGTCAAAGACGAAAAACACTACGACAAGTTTGACCGTGCATTTGGCGCCTATTTCAAAGGCGTCGAACTACTCACCGACTTCACCAAAGACGTACCTCTCGATTGGCTAGAGAAAATTCTTCAAAAAGAACTCACGCCTGAACAAAAAGCAGCCATTGACAAAATGGGCTGGGACGAGTTGATGGAAACGCTCAAAAAGCGCCTCGAAGAACAACAAGAGCGTCATGAAGGCGGCAACAAATGGATTGGCACCGGTGGCACCTCGCCCTTTGGCAACGGCGGCTACAACCCACAAGGCATTCGCATTGGTGGCAAAGGCGGTAACCGCAGCGCCGTGAAGGTGTGGGACCAACGCAGCTACCGCGACTACGACGACACCCAAGAGCTGGGCACGCGCAACATCAAAGTAGCACTGCGTCGTTTGCGTCGTTTTGCACGTGAAGGCTCAGCCGAAGAGCTAGACCTCGATGGCACCATCCACAAGACGGCAGCCAATGCGGGCTTCCTCGATATCTTGATGCGTCCCGAGCGCCACAACAATGTGAAGGTACTGTTGCTCATGGACGTGGGCGGCACCATGGATGACCACATCGCCCGTGTAGAAGAACTCTTCTCTGCCGCCAAAGCCGAGTTCAAACACTTGGAGTTCTATTACTTCCACAACTGCGTGTACGACTTCATGTGGCGCAACAACAAACGCCGCTATGCCGAGAAGTTTGAAACTTGGGACATCATTCGCAAGTACAACAAAGACTACAAGCTCATCTTCATCGGCGACGCCACCATGAGTCCGTATGAAATTGTGCAACCCGGCGGCAGCGTGGAATACAACAACGAAGAAGCCGGTGCCGAATGGCTACAACGTTTGATTCACGCCTTCCCTAAATTTGCGTGGATCAATCCCGAGCCCCAAGGCGTGTGGGAATACCGCCAAAGCATCGCCATCATCCAAGAAATCGTCAGCCATCGCATGTACCCGCTCACGCTCAAAGGCTTGGAAGAAGCCATGCGGATGCTCAGCAAGTAGCGCCGTAAAATACGGGGCGCTGCCGCCGTAGTTCAATGGATAGAACGACTCCCTCCTAAGGTGTAGATATGGGTTCGATTCCCGTCGGAGGCACCATGTTTAACGCACGCAGTAAAACGACACAGGCTCAAAATTGGTATCGGCAGGCGTTCGCACAGGCGTTGGGTTACGCGTATCCGGATTGAGCACACGATTGCCAGCCAAGGCCCACAGCTTGTGATCCAGCGACACCCCGTTGTTCCAATCCCCCTTCACTGACAAGTACTCATACTCATCCAGCGTCGGCAAGCGCGCTTTGATGAGAACGCATGACCGTTCGGCAATGACAGGCGTTGGGGCCGTGTTGATCGGGCTACCCGCTGTGCCCACCAAAATCAAACTCTTGTCGCCCATCATCACCACCGTCGGAAACGTGGTGCGCTGAAAGTAACGCACCATGTCTGCCGCAATGGCAGACATCACAGTTTCGGGCTTACCTTGCGACTGAAAGCTCACACCCATCCCATTGGCTAACTCGATGTGCAATGTCACCAGCAAATCGCCCTTGCACCCAGGGCCATAAGAATAGGTTCCCCATGCCAGGCCGCTGAGCACGGACAACTGTTGAACATCCACTTTGTCTTGACGCTGGTGTTCGCGCAAGCTTTTCACCAACTCACTCAAGGAGCTTGGATTGAAGAATTGCACCTTGATGTCTTTTTGGTTAAAGCCCAAATACATACGGTCAAGATAGGCCTTCAAACTGGCCTCTAGCGTGACATCCAAGCGCGCCCCTGCGGTAGCTTGCGCACGGTGCCTGTCTGTCATCGCATCCAAGCTGAGCAAGGCATCGAGACCTTCAGGCACTGTCGCGCCGTAACGCATCAAATCTTTGATCTGCGTGGTCATTTCATTGATTTGCTCAATGCGCGGCGTGCCATAACTCTCTTGGAATTGGCACAAGTCTTGACCCTTGACGAACAAAATCGTCGGCCAAAGGTAGGTGTTGTTTTGGCTCCAAGCGAAGCAACTGAGACAGCTGAACAACAAGCCGATGCTAATTTTTTTCATCATCTGTAAACCTTCGAAACCACGCCACGATGCTAGAGCGAATGCCATGTCATGGCTTAAGCATAAGTTTATTAAATTACACAGCGATTTGACTTTGATCAATCAAAAAGTAGCGAAATCACGCAGGATCCAAGAGACTCGAAAAAAACTCATCAGCGAACTTAAATTATGTTTTTGGACATGCTATCGCAGCTAGGTACGCCATCGGTGGTCACCCCATGACCGCTGATTTGAAGCACGTCAATGGGCATGGTGAGCCGCTGACCGCTGTCACCTCCGAGTTCAGCAGCAAGCTGACTCGAACCATCGCTGGTCTTTATATTTTCACCTTGGTGACTGTCTCACTCGGCACGTGGTTGGCGCTGTACCAGAACTGGACCGTTCGCTTGGAAGATGCCAATTCCCGCTTGGTACGTAGCGCGAACATGGGTAATTTCCTCGTTGAAACCGCACTCACCAGCGCCGCGAAATCATTAGACAGCACACAGGCCTCGTTTTCTCAAGCGATTCAGACAGGCGAATTAACCCCCCAACTGGCGAGCCGACTTCTCAACACCAGCTACGCAAAATTCAAGACCTTCAACAAAACAGATTCATTTGGCTTGCTGTTTTTTGTCGATCGTCACGGAAAGCTGTATGCCCAAACGGGAAATGAGGCAGATACAAAAATTGATTTTTCAGATCGGCTTTATTTCTACAAACTACGCGACAACCCTGACACCCCTCTCACCGTAGGCCCGTTGGTGCTTGCGAGAACCACCGGTCAATGGGTTTTTCACATGTCAGTACCGGTGTATGGCAAAGATGCGAAGTTTGCAGGCGTGCTAGTTCAACAAATACTGGAACATGACATTGCAGAAAAACTGACGCAATATGCCAACACCAGTCACTTTGAACACATGATGTCGCACTTCGAAGATCACGATCCTTGTTTTGTCTATCCGCCACCCAACAAGTCATATGCACAGGCCAAAGATTTGCTGTTTCCTCTGGCGCACACCATGAGTGACACCGCCGTAAGCGATGCGCGATCTAACCATTTATTGATGGGCTTTGCCAAATCGCCTAACTATGAGCTCAAAACATATGCAACCTTTCCCCTCTCAAAACTCAAAGAGGAGTTTTGGGAAGGGAATAAATATTTGATCTTGTATGCGGTCATAGGCATCCTTTTTTCGACCGCAATTTTTTACTACCTGCTCAGTCTGTCTAGAAAACTGGCTACGGTACAAGTGCAATCACTGCACGATGCACTCACCCGACTTCACAACCGACGTGCGCTAGACGATGCATTGCCCACCTTGCTGCGCAATGCCATGCGCACGCAAGAGCCGATCAGCGTGCTCTTCATCGACATTGATCACTTCCGTTACTTCAATGAAAACTATGGCCACGAAAGTGGCGACATCGCCTTGCAAGCGGTGGCACAAGCCCTGGCTTCATGCGCGCGTCGTCCGCTTGATTTTGTGTGCCGCTGGGGCGGTGAGGAATTTGCGGTCGTCCTGCCTGAAACCGATCGACACGCTGCCATGAAAATTGCAGACAACATTTTGAACGCTGTTCGCCAAATCGAACTTCAGTGCACCAACGGGGATCAACCTCGATTGACTGTCAGTGTCGGACATGTGACCGCCACCATTTCGCCCACAGACATCACTCAAAGAGATTTGGTGGATGAGGCCGACAAAGCCATGCTTCAGGCCAAGAGCCAAGGTAGGAATCAGCGCGTGGAATACGCGTTCATTCCTTATTGAAGCGCGCCGAAATTCTCTGGGTATTTGGCCTTGGCTTTTGCTTGAGCCCCATCAATCAACCCCTGACTGACGAGGGCCGAGAGGCCTTGATCCAAGGTCTGCATACCGGCCGCACTACCGGTTTGAATCGCTGAATACATTTGCGCCACTTTGCCTTCGCGAATCAAATTACGAATGCCCGTGGTGCCCACCATGATTTCATAGGCTGCAATGCGTCCAGCACCGTCTTTGCGCTTGCACAGCACTTGCGAGATCACCGCATTGAGTGATTCAGACAACATACTGCGCACCATCTCTTTTTCTTCGGCGGGAAACACATCAATGATGCGATCAATCGTTTTTGCGGCGCCAGAGGTGTGTAAAGTTCCCAACACCAAATGGCCGGTTTCCGCGGCGGTGATGGCCAGTCGGATGGTTTCCAAATCCCGCATCTCCCCCACCAGAATCACGTTGGGGTCCTCGCGCATCGCTGCGCGCAGGGCATTTTCAAAACTCAAGGTGTGGCCACCCACCTCGCGCTGGTTGACCAAACATTGATGCGGCGTGTGCACAAACTCAATGGGGTCTTCAATCGTCAAAATGTGCTTGGCTGTGCTTTGGTTGAGCAAGTCAATCATGGCCGCCAGTGTGGTGGATTTGCCTGATCCCGTCGGGCCGGTGACCAACACCAAGCCACGCGGGCTGCGCACAAACTCCGAAAAAATCGCTGGTGCGTTGAGTTCATCCAAACGAGGCATGCGCGTCGGAATGCCGCGGAATGCGACAGACACGCCACGCGATTGGTGGAATGCATTCACACGAAAGCGCGACACATGGGGTATCTCCAAAGAGAAATCGCACTCCATTGTTTTTTCGAAATGCTCTTTCTGTATGGGGTTCATGATCCCCACTACCGCTTGGTGGATTTCCTCATGGCTGAGCACTTGATCTGACAGCTGAATCAAATCACCATCCACCCTGATCATCGCGGGCACACCTGAAGACAGGTGCAGATCAGACGCCTTTCGCTTGACACACTCGCAGAGTAAATCTTGGATATTCATGTGTCTTTGTAGCAGAGTTACTTGCTCAGTTGGCGAAGTCGGTCTTGTGCGAATTGCATCAAGGAAGGTGGCAACCCTAAATCAATCGCTCGCTGATAGGCATCGGCGGCACTGGCTTTGTCTTTCTTTTCTTGCAAAGAGATCGCCAGACCGAGCAACCAATTGGCAGCATCTGGCGTTTTACGCAAGGCAATCACGTAGTGCTGAATGGCTTCATCGTGTCGGCCACTGCGTTGCAAAACGGTGGCCAAAAATGCATGGAACTCTGCATTGTCTGAAGCGACAGGCAAACCACTTTCCAACACTTTGACGGCTGAATCCAAATCATTTTTGGACAAACTGGCATGCGCCAAGCCAATGTAGAAATCTAAGCGATTGGGCGCCAAAGTCAGGCCCTCGCGCAGCAAACTTTGCGCATCATCCACCTGCCCCGCTTCGACCATCGAACGCGCCAACAACTGACGCGAAGGGTGGTGCAAAGGATAGTCAGACAGCGCATGCTTAAGCGTGCCTTGCGCCTCCGACATGCGACCTTGTCGAATCTGTTCGACCGCATCACGGTACAAGTTTTCGGCACGTTGCTCTGCAGTCAACACGCGCGAGACAGAACCACTCTTAGGCACGGCTTGCGGTGCTGTGACGACGGGGGAAGGTGTCGTCGCCTTTGGCTTGGGACTTGCCATAGGACTGGCGGCCACGGGCACAGGGGCTGCTACCACCGATGCTGGCGTCGTCACCACAGGTCCAGGTGCACTCACCTGCGCGGGTGAACTAGCAGGCAGTGGCACTGGCGCACTCGCTACCTGAACAGGTGCACTGGCCATCACAGCAACAGGTTTCACCGCAGTAGGTTCTGTGGCACGTTTGCCATTCAACACCACCACACCCACCACAGCAAAAGCCGCCACCAAACCGCCGCCCAGCAGCACGCCGCGCCACGGAAACTCGGATCGCATCACACCTTGCAAGTCGTGATTGGCAGCAGGCGTAGCCGCTGAAGCGGCATGACGCTTGTCAATGTCTTTGAGCATTTGGTTGACGAGACTCATCGGAAATATCCTTTATCAATCAGCAACAAAAGCACGCTGCCCAACAACATCACTAACAAAAAAGCAAGACGAAACTTTGTACCGAAGTCACGCAGTGACGCCGTGTCATTGACCGCGGCATTCACATCCCAAAACGTCACATTCTTTCGACCTCGACCGTACGAACTCAGCAGCGCCTTGTGCGCCACGATGTTGACCAACCGCGGCACGCAGCGCGTGCGCAGCTTGAGCAACCACAAGGCCGGACGCGTGAACATCCGCGTGCCTTGGTGCCCAGCCACCGACAGGCGATGCTGGATGTAGTAGTCAATCTCATCGCGGCCCATAGGGGCCAAGCAATACTCAAATGCAATGCGCTGCTTAAGCTGGCGAATGGACGGGTGATTCAGCTTGTCTTCGAGTTCAGGCTGTCCAAAAATAATGACTTGCAACAGCTTTCGTTTTTCTGTCTCAAGGTTACTCAACAAGCGCAAGGCCTCCAGCGTTTCAATCGGCATGGCCTGCGCTTCGTCCAAGCAGACCACAACACGTTTGCCCGAGTTGTGGAGCATTAACAAACGCTCTTTGATCGCGCGCAGTGCTTGGTGCTTGGCAATGGTGTCCGCATCAAACTCGATCTCGAGTTCAGCGGCCAACTCCATGAATAAGGAGTCTGGGTCTAGGTAAGGGTTGGGGATGTACGCCACTTTGAAGTCAGACGACAAACTCGCCATTAACTTGCGGCACAGCATCGACTTACCCGTACCTACCTCACCCGTGATTTTGATGAACCCCTCACCTGTCCTCGCCGCAATCAAAAGCGTGTTGAGCGCTTCTTGCGAGACCCCTGTTGAAAAAAAGAACTCCGTGTCAGGCGTGATACTGAAAGGGAATTCTCTCAATCCAAAGTGCTCTAGGTACATAAGGGATCTTTCCTCGACCTTATCGTGGAATGTTGTTCATGGTGCCAATGCGGTTACCCGTGGCCGTGATGTCATCGCTCCAAGTGCTGTCGTCCTTCACCACGGTGGATTTCAACAAGATCACCAACTCACGCTTGACCGATGTCTGAGCACCCCAGTTAAAGAACGCGCCCACACCCGGAATGTCACGTGCGCCTGGCACACCACTGCGGACGTCTGAGCTTCTCTCCGTCATCAAGCCACCAATCACAATCACTTGGCCATCTTTGGCTTTAACCACACTGTCGGTCTCATTGATGGTGTTCACAGCAAACGGGACCATTTCAGCAGAGGCATCCAGCAAGGCAAGTTTGGATTTCTCCACCACGTTGTTGACCATCGAATGCACATGCAAAGTGATGTTGTCTTCCGAGTCAATTTGTGGTGTCACATCCAAAGAAATGCCAGAAAAGAAAGGCTGATATGACAGGGTTGGTGGTACGGATACAGGTGTACCGCCCGTTGCCACTGTGGTGCTACCCCCTGTGATGCTGGTCACAAAAGGCTCCTCACTGCCCACTTTGAGCACAGCTTTTTGGTTGTTCAACGTGGCGATGCGTGGGCTAGACAACACATGCACGCGACCTTGAGATTCCAAGAAGTTAATCAAGGCAGAAAAGTTGCGCGTTTGCATGGCGATCCCAGACACACTCGACATGGCATTGGCAGGGGCTTGATTCGTCCCCAGCAAAGATTGCAAAGTGCTTCCAGCCACCAACGCACCGCCGGGCTGACCTGATGCCGTTGTGGAAATTGCGCTCGAACTGGCGCCTACCGAGAAACGATGCAAGCCATTTTGGAATGACCCCCAGTTGATCCCTTGTTGTGAGTCTTTGTTCAACTCCACATCAATGATCTTGGACTCGATGATGACTTGGCGCGAAATGCTCAGTTGCATCGACTTCAACATTTTCTCGACCGTGCGCAACTCCGAAGGCATGCCACGCGCCAAGATCGTGCCGCTCATCTGATTAATTGACAAGGCGCGCCCTTGGGTACAACCATCCGATCCACGCAAGCGCTCACCCAAAGGTGCATCGCTTGGGTGCGTCACATCGGCACGGGACGCATTGCCCTGTGTCGAGGTTGTGGGTCGTGCCAGCACAGGCGTGGCAATTGCTTTGGGAATATTGCAACCCAGCACTGTGCGCAGCGCATCTTCCGCCTCACCCCAAACATCAGACTTCACGGTGGTGCTCAAGCCAGAAGCCTGAACCGAGGCATAGCTGGATGTCGTAGATGTAGAGCCCGTGGTCGACGACGAAGAGCTCGAGGAGTGGCCCACCGAAGCGCCACCAATCACTTGCAAGTCACTCACGCCACGGCGTTGGCCCAAGATGTAGTTCACATAGTAGAGCTGGGTTTGCAGCTGCGCTGGCTGAACCAAGATGCGTTGTTTGTCTACGGTGTAGTCGTAGCCATACACATCACGCAAGGCATCGAGGGCTTGAAAAAGTGTGATGTTTTTCAAGTTCAGCGACACACGCGTTTCCAACACCTCAGCGCCAGAGGTGTCGGACTGAGCGCTGATAGGCTTGAGCATGATGCTGTATTCGGTACCAGCAACGAGGCCTGACAACACTTGGGCGATTGGCGCATCGTTCACGACCAAGTCAAAGCGTTGCTCTGTGGATCGGGACGAGGGCTTGCTCACCAAACTGTTGATGGATGGCAACAGCAGTTCATTCAAAACAGCCGGAGGCATGACCGAAGAAGTCGTACCCGACTTGTTGGAAGCGGCCTGCGTGAGTTCACGCGTGACACGCTCTTGCGTGGACAAATCTGGTGCCGGATACATCGACGAGCAAGCAGTTGTCAACGCCAAAGGGGCGAAGAGGGCAAGTGTGTTCCATTTCATGGACTGTTCCTTGATGGTTTGTTGACGACGGAATCATGGCTGCTGCTTGTGCGACTCGAGGTTCGAATCGTTTTCACAACAGATGGGCTAATACTAATTTCTTGTGTGACAGCGGCATTGCGCATCACCACACTTTGACGATGAATGCTGACCAGTTGCCACTGGTTCAACGAGTCCCCTGGCTTGACGAGCACGCCGTCAATCAATGCAAACGCACGCTGACGGCCAATCACCAACATCTGAATGTTTTCCGCAGCGGGCTTGGCTGCATCGCTGCTCTCAGGCCCGCTGACTGCACCGGTGACGGGGGTGACAGATCTGCTAATGGCCGTTTTTTCGGGCGGACGTGTGGGGTCTTGCAATGCCCCTTGGGCCCACAGCGAAGTCGCGCTGAGGCTCAACCACGCGGTCATGATCAATGGGTATAGAGCGTTTTTCATAGATCAAGAAATTTTCAAAACGGGTTGATCACTCAGAATAAAAATCGTCACCCTGAGCGAAGTCTCTGGGTACTTCACCGTATGCAATTTCATATCTGACCAAAAAACATTTTTCGATGTGCTTTCCAAGTTTTTCAAATACGCCAGCAAATCAAGGTAGTTGCCGTGAATTTCCAACTCAACCCCGTGTTTGTAAATATCTTTCACAGGGACGGGGGCAACCGCGGTGTTCGCCGCATCTTTCTTAACCGGCGCAGCCACAATCAAAGCTTTCACAGGCAGCGTTCTCAGCGAATCTAACGTGACACGCGGATAGTCTTTGAGTACCCGCCGAGCCAACTCTCCCACCTGCGGTGTGCTGCCTTGCATACCACCCACGATCGCATCGAGCATGGCCATCTGTTGCTTCAGTTGTGCGTGCTCCACTTGCGCTTTGCTCAACACGTCATCGCTTTGCCCTGCTGTCAAAATTTCAGCGCGCAAGGTCTTGGTTTGAGACTCCAGCATGGCTTGTGAATTCATCAATGCCGTGCTGCGCGTACGCTGCGTCTCAAAAACCAAGCTTTCAAACACAAAATAAATCGCCACACCCAACACCAACACGACCAGCAATTGCTCGCGCGCGGACAAGGTGTAGAACTTGTCTCGGATACGACGGAATGAAAAAAGTGAATTCATGTTCGCCTTCAGTAAAGTCTAAATTTGATGATGCTGCCTTGTGACGGTGCAGGTGTCGTAGCAGCATCTTCGGTCGAAATTTCAAGCGAAGAAAATTCAAAATTGACGGACTGGAATGCGCGATTCAACTGCTCGGCGTACTGCATCACAGCAGCCGTCGTGAGTGACGACCCCACAATGTTCACCGTACGGCTGGCATTGGTGATGTCAACGGATTGCAGCCATACGCCTGTTTGAGGCAGTGAGGCCAAGGTTTGCATAAATCTTGAATGCCCCGCCAATCTACCCACCTCTCCTTTTTGCACCAACTGCATGAGCGTGCGGTTCTCATCCATGCGACGGCTCATGGCCGCTGACTCCTTGGCCAGCACTTGCGCATCTTCCAGCCCTGCAGCGCGGCGCTTTTGCTCTAATTCCACCCGAAGCACCGACACCGTTTGTTGCATCTCTTCGTTGGAAGCTGACATGTTGTGCAAGCCAACTTCTGCCACTAAAGCCCACAAAACGAAGAGACCCACCAAACCGCTCAAACCACGCGTTGCCAACCACGCCATGTTTTGGCGAGCTCGGCGCTTGGATAAAAGGTTGATGTGTTGCGTCATGACATTACTCCTTCAACCGCAATGCCGCACCCAAGGCATTGAAGTAAAGCGCTTGCACTTCGGGTCGAACCAAATCCGAGCCATTGGGCCACTCGAAGATGCTGTTCAAATCAAGGGCTCGCACATCCGCCAACAAACGTGTTTTCAGCTTGGCAAGCAAGCCGATGTCACTTTGCGTCGGGGCTACAAAAATGCCATCAAACGGAATCGATGACGCATTGCGTTGCACAAAGTCAATCGAGCGCTGCACCTCGAGCGCAACGCGGTCAAACTTTTGAGACATCACGGCTTCTGTCATATCTTCATCTGCGACAAACAAAGATTCACGGATGTAACGCTCCAAATACAGCTCGCCCTTGTAGGTCACGGTCAGTTGCACGCCATTGGGTTCGGCATAAATCAAACACACGGCTGCATCTTGCGCCTTGATCGCGGCTGAAATATTGCGTTGCCCTGTTTCACGGATCTCCATCGCCCGCAATGTCAGGTGTGCACTTTCAAACAAATCGGTACGTTGGTTGACCAACTCACGCCTCGCGGCCACCACGTAAAGCTGTGGCGTGCGAAGGCTATTCGCAGTGGGTGTCTGTGGAATTTCCATCCAAGCCAAGTTCGCCTCGGATGAGGGGTAGTCCAGCAAAGGCGTCAAGGACCAACGCAAACTGCTCTCCATCTCCTCGGCTTTGACGGCGGCCTTGTCCACCAAAAACATTTGGTATTCCTTGCGCCCTAACAAATGAACCAAAGGAAACCCATGTCCATGCATCAATTTGCCCATCTGCACCAAGTTAGCCTGATCCAAATTAACACCAGGCATAGAGGCGTGCTTCTCAACCACCGCACGCTCATCAAAGGTACGAGGCGACTTCACACTGACGCCAAACATTCCCCCTTGACAGTCAATTGCTGTCCAACCATCAGGGCCACGTGACCAAAGCCGTTTGAATGACATTTGTTGAGACCGATCCATAAATTTGCTAACGATTGGCGAAGTCTAGAGGGCATCCTTCTGGGTGTGGTGGTTTAAATCGCTATAAATCACCAAATCAGAGGCTAACTTGACAATTGTCAAATGTGATTAATTTCGTACTTTCAATCATCAAAACTTACACAAATAATGAGACGTGTTCTTTTCATCAACCGGAGTAAACATCATGACAAATTTGACCCACTCATTCAAACGTGCCAAACAAGCAGGTTTCACCTTGATTGAACTGATCGTGGTGATTGTGATCATTGGTATCTTGGCAGCCATTGCCATTCCTAAATTCACCGGCCTCACCGGCTCGGCCAATACCGCTGCCACGCAAGCCATGGCGGCCAACTTGACCAGCGGTGCAGCAGCAGACTTTGGCTCGACCGGCGTAGCCAAGGCTTGTACGAACGCGGCATTGCAAGGCTTTGTGACGCCCACATTGCCAAGCGCTTACACAATCGGTGGTACTGCGCCTAACTGTACGCTCACGCACACCAACGGCTCCACAGCAACCTTTGCAATTCCTCAGTAAAGCTGAGTGACATGAAACCTGCCCTGCTTCTCGCGTTGAAAAACAAGCGTCATGCGATGGCAGGTTTCACCTTGATTGAGATGGTTATGGTGCTGACACTGATTGGCATCTTCGGCATGGTGTCCATGCCGAAGATGCTGGGTGTTGGCCCTGCCACGCTGGACTCCCAAGCCCGAGCCTTTGCCTCTGATTTGCGCCGCACACAGTTGTTGGCCAGTGTCAGAGGCATCAGTCTGTGTGTGCAAGCCAGTGGCACGCACTACAGCATTGAACCCTGCACCCAACCTGGGGTGCCGATCATCGATCCCGCCACAGGACAGTCCTTTGTAGGTGATTTGAAAAATGGTGTCCAGTTCACCAATACCGCCATCGTGCCGCCACTCGCTTTCAACAGCGCAGGGCAGCCCAACCATGCCACGCACTATGTGGTCGGATCTAATCTTTTCACGTCCACGATGAATGTGGACGTCACCGCCTTGACAGGCTATGTCGCAACCACCGTGGGGACGCCATGAAGCTCAAGCGCCCTCACCGCACAGAAGGTGGCTTCACGCTACTGGAGCTGGTGGTCGTGATCGTGCTGCTGGGCATCACGTCGACAGCCATCATTCAACTCAATGGCGGTCTGTTCAGAAATGGCAACAGCGTTCGCGATTTGCAAAGCGACACACAGCTGCTGCAAGCCTGTGCCGAACAGGTCATGGCATCGCGACGCCTAGGGGGCTACAACAGCGCACCCGATTACGACGCGGCTTGTGAGGCCCTGACGGTGGCAACCAAAGCCGACAACAACAATTTCAACGTCACCACCACCCTCAACTACACCGGCAGCAGCTGCCCTGTGGGCGCCACCTGCCAGTTGGTAGATATCAAAGCCTACAGCACGTCCGGCACCATCGGCCCCCTGACGCTGCAGTTGATGAAGTATTGAGATGCGCACCACACCTCGCCTCCATCACCAAAGCGGTGTCACCCTGCTGGAGTTGGTGCTGGTCATCATTTTGTTGGGCATTCTTTCCGTCATCAGCATGAACATGATTTCAGACAGCTATGTCACCACCCGCACCATCAACAACGGGAATGCCAACACCAGCACTGCGCGGTACGCCATGGAGCGCATCAGCCGCGAGATACGCCAAGTGACGTTTGACACCAACACCAAATTGGTCGTCATTTCTACCGCTGCATCGACGCAAATGAGCTTCACCAAATCTGAGCTGTCGGTCGACAAGTTGGTGACGATTCGCCTGAATGGCCAATCACTGATGCTCAGCAATCCCACACCCAGCACGGAGTCTGTTTTGGCCGAACATGTGACGAGTTTTTCACTGCGGTATTTCGACAGCAACATGGTGGAATTTCCCGCATTGGGCAACATCAGATTTGTTCAAATCAACCTCACCATTGACGCCCCCGACGCGCCCGCGGTCGAGCTTCACTCCTTGGTGGCACTGAGGAACGGATGATGCGCACATCTAGCCCCCAACACCCCACACCTCGCCAAGGCGGGTTTGTGTCCCTTGCCGCCGTATTTTTTGTCATTCTTTGTGTGTTCTTCATCCTCATGCAGACCTTGGGCATGCTGGGCAACAAAAGCATCGACTCGGCGCAATACCTCAATGGCATGAAAGCGCTTTACATCGCCGAGAGTGGCGTGGAGCGTGCCATCGGTTCGATTTCTCAAACCATTGCCAGTGATGACACACAGCTCGATGCCGCTTGTGCTGTTGCGCGGCTAGACAACAGTGGCGCCACCACACCCATTCCATTTGCGGGCGGTTTCATTCAATACGACAGCAACATCACCCCCACTCCGGCCGTGGGCACCTGTGGCATTCGCGCGATTGGCACATTTGGCCAAGCCCAGCGCACCGTTCAATCCTTGGTCAATGTGTCCTCCGAAATTGGCACAGCGGGTTTTGGCAGCAGCATCACCATGCGACTGCAAAACAACGCCAATGTGCCGGGAGTGGCCGTGTTCAACTTGGCTTGGCGACGCTTGGGTAGCACCGGCCACAGCACAGCAGGGGGACAGGCTGCGGCCAGTGCCTGCACGTTGCCCTCTTGCGGCTTGCAGTGGAACATCGAGTCCAGCAGCGGCACTCCCAGTGTGGGCACCTTGGGGACCGCAGTGGGCATTGGGGCTATGTCGGGTGTTGATGTGATTCAAACGCTCAGCACCGACCGCAACTATTCAGAGGTCGGCATGGTCATGCCGGGGTTGGTGGCCCAGCCCATCATCAAAGGTACGTTTGCAGACAACAAGCGCACAGCCAACACCTCCAACCAAACGGTCACCACGGGAGATACCTCCAGTGGCGAAGCCAAAAACTGGTGCAACGCCGCTGACACCTTGGTGTTTGGCGTGTCAGGGCGTGGCAATGACGATGTCACAGGGGCATTTGCATCGGTGGTGTTCAACACCGCGGGCAGCCCCGCTCAGCCCATTCCCATGACATGGATTGCTCATTACCCCAATACCGACGGCACAACCGTGGGTGTGTTTGGCGATGTGTTCTCTGAAATTTGGTACACCTACAACCCTTATGTGCTGCTCACGGGTGCCACATCGGTGGGAACCACCGTCACTGTGCCCTCGCCCGTCACGCTAAAAGCCGGCACGATTTTGAAGGTCTTCAGCGGCACAGGCACCCTGGCAGGCAGTACCAAAGTGGTGGCCAATGTCACCAACCAAACCCAGTTTCAAGTCACTGCAGCCCCGACTGTGGCACTCAACAATGCCACCGTGTGTGGCGGCATTTGTGCGTTGTTTGACAACCCGGCCTCTGCCAGCTCATCCACCGTTTTTGCACTCACGCGTGCCACCAATGCGGCACAGCAATGGGCAGGTGGTTTTATTTGTTTGAGTGGCGTAGATCCCACCAAAATTCGCCGCATCGCGCGTTCCAGCGCAAAGATCAGCCAATGGAACGAAATCAGTTCTAACTGATGACTGAGCACACAAAGGAAGGCCCTCATGGAAACACCTAAAAATCAAAAATTGGGCGATGAGCTCGTTGCCAAAGGCTATTTGCCTGCTAAAAAATTGGCTGAGGCCCTCAGCGAACAAGAACGCACAGGTCGCAAGCTCGGCCAAATTTTGCTAGACAACAACTATGTCAGCGAAGAGCAAATTGCGCGTGTGTTGGCTTCGCAGCAGGGGCTGCCTTTCATCGACCTCAAGCACTACAGCGTGAACTTGAATACGGTTTGCAAGCTCGATGAAATGCAAGCGCGTAAATACCGTGCGGTGGTCCTAGAAGACAGAAAGAGCACGTATCTTGTCGCGGTGTCAGACCCCTACAACTTGTCAGCACAAGACGCACTGTCGGCGCATTTGCACCGTGCGCTTGAAATTGCCGTGATTGCCAATGACCAACTCAATGCCTTGATTGAGCAAGCCTATAGCAAAGATGAGCAATTGACGGCCTTTGCCAGAGCGGTGGAGTCGGATGTTGACAGCGACAGCAACATCGTCAACCTCAGCCAAATCAGTGCCACGGTGGATGATGCCGAAGCACCGGTGGTGAAGTTGCTGCAAACGATTTTCAGAGAAGCTGCGCAGTTGCGTGCTTCTGACATCCACATCGAACCGCAGGACAAGCAACTGGTGGTTCGCTACCGCATTGACGGTGTCTTGCACACGCAAGTGGAAGCTGACCTGAAAGTGGCACCGCCCCTCGTCGTCAAACTCAAATTGATGGCTGGCCTAGACATTGCCGAGAAGCGCCTGCCACAAGACGGTCGCATCACCGTTCGCACGGAAGCCAAGCAACTCGACATTCGTATGTCCACCATGCCCACCCAATTTGGTGAGTCGGTGGTGCTTCGTATCTTGGTGCAAAGCCAAGGCATGAAAGACCTCAAGGCACTGGGCATGCCCGAAGAAATATTTAAAAAGTTCACCGATGCGATTGCATCGCCCAGCGGCATCGTCTTGTCCACAGGCCCAACGGGTAGCGGCAAGACCACCACGCTGTATGGCGCACTGTCTCGTCTCAACAGCACCGAAGTGAAAATTCTGACCTGCGAAGACCCCGTGGAATACCGCATTGGCGGCATCAACCAAGTGCAGGTGAATGAAAAAATTGGCCTCACGTTTCCACGCGTGTTGCGCTCGTTCTTGCGCCAAGATCCGGACATCTTGCTGGTCGGTGAGATCCGTGATAACGAAACCGCAGAGATTGCCACGCGAGCCGCGATGACGGGTCACTTGGTGCTCTCCACCCTGCACACCAACGATGCGGTCAGCACCCCTTCTCGCTTGATCGACATGGGCGTGCCCGGCTTCATGATCGCGACCACCTTGCGTGCCGTGCTGTCGCAGCGTTTGCTGCGCTTGGTGTGTCCAGAGTGCCAGGAACCCCACGAGCTCACCCCAGAAGAAACCGAATGGGTCAAACGCTATTTTGGTGAAGTACCCAGCCACGCCACGCTCAAAATGGGCAAAGGCTGCGCGGCCTGCAATGGGTCGGGCTATCGCGGACGCGTGGGTATTTTCGAATTGCTCGAAATGACGCCCGAATTGGCTGTGGCGCTGCACAAAGAAAACCCCGTCGAATTTGAGGCAGTGGCGCACAAACAAATTGGCAAAAACAGCATCATGCACAACGGATTTGAGCTTGTTTTCCAAGGCCGCACCACGGTGGCTGAAGTCACCAAAAATGCATTGATCACTGAATAACGCGTCTGCGCGAGAAAGCCAAGGTGGCCTCATGGAAGTCTATGAATACAAAGGGCGGAACAAGCGCGGGGATGTCATGCAGGGCACCGTCGAAGCCCCCAATGCCGAGGGCGTCGTCAACTGGATGACCTCGGCTGGCATTGCACCCATCCATGTGCAATTGAAAGAAGATCCCCTCAAAGATCAACCGGGTTGGATCCGTGCTTTGCAAGGAGCCAAAAAACTCAACGACACCGATCTGTTGCTGTTGACGCGCCAAATGGCTACTTTGATGAGAGCTGGCGTGCCGATGATTCAAGCCGTGAATGGCTTGAAGACCAGCAGCCGAAATCCCTCCATGACCAAGTTGCTGCGCTCGTTGCACAGCTCTTTGGACAAAGGCTCCGAGCTGAGTGCAGCCATGTCTCGGCATCCCGATTTTTTTGATGACTACTACATCAACATGATTCGGGTGGGCGAAAGCTCCGGCAAGTTGGACGAGGTGTTCAGCCGATTGTTCACCCAGCTTGATTTTGATCGTCGGATGCGGCAAAAAATTAAGAGTGTTTTGCGCTACCCATCCTTTGTGATGAGCGCCATTTTGGCGGCCATGGTCATCATGACCATGTATGTGATTCCTTCGTTCACCAACGTCTACTCAGGCATGAACATTGAGTTGCCAGGGATGACCGTTTTCTTGATCTCGATTTCAACCTTCGCCGCGAAAAACTGGATGCTGATACTGACCGCGATGTCCGTTGCCGTGTTGGGTGTGCGCTATTACCTCTCCACACCTGAGGGGCGCTACAAATGGGACAAGTACAAACTGCGCATTCCAGTGATCGGCGTGATTTTGACCAAGGCCACCACGGCGCGCTTTTGCCGCAGCTTCGAAACGGCTATGAAAAGTGGCGTGCCCATCGTGACGGCCTTTACCTTGGTATCACGCGTGGTGGACAACGCTTTCTACCAAGAGCGCGTCTTACTGATGCGTGAGGGTGTTTCTCATGGCGACAGTTTGCTGCGCAGCTTTTTGTCGGCTGGCATTTTCACGCCCATGGAATTGCAGATGATTTCTGTGGGTGAGGAAACAGGCGATGTAGAAGGCATGGTCCAACAACTTGCCACGCTCTACCAAGAAGAGGTGGAGTACGAAGCCATGCAGCTCACTGAAACGCTGGAACCTGTGTTGCTGCTGTTCATGGCGGCCTTGGTGTTGGTGTTGCTGCTTGGTATTTTCATGCCCATGTGGAGCATGACCCAATTGATCCGATAAACCCTATGACAGACACAACCAACCTCCCAACCGAAGCTAGCAGCACGCAAGATGGCTTTTTGGTCTCGACGCATGCGCAAACTTCGGATTGGCGTTTGCCACTTTGGGCGGTGGGCATTTCAACTGCCCTGTTTTTGCTGTTCTTGCCGTTTGCCAAAGAGCAACTGGCCCCTATGCCTGCGTTCATTGCAGGGTATCAATCGGCGTTGATCATCATTGACCTCATCACGGCTGTTTTGCTGTTTGCCCAGTTCAATATTTTGGGTCTGTTTGCCTTGTTGCCCTTGGCCATTGGCTACTTGTTTGCAGCCTGCATGGCCTTTGTGCACGCCCTGAGTTTTCCGGGGCTTTTTGCGCCAACGGGACTACTGGACGCCACCCCCCAAACCACGGCGTGGATGTACATGTTTTGGCATGCCGGTTTTCCCGTCATGGTGATTGCCTATGCCCAACTGAAATCGAGCCAGAAGTTCAGCCAAGAGAGTAAAAAATGGCGTGGCATGTTGGGCGCGTTGCTGTCCGTTGGGTCCGTCTTGATTGCGGTGCTGGCGTTCACGTGGCTCACCACCACGGGCGCATCTGAATTACCCCCCATCATGTCGGGCAACCGATACACACCCGTCATGCTGGGCGTGGTGACCAGTGTCTGCGCATTGAGTGTGATCGCACTCGGTGTGCTCTGGCGCTCCAAGCCACACACGGTATTGGATCTGTGGCTCATGGTGGTCTGCGTCACATGGGTGTACGACATTGGCTTGGCCGCGGTGTTCAACCATGGTCGCTATGACTTGGGGTTTTATGCAGGCCGCTTGTATGGTCTGCTCGCCTCGGCTTTTGTGCTCATTGTTTTGTTGGTGGAGAACACCAAGCTGTATGCCGAGTTGGTCATCTCACATGTGCGCGATCTGCAAACCAATGCAGAGCTGCAACGCCTGTACAACAACTCGAACGAGCTCGACAAAATCAAGACACGTTTTTTTGCCAACATGAGCCACGAAATTCGTACGCCCATGAATGCGATTCTTGGTTTGACGTATTTGTTGAAGCGCAACAACCCCACACCCGAGCAAGGCGAGCGTTTAGACAAAATCGCAGTAGCGAGTCGGCATTTGCTGTCCATCATCAACGACATCTTGGATTTTTCAAAAATCGAAAGTGGCACGTTCACTTTGGAAAAAATGAGCTTCCCGGTCAGCGCCGTGCTCGACCACACACGCTCCTTGCTGGAAGATGCCGCCAAAGCCAAAGGCTTGAGCATTTATGTGGATTACGACAACGCGCCACATTGGTTGATTGGCGATCAAACACGCTTGCGTCAAGCGCTGTTGAACTACGCCAGCAATGCACTGAAGTTCACCGACCAAGGCAGCATCACGATTCGTTGCAAGCTGCTTGAGAGCGACAGCAACGGATCAGATGTGGTGGTTCGCTTTGAAGTGCAAGACACGGGGATCGGCATTCCTGCAGACAAAATTTCAGAACTGTTCAAAGCCTTCAAACAAGTGGATGCCTCCACCACACGCAAGTACGGCGGCACAGGCCTAGGCCTTGCCATCACCCAACGACTGGCCGAAATGATGAACGGCCACGTGGGCGTCGAGAGTCAGCCCGGCAAGGGCAGCCTGTTTTGGTTCACCGCGCAACTGCAAAAAGGCGAGCAAGTGGTGGTCGAAACCTCTGGCAATGCAGAACAGGAAATTCGAGAGCGTCATGTGGGCGCTCGCATTCTGTTGGTCGAAGACGACCCCATCAACCAAGAAGTGGCCAAAGTACTGTTGATCGAGGCGGGCTTAAGCGTGGACATCGCAGCCGATGGCCAACAAGCCGTGGACATGGTCACCGCCAACCGATATGACTTGGTGCTGATGGACATTCAAATGCCCGTCATGGACGGGATTGAGGCCACCCAAATCATTCGCAAGATGCCCGACCGAAGGGAACTGCCTATCTTGGCTTTGACCGCCAATATTTTTGAAGAGTACCGACACAAGTGCACGCAAGCAGGCATGAGCGATTTCATTGCCAAACCTGTGGACCCCATCGCCTTGTTTGCCACCATGCTCAAGTGGTTGCCTAAGTCGGTCGACATCGTGCCGCCCGTGTTTCAATCGATGCCTGCCCCCGTACAAACAAGCAACATTTCAAACACCGACTTGTACGCACGCCTGATTGACATCACGGGCCTAGACATCAACCGTGGTCTGGCCAGCGTGCGCGGCAAACTCGAAAAATACTGGCCTTTGCTCAATGAGTTTGTGCAGCGCCATGGAGACGACATGGTCACGCTGAAAAGTCAGCTCGATCAGCATTTGATTGAAGAGCCACAGCGCATTGCACACACCTTGAAAGGCACAGCAGGCACATTGGGGCTGGTTCAAATTCAAGCGGCTGCAGGCAGACTTGAAGCGGCGCTGGGATTAGGCGAGACCAATGTCACCAAACTGATTGATGAGATTGCTGAATCGCAAAAGTTATTGGCCAGTGAAGTCGGGAAAATTGACCTCGATGACGAAAAGAAAACCGTGGCCTGTGACATCGACCAAACCCGTCAGATCTTGGTGGACCTGACGCCTCTTCTGCAACTTGGCGATTTCAAAGCCAACCAAGTGATCAAAGAAAATTTACCGCTGCTGCGCGCCAGCATCGACAAAGTGCAAATGAGCTACCTAGAAACGGCGATCAATAATTACGACTACCCCAAAGCACTGCAAGTGTTGTTGGAGATACGTAGCAAAGAAACGTTTTGCGCGCCAGCCAATAAGTGATCCTGATGACAACATCCCAACCCAACGTGCACCAACCCATCATCATGGTGGTTGATGACAACCCCGATAACTTGAATGTGGTGGCAGACCTGTTGTCGACGAATTACAGCATTCGTGCCGTGCCCTCTGGCTACAGAGCCTTGGAATTGCTCGAGCAAAACAGCCTGCCGGATTTGATTTTGTTGGATGTGATGATGCCGGGCATGGACGGCTTCCAAGTGCTCAAGCGGATCAAAGAAATGCCTGCGGCACGTGGCATTCCCATCATCTTTTTGACCGCACTCGACTCGACCCGCGATGAAGAAATGGGGTTGGATGCGGGGGCCGTGGACTACATCACCAAACCCATCCGCCCCAGCATCCTGATGGCACGCGTCAAAACCCACCTCGAGTTGAAAGAAGCCAGGGACCGCTTGGATCGACACAACGAAGATCTGGAAGATGAAGTTGCGCGACGCATGGAAGAAAACGATCTGATCAAGAACGTGGGCATTCGTGCCTTGGCGCGCTTGGCAGAAATACGCGACCAAGAGACAGGTCGCCACATCTTGCGCACATCTTCATACGTCAAGACACTGGGCAAACTTTTGCAAAAAATGCCCATGTTTCAAGTGGAATTGACGGATCAAAGAATCGACCTCATCGCCAACTCCACCCCTCTGCACGACATTGGCAAAGTGGGCATTCCCGATCGAATTTTGCAAAAGCCAGGCAAGCTGACCGAAGAAGAATGGGTCATCATGAAAACGCATGCCGAGTTGGGTGCACGTGCCATTGAGATGGCCGAAAAAGATTCGGAAACGTCGCTCACCTTTCTCGAAGTAGGCAAAGAAATTGCCCATTGGCACCACGAGAAATGGGACGGCACCGGCTATCCCGATGGTTTGAAATGGAATGAGATTCCTCTGTCCGCCAAGATGATGGCGATCGCCGATGTGTTCGATGCGCTGGTCAGTGAACGGGTCTATAAAAAAGCGTTCAGCTTCAGCGAAGCCAAAGACATCATGTCTGCGGGTCGTGGCAAACACTTTGACCCCGTGTTGCTGGATGCCTTCCTCGCGAATTACGACGCGTTCACCGCCATTGCCACACAGCACAGCGATGCCAGCGCAGCCAATCCGGATTGAGGCGTGAAGAAATAGCTCGCGTTATTTGTCGTGGAGTTCTGCCAACCGCTTCAACGCCTCTTTGTTCAAGATACGCACATGGCGCTGCTTGACCTCAATCACCCCTTCTTCGATGAGTTTGGAGAAGGTTCGGCTGACGGTTTCAATCTTCATGCCCAAATAGCTGCCAATGTCCTCACGCGTCATTCGCAAAACCAATTCGGATGACGAGAAACCGCGGGCATGCAAGCGTTGCACCAAATTGATCAAGAACGTAGCCACACGCGCTTCGGCGCGCATGCTGCCTAAGAGCAACATGACACCGTGGTCACTCAAAATTTCGCGGCTCAAGATTTTGTGGATGTGGCGCTGAAAGCCAATAATCTCGCGTGAGAGCTGTTCCAGATGTTCGTAATTGATAACGCACACTTCAGAATCTTCGAGCGCGGTGGCGTCACAGGTGTGGTGGTCATGCACGATGCCATCGAGCCCCATGATCTCGCCAGCCAATTGAAACCCTGTGACTTGCTCGCGACCATCTGGCGAGGTGAAGCTGGTTTTAAACACACCGCTTCGAATTGAATAAAGCGCTTTGAATTTCTCGCCGTTTTGAAACAATTTGTCGCCGCGCATCATCCTGATTTGCGATGACACCATCTTGCTGATTTGTAACAACTCGGATGGGCTGATTCCAACGGGTAAACATGCATCTCTCAAATTACAACTTGAGCATGCCACTTTCACTTTACGTCCATCAGATTGAGTGTCCATGCGTCCTTTTGAATTGATCAAATTGAAGATTAATTTTTATTCTAATTGGACATTTTTTGTATACGAATTCACTTCTTAATAGTCGAAATAAATACTCATTCACGAGCGAAGAATACTTTTTATGGATTCGTTTTTATAGCGAGGCAAATTCAATTCTGCTTAACTCAATCTGCTTTGATGCGGATCAATCCCACCGAGCGTGTGCTGCTTTAAAAACGAGAAACACTCCGATGAATGGCCGCTATGAAACACACACCGTTGGACTCCTCTGTCAAGTCACTCGGCTGCGTGTCGAGCACCTTGCTGATTCCATTGGCCGCACGCTCGCAGGGCGTGCGCTGGTTTCCGCAGTTTGATCCACACGATATGTATGCCAGCGCCGTACTCGCCGCGCTGCACACCGATGTGAGCCGGTACTTGGGCGACTGGGCAACGGTGTTGAATGTGCTGTGGCGAACAGAAGTCATCAAAGCTGCAGGGCTGCATTTTTTTGCGCAGGCTCCGCACAGCACCGGCGTGAACTTGGGCTCAGGTTTATCCAACTACTTTCAGTGGTTTGACAACGGCAGCAACCATTGGATCGATGCAGACTTGGCAGAGGTGATGAGCTTGCGCCACCTGTGCGCCAACTTGGCACGCCCGCACTGCCAAGGCAAGACGGTCAACATCACACAACCGGGCTGGTGGAAGCGTTTGAAGCTTCCGACTGGCCCACATGCCAAGCCTGTTTTTTTGATCTGTGAGGGTGTGCTGATGTACCTCACACCACAGCAAGTGCAAGATGTGCTGCAAGAAGTCGGGGCCAATGCGCCAACGGGCTCTGAGCTCATTTTTGACTTCATGTCACCCGTGGGCATTGGCCGTGCGGCATTGCATCCCAGCGTGGGAGACACCGGCGCTGAGTTCACGTGGGGCGGCAACAATGCACAACAAATTGCGGCATCACACCCCCGATTCAACCTACTGTCACAACGCAGCGTCAGCGAGGCCTATGGCTTTGCTGGTTGCCTCGCGGAACTGATGTTGAGCCCCATCTCCGGTGGCCCCATGTATGGCTTGATCCATCTCGGCCTGAAACATTAACCAAGGAAATTCTTTTGAAACGTACCGACGCCCCGCACAGCCCCACACTCGATGAATTGGTTCATGCAGAGCTGTCCAAAATGTCGATGGGTCTGTCACCTATTTCATTGGCATTGGCCTATGCCGATTGGGCCATGCACCTCAGCGCATCCCCCGGCAAGCAACTCGCCTTGGCGCAACTCGCCAACAAACTTTGCCAAGACACGGTGGCACAGCAAGCCAACATATCACCTGAGGCCTCCCCCTACGCCAAAGACGCACGCTTTGACAACCCAGCCTGGTCGAACTGGCCTTACAAATTGCTGAAAGACAGCTACCAAGCCAACGAAGTGTGGTGGAAAGAGTCGACACACGTCACCGGAATGTCCAAGCATCACGAACACTTGATGCAATTTTTCACACGCCAATTCTTAGATGCCTTGTCACCTTCGAACTGGGCCATCAGCAACCCTGAGGTGTTGGCCAGTATCCAAAAAACTGGCGGAGAAAGCCTGCGCCAAGGCATGCAGCAATACGCTGAGGATTTGAAAAAAATATCGGCACAACACCTGTCATCTGAATCAGAGGCCATGCCTGCGCTGGCCTACGAAGTAGGCAAAGATGTCGCCGTCACACCTGGCAAGGTGGTTTTCAAAAACAAACTGATTGAGCTGATTCAATACACGCCGACCACTGGAAAAGTGCATCCCGAGCCCTTGCTGATCGTGCCGTCTTGCATCATGAAGTACTACATCTTGGATTTGTCACCGCACAACTCGATGGTGAAGTATTTGGTCAGCGAAGGCTTCACGGTGTTCATGATTTCTTGGCGTAACCCCAGCAGCGAAGACCGCGACTTGGGCATGCACGATTACATCCAAATGGGTGTGCTCGATGCGATCAAGGCCGTTCAATCCGTGTCGACCTCGCGCCATGTGCATGCCATGGGCTATTGCTTGGGCGGCACGTTTTTGTCGATCGCCGCAGCGGTCTTGGGACGCCAGAAAAACAAATCGCCTTTGGCCAGCGTCACCTTGCTCGCGGCACAAACCGATTTTTCAGAACCCGGCGAGCTGGGCGTGTTCATCGATGATGACCAGTTGCTCACCCTGCGTGAAGAGATGGCAAAGACGGGGTATTTGTCAGGCAGGCAAATGGCTGGATCATTCCAATTTTTGAACTCGCGCGATTTGATTTGGTCACGCAATACCCAGCGTTATCTGCTGGGCCGTGAAGAAGTGGGCAACGACATGGTGAGTTGGAACAAAGACACCACACGCTTGCCTGCGCGTATGCACACCGAGTATTTGGATTCCCTTTTTCTCAACAACTCCCTCAGCGAAGGCCATTACCGCGTGGATGGCAAACCCGTGGACTTGATGGACATTCAACAACCCCTGATGGTGGTGGGCACAGTGCGCGACCATATTTCGCCGTGGAAATCCGTCTACAAAATTCACACCAAAACAGACACCGAGACCTGCTTCATTTTGGCGGCAGGCGGACACAACGCCGGCATCATTTCAGAGCCTGGGCACCCGCACCGCAGTTACCAAATGAGTTGCAAAAATCAGGGTCAAGGTTGGTTAGATCCAGACGCGTGGCAGCTGAGTGCCCCCACCGAAGAAGGCTCTTGGTGGACGGCTTGGAGCCGCTGGCTGAAAACCCACAGCAGCGCCCCCGTCAAAGCCAAAGCGATAGCTGGTGGTGCATCGCTGCCGAATGCACCAGGTCACTATGTGATGGTGCGCTACAACGACTGATGCACCAATGCTTGTGCAATCGCCGGCGTCATGCTGATGGCATTGGTGGCATGGCCAATGCAGTCTGTGCTCCAAACTTGGGACACCCCCGCCTTGGCAATGACCGCCAAAGCGTCGCCCGCAAACAAGGCATGTGTGACGGCCACATCCACCGATGCCGCCCCTGCGGCAAGTAGCAGTTGTGCAGCACGCGCCAATGTGCGGCCGCTGCTGGCGATGTCATCCAACACCACCACCGCGCGACCGGTCACATCCATGGCGGGAAGCACGATGTCAACGGCGTGGTCGCCATGCCGATTTTTTTCACAGACGGCATAGTCAAACCCATGGCGCTGCGCAGCCACCGCCACCCACTGTGCGGACTCGCTGTCGGGCCCAATAAGAAATGGATGGGCATGGCGCTCTGCAATCAAATCGCCCAGCAGCGGCGCGCCACTCAGCACCACCGTGTGGGCCACAGGGATCGCTTCATCAAGCGTGGCGATGCGATGCAAATGCGGGTCCACAGTGATTACCGCGTCAAAGAGTGAGGCCAAGAATTGACCGACCACGCGCTGACTCACCGCCTCACCCACTTGGAACGCGATGTCTTGCCGCATGTAAGCCAAATACGGCGCCACCAAGGTCACGTGCTGCGCCCCTAATTCGCGTGCCGTGCGCGCCACCAATAAAAGCTCAACCAATTTTTCATTGGGGTCTACCAAGCTGCGCAACAGCACCACGTGGGATGGCAAAGGCGTTGGCAAACGCAATTTGAGTTCCCCATCGGGAAACCGATGGCGTTGAACCAACGCAGGCGTCAAGCCGGCCTCATGCGCCAGCTTCAACGCGAATGGGGCTTCATCTTCGAAGTAAAGCAAGCATGCAGCAGACGACATCAGAACTCCACAAACACATGAGGCAAATCTTTGGCTTCACCGATGGTGTAACCACTGAGCTTGTTGCTGGCCTGTTTGGCAAACTCTAAATCAGAGGCGAACTCGGCATGCACCCGGTAAAGCACATCGCCCACCTTCACGGCATCGCCCAACTTGCACATCAGGTCAACGCCAGCACCTTCCACTTTGGGCGCGCCAGCCAAGCGCGCCACTCGGGCGATATGGAAATTGTCAATGCCAATCACCATGCCCGCCGTGGTGGCCAACACCTCCAATGTCAAGGCGCCCAGTTGCGGTTGGTTGTGATTGAAAGGCCGTGCGCCTTGCGCTTGGATGATGGCGTTCATGCTGGCGAGGGCACGGCCAGAATCCAAAATGTCTCGGGCAATGGCAAAGCCATCGCCACCGCGCACATCAGGGTCGCACTCAATCAACCGGCCGGCCAGACGCAAGGCTTTTTGTCGCAAATCAATCGGGGCGCGTGGGTCGTTTTCAAGCACCCGCATCACGTCACGGGCTTCTAGGACGGGGCCAATGCCAAAGCCAATCGGTTGACGGCCATCGGTGATCACCACATCTAAAGACAGTTTCATGCGCGAGGCCACGTACTCAAAGAGTTGGCGCAAGCGTTGTGCCTCGGGCATGGAACGCACTTTGGCGGTGGGACCAATCGGAATATCCAACACCAAGTGCGTCGATCCCGCGGCGATCTTCTTGGACAAAATCGAAGCCACCATTTGCGCTGGCGAATCCAAAGACAGGGGGCGCTCCACGGAGATCAGCACATCATCCGCAGGCGACAGGTCTGCGGTTCCGCCCCACGCCAAGCATGCACCGTGGTCACGCACAATGCCCGAGAGCTGTTCAAACGGCAGCTCGACATTGGCCAACACGGCCATCGTGTCTGCCGTGCCTGCCGGTGATGTGATGGCACGCGACGATGTTTTAGGACACAGCATGCCGTGCGCCGCAACGATGGGCACCACCAACATGGACGTGCGGTTGCCTGGAATACCACCAATGCAATGCTTGTCCACCACCAAGGGCGAGTGCCAATCCAGTCGACGGCCACACGCCACCATGGCATCGGCCAAAAAGAACACCTCTTCCCTATCCATCTCGCCACGGTTGGTGGCGATGACAAACGCGGTCAATTCAATCTTGGAATAGTGGTGGTGCGAAATGTCACGCACGATGGACAAGAAATCATCCTTGGTCAAACGTTCGCCATTGATCTTGCGAAACAAAGCGCCCATCGATTCTGGAGGTTCGGCTTGCGACACCGATGCGGTGTGACCGTTCTCAACGCCCATCTGCGCAAACGCATCTTCCGACAAACCCACCTCACCACAATCCACAATCGCGGCATCGTCCACCACATTGAGGGTGGCCAAGATTTTTCGACCGTTGGCGCGCACTTCGACTTTGGACAGCGCTTGAAAACCTTCTGCGCGGTAAAGCGCACAGTCGCGGTTCAAATAAACCACGTTCTCGTGATACGTGTCTATCGCCACACGCCGCAATGCCAACTGAGAAGACACAGGCAAATGCACCGATGTGCTGGGCGTTAAAGAGAGGTCTACGGATTTTTTCTTCATTGGGCAAGCCTACACCGGAAGCATGGAAGATGACGGTCATCGTGAACCGAATGCCACACAGATGCAAGCTCAGCCAACGAGTTCTTGACATTGGTCAAATGGGTGAGTGCTAGAGCCCACAAGAATCAGATCAACTTTGAATCCTCACATGCTCTTCACATCTCACATCCGTCAACACGCGCTGCGCTTGGTTTGGATCGCACTGCTCGGATGCCTGAGCGTGTGTGTTCGCGCTGAAGCACACGTACCGCTCGATGGGGTTGTTTTCTCATGCGATGCCCACGCACGCCCAGCGCTTCAACAGGCCATGATTCGCTACATGCGCGAACTGCGCATTGACCCGCGCTGGGTGTCACAAACCCACCTGCCAGATGGCCGCATGGCGTACACACTCAAAACGTCAAGCACCAGCACACTCGACCTTGCGCGACACCCCTACTTTCATCTGCGCAATGAGGTAGTGGTGCTCATGGGGCCCAAAAATCAACCCAAGCAAGTCAGCACGGTGTCCAGAAAAGAAATTCTTCTGTCACTGCTTCATCCGGGACGCGCAACACACTTCACCGGATCTGCATGCCAGATTGACGCCCTGCGTGAACACGTTGGGGTACGTCAAAACATTGTGGCTTGGCTCGGAAAAATTGAATGGGTCTGGCCTGATGGGGGGCCGGCTTGCTGGAATCCCGCCATGTGGGAAAACGGCACGCCACGCAATCTCAGCAAACTCGATGATGCCTTACTGGATGCCTTCATCAACCCCAAAAGCTATGCACTGGGTTGCTACACCGCCAGCAAACTTAGCTACGCGCATGGCGTGTTGGACTATTACCAACGTGTCTTGAAATCTGCAGACAAAGCGCAATTGATTCGGTTGCGCCTGCTCTATGACCAAGACCCTTTGCTGAACATTGAACCGTCTGTGACTTGGAATTTTGAATCAGGCTACGACCACACACAAAAGTCCACACCGGGCAAACTACTGACCATCACACGGGGGGTGTCCGCCAAAAACTTTGTCCCAGGTGATTGGATCTATTTCATCAACTCCGACCCTGCCACCAACACAGACGTTGGCTATGAAGGGTCCAACGCCATCTATTTAGGCTTTGGCAAATTTGACGACTTCTACAACGATCACCACCATGGCTACACCTTCAAGGAAAAAATCAACGAGGTCTACCAATGGCGCCATGGGGTGTTCAACCACATCCGAGATGCAAACAAAATTCGTCCGCTCAGCCATGCTGATTTTGAACGCCTCAGCCAAACGCCAGAACACGGCGGGCTGCTGCTGGACTTGAGACTCACGCCTTATTTATTTGGCTACGAGACATTGCCCTTGTTTCCTGAGGAGTAATCGCTTTGGTTTGACACTCGTCAAATACAAAATTCAAAGCCAGCCCTACATTCAGCATCATCTTTCACCATAGGAGCTTCTCATGACACATCTCCACTTAGCCGACAAAGACAAATTGATGAGCGAATTGCGCACCGTCATCCAAGATGCAGAAGAGTTGCTGCGCATGACGGCCGATCAGGTTGGCGACAGCGCTGAAGGCATCCGTGCACGCATGACCGCACGCTTGCACCAAGCCACCAACGAGTTGCACCATCTTCAACACGTGGCCGTGACACAAGCCAAGGCGGCTGGGCATGCCACGGATGAGTTCGTTCACGAAAATCCATGGAAGTCTGTTGGCATTGCCGCCAGTGTGGGTTTGATCATTGGTTTGTTGATCAGCCGTCGCTGATTCTCAAAGCCATGAGCGACACCTCCTCAGGAGGCCTCTTCGCCTCTTTACGTCAAGTGACCGCCACTGCACTGGAAATGGTGCAGGTTCGACTCGCGCTGTTAGGCACCGAGCTTGAATTCGAAAAACAACGCTTGTTCGATGGCATCTTGATTGCCGCCGCTGCCATGGTTTTTTTTGGCGTCGGCTTACTGTTGCTGAGCGGCCTCATCATCTTGCTCTTTTGGGAAGGCTACAGAATTGCAGCCATGGCATCACTCGCCCTGCTCTTCATCGGCCTGGGTATCGTCTTGATACTTCAGTCGCGCAAGTGTTTGAAATCGCCCATGGGTATTTTTTACGCCAGCACCACCGAGCTTGAAAGCGACCGTGCCAACATCCAAGCAGGTCATCGCCGTGACTAAGTTCGACTTGCTGCTGCGACAACAGCGTCTACTCGTGCGTAGCGCAGAGTTGCGTGCTTCATTGAGCCAGAGTGCAGAGGCGCTTCAAACGCCCTTGAATCTCGCAGATGCAGCACGCAACGGCATTCAATGGCTTTACAAGCATCCGATCTATCCAAGCATCGCATTGGGGGCACTGGTGCTAATCAAACCACGCCGCGTCCTTCTATGGGGCGAACGCTTGTGGAGCGGATGGTTGGTGTTTCAACGCCTGCGTCAATACCTACTTAACCCTACAGAGAAATAAATCAGGGTTGATCCTGTCTTTGTCACACAACAAATCGTGAAAAACGAAACGGGAACCCTGTAAAACACTTGCCAGAAATGGCACAATGCACCGGTTTTAAAAAGGAAATGACATGAACAAAACTGAATTGATCGAAGCAGTGGCAGCACAAACAGAATTGACCAAGGCCGACGCTGGCCGCGCTGTCAATGCCATCCTCGACGTCATCACTCACGCCGTTGCCAAAAAAGACGACGTGCAATTGATCGGCTTTGGCACTTTCAAAGCTGCTGCTCGCGCTGCACGTACAGGCAAGAACCCACGCACTGGCGAAGCCTTGAAAATCGCAGCTGCTGTTGTGCCTCGCTTCACTGCTGGCGCAGCCTTCAAAGCTGCTGTGAATACCAAGAAGAAGTAATTCTTCGCGTTCACGCACAAAAGCGGCATCGGGCAACCGAGCCGCTTTTTTTATGTCTTGTTTGATTTGGAAAATGTCATGTTCACACACATCTTCTTGGGTGCCAAAGACCTCGAAGCCTCACGCCAGTTTTATGACGCAGCCTTAGGCGCATTGGGTCACGCACCAGGTGCTGGTAACGGCACCCGTTATGTGTATCGCACGCCCACAGGCACATTTGGCATCACGTTGCCCCTCAACGGCGAAGCTGCAACTTTTGGCAATGGCAGCACCTTTGGTTTTGCCGCCAAGTCTGAAGCCGAAGTTGATGCCTTTCATGCCGCTGGCGTGGCACACGGTGGCGTGACTTGCGAAGATCCACCCGGCTTGCGCAAGAACCCCGCCTTCACTTATTACATCGCTTACTTGCGTGACCCAGCGGGCAACAAGATTTGTGCGATGTATCGTCCCGCTCAATAAGCGGCACAGGCATCAAGCCTGACGCATCTCACGCAGCTCAGCGTTGGCATGGCGCAAGCGATCTGCAATCGCCAAGGCCACTGAGCGCATGACGCTGATGCTCATGACGGGGTCTCCCGCTGCCACGACAGCAAAGGCTTTGCGGTCGATGGCAATCAACTCCGTCTCGCGTGTGGCGTACACATCGGCCGAGTGAGCGCGACCATCTAGAAACGACATCTCACCAAAGAACTGACCACGGCTGAAGGTGGTCAGATGAATGGTTTTGCCATTGGCCAAAGGCAAGCTCACCTTCACCTCGCCGCGGCTGATGAGCATCAGTTCATGCCCCACCGAATCAGCACCAAACACCAAGTCCCCGGCTTGGTACACATGGTGTTGGGCACAACGCTCGAGCGCTTCAATTTCTTGTGCGTTCAAGCCGTGGAAGATTTCAAACTTGCCCAAAGGAATGCCTTCGTGCGACACATGGGCATGGCCAGCCAATGCCAAGGTTTCGTCTTCAATCCATTCCAGCGCTTCGTCAAATTCATCAAAAATTTTGGCGGTGCTGTCAGACAGCAACCCAATGTGGTCCACATACGAGCGCAGGTCGCGCCCACTGGGCAAACGCTCGGGCACACGGGTCAGCACCAAACGGGCATGACGCTCAGACAACATGTTGCGAATGCGCTCAATCATGTGCCCCGCCGTCATGTCCATGGACTGCACGCGCATGAAGTCAAGCACCACAAATTTGGCTTTGCTCAACTCCGGCTCAATGGCGGTGTAGAGCTGGTCGGTGGTGCCAAAGAACAAGCTGCCTTGCAATTCAAAAATCACCGTGTGGCTGCCTGTCTCGGCCAACACATCGCGTTCACGTTGACCACGCACGCGTGAGGAAAACACTTTGTCGCCGAATGATTTGCGGCGGATGGTGGTGGTGTGAATTTGCTCACGCAAGAACAGCATGATGGCCATGGCCACACCCACACCCGATGCAGCAATCAAACTCACGGTGTTGGCCACGATGACCACCAACAAGATGACCGCAAAATCAAGCATGGTGTCTTTGGCACGCAGCAGTTGCAGCGAATGCCAGTCAATCATCTTGAAGCCAATGACAATCAACAAGGCTGCCAAGGCCGACACGGGCACCCACGCGATGAGCGAGGTCAATAACAAAATGGCCAACAAAGACCACAGCCCTTGAAACACCCCCGACAAATAGGTGGTGCCACCGCTGGCCTTGTTCACCAAGGTCGCGCCCATGGTGCCTGCACCGGGTGCGCCGCCGATGAGTGAAGAGGCCAAGTTACCCAAGCCTTGGCCAATCAACTCTTTGTTGGAATCATGGCGAGAGCCTGTCATGGCATCGAGCACCACGCAGGTTTTGAGGGTGTCGATGGACAACAACACGGCCAATGTGATGGCTGGAAAGGCAATCTGCGTCCAATTGGGCATGCCCGATTCGCTCAAACTGCGGAAGGGGTCGAGCAAGGATTCAAAGAAGCCCTCACCCCCCACTGACAGTGGGCCAATGATGAAAGGGTTGTCATGCAATTGGCGTAACTCAGGCCACGCACTGAACGCCAGCAGCCAATACGAGGCCATGCCCCCCAGCAAGCCCACAATCACAGCAGGCACGTGTTTGGAGATGCGTGGCGCCAACAACATAAAGGCGGCGGTGGCCGCGCCCACGATGAGGCTAGGCGCTTGCCACAGCTCCATCGCATGCAAACCCTGCCACCAGTTCATGCCCTTGGGCAGTGCCATCCACTTGGGCAATTGGCTCATCACGATGATGAGGCCCACGCCACTGAGGTAACCACTCACCACCGGAAACGGCATGTACTTGATGAGCTCGCCAATGCGCAACAAACCAAACGAGATTTGCACCAAGCTGCTGACAAACGCCACCAAGAACAAGGTCAGCACCACCGCGCCCACGCCTGAGCCTTGTTGCGTCATTTGAATCGTCAATGCCGAGAGCACAGCAGCAGCAGGCGCACACGGGGCCGAGATGAGGCGCTGCGTGCCACCAAAGGTGGCAGCAATCAAACCCAGCGCAGTCACGCCGAGCATGCCGGCCAGTGCCCCCTTGGCTCCAAAGTCTGCCCCCAGTGGCGAGAAGATGGTCACACCAAATGCAATCGCCGATGGCAGCGCCACCAACATGGCGGCAAAGCCACCCCAAATATCGCCAGATAAATTGGCGTGCGGAAGTTTGAATTGAGCTGTTGTCATTGCTCAAGGTTATCACCATCTATCTCGATGATTTCAGTCACACAGAAGACTGCTTACGGGTAATTACGCAAAACTAAAGCCGCAGCCTCGGCATGATTCATACCCTCGACATTTGAAAGATATGAAGGATGGAACGGTTCAAACAAATCAGCTATGAAGAGCTGGCACCTGAAGTGCGCCCACTGGCAGACGACATTTTGAAAGTCTCTAGCGCAGCCTTGGGTGGCCCCTACAACGCCTTGCTGCGCAGCCCAGACATGGCGCGCCGTTGTTTTGATTTTTTAGATTACCTGCGGTTCAAAACATCGGTCAGCAAACGCCTGAATGAATTTGCGATTTTGATTCAAGCCCGCATTGCCAACGCGCAATACGAATGGTGGGCGCATGACCCCATCGCACAACGTGCAGGTCTGTCCACACACATCATTGAACAGCTGCGCCAATGCAAACGCCCAGAGGGCATGCAAGAAGACGAAACCTTGGTGTATGACTTTTGCATCCAACTCACCCTCAACCACCGCGTGCCCGATGCACTTTGGCAAAAGGCCGTCGCTGAGATGGGCGAGCAAGCGGTGGTCGACCTCACCGTGCTCTCTGGCACCTATGTGATGGTGTCGATGTTGCTCAACGCCACACAGGTGGGCATTCCCAACGGCGGCGCTGAACCGCTAGAGGTGCTCTCACCGCTCGACATCCGCCAACGCTTACTCGCCTAAACGAGCCTCACCCTTCAGGAGACATTCATGATTTCACGCCGTCACATCGCGGTTGCTGCCAGCATTCTTTTGGCATCCTTTGGCACGTTTGCACAAAACAACACGGTGCGCTTGGTGGTGCCCTTCTCCACCGGAGGCCCGACCGACATTGCGGCGCGCGTGATTGCACCACTGTTGTCCGAGGCGATGGGCAAGACCGTCATCGTGGACAACCGTGTGGGCGCCACAGGAGCAATCGGTGCAGAGTTTGTGGCCCGCGCCCCAGCAGACGGCAACACGATTTTGTTTGGTACCAGCAGCATCATGGCGGCGAATCCCGCCCTCATGCAAAAACTCTCGTACGACCCTGTGCGTGACTTTGCTGCCGTGAGTACCGTGGCGACGATTGAAAACATTTTGGTGGTCCACCCTTCGGTACCTGCCAACAATGTGCAAGAGTTGATTCGCTATGCCAAAGACAACCCTGGCAAATTGTTTTACGGCTCATCCGGCATCGGCAGCACCTATCACCTAGGTTCTGAAATGTTCGCCAACATGACCAAGACACAACTGGGTCATGCGCCGTACAAAGGCCAAGGCCCTGCGGCGCAAGACTTGTTGGCCGGCCACATCCAACTGATGTTCGATGCATTCAACTCGGCGGTGCCCAACATCAAGTCAGGTCGCGTCAAAGCTTTGGGTATTGCCAGTGCCAAGCGCCACCCCGAGTTGCCCGACTTGCCCACCATCAGCGAACAAGGTGTGCCGGGCTATGTGACCACGATTTGGTTGGCCTTCTTCCTGCCAGCCAAAACCCCCACCGCCATCGTCGACAAAATGAACCAAGACTTGCGCACCATCATGCAACGTGCTGACGTGAAAGAACGCTTTAACAAATTGGGCATGCAAGCCACCAATTCCAGCACCGGTGAACTTGATGCACTACTGAAGCAAGAACTGGCGCAATGGACCAAAGTGGTGAAAGACGGCAACATCAAACCTGAGTGATCTCCAAATACGCGTTGACTTACATCAAACAAGCGCAGACGATGCAGGTGTCTAATGCAACATCACTCAGGAGAAACATATGACAGCAAACGTTGGCGGCATTGACCGCGTTCTGCGCATCGCCGCAGGCTTGGTACTCATCGCATTGGCGTTCACACAGGTGGTGGGTATGTGGGGCTACATCGTGGGTGGCATCGTGATGGCCACGGGCGTGTTCCGCTTTTGCGGCGCCTACACCTTGTTTGGCATCAACACCTGCAAAGTCAAACTCGTAGAACAAGAGCACACACCATAAAACGCGTGCCCTTCAAAAGCCTCAGCGCTGTTGCGGCGCTGAGGCTTTTTTGCGAGCCAACCACAGCAAGCCCGCGCCCGTGATGAACACAGGCACCAACGAGCCCCAGTTGAGCCAAGCCCACCCTTGCGTGGTCACCAAAGCACCCGAGGCAAACGAGGTAAAGGCCATGGTGGCAAACACGCAAAAGTTGATGGCCGCTTGGGCACGGTTTTTTTCTTGCGGTGTGTAGGCCTGCATCGACAGTGTGGTGCTGCCAGTGAACAAAAAGTTCCAGCCCACCCCTAACAAAAACATAGCCAGCAAAAATTGGTGCAAGTCCACACCCGACAGTGCAATGGCAATGCAAGCGATGTTGAGCAACACACCCACGCCCATGATGGGCAAGACCCCAAAGCGTTTGATCAAGTGGCCTGTCACAAAGCCCGGTGCAAACATGCCAATCACGTGCCACTCCAGCACCCATGCCGTGTCTTCAAACGGGAAGCCACACACTTGCATGGCAAGCGGTGTGGCCGCCATCAACAAGTTCATCACGCCGTAGCCCAAGGCCGCCGCCATGGCCGCCACCACAAACACCGGCTGACGCATGATCTGACTCAAAGGTCGGCCACCTGTGTCATCGGTTTTGACAAGCGGTGCGGGTGGGAAGTGAATGAAATGCATCACCGCCATCGACAACACCGCCACGCCCATCAATGCCACATACGCACCGGCGAATGGCATACCTAACAAGCCCTTGGTTTGAATGGCCAAGTTGGGGCCAATCACAGCACCGATCAAGCCCCCCGCCATCACCAAAGACACCGCCTTCTCGCGGTAGTCTGGCTTGCACAGCTCAGCTGCTGCAAAGCGATACAACTGACCGTTGGCGCTGTAATAGCCCGCCACCACCGTGGCCGTGACCAACAACCAGAACGATTGCGACAGCACAGCGAACGCCCCCAAAGCAGCTGACAACAACGCCACCAGCAAGCCCAATTGAAACGAGCCCTTGCGGCCAAAGCGCTGCTGCGATTGAGCCACCAAGCCCGTACTGAGTGCGCCGCCCACCACATAGCCCATCACGGGCAGTGTGGCCATCCACGCCTCAGGTGCCAAGCTCAAACCCACCAAGCCATTGATGGCAATGAAGGTGACGTTGTTGGTCAGGAACAAGCCCTGAGCGATGGACAGTAAAACGAGATGACGGTTCATTGAGGCGCCATGGTTTCCCATGCCTTCAATGCCTCAGAGGCATACATCAAGGCGGGACCACCGCCCATGTAGACGCAAACGGCCAGCGTTTCTTCTAACTCTTCGCGCGTGCACCCCACGCGATGCAAGGCCTTCACATGAAAGCCAATGCAACCCGAGCAATGCTGCGTGATGCCAATGGCCAAGGCCATCAACTCCTTGTGCTTTTCACTCACCGCGCCAGTCGCCATGGCGGCTTTGGCCAATTGACCAAAACCTTGCATGGCTTCGGGCTGCGCTTTGCGCAACTCAGTCATCGATTGGCTGATGTTCTTGATCAGGGTGGGATGGTCAAACGTGCTCATGGCTAACTCCAAAAATATCAAAGGGTGTTCAAAGGAATTTTCAAATAGCGGGTGCCGTTGGCTTCGGCAGGGGGGAATTCACCCGCGCGGATATTCACTTGCACCGCAGGCAGGATCAGCACGGGCATCTCCAAGGTGGCATCACGTTGGGTACGCATAGCCACAAACCCGGCCTCGCTCACACCTTCATGCACATGGATGTTGTGCGCACGTTGCTCCGCCACTGTGGACTCAAAGGCCACAGGGCGATTGGTGGGCGGGTAGTCATGGCACATGAACAAACGCGTGTCATCAGGCAAGCTGAGTAGCTTTTGCACAGAGGCGTACAGTGTTTTAGCGTCGCCCCCGGGAAAGTCGCAGCGTGCCGTGCCCACATCGGGCATGAACAAGGTGTCGCCCACAAACACCGCATCGCCAAACTGGTAGGCCACGCACGCCGGTGTGTGGCCCGGCACGTCGATGACTTCACCCACAGCATCATCGAGCGCAATCGGCTGACCAGGCTTGAGCAAGACGTCAAATTGCGAGCCATCTGTTTTGAATTCAGGCTCCAAGTTGAACACCTTGTGGAACACCTGCTGCACCGTGGTGATGCGCGCGCCAATGCCAATTTGGCCACCGAGTTTTTCTTTCAAATAAGGCGCGGCAGTGAGGTGGTCTGCATGGGCGTGGGTTTCCAAAATCCATTTCACCTGCAAGTGATGCTCGTGCACAAAGCGCACCACTTGGTCGGCAGACGCGTGGCTGGTGCGGCCCGACTTGGCGTCGTAGTCCAACACCGAATCAATGATGGCGCAGGCCCCGCCTTCGCGCTGGCACACCACATACGTCACGGTCCATGTGGCGGGATCAACGATGCCGTGCACCAATGGTTTGAAGTTGGTTTGTGTCATATTGTTCAATCTATGAAATAACAATCTATTTTTTAATATACTATACAAATCTAATCCATGTTCGAAAAACCATGAAAACCAAAAACATAGACCTTGCTGAGATGCACCAAGCCGCCGATCAGGCCTGTCGCTTGATGAAGGTGCTCGCCAATGCTGACCGCCTCATGCTCTTGTGCGAATTGGCGCACGGTGAGAAATGCGTGAGTGAACTCGAAGCCTTGTTGGGCATCGTTCAACCCACCCTGTCACAGCAGCTCACCGTGCTGCGCAACGAAGAGTTGGTGACCACCCGCCGCGAAGGCAAAAACATTTATTACCAAATCAGCAGCCCCGAAGCCTTGGCGGTGATGCAGGTTCTGTACAAAACTTATTGCAACGGTTAAGGAGCAAATCATGGCAATTGATTGGACACATTTCACGCCTTGGGCTTCGCTGAGTGGCGGCGTACTACTGGGCGTGGCATCGGCTCTGTTCATTTTGTTGAACGGCCGTATCTTGGGCATCAGCGGCATCTTGGGGGGCTTGTTGCCGGCTAAAACAGGCGATGCCTCATGGCGCCTCACGTTCTTGTTGGGGCTTTTTGTTTCGCCCTTGGTCATGAAGGTCTTAGCGCCTACCGATTTCTTGCATGCACCGCGCATCGACGCCGACATGGCCATGGTCGTTGTGGCGGGTCTGTTGGTAGGCGTGGGCACACGCTACGGCTCGGGCTGCACCAGCGGTCATGGTGTGTGTGGTTTGTCGCGCCTCTCGCCCCGCTCGATGGTCGCCACTGCGGCGTTCATGGCTGCAGGTTTTGTGACCGTGTTTGTGCTCAAGCACATCGTCTAAGGAGTCATCCATGCAACGCATCAGTGAATTCGTCGTGGGCCTGTTGTTTGGTTTGGGGCTCATGCTCTCAGGCATGACCGATCCAAGCAAAGTGATTGGATTCTTAGATTTGTTTGGCCACTGGGACCCCTCACTGGCCTTTGTGATGGGCGGCGCGATTGCGGTGGGCTTCTTTGCTTTCGCCTTGGCCAAAAAGCGCACCACCAACTTTTTGGGTGGCGCCTTGCATTTGCCCAAATCAACCCAGATCGACCAACGCTTGGTCTTGGGTAATGTGATGTTTGGCGCAGGTTGGGGCTTGGCTGGTTTTTGCCCAGGACCGGCCTTGGTCAGCATGGCAGCAGGCCAAGACAAAGCCCTTGTTTTTGTGTTGGCCATGGTTTTTGGCATGATCGTGTACGAACTGATTCAACGCAGAAAGACCCCATGAACCACAACCACATCGCGGACACCCACGCCCTGCTCAACAGCACAGAAGCCTCGCTCACACCCACACGCCGCTTGGCTTTGCAAACGGCATTGGGCTTAGGCTATGCCGCTTCGGCCATGCCGTTGATGGCCCAAACTGCGGTTCAAACTTCTGCTGATGGCCTGACCACGGGTCGCGTTGAAATTGATGTGAATGGCTTCAAAGTGCCGGCTTACCGCTCGGCCCCTGCGGGCAAAAACAATCTGCCCGTGGTGCTGGTGATTTCTGAAATTTTTGGCGTGCACGAATACATTGCCGATGTGACACGTCGTTTGGCCCGAGAAGGCTACTTGGCGATTGCACCTGAATTGTTTGTGCGCCAAGGCGACCCCAGCCAATTCAAAGACATTGCCAAACTGCAAGCCGAGTTAATTTCCAAAGTGCCCGATGCGCAAGTGATGGCCGACTTAGATGCCACCATGCAATGGGCAGCTCAAAACGGCGGCAATACCAACCGTGCAGCCATCACCGGTTTTTGCTGGGGCGGTCGCATCACATGGCTGTATGCCGCACACAACCCCAAGGTCAAAGCAGGCATGGCTTGGTACGGTCGCATGGAAGGCCAAACCAATGCCAATACACCGAAGCACCCCGTCGACTTGGTGACCTCGCTGAAAGCACCTGTGCTGGGCTTGTATGGCGGTGCAGACACCGGCATTCCCGTCACCTCGATCAACACCATGAAAGAAGCCCTGGCGCAAGCTGCCGTCAAAGGCAACCCAGCAGCCAAGGGCTCAGCGTTTGTGTTGTATCCAGAGGCACCGCACGCATTCCATGCGGACTACCGTGCCAGCTACCGTGCAGGCCCTGCGGCGGATGGCTGGAGCCGTGCCGTGGCTTGGCTTGGCTCAAACAATACGTCTAAACCAAGCGCTGCGTCGTGTTTTAAGCGACAAACACCCGCGCCTTGCGCGGTGTGAGCACCAAGGTCTCGCCTTCTGTGAATCCCTGCTCGTAAAACTGCGATGCAGGGATTTGCGCTTCAATGATCTGCTGATTCGAAGAACTGTCGCCCTCAGCAGCCACCAGCTCTAAGCGTGCAATCGGGCCCACCACGATGGCGCGGGTGAGTTGCGCCACGATGCCCTCGTCACCCGAGGTGTAGCGACGCACATCGAGATCGTGCGGACGCACATAAGCAAAGGCTTTGGCATCTTGTGCGGCATGGTGCTCGGGGCTGGCCACGCGCACGGTTTGGTCTTCCACACCGATGTGCATTTCGCCTTCGTGGGCACGGCCGTGGAACAAATTCACATCGCCTAAGAAGCCATACACAAAGGGGCTGGCTGGGTGTTCCCACACGTCTTGTGGGCTGCCCACCTGTTCCACTTGGCCTTTGTTCATCACCACCACGCGGTCAGCCACTTCGAGGGCTTCTTCTTGGTCATGCGTCACAAAGATGGTGGTCACATTCAAATCGTCATGCAAGCGACGCAACCAGCGGCGCAGTTCTTTGCGCACCTTGGCATCCAAGGCACCAAAGGGCTCGTCCAGCAACAACACTTTGGGTTCGACAGCCAAGGCACGAGCCAAAGCAATGCGTTGGCGTTGACCGCCTGAGAGTTGTGAGGGGTAGCGATCGGCCAACCAATCGAGTTGCACGAGGCTCAACAAGTCGTGCACCTTCTTTTTGATTTGTTCTTCGCTGGGGCGTTCGCTGCGTGGTTTGACGCGCAGGCCAAAGGCCACGTTTTCAAACACAGTCATGTGGCGAAACAAAGCGTAGTGCTGGAACACAAAACCCACTTGACGCTCGCGCACGTGCACATGGGTGGTGTCTTCGCCGCTGAACAAAATGGTGCCTGCATCTGCCGTTTCTAAACCCGCGATGATGCGCAACAAGGTGGTTTTGCCGCAGCCCGAGGGGCCCAACAAGGCGATCAACTCGCCAGAGTGGATGTCCAAGCTCACATCGCCCAGCGCTTGAAAGTCGCCAAACTGTTTGTGGATGTTTCTGATTTCGATGCTCATGATTCTTTACTCGTATTTATGCGTGTGGCATTTCTTGTGGCAGTTCTGCAGTGGCTTTCAGCTCACGCGCATGACGCCACTCCACCACCGACTTGATCGCCAAAGTCACCAAGGCCAACAAAGCCAAGAGTGAAGCCACGGCAAATGCCGCCACCGATTGGTATTCGTTGTACAAAATTTCCACATGCAAAGGCATGGTGTTGGTCTGGCCACGGATGTGGCCCGACACCACCGACACCGCGCCAAACTCACCCATGGCGCGGGCATTACACAAGATGACGCCGTAGATCAAACCCCACTTGATGTTGGGCAAGGTGACATACCAAAAGGTTTGCCAGCCTGTGGCACCCAACACAATGGCCGCTTGTTCTTCGTCATTGCCCTGCGCTTGCATGAGCGGAATCAACTCACGCGCGATGAAAGGGAATGTGACAAACACCGTCGCCAACACAATGCCGGGCACTGCAAAAATAATTTTGATGTCGTGCGCTTGCAGCCATGGGCCAAACCAGCCCTGCGCGCCAAACATCAACACATAAATCAAACCAGCCACCACGGGTGACACCGAAAACGGCAAGTCGACCAGGGTTGTCAAGAAGGCTTTGCCAGTGAATTCATATTTGGCAATGGCCCAAGCAGCGGCAATGCCAAACACCAAGTTCAGCGGCACAGCCACCAAGGCGGTGAGGAAAGTCAAGCGAATGGCCGACCACGCATCGGGCTCTTGCAAAGCCACCCAGTACGCCTCAAAGCCTTTGCGCAAGGCCTCGGTGAACACCGCGGCCAAAGGCAAGACCAAGAAGAAAAACATGAAGGTGAGCGCCACACCGATCAGGCTGTAGCGCACCCATGCGGGTTCGGTGGTCCCCGCTTGTGCACGGCGTTGAGAAGGGTTCATCGTCGTACTCATGCTGGGGCTCCTGTGTGGCGACGTTGCCATGCTTGCAAGGCGTTGATGACCAACAACAAGATGAACGAGATGACCAACATCACCACGGCCACAGCGGTGGCACCGGCGTAGTCGTATTGCTCGAGCTTACCGATGATGATGAGTGGTGTGATTTCAGACACCATAGGCATGTTGCCCGCAATAAAAATGACCGAACCATATTCGCCAATCGCACGCGCAAAGGCCATGGCAAAGCCCGTCAACAAGGCGGGTGCGATGCTGGGGAAAATCACGCGGCTAAAGGTTTGCCAGCGTGTGGCGCCTAAGCAAGTAGCCGCTTCTTCGAGTTCTTTCTCTGCATCTTCCAACACGGGCTGCACGGTGCGCACCACAAAGGGTAAACCAATGAAGATGAGTGCAATCACCACGCCATTGGGGTTGAACGCCAACTGAATGCCCATGGGTTCGAGGTACTGCCCGACCCAACCGTTTCCTGCCAACAACGCTGTGAGAGAAATACCGGCCACGGCAGTGGGCAAAGCGAATGGCAAATCGACCAACGCATCCACCACCTTCTTGCCAAAGAAGTTGTAGCGCACCAGCACCCAAGCCACGAGCAAACCAAACACCACGTTCACCAAGGCCGCGATGAGCGACGCACCAAACGTGAGTTTGTACGACGCCATCACGCGCGGGCCTGTCACGGCCTCCCAGAACTGGGGCCAGGTGAGCGTGAAGGTTTTGAACACCAAAGCCGAGAGTGGAATCAACACAATCAGGCTCAGGTAGGTGAGCGTGAAACCTAGGGTGATGTTGAAGCCGGGAAGAACACGCGCCGCCTTGTGGCTGCGCGCCAGAGAAAACAATGCCATGAAAAATTACTTCACCGTGTAGATCTTGTCGAACTGGCCACCGTCATTGAAGTGGACTTTTTGCGCTTCGCTGAGGGAGCCGAAATACTCGCTCACAGGCACCAATTGAATGGGCTTGAAAGTCGCTGCATATTTCTTCAGCAACGCAGGCGAACGTGGGCGCAATGCATGTTTGGCAGCAATTTCTTGCGCTTCATCAGAATACAAGTAGTTCAAATAAGCCTTGGCCAACTCGCCTGTGCCTTTCTTGGCCACTGTGCGTTCCACCACAGCCACTGGGTTTTCAGCAATGATGCTCACAGAGGGATGAATCGCATCCACCTTGCCTTCACCAAACTCGCGGTCCACCGACACGACTTCCGATTCAAACGTCACCAGCACATCGCCGATGTTGCGTTGCAAGAAGATGGTGGTGGCATCACGACCGCCTTTGGCGAGCACGGGCACGTTCTTGAAAATCTTGGCCACGAACTCAGCAGCGCCTGCATCGTTCATGCCTTTTTTACGCGCATAGGCCCAAGCCGCCAAATACGCCATGCGGCCGTTGCCACCGGTTTTGGGGTTGACGATGATGACTTGCACGCCGGGTTTGGTCAGATCATCCCAATCCTTGATGCCCTTGGGGTTGCCATTGCGTGTGAGAAACAGCATGGTCGAGGTGGTGGGCGAAGCGTTGTTGGGGAACTTCTTGGCCCAGTCTTTGGCGACCACGCCTGTGCTGGCCAAAAACTCGATGTCGGTGGTGGTGTTCATGGTCACCACATCGGCATCCAAGCCATCGTTCACAGCACGCGCTTGGGCGCTGGAGCCGCCGTGGGCTTGGTCAATCTTGACGTCTTTGCCTGTGGTATTTTTGTAATGGGCCACGAAGGCCGTGTTGTAGTCTTTGTAAAACTCGCGAGCCACGTCGTAAGACGCGTTCAGCAAGGTTTGTGCAGAAGCCAACGTACTGGCAGCCAACAACGCAGCGGCCAAGGTGGTGTGTAGAAGTTTTTTCATACCGTTTGAAGCTCCAAAGAATGATTAGACGTCGCAGGTGTCGTCGTTTTGAAAACCAAAGGTGTTTCCACCAAAGATTGCAGCAGGGCCAGTCCCAAGGGCCATGCACCAAAACCAGAGTCGATGTTGATGTGCCCTGCGTTTTGCAAACGCACAAACTCGCTACCCCACGATCTGGCATACGCCCCTGCGGTGCGCACAGGGCAATATGGGTCGTTGCTGCTGGCCACCACCACACTGCGATAAGGGAGCGTATGGTACGGCACAGGCGCAAAGTCCACCAAAGGCGCACGGCGCTCGGGGTCCGCAGGGGCCACGAGCAACGCACCGTGAACACGCGCCACCACTTCGGGTGGCAGGTGGGTGCAAGCAATGCAACCTAGGCTGTGCGCCACCAACACCACAGGGCCGTCTTGGGCCTGAATGGTTTCAGCAATGCGACCGACCCACGCGCTGCGGGTGGGGGAAATCCAGTTGTCTTGGCTCACGCGCACAGCGCCCACCACCGACTCGGCCCACAGGCTTTGCCAGTGGCCGGAGCCGGAATCGCGCCAACCCGGAACGATGAGGATGGTGGGTGTTTGAGACATGGCCGAGATTGTGGGTGGCAATGCAGCAAACTCAAACGACTGTTTATTTGTTAGTTAATAACGCATCCGTATAAAGAAAAAAGCCCGCAAATATGCGAGCTTTCATCGGCAAAGGCGCAATGCCCTTACAGGATTTGGGCAGCCTCGTCGAAGGCCAAACGTGGGCCACGTGGATGCACGCCAGCGGGGTCAGCCACACCGAGGTTGATGAGGAAGTTGGCTTTGAAGCGGCCATCGGCAAAGAAGGCCTCGTTCACCGCTTGTGGGTTGAAGCCCGACATGGCGCCCACATCCAAGCCCAAGGCGCGTGCAGCCAAGATCAGGTAAGCCCCTTGCATGCTGCTGTTGCGTGCGGCGGTGGCTTCGGTCATCGCAGGGTTCGCGTCAAACAAAGGCTTGGCGTCATAGCCAGGGAATTGGGTGGGCAGGTGCTCGTGGAACTGCGTGTCTTGCGCCACGATCACGGTCACCGCCGCGCTTTGCACTTGCGGCACGTTGCCGGGCATCAAAGCGGGGATGAGTTTGGCTTTGGCTTCAGCAGTTTTCAAAAACACATAGCGTGCTGGCTGCGCATTGAAAGCCGTGGGGCCCCACTTGAGCAAGTCGTACAACTGCTGAATCACGGCGTCAGACACGGGTGTGTCTTTGAATGCGTGAACGGTGCGTGCTTCGCGAAACAGTTGGTTAAGCGCAGCGTCGTTGAGGACGTTGAATGACATGAGGAGGTTCCTAAGAAAAAAGAAAAGATCGCAAACGTTGATCGAGCTGAAGGATATCAGGCGCATTCAAAGGTCGGATGTCGCCAGACAACACACGGTCTATCAGCTGCGAAGCCGTGGCGGCATGCGGCAGCACGGTGCCCCAGAAGTACACCTGCTGCGCATCGGATATCAGCAGCGTGGGAAAGTTCTCCACATCGACGTTGTCCAACACCTCGGCTTGGTCTTCGATGTCCACCCATGCGAATTGCACCTGCTGTGCGTACTGCACCTTGAGCGCCGCCATGACGTGTGCATAGTCATCACAGGTTCGACACCAGGCGGCGCAAAAGCAAGCGACCAGCAAACGAGGGGGTGTATTGGGCATTGCTCAATTGTCGCATCCGATGTTCTTGAATCCTTAGGAACCTAGGTTGATTCAATTTCAAAGTTTGGCAATCGACACTTCAGTCGATTTGACCAAGGCCACCACTTCCGAGCCGATGGCCAGACCGAGGTCATCCACCGACCGTGTGGTGATGACCGAGGTGACGATGCCCCAAGGGGTTTCAACGTCAATCTCTGACACCACATCGCCGCGAATGATTTCGCGCACTTTGCCTTTGAATTGGTTGCGTACGTTGATGGCTTGAATGGACATGAGGTTCTCCTTAAAAAGTCCGTTTTGAAAATATGAAAGTTTTAGATAGCCCAGCGCAAACCATGCGCGGGCAGGCCTGGCCAAGCTTCGTCATTGGCTGGGGGTTGTTCTTCGTCAGGGTGTTGCAGCACGCGGTCCAAGATGCGTTTTTCCAACGCTGCAAATTGCCCATCACCACGCGAGCGTGGGCGGGGCAAATCAATGCGCTCATCCAACGACACGGTGCCGTCTTCGATCAAGATCACGCGGTCTGCCAAAGCCACCGCCTCTTGCACATCGTGGGTGACCAGCAAGGCGGTGAAGCCGTTGTCGCGCCAAAGTTGCTCGATGAGGGCGTGCATCTCAATGCGCGTGAGCGCATCCAAAGCACCCAAAGGTTCATCAAGCAACAGCAAGCGCGGGTTGTGCACCAAGGCGCGTGCCAAGGCCACGCGCTGGCGTTGACCGCCCGAGAGCTTGGCGGGCCATTCGTTCAAACGGTCGCCCAAGCCCACTTGGGCCAAGACCTTGGCCGCATCGTCGTGGTGTGATTCGGGCAAGCCCAACGCCACGTTGTCGGCCACGCGCTGCCAGGGCAACAAGCGTGCGTCTTGAAACATGATGCGTGTGTCGTCGCGCAAACCCGCCACGTCTTGGCCCTCGACTTGCAGCTTGCCATGCGTGGGGGCTTCAAGCCCTGCAACCAAGCGCAGCAAGGTACTTTTTCCGCAACCGCTGCGGCCCACGATGGCCACAAACTCGCCAGGCTCAATGGTGAGCTGGGTGTTGTGCAGCACTTGGCGTTGACCGTAGGCCTTGCCCAAGTTTTGAATGTCTAAGCGGACTCCACCTAAAAAATCGCCTGCGGGTGTTGTAGAAGTTGTGTGTGTCATGTTCTTCTTTCCATCATTGGTAGCCGGGGTGCCAGCGCAACCAATAGCGCTCCAAGGCTTTGGCAAACACATCGGCCAATTTGCCCAAGATGGCGTAGAGCAAGATGCCCACCAACACCACATCGGTTTGCAAAAACTCACGTGCATTCATGGTGAGGTAACCAATACCCGCTTGTGCCGAAATGGTTTCAGCCACGATGAGAATCACCCACATCAAGCCCAGCGAGAAACGCAAGCCCACCAAGATGGACGACAACGCACCGGGCAAGATGATGTGGCGATACAAGCCCCATTGCGACAGGCCATAGGTGCGCCCCATCTCAATCAAGCCCACATCCACATTGCGGAGGCCGTGAAAGGTGTTGATGTAAATCGGAAAGAACACCGCCACCGAAATCAAAAACAACTTGGCGGTTTCATCAATGCCAAACCACAAGATGACCAAAGGAATCAAAGCGAGCGCAGGAATGTTGCGCACCATTTGGATGGTGGAGTCGAGCAAGGTCTCCGCCCAACGGATAGAACCCGTGAACAGGCCCAAGGCCAACCCCAAACCACCACCCACAGCCAACCCCAGCAAAGCGCGAGCAGCACTGATTTGCACGTGCTTCCACAGCTCACCCGAATCGGCCAAGGCCCAAGCGGCATCGACCACCGAGAGCGGCGCAGGCAGCACGCGCACCGAAATCCAACCTTGCACCGATGAGATTTGCCACACGCTCACCAAGAGCAAGGGCACCAGCCAAGGCAAGAGGCGTTGCAACAACGCCTGTGCAAAGCTGCGCAACCTGCCCCAAGGAAACCAAGACACATCAGCGCTTTGGTACCACGTGGCTTGCAGCACACCCGACTCCATGGCAGTGAAGGCGGCGAGTTGTTGATCAGAAGTTCTTGACATACGCACTCGCTTAACTTTGCGACACACGTTTTTCAACGGGCACCAAGTGGTTGGCCATCACTTCACCAAAGGGGCTGACCAAGTTGACATTGGCGGCTGTGGTTTGCGGGTTCACGCCAATATGTGGGAACACCAGTTCCGCAAAGCGATAGGTTTCTTCCAAGTGCGGGTAGCCTGACAACACGAAGGTGTCTGCACCAATGGCTTGGTATTCCTTCAGTCGCTTGGCAATGGTTTCACCATCGCCCACCAAAGCCGTGCCTGCACCGCCGCGCACCAAGCCCACACCCGCCCACAGGTTGGGACTGATTTCGAGCTTGTTGCGGTTGCCACCGTGCAGCTCGCGCATGCGGCGTTGGCCTTCCGAGTCCATGCTGGACAAACCTGCTTGTGCTTTGGCAATCGTGGCATCGTCCAAGTGCTTGATGAGGTCGTCTGCAGCCGCCCATGCTTCTTCATTCGTTTCGCGCGGGATGACGTGCAAGCGCACACCAAACTTCACTTTGCGGCCTAGCTTGGCAGCGCGTTTGCGTATGTCGTCAAACTTCTTGGCCACTTCTTCTGGTGGCTCGCCCCAAGTGAGGTACAGCTCCACCTTCTCAGCCGCCAAGTCGTGTGCTGCATCCGATGAGCCACCGAAGTACAGCGGTGGGTAGGGGCGTTGTACGGGTGGGAACAACTGACGTGCGCCTTTGACTTTGACGTGCTTGCCTTCAAAGTCCACGGTCTCAAACGAGAGCACACGGGTGTACACCTCTAAGAATTCACGGGCGTGTTCGTAGCGTTCGTCGTGGCTCAAGAAAGTGCCATCGGCTTCTAAGTCGCTGCTGTCACCACCGGCCACCACATTGACCAACAAACGGCCTTCACTCAAACGGTCCAGCGTCGCGGTTTGGCGTGCGGCCACCGTGGGCGACATGATGCTGGGGCGCAAGGCCACCAAGAACTTCAGGCGTTGGGTGGATGAAATCAAACTCGCCGCCGAAATCCAAGGGTCTTCGCAGGAGCGACCGGTGGGCAACAACACACCGCCATAGCCGAGCTTGTCCGCCGCTTGTGCGATTTGCTTCATGTAGGCGTGGTCCACAGCGCGTGCGCCTTGTGAGGTACCGAGGTAACGGCCATCGCCGTGCAGGGGAATAAACCAAAAAATATTCATGATGATGTTCTCTTTGATGGGGATGAATGAATCAACGAGCGAAGCGCCAAACGATGTCGGACACACGCACGTGTTTAGGAATGAGTGCCAAGCGCGCAAAGGCATCAGCCACGTTTTGTTGGCTAGCCGCCGCTTCCGCACTGAGCAAGCCAACTGGCGAACGGGGGCGACGCTTCAAAAAAAGACTGACCACGCCCGCATCCAAACCACTGAAGTTGGCAATCAACTTGATCGCTTCGGGGCGACGCTCTTGCACAAAGCGGTCAGCACGTGAGAGTTCCTCAAACAAGGCCAACACCACCTCTGGGGATTGGTTGGCCAATGCCGTTGACGACAAGTAAAACGAGTTGTTGCCTGACAAGCCCACACCGGTGGTGAGGGCGCGCGTGGGCAAGGCCAGTTCGGTGGCGGCATAGAACGGGTCCCAAATCACCCAGGCATCCACGCTCTTGCGTTCAAACGCCGCACGGGCATCGGCGGGTGTGAGGTAGATGGGTTGGATGTCGCTCCACGACAACCCCGCCTTCTCGACCGCACGCACCAACAGGTAGTGCGCGCTGGAACCTTTTTGCAAGGCAATCTTCTTGCCTTTCAAGTCCGCCAAGGTTTTGATGGGTGAGTCTTGCAACACCAAAACAGCCGAGCTCTCAGGCTTGGCGGGCTCGGCCCCCACGTAGTACAAGTCTTTGCCTGCGGCTTGCGCAAACACAGGGGGCGCATCCCCCGTGAGGCCAAACTCCAAAGCGCCGACCGACAAAGCCTCGAGCAGCTGCGGCCCTGCGGGAAACTCAATCCACGACACCTTGGTGTTGGGGAAGCGTTTTTCGAGCACGCCTTGTTGCTTCAAGATGACCAAGTTGACGGCTGATTTTTGGTAGCCAATGCGCAGTTGCTCCAAGGGCTTGGCGCTGGGTTTGTCTTTGGTCTGTGCCAACGCGCTGGGTGCGGTAATCGGTGCGGTCAGTCCCCAAGCCCCGGCTGACAAAGCCAGCAAGCGCAGAAGCTCACGACGGTTGTTGTGTTTCATGTTCGGCCCTGCTTAGTTCAAGCTCACCGGTGCGGCGTGCAAGAGGTTGAGTTTTTTCGGAATCAGCTTGAGTTCAAAGAAGGTGTCGGCAATGCTTTGCTGCTCTTCCAAGATGGCCTGCGTCACAGGGGCTGTGCCATAGCCTGCACGTCCCACATAAACCTCGGTGATGCTTTTGTCCAAGCCCAGCACTTGCGCCAACTCAGCTGCAGCTGCTGCTTTGTTTTTGGCAATCCAGGTGTCGATGTGGTTAATCTCTTCAATCGCAATGTGCAACACATCGTTGTTGTGTGTGGCGAACTCACGCGAGGTGAAGTAGTAGCCACGGTTTTTGACAACGCCTGTGGCATCGGCCAAAAGTTGGGCATCCAGTGTTTTTTGCGCTGACGCCAAGAACGGGTCCCAAATGATCCAAGCATCCACTGCCCCTTTTTCAAAGGCGGCGCGTGCATCGGCGGGCGGCAAGAACACCGACTGCACATCGCTGTACTTGAGGCCGTTTTTTTCGAGCAGCTTCACCAAGAAGTACTGAACGTTCGAGCCTTTGTTGTAGGCCACACGTTTGCCTTTGAGGTCGACCACGGTTTTGATGGGCGAGCCTTTGGGCACGATGATGGCCTCTAGGCGTGGGCGCGGCACGGTGGCGCCGGCGTACACCAAAGGCGCACCCGCGGCTTGCGCAAAGATGGGAGGCGCTTCGCCCACATCACCAAAGTCAATCGCGCCCACGTTCAACGCTTCCAACTGCACAGGGCCGGCGTTGAACTCGGTCCACGTGACGTTCACACCCAAGGGAGCCAAACGTTTTTCCAAAGTGCCACGCGCTTTGAGGATGGAGAGCCACCCTTTTTGATGGCCGATGCGCAAGGTGCGTGTGGCCTTTTGTGCGTAAGCGGGCAAGCTCGCAGCCACGGTGCCAATGGCGGTAGACGCCACAGCCGCCACAGAGAAAAATCGGCGGCGAGAAATATCAAATGCAAATGTCATAAAACGTCCTATTCAGTGCGATTGAAGAAGTGAGTGGCCAAGGCTCCGCCCAGACCGCGTTCACAGCGGTTTCAAAAAATACGTTGGGGATTTAGAAAGACGTTTGCTTCAAGCCAGCGCTTTTGGCAAACACGAGGGCGTGGTTAGACACTACATCGCACTTGCGAGAAGTGCACATTCGAGAAGCGCGCCGCATGGGCCAATGTGGGCGCAAGGTGTTCGGCGACCAAGGTGTTGACGGCTTCATCCAAACGCTCGCCAATCTCATCGGCCACCTGGTAGCCACCTTCTGGGTTGACCACCACCTGTGCATCGGTGGCGTAGATGCCGGGCAAGATGTGCTTTGCGCCCAGCGACTGCAGCACGGGCCGCAGCGCGTAGTCCAAGGCCAACATGTGGTGTGGGCTGCCACCGGTGGCCAAGGGCAACACGGTTTTACCTTTGAGTGCGGTTTGCGGCAGCACATCCAAAAACACTTTCAACACACCGCTATAGGCTGCTTTGTAAACCGGTGTGGCCACCACCACGATGTCGGCCTCAGCCACTTGGGCTGTGGCGCGAATCACCGCGGAGTTGCCAAAATCGGCCAGCAACAGCGCTTGAGGGGGTAAGTCACGCACACGCAAGGTCTCCACCTGTGCACCGCGAAACGCGAGGCGCTGCCCCGCTGCACTGAGCAACGCGGCGGTGCGTGAGCGCTCAGAGGGGCTGCCAGCAATTAACAAGACGGACATGGCTGTTTACTTCTTCAAATAGATTTGGTCGAAGCTCGCGCCATCGGCAAAGTGATCCTTATCAGCCTTGGCCCACCCACCAAAGGCTTGGTCAATGGTGAACAAGGGCAACTTGGGCAATTGCTTCACATACTTGGCTTGCGCCTTGGCCGAGATGGGGCGGTAAAAGTTTTTGCCCGCAATGTCTTGGCCTTCGTCGGTGTAGAGGTAATTCAAATAAGCCTCAGCCACTTTGCGCGTGCCTTTGCGTTCGACGTTTTTGTCCACCACCGTCACTGGCGGCTCGGCCAAGATGCTGATCGATGGATACACGATGTCGACCTTGCTGCCAAACTCTTTCTCAAGTAAGTGCGCTTCGTTTTCCCACGAGATGAACACATCGCCTTGGTTGCGCTGTGCAAACGTCACCGATGAGCCGCGTGCGCCGGTGTCGAGCACGGGCACGTTTTTGTAGAGGGCAGCCACAAACTCTTTGGCCTTTGCTTCGCCACCGTATTTGCGCTTGGCAAACTCCCATGCAGCCAAGTAGTTCCAGCGCGCACCGCCTGATGTTTTCGGGTTGGGTGTGATGACGCTGATGCCGGGCTTGACCAAATCGTCCCAATCTTTGATGCCCTTGGGATTGCCTTGACGCACCACCAACACAATGGTCGAGGTGTAAGGCGCCGAGTTGTGGGGCAAACGTTTTTGCCAGTCTTGGGGAATCAGGGCTGCATTTTTGTAGAGAGCATCCACATCACCCGCCAAAGCGAGGGTGACCACATCGGCATCAATGCCGTCGATGACCGAACGCGCTTGCTTGCCCGAACCACCATGCGATTGTTTGATGGTCACCTCTTGGCCGGTTTGGGCTTTCCAATGTTTGGCAAAGGCCGCATTGAACTCGGTGTAGAGCTCACGGGTCGGGTCATAGGACACGTTGAGCAAGGTGACGGGTGCGGTTTGCGCTGCGGCCAAACCGCTCACAGCCACCAAGGCTGTGGCCACCAGAGTTTTGAGGAAGTGTTTGCGTTGAATCATGTCGGTTCCCTTTTTGAATCCATCTCAATGTGTGATGGATGGATTCTTAGCGCAGCAGCGCGAAAAGGGAACGACAGAGTTTTTGGTTGTTAATTACCGAAACATCTAAGGCGAATTAAATCGAGCCGACTGTGGCCTCATCGCTGCGGCTGTCGCCACGGTTGTCTTTCCATTGGATCGTGACTTTGTCGCCTGCTTTGGTGCCCTTCAACGTGAATTGCCAAAACGGGTTTTTAGAAACGGCTGTACCCCATTCGGCGGTCAGCACAGACTTGCCATTGAGCAAGACCGTGACGTCTTGGATGTGCCACGCAGGAATGGCTTTGCCGTTGCCGTCTTTGCGTTGACCAGATTCCATTTCATGGCTCATCAACACACGCACAGTGGCGTTGTTTCTAGCAGGAACGATACGGATACGAGAGGCTTCAGACATGGTGTGGTTCCTCTCGTTATTCGCCGCAGCCACCGAGGGTGACTTTGATGTCACGCTTGGCGAAATAGGCTTTGCCGTCTTGCGTCAACGCCACCGCATACACATCGGACGATTGGCTCATCTTGATGCGCAAAGAAAATTGGCTGTCCACCGAAGGGCTGAGTTGAAAGTTCGCCACCAACACCGAAGGATTTTTTTCAACCAACAACAACAGACGTTTGATGTTGGGCAAGGTGGTGCCAAAAGCCAACAAAACACTGGCGCCACTGTCTGCAATCTCTGGGCCTGTGATGCTCACCTCCGAACTCGCCACAGGCGCAGAAGCCCCCAAGGCTTTGAGAACGGCGGTGACCGACTTGGCTTCAAACGCGGTTTTGTCATACGCGATGGCTTTGAACGGCAAGAAGCCGGCTGTACCCAGCAGGCCGGCCACAGCCCAGCTGTGTTGGAGGGTTTGACGTCGATTCAACATAGGTTTCTCTCGGTAAAAACACATTCTGCCTCAGTGAATCCGCTTAGACTGTTGCCTTCATTTTTGTCACTTGTTCGACGAGCTGGAGTTCACCATGACACAACGCTTCTCTGTGCAACACCGCTGGGCCTTGGTGGCCACAGTGGCTGCATGTTTCATGTCTGGCGCACATGCGCAGTCATCCGCAGACACTTTGTACCAACGCGCCACCGCCGCCACGTGTGCCAATTGCCACGGCACCGATGGCCGCACCACAGAGGGCTCGGCCATTCCTGCATTGGCAGGCATGCCCAAGGACTACATGGTCTTGCAAATGAAAGCGTTCAAAGAGGGCACTCGCCCCGCCACCGTGATGCACCAAATCACCAAGGGCTTGACCGATGCGCAAGTCAACAGCATCGCCACGTATTACGCCAGCCTCAAACGCTAAAGGACACACACCATGCAACGTCGCAGTTTTGTACAAGCCTCTTTGGCATTGGGTTCTTTGGGAACTTTGGTGGGTTGCGCCTCCACGGGTCGCATTCCTGAAAAAGCACGCGTGGTCGTGGTGGGCGGTGGGTACGGTGGCGCAACAGCCGCCAAATACATTCGCATGCTGTCGAACTACCAAATTGATGTGACGCTGATTGAGCCCAACTCAGCATTTGTGTCTTGCCCCATCTCTAACTTGGTCATTGGCGGCAGCAAAAGCATGGCCGACATCACCACGCCCTATGACAAGCTCTCGGGCAACCACGGCGTGAATGTGGTGCGCGACTATGTGGCCAGCATCGATGCAGCCAAGAAAACCGTCACCTTGGCCAGTGGCCCCAGCATTCGCTACGACAAACTGGTGCTCTCACCCGGCATCGACTTGGTGTTGAACAGCGTTGAAGGTTTGCAAGCGGCCAACGCATCAGGCCACATCTTGCATGCATGGAAAGCAGGTCCAGAGACCTTGGCATTGCGCAAACAACTCGTTGACATGGACGATGGTGGCGTGTTTGCCATCACCATTCCCGAAGCGCCCTACCGCTGCCCTCCTGGCCCTTACGAACGTGCCAGCCAAGTGGCGCATTACTTCAAACAACACAAGCCCAAATCCAAGGTGTTGATTCTGGATGCCAACCCAGACGTCACCTCTAAAGGGCCGTTGTTCAAGAAGTTCTGGGCCGACAACTACAAAGGCATCTTGGAATACCGCGGTCAACACAAAACCGTGGCGGTGGATGCCAAAACCAACACACTCAAATTTGAAGTGCAAGGCGATGTGAAAGCCGATGTGCTCAACGTGTTGCCCACCATGCGTGCCGGCACGATTGCGGTGCAAAGCGGCTTGGCCAATGCCAATGCACGTTGGTGCGGTGTGAACTACCAAACCTTTGAATCCACCCTCGCCAAAGACGTGCACGTGATTGGCGATTCAATTTTGTTGGCGCCCGGCATGCCCAAGTCGGGCCATATGGCCAACTCGCAAGGCAAGGTCACGGCAGCTGCCATCGTGGCCCAACTGTCTGACTTGCCCGTCAACCCAGACCCATTGCTCACCAACACCTGCTACAGCTTTGTCAGCGACAAACTGGTGGTGCATGTGGCCTCGGTTCACCAGTACGACGCGAAAGACAAGACCTATAAAACGGTGGCAGGCTCGGGCGGTGTGTCGACGGCCCCGAATGAGTTGGAAGGTGTGTATACGCTGAATTGGGCGCAAAACATTTGGGCAGACACGCTGCGCTAAAACATCACGTGCGTAACGCAGCCACCGCGGCTTGTAGGTCTTGCGCCCACACACGGCGGTTGCGACCCTCGGCGTATTGCTTGTCGCCATAGCGCACTTGCGCCAGCAAGGGTGGCGCGCACAGCGTGCGCCACAACGAACTGATCAAGGTGTCATGGTCGTGGTAGCAAGGCGCCAAGCTGCGCTCATGCGTGTGCGCATCGAGGAACTGCAACGCAATCGGTTGAATGGGCGCTTCTGCAGAAATGGCGGCTTGCAACAAATTGGCATGGAATGGCAACAAGCTGATGCCGTCCCCCGTGCGACCTTCAGGAAATGCTGCCAACACTTGGCCTTGCTGCAAAGCTTCTGCCATTTGGTGAACCACACGCATGGCATCGTGGCGTGAGCCACGCTCGATGTAGAGCGAACCACCTCCCGTGGTGAGCACGCCCACCAAAGGCCAATCGCGAATTTCAGACTTCGCCACAAAGCGGCAATGGCAAGCGGCGTGCATCACCAAAATGTCGAGCCACGAAATGTGATTGGCCGCCATCAACACAGGGCCTTGTGCTGGATGGCCTTTGACGCGCACTTCAATGCCGATGATGGCCAACATGCCACGCGCCCACACCTCAACGGCACGGGCTTGTTGCTCGTCCGTTAGCTTTGGGAATACTGTGCGCACCATCCAATAGCCACGCAAGACCTGCGCGATGACACGCAGGAACTTAGCCATGGCGCGCAAGCTGCGCATCAAGTCGTTTGATAGGCTACGCGGCCAGCCACCAAGGTGGCTTTGACGCGCGCAGGCAAAGACATGCCCGTCATGTCAAACGCAAACGGTGTGTGCTTGCCTTGACTGTGCAAGGCATCAGGTGTGACGTGCCACTCAACCGTTGGGTCAAACACCACGATGTCTGCAACGCTGCCCACCTGCAACAGGCCCAAGCTGGTGCTTTGGCCAGCGATCTTGCCCAACACTTTGGCAGGCTGTGCGGTCAGCACATCCAGTGCGCGCAGCACACTCACTTTGCTGTCGTGCGCCCACTTGAGTGAGAGGCTGAGCAACAGCTCTAAGCCTGTTGCACCCGATTCGGCTTCAGCAAAAGGCAAAGCCTTGCCATCGTTGTCGATGGGCGTGTGGTCGGACACCAAGGCATCGAGAGTGCCGTCGGCCAATGCGGCACGCAAGGCATCGCGGTCGCGCTGTTGGCGCAACACAGGGGTCACGCGTGCGCGGCTGTCGAAGTAGCCAATGTCGTGGTCGCTCAGGTGCAGTGAGTTGATGCTCACGTCAGCGGTGACAGCCAATCCTTCTTTCTTGGCAGCACGTACAAGCTCCACGCCTTCAGCGCTGGAGATGCGGCACAAATGCACGCGGGCGCGGGTAGCGCGCATGAGCGCGAAGATGGTGTGCAGGGCAATGGTCTCTGCCGCCACAGGCACGCCACCCAAACCCAAACGGGTGGCGAGTGGGCCGCTGGCCGCCACGCCTTTGCCCAAATGCATTTCTTGCGGACGCAACCAAACTGTGTAGCCAAAGGTGGCCGCGTATTGCAAAGCGCGTTGCAACACTTGGGTGTTTTCCAACGGCACTTCAGCTTGGCTAAAGCCCACGCAACCGGCGTCGGTGAGGTCTGACATTTCGGTCAGCACTTCGCCCTTCAAACCACGCGTGAGTGCGCCCAGTGGGAACACACGTGCGCGGTGCAGTTTTTCGGCACGGAACTTGAGCATTTCAATCAGGCCTGGCTCGTCCAACACGGGGTCGGTGTCGGGCGGGCACACCAAGCTGGTGACACCACCGGCCACAGCCGCGGTGAGCTCGGAGGCGAGCATGCCTTCGTGTTCGTAGCCGGGTTCGCGCAAGCGCACTTGCAAGTCCACCAAGCCGGGAGCGACGATGCAGCCTTTGGCATCTATCGTTTGTTCGGCTTTGAAGTTGGCAGGCAACTTCTCGCCTGCCTTCGCGTCACTTTTCACAATTGCCACGATGTGGCCATCAGCCACCGCTACATCGGCGGTGTGGTCAAAGCCAGAGGCTGGGTCGATGACGCGACCGTTTTGAATCAGGATGTTCATGCTTCATTCCCCGCCACGATGGACATCACGGCCATACGCACAGCAATACCAAACGTCACCTGCGACAAGATGACACTTTGCGGCCCATCGACCACGGCAGAGTCAATCTCCACCCCGCGGTTGATGGGGCCAGGGTGCATCACGATGGCGTCGGGTTTGGCCAGTTGCAACTTCTCTTGCGTGAGGCCAAACGATTTGAAATATTCTTGGCTCGAGGGCAACAAGGCACCGCTCATGCGTTCGTTTTGCAAGCGCAGCATGATGACCACATCGCAATCCTTGATGCCTTCTTCGAGGTTGTTGAACACCTTCACGCCCATGGCCGACAAGTCGCTGGGCACCAAGGTCTTGGGGCCCACCACGCGCACCTCGGCGCAGCCGAGTGTGGTGAGCGCGTGGATGTCCGAACGCGCCACACGTGAGTGCAACACGTCGCCCACAATGGCCACGGTGAGGTTGGTGAAATCTTTTTTGTAGTGACGGATGGTGTACATGTCCAGCAAACCCTGCGTGGGGTGTGCGTGACGGCCGTCACCGGCGTTGACCACGTGCACATGCGGCGCGACGTGTTCGGCAATGAGGTAAGGCGCACCCGACTCGCTGTGGCGCACCACAAAAATATCAGCGGCCATCGCGCTCAGGTTGGCGATGGTGTCGAGCAACGACTCGCCCTTGGCGGCGGATGAACGTGCGATGTCGAGGTTGAACACGTCGGCTGACAAACGCGTGGCGGCAATTTCAAACGTGGTGCGTGTGCGTGTGCTGTTTTCAAAGAACAGGTTGAACACACTTTTGCCGCGCAAAAGCGGTACCTTCTTCACTTCGCGGTCGTTGACCGACACGAAATTGGCAGCGGTGTCCAAGATGTGGGTGAGGATGTCGCGTGACAAACCTTCGGTGGAGAGCAGGTGAATCAGCTCGCCGTTTTTGTTGAGTTGGGGGTTGCGTTTGTAGAGCACTTGGAATCAGCCCTTCACTGAAAAATTAAATTGGCCGTTGTCATCTTTGGTCAGCGCCAGAGATTGGGTGGCGGGCAAGGCCACACGCGCTGCCGCGTAGTCGGCTTGAACGGGCAGCTCGCGGCCACCGCGGTCTACCAACACGGCCAGCTGCACATTGGCAGGACGGCCGTAGTCAAACAATTCATTGAGCACCGCGCGGATGGTGCGGCCGGTGTAGAGCACATCGTCGAGCACGATGAGGTGCGCGCCGTTCACTTCAAACGGCAGCTTGGTTTGGCCGCCATCGGCCAAGCCGCGTTGCGCAAAGTCGTCGCGGTGCATGGCCGACGAAATGCTGCCCGCTTCGCCTTCTAGGCCCAAATCTTTTTGCAAACGTACTGCCAACCAAGCACCACCCGAGGTGATGCCCACCAAACGCGTGGTGGGCGTGAGCATGCTGCGCACGCCTTTGAGCAGCTCGGTATACAAGCTCTCCGCGTCCAGCATGAGGTTTCCGTGGGTACTCATAAGTTCTCTCGAAAAAATTGATTGAGGATGATGCAAGCCGATGCAGCGTCGGCATCTTTGGCGCCTTGGCTGTGAGCTTCGGTGGTGCTGTAACGCTCGTCCACTTCAAACACAGGCAGATTGAAACGCCCGTTCAACTGGCGTGCAAATTTTTTGGCCTTGGCCGTGTTCTCGTGGGCAGCACCATCGGGGTGGTACGGCACGCCCACCACCAGCGCGTCGGGCTGCCACTCGGCAATGCGCTTGGTGATGAGTGCCCAACGTGCATCGCCTTCGGCGTTGACGGTGGCTTGAGGCTGCGCCTCGCGCAACATGCGGCTGCCATAGGCCACGCCCGTGCGTTTGACGCCGAAGTCAAACGCTAAGAAGGATTGAAAGTGTGATGGCACAACAGGCTTGGCCGAGGAGGCCAAGGGCGCTGCTTGCGTACTTGCGGTGATGGTTTCGCTCATGAGTGCCCCACTTCGCTAGACAGCATCCACGACTCCAAGCCCAACAATTTCATGGCACGCTCGTAGCGCTGGTCCACCGGTGTGTCAAAAATCACAGCGGTATCGGCACCCACCGTGAGCCAGCTGTTCTCGGCCAGCTCAGACTCCAGCTGGCCTTCACCCCAAGCCGAATAGCCCAGTGAAATCAAAACACGTTTGGGGCCTGCGCCCATCGACAAGGCTTCGAGCACGTCTTTGGAGGTGGTCATCTCCAAACCACCGGGGATGGTCATGGTGGAGGCATAGACGGATTCTTTAACCGATTCTTTGTCGCTCACGGCGCTGAGGGCCGCAGCCTCGGCAGCGTCGACTTGAGGAGCTTCATCACTCACAGCTGGGTTGCTATCGCTTGGGGGCATATCCGCCCACATGGCATCGTGCAACACAAAGCCGCGCTCGGTGTGCACGGGGCCGCCTTGCAGCACGGGAGCGTTCATCAGGTCTTGGCGATGCAGGGGCAGGTCGACTTTTTCAAACAAACCTTCCATCGACAAGTCGCTGGGTTTGTTGATGACCAAGCCGAGTGCGCCGCGTTCGCTGTGCTCGCACACATAGACCACGCTTTTGGCAAAAGCCTCGTCCTCCAAACCGGGCATGGCAATCAAAAAATGATGCGTCAGGTTGATAGAGGGAGAATCAGCGGTCATATGCCAATTTTAAAGGGTGAACATGCCTAGCCAGTCGTCTAAATCAACACACCATACGCCCCACGTGGCCAAAGGTCTGATGTGGTTCCGTCGCGACCTGCGCGCGTTCGACAACGCGGCGCTGTACCACGCCCTCAAGAGCTGTAAACAAGTCCACTGCGTGTTTGTGTTTGACAAGCCCATTTTGGACAGCCTGCCCCGTGCAGACCGACGTGTGGAGTTCATCCGTGAATCGCTGGTGGCGCTGGATGCCGAGTTGCATGCGGTGGCGGGCCAAGCGGGTGCGGGCCTGATCGTGCGCCACGCGGTGGCTGCTGATGAAGTGCCACGTCTCGCCCACGAACTGGGTGTGCAAGAGGTGTTTGCCAACCACGACGACGAGCCCGATGCACTAACCCGTGACGCCCATGTGCGTGGCGCTTTGGCCAACTTTGGTATTGGTTTTCAAACCTTCAAAGACCACGTGATTTTTGAGCGCAGCGAGGTGCTGACCCAAATGGGCAAGCCCTACGGCGTGTTCACGCCCTACAAAAACGCGTGGCTGCAAAAGGTGAACGACTTTTATTTGAAGTCCTACCCTGTGGGCAAATACATCAAGGCCTTGGCCGCGCGACCCAAGGCCTACCAACTGAGCGTGCCCACACTGGCCGACATTGGCTTTGAGACCACCAACCTCAGCAGTCTGCATGTACCCACCGGCAGCCCCGGCGGCTTGGCTTTGTTTGAAGATTTCTTTGAACGCATGGACAAGTACGACGAGGCCCGCAACTTCCCCGCCATCAAAGGCCCCAGCTACTTGGGGGTGCATTTGCGCTTTGGCACCGTGTCGATTCGTCAGCTGGCATCGACTGCGTACAAACGCATGTTGGTGGGCTCCAAAGGTGCGGAGACGTGGTTGTCTGAGCTGATTTGGCGCGATTTTTATCACCAAATCTTGCACCACCACCCGCGTGTGGTGACGGCGGCCTTCAAGCCCGAATACGACGACATCAAGTGGGACCACCACAAACACGCCAAAGAACTGTTCGCCGCATGGTGCGAAGGCCGCACTGGCTATCCGCTGGTCGATGCGGCGATGGCACAAATCAACCAAACCGGCTACATGCACAACCGCCTGCGCATGGTGGTGGCCAGCTTTTTGACCAAAGATCTTGGCATTGATTGGCGCTGGGGTGAGCGCTATTTTGCGGAGCACTTGAACGACTTTGACTTGGCCGCCAACAACGGCGGCTGGCAGTGGGCCAGCTCAAGTGGCTGCGATGCACAGCCCTACTTCCGCATCTTCAACCCCACCAACCAAAGCGAGAAGTTTGACCCCGAGGGCAAGTTCATTCGCCGCTACGTACCGGCACTGGCCAAGCTCAGCAACAAAGCCATCCACGCGCCGTGGCTGGCCAAACCTTTGGAATTAGAAGAGGCGGGTTTGGTCTTGGGCCGCGATTACCCAAGGCCGATCGTGGACCACGCCGAGGCGCGCAAGCTCACGCTCGAGCGCTATGCGGTGGTGAAGAAAGTGAAGTAACGAGGAGGTCAGAGGCTATTCGCCTCTGAGGGCCGCCAACACATTCGCCTGCGGCTCGCGCACACTGCCCACGGCAAAGTGCTGCAATAAACGGCTCACCTCTTGGGCACCGCTCAGGCTGGTTTTGATGTCCTCGGCCACGCGCTTGGCGCGCAGGCGGGCCAGTTGCACAGCCAATGAATCCGCCACTTGTTGCACCGCCGTCAGCTGCACATCTTGGGCAAGCTGGGCCATGCTTTGCACATCCATTTGAGCTTCGGAGGGAAGGTCAGACTCAGGCGACTCAGACCAATCGTTGAGGAGGCTCACCAAACGCTGCGAAATCACATCGGCTTGTTCTAGAAACAGCAAATGGTTGATGACTTGCAGGCTGTCTTCGATGGGTTTGTCATGCGCATTGAACTGCTCGCGCAGCTGCAAACCACTGAGCACTTGCGAGGCCGCGCTGGCCTCGGCATCTTCGATGCTGCGGTTGGGCGACAAACGCAAGCCTTCAAAAAAATGGGTGGCCAGCGACCAGAAGGTGCGCCAGCCAGACAGGGTTTCTGCGTCGAGCTGACGCTGGCACAGCAACTCTAGCGCGCGAGCTGCTGACAAATCCACCGCTGGGCGATGGCGCAGCAAAGTCAGCACATGGCGTTCAAACTGCGCGCGTACTTGCATGGGCTTAGATTTGCACCATTTCAAAGTCTTCTTTGCGTGCGCCGCATTCGGGGCAGGTCCAGTTCATGGGCACATCCGCCCACGCAGTGCCAGGGGCAATGCCGTGCTCAGGCGCGCCGGCCTCTTCGTCATAAATCCATCCACAAATCAGACACATCCAGGTATTTGCCACAGTATTTCTTTCGTCAACGCATAGAATGAAAAGCATTGTATCGACCCACCCATGGCGCCAGAAAACACACCCATCCCCACCGAAATTGCATTGGCTGACGAGACCAACGGCGCCCCTCCGTGCGTCTTGGTATTCAACGCCAACGACCCCAGCGGTGCAGGCGGTTTGTCAGCCGATGTACTGGCCGCCGCATCCGTGGGCGCACACGCGCTGCCTGTCGTGACAGGCGCCTACATGCGCGACACCGCAGAAATCTTTGACCACATCGCTTTCGACGAAGACGCTGTGGCCGAGCAAGCCCGCAGCGTGTTGGAAGACATGAGCGTGCAAATCATCAAAGTGGGGTTTTGCGGCAACCCCGACAACCTGAGCGTGATTGCCGAAATCAGCACCGATTACGCCGAGGTGCCCGTCATCGCCTACATGCCCAATCTGTCGTGGTGGGAAGACGAAAAAATTGACACCTACTTGGATGCATTCCGCGAACTCATCCTGCCGCAAACCACGGTGCTGGTGGGCAACCACAACACCTTGTGGCGCTGGCTGCTGCCAGACTGGAGCAGCGAGAAAAGCCCCACCTCACGCGACATTGCACGCGCTGCTGCCGAAGTGGGCGTGCCCTATGTGTTGGTGACCGGCATCAACCACCCCGACCAACATGTGGAAAACGCGTTGGCCACGGCCCACACCGTGATGGTGAGCGAGCGCTTTGAGCGTTTTGATGCGGTGTTTGCAGGCGCCGGCGACACCCTGAGCATCACCCTCGCCGCCGTGTTGGCCGCAGGCACCGATCTTGAATTGGCCACACGCGAAGCCCTGAACTACCTCGACCAAAGTCTCAACAGCGGCTTTCGCCCAGGCATGGGCCACATCGTGCCCGACCGCATGTTTTGGGCCGAAGAAGACGAGGCCGGCGAAGAAACCGATGGTCTGCCCGCCACGGCAGAAGACTTCTCGCTGCCCCGCCACGAAACCAAACATTGATACAGAAGACCATGACCGATTTGAACCAAACCCTGTTTGACCGCGCTGCCAAAGTCATCCCCGGTGGCGTGAACTCACCCGTGCGCGCGTTTCGCGCCGTGGGCGGCACCCCCCGCTTTGTGCAACGCGCGCAAGGCGCTTACTTTTGGGATGCCAATGGCCAGAAGTACATCGACTACATCGGCTCTTGGGGCCCGATGATTTTGGGTCACGGCAACCCTGTGGTGCTTGAAGCTGTGCAAAAAGCTGCCCTCGACGGTTTCTCTTTCGGCGCCCCCACCGAGCGTGAGATTGAACTGGCCGAAGAAATTTTGAAGCACGTGCCCTCCATGGAAATGGTGCGCTTGGTCAGCTCCGGCACCGAAGCCGGCATGAGCGCCTTGCGCTTGGCACGCGGTGCCACGGGCCGCAGCAAGATCATCAAGTTTGAAGGCTGCTACCACGGTCACGCCGATGCGCTGTTGGTCAAAGCAGGCTCTGGCCTTGCCACCTTTGGCAACCCCACCAGCGCAGGCGTGCCGCCTGAAGTGGTGCAACACACCTTGGTACTCGAGTACAACAACGTCGAACAACTCGAAGAAGCGTTCAAGCTGCACGGCAAAGAACTGGCCTGCGTGATGATTGAACCTATCGCTGGCAATATGAACTTTGTGCGCGCGTCTGTGCCCTTTATGAAACGCTGCCGTGAGCTGTGCACCGAGTACGGTGCCCTGTTTGTGTTTGACGAAGTGATGACCGGTTTCCGTGTGGCACTGGGCAGCGCGCAAAGCGTGTACGCCAAACTCATCCCCGGCTTCCAACCCGACATCACCGTGTTGGGCAAAGTCATTGGTGGTGGCATGCCATTGGCTGCGTTTGGTGGCCCGCGCGCCATCATGCAGCAGCTCGCCCCCACTGGCCCTGTGTACCAAGCTGGCACTTTGAGCGGCAACCCTGTGGCCACCGCTTGCGGCTTGGCCACCTTGCGCGAAATTGCCAAGCCAGGGTTTTGGGATGCCTTGAGCACCCGCACACAAAGCTTGGTAAACGGTTTAACAGACGCAGCCGCCAAAGCCGGCGTACCCTTCAGCGCTGATTGCCAAGGCGGCATGTTTGGCTTCTTCTTGTTGCCCGAACTGCCACAGAACTACGCCAAGGTCATGACCAGCGACAGCCCCAAATTCAACAAACTCTTCCACGGCTTGCTCGACCGTGGCGTGTACATCGCACCTGCGTTGTACGAAGCAGGCTTTGTCAGCGCAGCACACACCGATGCCGACATTGCACAAACCGTGGCCGCCGCCGCCGAGGTGTTTGCGCAGCTATGAAAAAACTTTTACTCGCCTTCATCGTGGTGACCGCTGCACCTGCGGCCTTGGCTGACATTTGGATCAATCCAGGCTTCTACTCACACCATTTCGACAAGTCTAAAAACCTGAACAACAACAACCATGGGTTGGGCGTGGAGGCCACGATCACCGAGACCTACTCGCTCACTGCAGGCGTCTTTGAAAACAGCGACCGCGCAACATCACATTACATCGGTGCGTATGTCATGCCATTCAAAATGGGGGCACTCAAAGCAGGCGCAGCGGTAGGTGTTTTTGATGGCTACCCCAAAATGCATGAGGGCGGCTGGTTTCCTGCTGTGGTTCCGACACTGGCCATCGAAGGTCCACGTGTGGGTTTGAACATCAGCTACATCCCCAAAATTGGCGACCGCGTCAACAGTGCCTTGAGCTTTCAAGTCAAATTCAACATCGCGCCGTAAGGCATTCATTTCTCTCGTCCTTTTCGGGCGCATTTCCCCACAAGGACTCACATGAAAAAAACATTCCAACTCCAAGTCGAAGGCAAACACCCAGACCGTTTGCTTGAAGCCATCAAGCACGACATTCGCAAATACCTCAAACGCGAACGCCGCCGCGACTTGCCCGAAGGTGTGGACTTTTGGGACTTTGATTGCAAATTTGGTTTGACCGAAGAAACAGCCGACGTGGTCCACTTGGCCAATGTCATCACCTGCATCGACAACGCTGTGGCCAACCAAGCCAAACAGTTTTACGTGGAAATTTTGGCCAAGCACGGGGTACGCACCAAGCGCCCTGCAGGCGAAGCGCAGGAATACCAAGAGCGCCATGCCTTGGATGGCTTGGACGACGACAACAACGACTGAACCTGTTCAATGCCCCACAAAAAGCCACCTTGCAAGGTGGCTTTTTGTTTTACAACTTGGCTTGTGCTGCTGCGCGCAGTTTGTCTTTCTTGCTCGGGCGCTTGCCTTTGATACCGCCCGTTCCGTCGTTTAACGGCGATGCAGGCGGCTGCACTTCGGTGGGCTCGAAGCCTTCGAGCACTTCAAGCGGCAGTTGCACTTGGGCGCGTTTTTGAATCAGCTGCCAATGCGCCAGCGTGGCGGCGGTGACAAAACTCACCGCTTCACCATGCGCACCTGCACGACCTGTGCGGCCAATGCGATGGGTGTAGTCGGTGGCTGAGCGAGGCAAGTCGTAGTTGACCACCACAGGCAGTTGCGCGATGTCGATGCCACGCGCCGCGAGGTCGGTGGTGACCACCACTTCCCAGCGTTCTTCTTTGAATTCGGCCAGCACATCTTGACGCGCGCCTTGGCTCATCTCGCCATGAAATGCGGTGGCAAACACGCCCGCTTTGTAGAGCTTGTTGGCCACATGCTCACACGCGTAACGCGTGGCAACAAAAACTAAAACGCGTTTCCACTCGTGCGTTTTGATGAGGTGACGCAGCAAAGCCGTGCGACTCTTTTCGTCCACCTGAATGGCACGTTGTGCAATGTCAGGCGTGTGTGCCTCGGTGTGGGCAATGGTGATGCGTGCAGGGTTACTCAACAGCGCTTCGGCCAAGGTTTGCACCACGGGTTCGAAGGTGGCGCTGAACAACAGGTTTTGTCGCTTAGCAGGCAGCAGCGCCAAGATGCGTTGCAACTCTTCGGCAAAACCGAGGTCGAGTAAACGGTCAGCTTCGTCCAACACCAAGTGCTGCACGTGGCCCAAGTTCAAGGCGTTGTGATCGACGAGGTCCAACAAACGACCGGGCGTGGCCACCACCACATCGGCACCGCTGCGCAGGCTCATCATTTGGGGGTTGATGGACACGCCACCAAACACGGTGCCCACTTTGATGGACTGCGTGAGGGGCCGCGCCAAATCGCGCAGCACGTCGCTCACCTGTGTGGCGAGTTCACGCGTGGGGACCAACACCAACACTTGGGTGATGCGCTTCTTAGGCGCTTCATCACGCGAGGCCGCTGTGGCCATGAGCAGTTGCAACACGGGCAGCACGTAGGCCGCTGTTTTGCCAGAACCGGTTTGCGCGGTGGCCAATACATCGCGGCCATTGAGGACATGGCCAATGGCTTCGACCTGAACAGGTGTGGGCGCGGTGAAGCCTGCGTGAGCTGCCGAGCTTTGCAGCGCGGCGTTGAGGCCAAGCTCAGCAAAGCTGAGGCTTGCAGGTTGCGCCGCATCAAGCGGCGCGTTGGGGTAGTCAATGTTCAATGTGGGCGATCAATGACGGAAGTGACGCACACCGGTGAACACCATCGCCACGCCACGCTCGTTGGCCGCATCGATGACTTCTTGGTCGCGCATCGAGCCGCCGGGTTGAGCCACGCACGTTGCACCTGCATCCACCACCACGTCGAGACCATCACGGAAGGGGAAGAAGGCATCGCTGGCCACCACGGTGTGTTGCAGGCTGAGCTTGGCGGCTTCGGCCTTGATGCTGGCGATGCGGGCTGAATCGAGGCGGCTCATTTGGCCTGCGCCCACGCCCATGGTCATGCCGTTTTTGCAGAACACGATGGCGTTGGATTTAACGAACTTAGCGACTTTCCAAGCGAACAACAAGTCGTTGAGCTCTTCAGGGGTAGGTTGCTTGACAGTGACGATTTTCAAATCGGCCAAAGCCAACTCGTGGTTGTCAGCGCTTTGCAACAAGAGGCCCGAGCCCACGCGCTTGGTTTCCAAGGCGTTGCGCACACCGCCGTAGTTGGCGGGCAAAGCGATTTTCATCAAGCGCACGTTCACTTTGCTCTTGAACACTTCGAGCGCTTCGGCACTGAAGTCAGGGGCCATCAGCACTTCGACGAATTGCTTGCTCACGGCTTCAGCAGCAGCTTTGTCCACGGGGCGGTTGAAAGCAATGATGCCGCCGAACGCGCTGGTGGGATCAGTTTGGAAGGCCTTGCTGTAGGCCTCGAGCGGGTTCGCGCCCACGGCCACACCGCAGGGGTTGGCGTGTTTGACGATCACACAGGCAGAGGTGTCAAAGCTCTTCACACATTCCCACGCGGCGTCCGCATCGGCGATGTTGTTGTAGCTGAGTTCTTTGCCTTGCAACTGCACGCCGGTGGCGAGCGAGCCAGCAGCAGGTGCCAGGTCGCGATACCAAGCGGCTTGCTGGTGGCTGTTTTCGCCGTAGCGCAGGTCTTGCACTTTGACGTATTGCTCGTTGAACTGGCCGCTGAATTGGGCGCGCTCGGGCACGTAGTCTTCGCTCAGCTTCTCGGCTTCAAAGTTCACGCTCGACAAGTAGTTGCTGATGGCGCCGTCGTATTGGCTGATGCGGTTGAACGCGGCCACTGACAAAGCAAAGCGCAGTTTGTCGCTCAGTTTGCCGTTGGCTTTCAATTCGGCGATCACATAGGCGTATTGGCTGGCGTCGGTGACTATGCCCACGTCTTTCCAATTCTTGGCCGCAGAGCGCACCATGGCGGGGCCGCCGATGTCGATGTTTTCAATCGCGTCGGCTAGTGTGCAACCGGGCTTGGCCACGGTGGCTTCAAACGGATAGAGGTTAACGATCAACAAATCAATCGTGTCGATGTTGTGCGCCTTCAAAGCCGCCATGTGCTCAGGCGTGTCGCGACGCGCCAGCAGGCCGCCGTGCACTTTGGGGTGCAGAGTTTTCACACGGCCATCGAGCATTTCGGGGAAGCCTGTGACTTCTGCCACTTCGGTCACGGGCAAGCCTTGTTCGGCCAAGAGCTTGGCGGTGCCGCCGGTGGAGATGAGGCCCACGCCCAAGGCGTGCAAGTCACGCGCGAGTTCGACGATGCCGGTTTTGTCAGAGACAGAGATGAGTGCTTTCATGGAGGTGCAGTCTTATTTGATGAGTTTGTGATCGAGAAGTTTTTTACGCAGCGTGTTGCGGTTCAGCCCCAGCCATTCGGCCGCGCGTGATTGGTTGTGGTCCGCGTGGTGCATGACGATTTCCAGCAATGGTTTTTCAACCACGCGCACCATCATGTCGTGCATGTTGTCGGGCTCTGTGCCTTTGAGGTCACGGAAATAGGTTTCGAGGCTGGTACGCACCACCTCTTCAATGTGTTTTTTACTCATGCAAAGCTAAGGGTTCTACTAATAAAACAGGTTCCGGCAAGCGCTCGTGACGCTCAGCCAAGTCGGCGAAAAAGGCAGCCACGGCACGGTGTTGCGATGCGCTGTCTTCTAGGGTGTTCATGTGTTGGCGAAACGCCTCGCCACCGGGCAAGCTGCGGATGTACCAAGCAATGTGTTTGCGGGCGCTGCGCACGCCGGTGCGCTCGCCGTACAAGGCGTAGTGCTCATCCAGATGCGCCAGCAGCAAGCGGCTCACCTCTTCCACCAAAGGCTGAGCCAAATGCTCGCCCGTGGCCAAGTAGTGCGCGATCTCGCGGAAGATCCAAGGGCGGCCTTGTGCAGCACGGCCAATCATCAGCGCGTCTGCGCCGGTGAGCTTCAAAACTTCTTTCGCTTTCTCGGGCGAGTCAATGTCGCCATTGGCCACCACGGGCACGCGCACGGCTTGCTTGACCGCGGTGATGGTGTCGTACTCGGCCAAGCCTTTGTAGCCTTGCTCGCGGGTGCGGCCGTGCACGGTGATCATTTGCACGCCTGCGGCCTCGGCCGCACGGGCCAAGGCCACGGCGTTTTTGTGTGCGTCGCACCAACCGGTACGCATCTTCAAGGTCACGGGCACGTTGTGGGACTGTGCGGCGTCAACCACCGCTTGCACGATGGACATGGCCAAGGGCTCGTCTTGCATCAAGGCCGAGCCCGCCCATTTGTTGCACACCTTCTTGGCGGGGCAACCCATGTTGATGTCGATGATTTGTGCGCCGCGCTCAATGTTGTACACCGCGGCCTCGGCCATCATGGCCGCATCGGTGCCTGCAATTTGCACGGCGATGGGGCCGCTCTCGCCCGTGTGGTCGGCGCGGCGTGAGGTTTTGAGGCTGGTCCACAAGTCTTTGCGCGAGGTGACCATCTCGCTCACCGCATAGCCCGCGCCCAACTGTTTGCACAACATGCGAAACGGCCGGTCGGTCACGCCAGCCATTGGCGCGACAAACAGGTTGTTTGCCAATGTGTATGGACCGATGTGCATGGGGTGGTAAGACGTGAGGTGCTTAAAAAGGAGGCGTGATTGTACCTGCTCAAAATTTCAGCATGCGGTCTAAAAATGACCATTTTGTAAGGCTTGGCGAAGAATGAGGGGCAGCCATCACTACACTGCGGGCATGGAAATTTGGATGCAATCTGTGCTGGCCGCCTTGGCCCTGCCCGAGTTCGGCCTGAGCACCGTGTTTGTGGTGTCGCTGGTGTCGGCCACCTTGCTGCCCTTGGGCTCGGAGCCCGTGGTGTTTGGCTTGGTCAAGCTCAACCCCGAATTGTTTTGGCCTGCCATCGTGGTGGCCACCGCTGGCAACACCATAGGCGGCGCCATCAGCTGGTGGATGGGCCACAGCGCGCACAAGGTGAGCGACAAACTGCGCCACCAAGAAACCTCCGCGCAAGACGCTCGCGCCCTGCGCTGGCTGCACGCCCTCGGCCCCAAAGCCTGCCTGCTGAGCTGGCTACCCGGCGTAGGCGACCCACTGTGCGCCGTGGCCGGCTGGCTGCGCCTGCCCTTTTGGCCCTGCGTGGCCTACATGGCGGTGGGTAAGTTTGCGCGGTATGTGGTGATGACGGGTGGGTTGCTTTGGGTGTTTCCGCAGAATTGGGGAATTGGTTAATCACCCAGCTACAAAAAAAGCCGCTCACTGAGCGGCTTTCTCTTTGGAGCAAACGAGTTGCTTAAGACGAGAACAAGAAGTTCATCACGTCGCCGTCTTTCACCACGTATTCCTTGCCTTCCGCACGCATCTTGCCGGCGTCTTTGGCGCCTTGTTCGCCTTTGAAGGCGATGAAGTCGTCAAACGCGATGGTCTGGGCGCGGATGTAGCCTTTTTCGAAATCGGTGTGAATCACGCCTGCGGCTTGTGGGCCGGTGTCACCCACATGGATGGTCCAAGCGCGCACTTCTTTCACGCCAGCGGTGAAGTAGGTTTGCAAGCCCAAGAGCGTGTAGGCCGCACGAATCAAACGGTTCAGGCCTGGCTCGTCTTGGCCGAGTTCTTTGAGGAACTCCAAGCGGTCGGCGTCTTCCATCTCTGACAACTCAGCTTCGATCTTGGCGCAGATGGCTACCACTGGCGCGTTTTGCGCTTGTGCAAATGCCTTGAGGCGGTCCAAGAACGGGTTGTTCTCGAAGCCGTCTTCCGACACGTTGGCCACAAACATGGCGGGCTTGGCGGTGATGAGGAAGAACTGCTTGAGTTCGGCCAACTCTTCTTTGCTGAAGTCGATGGTGCGCACAGGCTTGGTGTCGTTCAGCGCGGCTTGGCACTTCTCCAAAATCACCATTTGCTTGACGGCTTCTTTGTCGCCAGAGCGTGCGATTTTGCTCACGCGGTGAATCGCTTTTTCGACGGCGGCCAAATCGGCCAAGCACAGCTCGGTCTGGATGACTTCGATGTCGGCGATCGGGTCGACCTTGTTGGCCACGTGAATGACGTTGTCGTCTTCAAAGCAACGCACGACGTTGACGATGGCATCGGTTTCGCGGATGTGGGCCAAGAACTTGTTGCCCAAGCCTTCGCCTGTGCTGGCGCCAGCCACGAGGCCAGCGATGTCCACAAACTCCACAATCGCAGGCACGATGCGCTCTGGCGTGATGATTTCACCCAACTGCTGCAGACGTGGGTCTGGTACCTCGACCACGCCGGTATTGGGTTCGATCGTGCAAAAGGGGTAATTCTCAGCCGCGATGCCCGCTTTGGTCAGGGCGTTGAACAGGGTGGATTTGCCAACGTTGGGCAAGCCCACGATGCCGCATTTCAAACTCATAAAAATATCCTTGTAACTGGTGTAGATTGTAATGAGGCGGCTTACTCGCCTAGGAAGCTCTGATGAACCGCACTGAACGCCCTATTTTTCGAACCGCTTTTTTTGCAGCCCAAGCGCTGCTTTGCGCCTGCTTTTGCCTGCACGCACAGGCACAAACAACAGGTCAACCGCAAGACGAACTCACAGCCCGCTACCAGCAAGACTTGGCTGAATGCGAAACCCAGCAAGCCACACAAGACCTAGCCGCTTGCCGCCTCGAAGCGCGCAATGCCTTGGCCGAAGCCAAGCGCAACTTACTGAACGACACCACCGCCAACTTGTTTGAAAAGAACCAGTTCAAACGCTGCCGTGTGTTCAAAGGTGACGACCGAGAGACCTGCGAAGCTCGCGTGCGCGGCGAAGGTAACACCACGGGCAGCGTGCAAAGTGGCGGCATCTTGCGCGAGGTGGTGCGCCCCGTGCCTAGCCCTGCGCGCTAAACGTTTCAAGCCGTTGCCGAAGCAGATTTAAAACACCCAGTCGGCGCTCACGCGTTGCCCCACGCGCAGCACTTGGCCCACACCCGACACGGGCACACAGTTCATGCCAAAGGTCAGCGCGCCGTTCACACGCGGGTCTTGTCGGTAAGCCTGCAAGGTGTCGCTGACTACAGAGTGGCTTTGGGTTGAGTCAGGATCGATGTTGGGAATGGGACAACGCGGGCACGGTTTGACGGGTTGAAGCTGGACTGTGTCGCGAGGGGTATCGGCCAGCGCGTGAAGGGTGAGCGTGCTGATGCGATCTTCGTCATGCGGCATGACCTCGTTGGCGTGTGGCACATCGCTGTGACCTAACACCACATTCGCTCGAAACCGGCGCATGTCCACCGCCGCCTCGCCCTTGGTTTGCAAGCGCGCATTGAGTTCATCCAACGACGCGGTGCTGGCCACCAACACCGGAAACCCATCGCTGAATTGATTCAGCGCTTGCAGGCCTTGCGTCCACTTGGCGCCGCTGGGACGCTGGTGTTTTTCGTCAAAACGCACCAAACGCAAGGGGCCTAAGCTGCGGCCTAAAAATTCGGTGATCCATGCGCTGGCGGCAGGGCCCATGTCAAAGGCGGGCACTTGGTCATTCCAGACGCGAACGACCTGAGCCTCGGGGAAAGAGTTGGCCTCAAGCAAAGAGACGCGCCCTTCAGCAGTCAACGACAAACGCAACGCTGCAACGCCAGGGGCGTGTAACACCAACTCGGCCACGCTCGCCCCCGCATGAACCAACTCAGGCTGAATCAGCGCCATGCGCGGTAGTTCACGTTGGGTCACCATCTCGCCGTCAGCGTCCACCACCATCCACGCGCGGTCGTGGGCTAGCCCCGTGGGGGTCAGCACGGCGTGCGGCACCGAGATACCCGCGCACGACTTGACAGGAAACACCCACAAGGCGGCAATGCAGGCTTCAAATTCAGCAGGGGAATGGATGGGCAAAGCGGCCCCTTGGGCTTGCGAAGTAGAGGGCTGAAAGATGGACGTCATGCGGCATTGTGCCGCCCTCCTACAATCGACTTCATGGCTCAAAAACTGGACGTTTGTATTCGCGGCGATGGCATGGTGGGACGCACCTTGGCCTTGCTGCTCGCTCGCCAAAAACTGCGCGTGGGCTTGGTCACTTCACCCTCGAAAACCAGCCAAGACGTTAGGGCTTACTCACTCAATAGCGCCTCTCGTGACTTGCTCTCAGATTTGCGCTGCTGGCCCGACGCCTTGCACGCCACGCCCGTGCAACACATGCGCGTGTGGGGCGACGATGGCGGCTTTACCCACTTTGAAAGCCCTACGCCTGAGGGCCTGACTTGGATTGTGGACGTGTCCGTGCTCGAGGCCCAACTGAGAGACGCCGTGCGTTACCAAGCTGAAATCAGCTTACTCAGCGCTCCCGAACCTGCGGCCTTGACCGTGGTGTGCGAAGGCCGTGCCAGCGCGACCCGCGCTGAGCTGGGTGTGAACTTTGAAGTGCTGCCTTATCAACAACACGCCGTGGCCGCCCGCGTACGCTGCAGCACGCCACACCGCCAGCAAGCGTTGCAGTGGTTTCACCACGGAGCACAGGGATTAGAAATTTTGGCGCTGCTGCCTTTGGGTGGCGCACAAGGCGACACGGCCAGCTTGGTGTGGTCACTCCCCCCCGAGAGAGCCAAAGACATGTTGGTCTTGAGCGCCGAAGCATTTGGGATCGCACTTGAACACGCCAGCAACGGCGTGTTGGGCCAAATCGAACTGACCAGCGAACGCGCCATGTGGCCACTGCAGTTGGCCCATGCCGACCGCTGGACGGGCAACTTTGCCGATGGCAGCGCTTGGGCGCTGGCGGGCGATGCGGCGCACAACATCCACCCGCTCGCAGGCTTAGGCCTCAACCTCGGCTTGGCCGATGTGGCCGAACTGGCGAATGTGCTGAAAGCCCGCGAAACCAAAGACTACTGGCGCAGCGTGGGCGACCGCTACTTCATGCGCCGCTACGAACGCGCACGCAAAGCCGATATGGTGCCGACATGGCTGGCCTGCGATGGCTTGCAACGCCTGTTCGCCCACCCCAACACCGGCGTGCAAGCGCTGCGCAACTGGGGCATGAATGGGTTCAACAGCCTTGCGCCTGTCAAGGCTTGGGCCATGCAGCAGGCGATGGGTTAAGCCTGCGCACCTACACACATTTTTGAAACCGAAGCTCCACATGCAACACACCCTCCACGCATTCGCTGCCACCGCCTTGATGGCACTGAGCTTGTCCAGCGCTTTGGCCCAAGGCCACGAAGCCACGATTCGCAAAGCCTTGAGCGAGCGCATTCCACAAATCCCTAAGATTGAAGAAATCACGCCCACACCTTTGGCTGGCATTTACGAACTGCGCCTGAGCACCAACGAGATTTACTACAGCGACGCGACAGGCAACTACCTCATTCAAGGCAACTTGATTGACACCAAAAACAAACGCAACCTCACCGAAGAGCGCGAAGCCAAGCTGAGCGCCATCGACTTCCAAAGCCTGCCACTGAAAGACGCCATCACGATCGTGCACGGCAATGGCAAGCGCAAGCTCGCCGTGTTTGAAGACCCCAACTGCGGCTACTGCAAACGCTTTGAGCGCGACTTGGCCAAGATCGACAACGTGACGGTGTATTTGTTTTTGATGCCTGTGTTGGGTCCCGGCTCGGTCGAGAAATCGCGCAACGTGTGGTGCGCCAAAGACCCAGGTGCTGCATGGGTCAACCTCATGCAAAAAGACATCGCTCCAGCCGCCGTCCAATGCAACACCGCCGCAATTGACCGCAACTTAGAGTTCGGCCGCAAATACAAAATCACAGGCACACCCACACTGGTGGCGCAAGACGGCACACGTGTGCCGGGCGCCATCAACAACACACAAATTGAAAAGTTGCTGGCAGACGCAAGCAAGTAACCAAGACAAGTCATCAAGAAACGAGTTCGCCATGGTTCATACCCCCATCTCCCCCGACAGCGATGCTGGCCAGCTGATTCGACGCTTGGGTTACGCAGGCTTGATTCCCTTCGTGGTGCTGGCCTTCTTCATGTGGATCGTCACACCTGAAGCGCATCCGTTTGTGGCCATTGCGCTGAGCGCCTATGGCGCCACCATTGCTTCGTTTTTAGGTGGCATCCATTGGGGCATTGGCCTGCGTCACAACGCACCGCAGCGCAAGCTGCACATGGTGTGGGGCGTGGTGCCTTCGCTGGTGTCTTGGGTGGCGGTCATCATGCCGGCGTATGCAGGTTTGCCTTTGTTGGGCTTCTTGCTGGTGGCCTGCTATTTGGTGGATCGCAAAACATGGCCTGAAGCAGGCCTGCGGGATTGGATGACCATGCGCTTTCGCTTGACCGTGGTGTCCACGCTTGCTTGTTTGCTGGGCGCAGCGGCGACATAAAAATGCATTACCGCATCGAAGCAGCCGATCACCACGCCCATCTGTATGGCGTGACACTCACCATCACACAACCCGCCGCCAATCAGCGCGTGTCGCTGCCGGTGTGGATTGCAGGCAGCTACATGGTGCGCGAGTTTGCCAAGCAAATCACAGGCATCAGCGCACGTCAAGGCAAGCGAGCCGTAACCGTGCAACAGCTCGACAAAGCCACATGGGCTGTGGACTGCGAAGCAGGTACACCACTCACCCTGCACTACCAAGTGCACGCGCACGACGACTCGGTGCGCACCGCGTGGCTCACCACACAACGCGGTTTTTTCAATGGCACCAGTTTGTGTTTACAAGCCGAAGGCTTGGCTGATGTGCCACATCAACTCGAACTCGTCGCCGAATCATTCAACGCAGCAGTCAACACACACCCAGCTTCTTCGAAGTGGCAAGTGGCCACCGGCCTCACACCCGTCAAAATTGACCGCCAAGGCTTTGGTACCTATGCGGCCGCCAACTACGACGAACTGGTGGACTGCCCTGTGGAGATGGGCGCATTTTGGAGCGGCAGTTTCAAAGCCTGCGGCATTGAACACCGCTTTGTGGTGGCCGGTGCCACGCCTGCGTTTGACGGTGAACGCCTGCTACGCGACAGCCAAAAGATTTGCGAAACCGCGATTCGTTTTTGGCATGGCAAAAAACATTCGACCACGCCACACAAAAACTATGTGTTCATGCTCAACGCTGTGGCAGATGGTTATGGCGGCTTAGAACACCGCAACTCCACTGCACTCATTTGCAACCGCGCTGACTTGCCGCGCTTGAACGAGGCCAAACAAAGCGAGGGTTACACCACACTCTTGGGCCTCATCAGCCACGAGTATTTCCACACGTGGAACGTCAAGCGCTTGCGCCCCGCTGCGTTTGAGCGCTACGACTACACCCAAGAGAACTACACCGAGCTGCTGTGGTTCTTTGAAGGCTTCACCAGCTACTACGACGATTTGCTGCTGCGTCGCGCTGGGCTGATTGACGATGCGCAGTACCTGACGCTGCTGAACAAAACCATCAACCAAGTGCTGCAAACGCCAGGGCGCGATGTGCACAGTGTGGCGCAGTCGAGCTTTGAAGCGTGGACCAAGTACTACCGCCAAGACGCCAACAGCCCCAACCTGACTGTGAGCTACTACACCAAGGGCGCACTGGTGGCCTTGTGCTTAGACCTCAGCCTGCGCCAGCACGGCGTGAAAAACCACAGCGTATCGCTGGACGATGTGATGCGTGCCTTGTGGGTGCGTTGTTTCACAGGAACAGGTAATGACACAACACGCGGCACCATGACCGAAGCCGATGTGCTGGCTGTACTCAAAGAGCTCACAGGCCGCTCATGGGCCGCCGAGTTCAAAGCTTGGGTGCATGGCACACGCGAATTGCCGTTAGAAACACTGTTGGCAACACACGGCGTGAAGGTGCAACACGACCCTGCACAACTGGCACAACGCTTGGGGCTGCGCGTGTCCGAAGACCACAGCGTGCAAATCAAAACCGTGCTCAATGGCAGCGCTGCACACAAAGCCGGCTTTGCACCGGGTGACGAATGGCTGGGGGTGGAAGTGGCGGGCAAAGCAGCATTAGCTTGGCACCTCAAAAAACTTGACGACTTGCTGCTCTATGCAGGCACAGTCAAAAAAGTGACCGCCCTCGTCAGCCGTGACCGCCAGTTACTGAGCCTGAACCTCGCATTGCCCGATGCCAAAGCCAACAGCACTTGGCGTCTCATGCAGGACAACCCCAAACTGGTCAGTCGCTGGTTAAGCCTATAGTTCAGATCAATATTTTCAACACACCTTTTCACACTTTTGGGAGCATCCGCATGAGCTACGAATTCATCACCGTCCACACCGAAGCCGACAAAGTGGGCGTGATCACCCTCAACCGCCCCAAGCAGCTCAATGCGCTCAACGCAGGTTTGATGATTGAACTGGGCCAAGCCCTGAAAGACTTTGATGCCAACGAAGCGATAGGCTGCATGGTCATCACCGGCAGCGAAAAAGCATTTGCGGCAGGTGCCGACATCGGCGCCATGGCAACGTACAGCTTTGCCGATGTGTACAAGAACGACTACATCACTCGCGATTGGGAGACCATCCGCAGCATCCGCAAGCCCGTCATCGCCGCAGTCAGTGGCTTCGCCTTGGGTGGCGGCTGCGAACTGGCCATGATGTGTGACTTCATCATCGCCGCCGACAACGCCAAGTTTGGCCAACCCGAAATCAAGCTCGGCGTCATCCCCGGCGCAGGCGGCACACAACGTTTGCCACGTGCGGTGGGCAAATCCAAAGCCATGGACTTGGCTTTGACCGGCCGCATGATGGACGCAGCGGAAGCCGAGCGCTCAGGCTTGGTCAGCCGCGTGGTGCCGCTGGACAAACTGATGGAAGAGACTTTGGGCGCTGCCCTGATGATTTGCGGATACTCGCAAATCGCCGCCATGGCCGCCAAAGAGTCGGTGAACCGCGCCTTTGAAGGCACCTTGGCCGATGGCGTGATGTTTGAACGCCGCATGTTCCACGCCTTGTTTGCTACTGCAGACCAAAAAGAAGGCATGGATGCGTTTGTCAACAAACGCCCTGCCGCCTTCAAAAACCAATAAACGGTGCCTCAGGTGTCTAAATGCCCACAGTTTGTGGACTTTTAGACGCTCGCTACCATGCGGGTGATCTGAATAAGAAAGCACCCAATGGAACTCCTGACCGACCCACAAACGTGGATTGCCTTTGCCACCCTCACTGCACTCGAGTTGGTTCTGGGCATCGACAACATCATTTTCATTTCCATCCTGGTGGACAAGCTGCCACCTGAAAAGCGTGAATTAGCCAGACGCATTGGCTTGTTCATGGCCATGTTCATGCGCATTGGCTTGCTGCTGGTGTTGTCGGTCATTGTGGGTTTGGTGGAGCCTTTGTTCACCGCATTCGGCAAAGACATTTCAGGCCGCGATTTGATTTTGATTTTGGGTGGCTTGTTCCTGATTTGGAAAAGCACCGGCGAAATTCACCAATCGCTCGAAGGTGAGGAAGAACACGGCAGCAGCGCCGTCAAGGCCACCATGGCCGCCATCATCTTGCAAATCATGGTGATTGACTTGGTCTTCTCACTCGACTCCATCATCACAGCTGTGGGCATGGTGGATGAAGTGGCCATCATGATTGCCGCGGTCATTGCGTCTGTGGGCTTGATGATGGCATTTGCCTCGGGCATTGGTCGCTTTGTGTCGAACCACCCCTCGATCAAGATGCTGGCTCTCACCTTTTTGGTCGTCGTCGGGGTGGTGTTGATGGCGGAAGGCTTGGGACACCATGTGCCGAAGGGCTACATCTACTTCGCCATGGCGTTCTCGGTGATTGTGGAAATGCTCAACATTCGCTTTCGCAAACGTGCCAAAAAGGTGGTGCAACTGCATCAAAACCGACCTTGATCAGCATTCACGGGGCCTCGTGCTGTATACAAGCGCACGAGTTTGGTTACTAAAATGCCTTGAAAAACAAGACGTTTTAGACAAACCCCATGCCAGCCTCAGAGGCCACAGCCGACGAACTCAGTTTTCACATGCAAGCCCTGTTGGTGCTTGCCTGTGGCATCGCCTACTTTTATGCGTACAAACTGAACATGCATTGGTTCGATTGGTTTGAGTTTTCTCACGGCACCAATTGGATCTTCATCCCCAGCGGCTTGCGACTGTTGTTTGTCTTGGTCTTGGCACGCACAGGCGCGATTGGCATTGCCCTCAGCTCTGTCGCCGTCAACTACAGTTTTGGCAACCCAGACACCCATCTGTTCAACCTCGTCACGGGCTTGATCTCTGGCGGTGCGCCTTATTTGGCCCGTCATCTGTCGCTCACTTGGTTCGGCCTTGATTCGCAGTTAGCTAACTTGAATGCACGCACGTTTTTCAACATATCCATCGTGTTTGCGGTCGTCAATGCCGTCATGCACCAACTTTGGTTTGTCTGGAATGGACACACCGAAAACTTCATCACAAGCACATTGGCCATGATCATTGGCGATTGGTTTGGCACCGTGTTGGTCTTAGCCACAGCCAGTTTGGTCATCAAGCTCTTCCAAACCAAACAGCACACCCCGCTTTGAAGATGACCCAGTCACTGTCATCACTGACTCAAAGCGAATGATGTTCTAAATTCAGTCTCTTATCTCTAAAAAGTTGTGCGCAAACATCAACGACTTTTGTGTCGTAAATAGTGCCCTGCCCCTTGGCCAACTCCTCTAGGGCTTTGTCAATTCCGAGAGCAGCTCGATAAGGGCGATGTGAGGACATGGAGTCAACCACATCAGCAACCGCAATGATTCTGGCGCCCAAATCAATCGCATCCCCCTTAAGGCCTCGCGGATATCCAGACCCATCCATTCGTTCGTGATGCTGACGCACCATTTCAGCAATTGGCCATTCAAACGGAATAGCCTTCAGCAAATCGTAGCCAGACTCCGCATGCGTTTGAATCAATGAAAACTCAAGCGGCGAGAGCTTGGTGGGCTTTGACAAAATCTCCACAGGAACACCGATTTTTCCAACATCGTGAATGATGGCTGCCAGCCGAATTCCCTCGACTTGGTCAGCACTCAACTGCATTTCAGAAGCAATGGCCACAGCAATATCGGCCACATGTCGTTGATGGCCTGCGGTGTAGGGATCGCGCAATTCCACAGTGGCAGCAATGGCGCCAACAGCGCTGATCAGCGCCTCATATCGTTTTTTGCGTTCACGTATACCCATGATGCCAAATGCCAAAGCCTTGCCTAACTCCTCTAACAAGGCGAGTTCATCTGCATCAAACGAGTTGGCTTCCGCTGCGTAAACCATCAAAGCCCCCATCACGCCAGCATCGTCGGCAATGGGTATGGCAATACTCGCTTGGTAACCCATCTTGATCGCGGCGTCACGCCAAGGCAGCATGGCAGGGTTGGTCAAGAAGTTCTGATTCACAACCGTTCGCACTTCACGAATTGCGATTCCGGTCGGACCCTGTCCGTACTCATCATTCGCCCAACTTATTTTGATATTTTTCAAGTAATCACCGACCACCCCTTCTTGAGAAACAGGGTGAACCGATTTTTCCTTATCCGCGTTGGCCAACCCAATCCAGGCCATCTTGTATCCCGCATCAACGGCCAAGCGACACACATCAGAAAACAAAGGTGTCTCATCTTGAGCTCGAGCGACCGCATGATTTGTACGGATCAATAAATTAAAAGCTCGTTTAATTTTTTGATCTTCAGATTGAATCGTTTTCAGTGGACTGATGTCGTCATACATGCCCAGCACACCGATGACATTTCCTTGTTGATTTCGGAGAGGCATTTTGTTTTTATGCATCCAAAACCTGAGTCCGTGAAGGTCATTCAGCGGTTCTTCATCTGCCTGAAACGGCAACTCTCTCGCAATGACCTCTTGATCGTGTGCGCACAACACGGCAGCATTTGCAGACCATGGCAAATCAAAATCTGACTTACCAATGATGTCTGCGGGACAGCTCAAGCCTGCATCTTGCGCAAATGCCGCATTGCATCCTAAGTAACGAGAGTCTCTGTCTTTCCAAAAAACACGCAAAGGGAGCTGATCCAAAATGAATTGGAATTGGTCAGGAGAAAATTCAGCAGGCATTTTGTCGCGCATTGGGGCCTCCTTTGTCTGATTGGATTATGAGCTTCGCGCGCTGAAATAGTTCTTTGAAACAAAGAAAAAGGGCTCGGAAATTTCCGAGCCCTTTGACATGTTGGCAATATGGCCCAGCACAGGTTTGATCGGTCAGATCTCCTTGCCCATGACCCAGTTAGGCACGCTCGTCACAATTTCTGGAAAGATTGTGATCAACGCAATGGCAAGGATCATGCAACCAAAAAATGGCAACGTCATACGCGCGATTCGATTGCTGTCGATACCTGTCATGTTTTGCAACACGAACAAATTAAAACCAACCGGCGGCGTGATCTCTGCAATTTCAATCAGCATGATGATGAAGATGCCGAACCACACCAAATCGAAACCTGCTTTTTGAATCATGGGGAGCACAACCGCACTGGTCAGAACAATCATCGAGATTCCGTCCAAGGCTGTACCTAGTACGAGATAAATCACCACCAATACGGCAATCAAACCGAAGGGGGAAAGATCCAAGCTTTGTACAAATTCCGCCAATTCACGCGGTATGCCTGTGAAGGCCATGGTCTTGGTGAGAAACGCAGCGCCCGCCAAAATGAACATGATCATGCAGCTGATACGTGTGGCACCTGCCAAACCTGCCCAAAAATTCTCCCAGTTCAAGCTTCGTCCGGCTGCGGCAATTGCGAGTGAACCCACAACACCCCAAGCTGCACATTCAGTCGCTGTAGCCAATCCGCTCACCAGCACCCAAACGATGAACACAATCAGTAAGCCACAAGGAATGAGACTGCCTGAGCGGCGAAGTTTCTCGGCAAATGTGGTCGGAGCCTCAGGAGGAGGAACGCGATCGGGGTTTCGAATACTCCACCACGCGATGTAACCAGAGAACAAACCCATCAGCAAAAAACCTGGCAAGAAGCCCGCCAAGAACAACCGGATCACACTGGCATCCGCGGCCACGGCATAAACCACCATCGTGATGGATGGAGGAATCAAAATTCCGAGACCACCGGCTGCGGAGAGCGAGCCAAGTGCAAGTCCTTTGTCGTAGCCACGTCGCTCCAATTCAGGCAACGCAACTTTGGCGATCGTGGCGCAGGTTGCCGCAGAAGAACCAGAGACAGAGCCAAAAATGCCACACCCCAAAATGGTGGTGTGCATCAGGCGCCCCGGCACTCGGTTCAACCATGGCGCTAAGCCGTCAAACATCTGCTCCGACAAACGCGTGCGGTACAGAATTTCACCCATCCAGATGAAGAGAGGCAAAGCCGCAAGTTCCCAGCTCGCTGTGGTTTCCCAAAAAGCCGTGAACAGGTTCATGCCAGGCTCTGTGTTTGTAAAGAAGGCCTGACCGACCCATCCCACAATCGCCAGCGTCATGGCAATCCAAACACCACCGCTCAACATCAACAACATCAACAGCAGCAAAAATCCGCCAATTTCAAGCAAGCTCATCACAACTCCTCGGAAAAATCGCCACGTGCATGACGCTCTTCCACACGGACAACGTAGCTAGGCTTACCGCCGCGCAAAACGCAGACACACTCATCCACCACGGCCACAAACAAAATTGCGGCGCCAATCACAAAACTCAGTTGCGGAATCCACAACGGAATCGCAACCATGTTGCCTGCGATGTCGTTGAATTCCCAGCTCTGATAGGTGAAGCGCGCAGCCCAAAAACTGAGATAAAAAATTGCCACGCTAGCCGTTGCCAAGGAAATGACTTCAAGCCAGTGTCGAAGTCGGGGCGACACTTTTTCAAGCAACAAAGTCACTCGTACAAAGTCACCATTTCTAAAGCTGTAGGCCATTCCAAAGAAGGCTGCGGCCGCACACAACCACGACACCACGTCATTGATCCAAGAGACGCGCCAATCCAGGCTTCGTCCCAAGGATGCGCCAACCATGAGCAACAAAATAATCAGGACACACAGGGAGGAGATCACGCCTCCCAGTGCATACAGACCATCCAAGCTGCGTCGCAGCCCAGAGGGTTGTGTAGAGTTTGTGATGCTCATGATCAACGCTTGTAATTGGCCAGCAATGCTTGGCCATCAGCGCCAGACTTCTCCAGCCATTCCGTGAGCATCGTGTCACCCACTTTTTTCATATCTGCTTTGAGTTGGGCAGATGGCTCAAGCACTTGCATGCCATTGGCTTTGAGTTTGAGTTTCGATTCAGCATCGACGCGTTTGCTCGCAGCCAAACCACGTGTTTCTGCAGCAGCAGCAGCCGTCATCACGGCCGTTTGGGTGGCTTTATCCAAGGCATCAAATGCTTTGCGGTTGACGATCACCATGTTTTTAGGCAACCAAGCTTGAACGTCGTAGTAGTACTTGAGGTGCTCGTAAAGTTTGCTGTCGACACCTGTTGCGCCAGATGTCATGGTCGCCTCGACCACGCCCGTGGCCAATGCTTGAGACAGTTCTGCCGCTTGAACCGTCACAGGTTGCGCCTTCACCAAATCAGCGATACGCGCTGTGGCTGGGCTATACGCACGCCATTTGACACTCTTGAGATCAGCTGCTGATGCGAGGGGCTTCTTGGTGAAAATCCCTTGAGGTGGCCACGCCACAGCGTAGAGATAAACCAAGCCTTGATCAGCCAATTTTTTCTCAACCATGGGGCGTTGTGCAGCTTGCAACTTGATTGATTCGTCGTAGCTGTCCGCCAAAAACGGTAAGCCATCTGCGCCATAGATCTGCCATTCATTTTGCAAACTGGCTTGAATCACTTCACCGGCTTGCGCCTGCCCACCTTGAACGGCGCGCTTGATCTCTGTGGCTTTGAACAACGAAGCATTCGAATGCACGGTGATCTTGAGCTTGCCTGCCGTGGCCTTCTCAACATCGCTCGCAAACTGCGTCAAGTTTTCGGAATGGAAGTTATTCGCTGGATAGGCTGAAGCCAAATCCCATTTGGTCTGAGCCTGAGCCAACCCAACGGTAAGGCAGCTTGCTAGACCAAGAGCAGCGAGAGAAAGATACTTGCGCTTCATGAAACATCCCCAATCAGTAGTTAAGTTATGACGGATTAAATTTACCTTTTTATCAACGATTCATCATAGGTATATTCCCTAATCGTTAACAATTTGTCGACAATTTGATTTTATGATCATTACAAATGCGCAACGCATCCAGCAACCAATAAGAGAGCATGTATGGCAAAGAAACCGAACATTGAGCAACATCCAAGTGTGCCGATCGTCTCATCGTCACACTTGGTATCGCCTCGAAGCGCCGAGATGAGCGAGTTCGAGTTTGGTCTGATCGTTGCAGGAAATGCATTTCACCGATGGATCATCCATTGCATGTCAGCCGCTGGATTGAAAGACCTCACACCGCTTGATGTGCTGGTACTTCACCACGTCTCTCACAGAGCACGGGACAAACGTTTGGCCGACATCTGCTTCATCATGAATGTGGAAGACACACACCTCATTAACTACTCCCTCAAAAAACTCCAAGGACTGGGTGTTGTGGCCTCACGCAAAAGCGGCAAAGAGGTGACCTACTCTTCAACCGCATTGGGAAATGAATATGTGCAGCGCTATCGTGAAATTCGTGAAAGCTGTCTCATCAACGCCTTGAAAGCGGATGAGGCTCTCAATCGTGACATTGGCGAATTGGCCAGACTACTGCGAGTCCTCTCTGGTGTTTACGACCAAGCCGCTCGGTCTGCCGCATCGCTGTAAACCAAACGATTGCGGCACATGACGACACGACTCTTGGCACTTGGTGACAGCGCATGGACGGTGGAATTCGGCACGTCCATTAGCACCGAACTGAATGCGCAGGTGATGGCCTTCGCAAATCGAATCGCGCAAGCACGCCAAGATGATCCACTGTTCGCAACAGTCACAGATGTGGTGCCCACGTTTCGCTCTCTCACGGTGCACTTTTCTGCGCAAACGACAGATGCCGATGCGCTGGCAACACAACTCTTAGCGCTGGCGCAGGACAACCAACAGCAGGCCATCGTGGGTAAACACTGGCGTTTGCCCGCGTGCTTTGACTCGAGCTTTGCACCCGATCTGTTTGCTTGGGCGCAGGCAAAACACATGCGCGAAGACCAACTCATTCAACGCATGTTAGACACCCCATTTCGCGTTTACATGATTGGTTTTTTGCCTGGATTTCCTTACATGGGAGGCCTGCCACCTGAACTGGCCATGCCTCGGCTGACAAGCCCACGCCAACGTGTACCCGCCAACTCGATTGCAATTGCAGGAGAAATGTGCGCGGTCTACCCTTGGGAAAGTCCAGGGGGTTGGAACTTAATTGGCAAAACCCCTGTTCAGTTGTTTGATCCACGCCAAATCGAGCAACCCGCCATGCTGGCCGCTGGCGACATGGTCAGTTGGTACGCCATTGGCACAGCCGAATACGAACACCTTCTCTCGCAATGCTGCAACGGCGAACTACCCCGTGAAACATTTCTTTCAACAGGAGTTGTCCAATGAACAGGACGTCTCAAGGGGTGATCGAAATTCTGCAGCCGGGTATCGGCACCACCGTCCAAGACCGAGGGCGTGCAGGACACCGCCATGAGGGCATTCCTTTGTCGGGGTGGTTAGATGCCCCGTTGGCAGAAGCTGCCAATGCTTTGGTGGGAAATGCGGGCGGCGAAGCCGTGCTGGAGTTACGCGGCATGGGCACTGAGCTACGCATTAAGTCGGGGCCCGTACGCATCGCATTAACAGGCGCCATTGGCGCCAAATGGTTAAGCCAAGACGGAACGATCACCGCCTTGCCAGCTTGGCAAAGCGCCACCCTACAAACTGGTGACCGATTGACACTAGGCATCGCCGAAACAGGTTGCGCTTATCTGGCAGTGGCCAGTGGTCTTCGATTGCCCACACAACTCGGCAGTCAATCGAGCTATTGGCGCGCGGGGCTAGAAGGATTGCAAGGACGCGCATTTCGTCCAGGTGATTTGTTGCCTTGCAGCACGTGGACTGCATCTGACTTTCGTGAGTGGCGCAGCCCTGAGCCATGGACGCACCACGCCGATCCGATACGTGTGATTTTGGGTCCACAGCAAGATCACTTTTTACCCGAATCGATTGCCTCATTTCAAAACAATGAATGGGAAGCGACGGTTGAACAAGATCGCATGGGCCTCAGACTGCGTGGCACGGCCTTAACCCACATCAACGCTGCTGCGACCGACATCGTCTCTGATGCGGTGACACCTGGAGCCATCCAAGTGCCGGCCAATGGGCAACCGATTGTGTTGTTAGCCGACAGCCAGACCGTGGGTGGCTATCCCAAAATTGCCACTGTGATTCAGGCGGACTTGCCCAAGCTCGCCCATTTGAAACCGGGATCACGGCTACGCTTTCAAAGCGTGACGGGCACTCAAGCTCGACACGCACTACAAAAACAACGCGAGGCGTGGATGCAATGGCTTGCAACGCGTGAATCGTTTTTACCGCCTGGGTTGATTGATGAACAGGCCCTCTACAGTTGCAACCTTGTGAGTGGCATGTTGCGCGCAGAACTTTGATTGGAATCACGACTATGACAACTCATCGCATCAACCTCAATGCCGACTTAGGCGAGAGCTTCGGCGCTTGGAAAATGGGTGACGATACAGCACTGTTGCAGATTGTCAAAAGCGCCAACGTCGCTTGCGGCTTCCACGCAGGCGATCCCACTGTCATGCAAGACACCGTTCGCCAAGCCATTGCCCAAGGCGTGAGCATTGGTGCACATCCTTCCTACCCAGACCTTCAAGGGTTTGGACGACGCGTGATGCAGATGTCTGCCAAAGATTTGGAAGCGACCCTGCTCTATCAGATCGGTGCATTGCAAGCGATTGCGGCTGCAGAAGGCGGACGCGTCAGCCATGTGAAACCACACGGGGCTTTGCACAACGTTGCGTGTGCGGATAAGGCCGTGGCATCCACAGTGGTGAAGGCCTTGCGCAAACTAGATCCATCCATGATCTTGCTCGCCCCAGCCTACTCCATCCTCGCGAAAGCGGCGGAAGACGCAGGCCAACCTGTTCGGTATGAAGTGTTCGCTGATCGAACCTATCTAGATGATGGACAACTCACGCCTCGGTCTCGCGAGGGTGCGGTGATTCACGACAGCCAAGCATGTGTAGAACATGTGCTGCGAATGCTCAACGCTCACGCCATCGTGACCGCCAACGGCCTTCATCTGCCATGTCGGATCGACAGCATCTGTGTACACGGCGACGGACCTGAAGCGGTGGCAACGGCGCAAGCGATCCGTTTGGCACTTGAAGCAGCAGGCTATACCCTTGAACCACTTTGCAACTTGGGGAGCCATCGATGAGTACGAAAAATCATCCTCTACCGTCTTACCTTGATCCGCAGCACTTAGGCCCTTGGGGCATTTATTTGGAGCAGATCGATCGGGTCACACCCTATTTAGGTTCGCTTTCGCGATGGGTAGAAACGCTCAAACGCCCCAAGCGCATACTGATCGTCGATGTTCCCATTGAGCTAGACAACGGTACGGTGGCTCACTTCGAGGGCTACCGTGTGCAACACAACACCAGTCGTGGCCCCGGCAAAGGCGGCGTGCGCTTTCACCAAGATGTGACACTTTCCGAAGTCATGGCTCTATCGGCCTGGATGTCCGTCAAGAACTCAGCGGTCAATCTACCTTTTGGGGGCGCCAAGGGGGGCGTTCGGGTAGATCCCAAAACGCTATCGCGTGGTGAACTCGAACGCGTCACACGTCGCTACACCAGTGAGATCGGCATCATCATTGGGCCCATGCGCGACATTCCAGCCCCCGACGTGAACACGAACGAACAGATCATGGCCTGGATGATGGATACCTACTCCGTCAATGAAGGTGCCACCGCCACCGGCGTCGTCACTGGCAAACCCATCGCCCTCGGTGGATCGCTTGGCCGCAAAGAAGCCACGGGTCGAGGCGTTTTTACCGTTGGCGAAGAAGCCGCGCGACGCATTGGATTGAACCTGCAAGGTGCCCGCGTCGCCGTGCAAGGCTTGGGCAATGTAGGCGGCGTGGCAGCGAAGCTCTTTGCAGAAGCTGGCTGCCGTATTGTTGCGGTGCAAGACCATGTCAGCACCCTTTATTGCGAGGCAGGTTTCGACGTTACTCAGTTACTGGCGTATGTCGCACAACATGGTTCAGTGAAAGGTTTTGCACCAGCAGAATCGCTAGAGACTGACCAATTCTGGCAAGTGCCGTGTGACATCCTCGTGCCCGCTGCACTCGAGCAACAAATCACCGCAGCAAACGCGCACCAAATCCAAGCAAAGCTGATCATTGAAGGCGCCAACGGCCCGACCACGCCTGAAGCAGACGACATCCTCGCCGAACGCGGTGTGTTGGTTGTGCCAGATGTGATCGCCAATGCAGGTGGCGTGACCGTGAGCTACTTCGAATGGGTACAGGATTTTTCCAGTTTCTTCTGGGACGAGGATGACATCAATGCACGCCTCGTGCGTCTGATGCGCGAAGCATTTACGGCGGTCTGGCAGACAGCCGACACACACCATGTGAGCCTGCGCACGGCAGCATTCATCATCGCTTGTACGCGCATGCTGCAAGCGCGCGAGCTGAGAGGTTTGTACCCTTAGTTCTTGCGCAAGGTGATATAGAAACGATCATCAGCACATAAATGTGCGCCCTAACCTTGCACGACTGGGCTTGGCGAAGGTTCAAGCAAACATGCGTGATGCGCCAAAGCCACTGAGTTGGGCGTCTTGTTACGGAATGATTGAGATGTCATTTCAAAGTACGAGCTCACTGTTTCGTCAAATTGGAATTCGATACATAAACGAACTCTCACGATGTCCGCTACCGAGTTGATTGGCACGAATCATCCAGCTACCTAACGAAATGAAAGCTGATCTCATTTGGTATGCCCCATTTGCAAATATCTTCTCCTCTACAGAGACTCCTAACTCTGCAGTATCTGAAAATTGATAGAGCATTGCGACTTTCGGATTAAGGTATGCCTTAGTTGCACTTAAATTTTGTATGCCACTCCCAACAACTATCTCTGTTCGAACCCTATTCAATACGTACGTTTTTCCTACTTCAAATTGAAACTCTCTCGCTAGAAGTCGGGTTGAGTTGTACCTATTGATTGATATACCAACGCCCCATGACCACGGCGAATTGAACTGAAGTGCATTAGGCGTAGATGCCACCTTTAATAACTTTAGTTCGTTTAATGTCCAGCGGTTACTCGTGTAATCAAGCGTTGTGGTTAAGACATCTAGCTGCGACTCTTTCACAAGCATCCCAACACGGTTCGCACTTGCCAGTGGAGCGATTTCCAATCTCGCGCCGCTCTGAGTTCCTGTCTTCAAGATTCCGACAGCTAGCCCCACACCGGATGTTCGTTTTTTCAGTGGATCCTCAAGTTCATTCGTTGAATTAGATCGAATGAAATTAAATTCATCAATCTCCGAATGATTAGGATAGGGTTTTCTTGATCTTCTAAATGCGTACTGATATTGAAGTGCCAATAGCTCTTTCACCGCATCTGAACTAGCTGGATTTGGTGATGCTTTCTGATGAATCACCGCTTGCACTTCCGACAGTTCTGTTGGGGTTAGCTGTTTTGCGATTGCATTTATTCGTTTATGGGTAGGGATATAGGTGATACGTTTGCTAATTCGATCTTCATTTAATCGAACAACATCAATCGGCAGCACGGCTTGCCTAGAAGCCAACCTGTAGTTTTTTTCAGGCACTGCAACATTTAACAAGTCTGCAAGTTGAAATGCACAATTTTCATCAATGAAGTAATACTTGAATTCAGCCTTACGAAGTTCATACAGATGCAAAACAAGATTTTCGATTTCATCTTCGGATAGATCTATCTTCAACAAATGAATTGCCCGTTGTTCAACGACCAGATACTCATTTGATTTTTCAAAAAAAGGATCACGCACAAAGTACCCGCTAAAGCCACCTGAAAGCCCCTTAGCTAAGTAACTCAGACCTTTCTCTTTGTTGCTGTCCGCAGCAAAGTGAATTACATCTGCAAGCTCCATTGGTTTCTGAGAATCGTGAAAGACCATCATCAGATGACCAAAGGCTGAAGCTGGCGAATCTAAAAATTCAGTGATGTAGCCTAGGTATAAATCTTTTGTTTGAAATCCATCCCTGTACTTAGTTAACTCGCCGCACGCCTTGAGATCCACTTCAACATCGGTAAGTTTCTGACTCTTTATCCATTTGTATCGGGCTGGAAAATTGCAAGCTATTTGCAGCGCATCATCTGATTTGAGCTCTTTAACGAACGCATCCTGCTCCGCACTTATATCAAAGCGTCCATTATTTGATATAAAAAACTCTGGGGAAACAACATGACTGATGCCATCTTCTGCATGTAACAACCTAGACCAATATTGATCAGCAACTGGTTCAGCGTACAGTGCCTGTGCGCAAGTTAACAGTGGAATCAGAATGAAGCAAAAAAGCCTCCGCTTAACGGAGGCTTTTGTTTTGAAAATTCTCATTAATGCTTCTTAGAAGTTCAACAGGTGTTTTGCTTTTCGATACTAGCGAGCCTAACTCTGCTTTCACTTTGTCACCACCCATCTTGAAATGGGTAGCGACAAGGCGTGCAAGTGCATCTCTTAAATCTAACCGATCAGCCCTTCGAATTTCATAAAAATTAATGAGTACGAATGATCGCAATTCATCTTCAAAATTTCGGTTTAAATAACCGAAATCAGCTTCTCATTTTTTATCTTCTTTGCGAAGTTTGAAGTGGAATGAGCTTGGTTGATATTCATAGGCAGCACCAGAGATCAAGTCAGTCGTACTCAAGTCCCAGAAGATGCTCAAGAATGTAATGTTGTCGAACTTTTTGTCAACAGCAAATACTTCTGGCTTGTAACCATCTTTGTCGATTCGGACTGAATCAACTTTGTTTTTTGGCGCCTTGTAAGAGACTGGTGATTGACCAATCAGTTTGCCGTCAACACGAATATCTGCACCGTCTGGCTCTGTCGTGAATGTCAAAACTTGATCAGTTCCATGAAACACAGTGGCACAACCTGTCATTGCGACTGCAGCAACAACTGTTGCGACTAATTTAGAGATTTTCATTTTTTCTTCCTTTTAAAAAACTTGTTTTCGTAAATAACTGTATGAAAAGTTATCTATTTCCCATACTGGTTAGTCAGCCTATCGATAAATGATCGAATGTTTTCTCTAACCGATCGCTCGTTGGCAATCTTCATTCTTTCGACACCCAATAATGTGTCCGAAGTTGAAGCAGAACCTACAGCTGTAATTGGCAGTTTCTTACTAGCTGCACTTGTTTCGACGGTATAGAAAACCGTAGATTCAACGTTAAAGGTAAGTCCAAATGCAGGCTGCTTGATATCTTGGATTTCCGCATCGACTGTGTACTTTGCGGTAGTCGAATCAGAACCATAGCCAACAGAGTTTAAGGAGCGTTCCAATGCGCCTTTAAACGATTGCGTATCAACTTGTGAAATCCAAGCGGGATTTGTTTCTTTTCCGCCCTTTACGGACCGAACATAAACTTGTCCTTTGAGCTTCTCACTTGGCTTAGTCACTATATCTGTGTGATCAAGCGACATTGCAGTTTGAGATGCGGGAGTTGCACAACCAACCAACAGTACCGCAGCACAAATTACAAAGCTAATCTTGAAAAATTTAAGCATGATTTCTATTACCTAGGAAAATCTTGATCAATTTTATCTCAATATATTGTTAATCTTATTTACTTAATCTTTCAATTTGCAGTAGTCCCAAAAACAAAAACACTTGAGATGCCCCTTGGAAGGACAACTTGCCATCACATAAAAATAGCTGCGAACTGTGCTTTTTCCGTCAGAAACTGACTTGAACTGTAGGCAACGTGAACCCTGTCAACTTGACGCTCAAAATGACGGCACAAAGAAAAAAGCCCGTAGTCAAAAACTACGGGCTTTTTATTTTGGTGGTTGTTGGTTGACTATGTACTAACTTGCTATTTCGACTACTTAGTAATTAAAAGTGAATGAGCGTGAATGCGCGGTAAGAACTTAACGACATAATTGCACCAATATTGTGCGCAGATAGAACTCTGGATTTGAACCGCAGTCCACACCTTAAGTCCCAAACTAGGCGGAGATTATTCCGCTAATTTCGCAAACCAGTTTGAAGCGCAAGTCCTTGTCTCGACACTAATTTCGCTGATTTCGCTAATTTCGCGCCCCACTCTCACCAGCCAAAGCACAGTCATGGGAAAAATCCATGCGGCGATTGTTTCAATATTTGCCGCATTTTTTACGGCGATTAAGCTGACCATGCGGTGAATTGGGTGTCTAATAGCCGCATGAAAAGCGGCGATAACCTATACATTTGGCAGAGCAAAAACTGGCCCCATTGGCAATACAACGCCGAAAGCCTGATGCCATTGCTCGCCCAAGTACATCAAACCTTAGGGCACTTGATGGGACGCATGCGCGATCAAGGAATGAGCTCACAAGATCAAGCCACCCTTGAAGCTCTGACTGCGGATGTCCTCAAAACAAGCGAAATCGAAGGTGAGCATCTTGATGCAGAAACAGTTCGCTCGTCTATCGCAAGAAGGCTTGGCGTAGATGTTGGTGCACTCATGCCCGCCGACCGTCACGTGGACGGTGTCGTGGAAATGATTCTTGACGCCACAAGCTTGCACGCCACACCTCTCACCACCGAAAGACTGGCAGCTTGGCATGCTGCATTGTTTCCAACGGGTCGAAGTGGATTGACCACCATTCGTGTGGGCGCTTGGCGCGATGATGCAGATGGCCCTATGCAAGTTGTATCTGGGCCAATGCACCGACGTCGCGTCCATTACGAAGCTCCACCAGCACATTTGCTATCTGCAGAGATGAATGACTTTTTGATTTGGTATGAAACCCATCAAGAAGTTGATCCCTTGGTGAAGGCAGGCCTTGCCCACTTATGGTTTGTGACCATCCATCCGTTTGATGATGGCAACGGTCGTATTGCACGCGCCATTGGCGACATGGCCTTGGCCCGCGCAGATCAAAGCAAGCAACGTTTTTACAGTCTGTCTGCTCAGATTCAAAAAGAGCGCAAAGACTACTACGACTTGCTAGAGAAAACTCAGAAGGGAAATCTAGATGCCACCGAGTGGCTGTCTTGGTTTTTGTCCTGTTTGCTGCGCGCACTTCAAGAAGCTGATCAAGTCCTGACGAGTGTTTTGGTGAAAGCCAACTTCTGGCGTCAGTGGGCAGGCACGCCACTGAACGAGCGCCAGATTAAAGTGCTCAATCGCATGCTCGATGGATTTGATGGCAAGCTGACGAATAAGAAGTGGGCAGCCATTGGCAAATGCTCATCTGACACTGCGCTGAGAGATATCAACGATTTGATTGCGCGCGGGGTGCTACGTCGTACTGAAACAGCTGGACGCAATACGAGCTATGAGCTGAATTCAGATACAGATGCGGCTAGATAGCGTTTTACGAGTTAAAGAGAACCACATGAAAGATCAAAATCTCGATGTCACCACGTTGGATACGCAGCGTTATGTGGCATTGGACCTGGAATACAACCAACCCAGCGGGACCATCATCCAGGTGGGCGTCGCTATTGGCAGCGCTTCGCAAAACGACCAGGAGTACATCGTTCGACGCTGGGACTTGCAAGTCAATGAATCTATCAGTGAGTTCATCACACAGCTCACGGGAATTACCGATGAAGATTGCAAGGTTGGTGTGAGTCTTGAGCAATGTGCACAAGAGCTAGGCGAACTATTGCGTGAACAGGAGGTATTCCTCAACCCAGTCACTTGGGGTGGAGGTGACTCGGCTGACCTGCTTCGCGCATTCGCTCAAGCACAGGTCGAGTTTCCCTATTTCGGGCGACGTTGGATTGACGTCAAAACATGGGCTACCTTACTGTCGTTGGCTCGCACACAAACAGCCAAGATTCAACATGGCGGTTTGTCCAAAGCCATGGGACGCTTCAAACTGCAATTCGTGGGTGAAGCCCATCGTGCAGATGTTGATGCGTTCAACACCTTGCGATTGTTTTTTACGATTCTGAATCGCCAGCGAACTTTAGAAGAGTGCACCACGCGGATGAAAAACCTATAACGAGCAGATGCAAACGGTCTATGTGAGACGGAGATCGCATCCATAAGGTTCTTCAACGTACGCTCAAGGCCGAAGATCAGCTTAGAGTCCTTCGTACCGAGAACTAAGACTCACCGGAAGGTTACACAAAGTGCAACTTTCTGGTGAATCTTTAACTGGACATCTATCATCTATTGAGTGTGAGTGACTGGTATGCAGCGATAGCTGTCAATCAGGCTTGTTCGCGTCATGACCGCAATCAGCCTATTGCTCCTGCTCGCAGGATGCAGGTAGAGCGTCGATCTCATCGGGTGAAACTGTGCGTACGAGCAAGTTCATGAACTCAGGATTTGGCAGCCAGCGTTTGACCGTGGTGTCAGCGTTGGTGACGACATGCAGGATGCGGCGGGTCATCAGATGCGCCCCATTCGATGAATGTTGCGTCGTGCTTCGTCACGAATAAGCTCTAGCCCGTGGCGATAGCGTGTCACTTCAAATTCAGGGAAGCGTCGTTTGAATTTCGAGGAATCGAATAAATTGTCATGTTCATATCGAGGTAACAACTCCCGAAGCTCACGCACCTGCTTGTTCACCATACCGGCCATCACAAGCATCCATTTTCTAAGCACTTTGTAGAAAAGCTGTTGTCCCCACACCTCTGATGCCAACGTCACGAATTGTTGGTAGGTTAAGCGGTCTTCATCGCACGGCAGGTGCCACGTTTGTCCATAGGCATCAAGGGCGTTGCCCAAGTTCGCCAAAGCGCGGCTGGCGTCGGGCGTCCAAATGAGTGTGCGGCGTGTGTCTTCGCGAACCGGAATGCGTGGTGTCTTGCCCGCCAGAATGTTGTCAATCACCAAGGCATTGGTAATGCTTTGCGTTTGACCGGGTCCGTAAAACTCTGGAGCCCGTCCGATAAGAACGGGAATCTCTCCTCGCGCCATTTCCTCTAGCACCATGTTGGCCATTGATGCGCGCACTTGACCCTTACGACCCACGGGTTCAAATGGGGTTTCCTCAGTCAATAGACGAGCGTCTTGTGGGTACATGTAGGTGTTGTCGAAATAGACAAATCGAGCGCCAGCAGCACGGCTTGCATTTAGCGCGTTTTTCAGCATCACGGGAAACTGTGCTTCCCACAAGGCTGTATCTGGTGGCAGCCCTGCCGTGAAGTACACCGTGTGGCTACCAGCAACGGCGCGGGCCGTTTGGTCTGCATCGAGCAAGTTGGCCGACACTAATTGATCGGACTCATGGATCTTTCGTGGATTGCGGCTCACCAGTCGCAATTCTTGTGTGTGTGAGCGGTGCAGCTCACGGATCAATTCCACGGCAATTTGCCCTGTGGCGCCCAGTATGGTTTGCATATGACGGATTCCCAAAACGATTGACTATGGATCAACTTTAACGTTAAAGTTAACTTCAATGTCAAGCAAAAACTGGAGTCAAAATGAGAATTGGGGAACTGGCCAAACGCACGGGTCTGGCGACCTCGCGTATCCGTTTTTACGAAAAAAGTGGTTTGCTCAATACGATTAACCGACAAGAGAACGGTTACCGAGCCTATGGCCCAGAAGCTTTGTGGATGTTGGAGGTCATTTCTACGGCTCAAAACGCAGGATTCACATTGGATGAAATCCGTAGTTTGTTGCCGGATTCACAGGCCGTGTGGCAACACGATGAATTGCTGGCAAGTTTGGAACGCAAGATCAAAGAGATTGAGCTGTTGCAAGAGCGCTTGGCAAAAAACAAGGCACAGTTGCTGGGCGTTATTGAAAGCTTGAAAAATCGCCCTGACGACTTGGCATGTTCAGACCGACCGCAATGGGTACTGGATCAGCTTAAAGATCGTGTGCCCACTACGCCTCAGGTGCCCAAGAAGAAGCAATGACTTTGATGAGATACATAGCCATCATTCAGATGACTGCTATGGGTCGATAGCTGTCGATCAAGCTTATTCGCATCGATGAACGCAATCAGCCTATTCCGGTCATTCATCTTCAGTCATCACCGCTGTTGTTTTGGTTCTGCCATAACGGAAATTCCGAGCTGCAAAATCTCCTTCACTCTTGCTCCGTCGATTTTTCTCGCATCCAAAAGCTCACTCACAACGTCTTGCATCAGCGAAAAATACAAATCGAAAATCGGAGCAACGACCTCCGTCGCATGACGCATGAACTCCTTGTCTTCGTCTTGCGTCAAATCATTTTCCTGAGTGACTACGCGTCCAGCAAAATCAACACGATCACTCCAAGCGTTACTAAAAACGATCGCGCTGATTTCTTGCACATCACCACTCCAGTCGACGTACCCGCCGTTCAATAAATAAAACTCTGCGGCCAATCCACCGCACGCCACACTGCGTTCCATGTTGGGCATGACATCGCAACAATGAGCAACGGCGAAACCACGTGCATCTCTCTCAAGAAATTCGATGCTCTCTACATCGCCGCCCAAATGCAAGCAAACAGTTGCATGGCCGACCTCATGCCACGCCTTGAATTCATCGCTGTTGACAGTGATCTTCATACGAATCACGCAATCGCATTTAAGCGCACTGCCCTCTTAAATAAAAATCTGTTCCAAACCATACGGAAAAATGTAGCTCGAAAAGGTAGAAATGTTGCAACGTGATTTCAGCTACACCACCACTCATTTGCTCTGCAGTGTTAACAGCTCCGCTAGTCCACGCACAAACACGCCAAATCACGAAGCACGAAAACTGAGCAAGAAGTTCTCTACTGCCACAGTTGACGCTTCATAACACTACTTCTATATATACACGTACACACGTACGTGTAGAGAACTACTGTTATGAAGCGTCAACTGTGGCAGAAGTACGTTTTTTGAAATCCTTTGTATCAGATTTCAAACTCAATTCATCAACTGGCTGTGATTCATATGCTTTCGTTTTGAATGCAATTTCGATCATCCGAAATTTTTGTTTGGCGGAAAACGAATCTGCGAATTTCGTTTTTTTGATCAATCGATCCATACATCACTCCATCAACTCGATTTCAAAAAATGGTCGAAAACGAATACTTAGTGTTTTCAAAACTTCTAATCTGACGTTTAAGACGCTAGAGAACAGTAGTTCTCTACGCGTATATCTACGCGCATAAAAAGAAGTAATGTTATTAAACGTCGATTGCGTCAGACGACGCAATCGATTCCCATCGGCGCATGATCAACGTTCAAAATTTCCTGCTGAGTGTTCTAGCGTGATTTAACGTGCACCAACGGCGCTGTTAACACGACTGAGTAAATGCGCGGTTTTAGAGACTAAAACGCACTGCAACATTTTTGCGTTTTGCAGCTACATTTCTGGCCATGGTCGAACCAGTTACGTGAATCAACATCGCAATCAATCCCCTCCTCCGCCACTCATCCACGAACGCAATGCACCAACATCGAATCACATCATCGACACGCACAGGACGCGAGCGGTTTCATAAATTCGCGGGTCCTTCCTGGCGATAAATCAATACGGGAGGCAAAGGCTCCCGATTTCGCTACCGATAGACTCGAATTCCGGGTACGCAGTACGCAGCGGGTACGCACCCACCACACATCCCGTCAAAGCGCATCACTCATTCGGTTGAATAACGCAACAACCTTTTGATTTTTCGGCGAAGAGTCAGATTCACGCCACTGGTCGAGACAAGTTACTCGACTTATCTGCCAACCAGAGCGTCAATACGAACCCCTCAACAAGCACAGGAGTTCGCTCGTGATTGACGACATTGCAACAGAAGATGCATTGCCTTTGACCAGCATGGTGGGCAATCAACTGCATTCACTTTCCACCTTGGCAATGCCAGAGTTCTGGAAGCTCTGGGACAAGCACTTCAAAAATCGTCCCAAGCATCCCCATCGCAAACAACTGGAATCGCGCCTGGCGTATCGGCTTCAGGAAATTGCAGATGGTGGCCTGTCCCCAAAGACCCGCAATCTGCTCGAAGACATCGGTGAGCGGCTCTCCAAGATCAAAACCAGCAAGCGCCTCACCACCACCCTACTGCCGGGCACTGTTTTGATTCGGGAGTTTGATGGCATCGACTACCGCGTCACCGTAGCAATTGATGGTCGATTTGAATTTGATGGCCACAAATTCAAGTCGCTGTCTGCGATTGCAAAACAAATCACAGGGACCCAATGGTCTGGCCCTGTTTTCTTCGGATTAAAACAAGGTAACTCCAAATGAAAACCATCACACGCAAACGCTGCGCGGTCTATTGCCGCGTCTCCTCCGACGAACGTCTTGATCAGTCGTTCAACTCCATCGATGCCCAGCGTGAGGCAGGTATTGCCTATGTTGCCAGCCAGAAAACCGAGGGCTGGGAGCTGGTTCCAGACTTTTATGAAGATCCAGGGTTCTCAGGTGGCAACATGGAGCGTCCCGGTTTGAAGCGCCTACTCAAAGACATTCAAACCGGGAAGATTGACATCGTGGTGGTCTACAAGATTGACCGCCTCTCCCGCTCATTGGCTGACTTTGCCAAGATGGTGGAGGTGTTTGACAACCACATGGTGAGTTTTAGCTCGGTCACCCAACAGATCAATTCGGCCACCTCCATGGGACGGCTGATGCTCAACGTCTTGTTGTCATTTGCACAGTTTGAACGTGAGGTCACGGGTGAGCGCATCCGAGACAAGATTGCAGCCTCCAAGCGCAAAGGCATGTGGATGGGAGGCTCTGTGCCACTGGGTTACCGCGTTGAAAACCGAGCTCTGCACATCGAGCCTCAAGAGGCTGAGCTGGTGCAACGCATCTTTGAGCAATTCATTGCTGAGCAATCCACCACCAAGATTGTCAAAGAGCTTAACGAACAAGGTATTCAAACCAAGCGTAAAAAGGCTTTTTGCAAGCAGAGCATTTACAAGATCCTGCATAACCGCACCTACATCGGTGAGATCTCCCACAAGGGAGAAAGCTTCCCCGGTCAGCATGAGGGCTTAATTGACCCAATCACGTGGGAGCGTACCCATGCCATCTTGTCGCAGGACAACCGCCAGCGTTGCAAGAACACATGGGAGAAAAAAAACCGCAACGACTTCCTGCTCAGAGGCATTGCATACACGCAAGAGGGTGACTTGTTAATCCCGATGGCAACCAAGAAGCCCAACGGCAAGGTTTACCGTTACTACGTCATCAACAAAAAAATGCACAAAGGTGCCGAGGCTGCTCAGTCATGGAACTACCAAGCTGCGATGCTTGAAGATGCCGTGTCAGAAAAACTGCTGGAATACCTGCGCAGCGAGCGCATGGTGGACAAGTATTGGGCTGAAATTCAAAAGATCAATCCGAGCATTGATGAGCCTCAGGCCGTGGTCTTGATCCTGCGTAACACGGCCAGCATCTGGGATCAGTTTTTCACAAAGATGAAGACGGAAATCATCCATGCGCTGATCAAACGGGTGATAGTCAAACCAAATGGGATTGAGGTTCTGATGCGGTTTGAGGGACTGGGTGCGGTTGTGAAAGCAATGCAATCCCAAAGCCCGCAACTCGAGCTGGCCTAAGGGAGCGATATCAATGCGAGAAACCGAAACTTCGGTGGATGAGTTCGGCATACCTAAATTTTCAGCGCTTAAATTTAGACAGCGCGGGGGCAGGAAAGTGGTCATTCCTGCCGTTGGAACGACGCTTCAGGCACAGCACAACAAAACAGCGATTAACTCACCCCTCATCAATGCGATTGCTCGGGCTTTTTATTGGGCAAAACTCATTGACCAAGGGGTTGTAGCCAGCGGGTCTGAAATCGCGCAGAGAGAGGGATTAGAACCAAGCACTGTGAATGAACGGCTTCGACTCTCGTTGTTGTCACCAAAAATCGTAGAGAGCATCCTCAGCGGCGTTCAGCCAGAGGGTTTGACCATGCAATGGCTGACACGAAATAGTTTTCCCGCTGATTGGTGCAAGCAAGAGAAATTATTTCAATGCATTCAAACTGCCTTAGCATCTGAATAGGCTTTCGTTACTGCCCCTGAGATTACCGGAAATATTCTGAGAGAACAACAACCAAAATATCTAACTATGCAGTGGTTGACAAGAAACTCTTATCCTGCTGATTGGTGCAAGCAAGAAAGTATTTCAGTACTTGTAAAAAGCTTTAATGATTTCAGAAATATTTTTTGAAAAATCTGGTTAAACATCTATTTAACTGCGAGTACTTTGCAGTCCTCAGCGCTTACACGACTGAAGACTTTTTACGTGCCAACCAAAGCAAGCCCGCGCCCGTGATCAGTACAGGCGCCAATGACCCCCAATTAAGCCAAACCCAACCCTGCGTGGTCACCAAAGCACCCGAAGCAAACGAGGTGAAGGCCATGGTGGTAAACACGCAAAAGTTGATGGCGGCTTGTGCGCGATTTCGCTCTTGTGCCGTGTAGGCCTGCATCGACAGCGTGGTACTGCCTGTGAACAAAAAGTTCCAGCCCACGCCCAATAAGAACAAAGCCAATAAAAATTGGTGTAAGTCCACACCCGACAACGCGATCACAATACACGCGATGTTGAGCATCACGCCAGCGCCCATGATAGGCAGAACACCAAAGCGTTTGATCAAGTGCCCAGTCACAAAGCCAGGTGCGAACATACCAATGACATGCCACTCCAGCACCCAAGCTGTGTCATCGAACGGAAAACCACACACCTGCATGGCCAAAGGCGTGGCAGCCATTAACAAGTTCATCACACCATAACCCAAAGCTGCCGCCATCGCAGCCACCACAAACACAGGCTGACGCATGATTTGCCCCAAGGGGCGGCCACCTGTGTCATCCGATTTCACAACGGATGCAGGAGGAAAGTTGATGAAACTCATCACAGCCATCGACAATACCGCCACCACCATCAGTGCCACATACGCGCCTGCGAAAGGCATGCCAAACAAACTCTTAGTTTGAATGGCCAAGTTCGGACCAATGACCGCACCGATCAAACCACCTGCCATCACCAAGGACACTGCCTTCTCGCGATAGTCAGGTTTACACAGCTCTGCCGCAGCAAAGCGGTACAACTGACCATTGGCACTGTAGTAACCCGCTACCAACGTGGCCGCAACCAACAACCAGAAAGATTGCGAGAGGACAGCAAACGCACCCAACGCAGCTGACAGCAACGCCACCAACAAACCCAATTGAAACGAGCCCTTGCGGCCAAAGTGCTGTTGAGACTTTGCCACCAAGCCTGTGCTGAGTGCACCACCCACCACATAGCCCATCACAGGCAAAGTGGCCATCCATGCCTCAGGAGCCAAACTCAACCCCACCAAACCATTGATAGCAATGAAGGTGACGTTATTGGTCAGGAATAAGCCTTGCGCGATAGACAGCAATACAAGATGACGGTTCATAAATACCTAGAAAATTAAAGTGAGCAACCCAGCCGACATCGCCAAACCATGCACCACTGCTGCGGCGATGGTCAGCACAATCGGAGGCGTCAAACGAGCGGGTTGATCTGCATTTTTGTGCAAAAGCACAAAAGCCCACAGAGACAAGGGCATAGACGCCATGCCCCACAGCGCAGGCTCTGGGTGAATGAACAACCACACACCTGCTAGCAGCCACGCATAAGCGAGCGAAGCAAAAACCAAATATACCCAAGCTGCCCTTCGTTGCCCCAGACGAACCACCAAGGTGCGCTTGCCTACTTGCACATCTGCCTGTGCATCTGGGAAGCCATTGATGACCAAAATGTTGCCAACTAACAAGGCAAAGCTGACAGCCACAGCAGCCGGAATGACAAAGAACTGGCCGCGTTGCACATAGTCCGCACCGATTACCACTAAGCCCCAAGTCAGAGCCACGGTGAACTCACCGAGTCCACGTTTCATCAAAACTAGGGGTGGCGCAGAGTAACCCCACCCCAACAACAAACCCACCATACCTAAGGCAATCAAACCACCGCCAGTTTGAACGGCAAGCCACAAACCGCATGGGATCAAAAACAAAATCAATGCCTTGGCTAAATCGTGTGTATCTTGCACGGTGACATGGCCGTTTTGAATCAAACGTGCACCTCCGGTGAAAGGAAACAAGCCTTGCGTATTGGCGTCATCCGCGCCATTCAATGCATCGTGATAGTCGTTCAACACATTGGCTGCGGCATGCATGAGAACAGCCAACACCACCGTGGTCAATGCAGTCCATACGTTGGGCCCATGGCCACACGCAGCAGCCACAGCGATACCCAACACACACGCCACAGCTGTGATGACCAAGAAGCCGGGACGGGTCATCTGCACCAGCGTGCGCCAGGGCAGCAGCGCAGAGGAAGTGTCAATCAATGAAGATGCCAATTAACGCGGTACCAAGAAGACCGATTTCTCATGGATCTCATCGGTCCCTGATGTGTCTTTGATGTCGAACACAATCTTGTGCGAGCCCGCTTCTGCTGAACCGTAAGGGATGGTCACGCTCAACACCACCCAATGCGCTTGGGCTGAGGCCACTTTGACTTTTGTCTCGGTAGCAATTTGAATGCCTTGCATCCCATTGACTGAGAGTTGGAACGTTTTGTCTTTCTCAGAGGCATTCATCACCTGCAAGCGGTAGATGTTTTCTATGCCACCGTTCTCAGTGATACGTGCCAACGTGGCACGATCGCGTACCACATCCACCTTAAATGGTGTACGAATAGCTAATGACACTCCCACCGCAATGATGATCGTCATCAAGATGGATGTGTAAATCAGCACACGCGGGCGCAACACACGGATCAAGGTTTGCTTGGTTGTCCATTTATTGGCCATCGCGTTTTGTGTGGTGTAACGCACTAAGCCTTTGGCATAGCCCAGCTTGTCCATCACGGTGTCACACACATCGGCACATGCACCGCAGCCAATGCATTCATATTGCAAGCCATTGCGGATATCAATACCGGTGGGGCAAACCTGTACACACAGTGAGCAATCTACGCACGAGCCTAAGTTAGCAGCGACCAAATCTGTTTTCTTGGAACGGGCACCACGTGGCTCGCCGCGTTCAGCGTCATACGTGACGATGAGGGTGTCATGATCAAACATGGCACTTTGAAAGCGTGCATACGGGCACATGTACTTACACACTTGCTCACGCATGAAGCCTGCATTGCCATAAGTAGCAAAAGCGTAGAAGAACACCCAGAAGGCTTGCCATGGACCAAAACTCCAAGCCATAGCCGTTGCCAACAGTTCTTGAATCGGCGTGAAGTAACCCACAAAGGTGAACCCCGTCCACAGCGACAAAACAATCCACGCGGTATGTTTGTAGACCTTCTTGCTGAGCTTCTTCACAGAAAAGTCTGCATCATCCAAACGCATACGCGCAGAGCGATCGCCCTCAATCTTGCGCTCGATCCACAAGAAAATTTCGCTGTATACCGTCTGCGGGCAAGCATAGCCACACCACAAACGACCTGCCACAGCAGTAAACAAAAACAGTGATAAGGCTGAAATGACCAACAAGCCCGTCAGATAAATAAAGTCTTGCGGATACAGCACCAAGCCAAAGATGAAGAAGCGGCGCGCTTCTAAATCAAACAACACTGCTTGACGTGTGCCCCACTCCACCCAAGGCAAACCATAAAAAACGATTTGCGTGATAGCTACCGTGATCCAACGCCAATAGGCAAAAACACCCTCGACCGAACGTGGATAGATTTTTTTAGCTGCCGCATAAAGTGACACCATTTCTTCGCTGTCCTCGACGGGCACAGCTTGAATAGGAATGACTTTTTTAGGCTCTTGGTGGTCGGTAGTCATAGCAGTCAATCATGATCTAAAAATTAAGCCAATGTGTCCCAAGCCTTGAGGGCTTCAGCGGAATACATCAACGCTGGGCCGCCACCCATGTAAACGCAAATAGTCAGCATTTCTTCCAGCTCTTCGCGGGTGCAACCCAATTTACGCAAAGCCTTGACATGAAAGCCTACACAACCTGAGCAGTGCTGCGTGATACCAATGGCCAACGCAATCAGTTCTTTGTTCTTGGCACTGATCGTGCCCTCTGCCATGGATGCGCGAGCCAACTGGCCAAAGCCTTGCATGGCTTCGGACTGTGATTTGCGAAATGGGGTGAGGCACTCGTTGATGCCTTGCATTAAGTTGGCGTGATCAAACGTACTCATCGTTCATCCTTCTTCAATTACTTCAGTTTCTGGCCCGCGCTATCAAACACTTCCACCGTGATGGGAATGCCTTGACGGACACTTTGGGTCACCGTGCAAAACTCTTCAAACTGCTCCAGCACATGGCTCAACTGTTCAAGAGATGCTGCCAATACCCCCATGCGAATCTGAGCTGTCATCTGCAACACACGCAAACGGTTGTCGTCATTGCGTCCTACCTCGGCCGTCACCACGCATTGAATGGGTTCTGGCACTTGCTTGAACTTACGAAATGCGAACAACAAAGAATCCGACAAGCAGTTGCCCACTGCAGCGCAAAGCATTTGCACGGGCGAAGGTCCTAAGCCCGTACCTAACGGTGCAGGCTCATCGCTGGTCAGCAACGGCACGTCATCACCAAATGCTATGTCGAAGCGGTAGTCATTGCGTTGCGATAGCTCAACGCGTATGGCTTTTTCTGGCATATGTCAGTCCGTTTATTCAAAGGATGGTTGTGCCGGCTTGAAGACCTCGTGACCTGCAGCCACCCAAGCATCCACACCACCCGCAATAGATCGCACATGGGTGTAACCCATATCAGCCAACGACTTGGCGCTCAATGCAGCACGACCACTGGTTTTGCAATACAGCACGATGTTCAGGTCACGCGGCTGCATCTTGGGGTTGCCCGCCATCTTGAACTCCAACATGCCACGCGACATATGGACAGCACCTGGCAGATGGCCAGCTGCGTATTCGTCGACTTCACGCACATCAATAAGCACATCGCAGGTTTGAATCGCAGCAACAGCTTGCTCAACAGAAATTTCTTGGACAGTTTGTTTGGCTTGAACGACCAGATCGTGAGCGGTTTTCATACTGATTTCCTTGTTGTAGAGAGGCGTTTTTTAGGCGCAGCCAGCATCGGCCAAGCCTGTTCTAAATGTTGTTGGGTGATGCGGTCGCACACCAAATCGCACAGCGCATAAATGGTGGGATCTGCGATTTGGTAGTACACGCTGGTACCACGACCTTCGCGCTTGACGAAGCCTTGCTGCATCAACACCGCCAAGTGGCGCGACATATTGGCAGCCGTGTAGCCACAAGCCTCAGCCAACTCGCCCACGTTGTGCTCGGTTTCGCGCAGCAAATTCAGGATGCGCAAGCGCGTGGGCTCGGCCAGCGCTTGAAAGTAGTTCGCCACACGGTCGATGGCTTGCTCTGGAAGTTGGGTCATGTGCAAATTGTAGATCTATTTAAGTCATTGATTATTTAATTGTTTAGTTAAATAATCAGTCAATTATTTATAGAATAGCCAGCATGACTGATTCAAAACTCCGCATCTCTGGGCAACTGGCCCGCATGTTTCAAGCTTCACAGATCACGCCGCTCCTGGCACTGGTGTGCTTTCTGCTCGGTGTATTCGCAGTCTTAGTAACGCCGCGTGAAGAAGAACCGCAGATCAACGTGACCATGGCCAATGTGCTGATCCCCTTCCCGGGCGCATCCGTGAAGGATGTGGAGCAAATGGTGTCCGGCCCTGCCGAGCAAGTGCTGTCTCAAATTGCCGGTGTCGAACACGTCATGTCAGTCTCGCAACCCGGCATGTCAGTGGTGACCGTGCAATACAAGGTGGGCGTGCCGCGCACCGAAGCCTTAGTCCGTTTGTATGACACGGTCAACTCACATGCCGACTGGTTACCCAAAGGCTTGGGCGTGTTGCAACCCCTCATCAAACCCAAAGGCATTGACGATGTGCCCATCGTGTCGCTCACCTTGCATGGCAATGACACGAACCTGAGTGCCTTCGAACTGGAGCGCATTGCTCAAAACATTGAGATCGATTTGAAACGCGTCAAAGGCACACGCGAAGTCACCACGATAGGTGGTCCATCTCGCGCCATTCAAATTGACATCGACCCAGCACGCATGCAAGCCGCTGGCATCACAGTGCCTGAGCTGCGCATGGCTTTGCAAGCGGCGCATTTAGGTGCACCGGTGGGTGATTTATTGGTAGGCCAACAAGCCATCTCCATCGAGTCTGGTCCGTTCTTGAGCAGCGCCAAAGATGTGGCCAGTTTGGTGGTGGGCGTGCGTGCCGGTACGCCTCTACACGTCCATGACATTGCTCAAGTCCGTGATGGCGGCGCTCAAGCCAATACCGCCGTGTGGCATGGTGTGGCAGGTGACAAGCCTAGCGAACGCACCGCAGTGACCATCGCCATTACCAAGAAGCCCGGCGAAAACGCCATTGAGGTAGCTGATGCTGTGTTGGCACAAGTGACCACACTCAAGCAAAGCAAGATCCCCCAAAACGTGGAAGTCACCACCACGCGCAACTATGGCGAAACCGCCAATGACAAAGCCAAGAAACTGATTCAAAAGCTGCTGTTCGCTACAGCCTCTGTGGTGGCCTTGGTGTTCATTGCCTTGGGCCGCCGCGAGGCTGCCATTGTGGGTACTGCTGTGATCTTGACCTTGACGGTCACCCTGTTTGCCTCGTGGGCTTGGGGCTTCACGCTCAACCGCGTGTCGTTGTTTGCGCTGATTTTCTCGATTGGTATCTTGGTGGACGACGCCATCGTGGTGGTGGAGAACATCCACCGTCACCAAGGTTTGTTCCCTCAGAAAACCCTCACACAAATCATTCCAGGCGCGGTTGATGAAGTGGGCGCACCCACCATCCTTGCCACCTTCACCGTCATTGCAGCTTTATTGCCTATGGCGTTTGTGACTGGTTTGATGGGCCCCTACATGAGCCCTATCCCAATCAATGCCAGCATGGGCATGTTACTGTCGCTGGCTGTGGCTTTTGTGGTCACACCTTGGTTGGCACGCATTTGGATGAAAGCCGCACCAGCTCACAGCGGTGAGGATGACAGCGCATTCAAACAATGGCTCAAGCGTTTTTTCAATGGCGTGTTCACGCCTTTCTTGAACGAGCAGTCTGGCCAGAGCAACCGTTGGAGCCTAGGCGCTGCCGTGCTCGGCGCGATCGTGGTGTCGGTGGCCTTGCCAGTGACTGGCTTGGTTGCTTTGAAAATGCTGCCGTTTGACAACAAGTCTGAATTCCAAATCGTGGTCGACATGCCTGCAGGCACCCGCGTGGAAGAAACCGAAAAAGTCTTGCGTGCCTTGGGTGCTCACTTAGCTACCGTGCCAGAGGTGACGCATTACCAAGCCTACGCAGGCCTGAGCGCCCCCATCAACTTCAACGGTTTGGTGCGTCAATACTATTTGCGCAGCGGCGGCAACGTGGGTGACATCCAAGTCAACCTGCAAGACAAGCACTTGCGCAAAGCGCAAAGCCACATCATCGCCATGCGCGAGCGCCCTGCCTTGCAAGCCATTGGCAAGCAGTTCAACGCCAATGTGAAAGTGATTGAAGTGCCCCCCGGTCCACCCGTGTTGGCCCCTATCGTGGCCGAGGTGTATGGCCCCACAGATGAAGGGCGCAACCTTGTAGCCAAGTCGGTGCGTGCCCTCTTCAGCCAGCAAAGCGGTGTGGTCGATGTAGACGACAGCACCATCAGCGCAGCCCCGCGCCAAGTGCTGCTCATCAACCGCCAAAAGGCAGCGCAAATGGGTGTGTCGCAACAAGCCATCGTCAGCACCTTGCGTGCGGCGTTGGCGGGCGAATCAAGCGTGTATGCGCACGACCAAAACAAATACGCGGGTGCCATCGTCATTCGTTTGCCCAAGAGCGAGCAAGACTCGCTGGACAAACTGCTCAGCTTGGGTGTGCGTAACTCGCAACGCGAAATTGTGCCTATCCGTCAACTGGTGACCAGCAGCGACACACAGCGCGAGCAACCGATTTATCACAAAGATTTGCTGCCCGTCACCTATGTGGTGGGCGACATGGCGGGCAAAGTGGATAGCCCCCTGTACGGCATGTTTGGCATGCGCAGCGGCCTGAACCAAATACAAACACCCAATGGCAAACCTGTGGATGAGTATTTCATCCAACAACCCACTGACCCCTACCAACATTACGCCGTGAAGTGGGATGGTGAATGGCAAATGACTTATGAAACTTTCCGCGACATGGGCGCCGCCTATGCCGTGGGTTTGGTGCTGATTTATTTGTTGGTGGTGGCGCAGTTTGGCTCTTACCTGGTGCCACTCATCATCATGGCGCCGATTCCGCTCACCATCATTGGCGTGATGCCAGGCCACGCTTTGCTGGGTGCGCCCTACACCGCCACATCCATGATTGGCATGATTGCCTTGGCTGGCATCATCGTGCGCAACTCAATTTTGTTGGTGGACTTCATCCGCTTGCAAGTTTCGCAAGGTGTTGCCCTGAAAGATGCCGTGGTGGCATCAGCCATCACCCGCGCTCAGCCCATTGTGTTGACCGGCTTGGCCGCGATGATGGGTGCATTCTTTATCTTGGATGACCCCATCTTCAATGGCTTAGCCATCTCGCTCATCTCTGGTATTTTTGTCTCAACCGCACTCACCTTGTTGGTGATTCCGCTGCTCTATTTCATGGCTTTCAAGAACAAGCCAAGCTCAGTCATTTCTGGAGAATATGCATGAAACGCTTGCCACTCATCGCTGCCCTCACCCTTGCAGGCATCACCTCGGCCGCACACGCCGCAGACTTGATGAGCGCATGGCAAGCAGCTCTTGCACGTGACCCAGAAATTGCTGCCGCACGTGCTTTGCACGAACAAGCCGCCTTTAGACAAGAACAAGCCAAAGCCTTGTGGGCTCCCTCGGTGTCAGCTGGCGGTGCTGTGGGTTTAGGTGGTGCTGACAGCCGCACCAAAGGCGCAGAGGCCATGGGCCAAAGCGATGTCACATTCAAAACCAATGTCAACGCAGGTGCTTTGGCGCGCGCCAGCATCAACGCACAAAAAGCGTGGATCAGCCCCGAGCGCGAAGCACAAAGCAAACAGCTCGAACTATCAGCCCAAATTGCCCAGGCGCAGTGGCAACAAGCCCAGCAGGCACTCATCATGCGTACTGCACAACGCTACTTTGATGTGGTGGGTGCCGAGCAAGCACTCACCGTGTTGCAACGCCAGCAAAAAGCCATGCTGCAAGCCGCCGCTGAAATTAGCAAACGTCAATCCGTGGGCGATGCCAGCGTGATGGATGTGCAAGAGGCGAATGCCCGCGTGTCTGAAATTCGCGCCCAAGTGCTTACGCAGGAAAACAACTTGGCCGCCAAGAAGGTAGCCTACCGCCAATTGACGGGGCAAGAACCCACGCAATTGCTGCCCATCGGCAACGTCAGCCTCTCGTCCATCAACTTGGCAGACGCCAACAGTTGGGTTATACGTGCCAAGCAACAGTCGCCCAGTCTTCAAATGATGGGCTTGCAACAAGCCATCCAAGGTCAAGAGGCCAAACGCATCAAAGCGAGCAATGCCATGACGGTGGACTGGGTAGCCCAAGCCAACATGGACCGTTTGTCTGGCCAAGGAATGTATGGCAGTGCCAGTAACCAAATGGCTCAATACATGGTGGGCGTGCAATTGAATGCACCACTCAGCACAGGCGGCATGGTGGAAGCGCGCGAGCGTGAAGCCTTGAAACAAGTCGAAAAATTACGCTATGACCAAGATGCTGCGGAACAACAGGTGGAACAACAGGTGCGTGATGCTTGGCAAAGTCTCAGCACTGCACCTGCTCGCTTGCAAGCCTTGACACAGTCTGAACAAGCCAGCAAGGCACGCCTAAGCACTACCCGCCAGGCCCACCGCACCGGTGCACGCACCACCAACGAGTTGCTGGGCGCTGAGCACGATGCGGCACAAGCAGAGATGGCACTGGTTCAACTGCGCATTCAAACTGCCATGGATCAATTACGCTTGTCTGCCGCCAGTGGTGAATTGGGTGAAGCGCAGTTACGCCAAGTGAACGCCTTGCTGAAATAACACATGACCTTGGCGCGACTGCTTAACACTGTATTGCTTGTCAGCTTTTGGGGATTGGCGGCAACGTCTGCATCGGCCAGTAGTTGCGCCGAGGACATTACGGCTGTGGACAAAGCGTTGCGAAGCCAATACGGAGAAGACCGAAAATGGTGGCAGGTCATTGCATGCCCCATAGTGATGGATGGCCAACTGCGCAAAGATGCAGTGGTTAATGTGGAGCAAATCAAAGAGATCAGTTACTTTCGCAACATCGCTTACATGCAGCACGCACGTGGCGATGAAAAAATGTGCAAAGAGTCTCTAGTTAAACCCAAACGCATGCTGCGTGTTTGGTAACTCGCCCAACTAAGACAGGGAAATCCCTTGCGTAAATCGGAATTCAAGATTGCTAGAATTTATTTATAAGCAATTAACGAATTAATAATTTCTAGAGGATTTACATATGAAGAAATTCACTACTCTCGCGCTCATCGCATTTGCGTCGGCAGGCGCTTGGGCTAACGCTGACTTGGCCAAGAAAAATAACTGTTTGGCTTGCCATGCTGCTGACAAAAAGATTGTGGGCCCAGCCTACCAAGATGTGGCGAAGAAATACGCAGGCCAAGTAGATGCCGAAGCCACCGTGGCCAAAAACATCAAAGCTGGCGGCAGTGGCAAATGGGGACCTATTCCCATGCCCCCACAAGCGCAACTCAGCGATGCTGACGCCAAAGCCTTGGCCGTTTGGGTTTTGGGCGGCGCCAAGTAATACGACTGGTACTCGTAGTTTTTCAGCTTCCCTCAGAGATTTCTTAGGGAAGCTTTTTTTTAAGCATCAATCAAAGAAAGACACTCATGAAATTGAACTTCACCTACCTCTTAGCCGTCATTGGTTTGGCAACTCTCAGCTTTACCAGCGTTGCCGCTGAACCTGAATACTTGCGCATTATTGGCACGGACACCAAGTTCGTGGTGAAAAATGCCAAAGGCGAAGAGCGCGAAATCAAACGCGTGATGACACCTTGCGCCAAAAACAAAGGTTGGTTGCAACCTTTGGTACCAGTGCCAGGCGTAAACCCAGTGACTGAAATCGAAATGCTTAACGCCATGAATGACCGCGACGCGATGTTGGTCGACATGCGCGAACCCGAAGACCGCGCAGCAGGCACCATTCCTGGCTCTCACCACATCGTTTACACCGAAGTTTCTTCTCGCATGGACGAGCTGGGCTGCAAGAAAACCGCTAAAGGCTGGGACTGCGCTGGCGCCAAGAAAGTTTTTGCGTTCTGCAATGGCCCCGTCTGTCCACAAAGCCCCACAGCCATTCTGGCAATGACGCGTGACGGTTTCCCCGCAAGCAAAATTTATTACTATCGCGGCGGCATGTTGGATTGGGCTGCATTGGGCTTCCCCGTCCTCAAAGGCGATTTCTAAAGAGGCACTTCATGCACACCAATTGGATCCAAGACACACAGGCATTGCTCAACAGCAAAGATGAATCGGCACCCACACGTCGCCTCGCTTTGCAAACTGCACTGGGCTTGGGCTACGCCGCTTCGGCCATGCCCTTGATCGCACAGACCGCCATTCAAACTTCAGGTGAAGGCTTGATCGAAGGCGAAGTCACGATTGACGTCAATGGTTTCAAGATGCCAGCCTACCGCTCTGCGCCCAAAGGCAAAACCGACTTGCCCGTGGTCTTGGTGATTTCCGAAATTTTTGGTGTGCATGAATACATTGCCGACGTGACGCGTCGCTTTGCCAAAGCCGGCTACTTGGCCATTGCACCTGAGCTGTTTGTCCGTCAAGGTGATCCGAGCATGTATGGTGAAGTTGCCAAGCTGCAAGCAGAAGTAATTTCCAAAGTGCCAGACGCGCAAGTGATGGCAGACTTGGATGCCGCCTTGCAATGGGCAGGCAAAAACGGTGGCAATGCCAACCGTGCAGCCATCACAGGATTTTGCTGGGGCGGGCGCATTACTTGGCTGTATGCGCAACACAACCCCAAGCTCAAAGCCGGTGTAGCTTGGTACGGTCGCCTAGAAGGTCAAACCAATGCCAACAACCCCAAACAACCAACTCAGTTAGCAGCTTCACTGAAAGCACCTGTACTGGGCTTATATGGTGGCGAAGATACAGGTATTCCTGTGACATCTGTGAACAATATGAAAGAAGCCTTGGCACAGGCCGCTATGAAGGGCAACAAAGCGGCCAAAGCCTCAGAGTTTGTGTTGTACCCTGATGCACCTCACGCGTTTCATGCGGACTACCGTAGTAGCTACCGTGCAGCTCCTGCTTTAGATGGCTGGAACCGTGCTCTAGCTTGGTTCAAGCAGTATCTTTAACTTTGCCCATTGAACGCCTAGCTTAAAGCGCGTTCAAAGGAATTTTGAGGTAGGACACACCGTTGTCCTCTCTAGGCGGGAGCTCTCCCGCGCGAATATTGATTTGCACCGCAGGCAAGATCAGCACCGGCATGGCCAAAGTGGCATCGCGCGCGGTACGCATGCGCACAAACTCAGCCTCGTCAATACCGTCGTGCAAATGGATGTTGTGTGCACGCTGTTCGGCAACCGTGGTTTCAAACCGCACGGCACGGTCATCGGGTGGATAGTCATGACATATGAACAAGCGGGTGTTTTCTGGCAAGCTCAAAATTTTTTGTACCGAGGCATAAAGCGTTTTGGCACATCCCCCCGGGAAATCACAACGAGCCGACCCCACATCGGGCATAAACAAGGTGTCGCCAACAAAAACAGCATCGCCCATTTGGTAGGCCACACATGCAGGCGTATGTCCAGGCACGTACAAGACTTTGGCGCTTAGGTTGCCAATCGAAAATGTTTCATCCATTTGCAGCAGACGGTCAAACTGTGTGCCATCGTCTTTGAAGCTGACTTCTAAGTTAAAAATTCCTTTAAACACCCGTTGCACAACAGTGATGTGGTCGCCAATGGCCGTTTGTCCACCCAACTGGGCTTTTAGATAAGGAGCAGCAGTTAGGTGATCTGCATGAGCATGTGTTTCTAATATCCATTGCACTTGCAGATTTTTCTCGCGTACAAATGCAATGACTTGATCTGCCGATTGGGTGCTAGTCCGACCGGACTTGGGGTCGTAATCGAGCACCGAGTCAATGATGGCGCAGGCGCTGCCCTCTTTCTCGTACACCACATATGTCACTGTCCAAGTGGCGGCATCAAAGATGCCGTGGACGATCGGGTTCAAAGCCGTGGGCATAGAAAAGCTCTGGTTCATAAGGGCACAATAATATAGGTAACTTTAGATATACCAATAAACCATGGACATCGACTGGCATCATTTCACACCTGGGTCATCTCTGCTGGGCGGCATTTTGCTTGGCATTGCGGCTGGCGTCTTGTTTTTGAACAGCGGGCGAATTTTGGGCATCACCGGCATCTTAGAAGGCTTGTTAACGCCAACGTCTGAAGACTCGCCATGGCGTTTGACCTTTTTACTCGGCTTACTGGCATCGCCTTTGGTTGCCAAGCTCATCTTGCCTGCCAACCTCCTGCACGCCCCACGCATCGATGCCAGCTGGGCCGTGGTAATCGTGGCTGGCTTGTTAGTCGGGTTTGGCACACGTTGGGGGGCCGGTTGCACGAGCGGCCATGGCATTTGCGGCTTGAGCCGTTTGTCAGTGCGCTCATTGGTGGCGACCTTGTCTTTCATGTGCACGGGCTTCATCACCGTGTTCGTCATTCACCACCTGTTGTAAGGCGTCGTTGATGCAAAGCTTGATTGAATTTGCGGTGGGCCTCATTTTTGGTCTTGGTTTGTTGGTATCTGGCATGACCGACCCCAGCAAAGTGCAAGGGTTCTTAGACCTTGCGGGTGCGTGGGACCCATCGCTAGCCTTTGTGATGGGCGGCGCTGTGATGGTGGGTTTACTGGGATTTGGTATAGCTAAGAAAAAAACCATCAGCCTCTCAGGCGCCCCCTTTAATTGGCCAGAAATGAAGCAAATTGACCGCCCTTTGGTGCTGGGCAGTTTGATGTTTGGCGTTGGCTGGGGCTTGGCCGGTTTTTGCCCGGGTCCAGCGCTGGTAACCATGGCATCTGGCAATGGCAAAGCCTTTGTGTTTGTGTTGGCCATGTTGGCAGGCATGGTGCTGTTTGATCGTTTCAAAAAAAGAGACAATTGACAGCTCTTACCGCCACTGACCAATGGGAAATTTTGTGAATCTGACCGACTTGATTGAAACCTTCGGAGACCACTCGGTCTTAGCCATGGGCGGCGCACTCATTGGTTTGTTTTTTGGTTTTTTTGCACAGCGTTCGAAGTTTTGCGCACGTGCGGCTGTCATCGAATGTTGCGAGGGCACTTGGGGCTCGCGTTTGGCCGTTTGGTTATTAGGTTTTGCTGTGGCCATTTTGGCGGTGCAAGCCATTGTGGTGGTGGGGTTCTTGAAACCGGAAAGCTCTCGTCATTTGGGCGCACCCGGCAGCATCTCAGGCGCTGTAGTGGGAGGCCTGATGTTTGGCATGGGCATGATCATGACGCGCGGTTGCGCCAGTCGCTTGTTGATTCTTTCCGCGAATGGAAATTTGCGCGCCTTGCTGGCTGGCTTAGTGTTTGCCGTGACGGTACAAGCCTCGATCTCAGGCTTGTTGGCACCAGCGCGTCAGTGGGTTACTTCTTTGTGGATGGTGGAAGGCGGTCCTGATCGCAACCTCTTGCACTTCACTAACTCATGGATGGGTTTGGTTGTAGGTGCTGCAATTGGTGCAACAGCACTTTGGCGCTTACGCGCAAGCGATGCGCAGAGCCGCAACACGTGGAACTGGGCAGGGGCGTTTGTGGGCTTAGCCATTGCCTTGGGTTGGGGCTTCACGCAGTGGATTGCAAGCGTGTCATTTGAGCCCATCCCTTTACAAAGCCTAAGCTTCAGCAGCCCATCGGCAGAATGGCTGATGCGTACGCTATCCACTGCAACTGCACCTAATTTTGGCTTTGACGCTGGTTTGCTACCGGGTGTGTTTGCTGGCTCTTTGGTGGCCAGCGTGATGTTTGGTGAATTCAAGTTTGAAGGTTTTCAAACAGAAAACAAACTGGGCCACTATCTGACAGGCGCTGTGTTGATGGGCTTTGGCGCTGTCATGGCTGGAGGTTGCACCGTAGGCTCAGGCATGAGCGGTGGTGCGATTTTCTCGAACACCGCTTGGCTCACACTGATGTCGATCATATTAGGGGCTAGATTAACTTACAAAGCGCTCAAGTCAATCAACAGCCCCATCTAAACGGGGCGCTTATTCAGTAGCGCAGCAAGCTGTGCCTTCAGGCACACCGAGCTTGCGCAAGATGATGCCCATGGGGCAAAAGTTGGTGAAGCCAAACTGAAACAAATTCAGCCCCACAAAAGCGGTAAAGGCCAAAGCCCAGTGGCTTACAAAAATGGGACTTTCTTCCACGCCCAACGCCAATGACACCATGATGAATAAGCCAGCAACAATGCGGATGTAACGTTCGACAGTCATTTCAATACTCCTTATTTAAAAATCAAACGGCAGCAAAGCCTGGATTGGGCAGCACACCTTCAAGCTTTGGCGTATTGAGCTTGCGCTTAGACACTTTGCCGCCGCTGGCCTTGAGCCATTGCTCTGCCACTTCCCACACGGGCTTGAGGTTTTGATTTTTAGCTTCCTCAGCCACGGGCGCCCAACCCGCCACCTTGTATTTCTTGTTAGCCTCAATGAGCTTGCCTTTGAGGCGCATCTCACCAATGCGGCTGCCCATTTTTTCATTGGGACGGCACACGTATTCGAGCCCCCCCACGCGCACCATGTCACCGCCTTGTTGGTAGTACGGATCGGGGTTGAACAAGTTGTCGCACACATCTTCGAGCACCGTCTTGATGGTCTCGCCGGTCATCTCAGTCACCGTGGCATACGAATAAGTAGTGGCTGTCATGTCCATCAACCATTCACGCGTGATGGCTTGTCCTGGCAATAAGGATGTGCCCCAGCGGAAACCGGGCGAAAAAGCCATGTCGGCGCCTTGCACATCCATCAACGCATCAAGTAACAACTGGTCGCCTGTTCCATTGAAGTTGCCACGGCGGTACAAAGTGCCTTCGGTCACAGCCAAGGTTTCGTTCAGCTTGGTTTCATAAGGGGCGCGGATCTTGTTGATGAGCGCATCCATCTCTTTGTCCGCAGGCAACATGTTGGCAAACACTGGCAAGAGCTTGTAGCGGAAGTCGGTGACTTTCTTGCTCTTCACTTCGAAGTCGAGCACACCCAAGAACTTGCCATTGGAGCCAGCATTGGTGACGATGGTTTTACCACCTTTGTTGTTGACCAAAGTAGCGACTGGCATGCCGTCGTGGGTGTGACCACCCATGATGGCGTCAATGCCGCTGACGCGGCTGGCCATCTTCAAGTCCACATCCATGCCGTTGTGGCTGATGACGACAACCACTTGCGCGCCTTTGGCACGAGCTTCATCGACCATCTTTTGCATATTCTCGTCTTGAATGCCAAACGCCCAATCGGCCACCATGTAGCGTGGATTAGCAATCGGTGTGTACGGGAAGGCTTGGCCGATGATGGCGCAAGGCACGCCGTTCATTTCGCGGATGACGTAAGGCTTAAAAACTTGGTCGCCAAAGTCTTGGGTCTTGATATTTTGCGCCACGAAGTCGACCTTGCCAGCAAAGTCTTTGTTGACGATTTCTTGCACGCGTTCCATGCCGTAGGTGAATTCCCAGTGACCAGTCATCACATCAACACCAAGCAATTTACAGGCGTCAACCATGTCTTGGCCGTTGGTCCACAACGAGGTGGCTGAGCCTTGCCATGTGTCACCACCATCGAGTAACAACGCACCTGGACGGCTGGCTTTTAGGCGCTTCACTAACGTAGCCAAGTGCGCAAATCCGCCCACTTTTCCGTAGCGCTTGGCAGCCACTTCAAAGTTCAAGTAGCTCATTCCATAGGCTTCAGCACTGCCAGGACGCACGCCTGCAGTTTTGAGCAAATGCTCACCCACCAAATGAGGCAAGTTGCCTTTCATACTGCCAATGCCAAGGTTGACACTGGGCTCGCGAAAATAGATGGGCTTCAATTGGGCGTGACAGTCGGTCATGTGCAGAAATGACACTTGACCAAACTTAGGAATGTCGTACAAACCTTTAGAAGCCACTGCAGCATCTGCTGTGGCATAAGCATTAAGATTGAGGCCAGCCATTGAGCCAGCGCCAATAACTTGCATAAATTCACGTTTGGTTAAGTTCATATCAGCACCTACTTATTTAAAGAGCGTAGAAAAGCCGCAGATGATTGCTCATGCTGCGGCTTGATCAAGTGATTACTTATTCACTGGCGACGCTGGGTCGAGCAACAAAGCCATGACGTTTTTGATCTGCGCTTCGGTCAAGACACCTTTGTGTCCGAAACGAGGCATGTTGGAACAAGCGTTGTAAGCACGAGCATTTTGAATCTTGCCCCAGGTGTATTCCACGATGGGTTTGGATTCTGCGCTATTGGGATTAGTCACGCCACGGATCTTGCCGTAGTTGTACAAGCTAGGTCCAAGCGTGCCATAGGACAACTCTTCCTTGCTAATTTGGTGACAGTTGTAGCAGTTGCCGCCATTCACTGAGTCTGCCTTGTCAGTCCAAGTCTTACCTGCGCCGCTTTGGGCTACTTTTTCGCCTTCTTTGAAATCGCCCAAATATTTTCCATCGGCAGGTGCTTTGATGGTTTTCATGTTGCGAGCTTCGATTTCAGCACTGACTTTGGAGTCTAATGCCACGCCCGTGCGATCAGATTCAGCACACAAGCGGTTGTCTTCGTCAGGGTTCAAACGGTCAAGCTTAGCTTGGCCTTCTGCACGGAAGGAACGGCCTAAGATGTCTTGTGTGAGTTTGTCGAGGTCTGCACTTGTTGGCATAGGTGCAGCACATGCAGTTAGCATGGCCACAACGGCTGTGCTCAAGGCAATGGAATATTGACGTTTCATATTGCGTTGTCCTTATCGCTTGATGGCTGGAGCAGTGGCTTCGCCACCTTTGCCGTTAACACCCATGTAAACGCCTAAAGCGATAGTGGCTTCGCTGCCAAACAAGGGGTAAGGGAAACGTTGTTGACGGTAGCAATCGTTCAAGCGCAACTGTGCGCCCCACATTTGACCGTTGGACACTCGGTACGCAGGCCAAGCACCAAAACCGTTACCCGCACCAGGGTTCTTAGTCAGGTTAGGCAGGTCTTGCAAACGAATGCGTTTGTCATCTTGACCGTGACAAGTTGCGCAAGCAAAGTCGTGTGAGCCACCGCGCATAAAGAAAAGACGTTTGCCCACTTCATACATCTTGCGCTCTTCCACATGGCTTTGTGAGAGATTGAACTTCATGCCTTTGGATTCTGCAGAAATCCAAGTGGCTAATGCAGTCACGTTGCTTTGTTCGCCTTTGCCGAATGGCGTCTTGGCTATTTCTTCGCCATTAAAACCTTGTAACTCTTGCATGCAAGTCACCAAACGCGATTCGAGGTCTTGTACACGACCTGTGTCAGCGAAGTAACGGGGCAATTCAACCCATGCTCCTTTGACCACGCCAGCGCCTTTGCCCAAATCACATTTCTCTAGCGAAGCATTTTTGGGGCCGCGCTTTTGCTTCCACAAATCTTCACCTTTAGCTTCAAACAAATCTGCAGGGTTCCCGTCTTGAAGCATTTGACGGTATTCGGCAATGCTGTCAGTAGCCGACTTTTGGGCGAACGCAGCGGTTGACAAACCGATGAGCCCTAAAACTAGTGCTATTTTTTTCATGTATGTCTCTCCACTGCGTTCACGGTCATCACGAAACGGTTGCTTCATCAGAGCGTGTATCGCCCTTGTTGTCTTTCCAAGTGATACCCACTTTGTCACCGGCTTTGGCGCCTTTAATAGTGAACTGCAAGAATGGGTTCTTAGACACAGCTGGGCCCCATTCGGCTGTCATTACGACTTTGCCATTGAGCGTGGCGGTCACGTCTTGGATGTGCCATGCGGGAATGAGTTTGCCAGTACCGTCTTTGCGTTGACCGGATTCCATTTCGTGGCTCATCAAGACACGGATGGTTGCTTTGTCGCCAGCTGCTTGGGCGCGAATGCGCATTGGATCTGCCATTTTGTTTCTCCTGAAATTTCTAAATTAGCCGCCGCAGCCGCCGAGTGTCACTTTGACTTCTTTCTTAGCGAAAAAAGCTTTGCCATCGTTGGTGATCGCAATTGCGTACACATCAGACGATTGACCCATCTTGGCACGTGTGGAAAAGTTGGCTTCAACTTCTGGTGACACGTTGAACATGGCAATCAAAGCAGATGGGTTCTTCTCAACCAACAACAACATGCGTTTGACGTTGCCCAAGCTAGTGCTTACGCCCAATGGCACCACAGCGCCGTTTTCGGCGATATCCGGACCAGTGATAGTGACGTCTTTGCTTTCCACGGGGGCAGCGCCACCCATGGCCTTGACAGCTTCGGCCACGCTCTTGGTTTCAAACGCTGCTTTGTCAAAAGCTTGCGCGTATTGAGGGAACAGGCCAGTAGAGGCCAAGAGGCCTGCCACAGCGGCGCTGTGCTTGAGGGTCTCGCGACGAGTTTGCATGTAGTGCTCCTAAAAATGCGTGAAGTTATTTTGCCGCACCGGCAGCGAGCCAGTTAGCAATAGTTTTGATGTCTGCCTCAGGTGCAGTTTGAGCTGGCATTGGGATTGCACCCCACACACCCGAACCGCCTGATTTGATTTTTCCAGCCAGATAGTCAGCTTTACCAGAGTACTTTTTGGCAATGTCGTTGAAGCTTGGGCCCACCACTTTGGTATTTTGAGCGTGACAAGCTGTGCAATTATGCTTACCCAACAACGCTAAAGCGGGGTCTGCCACTTTCGCATTAGGCTTCGCAGCAGGAGCTGCAGCTGCCCCCCCCACTGGTGCTGACTTGTTTTCAGGCACAGCGGTGTTGGCACCATGCTGCTGACCCACCAATCGGTTTTGGTCAGCCAAGTTACCGTGGGCATTGCGTGCGTAGTCAGGCAACATCGAAGCCACTTTGGCTTCGGGAATGCAGTCTTTCATACAGGCAACGTTAGCCGTGTCGGGCTTGGCTGTTCCGTTGAACTCTTTGCCTGCCCACATCGCATGCTTGGTGGTCATGCCATTGCGGTTAGGCATGCGCTTTTGCACCTCTGCAATATTTTTGTCGGTCAACACAAAGTTTTCAGGCACCACCTCGGCCAAGCTTAAAAGGTAAGCAGTGACCGCATATACCTCATCAGGCTTGAGTGACTTCGGTGCAGTCCACGGCATCGCACGGTTGATGTAGTCCCAAAGTGTGGACACCGTGGCCACTTTCATCAGCGTGGTACGACCGGGAAAATCGGAACGCTTCAAGTTGGCCACGTTGCCGGTTTTGATGTCGTCCTTGGTCGTGCCGCCAATCAAAGGGCTAAACACTTCATTCGACTCACCAAACACACCGTGACAATGGGCGCACTTGGCTTCCCACAAGTCTTGGCCTTGCGCCACCGAGCCAGAGCCTGCGGGCAAACCTTTGAAATCAGGGCGCACATCGATGTCCCATGCCGCCACCTCTTTAGGTGTGGCTGGTCGGCCTACGCCGGGATAAGCTGTGCTTTGTGCGCTGGAAAAACCAGCAGCAGCTAGCAAAGCTGCGGTCAAAACGACTTTACGAAACTTGGACATTTTTGACCTCGCCGTTTTCTTGCACCAACCAAGATTGGATGGCGTTGTTGTGATAAATCGAACGAGTGCCACGTGCTGCACGCAAGTGCTTGTAAGTAGGCTGCACAAAGCCAGTCTCGTCCGTAGCTCGGCTCTGGATGATGGCTGGCTTGCCGTCCCACACCCAGTCGATGTTGAAGCGTGTCAGTGCTTTGCTAAGCACCGGTGTCTCCAAACGGGCTTGACGCCAGTTGCGGCCACCGTCAACAGATACATCGACTTTTTGAATCTTGCCACGACCCGACCATGCGAGACCCGTGATGTTGTAGAAACCTTTATCCAGCAACACTTGACCACCAGAAGGCGTGGTCACCACGCTCTTGCATTCTTGGATGTTGGTGTACTGGCGGTGTTGGCCATCAGGCATCAAGTCCATGTAGTGCACAGCTTCGTCTTTGGCCGCGTAAGGCATATCGCCAACTTCGATTCGACGCAAGTACTTCACCCAGCTAACACCTTGAATGCCAGGCACGATCAAGCGCAGAGGGTAGCCATTTTCAGGACGCAGCATTTCGCCGTTTTGTCCGTAGGCCACCAGCACTTCGCCTGACAAGATTAGGCTCATAGGGATAGTGCGAGTCATAGAAGACCCATCGCCACCTTCGGCCAGGATGAATTTGGCATTCTTGAAATCAGCGCCTGCAATTTGGAGCAAGGTAATGAGCGGCACACCTGTGAATTCGCTGCATGACACCATGCCATGCGTGTATTGCACGGTGGGCACAGCAACATTGCCCCACTCGACCGCGGTATTTGCACCGCACTCGATAAAGTGGAAACGCGAGACCGAAGGTAAACGCATGATTTCGTCCATGGTGAACACCTTGGGTGTTTTCACCATGCCGTTGATCATGAAGCGGTGCTTAGATGGGTCAATGTCCCACCAGCCTTGGTGATGACGCTCAAAGTGCAAACCGCTGGGGGTGACGATGCCAAACAACGACTGCAAAGGCGCAAACGACACCGAGGCTTGCGTGGTTTGTGTCAAGCCTGGGCTTTGACGACGCTGCACGTTGGATTCGAACTTAGATGGCACGCCGTAGCCGTTGTTGGCCGCTACACCTTGGCCGAGGCCTGTTGCATGCTCAGGCAAGTTCAAGATGTTGGGGTCACCGCCTTCGGTCGGCACAGGGTTACCTTGCGCCAAGACCATAGGTGCAGCAGCACCTGCGGCGGCAGCGGCAAATGCACTGCGAATGAAGTTGCGACGACCCGCTTTGCTCTCTGCAATGACGGTGCTAATACCGTCTCGGTCCAGAAAGTTTTCGGGCGCTTTTTGAACGCGACCCGATTGAATGCCATCTGGTGTTTTCACAGATAGTCCTTCCACATTAGTTATATATTAACAACCGCTAATATAAATCATCTCTGATAGGGAGATCATCGGGTTTACGCGAAACCCATTTGTAAGCTCAGCGAAATTTGTAATGCTGCTTATTCAAGACGGCAGCTACAGCATTGGTATCTTCGGGGAAAAACCCGAGGTTAAGTTCGGTGTTGCAGTACTCCACCATGCCACGTAAAGCACCAGCCGTATTGATACGACCTTTAGGGTTGTAGATGGAGCTACCGTCACCACCTACGCGTCGAGTGTGGCATTCGTTGCACTGATTTTCAGCAATCAGCTTTTCACCTATCTTGGCGTCAGCATCTTTAAAAAGTGCGTGTTGTTGTGCATTGGCTAAGCTTGCACACGCTAACAAAATCAAGAAACAAAGCTTTTTCACTCGAAGTCTCCTCGTTATTTTTCTTGCAATAGATCAGGCAGCAAGACTCTGTAATGCCGTCCAAGTTTGTCCAATTGCGTCATCACGCCAGCACGAACCAATGCCGTCACTTCACGACTGACAGTTTCGAGCTTGAGATCCATCATGGCACCCATGTCATCACGACCAAACAAGGTAGCTGTATCGTCCTCTGACACCTCATGCATTTTTCGAATGAAATGCAACACACGCTGGCGGGCCGAACCAAAGTTCAGCTCAGCCAGCCAATCATCGGCGAGTTTCAAGGCGCTTTGCCACTTTTCCATTAACTTGCGATGCAAGCGCGGGCTGTTAGCGCCCAACTGATGCATCACCTCTAGCGGAATGCGACATAGGGACACCTCACTCAAGGCAACAGCTTGACTGTCGTAACGCCCCGTGGCCAAAGCTTCAAGCCCGACTACATCACCGGGAAATAACACCCGCACTACACGTTCACGACCATCTGCCGTGACCCGCACCAGCTTGACCATGCCTTTGCGCAAGGTAAATACGCCAACCGCCTGGTCTGATGCCTCATACAAAGTTTGACCAGGTTGATAAACCAAGTCATCAATGGGCGCGTGAATGAGATTGAAGTCTTCTTCATTCAAATCAGCGAACAACACCATCTCTCGAATACCGCAATTGCGGCAATCTGAGGTCCCGCGCCATGCTGACTCAGTTTTGATGGGAATCATGCTCCTGCCACCATTCGTCGCGCCACAGCCAACTGCTCATCTAAGTAAGCACCGTAAAAATCAGGCAAATATGCCCCCTTTAACCGCGTGGCCACCTCACGCCCCTGAGCGCCAAAGAACAGCACTGTGGGCGCCAACTTAATGCCTTGCTTGCGTACCCAGGCATCATGCGTGAGCGAGGTGCCATCGAAATCAACCAATGCTCGGTTGTCACGCATGTCCACTTGCACCACCTGTAAACCCGATGCGCGCAAGGGTTGCAAATAGTTCTCACGCACCACTTTGCAAAATGCACACCCATGCAAACTGACCATGACGACCAAGGGTTGTTTCGCTTGTAGCGCTTGCTCCAGAGACGCCGCCAAAAACTCTGCCGCAGGCAAAGTCACGGCTGCCGACGCATTGAGCATGGCCGCGCCAGCCATGCACAAGGTCAGACCTTGAAAAGCTTGACGTCGATTGAAGCATGTGGTGCGTATCACTTGGCCTCTTGCTCCATCAGTAAGTAGGTGTTGTATGCATTCATGCGGTTGGCCGATTTAAAAAGAGGCATTTTCTCGAATTTTGACCAATCGGTGGTGGCATAAGCACTTTCGAAAGGTTCCATGTCTTTGGCGGCACGGCCCATTACCTCACGCAGATACAACAAGTAGTCACGCGTGAGTGTCATATCACCTTTGGGATCATTAGAAATCGGGCCATGGCCTGGCACCACCCATCTGGTGTCAAACTTCAGCAGGCTTTGCATGGCCTTTATCCAGTGGCGGCTATCTGCTTGCCCCACAAATGGAATTCGATTGCGAAATACCAAGTCGCCTGCAAACAAAACCTTGTGCTGCGGCAAATACACCACCAAGTCCTCAGCTGTGTGCGAGGGGCCAACAGGTTGAATGTCAAAGCGTACGCCCCCGACTGTCAATGTTTTAGGACCGTACAGCCATTCATCAGCAGACACCAATCGTGTTTTTTCATCTACCCAAGGCCAAAGCTCTTGGCGTGAGGTCTCCAAGCGCAACCGCGCGGTGTCAGAAGTGAGGTATTCACGAGCCGCGCCATGAGCCACGATGTGCGCGCCCAAGTCCTTAAAGACTTGTAAACCGTAGATATGGTCAGCGTGGTAGTGCGTCAGCACCACTGTATGGATGGGCTTGTTAGTCACTTTGGCAATTTCAGCCAACAAACGGCGAGCCAACTCAGGGGACCCCAATGCATCTATCACCACCACACCTGCGGGAGTCACCACAAAGCCTGCGTTCGAGATGAAATTTTGATTGGCCGAAGAGCCCAACTCGGACATCCCTTGCACGTAATACACGTTGGGTACGACTTGCATAGCTTGCATCAAAGGCTTAGACACCGCCGTACTTGTCAAAGGTTTTTCTGCATATGCGCTTCCAAGCAAACCCGCACAGCCGAGTAGAGCGGCCACACAGAGCTGACTAACAAACGGTACTTTCAAATCACTTCTCCTGAAACAGCAGGCGGTTTCTTACTTGATATGTATCAAGATACGCGCAAGACAGAGCACTTAGCATAGTGCAAATATAAGCGTAGACTAAACCATATGAATTTCACAGCTCTTAATGAAGCCTACGGCGAACCCTATGTCTTGGCATTTGGTGGTTTGATCATCGGCTCGTTATTTGGCTTTTTCGCTCAGCGCTCTAAATTTTGTTTGCGCGCTGCCGTGGTCGAGTTTTGGCATCACCAGTTTGGTGAAAAGCTATCGGTATGGTTACTTACGTTTTCTGCCGCAGTCATTGCAATTCAAGGATTGATTGTGATGGGCGACCTCGACGTCAGCACAGCACGCCAACTAGCTACACGCGGTAGCTTGTCGGGTGCGCTGATAGGCGGCTTACTGTTTGGCTCAGGCATGATCATGACTCGCGGTTGTGCCAGCCGATTGCTTATCTTGTCAGCCAATGGCAACTTACGAGCCTTGCTATCAGGTTTGATTTTTGCGGTCACGGCGCAATCCGCTTTGTCAGGTGCGCTCTCGCCTCTGCGCCAAGAAATCACTAACCTCTGGACTGTGGAAGGCGGCAGCAGCCGGGACTTGCTTGCTATTCTGGGGCTGAGCCACACTACAGGCTTAATCATTGGGTGCGTTTGGCTTTTGGCTGCGCTTTACTTCACCACACGCACCACGCAACGTGCATGGATGTGGATAGGCGGGATTGGCACCGGCTTGAGCGTGGCCATGGCTTGGTGGTTTTCGTACAGCGTGTCTAAAGCCTCGTTCGAAGTGGTGCACATCCAAGGAATCACCTTCAGCGGCCCGTCGGCCGAGTGGCTCATGCGCGTGCTGGCCCCCAACCCACCTGCCATTGGATTTGACTTTGGTTTGTTACCTGGTGTGTTCTTAGGTTCATTCTTTGCCGCTTGGCTGGGCAAAGAGCTCAAGCTCGAAGGCTTCAAAGACGGCTATGCCATGCGACGCTACATCGTGGGTGCCATCTTTATGGGCTTTGGAGCCATGTTGGCTGGTGGTTGCGCCGTGGGTGCAGGAGTCACAGGCGGTGCGATTTTCGCCCTAACTGCATGGACTGCACTGGTTGGCATGTGGCTAGGCGCCGGATTGGTTGACCGCTGGATGGATGCACCACCTGCAAGCGCCCCCACCTTGATGCAACCTTAAAGTGCTGTTGTTAATTCAAATATTTACTTATAGTTTTCAACGCACTGACAAACGCCATCATTGGGTTTACCCCGTGATGGCGTTTTGTCATTCTGGATATATTACTAATCACTGATTGATTTACTCCGTTGAACGAGGTCTCGATGAAAACAACATCCCTACTTGCGTTGCGTCTACTAACCACCAGCGTCTTGATGCTGGGTGTGAGCGCAACAGCTCACGCACAAGAAAAAGCCACACAACTACATAACCGTGCGACAGCAGCAATGTGCGCCAACTGCCACGGCACCGATGGTCGCACCATTGAGGGCTCAGCGATCCCATCATTGGTAGGCATGCCCAAGGATTACATGGTGCTGCAGATGAAAGCCTTTAAAGACGGCAGCCGTCCGGCTACTGTGATGCATCAAATCACCAAGGGTTTAACTGATGCCCAAATTGACACCATTTCAAGCTACTACGCTGCTATCAAACGCTGATCAAGGATTCATCATGAAACGTCGCAGTTTTGTTCAAGCCTCTATGGCTCTTGGTTCTTTTGGCGCACTCGGCAGCATGGTCGGTTGCGCATCGGTGGGCCGCGTACCCGAAAAAGCACGCGTGGTCGTGGTAGGTGGTGGCTATGGTGGCGCAACCGCTGCTAAGTACGTACGCATGTTGTCGAACTACCAAATTGATGTGACCTTGATTGAGCCCAATGGCGAGTTCGTATCCTGCCCCATTTCTAATTTGGTAATTGGTGGCAGCAAGACCATGGCCGACATCACCACGCCCTACGACAAGCTCTCTGGTAAACATGGTGTCAACATCGTGCGCGACTACGTTGCTAGTGTTGACCCCGTCAAAAAAACAGTAACTTTGGCCAGTGGCCCCAGCATTCGCTACGACAAACTCGTCATGTCGCCTGGCATTGACTTGATGCTCAACACCATCGAAGGTTTGAAAGAAGCCAACGCCTCCGGCCAAATTTTGCAAGCGTGGAAAGCAGGACCTGAAACATTGGCGCTGCGCAAACAACTTGAGTCAATGAACGATGGCGGCGTGTATGCCATCACTATTCCCGAAGCGCCCTACCGCTGCCCACCCGGCCCGTACGAACGAGCAAGCCAAGTAGCACATTACTTCAAACAACATAAGCCCAAGTCAAAAGTGCTGATTTTGGATGCCAACCAAGACGTGACTTCCAAAGGGCCACTGTTCAAGAAGTTCTGGGCGGACAACTACAAAGGCATATTGGAGTACATGCCACAGCACAAAGTGATGGCCGTGGATGCCAAGACTAACACCTTGAAGTTTGATGTGCAAAACGATGTCAAAGCCAATGTGCTGAACGTGTTGCCTGCCATGCGCGCGGGTGGCATTGCCGTGCAGTCGAGCCTTGCCAACGTCAACACACGCTGGTGCGGCGTGCACTACCAAACTTTTGAGTCCACACAAGCCAGAGACATTCATGTCGTTGGCGACTCCATCATGTTGGCCCCGCTCATGCCCAAGTCGGGTCACATGGCCAACTCGCACGGCAAGGTCACAGCAGCAGCCATCGTGGCTCAACTGTCCGACATGCCCGTTAACCCAACACCATTCCTGAGCAACACCTGCTACAGCTTTGTGAACGACAAACTGGTGGTACACGTGGCGTCAGTTCACCAATACGACGCAAAAGACAAAACTTACAAAACCGTGCCCGGCTCTGGCGGCGTGTCTTCAGCACCCAATGAAATAGAAGGCATCTACGCGTGGAATTGGGCACAAAATATTTGGGCTGACAGCTTGATGTGAGAATACTTCATATGAACATCTTCAAACACATTTCTCACACCTTCGCCGCCTTCTTGTTGGCAATGAGCTTTGGCTCTGTGCATGCGCAAGACATCAAAGTGGTCTACCACGTTAACACTGGCGTAGATACCGCAGCTGCCATCTTGGGTAATGTACGCAACCACTTGAATGCAGACTCCACTACCAAAATTGTGGTGGTCACACATGGCCCCGGCATTGACTTCTTGTTAGATGGCGCCAAAGACAACAAAGGCCGCGAGTTCAGTGGCATGGTGTCAGATCTGACTGGCAAGGGCGTGCAATTTCGCGTGTGCAACAACACGCTGACTTCTCGCAATATTGACCCTAACAAAGTATCCATGGATGCAAAGATAGTTCCGTCAGGCGTGGCCGAAGTTGCACGCTTACAAGCCAAAGAAGGTTACGTATATCTAAAACCATAAGACTTGGCGCACAAATGACAAAGGGCCGCTGCTGCGGCCCTTTGTCATTGACTGCCATATCAATCAATCGTGTGCAATATCACTGTCAATCGCAATTTGTGTACAGATTGCACGGCACAAAGTGACCACGCGATCGTTGATGATGCGGTAGTAGATTTGCACACCTTCGCGACGGCGGCCCAGAATTTTGGCTTTGAACAAGGTGTTTAAGTGCTGTGACATATTGGGCTGCGTGGTGTCGATTTCATCCAGTAACTGACCCACGTTCTTTTCCTCGCTGCACAAACAGTTGATAATTTTCAAACGCATAGGCGCAGACATGACGCGGAAAGTTTCTGCTGCAATCTCAAACATTAAATCGACATCAGCACTTTTTACTGATTTCGATAAGGCTTTAGAAGTGACACGGGTCTTTACGGTGCTGGCTTGAATTGAAGACTTGGTCAGTTTGGGCATTACTTTTTTCACGGCTTTCTTCTTGACGGCAACGGATTTTGTTGCTGGTTTAGCCTTGATCGAAGAGTTGCTTATTTTTTTAGATGCCATGGTAATGAATACTTGTGGATTATCAATCAGCAGTTAGTTACTCTTAAAATTTAAAGCGATTTGCTACCAAGAGTACCAATTAAGGATTGAATGAATGCCTGCTACTTCTAAACAAGATTATTTTAGTACTTTTTGCCAGTTTGGTCATAAACCATATTTATGACGGGCAATATCCATGAGTACTTAAGCTCGTAAAATACATTTTTACCTTTTCTTTTTGTATTAACAAAATTCTCTTTTCGCAAAACCGTAAGCTGCTGGGATAGTGTGGGTTGAGGGATATTTAGCGACACCTCAATTTCACCAACACATTTCTCACCTTTAGACAAAAATAAAACAATCATTAATCGGTCTGGGTTAGACATCACCTTGAACGATTTGCAGATTTGATCAGATGCATTAAGCATTTTAAGAATTGGAACAGCCTTCATACGCCCTTCGTCAACATGTCATCGATGAATCTTACTTGTTCGTGAAGAAATCATCTCTACTGCAACGCAATTGATAAAACTTTGCATAGTTAAAAGAGATAACGGTAATAGCTGGTCAATCTATTGACTCTCATCTGCCGCCTGATTTTCTAAGCTCTTAAGCATCAATTTTTGAAAGCTATTGCTTACACTTTCTTTAAGCTTTTCAAATTCGATTTCAATAAATTGTTCAAGCTCTAGTGATAACGAAACTTCATTCTGATTCATGAGGCGCATCCTTCAGGGCATGAAGCCACAAAACTGTTTAGAAAAAGTAACGAATAAACAGCAAACAATCCGAAAGCTTTTACACCATCAAATGCCTAACTAAGGCTCAATTTTACGAGTATGAATTTTGAATAAAAAAAACGTTGGCACCTTTTGGTACCAACGTTTTGTGAGCGAAAACCAAGTAAGGTTACTTTTGAATTTGTGTCCAAACTTTTGCACGAATTCGTGCAGTCAAACTATCTGGCAAAGCTACATAGTCCAATTCTGAGGCCATTTTTTTACCATTAGCAAATGCCCAATCAAAAAACTTGACAGCTTCAGCTGCAGCAGCTTTGTCAACGGGTTGCTTGTACATCAAGATGAATGAAGCCGTGCTGATGGGCCAGCTGTTAGCACCTTTGGCGTTGACCATGGATACTCCCATACCCGGAACACTCATCCAGTCAGCACCTGCGGCTGCGGCAGCGGCAGCGGCAGCGGCAGCAAATGTCACATCATCAGGTGAAACATACTTGCCATCAGCGTTTTGCAACTGCATGAAGGTCATGTTGTTCTTTTTGACATATGCGTATTCGACGTAACCCAAGGAGCCTTTGACTCGGTTGACGTTCGCAGCCACACCTTCGTTACCCTTACCGCCAACTGAAGAAGCAGCCGGCCACTTCACAGCAGCACCCTTACCTGCTTGGTTTAGGAATCTTCCGCTAAAGCTCGTCAAGAGAACACTTGCAGGCTATCAACGACGTTTATCCTCCGGCTCAAGCTGTGGAACTTGTAATTAACCTTGGAATTTGTTCCCATTTCAGTTTGTACTCAATTTATAAGGTGATCTTGATTTTTATACATTGACAACTACTTACATAAGAATTTAGTCATCAATGAGGTTGAGGGATTTTTATGTTGAAACATGTCGTTTGCCCACATTGCACAAGCACCAACCGATTTCCTGAAGATAAGCTGGAGGCAGAACTTAATTGCGGGAAATGCCACGAATCACTATTCAAGCAACTCCCGACAGCCGTATCAGACGTTCAACTTGAGAATCACATAAGCAAAAACGAAATTCCTGTGGTGGTCGACTTTTGGGCTCCTTGGTGCGGACCTTGCAAGATGATGGCTCCTGAGTTCGAAAAAGCATGTGCAGTGATTGAACCCTATGCACGCTTTGTAAAAGTGGATACGGAGGCAAACCAGAGCGTTGGAATGCGTCACAACATTAGGAGCATTCCAACATTAGCTATCTTTAACAAAGGCAAAGAAATAGCCAGGCTCTCAGGAGCCAGATCTGCGTCAGACATAGCTCAGTGGGTACGTTCAAACTTAAAAAGCTAACAATACTTAGGCGACTCTCTGAACTAGTCGTACATGCATGGGGCGCACAAATGAAGCCCCGCTAGCGCTCAAATGCGGCTCAAACGCTTTTCGTACTCGCCGGATGATTTCTTCATCAATTTTGTGATCCACAAAATTCGGATAAAGCATGCGCGTTAAAAACTCATCGAAACTTGCGAAGTGAACAGCCTGAGCAAATCGTCGTTCTTCAATTTGCTCCCAATTTGTTTTCTTTTCTATTGCACGATTTAATGCAGCTTGAGCTGCAGGTCTCACAACGCCCTCATCGTTGTACAAGCGCACAATTTCATTCAATGCCCCCCCGTAAATTGGCTCTGAAACGTACAGAAAACCTCTAGGTCGAAGTACACGCGCAACTTCATTGAGACTTTGATCCATCAAATTTATTGGCACGTGATGCAAAGATTTCAGCATTAATGCCAAATCGAATGATTTGCTTCCAAATGGAATCGATTGAGCTCCAGCCGCTACAAATTCAAGACGCTCTTGCGGACGTGACAAGTTTTTGGCATGTTGGATTGCATCAACTTCAAGTCCGGCAACACGACATCCAAGATATCGATGTAGCAACCCTCTAGACAAACGTGCACTTCCGCATCCCAGCTCAATGATAGATTGATGAGAAAGTTCGACCATCTCAGCCAAAATATCCAACTCATCGCCAACAATTGGCAAATGATCGGGATCAGTACTACACATCGTCACTGACCAAAACTTTCTGGCATCTGAACAGCAACAACATCTCCTCTTGCAGTGGCAACATCACCAACATAAACCGTGGTTTCGACAATCACTTTTCGACCTTTGATCTCCTTCACTCTCCCACGAATAACTAACTCGCATTCCAGAGGCGTAGGTTTTAAAAAGTCAACATGCAAGGATCCAGTTACAAATCGAAAAGCAGGTAGTGAATCCATATCGCGACCTTCCTGACGATACATAGCTGCAGCGGCTGTACCCGTACTATGACAGTCAATCAATGATGCAATCAAGCCCCCATAAGCAAATCCGGGTACTGAGGTGTGATAGAAATCAGGCGTAAATCTTGTGACTGTCTCGTCACCATCCCATACAGTTTTAATTTGATGCCCATGTTCATTGAGATGGCCACAGCCATAGCAATGAGCAACATTTTGAGGGTAGTGATCTTGAAATGCATCCATGAAATATTCCAATGAAATTAATTATTTGTTGGGTGAAAACATTGGCCAGACTTGAGTCGCCCATTGACTCATGACGCCCTCGGCATATCGAACGTTTTGATTTGCTTCCTAAATCAGGAAATGGATAAATCCATAAGCAGCAAATGATATATAAATTACTACTGATGCGTGCAATGTGAAAAATTAGATCAAATTACTCCACGTACCTACGTTGTGTACTTTGTCAAATCCTTTTGCCTTGAGCATCATCTTTGCCATACCACTGCGCGATCCGCTGACACAACACAGTACCAAATCCCGATCTTTGGGTAGCTCAACCAAACGCGAGCCCAACTCAGGCAGAGGAATGTTGATGCTGCCTGGCGCATTAACCGAAGCGAACTCAGCTGCTGAGCGCACATCAATAAAGAGTGCACCACTTTGACGCAACTCTGGCAGCATGCGTATCACTTGTTTGGCGGACCACCACTTGTAGCCAAACCATAGGGCCAAGACCAGTACTGGCCAATATTGTTCAAAAAAGTTCATCTACTCTCATCCCCATAGGTGCTTGTCATTAATCAGAGCGATTCACATGAAAACTATCTAGGCCCTACACCAACAATACAAAAACTGTTGGCGCGTACCCATGGGGGTGTTGTGCTCGGATAACTCACTACCCATCATCTGAAAATCCTCGCCAAATTCATGGTGCAAACTTTGATCGTCGTACCGCACAACATCTAAACCGCTGCACTTTAAAGGACCGTCAGGTCCAAACGTCGCCATCAATACGTAGCCGCCGGGCTTGACAGAGCGTCTAACCAGCTCGACATACGAGCGCCTAGCAGCTGGCTCTGTCAAGAAATGAAATACCGCTCGGTCATGCCAGAGATCAAACTGTTTGGAACCAAAGTCATATTGAGTTATGTCGCCCACATGCCAACTGACATCTTGTGCTTGTGGTCCAAGACGCTGGCGTGTGAAGTCAATAGCCGTAGCCGAAATGTCCAACACAGACACATCTAAATACTGAAAATGCAGCAAATCATCGACTAAGGTGGACTCTCCCCCACCTATGTCGATGATGGATGCGGTGGAGTCGGGGCACAACTCTTGGATCAATCGAAGAGACTCGCTCAAGTGAGGTGCATACCAACTGACCGCATCAAACGTTTTATTGCGGTACACGTTTTCCCAATGATTAGATTTTTGCATGGTGCAACCCCTTCTTGAAAACTATCTTAGTCAATAATATTAGACATTACTTATTTAAAATCCGTGTTCACACGCATATTAAGCGGCCAACAGCGCCTAATCTTTCTGACAATCGTGATTGCGTTGCACGTAGTTGTCGCAATTGGCGCGAGCCAGCATTTGTTGATTTTCAGGCAAACAGCCAAAACACCCGATCAAGAGGTTGAGATCTTTTTCATCAAGGCCGAACTACTAAACATGATTGCGCCCGCGCCTGATTGGTCCATGTCGCATCAAGAGGCAGTCCCCGCTAAAACCCAAACTGAAAAAACACCTGCCACGATGGCTGCCCCTTTAGCGCCTTCCTCTGACGAATGGGCGTTTGCCGCTAAGTACACAAACAAGAATAGCAAAGGCTATCGCAACAGCTGGGGCCAACAAGTTCGAAGCATGATGGGCACAGCGGTGGAAGGGCCCGACCAAGGTGAGGTGCGTTTTCGCATCGAAATTTCACCCAACGGCACATTAACTCAGCTCGACACACTGTGGAGCACCTCGGCACTGGCTGAAAAGCTCGCGCGTCAAGCCATTGAGAACATGCCTACCTTGCCACCTACGCCCACAGGCAAGCCACTGATTTTTGAAAAAACGATTTCGTTTTCTCCCTTCGCATCCGACGATAAGCCCACTTACAAAGACGACTGCCTGCCAGATACTCCGACATTTAATAACCCGTTCGCTTGGGATGGAAAATCTGAACACGTAAGAACTTCACCTCCACCGGCAAAGCCCAAGCTTGACGCGCAGGCCATGGAAGAGTGCCTCAGACAACTTCCCAAAGACTCGATAGAAGCCGAGATGGCACGTGACCAACGCTTGATGGATCAATGGGGCAGCTCTAAAACAGGGAGATGAATTCACCTTTGCTAGGACGTAATCAATCCACAGAGCGCCCCTCACCTTTCACTTCAATGGTTTCGCCATCTCGAATTTGGTAAATACGCTTGAAAGTTGGGATGATCTTTTCATCATGCGTCACCACAATGATGGCCGTTTGCGACTGCTTTGCCATTTGATTCAAGATACGCATCACACCTAAGGCTCGCTCACTGTCTAAAGGTGCTGTGGGTTCATCAGCCAATATGACTGGGGGGCGATTAGCCAATGCGCGAGCAATCGATACGCGCTGTTGCTCGCCTCCTGAAAGCTGAGAAGGCTCAGCTTTTGCGCGGTGAGCAACATCAAGGGCCTTCAATAATTCCAACGCCCTCTCACGCGATTTAAGGTTACCCACACCAGCCAACATGGGTAACAGGGCCACGTTGTCAGTTACATCTAAAAACGGGATGAGATAAGGGGCTTGAAAAATAAAACCAATGCGATCACGTCGCAGTGTACGCAGGTCTGGAATCTTCCAACCATGGTCGTAAATCACATCACCACCTAAGGTCATTTTTCCAGCAGTGGGTTCAATGATGGCACCTAGGCATTTCAGCAAGGTGCTTTTGCCAGAACCCGATGGACCCACAAGGCCAACTACCTCACCGCCCGCCACGGTCATATTGACGTTTTTAAGCGCCTCAAAAGCCATGTCGCCTTGCCCATACACCTTGCGTAACCCTTCGATCATGATCCCGCCTGCACGTGGTGTTTGCGGAGTATTCGTCATCACGAAATCGCCTCACCAGGATCAACCGCAAGCGCGACGCGAATCGCCAAGGTGCTTGCTAATGCACAAATCAACAGAGTGACGATAAACCCAGTCACAGCATCGCCCGGCTCTAGCAATACAAACTTCGGAAAAACAGGAGCCCAAAATGTTGCAGCAATTTTTCCAACAATAAACCCAATAAAGCCAAGGCCCATCGCTTGCTGAAGAATCATCCATGCAATAGTGCCGTTGCGTGTGCCGATGAGTTTGAGTACAGCGATTTCTCGTATCTTTCCTAGCGTCATGGTGTAGATAATGAAAGCAACAATAGCTGCACTCACGATGGCCAAAATCACAAGAAACATGCCGATTTGCTTGGCCGAAGTGGCAATCAATTTAACGACCAAAATTTCTTCCATGCCCTTGCGCGTAAACGCTTCTAAGTGTTTCCAGCGGCGTACGGATTGCGCTACTTGTTCTGATTTGGAGGTGCCCTCAACCTGAACCAACACTGCATTCACGTTGTGGCTGCTGGTTTGCGTTGCCTGCACAGCTTCAAGAACACCAGGAACAGCGGGCCTGTTAATGGCGGGATTGTTAGCAGTTCTAACCCTATCATTCAAAATGGCATCGTTGTCTTTTAAAAATTGAGCGTCTTGTGCATCCTTGATGGCAATAAACACCATCGGATCTCCGCCTGAAGAAACCATACGCTGCGTCAACCCAACCACTGTGTATTCATGGCGTCGAATGCCAATGCGGTCGCCAATTGCAAAACCAGTTTTGACATCAGCAATTGCCTCGTAATGGCTGCGCGTCAAATATCGGCCAGCTATTAAGTGCGAAGGCTCACCAGGTTGACCAGACTCCATGCCAACTACCATGGCACGCGTGTCGTAGCCTCCATGGCTGATTTGCATCGTGAAATAAGTCACATTGGCTGCGCGCATCACACCGGGCATGCCCAACAAACTGCGAACTACATCATCTTTGATAGTCGATGGCTCTGCATAGGGACCTTGTGTGTCTTTTTGCACTACCCAAACATCAGCCCCACTGTTGCTGAGCAGTGCTTTCGCGTCGTCAACCATTCCGCGATAAACGCCCGCCATCGTCAACGTGACACCAATCAGTAACCCCAAGCCCATCCCAGTGAGCACAAACTTTTGCCAAGAATGAAGAATGTCGCGCCCAGCTAGGCTGATCATCGTAAGGCCTCAACCACACGCACGCGGCTGTTTTCAGTCAAGGCTTTTTGACTGTGCACCACCACTTGGTCACTGAGCTGCAAGCCGTCCAAAACAACTATGTCACCATCGAGGCTAGATGCACCGATACGTATTTTTGAAAAAACTGGCTTGCTATTGATCAAGCGCCACACCCCCATGGTGTCGCCTTGCCGTTGAATGCTTGCGTTGGAAATGAGCAACGCGTTCTCAATAGGTGCCAGCGCTAAGGTGACCTCAGCCACCTCGCCAACAGACACGTCTTTAGGAATTTGTGCAAACGAGACCAGAGCCACACGCTCTTCGGTAACGCTATCACTTAGCAACTCGACACGAACAACCTGCCCTTTGAAACTTTTCTGCGCCTGAGAACGAACCACAATATTGGCATCAAGCCCAGTTTGCAAACCAGCAGATCGCCCTTGATCCAAGCGAAGTTTGACCCATAGGCTCTGAGGGTCGATCAAACGAATCACAGGCTGCCCAGCAACCACCGTGGTGCCCGATTCCGCGTCACGCGTAGTCACAACGCCATCGGCGGGGGCGATCAATCGCACGTTGTTACGTTGCTGTTGTAAACCAGCGCGCTCAGCCTTCAAACGAATCACATCTTGTTTGATACCGCTCAAATTGGCGCTGGCAGCTTCGTAGGCGGCCTCAGCTGATATTTTTTCCTGTGTACGCAATTCAAGCGCACTTGGGCTGATGAAATTTTGTTTCGCAAGATCTTGATTGCGACTGAAATTCAGCTTAGCCAATTCGTAACGTGCATATGCATCGGTTTGCTGCGCTTGTGTCGCCATTTGCGTGCTGGCAGTGCGGGAAATCAATGCATCCTGCGCCGACAGTTTTTGGTCTAAATCAACCGAATCCATCTCAGCCAACAATTGACCGGCCTTCACGATATCACCCACATCAACGTGGACTTGGGCAACACGCCCCGCAACCGTGGGGCCAATCATCCAACTGCGTTTAGCCTCGACCGTGCCCACACCAAACAGGGCAGGCGTAAACCCACCCTGCTTGACAGCCTGCACGGTAACTGGTGTAGCAGCCAGCGGCCCAGCTCTAAAAAATACAAATGCAAGCAATCCAACAAAGGCCATGCTAGCCAAAGCGATGACAAAGCGTTGTTTCTTAATTTTTGAAAATTCCACTTAGTCACCTGTCTTTCTGAGTGATCGAAAATCAGGAAACACGGCCAATCGCACAACTGACAAATGACTTGGCATTAGCCAGCCCGGCATCCAACCCGCTGACACTGCCATGCTCTGGATAGCCCATCGACTTGAGCTTGGCAACCAGTGCCTCTCGTAAAGACGCGTCCGCTGTCACACTGATCAACTGCTGATCGCGTTCAATGACGATGTTGGACAAGCCTTCAATCGAAGTCAGCCCTTTGATGATGGACTTTTCACACCCACCGCACTTCATGTTTTCAACATGAACTTGAATTTGCATGTCTGACATAGCCGTTCCTTTTATTAACATCCGTTATGCAATTTCCATTGCTGCTCATGACCAATCTTTTTAGCGAATTCCGGCACTTTGCATCTCTCAGATTCAGCAGAGTCTTGTGGATCAGAAGTTGCGCCCAATTCCTGTACGACCTGCGGTGATGTGGGATGACCGTAGACCCAGCCTGCCACATTGAACACAACCATCAAAAACACAACCACCACTGCGCCCTGTATCCAAGTTCCGCCAGCGCCAGGGGCCGGTCTGTAACTGCACACGTTGCCTGGGCAAAGCTCGACTTTGTTCTTACTGAATAAGTCATACAGCTTGCAACCAATACAAATGCCAAACGAAGACTCAAAGAAAAGTAACAACAAACATGTGTCACACACCAGCATGTTGATAGGACCAATCACGCCTTTGATAACAATTAAGTAAAGCATCAACAATGCCAACATGAAGCCAATGGCCCATGCAAAACGTTTTTGAGGTGCGCCCACGTACTCAGGCTCTTGCTTGCGAACCATCCATTGCCCAAGAATCAGACTGGGTGAAAATTTCGGATTAACAAAAATTCGCACTGTGAAGTCGATTAAAAACGCAACGACAAAAACACGCGTGGGTTGGAAGTTACCCAGCAGCATCGCATTCATAAACGTGACCATCGCGAAGAAAAACAAAATACCTGCGGCGGCTCTTACTGCCCGTTCATTGAGCACAGCTACGCTATAACCTTGGACGTATTCGCCGAATTGAAATAGTGGTTTTGCCATTGAGTCCTCTGATTGTTTCGTGAGGGAGTATCGGATAATCATCATAAATCACATATGATTTAAATCATATGAATGAGAATCTAACTAAATTCAACTCTGCACTCAAAGCGTTACTACCGGAGAGCATTCACGCGCTTTGTAATACAACATCTTTCAAAAAAGGCACCCTTCTCTTTGAAACTGGAAAGAAACCGCACTGGATGTTTTTTGTAGTGTCCGGCGAAGTCACTTTGGAGCGACTAAGCCATCAGGGTGATCCTTTGGTTCTGCAAAGGACACGGCATGGATTTGTAAGTGAGGCAAGTCTGCAATCGTCTCAATATCACTGTGATGGTCGAGTTGTTGCAAATTCAGAGATCGTCCAAATACCACTAAAGTCACTTGCTGACGCTTTGAATAAAGATCCGAAATTCGCAGGTCGATGGATCAGCATGCTTAACTCAGAAGTTAAACGACTTCGACTGCACTGCGAACGACTCAGCATGAAATCTGTCAAAGATCGCGTTCTTCACCTCATCAACACAGAGGGAAAAAATGGCGAGTATCAAGTTAATACAGGACTTAAATCCTTAGCTGGAGAACTCGGCATCACGCATGAAGCGTTGTACCGAACACTTGCAACGTTAGAGCAAGCCAAGGTAATACGACGCGAAGAAGGTCTTTTGGCCTTAACAGCAAGTACGCATCCGCTCAAGTAGGAGACTCAAATGTTGTGGTTAGTCAACTATGCTCATGCACAGTTAAGGTTAAACGACTTCCCGCAAACCCGCATGAAACCTAGGTTCCGCTTGTGGACGCGTCCTTAAGAAAACAGAGAATAGAGAGAGAAAACGGCAAAAAAACTCCACTTAGTGAAGAAATGAAATTGCCGCGTCCTTAAGGTCACCCGTCGGAAGCCCGCAAATACAGGGCTTTGGAGCACAAGAAAAAGGGCTCGGAGATTTTCCGAGCCCTTGTGTATGGTGGTGTTTAGGTGACCAATACATCCATTCCTATTTCGGTTGCCACGCTGTTGAGCGTAAATAAGAGTGTTTGCGCGGCATGGACAGCTCCATCAATTTGCACTGAGATGGTGCTGTCCTGAATTAATGTCCCCTTTGCAGCGGCTGCCGTCGCTCGCAGCTGGAAGTCCAGTTCACGGTCTCGGCTCAAATGCGCTCATCGAGCCACCCTGACCGGCAGAAGGGCGAACGACGCGAAGGGGTCGTGCGGACATCCCCGTTCATGTGCTTGGGAAGCTCTCCGCCATGCTATTGAGCGACGCATGCATTTCGCCGGCGAATTTCTATATGTACGCTCTCGCGGCGAAGCGAGGCTGAGGCAAACTCCAGTCCAAGTCTGCTGATGCTTTCAGTGTCCGCACTACTAGGACACTCCGGACACGTCCTTCTGAAGCTTGTGCGTCGCACGGCCAATTACGCGGTTAAAAGCAATCATCACCTCGTCATCCGGTAGACCAACGACGCTTACACCAATCTCGGTCAGGAATGTGCGAACTGCCGGAACGGTCAGTGAATCGTAATTAGGAATGTATCTGTGGCTAGTCTTGTCAGTTCGCTTTGCTTCAAAGAATGCTTTCACCGCTCGCTTAGGGTTAGGTGGCACAGTGATCTTGAATCTGTCGAACAACTGGCGGACTGTGTTGTCGATCCGGTAGAGCACGGCAGGGTCGTTGATTTGCGAATAGTAGAAGACCCATCCAAAGCGCTCTCCCTTGTAGATGCATCCCGTTAGCTTCAGATTTAAATTCCACCGAAAGCGCGCACGAGCAGCATCGCGCTCAGACGTAGTCACAGCAGTTCTGAGCCGGTGCCGATACTCAACGAACGTCTCGACTAACGAACCTTCGAACGCAAGCACGTTGGTCGACTTAACCGTGATGCGAGCAGGCAGTACCGAGTACCCCAGATATGTGAATCCATCAACGGTCAAGCCAATATGGCTTTTTGACCCCGGCTCATTGATGGGATGTGGCAGCAGCTTGGACGCGCGCAAAATCCTAGATACTTCAATGCACAGCGGACTTGGATCAACGTCAGTGAGGATGATGATGTCATCCACATACCTGATGTACACAGGGGCTAGCGACCTAATTTGCGCGTCAACATCCAGCATGAAGATCTCAGCCAGTACGTTCGATATTGACAGGCCCTGGGCCACTCCCTTTGTTCTGGGTAGGGCGTTGCTCGCTGCGTTTTCGGCAACAGTTGGATTCCTGAGAGCGCTGGCAACGAGTTTACGAAACGCTGGTAATCGCACTCGCCGCCCAGCCCGAGTCAGGACAATGGAATGGTTAAGGGACGGATAGAAGTCGCGAAGATCGATCCGTATGAAGTGCGGGTATTTGCCCGAGTCAACTGCGACTTTCAACGCATCAATCTTCACCTGCGGAAGGTCCGGCCTCGCCTCTGGATAAACCTCAAACAGGTAATCGCAAAGAGCACGAAGCGTCACACGGTCGCGAATGGTTGGAATGGCGAGTTGCCTTGGAGCTTTATCCGCTCCCCGCGAAACTAACTTTTCTTTGTACTTTGTGTACTCGTACGTCCCTGCAAGCGCCTTCTTGGAAATCAGGTCGATCTCAGAGGACAGACGCGCTACAAAGTTGCTCGCATCAACTCGATCCAAGCCGACCGCACGGCTGTCGGATAGTCGCTTCGAGTATGTGTTTGCTATCCCGTTAGGGGAAAACTTTTCTCGAAATGCTCTGGCCGCACTCAGCTTTGCCATCCGAATGCGAGGCCGAGAGGAAGGAGATACACAACACCAAAACCCACTACACGAAGCGACAAATGCAGTCCGAACAGGAAGAAGTCTGCCACCGACGGCTTTCTCGACGTCAGACCAGAGCTGTTCAGAACGCGAAAATGGCGATCGTCATAGGGCGTGTGGTTTTCAGATTCTTGGAGCAGCTTCGCGTATCGTGGCGGCTTTTCAGTTGCGGGGACGGTTCCAGCCTTTAGCTCATCGAATAGAGTCTTTAACGCGAGATGATTGGCGCGCATCATAATCGCACGACCTTTGAAATCGCGGCTCGCAACGAGCATCGATATTGCAAGGAGGCCGACGGATAGGACGGCCATCAAGACGTCCGTATTTGGACCAAGGAATTTCTCATGCCTGATCGCAACAATAGAGCCGGCAGTGCTCAGGACCGCATACCAGACAAGCAAAACCTGCGAGTGAAGGTCATTATTGCGGAGACGCACTTCCGCTGCGATACGGGCCTTGTAGGTAAACCAGATGTCGTCAAATTGCTGCATGGCAAATGTGGAGGGACAAGTATTGAGAAGTAAGTAATTCGCCCTTATTCAGGACCAGGGACATCGTCCCAACAGGTTGCCCCGTTAGTCATTAGATTCGCCGTTTGCACAGCCTCGTGCCTGCCCCTCCGTTAACAATACTAACTCATCCTAATTGCGAGCACCAAACACGAAAGAAACAGCAAACTTGCACTGGGATTTGCACTAACCTCCTTTGGCCCCAAGAGCGTCCATATAGGATCCCGGTGGCGAACTGCGTGAGTCGTTCAACGGCAGAACCTGTGCCCCAAGCACATGAACGGGGATGTCCGTCCGGCCAATCGTGTCTTTCGCGCGCCTTTCGGCCAACGTCTGGTGTCGGCGACCGCCGTCATTCGCATGGCCGAAACTGACCGGCAGCACTCAGCCTATTTCGACTGTTCGCCAAGGGCTGCCTGCTGCGGTTATTGCCAGCTAGCAATTGGCCGTGCAGGCCTGTAACCGGTCAGGAACGGAACCTCATCCGACATCGTTGAAGCAGTCTTTGAATGCTCCTTCTCGGGGGATAGCCTATGGTGCACCTCTTCCTAGAGAACGATTCGTGAGCGTTAGCTGATGCAGAATTGCTCATGCCCATAGCTATCCTTCCCGCCATTGCTACCCGACTCGCAAAGATTGAGACCTCTCTAGAGTCGATCGATGCTTACGAGCTATCAATTCAACTGGATCAGCTCGTGGGATCTGCTGAGCTTAGCTTCAATGAACGGCTGGGCTGCCAAGCCGAAATTCTCGGGTTGAGGTTCGCCCCAGTTAGGGGCGATGATCGCGGCCCCTGGGACAGCTACTTCGGACCGGTCTTCTCCGGCCAGCGAGAAGACGGGGAGATCGTTCACGTCCCTGACGCCAAAGCCATCGGCTCCGAAATCATCGAATACTGGAAGAAGCGCTCTGAACAGACGTTCCACCCCGTCTTGAGAGCTCGATATGCGGACCTCGCATGGGAGATTGGCCAAATATGGAATAGGGAGCATCGCGCTAACGACAGGATTGATCTGCCGCGTGATCTTGCTCAGCGCTCAATCGATGCTCATCTAGAGACCATAGACAACGGGCTATCCCATAGCGAGCATCAAGCGTGGGAGTTCTTGGAGCGGGCTCTGGAACTGGCGCTCCACATCCACGACTCTAATCGTGTCGAGCGCGCCAAGTGCGCTGCCTTTGAGCAAGGTCGCAGACAGCGCGCAGCTGGCGAATCAGGCTATTGGTGGCGCCTCGACAATATGGTGTGGGCCCGAAAGGGCTTGGACCTAACGGCGGCCGAACGTGCGGAGATCATCTCCTGGCTCGACGAGGCGCTCGAGATTCACTCAGACATTTACAACGAGAGGCACTTCGACCCGCATCAAGCCCAGATGGCTGCGGACCGGCTGAGACGCTGGCATGACAAGCTGGGGCATCCGGAACGTGGCATCTCAGTGATCAAGAAAGCCGGGGCTGCCTTCGAGGCCATCGCTGCCAAGACGAACGCTCTCACAGCGACAGCATGGCTACAAGATTTGAGTGCCCGCTACCGTCATGCGGGGCTAATGGAAGATGCGGCCCGCGTAGATGCCGTGATCAAAGCTCGAAGTCAGGAGGTCGAGGCCTCGATGACACGGCACGAGGTCAAGGTTGAAGTTCCTCAAGAAAAGATGGATCAATGGCTAGACATCTTGCTCAAAGACTCCTTGGAGATATCGCTAGGCCGCATCGCGGTCCACATGATGACCAATGAAGGCAGGCTGCGACAAATGGTCGAGGACTCTGCTGCCAACGCTCCGCTACATGCACACATCCCGATGAGCATCATGGGTGAAAGTGGCTTCACTCGAGCAACGATCGGGTCGGTCAAGGACGACATGCCCGGCCGAATGCTAAACATGGCCGCCACCCTCATCGGCCATTCAGCTCCGTGGTTACACATTGCGCTGGATCAGACGAAGACGCGATGGGCGATGGATACGAACCGACTGCTTGCTTGGCTGAGTCAGAGCCCATTGTTCTCGCCGAGCTCAAACGGCTTGCTGAGGGAAGGTATTGACGCGTGGTTCGCCGAGGATCATGTGAAGTCCGTTCATCTGCTGGTCCCGCAGGCTGAGGCAGCGCTGCGCGAATGGCTGAGCACGCTGGGTGAGTCGCCGATGGAGGAAGATCGCCGCGCGGGCGGTTTCAAAGTGATTGGCATGGGGGATGTACTGCGCACCAAATCCTTTAAGGAACAGGTTCACCCAACTTTGACCCATCACCTCCGAGCCTTCTACGTTGACCCCAAGGGCCTCAACTTACGCAACCGTATTGCCCACGGGCTGGCTAGCCCAGAGATCCTAAATTGCGGCACTGCGAACTGGGTTATCCACTCACTAATAGCTATTCGCACATTTGCACACTTGAAAATGTAAAAGCACAATGGATTTCAAGTATGAATGTGAGCGTCGAGCGAACACTTCACGAACCAATAACTGTCCGAAAAGGATCGGCAACTGTCAGTCGCTTCTTCCATGGCTAAGTCTGCTCTCAGCCAATCGCGGTAAATCACCCTCAAACATGGGCGAATTTTGGCGTTCTGCCTCAACGGAAATTTGGAGCTGCAGAAGCTCTTTCACTCTCGCACCATTAATTTTTCGTGCAACAAGAAGCTCACTCACAACGTCTTGCATCCGCGAAAAATACAGATCAAAAATCGGAGCAACGAACTTTGTCGCATGACGCATGAACTCCTCATCTTCCTCTTTCGTTAAATCATTTTTCTGAGTGACTACGCGCCCAGCAAAATCAACACGATCACTCCAAGCGTTACTAAAAACGATTGCGCTGATTTTTTGCTTGTCACTCCAGTCGGCGTAACCGCCGTTCAATAAATAAAACTCTGCCGCAAATCCACCGCATGCCACACTGCGTTCCATGCCCGGCATGACATTGCAACAATGAGCGACTGCGAAACCACGTGCATCGCTCTCAAGAAATTCGATGCTCTCTACATCGCCGCCCAAATGCAAGCAAACGGTTGCGTGGCCGACCTCGTGCCAAGCCTTGAATTCATCGCTATTGACAGTAATCTTCATACGAATCGCGCCATCGCATTTAAGCGTGCTGCCCTCTTAAATAAAAATTTGCTCCAAACAATACGGAAAAATGTAGCTCGAAAACACAGAAATGTTGCAACGTGATTTCAGCTACACCATCTCGCATTTACTCTGCAGTGTTAACAGCTCCTCTGGCTCACGCACAAACACGCCAAATCACGCAGCACGAAAAAATTGAGCAAGAAGTTCTCTTCTGACGCAGTTGACGCTTCATAACACTCCTTCTATATATACGCGTACCTACGTACGCGTAAAGAACTAGTGTTATGAAGCGTCAGCTGTGTCAGAACTACGTTTTTTGAAACCCTTTGTTTCCGATTTCAGATTCAATTCATCAACTGGCTGTGATTCAGATGCTCACGTTTTGAATTCAATTGCGATCATCCAAAATTTTTGTTTGGCGGAAAACGAATCTGCGAATTTCGTTTTTTTTGATCAATCGATCCAGACCTCACTCGATCAACACGATTTCGAAAAATGGTCAGAAACGAATACTTAGTGCTTTCAATAACCGCCACTCTGACGGTTACGACGCTAGAGAACAGTAGTTCTCTACGCGTATATCTACGCGCATAAAAAGAAGTAATGTTATTAAACGTCGATTGCGTCAGACGACGCAATCGATCCTCCATCGGCGCTTGCTCAACGTTCAAAATTTCCTACTGAGTGTTCTAGCGTGATTTAACGTGCACCAACGGCGCTGTTAACACGACTGAGTAAATGCGCGGTTTTAGAGACTAAAACGCACTGCAACATTTTTGCGTTTTGCAGCTACATTTCTGTCCATGGTCGAACCAGTCACGTGAATCAACATCGCAAGCAATCCCCTCCTCCGCCACACATCCACGAACGCAATGCATCAACATCGAATCACATCATCGACATGCACAGGACACGAGCGGTTTCATAAATTCGCGGGTCCTTCCTGGCGATAAATCAATACGGGAGGCAAAGGCTCCCGATTTCGCTACCGATAGACTCGAATTCCGGGTACGCAGTACGCAGCGGGTACGCACCCATCACACATCCCGTCAAAGCGCATCACTCATTCGGTTGAATAACGCAACAACCTTTTGATTTTTCGGCGAAGAGTCAGATTCACGCCACTGGTCGAGACAAGTTACTCGACTTATCTGCCAACCAGAGC
>Ga0228703_1000025_pt1 | contig 200357 bp, 165 predicted proteins | sample McNCre217_Aug_MG_3_FD_178020 | JGI IMG/M metagenome (GOLD analysis project Ga0228703, IMG submission 178020) | Freshwater microbial communities from McNutts Creek, Athens, Georgia, United States - 29-17_Aug_MG | ecosystem: Environmental > Aquatic > Freshwater > Creek | place: USA: Georgia... | reverse complement strand
ACTGGTAATAGCAGAACACGATAATCAATCATTAAAGGCCGCTACATTGAACGCGGTCACCGCCGCCCTAGCTTGTGGCGGAGATGTCCATGTTTTAGTAGCAGGTCACCAAGCGGGTGCAGTTGCAACAGCGGCCGCTCAGGTAACGGGTGTAGCAAAAGTGATCCATGTGGACGCCGCTCACCTAGAGCATCAGTTGAGTGAGAACTTGGCAGAACAAGTATTAGCGCTAGCGGCGAACTATAGCCATATTTTGGCCCCTGCTACAGCGATTGGTAAGAACGTTTTACCGCGTGTGGCAGCTAAGCTAGATGTGGCTCAGGTATCTGATATCACCAAAGTGATCTCCGCGGACACGTTTGAGCGTCCTATTTATGCGGGTAATGCCATGGCAACAGTTCAGGCCACAGATGCTACGAAGGTGATTACGGTGCGTACAACGGGTTTTGATCCAGCGTCAGCGACGGGCGGGTCTGGTGCGGTTGAGAGCGTCACAGCGGTGGCCGATGGTGGTCAAACGAGCTTTGTGGGTAGGGAAGTGAGCAAGTCTGATCGTCCTGAGTTAACGGCGGCGAAGATCATTGTGTCTGGAGGTCGTGGATTAGGCTCTGGTGAGCAGTACCATGCGGTGATGGAGCCTTTGGCGGATAAGCTGGGAGCAGCCTTGGGTGCTTCACGTGCGGCGGTAGATGCTGGATTTGTGCCTAATGATTACCAGGTAGGTCAAACAGGGAAGATTGTGGCGCCACAGTTGTATGTGGCTGTGGGTATCTCTGGGGCGATCCAGCACTTAGCGGGTATGAAGGACTCGAAGGTGATTGTGGCGATTAACAAGGATCCTGAGGCACCGATATTTGGTGTGGCAGATTATGGTTTGGTGGCTGACTTGTTTACAGCCGTGCCAGAGTTGATTGCAGAATTAGGTTAATTAATTTCAATGTAGTTGATCACTCAAAGGAGTGTGCGATGAATAAAAGAAAATTTTTACAGGTGGGAGGCTTAGCCTCTTTGTCAGCGGTGACCCCCCTTAGTTGGTCAAAATCTTCATCGCACATGTCTTTTGCTGAATACCGAAAATATGATGCCATTGGCTTAGCTGATCTTATTAAACGCAAAGAAATTGCGCCGGATGCTGTTTTAGACATTGCTTTGCAAAGAGCTAAAGATGTTAATCCTAAGATTAATGCGATTACCTATTGGCATGAGGATTACGCTAGAAAACAATTAACAGAGAAGTTGGAAGGGCCATTTGCCGGCGTTCCCTTTTTATTAAAAGACCTTAACACCCATCTCACCGGGACCAAGAGTAGTAATGGCTCACGATTCTTTGCCGATCAAGTTTCAGTGATTGATAGCACGTTAGTTAAGCGTTATAAAAATGCGGGTTTAATATTTTTTGGTAAATCTGCTTCTCCAGAGTTTGGCGGCACGCCAACCACTGAATCTGTTTTGTGGGGTCCTACAAGAAATCCTTGGGATTTAGAGCGCAGCACTGGTGGATCATCGGGTGGTGCATCAGCAGCTGTTGCTGCGGGTGTTTTACCGGTTGCTCATGCCACCGATGGTGGCGGCTCAATTAGGATTCCTGCCGCATGTTGTGGATTGTTTGGCCTTAAACCTAGTCGAGCTAGAGTGCCATTGGGACCTAATGCCATTGAGGGGTGGATGGGTTTAAGCGCGCCGCATGTTGTTTCAAGAACCATTAGAGACTCTGCTGCTTTCTTGGATATTTCTCATGGACCTGAGTTTGGTTCGAGGGTTCAGCCACCGAATTATGTGGACTCTTATTTAAAAGATATTGCAAACCCTAAAAATTATAGAAAGCTAAGAATTGGTTGGATTGATAAAAACCCATTGGGTTTACCTGTTGATCCTGAAGTTGACTTAGCCATACAAAAAACAGCGAAATTATGTGAGTCACTCGGACATATTGTTGAGCCAGTTCGATTACCTATCGATTACCAAGGGTTTTTAGGAAGTTTTGGTTTTTTAACCGGTGCTGGCATGTTAAGTGTTGTGAAGGCGCGTGAGAAAGTTTTAGGGCGCTCTGTGACGGCTGATGACGTAGAGCCTTTGACTTTAAGAGCGATTGAAAAAGCTAAACAGGCAGGCTCAGTTGATTTGTATAACGCGCGCCAACAATTGGATTTAACGGGTCTTCAAATGGACCAGTTTATGGTGAAGTACGACCTCATTTTGTCACCGGTATTTGCAAGCTTGACGCCTAAGATTGGTGAGTTATCACTCAATCAACCTTTTGAGAGTTTTGTTAGAGGCGCCATGGCTTTTGCCGCTTACTCCAGTTTGTATAACGCTACCGGTCAGCCAGCGATGTCAGTACCTTTATTCTGGAGTCAGGCAGGATTACCTATTGGTTCCATGTTTGCAGGTCGCTATGGTGAGGAACATGTTTTATTGAGATTGGCACGTCAACTAGAGTTAGCTTTACCTTGGATGAATAAACACCCTAACATCTAAAAACTAACAAGTTGATCGAGCGCAAGCGTAATAAGCTAAAAGGGCTGAACAATAAAGCCCTGTGGGACAATGGCCATAGTTGTTAATTATCTCTTGATATGGAAGGTGGTTATATGTGGAATCTTGTTAAATCAGTGCTTGTAACATGCTTTTTATCGATGATCTGCCTGCAATCTATTGCTCAGGCTCAATCGTCTACTGCTTCAACAAACATGCGTGCCGATGCAGAGCAGCTATTGCTGAAAGCTGTCAAAAAAGTCACTAAAGAGGGTAAAAACTCATTCGCGGCAATTAACGATCCTAAAGGGGAATTTGTTAAAGGCGAACTCTATGTATTTGTTGTTGGTAAAGATGATGGATTGTTTTACGCACACGGTAATGCAGCTGGTTTAGTTGGTACAGATGCCAAGGTATTGCTGGACCCAGATAATCGCTTCATCATTCAAGAAATGTTGACCTTGGCAAAGCAAAAAGACAGCGGTCAAATTAGTTATGTTTGGAAAAACCCTACTAGCAATAAATTGCAAGCTAAGACAACTCGTTTCGAAGTTGTTGGCAAATATATTGTTGCTGTAGGTTTTTATAATTAAGTAATAGAGAGGAATAACTCATGGCACGTCTTGATGGCAAAGTTGCAATAGTGACCGGTGGAGCCGTAGGGGTTGGTCAGGCCACTGTTGAATTAATGGTCAAAGAGGGTGCCAGAGTTGTGATTGTTGATCTTCAAGAAGAAAAAGGTCGCGCACTTGCTGAGAAGCTAGGTAGCTCTGCGATGTTTATCAAGGCAGATGTAACGAGTGAGGCTGATTGGCAGTCTTTATACAGCCAGGCTCTGGATAAGTTTTCTCAAGTGAATATTTTGGTCAATAACGCTGGCATATTGATGAGGAACCCCATTGATCAGGAAAGTTTGGAAAATTTCCAAAAGATAATGACAGTGAATACCCAAAGTGTTTTCTTGGGTTGTAAGCAAGCTGTGAATGCCATGAAAACCACAGGTGGTGGTTCCATTATTAATCTCTCTTCCTTTGCTGCCATTGCTGGCATGAGTCAGTTTGCCGCTTACTGTGCTTCAAAAGGTGCAGTGGCTTCTTTAACCAGAAGTGTGGCGTCTTACTGTCGAACCATGAAGTACCGCATTCGGTGTAATTCTGTGCACCCTGATGGTGTATTAACGGATATGACAAGAGCAGCGATGCCTGCGGGCGTGGACGCTGCACAATTCACGATCGATATCGATCCTATGAATAGAATGCATCAACCTTTAGATATTGCTAATGGGATTTTGTATTTAGCAAGTGATGAGTCAAGGGGTGTTAACGGGATTGAGCTAAGAATTGATAGTGGTCAATTCATTATGGGTGACTAAACCAGTCACATAAACTTGCTTTAACAGCGATCGTTAAATTGTGAAGCTTTGTTAGCTACGCTTCATCCATAAATTTCAGCATGCCGTTCGTTCCTGCCGTGAAATCTTTGATGATGTGGGTGGGTAGTGCCTCATCTTTATGGGCTGCTTGGAATGTGAAACAAGTGCCCACTTGACCAGGTGCGACGATAGGAATTTGCGCATATTTCTTGGCCATGGTTTGCATGTCGTAACGCCCAGAGTTAGATACAAAAATACCCATTTGTAAGACAAATGCCGCTTCTAGAGCATCCCCTTCAAACGCCGATGCAGCCCATTTGCCAAAACCCATCATGTAGGGCTTTCCTGCCATGTCAGCCGGTTCAATAATGCTAGAAGTATCAATGAGCCAACGGTGCATCAACTGCCCATTTAAAGACACTTCAGCAGTTGTGCGTTTGTCTTTAAAGTCAGGAACCTGAGCATCATAAATGCGTGTGGATTCATCTCGGAGAGCATGACTGATGGCTAGCCCTAGTATGTCGTGAAGGTGCGTGCACTGCCACTTAGGATCCTCATAAGTTCTATATTGTGCTCTTTCATTCGTTAAAGAATGACCGATAAATTTTTTCAGTTGCGCGCTTGATTCAGGGCATTTTTTCATGGGATGTCTGAACCATTGAGCCTCTACATCCTTGATTGTTTGACCATCGTGAGACAGGATCAACTTGCAAGCATGTACGGTGTCTTCTAATCCTGCAATAACTAAACCATCACGATTTTCAAGTTTAATTTTTCTTCTAAATATGGCATTGCCATATTGTGGGTTGTAAATACTTGGTGGGTAGACATCATTCATCAATTATTCATTCATTAAAGTGTATCAACGAGGCTCTCGCGGCATGTTTAAGCTTCTCTCTGCCATGATATTGAATTGAATTTCATTGCTACCAGCATAAATGGTGTCAGCTTTACTGCTCAACCATAGTTGCTCTAAATTTTTTGCGGCTTGATGAGGTGATTCAGTAGTGCCTAAATCCAAACCAATCATATTAATCGCTAATTTACCCAACTCTCTATGCCAGTTAGACCATAAATATTTTGAAATGCTCAGCGACCGTTCACTTGAGTGAGGGTCTGAGACTCTGAGGGCATGGCTTCTCAAAGTTTCTAGGCCTAAAGCCAAATGGGCGAGTTGTTGTCTAAAGATCGGATCTTCGGCACTACCATTTTCCTTGGCAAGATCAATGAGTTGCTCAAGTTCGCGCTTAAATTGAGCTTGTTGGCCTAGGGTCGAGACGCCTCGTTCATAGGCCAATAAGGCCATGGCCACTTTCCAGCCATCTCCGATTGCGCCTAGGTGTAGGCTACCTTCAGTGCGGGCATTATCAAAAAACACTTCATTGAATTCAGAGCCACCAGTAATTTGTCGGATGGGTCTAATCTCAATACCGGGTTGTTGGAGTGGTACCAATAAAAGAGTCAGACCTTTATGGCGCTCTGACTGTGCATCGGTTCTTGCTAATACAAAAATCCAATCCGATTCATGTGCCCAAGAGGTCCATATTTTTTGGCCATTAATGACCCAATCACCTGTTGCAGCATCTTGCTCTGCTTTCGTTCTTAGCGCAGCTAAATCAGAGCCTGCCCCAGGCTCTGAATAGCCTTGAGCCCAATAAGTTGTGCCAGCCAGAATGCCGGGTATAAATCGTTGTTGTTGTTCAGGTGTGCCGTAATCGACGAGGGTGGGGCCTAATAAGTGTTCGCCAATATGACCGATTCTGCCAGGCCCGCCACAGCGCACATATTCCTCATGAAAAATAATCTCATGAGATAGCGGTAGCTCTCGACCGCCAAGCGCTTTACTCCAACCTAGACCAATCCATCCACCGGAGGCAAGCTCTTGTTCCCATTCTTTTGCTAGGCTGGCATCAAATCCCGGTGAGCCTAAACCAGAAGCATTTTTTAGGGGCGCATATTTCCCGCAAAGATGGTTAGCCATCCATGCTCTAACTTCTTCACGAAATAATTTTTCTGCTGATGTTTCTTCTAAATTCAAGATCATTTCTCCTGATCTAGTAAAAGGGTGGCTACTTGTTCTTGCCACCAACTGATCGTTTGTAGTCGCTGGCTATTATGTTGAGCTCTCTTTAAAAGTCGGTGTAAATCAAACTCCCACGTAAAGCCCATGCCGCCGTGGAGTTGAATCGATTCTTCCGTGCAAAATAAGGCTGCTTTGGTCGCTTCAACAAAAGCTTGTGCAGCATAAAAAACCAGCGTATTGATGCTTGGATGGGTATCAGCCATACAAGCAGCACCATAAACGGCTGATCTCGAACTTTCAACATGAACCAACATCTCAGCGCAACGATGTTTTACAGCTTGGAAGTGTGCAATGGTTTTGCCAAACTGTGCGCGCTCATTGGCATAGTTTAATGTTAAATTGAATGCTTTTTGAGCAACACCAACTTGTTCAGCGGCTAGGCCGATTGTGGCTAAGCAAAGACTTTTTAATAAATAATCTTTATCTTTGCTTTGAGCCAAACACGCTGATTCAGGGAGCGCTACATTCTTAGCTAAGAGCGTTCCGCTACGTTGTGTTAAATCGATCGGTAGGTGCTGTTCGATGGTGCAGCCTGGCGTCTGAAGATCCACCAAAAATAAAAAATATTCTCCAGATTCATTTTTTGCCGGTAGCAATACTTTGTGGGCAAATGGTAGGGATCCAATATGCGACCAAGTGCCATTCAGTACCCAGCCATCACTCACTCTGGTTACTTTGCCAGGGTTTTTGATACTTGAGCTGTGAAAAGCCGCACTCACAATTAACTGCTCTTGAGCGAGTGCCGCTAATGTTGTGGTTGCATGATTCGCTTCAGAGCTATTAGCTATATTCAATAGGGTATTGGTTGATAGCACAGCGCTATCAAAAAACGGGGTACAGCTCAGGTATTCACCGAGTTTTTCTTGAAGCAGCGTTATTTCAATTTGCCCTAAACCAAGACCATCGATGGACTCTGGTAATAAGAGTTGGCACCAGCCTAATTCATGAATCTGACCCCAGGCATCTCGATCGAAGCCATCTCCCTCTTCGCTGGCTTTGCGAACGGCAACCATGTTGCTCGTTTCTTCCAGAAAGCTAATGGCACTCTCAATAATTAATGATTGTTCGCTGGAGGGGGTGAGATTCATGGATGGAATAAGTAGGTCAAAATACAGTTTTAAATCGTTATAAAACGGCCAATGTATTCTTACAAAAGCCCACCATCACATCTTATCCGCAATGCCTATATAAACATCGTCTAGTTAGACTATTTAGGGCATTTTGCTGATTTTCTAGCACGATTGAGGCGTAGGAAAGGCCTAGATTAATTAGAATAAGAGGCGGATTTAAGTTAAAAAACAGGGATGCCCAAATATGTCAATTTATGGGATATTTGTTTGCTGCTTAACTAATATGATTTAGTATTACAGGGCTTAATTTCATTTAGATGAATGAATTCCAATTTATGTACATATAAGCCCATCGATTGTAAAAATGTTAAGTCTTTTTGAATTGATTTAACTTAATAATAAAAATGTAGTTAATGCAGAGTTTAAAAATATTTTCAAATAAAAAAATAATCAAAGCTATAAGGTCGACCTTTATTTTGTATACGGTCAAGGCCAATGTTTTTTTTGAAAATAGAATTCAGTTAAGAGCTGTAGCTCACTCTCATCGTTTTAAAGAGTTCATCAACCATTTACCGGAAAAAATAAGTCGTATTTTTTCCGGTATTGAGTGCCCCAAAGCTTTAAGATTTTTGCTGCCCACTCTTCATCGAGGCGTGGACGGGGCCCATGTTTTGGGGAAGTACCTCTCACTCAAACTAGAACCTGCTGTTGATTTATCTCAGCGATTCATCGCAAAACTTCAATATTGGATCATTAATCCTGCAAAACTCAGGGCTAATGGTGGTGTTGCGATTTTTTCTTACGACAGTTTCAGCGCTAGGAAAACATTTGGATTCGTTGCTTTAGCGCATGCATTGATTTTTTTAATTATCTTTAGTCTCACTTCAATCCAAGACAAGAGAAAGCCGGAAATTACCATTGAGCTTGGAGATTCTCCGAGTGCCTCTAATGGACCATCTTCATCAGGCTCTGAGCAGGCAGTGCCGAGTCCTGTGAAAAATGCTTCTAAAGCCCCATCGCCATCAGAAGATGTTAATTCAGAGTTGGTCAAGGCGCAGGAGTTAAAGCGATTAGAAAAGAAGTTAGAGAAACAAAAAGAACTTGAATTAGAGCGCGAGAAAAGAAAAGAAGCTGAGCGTGAAAAGCAAAAACAAAAAGAAAAAGAGCGGGAGCTTAATTTAGAGCGAGTTAAAGAACTTGAGAGAGATCGTCAAAGAGCTCGAGAGTTAGAGCAGGAAAAGAAAAGAGAGTTGGAGCGAGAGCGTCAGCGCGTGAAAGAATTAGAGCAAGAAAAGAAAAAAGAACAAGATAGAGCTAAAGAGCAAGAACGCCAACAAAAAATACGAGAGCGTCAGCAAGAAAAGCTGAAGGAAAAATTGCCAGAACCTAAGAAATTAGAAAAAGATGGCACATTGCCACCACCGCCAGCCCCGGCATCTCCACCAGCATCACCACCAGCGGCCCCTTCAGCACCTGCATCAAGTGCGCCGCCGCCATCATCATCTACTTCGGGTGGGGCAACTTCACCATCTTCCGCATCGGGCTCTCCCGCTACCGGAGGTGGTTCACCACCACCAGGATCTGGTAATTCAATGAGTGCTAGTGTTTCAAATGGACCTGCATCTGCGCCAACACTGGATTCGGATGCAAAGCCTGTCTATCAAAACAACCCCAAACCACCGTATCCTTTATTGGCTTTTAAGATGAAAATTCAGGGGAAAGTCATTCTAGTTGTCGATGTCGCTGAGAGCGGATCTGTTAATAAAGTGTCTGTGGCTGAATCAAGTGGCAATGAATCTTTAGATTTATCCGCGCTTGAGGCTGTTAAGAATTGGAAATTTACTCCGGCAAGAAAAAATGGCGTGATTGTTGGTCAGGTAGTGAGAGTGCCAATCACATTTAGTTTGAAAAATCGTTAATCAGAAAGTTATTTATGGATACCTTAATTGTTAATTTCGTTTTCTTCTTATTAATACTCGTATCAATTGCGACTTGGTCGATTGCTTTTATGAAATATAAGCAAATGAAACAAGTTGCATTGATCTCTGAGGAATTTAATAAGGAGTTTTGGAATGCTAAAAATTGGAAAGACGGCGAAAAAATTGCCTACGATAGTCAGTCCGATTTGGCTTTAATCGCGCAAGAGGGTTTTAGTGTTTTTAATGAATATAGTAAAAATACTGGAGCGCTTAAGTATGCAGGTGATATTCGTGATGCTTTAGAGCCGCCTTTACATCAAGAGACACAGAAAATTTTGCGTCGCCACGAGCGCGGCTTAGCTGAATTAGCTTCGATTGGATCAACGGCGCCGTTCATTGGTTTGTTTGGCACGGTTTGGGGCATTATGAATGCGATGAGAACTATTAGTGAGAGTGGCCAAGCAACCATTGATGTGGTGGCGGGCCCTGTAGGTGAGGCCTTGATTGCTACAGCGATTGGTATCGCGGCTGCTTTACCTGCCGTTATTTTCTATAACTACTTCGTGCGTAAGATGAAAATTTGGACAACGGAGTTGGATACCTTTAATGAGTCGTTCATTCGTTTAGCTAGTCGTCAAGTCAAGCCTAAGAAAACTGCAGGTGATGAAAATGCAAAATAGAAGTGGCTCTGATAATCCCTTATTTGCTGATTTGAACGTCACGCCCTTAGTGGACGTGATGTTGGTGTTATTAGTTATTTTTATTTTGGTGGCTCCCATGGTGATCCCCCAATCGATGCGGGTTAATTTGCCTAAAACGGCCATGGTGGCTCAGAAGAATGACACTAAAAGTGCACAGCTCGTTGTTGAATCTGATGGGTCGCTGATCTACCAAGATCAGTCTATTACTGATCAGGCGCTGATTGCTGAGTTTAAGAAGCAATCAGCGAATAAAAATTTTCAATTGCAGCTTCAGGCTGATAAGCGAGTTGAATATGGGCGTATTGCAGAAATTATGGCTTTAGCCCAATCTAATGGCGTCACGAAATTATCTTTTGTCACTTTATCTAATTCAAAAAAATAATCGATAGTTGTTAAGGCTGCTAGGCAGCTAGAAAGCTAGGCAGCTAGAAAGCTAGGCAGGTAGGCAAGTGACAAAGATTATTTTTCGTTACGCGCTTGTATTCTCTTTTGACGTAAAGATTCGATATATTCTTGGCGCAACCTTTGTGTAACAGCGGGTTTTAGGCGCTCCTTTGTTTCAGCAAAATTGCCCGGCTTACCTTCGCGACGTTCAAAAACTTTAATGATGTGCCAGTTCTTCCCAATCTGAACCGGGGTTTTAATAATTTGTTGCTGATTGTTGGTTGGGAGAGTCGCCTTGACTGCTGGGGTTAATTGAACAATATTGACCCAGCCCAAATCGCCACCACGGCTTGCTGATGGATCCATGGAGTTCTCTTTGGCTAATTGTGCAAAGCTGATAGTTTTCGCTTTTTGAATGAGTTCTTTAGCTAGTTTTTCATCGCTCACCACAATGTTTGCAAGGTGGTATTCAATGATCACGCCGTTGGGGCTTAATTCTTTTATTTGGTGATCGTATTCAGCCTTTAGCATAGCCTCAGTAATTGGGTGAGTCTTTAGGTACTCTTGAAGCAATAAATCAATATAGACATTTTCTTGAGTTTCTTGAACTAATACTTTGATGCCTTTATCTTTTGTAAGGCCAGCACTTTTCGCTTGTTCCATGAGCAGTGCACGGTTGTATAGTTCGTCACGAATTGCTAAACGTAACTCTAGGCTATCTTCTTGACCATTTTGGACCGCAGAGCGCACACGATATTCAAAGACCTCTTTATCTAAAATCATGCCATGCAGTAATAAATCAATCGCCGGCGCTGGGGAGACTTGGTTAGTTGCTGCTTCAGTCTTGGGATTGGCATCAACTGTTTGAGCAAAGACCAATGGTTGAAATAAGAACAGGCTGGCAATGAGTAAAAACAATTTCATAAAAAGATTTGATCCGATATCAATATATTTGTGATTTATAAGAGCTATTTTATATAAATTTCATAAAAATCAATGCGATAAAATGTTAATATTGTTAAGTTAAGACTTAATGAGAGGTTAGCGATGGCTGGCATAAATACATTAACGGTACTTTACTTAACCGGATTAGCTGGTTTAGGGCAAGCTTTCATTCATTTTGGGTTATCAGGTCGACAACTATTTCATGAGCAACGTGTCTGGTTGGCTCATCAAGTTCTACTGGGATTAACCTTTCTTACATTGGCATCTGGGTTGGCGGGCGAATCTCCCGACTTTTATGTGCTTTCAGCACTTTTATTCCTCGCAGCCTATTTGGCCCGATTTATCGCGATAGCATCATTTCTTGGCGCTAGTTTTACAAAACGTTCATTAATTTTAAGTGGTGGCATCATCATTTTTGTAGGTATTCTATTTGCCTGGTGCCATTCTTTAGGTGCTCCATTAGGTAGTTTAGAAACCATTGTGTTGTTACCTTTGGGCGTTGCGTCTGGATTAACTGCCAAATATTTATGGGATCGACGCCAAGTTCTTCCATCTAGACCAATGCTCTTAATTGGATATCTCTTGTGGATAGAGTGTGCAGTGTATGGTGTTTTAGCGATCGGCGCATTGGCGGGCATTGGACAAGATTATGTTCACCCTGAATCATTTGTTTCAACAACTGTGGCTTTAATTGCTTTTGTTATTCAATTAGTATTGCCTGTGTTGTGGGTGATCAATGTTTCGATTGAAAAGCCAGAAACATTTGTGGGTTCATTCAAACAGCATACTGCTGGCCGCGGAACAAACTATGCCAAGGTTAAAGGTTCTTCAGCTAATCCATCCTCAAACAATAAAACACCAACGCCTCGAAAGAAAGAAGCCAGATTAGCCAATGCGAATAACGGTTTAGAGAATGAATCACAAGACTCTCATTTAACAGCTAAGGAATTAGAAGTTTTGCGTTTAGTGGCTGCGGGCAAAAAAAATAAAGAGATTGCTGATGTGTTGCAGATTTCAGAGGCCAGCGTGAAAGTTCACAAGTCACGCATGACCAGTAAATTAGGGGTGAAAACTTTACCTGAGTTGATCAATGCATTGCAGCAGCTTGAGACTGTATCTTCAAGTGAGCCTGTAGCTATAACTGTTGCAGCTACCACTGCAACAAATGGTGAAGCTGGTATTCCTAGTTCTACAGAATCACAGAATTAATAGTAAGGATGAATCACGTTATGAAGTGGACCATGTTTAGTAGAAACTTGATGGCTTTATGCTTGTGCTTGAGTGTTTCAGGGGTATGGGCGGTGGATCCAGCACCTAATCGAGCAGCGCAACCGAATGACCCAACGGCAGGATCTATTCAAAGAGGTATTGAGCGAGAGTTACCTCAGCCTGCTTTACCAACACCGGGACCAGAGAAGCGTTCACAAGAATTAGCTGCGCCTGCTGCTTCTGATGTGACCGTGCATGTAAAGCAATTCCGTCTTGAGGGCGTTACTTTATTGCCTGAGTCTGAACTCTTGGCAGTTGTGGCGCCATGGCTAAATCAAACGCTGAATCTAGCAGAATTAACTAAAGCTGCCGATGCGATTTCTCAGTACTACCAATCTAAAGGCTTGTTAGCTCAAGCATTCATCCCTCCACAAAAAATTGAAGCTGATGGCATCGTATTAATTAAAGTTCTTGAAGCTAAATTAGGGGCAGTTCGTGTAGAAAAAGAGGGTGAAACACGCTTTGATGAATCGATGGTGGCGAAGTACATCACTTACCGCAATCCAATTGGTGAGTTTGTAAGAACCAATACCATTGAAGAAGCTATTTATATTATTAATGAGATGCCAGGGATGGCGGTAAATACTGAGTTATCGCCAGGTGAGAACGATGGTGAAATTACTCTGAATGTAAAAGCCGCTGACACAGCTTTGGTTACAGGCAGCTTGACTGCTAGCAATTACGGTAGCGCATCAACCGGCCAGGAGCAGGGGATGGCCAATCTGGCTTTGAATAACCCTTTAGGTCTTGGTGATCAATTAAGTTTTAATGGTTTTAAAACAAAAGGCACTAATTATTATCAAGCTAGTTATAGTGCGCCCGTTCATGAAAGTGGCTTGCGTCTAGGTATTTCTGTGAGTGATATGAAATACCATACCGTTAATGAATTCACTGGCAGTTTAGGATCTTCAAAAACAAGTGGTGTGAATTTGTCTTACCCTTTACTGCGTAGCCAAACTACGAATGCCAATTTGACATTAGCCTACGATCATAAAAGTTATGTCAATAGCTTAACTTCAGGAGTCACCAATAGTGACTACAAAGTAGATGTTTGGGTATTGGGGGTTTCTGGAAATAACTATGACGCCTGGATGGGGGGTGGTATTTCTACAGGTTCTTTAAGTGTCACTAAGGGTAAGTGGACAAATCCTCTATGGGATTCAACGGCGACCAATAACTATGGTCAATATACGGACCCTAATTACAGCAAATTTAACTTTTCATTTAGCCGTAATCAGCAGCTAATTTCTGATCAAACCATTTTGATCGGTTCATTATCTGGTCAATTTGCAGCTAGTAACTTAGATACGGTTGAGCGTTTTTTCTTGGGTGGGCCTAATGGCGTTAGAGCTTATCCTTCCTCTCAAGGTTCGGGCGATCATGGTGCTATGTTGAATCTAGAGGTTCAACAACAGTTACCTGAAGGTGTGATAGGTTACGCCTTTTATGACAAAGGTTGGGTTCAGCAGTATAAGTCTGATAGTGTTTACCAACAGGTCAATGCTCATTACTTTAAAGCAGCTAATAGTTATAGCTTAGCAGGTTACGGTTTAGGTGCTAAGTATACTTATAGTGGATTTATTATTAATGGTTTCTATGCTGTTCCAATTGGTAAAAACCCACTTTACCGGTATAACGGTACAGATTACGTTCAACAGAACAGTGATGGACGGAATGGCAATTATTTCTGGTTACAGGGTATCTATAAATTCTAAAAATTAACCATATTTAAAAGATAGTTAACTTTTTAAAATAAAGCCCCTCCTAGTGAGGGGTTTTATTTTGGTTAAGATTTATAAAAAAGTTAATCTTAACCTTTTTTGTGGGCTTAGTGATGGGGTCCGATTGCCTTAGCTGATGAGCTGATGAGCAAGAGCTTGAAACCTCAGTTTTAACAAAGTATTTACTTCCGGGATTTTTTAGCTCTCTTTTGGTGCATGCAAAAATCGCTAGGCGCTTTATTTCTTGTGGCGTTGAGGGTTTTCTTTTATCATTCCTTTCCCCCATTTTTTTCAGTTTGGGGGCAATTGAACAACGATGAAACAACACCACTTTTTTGCACATCGCATAGCAAGAAAAAATTGGCTTTTTAGCCAAGGGTTTTGTGTTGTTAAAAATTTCTTATCATTAACTGGAAAGCCTTATTTTAAAAGCTTTTCAGAGCACTCAGCGCTTGTGTCGAATCATCAAATTGCGGTGTGCGCTTTATGGCTTAGTGCCTTATGGCTAAGCCCTGTGAGCGCACAAAATATAGCGCCAACCGTCTTACCCACAGGTGGTCAGGTTGTCTCAGGTAATGCCAATATTACGAAAAACGGTAATACTCTGAATGTGGTTCAGTCTTCTTCGCGAGCTGTTGTCAACTGGAGCTCTTATAACGTGGGCTCTCAGGCTAAGGTCATATACCAACAGCCTGATGCCAATTCAGTGACATTGAACCGTGTGACGGGGGTTTCAGCCTCACAGATTGAAGGTGCCGTACAGGCAAATGGCACGGTTATTTTTGCTAATACCAATGGTGTGACCTTTGGCAAAACCGCGCAGGTAGATGCTGGTGCAGTTGTTGCGACCACCATGAATCAAACCAATGAAGAATTCATGAGTGGTAAGACAACTTATCGCGCTGATGGCGGTGTGAATGCTCAAGGCAAAGTTATTAATCGTGGTCAGATCAAAGCCAATGAATACGTGGCTTTGATGGCACCTGAAGTGCGTAATGAAGGTGTGATTATTGCGCAAGGGGGTACCAGTAATGGAGCTGTGGCTTTGGTTAGTGGCAGTGCTGTTACCTTGAATTTCAATGGCAATCAATTCGTGAGTGTGAGAGTAGATGCCTCAGTCTACAAATCCCTCATCGCCAATCGCCGCTTGATTGAGGCGGCAGGTGGCACAGTCATTATTGCGGCTAATTCAGCAGCGCAGTTGATGGCTTCAGTGATTAAAAATTCAGGTCGCATTTCTACAACATCGATGGTTAGCAATGGCGGCCGTATTGAAATCGTTGCAGGTACTGTAAAAAATTCAGGCGTCTTGGAAGCCAATGCTAATGCGGCTTCTGGGGATGCAGGTCGTGTTACTGTTAATGGTGATGTGATTAAGTTAACGTCGAAAAGTGTCATCCAAGCTAATGCCAATGGTATTGGTAATGGTGGCAAGATTGTTGTCATGTCTAATCAAGCCACCACCGCTGCTGGTAGCCTGAGCGCTCAGGGTGGTGCGAGCTTAGGTAATGGTGGCTTTATTGAGACAAGTTCTCACGGCAAGTTGACTATTTCACCGAACGTGAAGGTAAATTCGAGCGCAACTGCTGGCAAGGCAGGTACTTGGTTATTGGATCCTTATGACCTAACCATTGATGCAATTTCAGCAGCGATTATTTCAGCAGCGTTGCAAAATAACAACGTCACAGTGCAGGTGGTGGGTAATGTCTGCTCTGGTGGAACTTGCACCCAAAATGGGTCTGGTAACTTAACAATTGCTTCTGGAGTTGAAATTCTAAAATCTGGGGCAACGGCCACGACATTAAGTTTATTTGCCGATGGCGCTTTCTTGAACTATGGTTCGATTAATTCTGCACCAGGATCCTTATTGAATGTTTTAGTTAATTCTGCTGCTGTAACTTTAGCTGCTGGAAGTAACATTAGCGCAAATCAGGTAACAGTCACGGCTCAGGGGCCAGTTAATATTTTTGGCACAATAACTGGAGTTGGGTCTAATCCACTGGTTAATATTTTGGCGGGCGTATTTAACCTCTATGGAGCTATCGCTGTTAACTCAAATTCAAGTAATGGCGGTAAGGTTAACGTTACTGCAAGCAGAGTTACATTAAGCTCTGGTTCACGTATTGAGGCTAATGGTTTAACCGATGGTGGTGAGATTACAGTAAAAGCTAATCTAACCGGCGAAGTTAATTCTCAGGGTTACGTTCAGGCCAATGGTGGCAGTGGGCGTGGAGGTACGATTACCTTCACCGATACCCAATCTATACTTATCCAAAATGCAACTCTGCAAGCCGACGGTAATGATGGTGGTCAAATCACCTTATCTAGTTACTCAGGCGATATCAATTTACAAAGTAGCTTAATTCAGACGAACGGCTCAACCGGTCGTGGCGGCAGCATTTCAATTTCAGGCGCTAACTCAACAACCTTTATTGCAACAACTATAAATGCGCAAGGTTGGAGTCAAGGCGGAACTATTCTCATAGGCAATGATGCAAAGAATGGCACATTGCCTTTTTCTTTAGCATTAACTTTAGATGCGCAAACCAGCATTAATGCAAATCAAACCAATCTAAGTAACACCACGAGTGGTGGCTTTATTGAAACTTCTGGCCACACGTTAAATCTTCTAGCAGCCATCAACGCCGGTCGAGGTGGTATGTGGCTACTTGATCCTTATGATATTGTTATTGGTAATAGCGCTTCAGGTACTGCCTATTCGGCATCCTACTCACCAAGTCAAGCTAGCTATATCAAAGCAAGCGACATCGTTGCCTCACTTAACGCTAACACAAGCGTTTCAATTACAACAGGCTCTTCTTCTGCGAATGCGATCGCAGTTTTTTCAGCTATCACAGCAACTTCAGGATCAGCTTCTTTAACGCTAACGGGTGGTGGCATTGTTCTATCGGCCAGCATTACAACATTTGGTTCACAAACATATAACGGCAACGTGTATGTTGCGGCACCTAACATTTCGCTAATTTCTAATAATGGTGACGTCACTGTTAATGGACCTATTCAAAATTTAAGCAATGAAATTACCGTCAGTACTAACGGAAACTACTCAGCATCTTTAAGAAGCAGCGGCACAGCAGCACCTATTTTTACAACTAGCGGAACTTTAGGGTCAGGTGCCAGTATCCTTTTGGGCGATATCACCCTAACTTGGAATGGCTCTGCCTTTACTTTCAGTACACCTAATGCTCAAACATTGAACTACCTTGTAGTTGGTGGTGGTGGTGGCGGCGGTGTGACAGCCTGTAATTGCTCTAACGGCGGTGGCGGTGGCGGTGGCGGCGGTGTGGTTTCCGCTAGCCAGAGTTTCAGTGCCAACACTACTTACACTGTAACTATCGGTGGTGGCGGTGGGTCTAATGGTTCGGGTGGCCAATCCCAATTGAGTGGTACGGGTATCACTACAGTGACTGCGGCGGGTGGTGGTGCCGGTGGCACCGGTAATAACAACTTGGATACCGGTGGTGCTGGTGGTATCGCTGGGACTGGCGGTGCAAATGGCGGTGCTGGTGGCTGGAACTCTGTGGGCCGCTCAGGCGGCACTGGTCCTGCTTTTTATTGGAATGGCAATAACTACGGTAGCGGTGGTGGTGGTGGTTCAGGTTATGGGGCTGCAACAGGTGTAGGTTCTACTGGAGGTGGAACTGGCGGTAATGGGGCTGGTAATGGAGCATCCGCACCAGCTGGGAATTATGGCGTTTCTGCAGCTGGTGGCAATGCTTGGTATTACGGCTCAGGCGGTGGTGGTGCTTATGGCCCATCAACTGGCGGCTCTGGTTATGCAGGGGTTGCGATTCTTGTTAATGACTCAGTGGCAAAACCTCTGACTATTAATGCAGGTTCAGGCAAGGTTACAGTAACTGATGCAATTAGTGGTATTTCAAGCCTTGCCATTACTTCCTCAAGTAATGCAAGTCAGTTATCGGGTAATATTTCTGGGACCTTATCTGCCACCTATAATGGTTCAACGGCAGGCGTCTTAGTCTTATCTGGTGCAAATAGCTTTAGTGGCGGCACCACCATTAACTCTGGGACTTTGCAGCTTAATAGTTCAGGTGCACTTAGCAGTAGTTCGGGCACTATTAGTTTTAGTGGCGGTACGCTCCAATACACTGCTAACAATGCAATAGATTACTCGGCTAGATTTAGTACGGCCACAAATCAAGCCTACAAAATTGATACTAATGGACGGAACGTTACGTTTGCCACAGCACTAACTAGTTCAGGTGGTACATTAACTAAGCTTGGTACTGGCACTTTGACATTGACTGGTGCCAACACCTATTCAGGTTCAACATCTGTAACCGGTGCCTTAATTTTCCAAAATAATGCTACGCCATCCACCTCAGGATTTACTGGTTCGGGTACCGTAACTATTGCACCAGCTTCAGGCTCTAGTTTTACCAGTGCATTTACCCCAAGCTATACATTTGCAAATACGCTGACAGGGCTTACATTAGGCAGTAGCAGTAATACTCAAACGATTACGCTTAACACTGCGTATACGATTGCAGGTCCCATCACCGTTTATGGCAATACACTCAATCTTGGGACTAACTTAACTAGTACTGGTGCTAGTGCTGCAGGCAATATTAGTTTGAATGGTGCAGTCAACTTAACTGGCAATCGAACGATTACTTCAAGTGGCGGTACAGTAACATTTAGCAGCACTATTAATAGTGACGCTTCAACAACGCCACGCTCACTGACGGTAGATGCTGGCTCAGGCAGTGTGACTTTCTCAAGCACCATTGGCGCCACTAACCCACTCAATCAACTAACTGTTACCGCAAGTGGTGGAATCTCAGTGGGTGGCAATATCACCACGGCTGCAGGTATTCGTGTTTACGATACTTTAAGTATTGATGAGACAAAATTTATTACTAGCGCTACTAATGCCAATGCTTACACGGCACCAAGTGCTGTGTTTATTAGAACTTTAGTCGGTTACTTCGTCGCCCCTCAGACTGGCACCTTTACCTTCCAAGCTAACGCTGACGATTATCACACCTTCTATTTAGGCTCCTCAGGTCAAACTATATCCAACCTATTTAATAATGGTAGTTTTGGTAGTTCTAATCAGTTGCTATCTATCGTACCCTCTGCCTGTTGTACTGCCTATACAGGGACTGTCAACTTGGTGCAGGGTAATATTTATCCGATTATTAGCAAATATCAAGATGTAGGGGGTGCGTATAACATTTCATTGAATTATCAAGCTCCAGGTTCATCAACATGGGTTACGACACAAAGTGCAGTTGTTCCTGGAACGGGTATCCAATTAAATGGCCCGGTGACTTTAACTAATGCGGCAACGCTTAATTCAAATAACGCTCCTTTAATTTTATCTTCCACGATTGATGGAGCGAAGGCTCTGACCGTAAATGCCGGTCTATCTAACTTTACTGTGAATGGTAATGTGGGAGCTTCAACAGCGTTGGCTGGACTATCACTGACAGCTAACCGTATTGTGGTAGGTAGTGTAAGTGCGCCAGTTTCAATTGCTACTACAGGTGATATTACTTTTACGCAGAATACTAATTACGCTCTTGAAGTGTATGCGAGCAGTATTACATCAGGTGGTGGAAATATTACGTTTGGTGGATCAACTAGCCCAGGCACTTATTTGAGAAATGATAGTGCGGCTCAAACGGTTAGTGCATCAGGTGGCAATATTACTTTTAATGGTGATTTAATCATTGCTAACGGTAGTGCATCTGGTCTAAATGTTTCTACATCCGGCACGGGCACAGTGACATTTAACGGCAATGTGGATTCAGGTGATACGTATCAGTATGTTACCTACAACACCACTTATGCGTCAGCACTGGGTGGTGGCGCTGCGAATAGCAATAAAAACTGGAATCAGGTGGTTGGTTCATTTAGCAGTTTGGGAACGAATCAGGGTGAGGTTTTCTTAGCAACGCCAGTAACGCAGCTGCAAAATGTTTTGCTTTCTTATGGCAGCTTAAATACAGATAATGCTGGTTTTTATATTGGCGCTCGTCGTTTATGTGGTGATGCGACATGCTATGGCTCCATTTCTAATTTGCAAAACACCGGTGGTGCTTACAGTTCTTCGAATACCAGTTTTGCGGTTCAAAATGGTGTATGGGCTTGGGTCATGGGCCCTGCTGCAAATAATATCAAGGGGTATACGCAGTTTGCTATTCAAAAACCAACAAGCGGGGTGTATACAACTAGCCCATATTTGAATGCCTCTATTTGGAGTACTGGTGAGCCAAATGGTGCTGGTACAAATGGTACTGACATGAATGAGTGGATTGCTCAAGTGATTGGTCTGGGAGGTAAGTGGAATGATCTTTCAGCTACAAATGCTGGTGCGCTAGGTTACTACAAGGAAACTAATGCATCTCCATCGGCATTATCTGTCGGCGTGGGTAGTGGTGCTGTCACCTTTAAGGCGGGTGCTGGTAATGTTAAGCCGCTTCAATCAATTGCTTTGACGGGCACCGGGACAGTGACTTTGAATGGCAGTATGATTTCTGCAGGTAATCAAAGTTATGCAAACCCAGTAATTTTAAACCCTGCTACGCAGAGTAATACGCCGCTTAGTAATTATGTGGTAATGGACACTACGGGTAAGGTTACCTATGGTTCTGTTTACGCTTCGACTAATGGCACGCTAAGTTTGGCAGCAGTTGATAGTAAATCTGGCACAACTGTAGATTTAGCAGTTTTAACCGGTAGTGGTGCTGTGACCTTAAACGGTAATATTGGCGGCACAACATCGCTCGCTAGCTTGTCGGTGATGACAACTGGCGGTATTAATCTATATGGAAATATCACCGCAGGTACCGCCTCAAGCACTGGCATTTCACTTTATCAATACAGTGGATCTTATGAGGTGGGCAATGGCACCAATGGTGGCTTGGGCTATGGATTCTTCTCTCCAACACTCTTGGCTCAGGGTATCACCAGCTATGGTGCATCAGCGACGCTATCTGGGGGTAATGCAAATTACACCGCAACAAGTACGGTGACTGATTACACATTCTCTGATACCTTTAAATCAGTTATAGGCGTGGGTTACTTTAAAGCAACGACTGCTGGTACTTACACCTTCCAAGCTGTAGTCGATGATTCAGTCATGGTGTGGCTCGGGAATTCAGGTCAAAATGCTTCACAATTAGCTGCTAGTGCTTTGATGTATCAACAAGCGACACCTTTAATTAGTAGTCCTGGTCAAAAGGGCACAACGACCAATCCGCCAGCAGCAGTCACTGCTACCCTTAATGCAGGTGAAATCTACCCTCTCTTATTTGTATATAACCAGGGCGGCGGTGGCGGTAGTTTAAAGCTGAGCATAACTCCACCGAGTGGCTCAGCCAGTGCGGACGGCAGCGCCTATTACAACACCAAATTAGGTACTGCTTTAGCTGGTACGGTTACAGCTAATATCGCAACCCCGGTGATTAAGATGAATGGTGGCGTTGGTGAGGTGACTGGCGCGATTGGTCAAGCAAGTACTTCCGGGTTTAATTTTGACCTCGGTACCAATGGCATCATGCAGCTTTCAGGTGTTAATACCTTTACCGGTGCCACCAGTATCACTACAGGTCGTGTGAACTTCAATGGATCATTAACTGATTCTTTGGCGATTACTGTTGCAAGTGGTGCAACCCTAGGCGTTAATGCTACTGATACTGTTGGCTCAGTTGCTGGTGCGGGTTCAATTGTGCTTGGTTCTGGTTTTACTTTAAGCACAGGCAACAATAATACGGATACGACATTCTCAGGAGTTATTTCAGGGTCAGGCTCGTTAACTAAGCTAGGTACAGGAACTTTAACTCTTTCATCAGCATCAAGTAGCTATTCTGGTGTAACTACGATTAGTGCGGGCACAGTAAGTTTATCAACACTTGCTAATGGAGCTTCAAACAGTAGTATTGGAGCTTCAAGTAATGTGGCTGGGAATTTGGTATTAGATGGTGGTACGCTTAAATACACTGGTGCTTCAGTCAGTACAGATCGCTTATTTACCTTAACTGCTAATGGTGCGACGATTGATTCTTCAGGAGCTGGTGCACTGACTTTTACAAATGTTGGCTCAATTGCTTACACAGGTACAACAGCTCGCACATTAACTTTGACGGGTTCAGGGAATGGTACGCTTAGCCAGATTTTGGGTGATAGCACGGGTGCTACTAGCTTAAGTAAATCGGGTGCTGGCACTTGGACCTTGTCTGCTACAAATACTTACACGGGTACTAACACCATTTCATCAGGTATTTTGTCTATAAGTGCGGATCGTAATTTAGGCGCTGTTCCCGGTTCTACAACAGCGGCATCTATTACTTTAAATGGCGGTGTCTTGCAGGCTGTGGGAGTTGCAACTTTAGATGCTAAGCGTGGTGTCACGATGACTGCAGCAAGTGGTTTAGCTGCTACTTCTGGTAACACGCTCACAGTTAACGGCATTGTGGACGGTGCTTTTGCCTTGACGATTAATGGCGCAAGTCAAACTGGTGCAGTGACTTTGGCGGGCGCTAATACTTATAGTGGTTTAACAACTGTCAGTGCTGGTACTTTAAATATCACTAATAACAATGGTTTGGGCACCACTGCATCAGGCACTACAGTAAACGCTGGTGCAACACTTGATTTGTTAAGCGTCACTGTAGGCGCTGAAGCAATCACGCTTGCTGGAGGTACCTTAACGGATGCAACAAGTAGCTTAGCTGGTGATGTGGCATTGACGGCTAATAGTACGATTGGTGTTACTAATTCAGCTGATACTTTCACGATATCTGGCATTATTTCTGGTGGTTTTAGTGTTACCAAAACTGGTGCTGGTGTTCTTGTCTTATCAGGTGCCAATAGTTACTCGGGTGGCACGCTTGTTTCTGGTGGTAAGCTACAAGCAGGTATTGCTTCAACAGGTAGTGCTGGCAGTGTCACCAATGGCCCCTTTGGAACAGGTCTAGTAACTGTTCAGTCTGGCTATACCGTTGATTTAAATGGTTACGCAGTAGCGAACGCATTTAATTTAAGTGGCACTGGTATTGGCAGCAATGGTGCACTAATTAACTCAACTAGCACCGCGTTGACTCTACCGGGCGTTATTACTTTGGCAGCAAATGCCACGATTGGTGGTGTGGGTGATTTGACCATCTCTGGTGCCATCACCTCAGCTACGTTTGGCTTGGCGATTAAAAATGGAGGCAATTACAGCCTTTCAAATACGTCTAATACGTTGAGTACGATAGCTGCTACTGGCATCTCTTCATTGAGTGTTGTGAATAACCAAACGCTAACAGTGGGTACGGTGAACACTATCGCTGGAATTAGCGTGGCTGGTAGCAGTTCGGGTGGTATCTCCCTTACAGCAAGTAATATTGCTTTTGGTGGTAATTTGACGGTTTCAACGTCGACGACTGCTGGTATTTCATTGTTGACGAGCGGAAACTTCACAAATACTGCATACACTACGATGGGCACACAAGGTGGTGCAGTTTTGATTGCATCCAACACATCGAACACTTCGGGGAATATTTACTTTAGTTCGGGCCTCACCATCACCAGTAACGGTGGTGCAATTACCTTGGCAGGGGGTAACACATCAGGTACAGGATATGCACAAGGTAATAACGCAACGTTACCCGAAGGTATACGTATTGATGCTGGCCTGATTTTGAATTCCAGCGGTGGAACAACTGGTGGTGGCAATATTATTCTGCGTGGTAAATCGGCTGCGGTTGGCGTTGGCGGTTCGCAAGGCGGCTGGGGCGTTGGTTTTTACAATGGTGCTGTGTCCATTAACTCAGGCTTGGGTACGATTTATATCGAGGGTTATAGTCAGACAACAGGTAGCACTTATTCTTCTGGTATCTATAGTTATAGTGCAACCACAATCACTTCAGCAAACACAACCAACAATGCTATCAAGTTGGTAGGTATTGCAACCGGTGTTGTTGCAAATGATTCTTGGGGGATGGAATTTGAGAGTACCTTAGGGCTCTATGCCACAGGCGTTGGTGGTGGTATCAGTGTGCTTACCTCACAGAAAAACACCTCTAGCAATTACGATATTGTTTATCGTGGTGCTACGGAAATTCTTGCCAATGGCGGTGATATTAAGCTGTTGGGCGGTCAGACTCTATCAGGGTCTACAGGTATTTCTGGAGGGCAATGGTATAGCTCGAGCTCATTAACAATTGGCTCAAAAGTTGGGTCAAGTTATGTAGCAAGTAGTTCTAGTAATGTGGTGGCGAATTACGATACATTCTGGTGGAATGCTTCTACAACCGCAGTTAGGACGACGGGTACATTTACTTGGGATGGTTCTGGTGCCAGTACAACTGGATTTGGCCAAAATGTGGATACTAATTATTTCACTTTCTCAGGATTAACTGGTCTTAAAGTTGGTTCACTCGCTAATACGAAGAGTATTAGTGTTTCAACTAATGCCTTGTCTATCGCCGGTCCGATTGAGCTCTTGGCGATGGGTGGCACGACCGCGCAAATTATCTTGAACGTGGGCTTAACCAACACTGCCAACAATTCCTACATTAATTTGAAGGCTGCCCAAGACGTAGTCTTGTACTCAGGAGTTACCTTCTCTGGTACAGGTTCTAATACTTTCACTGCGATGGCAGGAAGAGATATTTACTCAAATGCAGCTATCAATGGTTCAAGTGGTAATCCACTTACCGTGAATTTGTACTCAGATGTAGATAACGCTAATGGTGGTTCAATCGTATTTAACTCAAGCTCAAGTATTGCGAGTTATGGTGGCAACATCACGATGCGAGGAGGTACAGGTGACACCACACCAGGTTGTGCGACTGCCAAAACCTGTATTTTAGGCTATGCAAGTAGTTCTGGGGGTGATTGGATTGGAGGTTCTACGGCGGCTGGTTGGAGCGATGATTCCGATGGCATCACGATTGTCAGCACAGGCTCGATTGATGCCGGTTCAGGTTCAATCAGGATTATGGGGCAAGGTGCAAGCTTCCGCGGTGTGATTATCTATAGTGGCGGCGGAACGATTAAGGCTGCTGGTGATATTACGATTAGTGGTATTACGACAAGTTCTGCTACCAATGGTTGGGGGTTGGATACTTCTAGTTTCACCATTCAGTCGACAGCAGGCAACATTAGCCTGACTGGTAATGGTGGTAATGGGTTGTATTTAGGTGCAGCTACTATCGTGGCAGGTAACACTACATCTAGCCCAACTTCAGGCGGGACGATCACTCTTAACGCTTCAGGAAGTGTGACTGGTGGTAGCCAGTATGGTATTCAACAAAACAATACTAACTTGGTTGCTTTTGGGGCTATTTCGATCACCGCGTCGACTAACGGCGACCACGCTTACCGCATTCAAGGTACATCGAGCGTTAAAACACCTTCAACCATCACAATCAACGCAACGGCATCTTCAGGCTATTGGGGCTTCACGATGTATGACAGCTCATATATTCAATCAACGGGCGGTAATGTTTCTGTTACTGCGAGCGGTGCTCGTGGCGGTGGTTTTATTAATACCACAGGCGGCATTTATGCCACTAGCAATACTGCGACCCCAACAGCCACGCCAACTGCTGGTGGTACGTTAACCATCAATGCAACAGGCGCCTCGGAAGAAGGTCTTTACGTCTATACAGGCTCTTTGATTTCTTATGGCGCGATGTCACTCACAGGTTCAGGTAGTGGCGGATACGTTGGTATTAGAGTTATTAATAGCGGAGCGGTCAAATCAGTGGGTGCCATGACATTGAATGGAACTTCGAGTGGAAGTGCTTGGGGTGTTTATATTGATTCTAGTCGCATCATTCAGTCCACCGCAGGTAATATTTCGATCACCGCTTCTAGCGCATCTGGAGGTATGTATTTGAATGGTAGTGTTGTGGCAAGTAATGACACTACAAATCCAACTACTGCGACCCCCACTTCTGGCGGTACATTGACCATTAATGCAACAGGTGCTGCATCATATGGTTTGCAAATGGACGCAGGTTCTTTGATTTCTTATGGCGCGATGTCGCTCACTGCTTCAGGGAACGGCAATAATGGGATGTACATTGTAGGTTCGGGTACGGTGAAGTCGGTTGGCGACCTCACCTTGAATGCCACAGCCTTAGCGACAAATTGGGCTATTTATCTCTATAACAGCCGCATCCTTCAATCTACCGCGGGTAATATCTCTATCACAGCGACAGGGACCTCAGGTTACGGTATTTACATTTATGGTGGTGGCTTGGTCGCGGGTGATAATGCTACGCATGATACTGGAGCAGCGCTTACAAGCGGTGGCACCATTAGCATTAATGCAAAATCTGGTGCTAATAACATCAATGCCGCAGGGTTAAGGTTGGATGTTGATAGCACCAAGATTGTTGCCTATGGGGACATCTCCATTTATGCCAACGGTGCGGCAGCAGGGTTGAATGTAGCCAATCAGAATGGTCATGGTTTAATTTTATGGGGTAACTACCAAGTGATCCGTAGTTATAACGGCGCTTTGAGTATTACCGCCTATGCAAATCACGCTAATTACTCTGGCTCAGGCATGTCGGATATTTCAGGCGGCCTCACTATTTACAGTAATTACGACACATTACGCGCCAAAGGCAATATCACTATTAATGCCGTTGATATGCAGGGCATTGCTTTCTGGGATACAACAACTGCAGGTACTGGTGGCGGAATTACTTCTGACGCGGGTAATGTTGTGATCAATGCTTTGAATAACTCTACTTATTCATCTGCATATATTCGCACACCCATTACCGCCGCCGCAGGTTCTGTGACAATTTCGGCTGCTGGACTAGCTTCGGCCGGTGCAAACGGCGCTATTCAGCAAGATGGTGCTAATGGCGCTATTACAGCCTATAGGGATGTAAATCTTATTGGCTACGCCACTGGTGCCTCGTCTGGCCATGGTCTTCGCTTGACTGATGGATCTAATATCATTTCTTCAAATGGCGATGTGAATTTATATGGATTTTCAGGTAACAGCAGTGGGTTCTACGCTATTTACTCTAATGCTGTCGATGCGGTTGCTGGCAATGGTAATGTCACCTTCCAAGCTGCTAAGCTTGATGGTAGCGTTACCACCTTAGTGAGTGCTGCGGCGAATACAGCTAACAGCTTGCCGGCGCCTTATTTTGCGGTTGCCGATAGCGCGAATATGGCGACCGCTCTAACCAATGGTGTTTATTGGACAGCTAACGTTACCGCAAATACAACAACAGGCTACATCTCGATTAATTCGAAAGCGCCTTCGATTACCGGCATTTTGACTTCATATGGCTTGGCGTTAATTGGCAATAACCAAAACTACACGCTTAACAATGCATCGAATAACTTTAAAGCTTTGGCGGCAAATATTGGTACAGGCACGTTAACTGTAACAACTGTAAACACTTTGGCAGTCGGCTCTTATAACGGTACCGATGGTATTACAGCAGCTACTATTACATTGTCAGCAGGTGGTTTAACCGGCACTAAGAACATCACAGCGACGAATGCCAGTACTATTGCTATTACCAATACGAGTGGCAGTTATGATTACTCTGGTGTGATTGCTGGACCAGTTGCCATTACAAAAACGGGTGCGGGTACTCAGAGTTTATCTGGCGCAAATACGTACACTGGTATTACAACTGTTACTGGCGGTACGTTGGCAATTGATGATGACTCAAGTTTGGGCACTGTACCAGTATCGGCTACTGCTGGTTCGTTGGTACTCAATGGGGGTACATTAGAAATTACAGCGAATACAACACTGAATAGTAAGCGTGGTATAAATCTGACGGCGGCAAGTACGATCTACGTTGATAGCGGTGTTACGCTCACTTATAACGGCATTCTCGCAAGTACATCGACTTATACCTTAACTAAAGACGGCGCAGGTACGCTAATTTTTGGTGGTGCAAATACCTATACTGGCCCCACAACGATTACCACGGGTATCTTATCTGCCACATCCGGCGGAGCGAGTGGAACCAATCTTTCAACAGGTACGGTTAATATTGGTGCGGCCGGCTCACTATTGGCCTCAGCTACTGCCACGATTTCTAACACGATTAACATTAGTGGCTATGGTGGCGACATTTTGGCAGCTTCAGGCGCAACACTGACCTTAAGTGGCAATATTACTGGCTCGGCTCCAACCGTTGGTGGTTCTGGTTACGCGGGTACAGTGATCTGGGGTAGTGGCCTGACATCAGGTGCATTTACGCCGAATGCCTCAAATCCAATGGTAGTGAGTTACGGTACATTAAAATTTAATGGAACAACTAACACTTATCAGCAAGGTGGCTCAGGCATTGCACCAACCATTACTGTGAACAATGGTGGTGTGGTGGATATGGCTGGCCTTAGTAATAATTATGTGAGCGCTGCCAACGTTACCTTAAACAACGGTACGTTAACTAACTCTGTTAGATTGTCTGACTCGGTGGCGACGGACTCAGTTGGTCCCGCAGCCACAGTGAATATTATTCTTGGTGCTTCTGGTGGCACCATTTCAACAGCTACTGGGAGTAAGTTCACCATCAACGGTGTGGTGAGTGGAGGTGGTGCACTGACGGTAGGTGAAACAGGCAAAACGGGCACTGTTATTTTGTCGGGCAATAACACCTACACTGGTACCACTACCGTGAATGCAGGTTCACTTAAGTTCGCGCCCGCTTCTGCTTTTACTATGAGTTTATCAGGCGCGTTTGTTAATAATTCAGATATTACCTACGATGGTAGCAATGGCAGCGTCACTTTCCTTACTGGTGGTGCCTCAGGTGCTGGTACTTGGAATATCACTGGCGCAAATGCTCCCGCAAGTTCTTTCGCTAACCGTATTTCTATTCAGGGTTCCGTGACGACTTCTGGTCAAATCACGGTGACTAGCTACGGTAATTTATGGTTTGAAGGCACTGGAATAAACGCTACTTCACCCGTTTACTTGAATGGTACCAATGCTGCGCTATATCTTTATGGTGCTGCAGGCGTCACCCATAAAGTGGGTACATTGACTGGGACTGGTAAAGTTGATTTCTGTTGCGGCGGGGGTGGTAAAGCGCTAACGCTTTCAATTGGTAACGACAATGGCACAGGTATATTCAGTGGGGTCATTAGTAACTCAGGTCTAGATACTGGGCCAACGGTATTAGCTTTAACTAAAGTAGGTGCTGGTACGCAAACGCTTTCAGGTGCTAATACCTACACGGGCGTCACCAGGATTAGTGGCGGTATTTTAAGTGTTTCAACGCTCGCGAATGGTGGTAGTAACAGCGGTTTAGGCAGTTCTGCAAACGCTGCTGCTAACTTGGTTCTAGACGGTGGTACGCTTAAATACACTGGTGCTGCAGTCAGTACAGACCGTTTGTTTACCTTAACTGCTAATGGCGCGACGATTGACTCCTCGGGTACTGGTGCGCTCACCTTTACAAATGCTAGTTCGATTGCTTACACAGGTACAACAGCTCGCACGCTAACTTTGACGGGTTCAGCGAATGGCACTTTGAGTCAGATTTTGGGTGATAGCACTGGTGCTACTGGTCTGATTAAGGTTGGCGCTGGTACGTGGACACTATCTGGTACTAATACTTACACTGGCACAACAACCATTTCTGCAGGTATTTTATCGATCACTACAGATCGTAACTTAGGCGCTGTTCCTGGTTCCACTACAGCGGCATTGATTACTTTGAATGGGGGCATCTTGCAGGCTGTAGGAGCTGCAACTCTAGATGCTAAGCGTGGCATCACGATGACTGCAGATAGTGGCTTGGCAGGAACTGCTGGTAATACGCTCGTAGTTAACGGCATTGTGGATGGTGCTTTTGCCTTGACGATTAATGGCGCAAGTCAAACTGGTGCGGTTACTTTGGCAGGTGCTAATACTTATAGTGGTGCAACAACTGTCAGTGCTGGCACTTTAAATATTACAAACAATAGCGGTTTAGGCACCACTTCATCAGGTACTACGGTAAACAGTGGCGCAACACTTGATTTATTGAGCGTAGCAGTAGGTGCTGAACCAATCACACTTGCTGGTGGTACCTTAGTTGATGCAACAAGTAGTTTGGCGGGCGATGTTACATTGACGGCCAATAGTACGATTAGCGTTACTAATGTAGCCGACACTTTTACCATGTCGGGTGTTATTTCTGGTGGCTTTAGTGTTACCAAAACTGGCGCTGGTGTGCTTGTGTTCACCGGTACGAACAGTTACACAGGTGGCACTACTATTTCTGCAGGAATATTGCAGGTTGGTAGTGGCGGCACAACAGGATCACTTGGTTCAGGTAACGTAACAAATAACGCAACCTTAACTTTTAACCGTAGCGATGACTTTACTTATGACAAAGTGATTTCTGGTACGGGCGCCTTAATTAAAAATGCATCAAACACGATCACATTAACAGGGGCGAACACTTATACGGGTGCAACAACGATCAATGCAGGTCAGTTGATCATTGAACGTGACACTTTAACTTTTGCTACAAGTGGTTTTAGTGGTGCAGGCACATTGGTTGTGCAATCTGCAGCGGCAAACTTTGCTGCACCGTACACATTTAATGCCACGATTAGTAATTTGGGTGGTTTAACGATTGGTAAAACTGGTAATACCACCGCAGTTACACTCGCTGGCGCAATTAATATTAATGGTAATTTATTGGTGAATGCACCAACAACATTGGGTGCAGATGTGACAACTGGTGGTGCACAAGAGTACAAAGGTAATGTCACTGTCTCAGCGACCAACGTATCGCTATCAACCGTAGGTAATAGCTCTGCTGGTAATAGCATTATTTTTGGCGGTAACGTTAATGGCACAACAGCTAATACTAATAACTTGTACTTCCTGAGTGGTACAGGTGATATTAATATTGCTGGTAGTGTGGGTAATACAGTGGCATTTAATTATTTTAGTTTAGGAGGTGGTGGTGGTCTTGCAGTGGGTGGATCAACTGGTTTGAATGGCACATCTTCAAGTGCTGTCACAACGAATGGAACTTTTGGTTTAGGCGGCGGTGGCGGCTCCGTTGGAAGTGGGGTTTGTAATTGCGGCGGCGGTGGTGGTGGCTATTCAGGTGGTGGCGCTGGCGGTATCAACAATGCTGGCGGTGGTGGTGGCTCTTTTATTTTAGCTAGCGCAACTTCTCAAAACAATATTGCAGGGACAAGATCTGGTAATGGTTCTGTTACTTTATTTTCTTCAGGTTTAGTAAATCAGGCTTGGTCAACGCCTGGGTCATATACATATCTTGTGCCAGCAGGGGTGAGTAATATGACTATTACCGCTCTTGGGGCTCAAGGTGGATTTGGAAGTACTTCTGCTGTTGCTGGAGGATTGGGTGCGCAGATGTCTGGAGTATTTGCTGTGTCATCAGGTCAGACGCTAAGCATTATCGTTGGTGAAATGGGTGCTAATAACTCGACAACTGGTGCAGGTGGTGGTGGTTCAGGTGTTGTTGTTGCTGGCACGGCATGGATTATTGCTGGTGGTGGTGGCGGTGCTAATGCATCAACAACTGGTGGGGCTGCTAATACAACTACATCAGGTTCAGCAGGTTTAGGAGGTGGTGGTGCTGGTGGTACATCAGGCGGTAATGGGGGAAGCACAACATATAGTGTGACTAATATTAGTCGTGGAGGATATGGCTTTAATCAAGGTCTAGCAGTTGTGTTTAATGCTGGAGCCCAAACAGGTACTGTCACAATTGGCGGTGCTGTTAATGCAAGTAATGTACAAACTGCTTCAACTGCATTCCAAGTCAAAATTGGTCAGACTGTTGCATCAGCAACTTCTAGTTGGGGTAATGCTGTTACCTTAAACAATACGGGTGGTTTTGTTGTTGGTGCGGGATCTAATCCTCACACCTTGTCAGTAGCCGGGGCATTTGCTACAGCTTCAACAGGCACTGTTAGCTTGAGCGGTGGTGTAACAACGACAGGCACTGGCACGCAAACTTATGGTGCAGGAGTTGTTCTAACAGGTGATACAACTTTAACGACCGCAAACCAAAATGTTGTATTTAGTACAACAGTGGATGGCACAACTGCTAATACTCAATCACTCACTGTAGCAGCGGGTACGGGTAACACTACATTCACTGGTGCAGTAGGTGGCACAACATCACTTAAAAATATCAGTGTGACAACAGCTGCTCTAACTGCAGCAGCAGTAAAGGCGGACACATTAATTACAGTAACTAATTCTGCAGCTTCAACCATTAGCGGTATTATTTCTGGTAATGCAGGTTTAACTAAAGCTGGCGCAAGTGCCCTAACATTAAGCGGGGCTAATACGTACACAGGTGCTACAGCGATTAACGGTGGCACATTAACGGTTAACGGTAGCTTAAGTGACAGCACATCCGTAGCTGTAGCTAGTGGTGCAATTTATGCCCTAGGTACTAGTGACACGATTACAGCCTTAACAGGTGCTGGTGCTGTTAACTTGAACGGCTACACATTGACGCTAGGTAATGCGACTGGTACCTACAGTGGAGTAATGAGCGGTACAGGTGGTGGCCTCACATTAACAGCGGGTACATTAACCCTAGGCGGTGCTAATACTTACACGGGTGCTACAACGATTAACGGTGGCACATTAACGGTTAACGGTAGCTTAAGTGACAGCACATCAGTAGCGGTGGCTAGTGGTGCTACTTATGCTCTAGGTGCTCATGACACGATTACTGCCTTGACAGGTGCTGGTGCTGTTAACTTAAACGGCTACACATTGACGCTAGGTAATGCAACTGGTACATACAGTGGTGTGATGAGTGGTACAGGTGGTTTGACATTAACAGCGGGCACATTAACGCTCGGTGGTGCTAATACCTACACTGGTGCTACAACGATCAACGGTGGAACATTAACGGTAAATGGCAGCTTAAGTGACAGCACATCAGTAGCTGTGGCTAGCGGTGCTACTTATGCCCTAGGTGCTAATGACACGATCACTGCCTTGACGGGTGCTGGTAATGTGAACTTGAACAGCTACACATTAGCGCTAGGTAATGCGACTGGTACTTACAGTGGTGTGATGAGTGGCACCGGTGGTCTCACATTGACAACTGGCACATTAACGCTAAGCGGTGCTAATACGTATAGCGGTGGCACAACGATTAACGGCGGCACCTTAAATATCACCAATAACAGTGGTTTAGGAGCTACAACAGGTACCGTAACAGTGGCTAGTGGCGCAACCTTAGATCTACAAAGCGTCACTGTGGGTGCTAACCCAATGACTTTAGCTGGCGGTACATTAAAAGATGCAACAAGTAGCTTTGCTGGTGCCATTACATTAACAGCAGATAGCACGATTAGCGTGACTAATGCAGCTGATACATTTACCTTATCTGGAGTTATCTCAGGTACAGGTTATGGCGTCACAGTAGGTGGTCCAGGAACAGTTGTGTTGATAGGTGTTAATACGTATAACGGCACAACGACTATTAATAGTGGCTCTACTTTGAACTTATCTGGTTCTGGTTCTATTGCTAATAGTGCGGTATCTAATACTGGTACGTTTAGCATCAGCGGCACAAGCAGTGGCGCAAGTATTGTTAACTTAACAGGTGCTGGCTCAACAGTTTTGGGTGCTAAGACTCTAACAATTAGCAATGCAAATGGTACCTACAGTGGTGTGATGAGTGGCACAGGCGGCGGCCTCACATTAACAGCCGGTACATTAACACTCGGTGGTGCTAATACCTACACTGGAGCAACAACGATTAACGGTGGCACATTAACGGTTAACGGTAGTTTGAGTGACAGTACATCAGTAGCTGTAGCTACTGGTGCTAACTACGTATTAAATGCAAGTGACACCATCACAGCCTTGACGGGCGCTGGCGCAGTTAACTTAAATGGCTACACATTAACGCTAGGTAACGCGACGGGTGCCTACAGTGGTGTGATGAGCGGCGCAGGTGGTGCTCTAACAATCACGGCTGGTACATTGATATTGGGCGGTGCTAACACTTACACCGGTGCAACAACGATTAACGGTGGCGCATTAACTGTTAACGGTAGCCTAAGCGATAGCACATCAGTAGCTGTGGCTAGTGGTGCAACTTATGCTCTAGGTGCTAGCGACACGATTAAAGCATTGACAGGTGCTGGAGCTGTGAACTTGAACGGCAATACCTTAACTTTAGCTAATGCAACAGGTGCTTACAGTGGTGTGATGAGTGGCGCAGGCAGTCTCACATTAACAGCCGGTACATTAACGCTAGGTGGTGCTAATACTTATACGGGTGCAACAACGATTAACGGTGGCGCGGTAACAGTGAGTGGTAGCTTGAGTGACAGCACGGCAATAACAGTTGCATCAGGAGCCATTTATAACGTTAATGCGACTGATACGGTTGGTTCAATTGCTGGCGAGGGTTCGATCACAACTAGCACGATTGGAGCTAAGACATTATTAGTTGGTAGTGATAACACTAGTACAACTTTTGGTGGTGTCATAAGTGATGGTTCAGGATCCTTGGCCTTAACTAAATCTGGTTCAGGCACATTAACGCTATCTGGTATGAATACATATACCGGCGCTACGTCAATGAGTGCCGGTGGTTTAGTTGTGTCTGGTGGTTTATCGACAACTGCATCCCTATCAATCGTTAGCGGGTCTACTTTTGCATTGGGTGCAAATGGCACAGTTGCTTCAATCAGCGGTGCTGGTAACGTTAATTTAAATGGTAATACTTTGACCTTAGCTAATGCTAGTGGCACTTACTCTGGGGTGATGAGTGGCGCAGGCGGATTGGTTATTACAACTGGTAACTTAACCTTGTCTGGTAATAACACCTACTCTGGTGGTACAGCGATTAATGGCGGCACAGTCACTGTGACGAATAGTAATGGCCTTGGTGCAACAACGGGTACTGTAACGATTGCTAGTGGCGCAACACTTGATTTGCAGGGTGTCACCGTTGGTGCAAACCCAATGACTTTAGCTGGCGGTACTTTAAAAGATGCAACAAGTAGCTTTGCCGGTGATATTACTTTGACTGCTAATAGTACATTTGCAACGACTAATGCAGGCGACGTATTTACATTATCTGGTGCTATTTCAGGGGCTGGTTATAGTGTGACGGTCAGTGGTGCAGGTAAGGTCATCCTTTCTGGAACTAATACGTATAGTGGCGGCACGATTGTTTCTCAAGGTGTTTTATCTGTATCTTCTGATGCTAACTTGGGTTCAGGCGGAATTACTTTAAGTGGTGGCTCTTTGGCCATTACTGGCACATCTGCATTCAGTTCAAGTAAAGCCATTTCATTAACATCCGCAGCAACGATTACGAATAGCAATAATGCTGGTGTTACATTCAGCGGCAATATTACTAATGGCGCTAATTTGTTAACCGTAGATACAAGTGAAGCAATCACTTTATCCGGTGTTATTGGCAGTGGTTCAGGTGGTTTGACTAAGATTGGTCTTGGTGCATTAACCCTAAGTGGTAACAATACATACACTGGTTTAACTACTATTTCTGCTGGTACTTTGATTGCAGCTAATAATGGCGCTTTAGGAACAAGTGCTGGTGCAACAACCGTTACTTCAGGTGCGACATTGGCCTTGCAGGGTGGCGTCTCGGTTGGAGATGCTATTACCGTTTCTGGAACAGGTGTGGGCGGTAATGGTGCCATTGTTAATACCAGTGGTAATAACACTATTGGAGGAGCCGTAACGCTTGGCGCTGATACAACTATTTCAAGTGCTGCAGGTACCTTAACGTTTGACGTATCTACTGGCAATGCCTTTACAGGCACTTATAACCTAACATTTGCAACTGCTGGCAATGTGACAGTGGCCGATCCTATTGCAATTAGCATAGGTACTATCACTAAATCTGGTGCTGGTACTTTGTTATTTACGGCTAATAATACTTACACTGGTGCAACAACTATTAATGCTGGTCAATTGATTATTGAGCGTGATACGTTGACATTTGCAACGAGTGGTTTTAGTGGTGCTGGTACTTTATGGGTGCGCTCTGCATCAGCTAGTTTTGCAAGTGCTTATACATTTAATGCGCCTGTAACAAATCTAGGCGGTTTAACAATCGGTCAAACAACTAATACCATGGCGGTGACCCTGTCTAATGGCATTAGCCTTACTGGTAATTTAATAGTTTACGGCCCAGCAACTCTAAATGCTGATATCACCACAGGTGGTACCCAGCAGTACACCGGTAATGTCACGATTTCAGCGTCAAGTGTTTCTTTGTCCACAACAAATAACAGCATTACATTTGGTGGTGACATTAACGGTACAACTGCCAATGCTAATAGCCTCTATATGCTCAGTGGTAGTGGAGCAATCAGTGTGGCGGGTAATGTTGGAAATAGCACTACTTTGGCTTATTTAGGATTGGGTGGTACAGGATCAACCACTACTGTTTCTGGTTTGACATCAAATTATTCTTATACAGGTGCCGTTCAAACTTTTACAGCTACTTATGCCGGCACTTATACATTTTATGTATGGGGTGCCCAGGGTGGCGGGGCATTTGGTGCGCAAACGTCTGCTCCGGCTGAATATAGAGCTGGCGGTGCCGGAGGTTACGCATATGGTGATTACACATTATCGGCAGGTCAGACAATTTCTATATATGTTGGTGGTACGACATTAAATGGCACAGGCGGTTATAACGGTGGAGGTGGCTGTTCCGGGGACTGTACATATAGTGCGGGTGGTGGTGGTGCTACTGATGTTCGAGTCGGGGGCGTAGCACTTGCAAATCGTGTGATTGTTGCTGCGGGCGGTGGTGGTTCTGCTGCCCAGGCTACTGGTGGTTATGGTGGTGGTCTCTCAGGTGGTAATGGCCAAGATATTAAATATAGCCCAAGTGGCACTTATGGGGAATATGGTAGGGGTGCAACACAATCAGGAGGGGGGGTACTTGCTACTGGTAGTGGTACGGCAGGTATTTTAGGTGTTGGTGGTACAGGTTATAACGCAGGTGGCTGGAATGGTGCTGGTGGCGGCGGTGGTGGTTATTACGGCGGTAGCGGCGGCGGTGGAAATTCTTCATCGGGTGGTGGCGGATCATCATATATCGATGGTGTAAGTAATGGCGCTACTATTGCTGGAAATGCAACACAGGCTTCAACGAGTGGTGGTACGCAGACTGGTCAATCAGGTAATGGTTACGCACGCGTTTATCTGGCTAGCGGTAGTACAACGACGTTCACTGCTGGCGCACAAATAGGTACAGTCACAATTGGCGGTGCTGTTAATGCGGCGAATATTAAGACAGCATCGACTGCATTCCAGATCAAGATTGGTCAGACTGTTGCATCAGCAACTTCTAGCTGGGGTAATGCTGTTACCTTAAACAATACGGGTGGATTTGTTGTTGGTACAGGATCTAATGTACATACCTTATCTGTGGCGGGTGCATTTGCTACAGCTTCAACTGGTGCGGTTAGCTTGAACGGTGCTGTAACAACAACTGGTACAGGTACGCAAACTTATGGTGCTGGTGTTGTTCTAACAGGTGATACAACCTTCACGACAACCAATTCAAATGTTAGCTTTAACTCAACAGTTGATGGCACGACTGCAAATACACAATCATTAACAGTTGCAGCAGGTACAGGTAACGCAACCTTCACTGGTGCAGTGGGTGGTACAACATCACTTAAAAATATCAGTGTGACAACAGGTGCTTTAACAGCGGCAGCAGTACAGGCTGATACATTAATTACAGTAGCCAACTCAGCGGCTTCAACTATCGGTGGCATTATTTCTGGTAATGCGGCGTTAACTAAGGCTGGTACAAGTACGCTAACCTTGAGCGGTGCTAATAGTTATGCAGGTGCCACAACGATTAGTGCTGGCACATTGAAATTAGGTGCAGCAGGTGTGATCCCGGATGGTTCAGCTGTGACAGTCACGGGCACTTTAGACTTGAATGGCAACGCTGAAACAGTTGGCTCAATTACTGGCGCCGGTACGATTACATCGGGTGTTGCTGGTACGAAGACTTTGACGGCGGGTGGCGACAATACTTCGACGACATTCAGTGGTACATTACAAAACGGTACTGGCACAGCTATCTCGTTAACTAAAGAAGGTAGTGGAGATTTAACGCTATCTGGCACATTAACTTATACCGGTGCAACCACGATTAATGGCGGTTCGATCATTATTCAAAATAATGCGCCGAGTTTTAGTACCAGTGGATTTAGTGGTACGGGGGCTTTGACTATTCAGCCTACATCAACAAGCTTTACAAGTGCTTATACCTTCAATAAAGCTATTAGTGCTTTGAGTAGCTTAACGATTGGTAAGTCTGGTAATACAACCGATGTAAGTATTACCGCAGCGCAAAGTATTGCGGGGCCTATTACTATTTACGGTGGGAAAATCAGTGTTTCCGCCAACATGACTGATAACCAGAGTTCAGCTAATGCGGGTATTCAATTGCTTGCATCTAGCCATATATTCTTCGATACATCGAGTGCTGCTGTTACTTTAACTACCTCAACAGCTAGTCCGATTTTGCTTGCATCTGGTATCACTGGTAGTGGTGGTGTGATTTATTCAACATCTGCTAATGCCGTTACCTTGAATACCTCTGGCGGTAATGTAACTTTAGGTGGTGGTAATGCCAGCGGTACAAGCTTTGCTGTTAATAATAATTTTACTGAGACGCAAGGTGCAGATGCGCACCAAGATGGTATTTCGTTCCAGGCTTTAACGATCTCTTCAGGTGCCGGTAATGTTTCTCTGATGGGTAAAGCTTATAACAGTAACTCAACTGCAAAATTTGCGGGTGGTATGTGGATCGGTACTTTAAATATCACAACCACAACTGGTAACGTGACGGTGGATGGCGAGGTGCCATCTGGTGCAACTGGTTATACAGGCGGTTACTACGGTATTTATTTCAATACGGGTACATTGCAGTCTAGTTCTGGCGGCAATATTTCTCTAACTGGTTTAAATCAAACGACCGCAACTAGCAATAATGCTCTTTATGGTGCGCTCATTCCGAATCTTTCCACTTTTGGAATGGTGGTTATTAATGGCGCCAATACATCAAGTTCACAAAAGGCAGTTGTTCAGATTTCTGGCTCGACCATTACGGCTGGTCAGTTACTGCTAAATGGAGCGGGTAGTTATGATTTAACGAATGCTAATAATGATGTGGGCACGCTAGCTGCAAACGGAGTAACTAGCCTAAGTTATATCGATAAAAATGCGTTAACAATTGGTTCAGTCAATGGCTCAGATGGCATCTCTGCCTCAGGCGCAGTTAGCATTGCGACAGCTACTGGTGATCTGACTATCACCAAAAATATTGCAACTACTAATACGGGTAGTTCAGCGATCATTTTGAGTGCTGGCACAAGTACAGCTGCTGGCACATCAACGGGCGGCAATGTGATTCTTTCGGGGGGTACTCCTTCAATTAGTACGGGTGCTAATGGGCGTGCTGTGATCTATACAGGATCAGTGGCTGATAGCACTGGTGTTACTGATTGGGTGAGCTCTGGCTCAGGTAATTTCCGTTATAAGAGCTCTCAAGTCACCACCAACTTTACAACAGCTCTTGCTTCAAGCGGTAAGTATGCGGTATATCGCCAAGCAATTGCTGTCAACATGAGTACAGGCTCAGCCACGATGATCTATGGTGATAGTTTGTCCTCGATTGCAGGAACTACAACGGGATTGGTTAACGGCGATACTGCAATCTATAGCATCAGTGGCCGTGTCAATTCAACTTCAGGCAACATCAAAGTCGGTACTTATGACTTGGTGGATGGTGGCATGGCTGCTTTAGGTTATACGGTCACATCTTCTACTGGAACATTAAGGGTTGATCAGAAGACTATTAGTCTTTCAGGGTTTGTTGTATCCAATAAAGATTATGACGGTGGGTTAACCGCGACGGTCACTAATCCAGGTACTGTATCTGGTCAAATCACGAATGATGTTGTCAGTGTCTCAAGTGTGACTGCAGCGTTTAATGATAAAAATGCTGGATCTAATAAGAGCTTAACGATTAGTGGTGGTAGCTTGACGGGTGCGGATGCCGGCAATTACAAGGCATCAATTTCAGGATCAACAACTGCTACGATTAATGCGAAGGCGATTACTCTAACTGCGCCATCTGTAACCAAAGCCTATGACGGTTTAACAACTTATACAGCAACATCGACAGATCTAACTTCTATCGGTAGTGTATTGGCCGGTAGCGACACGATTTCAGCAGCGACTATCACTTATGCTAATAAGAATGTAGCAACAGGTAAGGCGGTCACTCTAGATGCGGTGACTATTTCTGATGGTAATAGTGGTAATAACTACATAGTGACATTGGCTGGTAATACAACAAGTGCTGTTACTCGTCAGACATCGGTTACCTGGATTGGTGGGTCATCATCAAACTGGTTTGATCCAGCTAATTGGGCAGTGACGGGTACAACAACGCCAGGCGCTGTTCCTGATTTATCAAACGTTTCTGCTGTTGTAGTTCCATCAGGTACAACCGTTACTTTTGATGATTCTGTTGCGGGACGTTCAGGTGCTGCACAAACTGGCACGGTGAACATTACAACTTTGACAGGTGGCTCACTCACGTTAACGAACGGTGCGTTATCAGCAACTAGCTTAAACCTTGTTAACTTGAACACGTCAAGTGGTACAACATTGACTACCACATCGGGTGTTACGGTTGCACCAACGACTGGAACTAGCTTAACAGTGGCAGGGGTTATTGCTGGTGCGGGAGGATTGACTAAAAATGGAGCTGGTACTCTCATATTAAGTGGTAATAACACTTATGACGGATCGACATCTGTAGCTGCTGGTACTTTATTGGTTAGTCATAACAATGGACTAGGTAGCACGGTTGGGGGTACTACTGTTTCTTCAGGTGCCATCTTGGATTTAGATGGTGTCACTGTTGGAGCTGAAGGGTTGACCTTATCTGGCGGCACATTGAAAGATGTTACAAGCAGCTTATCTGGCAACATCACCTTAACAGCAGATAGTACGATTTCTGCGACAAATAGCGCAGATACATTAACTTTGTCAGGTAATATTTCTGGTTCAGGTTTTGGTATTACAAAGTCTGGTGCAGGCACACTCATACTTAGTGGCGCAAATACTTATACTGGCAATACCAATTTAGCTAGCGGCACTCTATTGCTCAATAGCTCTGGCGCATTGGGTTCTTCAGGCACGATCACATTCAGTGGCGGTACCTTAAAGTACTCGGCCAATAACACAACAGATTATTCTGCCCGCATTAGTACTGCAACTGGTCAGTCATTCAGCATTGATACAAATGGTCAGTCTGTGAGTTATGCCACAGGTTTGGCGGGGGCTTCTAATTCATTAACAAAGTTAGGGTTGGGAACTTTAAACCTAACGGCCTCTCAGGGTTATACGGGCGCAACAACGATTAATGGCGGCACCTTAGCTTTGAGTGGCGCAGGATCTATTGCAAGTTCTAGTGGTGTAGTAGATGCGGGTACTTTCGATATTAGTGCAACAACATCCGGTGCAACAATTAAGACGTTAAGTGGTGCGGGTAATACGGTTTTTGGTACCAATACTTTAACCTTAAGTGCAGCCAATGACACATACAGTGGTGTGATGAGCGGTACCGGTGGTCTCACATTAACAGCGGGTACATTAACCCTAAGTGGTGCGAATACCTACACAGGTGCTACAACGATTAACGGCGGTATATTGTCTTTAAATGGTTCAGGATCTGTTGCAACATCTAATGGTGTGATTGATGCCGGTACTTTTGATATTAGCGCAACAACATCTGGTACAACGATTAAGACATTAAGTGGAGCAGGTAATACTGTTCTGGGTGCCAATACTTTAACTTTAAGTGCAGCCAATGATACTTACTCTGGTGTGCTGAGTGGTACCGGTGGTCTAACTATTGCAGCTGGTACGTTAACACTCGGTGGTGCTAATACTTACAGTGGTTTCACCACGATTGCATCTTCAGCTACTTTGAAGTTAATTAATGCAGGCACGATTGAGCTTTCAAACATTATTAATAATGGTACGTTTGATATTTCTGGAGTGTCAGGTTCTGGTTCAAATCTCATTGATGATAACTTTAGTGATACGTCTAAGTGGGTGGGATCGTTTGGCGCCTGTGCTGGTGCAAGTACGAATACAGCTTGCTTTAATGGTTCTAATGTACTGGTGTTTGCATACCCTGCAGGAGCTACAGTTACGAAAACTATTACTCTTTCGAGTGTTTATAGCGCGTTAACATTTTCTGCAAATGTGTCAAGGGGTTGGTTTGATGAAACTGCAAAAATGGTTGTTACTGCTTATGACTCAACTAATACTCAAGTAGCAACAAACTCATTACAGTTTTCTACGGTTGGATTATCTAATGCCGCGAAGTCTTTGGATCTTTCTGGTACTTTAAGCGCAACCCGAGTAGTGGTTCAGTTTACTGACGTGAGTGGTAATGGTTGGGGTGGTAATTATGGGGTTCAATTTAACACGCCATCACTAGTCGGGGTGACAGTGAAGTCTACAGTTGTAGCAGGTATTACCGGTTCAGGTAGTACGCTCCTCGGTGGTAATAAGCTCTCTGTATCTAATGCAACTGGTACATACAGTGGTGTGATGAGTGGTACAGGTGGTTTGACATTAACAGCGGGCACATTAACGCTCGGTGGTGCTAATACCTACACTGGTGCTACAACGATCAACGGTGGAACATTAACGGTAAATGGCAGCTTAAGTGACAGCACATCAGTAGCTGTGGCTAGCGGTGCTACTTATGCCCTAGGTGCTAATGACACGATCACTGCCTTGACGGGTGCTGGTAATGTGAACTTGAACAGCTACACATTAGCGCTAGGTAATGCGACTGGTACTTACAGTGGTGTGATGAGTGGCACCGGTGGTCTCACATTGACAACTGGCACATTAACGCTAAGCGGTGCTAATACGTATAGCGGTGGCACAACGATTAACGGCGGCACCTTAAATATCACCAATAACAGTGGTTTAGGAGCTACAACAGGTACCGTAACAGTGGCTAGTGGCGCAACCTTAGATCTACAAAGCGTCACTGTGGGTGCTAACCCAATGACTTTAGCTGGCGGTACATTAAAAGATGCAACAAGTAGCTTTGCTGGTGCCATTACATTAACAGCAGATAGCACGATTAGCGTGACTAATGCAGCTGATACATTTACCTTATCTGGAGTTATCTCAGGTACAGGTTATGGCGTCACAGTAGGTGGTCCAGGAACAGTTGTGTTGATAGGTGTTAATACGTATAACGGCACAACGACTATTAATAGTGGCTCTACTTTGAACTTATCTGGTTCTGGTTCTATTGCTAATAGTGCGGTATCTAATACTGGTACGTTTAGCATCAGCGGCACAAGCAGTGGCGCAAGTATTGTTAACTTAACAGGTGCTGGCTCAACAGTTTTGGGTGCTAAGACTCTAACAATTAGCAATGCAAATGGTACCTACAGTGGTGTGATGAGTGGCACAGGCGGCGGCCTCACATTAACAGCCGGTACATTAACACTCGGTGGTGCTAATACCTACACTGGAGCAACAACGATTAACGGTGGCACATTAACGGTTAACGGTAGTTTGAGTGACAGTACATCAGTAGCTGTAGCTACTGGTGCTAACTACGTATTAAATGCAAGTGACACCATCACAGCCTTGACGGGCGCTGGCGCAGTTAACTTAAATGGCTACACATTAACGCTAGGTAACGCGACGGGTGCCTACAGTGGTGTGATGAGCGGCGCAGGTGGTGCTCTAACAATCACGGCTGGTACATTGATATTGGGCGGTGCTAACACTTACACCGGTGCAACAACGATTAACGGTGGCGCATTAACTGTTAACGGTAGCCTAAGCGATAGCACATCAGTAGCTGTGGCTAGTGGTGCAACTTATGCTCTAGGTGCTAGCGACACGATTAAAGCATTGACAGGTGCTGGAGCTGTGAACTTGAACGGCAATACCTTAACTTTAGCTAATGCAACAGGTGCTTACAGTGGTGTGATGAGTGGCACAGGCGGCGGCCTCACATTAACAGCCGGTACATTAACGCTAGGTGGTGCTAATACTTATGGTGGCACAACGACCTTAGGAAGTGGCGTGAGTGTGACATTAAATGCAGGCTCTGGTTTTGGTACAAGCGCTCTTGTTAATAATGGCGCAACAATAACATTTGGTGGAGCTGGCGGTAGTTTTACTTTGGTGACATTGTCAGGTTCTGGTGATTTGAGTTTAGGTTCAAATACAGTAATTATTTCAAATGCGTCTGGCATTTACTCGGGCGCATTAACTGGTACGGGTGGATTGACCTTAAGTGGTGGTTCTTTAACTCTCACAGGAAATAGTAGTTATACGGGTACAACAGCTGTGACCGGTACGGCCACCTTGAAAGTGACTGGTAATCTTTCAAATAGTGTGGTTAATTTAGCGTCTGGTGCAACATTGACTATCGTTGGATCAACATCGCCAGTGAGTGTGAAGAGTATTGGTGGGTCAGGCACGGTTGATGTTTCTGGTAGTACTTTAATCTTGACTGCAGCATCAGGTTCATTCTCGGGATCAATAGTTGATCCTGCCGGTGACTTAACGATTAATGGCTCTCTGACACTGACTGGTGTTAATACATATGTTGGTTTAACAACAATTAATAGTGGTGCATCACTTTACTTAAGTGGCGCAGGAAGTATTGAGTTGTCTAGTGGTGTTGTAAATAACGGTACATTTGACATTAGTGCTACAACGAACGGCGCAACTATTGCAAACTTGAATGGTTCTGGCGCAACTATTTTAGGTGCTAAGACACTCACGATTGGTAATGCAAATGGTACCTACAGTGGTGTGATGAGCGGCACAGGTAGTTTTACCTTGGCTGCAGGTGCTCTGACCTTGAGTGGTGCCAATATTTACACTGGTGCTACAACGATTAACGGTGGCACATTAACAGTGAACGGTAGCTTAAGTGATAGCACATCCGTAGCCGTTGTAAGTGGTGCGAACTACGTATTGAACGCAAGCGATGCGATTACGGCATTGACTGGCTCTGGTAATGTGAACCTTAACAGCTGCACATTAACATTAGGTAATGCAACTGGAATATATTCAGGTGTTATGAGTGGTACAGGTGGTTTGACAATGACCGCAGGTGCCATGACCTTATCTGGTGCTAATACATACAGCGGTGTGACAACTTTAAGTGGTGGTACCTTGGTTCAAACTGGTTCACTTGCCGTTGCAACGAATTTAATAATGACTGGTACCGCGGTCTGGGACTTGCAAGCATCACAAACAATTGCAAGCTTGGTAATGGCAGCTGGTAATAGCATTACCAACAGCACAGGTACATCCAGCTTGATAGTGAGTGGCCCAGCGACTGTAGCGAATCGAGTGGTAACTGGTGGCTCACAAACATATAACGGAACATTAACTGTTGCCGCGGATACGACCCTTGCAACCGGAGGTGCTGCTGGTGCCAATATCACGATTGTTGGAGATGTTGCTGGCGGCGCAGATAATTTAACTCTAACCTTTACTGCAGGTGCAGGCACAATTTCAGTCGCTGGTAATGTAACTGGAAGTTCTGGTGGTGCCCTTGACTTCAGTGGCTCAAGTCAATACGTAGATATTGCCAATTCAATTTTCCCAACTGGTAACAGTAGCTACACCTTACAAGCTTGGATTAAGCCAACTGTTCAAGGAACAAATGGAATTATTGGCTGGGGTCCTTGGGGTTCTGGTAATAGTGTTAATGCACTTCGCTTAAATTCAGGTGGCATTTATAACTACTGGTGGGGCAATGATTTGTGGGCATCTACAAGTAACCTTGCAAACGGTAGCTGGCACTTAATTACCGCGACCTATGATCAAGCGACTCAATCGAACAAAATTTATGTTGATGGTACCTTGACTGCGTCGAGAACTGGCAGCATGAATGTGCAGGCTGCAACTAATGCACGCATTGGATCAACTTGCAGCACAGTTTGTGGCGGAGAATTTTTCCAGGGATCAATTGATGAGGTAAGTGTTTGGAGTCGTGCGGTGACACAGTCTGAAGTAACGTCTATGATTAGCGCTACTCCATCGATGTCTGCAAATGGTCTTTTAGCCTATTACAACTTTAATGAAGGTTCTGGTAATGCAGCGGCCAATTCGGTTGCTGGGGCAACGGCAGCAAATGGCACTTTGATTAATGGCCCAACATGGTTGGCCTCCGGCTCACCGGTATCGACTGGTTCGAAAATTTCTATAGCCATTGCGAATGGTCAGAGTGGTAATGTGAGCTTCTCAGGTAATGTGAATGCCAAGTCTTTCACGGGTGGAACAGGTGCTTATAACTTGACTATGAATGGCTCAGCCATTGCTGTGGATAGTGCTTCGACAGTCACTAATGGCGGTGCCTTAACTTTAGGAGCGAGTGGCGGATCAACAACTTTCTCTAATGGTTTAACTGCAACCACTGTTTCAGGCATGACGATTGCTGGAAACTTAACCTTGAATGGCGCATCGAATTTGTCTGCTGCATCACATGATGTGACCTTGGCATCTGATACCACAATCAGTACAACAAGTACGGTGGTCGTGGCGGGTAATGTCAGGGGAGCTTATAGCTTAACGAAAGTGGGATCTGGCACCCTAACTCTCTCTGGCGCTAATACCTACACAGGTGCTACAACAATCAACGGTGGCACATTAACGGTATCTGGTAGCTTGGCTGATGGCACATCAGTAGCGGTTGCGAATGGTGCTAACTATGTATTAAGTGCAAATGACACGATCACTGCCTTGACTGGTGCTGGCGCTGTGAACTTGAACGGCTACACATTAACGCTAGGTAATGCAACAGGAACATACTCAGGTGTGATGAGCGGCACAGGTGGACTGACAATTACAGCGGGCACCTTGACCTTATCGGGAGCTAATACTTATAGCGGTGGTACGACGATTAATGCTGGCACTCTAAATGTTACCAATAATACTGGTTTGGGTTCAACGACTGGCACAGTGACTATTGGTAGTGGTGCAACACTTGATTTACAAAGTGTCACCGTAGGCGCTAACCCAATAACGATCAATGGCGGCACCTTAAGAGATGCGACAAGCAGCTTTGCAGGTAATATCACCCTTACCAATAACAGCACGATTTCTGTCACGAATGTTGCCGATACCTTGACTTTATCTGGAGTGATTTCTGGTGCCGGTTATGGTGTCACAATCGGTGGTTCGGGTGTGGTGGTATTTAGTGGTGTGAATACTTATAGCGGAATTACAACGATTAATAGTGGTTCAGCGCTGAGTTTATCAAGTGCAGGGTCGATTGCGAATAGCACGATTAGCAATTCAGGCACTTTTAATATTAGCGGCACAAGTAGTGGCGCGAGCATTGTGAGCTTAAGCGGCAATGGTGCGGTGACTTTAGGTGCTAAGACGCTCACGGTTAATAACGCAAATGGTACCTACAGTGGTGTGATGAGTGGTACGGGTAGTTTGACTTTGACTGCAGGTACGTTGATATTAGGCGGCGCTAATATTTACACTGGTGCAACCACAGTTAATGGCGGCACCTTGGCGATTACAAGCGCTGGCTCATTAGCCAGCTCAGGTATTTCACTTGTTAATGCAGCAATCTTGGATATCCGAGGCACTTTAGCATTGGCATCGCTCACGATGTCACCAAATGCAAAAATTACGAATAGTACTGGTACTTCTAATTTAACTGTTTCAGGTGCAAGTACCCTCGCTAATAGCATTACAACTAGCGGTACACAAACTTACGTAGGTGCAGTGACTTTGGCATCTGATAGTACGCTTACGGGTATAAGCATCACGTTTAGTTCAACGGTTGATAGCAACATAACAACTCCCCAGTATTTGACTTTAGTAAACTCAGGTACAGCAACCTTTAGCGGTATTGTTGGAGGTAACTATCCATTAGCAACACTTACCATTGGCGGCGATGCATCTTTGGGTGCAAGCGTCACAACAATCGGTACTCAAATCTATAACGCCAATTTGACTTTGACGGGTGCGATTGTTGCTTTGAATACAACTAATAGCCCAATTACTGTGGTGGGTAATATCGTTGGTAGTGGCGGTGGTGGTGTAACTTATTCCTATCTCACAGGAGGGGCATGGACAACTACTCAAAATGGTTCGAACCCGTACTTAATTAATTTGAATTTAGGCCAAAGCTGGACTTATCAAGCAAGCTACCTAGTGGGCTCTATGGATAGTGGCGGTCTCAATACGATCTTCTCATATGGCTTATACACAGATGGTATTTTGGTACGCACTCAAGGACGTGGGGATAGTTTGTACTTGCAAGATAACAATTATGGTGCGATTGATTTATTCCATAATGGAAACAGTGGCACGAATGGTAGCTACGTAACTGTCAAAGTATCTTATGCCACAAGTGGTGGAGTAAGTACGATGAATATTTATGCGGCCGATGCTTTAGTTGCAAGTATGAGTACGAATACACCGCTTAGTCCAGCAACAAATCAAATTCGTGTTGGTAGTGCTATGCATGCAACTGGTGAAGGTTTGAATGCAACGATTAAGGATGTAGTTATTACTGTTGGCGGTTCAGCGTCACCAAGTCTTGCCTTGACCACGGGTAGTGGCCGCATTAATTTGGGTGGAAATATATCTGGTTTATCTGGACTTAATTTAAATTCAAGTAATGCTACAAACGTAGTTACAGGAAACTATACGGGAGCATCTTCCTTGACAGTATCTAGTGGTATTTTCCAGCTTAGTGGAGTTAATACTTATAGTGGTACAACGACAATTAATAGCGGCGCAAGATTGAGCTTGGGTATAAATGCGGTACTTGATAGAACTAGCATAGTTGATAACGGTACTTTTGATATCAGCAACACGACAAGTGGCACAAGCATTATGAATTTGAGCGGTAACGGTGTGGTGACATTGGGAGCTAACACGCTGACTTTAAGTAATGCGAGTGGTGTATATGGTGGTGTGATGAGTGGTGCTGGTGGCCTCACATTAACAGCTGGTACGTTAAGCTTGAGTGGTGTTAATGCCTACACTGGTGTGACAACCATCAACAGTGGTACATTGGCCTTGATCGGATCCGGGTCTATTGCAACATCCAGTGGTGTGATTGATTCTGGCACTTTAGATATCAGCGGAGCAACATCTGATGCAACAATTAAGACATTAAGTGGGGTTGGTGGTGTTGCTTTAGGCGCTAATACTTTAATCTTAAGTATGGCGAATGATACATACTCTGGCGTGATGAGCGGTACGGGTGGTCTTACATTAACAGCCGGTACATTAACGCTAGGTGGTGCTAATACGTATACAGGTACAACAACAATCAACGATGGCACATTGGCCTTGATCGGATCGGGATCTATTGCAGCATCAAGTGGCATTGCAAATAACGGTACATTTGATATTAGTGCTTCGACAGGTGGTATTAGTATGAAGACACTAAGTAGTAGCGGTAACTTGATTTTGGGCTCAAATAATCTTACGCTAACTAATGCAAGCGGTACTTATAGTGGTGTGATGGGTGGCACCGGTGGTCTGACATTAACAGCCGGTTCATTAACACTCGGTGGTGCTAATACCTACACAGGCGGTACGGTGATCAATGGCGGTACATTGACGGTGACCAATAACAGTGGTCTAGGTGCTACAACTAGTCCGGTGACCATTGCAAGTGGTGCTACCTTAGACCTATTAGGTGTAACGGTGGGGGCTAATCCAGTCACTTTAGCTGGCGGTACATTAAAAGATGCAACAAGTAGTCTAGCTGGCAATATCACCTTAACTGCGAACAGTACATTTGCTACAACTAACTCAGGTGATGTGTTGAGCTTATCTGGTGTGATCTCGGGTAGTGGTTATGGTGTGACGATTGATGGTACTGGTACTGTTATCTTCACGGGTGCTAATACTTATAGTGGCACAACGACCATTAGTAGTGGCTCAACACTGAAGGTAAATGCAGCAGGTTCTATGGCTAATAGTGCTGTGGCGAATGCTGGCATATTTAATATTACCAACGCCAACGGTGGCATTAGCATTCCTAGCTTGACCGGTGCTGGTAACGTTGTATTGGGCGCTAATACTTTAACCTTGAGTGCGGCGAATGATACTTACTCTGGCGTGATGAGCGGTACGGGTGGTCTTACATTAACAGCCGGTACATTAACGCTAGGTGGTGCTAATACCTACACAGGTACAACAACGATCAACGGTGGCACCTTAACAGTGAACGGTAGCCTAAGCGACAGCACATCAGTAACTGTCGCTAGCGGTGCTACGTATGCTCTAGGTGCTAGCGACACGATCACTGCCTTGACTGGTGCTGGTGCAGTTAACTTGAACAGCTACACATTAACGCTAGGTAATGCGACTGGTACCTACAGTGGTGTGATGGGTGGCACCGGTGGTCTGACATTAACAGCCGGTTCATTAACACTCGGTGGTGCTAATACCTACACAGGCGGTACGGTGATCAATGGCGGTACATTGACGGTGACCAATAACAGTGGTCTAGGTGCTACAACTAGTCCGGTGACCATTGCAAGTGGTGCTACCTTAGACCTATTAGGTGTAACGGTGGGGGCTAATCCAGTCACTTTAGCTGGCGGTACATTAAAAGATGCAACAAGTAGTCTAGCTGGCAATATCACCTTAACTGCGAACAGTACATTTGCTACAACTAACTCAGGTGATGTGTTGAGCTTATCTGGTGTGATCTCGGGTAGTGGTTATGGTGTGACGATTGATGGTACTGGTACTGTTATCTTCACGGGTGCTAATACTTATAGTGGCACAACGACCATTAGTAGTGGCTCAACACTGAAGGTAAATGCAGCAGGTTCTATGGCTAATAGTGCTGTGGCGAATGCTGGCATATTTAATATTACCAACGCCAACGGTGGCATTAGCATTCCTAGCTTGACCGGTGCTGGTAACGTTGTATTGGGCGCTAATACTTTAACCTTGAGTGCGGCGAATGATACTTACTCTGGCGTGATGAGCGGTACGGGTGGTCTTACATTAACAGCCGGTACATTAACGCTAGGTGGTGCTAATACCTACACAGGTACAACAACGATCAACGGTGGCACCTTAACAGTGAACGGTAGCCTAAGCGACAGCACATCAGTAACTGTCGCTAGCGGTGCTACGTATGCTCTAGGTGCTAGCGACACGATCACTGCCTTGACTGGTGCTGGCGCTGTGAACTTGAACGGCTACACATTAACGCTAGGTAATGCGACTGGTACCTACAGTGGTGTGATGGGCGGCACCGGTGGTCTTACATTAACCGCGGGCACATTAACGCTAGGTGGTGCTAATACATACACAGGTACAACAACGATCAACGGTGGCAGGTTGTCTCTAAGTAGCTCAGGATCTATTGCAACATCAAGTGGTATTGCAAATAACGGTACATTTGATATTAGTGGAGCAACCTCTGGTTCAACCATTATTACCTTGAGTGGTGCTGGTTCAACAGTATTGGGCGCTAATACTTTAACCTTGAGTGCGGCGAATGATGCTTACTCTGGCGTGATGAGCGGCACCGGAGGTCTTACATTAACAGCCGGTACATTAACGCTAGGTGGTGCTAATACCTACACAGGTACAACAACCATCAACGGTGGCACATTAACGGTATCAGGTAGCTTGGCTGATGGCACATCAGTAGCGGTTGCGAATGGTGCTAACTATGTATTAAGTGCAAATGACACGATCACTGCCTTGACAGGTGCTGGTGCAGTTAACTTAAATAGCTACACATTAACGCTAGGTAATGCGACTGGTACCTACAGTGGTGTGATGAGTGGCACCGGTGGTCTGACATTAATAGTCGGTACATTAACGCTAGGTGGTGCTAATACCTACACTGGTGCTACAGCAATTAACGGTGGCACATTAACAGTGAGCGGTAGCTTAAGCGACAGCACATCAGTAGCGGTTGCGAATGGTGCTAACTATGTATTAAATGCAAATGACACGATCACTGCCTTGACAGGTGCTGGCGCTGTGAACTTGAACGGCTACACATTAACGCTAGGTAATGCGACTGGTACCTACAGTGGTGTGATGGGCGGCACCGGTGGTCTTACATTAACCGCGGGTACATTAACGCTAGGTGGTGCTAATACATACACAGGTACAACAACGATCAACGGTGGCAGGTTGTCTCTAAGTAGCTCAGGATCTATTGCAACATCAAGTGGTATTGCAAATAACGGTACATTTGATATTAGTGGAGCAACCTCTGGTTCAACCATTATTACCTTGAGTGGTGCTGGTTCAACAGTATTGGGCGCTAATACTTTAACCTTGAGTGCGGCGAATGATGCTTACTCTGGCGTGATGAGCGGCACCGGAGGTCTTACATTAACAGCCGGTACATTAACGCTAGGTGGTGCTAATACCTACACAGGTACAACAACCATCAACGGTGGCACATTAACGGTATCAGGTAGCTTGGCTGATGGCACATCAGTAGCGGTTGCGAATGGTGCTAACTATGTATTAAGTGCAAATGACACGATCACTGCCTTGACAGGTGCTGGTGCAGTTAACTTAAATAGCTACACATTAACGCTAGGTAATGCGACTGGTACCTACAGTGGTGTGATGAGTGGCACCGGTGGTCTGACATTAATAGTCGGTACATTAACGCTAGGTGGTGCTAATACCTACACTGGTGCTACAGCAATTAACGGTGGCACATTAACAGTGAGCGGTAGCTTAAGCGACAGCACATCAGTAGCGGTTGCGAATGGTGCTAACTATGTATTAAATGCAAATGACACGATCACTGCCTTGACAGGTGCTGGTGCTGTGAACTTAAACGGCAACACATTAACGCTAGGTAATGCGACGGGTACCTACAGTGGTGTGATGAGCGGTACCGGTGGTTTGACATTAACGGCCGGCACATTAACCCTTGGTGGTGCTAATACCTACACTGGTGCAACAACGATCAACGGTGGTACGTTGATTCAGACGGGTACTCTTTCTAATGCAACTAATGTTGTGATGAGTGGTTCGGCGAATTGGGATCTTCAAGCTAATCAGTCTCTTGCAAGCTTGATGATGGCTAGTGGGAATAATATTATTAATACGACAGGCGTGGCTTCTGGTATAACTATTAATGGTGCCGCATACATTAATAACATTACAACTTATGGTGCGCAAACATATAACGGTAGAGTAACTTTACAAGGTGGTGACGTAGTTGGCGGTAGTGCACCTGGAACCGGTCCTTATATGCGTGGTGGCACATTAAGCCCAGTATTGCTGGCTTCCAATGGTGGCGATATCACCTTTAATGGCACGATTGATGCTGGTGCGCAGTCTGCTCTCTATAAGCGTTCATTAACTATCGTAGCTGATGCAGGCGCTATTACCTTCAATCAAAGTGTTGGTACTCGCGGCACATTGGCAGGTATTGCAGATGGAAATATTTATGAGCTAACAGTAAAGGCTAAGAATATTCACATTAATGCTGACATTGTTACTAATGAAATTCAGTCATATATGGGCCATGTTTGGGTTGGTGATAATGGTAATAATGGTAAATCTAGAACATTATTGTCAGAAGATCCAAGCGTTGTTTTTGCTGACTTTGTGAGCACTGACGGTGTTGTGTATTCAGGTGGTATCGATGATGCTGTATTAAATACCCATACATTGAATGTGTTGGCTGTGTCTAACTGGTCTGGCGCATCTGATCCAGTGATTACATTTGGCAATCCAATTGGTGCAGCAAGATCCTTGTATTCAATAACAGCTGTTACTGGTATCCAGGATATTTCTTCTGGTAAGACTTTCGCGGATGTGCCGACGAATGCTGCTCAGTTTGCTGGAACAATTAATATTATGGCCAACGTAACGACAGCATCGACACAAACTTATACATCTAATAATTTTGCTTTAGGTGGATCAAGCAGCATTACCAATAACAATATCTTATTCACAACGAATCATGCTGACATTACATTCAATATTGGCGTATCGACTTCTGCCTTTGCGTTAAGAAATGGCACAACAACCGTGACATTTGCCTTGGGTGGATCTAACGTGAACTCAGCAGCTGTTAGTGCAATGAATAGTGCTGGCCTTCACCCTGCAGGTCTATTCGATCAGAAGTCACTCAATTTTGGAGGTGCCTTGCAATCTGCATTTAATAAGTCAATGCTTGATGTGGCCTCAAATAGCGCAACAGCCGGTGATGTTGAGGTGGGTCGAATTGAGCAGGTAGCCTGTGATCCAAATGGTTCTACTAATACAAGTTGTGACAAGTAAGCTCATAGAAGTTAGTTTCTGATTTATTTGATGTTTTTTTAAAGATATTTAATGGTAGAGATATAAGCTTATGAACCTAAATCTTCAGCAGAAAAAAGTACTCATTACAGGTGGTTCAAAAGGTATTGGGTATGCCTGTGCAGAGCTGTTTCTAGCAGAAGGTGCACAAGTCATCATTGTGAGTCGTCAAGCTAGCTCAATTGATCAAGCTACCAAAGTATTGCAGGAGAAGTATGGTCAGCAAGTCACAGGCCATGCTATTGACTTAAGTGTCCCTGATGCGGTTAATAAGATGTCTCAATTAATGGCTGGTGTAGATATCTTGGTTAATAACGCAGGCGCTATACCAGGCGGTGGTTTGGATGCCATTGATGATGAGCGTTGGCGCCAGGCTTGGGATTTGAAGGTGTACGGTTACATCAACACCATTCGAGAAGTTTTGCCAAAAATGGTAGAAAGAGAATCTGGCGTCATTATTAATATCATTGGCATGGCTGGAGCTGCCCCATCCTATGATTATGTTTGTGGCTCTATGGCGAATGCTTCTCTGATAACTTTTACTAAAGCAGTCGGGGGTTATTCTTCGAAGTCTGGGGTGAGGGTGTTGGGTGTTAATCCGGGGCCCACAGAAACAGACCGTTTAATTAAGCTCTATCAAGAGCGCGCGAAATACCAGTTGGGTGATGAGACGAAGTGGCGCGATCTTTTGCCTAATTTACCATTCGGAAGACCTGCAAAACCAGAAGAAATAGCCAATTTGGTTGTTTTCTTGGCCTCGGATAAAGCCTCTTATTTGAGTGGTCTAGTCATTGATGCGGATGGTGGTGCGATGTATGCGCGCTAGCAAACAAAACAAAGCAAAACTAAGCAGTTCAAAGCAAAGCACGTCGACATCTGAATAATTTTAAGATCTCTCTGAATTAAGTTTCTAAGGCTTTTCTTAAATAAGGGTCAATGTCAGGTTGACCCAATAGCCAAGACCTGTAATCCATAGGTACTTCACTTAGCAAAACACCTTTGTGTTTACCAAAAGGCATATGCGTGGGCATGCGGGCTTTTTCGCTAGCGACCCATAAATCTTCAACGCTATTAATTTTTAATTCGGTGCAAATGGCTTCAAGTATTTTGCCGCAGATGTGAACATCGGCTAGAGCTGAGTGAGCCTCACGTAATTGTTCTCTGGCATTTTTTCTATCGAGGAAATATAAGAGTGCACTTTGGCTATGGCTGTCTAAATTTGGCCAGACTTTTCTGGCTAAAGCTAAGGTGCAAATACGTTTAACTGCTGGTTGACCTAAAACTTGCCAATCAAAATCGATATTGTGGCCAATGAGGTATTCAAGGCCGCTGGGTAATTGGAAATTGCTAGATGGTGGGCAATCGATTAATTCTTCATCTAGGATGTGATGCGTGGCAAGTGCGCCTAGGCTAATGGGTTTTCCTGGGTTATAACGCTGCACAAATTGGCTATCGATGGTTAATGGCGCCAAGCTAGTGACCTCTAGCCAAGCAGCCTCAATAAGGACGGGCTCTTTAATATCTGTGGCTTCAGTATCAAAAATAATAACTTTTGGCATCGCTAGCTTTCGTTGAGGTGGGGTATTTCATGACGTTTATGCAATTATGCAGTGATTGGCTTTTATGCGGATAAAACCGCAAATCGATTATGATGAACTTGTGGAAAACATCCGTATGAAAAAGAACTTATTAACAGCTATTTGCTTGGTGATTTATACATTTTTCGAAGTGTTAATTGTTTTATTGGATGTGTGCTTTTTGACCCTGCTGTTTGTTATGCCTAATGTGCTTGGTTTTTATTCCAAGAAACATTTGGCCTATGATTTTTCAGTCTTGTGTTTGGTTATGGGCGTTGCTCTTTTGGGTGTAGGCTATGTTTACAGAAAACATACGCAAAACTTCTTGAAGCACATTTTTAGACCTATATCTGAGCGACTCATAGAGAATCTACGATCAATGAATTACTTTAAGTCATGCCAATGAATCTACTCATCGCTTTTTTATTAAACACAACGCTTGTTTTGACAACCATTGTCATTCACTATGAGGTGTTGTATTACCTTGCGAAAACGTTACCGCGTTTACATCATGTGCTGCCAAGGTTTAGGGTGCTCATTGGGGTGTGTGCCATTTTTATGACACATGTAGTTGAAATCTGGATTTTTGCGCTAGGCTATTACGCGACGCTGCAAATTGAGGGTATGGGTCAGTTGGTCGGGGATGTTATGAGTCATGGCCAGTTGCTAGATACCGTGTATTTGTCATTTGTAACCTTTACAACGGTTGGTTATGGTGATTTGGTTGCCAATGGTTATATGCGTTATTTAACAGGTGTTGAGGCCTTAACGGGCTTGATTTTGGTAACTTGGTCTGCCTCATTCTTGTTTGTGGAAATGCAGAAATTCTGGACCTTGAATAAAGACTAAATACGCCTAAGGTGGTTGCAGCTAGGGTTTTCCACCTGATGTGCCAGAAGGTTTTTACCTATACTGAGCAAAGAAAAATATCTCTCACATTAGTCATCTATGGTTGATTGAATGAAAAATATTCAAGACTCAGTTGCTGCAATTGCTGCTGCTTGGGAGCAGGCTTGGAATCAGCATGACTTTTCTTCGGTCAAAAAATACATTGCCAAAGATGCTCATTGGATCAGTGTACGAGATGATCACTGGCATGGAAGCAAGGAAATATTGAAAATCCATGCTGAATTGCACAAAGAAACTTTACGTCTGACACGATGGAGAAATACCGATGTCTCCTGTGAGAATGCAGCGCCTGGTGTCTTATTGGCAAAAATCCATTGGACTGTAGAAAACCTTGGCGAGATGGAAGAGGTTGTTTCATCAAGAAATGGTCTGTTCACTTGGACCTTGGTTAAGAAAACCAATCAATGGTTAATTGCCTCCTGTCAGGCCACGAACTTATCAACTAATTGATTAAATCCAAAACTTCTCCAAGTTCATCAATTCGGCGAATAGGGTAGTTATACGCATTGAGCTTTTCTTGTGGAATCCTAAACGCAATCACCTGGGCACCGGCTGCAATACCAGCTTCAACACCCGCTAAGCTGTCATCAATAAATAAACATGCTTCAGCTGGTTGACCCATGAGTTGTGCGGCATGTGTCACGATGCCTGGCGCTGGTTTCCAGGAATCTACCTCGTAGGCGCTGACGATACGATTTTCAAAGAATGGCAAAAGTGAGGTTGCCTTTAAGGACGTTTCTATTTTGTAGCGCGGGCCATTAGAAGCAATGCATTTATCGTGGGCTATTTGCTCTAAAAGTTTTTTTGCGCCTTCAATTTCCACGAGTTCGGTGGCTAGCAGGTGATTGGAGCGCTCCCGATATTCTGGAATAAATGTGGTGGGATCCACATCTTTATATTGCAAGGCGACTTTTTCTAAAAAGATAGAGAATTTCTCGCCACGGAATATATTAAAAATATCTTCGTAGCTCGGATGGTTATCTCTTTCTTTGAGCATCTGAACAATCAAACGTGTGGACAGTGTTTCACTATCCACCAATGTGCCATCGCAATCAAAGATGATGGCTTCTGCTTTGATAGTTGAGCTCATTAAATAATTTCCCGAATAATTTGTGCGCAATCAAGCAGTGCCGGTACGGCAGCATCTCTCATTTGATCTGGTGTTGTTCTTGAGGTGGGTGCTGTGACACTGATGGCGCCTAGTAATTGACCTTTCCTATCTCGCAATGGAACGGCGGCCCCAATCACACCTAATTCATATTGTTGGCTGGTGATGCCATAGCCTTTTGTTCTGATATCGAGGATAAATTTCTCAATATCCTTTTTACTAATCATCGTAAAAGGTGTGAAGGGTTGAGGTTTGTATTGATCGAGTAATTTTTTAAACTTATCTTCAGGTATGTTGGCCAGCATCACCAAGCCGGGTGTAACTAGAAAAGGGTTCATGCGTCTACCGACATCCCAGCCTGCATTAATAATTTTGGGTGGGGAGTTTTTGGCGATATAGACCACTTCATTCTTTTCTAGAACAGAAGCTTGCGCGGTTTCACCAATATTCATCGTGATGCGTTGTAAAAATGGCGTTAAGACTCTAGGGAGCCGTGATGATGTGAGATAGGCATTCGCAAAATTTAATACCTTGGTACTTAACCAATAGTATTTGCCATCGGTTTCAACATACCCCAACTCTGTTAGCGTGAGTAGATGTCTTCTGACTGCAGAGCGGGTTAGATCGTTGAGCCTGGCCGCATCGGCAATCGTCATCTTGGGATTATTCTCATCAAAACTTTCAATGATGCCCAGACCTTTATGCAAACCCATGATTCTGTCTTTGGCGTCAATCACAATTTCCGGGGTCTGATCCATATATCCTTAGCTGGGTAGGTGTCATTAATTATTCAAATTGTGCGTTAATCGGGCAATTTGTTCAATAAGCGAATATATTTGCTAAGTATTTATTTATTTAATATGAGCGAAGCGTTAAGCTATCAGTAATTAAAAATCCAATGAGTGAGCCTTTATGAGCGTGAATGAAATGTTGCCAGACCCAAGCAATGTCTTGGGTATTGATGGAATTGAATTTATTGAATTTGCGACTAAGCATCCTCAGCAATTCTGCCTTTTATTAGAAAAGATGGGGTTTAGCTTAGCAGCTCGCCATCGTTCACGAGAAGTATTGTTATATCAACAAGGCAGCATGAACATCATTGTGAACTCAGACATGGATGGTATTGCTGAGGACAGCACATTTGCGGAAAGTCCTATTATTAATGCCTTGGCTTTTAGGGTAAAAGATGCTCACTTTGCGCATCAGCGTGCGGTGGGGATGGGTGGTTGGCCAATTGCCACAAGGGCGAGTGCTATGGAATTGAATGTTCCTGGTATTCATGGTGTGGGGCAGAGCGTTATTTATTTTGTGGATAGATATAAAGACTTTTCTATTTACGATGTTGATTTTATTAAAGTGCCTAATGCTAAAAATACCTCAGCCATTGGTGATATGAGCTTCTTTGGTTTAGTGCAAACCGCTTATGAAGGCCGCACAGCGGATTGGAGTAATTTCTACGTCAAGTTATTAGGCTTTACAGAGTTACCCGCGGATCAGTTTTTTGGTATTTTGCAAAAGGGTGCGATTTTGCAAAGTCCTTGCAAGTCATTTCATATTCAAATCATTGAGCCTCAGGTGAGTGATATCGAGTGGGATGAAGAGTATCTGCGTTTAGGTATTGGTGCCCCAGATGTTTTGGCAACGAGCAAAGCCTTAACGGAGCGTGGTATTAACTTTATCGACAATGAAAAGTTACACACGACCTCTAAAGGTGCCTTGACCCAATCTTATTTAGGTGGTGTTCAGTTTGAGTTGGTTAATAACGCTGCTAAGTTGAAGTAAGGCTCATCATGAATTTGAATCACTTCGGCATGGATACGATTACTCTGGCGGGTACGCTAGAGGCAAAGTTAGCTGCCGTTAAAAAAGCAGGCTTTACGGAAATCATGTTGTCAGCAAGGGATATTGCTGGTCATCCTGATGGTTATGAAGTGGCTGTCAAAGCTGTTAAAGATAGTGGGTTGGATGTGACAGGCTTTCAGGTCTTGAGAGATTTCGAGGGTTTGAGTGGCGATCTAAAGGGTTATAAGCTGGAGATTGCTAAGCATATGCTGCAAATGTGCCACGACGTTGGCTCTCAATTGCTTTTGGTTTGTTCCAGCACATCGAAGCATGCTGATGGTGATATTGAATTAGTGGCTGAAGATTTGAAACGTTTGGCGATGTTAGCGGTACCGTTAAATATTCGTGTGGCGTATGAAGCTCTATCTTGGGGGCGTTATGTGAATCAATATCCGCAATCTTGGGATGTGGTGGCATTAGCGGATGCGCCTAATCTAGGTGTTGGCCTAGATTCATTCCATATTTTTGCGCATTCTTCTGATTTGTCTGATTTGGATTACATGGATCCAGAGAAGATTTTCTTTGTGCAGTTATCTGACTTTATGTGGCGTGAAACGAGAACACCTGAAGAGCGGATTGAAACAGCTCGTCATATGCGTGTATTTCCAGGTGAGGGTGCCCATAGCGAAGATTTATTGGCATTAGTTCGGAAGTTAGATAACTTAGGTTATGACGGTAAATATAGTTTTGAAGTTTTTAATGATGACTACCAACAATTACCGCCGCATGTTGTGACTGCCAGAGCCATGAATTCTGCGAAGTGGGTGATGGAAAAAGCGTTGAGACGTTACTTGCCTCTACCCAAGGCTTAATTAGGGAAAGTCCTTAGTTCCCTAAGGGGTATGCAGTCTCGAGATTTTTGAACATGTTAGACTTTGAACGGGTGGTTAAATTAATCGTTTTTTAACATTTATCTACTTGTTTAATATGGATTTTTTATATATTTGATGGTATGAGTTTGAGTGGGGCGAGCCATATTTTTTTTAAAATAAACGGCTTATCTATAACATTTTGTTATAGCTGTTAGTGTCTATCCCTACTTATTTACTTTACCTCTCAAGCAGACAATACAACCATAGAATTTGGTATTACCTCGTGGGTCTTGGGGCTATAAGACTCGTAGCAAGATGGAGACTATTAATGAAGATTCGTAATTTAATTGGTACGGTAGCTTTAGCGGTTGCTGCTACTGGCGTATCAGCTCAGCAAACTGTTAAGTTGGCAAGTCTTGTTGAGTTATCTGGTGCCGGTACAACTGCTGGTACAGCATTTAGAATGGGTGTTGACCTAGCGGTCAAAGAAATTAATGCTGGTAAAGGCATTATGGGTCGTAAGATCGACATGACTACTTTGGATACACAATCTAATCCAGGTATTGCTAAAGGTTTGACACAAAAAGTAATCGACCAAGACGTTTTCGCAATTTTTGGCCCAGTATTCTCTGGTTCAATCATGGTTAGTATGTCTGAGTCACAACGTGCTGAAGTGCCTAACTTCACTGGTGGTGAAGCTGCTGCGATTACTAAGCAAGGTAACCCATACGTTTTCCGTACAAGCTTCACACAAGCTGATGCGATTCCAAAAGTTGTTAAATACTTCAACAACACCCTTAAAGCAAAAACTGTAGCTGTTATTTATCAAAATAATGACTTCGGTAAAGGTGGTCGTGACGTATTCATGAAAGCTATTGAAGGCACATCTACAAAAGTAGTGGCTGATATTTCTACAGAGCAAGCTCAAGTAGACTTTTCTTCAGCAGTGTTGAAAGCAAAACAAAGTAATGCTGATGCAGTATTCATCTACGTTACAGAAGAAGAATCTGCTCGTGCATTAAAAGAGTTCAAGAAACAAGGTTTCAACAAGCCTTTGGTTGGCGAGACAACTTTAACTGGTCAAAAAGTGATCGAATTAGCGGGTGAAGCTGCAAACGGTGCGATTGCGCACGTTGGTTTGACAGCGGATGCTCCAAATGCAAATATTCGCGCGTTCAAAGCTAAATTCCAAAAAGAATATAGCAATTTTGTTCCTGACCACAATGCTATTAAAGGTTACACAGGCGTTTACGTGTTGAAGGCTGCGATTGAAAAAGTAGGTAAGTTTGATCGTAAAGAAGTTGCTAAAGCCATGCACGGCATCAAGATCTTGGCTAAAGATCAACCTGGCGTGTTGTTAGACATCGCGTTTGATGACAAAGGTGATTTAGATCGTGAGAGCTATTTCGTTCAAGTTAAGAACGGTAAGCAAGAAGTTATAACAACGTTCCAACCAGCGTTTACTTCTAAGAAGTAATTTCCAGGAAAAGGGGTCTCCAATCAAAATGGACGCCCCTTTTTTCTTAAATGGTTTTTTGATTTAAAAATAAGAAGCTAATCATGACAGATTTCATACAACTTTTAGTCTCGGGTATTGCTACCGGTACTATTTACGCGTTAGCCGCACTTGGATTTACATTGCTATGGCAAGCGTCGGGGACCATTAACTTTGCCACCGGTGAGTTTGTTATGGTTTCAGCCTTCTTGATGTTGGCAGGTTTGGGTTTAGGTTTGCCATTATGGGCAAGCTATTTATTATCTTTGGTATTGGCAACAGTCATTTTGGGCTACTTCTTTAAGCGAGCCATTGTCGATCCTTTGATTCGTCACGGCATCATGCCCGTGATTGTTGCAACCATTGGTTTATCACTTGTTGCAAAGAACGGTATTCGTATTGGTTTTGGTGCGCAAGCTCAACCATTCCCACAAATTTTTGGTGGGGAACTGTTCCAGTTTGCAGGTGTCACAGTTTCTTATATGGAGATCGGTACGATCTTCTTGGCATGGCTGATCATTTTTGTATTGAATTTATTTTTAAGCAAAACAGTGACGGGCCGTGCGATGCAGGCGGTTGCACAAAATACAGATAGTGCAGTTGTTCTTGGTATTAATGTTAATAAGATGATTTTTTACACGTTTGCTATTAATGCCGTATTGGCAACAACAGCAGCGTTATTGGTTACGCCAGCTTACTTAGCTAAGTTTGACATGGGTGTTAGCTTAGGTATGAAAGCTTTCTTGGCGGCGATTATTGGCGGCTTTAATAGTAGCCGTGGCGCCATGTTAGGTGGCTTGATTGTGGGTATTTGCGAAAACCTGGCTGGTGCTTACATTTCTGCAGAGTACAAAGAGGCGGTTGCCTTGGTGCTCTTCTTGTTGATCATCCTTATTAAGCCAAACGGTTTATTGGGTAAAGCAGAGCAAAGAAAGGTTTAAGGCGATGAGAATGAAAACAAAACTTCCCTTCATGATGTCGCTTTTTGCGATTGCATCCTTTGTGATGTTAGTGTTGCCCTTGTTCTTGAAGAACTACGGTGTGTATTTAATGAGTTATTGGTTGATTTTCGTATTAGCGACCATTGGCTTGAACTTGATTCTTGGTTATGCAGGTCTTAAATCATTAGGGCATGCGGCATTTATGGGTATTGCAGCTTACATTGTTGCCATGCTCATGAAAGAAGGTATTAACTTCTGGGTGGCTGCTCCCGTTGCTGTACTTGCTTCTTTTGCGGTGGGTTGGATCATTGGTTATCCAGCGTTGCGCGTACAAATGCATTACCTAGCATTCGCGACGATTGGCTTTAATGAGGTCGTCACCCTAATTTTCCGTAATGAGGAGAAGTTTACGGGTGGTACCTTTGGTATTAATAATATTGCTAGACCTTCTATTTTTGGTTATTCCTTAGCTGGTAATCTAGAGTTCTACTACTTCATTTTATTTGTGGTCGTAACGATCGCTTTGTTGACTTACTTCTTGGTAAGATCTCCTTGGGGTAAGGCATTTACAGCGCTACGTGATAACCAAATTCGTGCTGAGAGTGTGGGCGTGAATATTCAACGCTACACCTTGTTAGCATTTGCGACAGGTTCTGCGATTGCTGGTGTAGCCGGTTGTTTGCTAGCGCCATTGGTTCAATATATTGAACCTACTCAATTTAATAGCCAAACATCCATCTTGTTGTACTTGATGGTGGTGCTCGGTGGTAGTGGTTATTTCTGGGGTCCAATCTTAGGCGGCATCATTGGCGTTCTTTTCCCTGAGTGGTTGAGATTCGCTGAAGGTTGGTACATGTTGTTCTTTGGCTTGATTGTGATTTTGTTGATGGTGAAGTTGCCTAACGGATTGTTGTCTTTGCCGGAAATTATTAATCAAAGAAAAGCTGCCAAAGAAAAAGCAGCTGCCCAGGCGAGGTAATCAAGATGACAAATAAAGTATTAGAAGTTGTTGATCTTAAAAAATCATACGGTGCTATTGCCGCAGTCGGTGGCGTTTCACTAGAGGTCAGAGAAGGTGAGATCCTAGGGGTTATTGGACCAAACGGTTCTGGTAAAACCACTTTGTTTAACAGCATGCTAGGTCAGATTGAACCTGACTCAGGCAAAGTGTTATTCAAGGGTGAGGATATTACTAACTTGAACCCGATGTTGTTGAATAAAAAAGGTGTGGGTCGCACATTTCAAACCTTGCAAGTATTTGGCAAGATGACGGTGCGTGACAACTTGATTGTTGCTGGTCAGGAACACGTCGACTCAATGATGAAGCGTTTATTCAAGTCACCTGATTGCGATATGGGTCAGCGCGCTGATGATTTAATCGAGACATTCCGCTTGGGACATGTGGCAAATCTACCTGCTGGTTCATTGAGTTATGGTCAGCAAAAGCTGGTGGATATTGCGATGGCATTTATGTCTAAGCCAAGCTTGGTATTGCTAGATGAGCCATGTGCTGGAGTGAATCCTAGTTTAGTTTCTGGTTTGAGTAGTTTGCTCAAGGAAATGAATAAAAAGCAAGGCGGTAGCTTTGTGGTGATTGAGCACAACATGGACTTTGTGATGGATCTTTGTCATCGCATTGTTGTGATGGTTGAGGGTAAGGTTTTGGCAGAAGGCTTGCCAGCTGAAATTCGTGCAAACAAAGAAGTACTTGAAGCATATTTGGGAAGCTAATCATGTCAGACAATCAAACTCCGGCAATTGAATTTAAAAATGTAGTTGCAGGTTATAAGGATTTGATGATTCTGAATAACCTTAGCTTGAAAATCCGTAAAGGCTCGATTACTTTGTTGATCGGACCGAACGGGGCAGGCAAGTCAACTGTTCTTAAGACGTTATTTGGTATGTTAAAGCCACGTCAAGGCTCTATCCATTTGGATGGTCAAGACATTACGGGCTGTGATGCTAATACCTTGTTGCAAAATGGTGTGGCGTTTGTGCCGCAAGGTCGTAACTTATTTGGTTCATTAACGGTGTACCAAAACCTTGAGTTAGGCGGCATCACTTTAGGTATGAAAACGACGCGCGAGCGTATTCCGGAAGTGTTGGAATTTTTCCCTCGTGTGAAGGAGCGTTTACATCAACAGGCATCAACATTATCTGGCGGCGAACAAAAGCAGTTAGAGATTGGCCGCGCTTTGTTATTGCGCCCTAAAGTCATTTTGATTGATGAGCCTTCTATTGGTTTATCTCCTAAATTAGTTCAAGACGTATTCCGTTTGTTACGTAAATTGGCTGATCAAGGCACAACGGTGATGATGGTTGAACAAAACGTTAAAACTGCTTTAGGTGTTTCTGATGATGCGATTGCGTTAGAAATGGGTCAGATGGTTTTGCATAAGCCAGCGTCGGAATTGTTAGCGGATCCTAATATTGAACGTTTATTCTTGGGTGGTAACTTACATACCAAGTAAGCAATATTCATGGAGTAGTATTTGGGCTCGGATCATCTTTTGGGTGGCCGAGTCTTAATTTTTTAAAGGAAATAGTTAGATGGCGATTTACCAAACAATTACTTTAACCATCAAAATGGGTGCGTTAAATTCTGTATATGAAGGTATTCAAAAAAGTTTTGCAACGGGTAAATACGGCGAAATGCAGGGTTGCTGGTTTTGCGATATTGGCACCTTGAATCAAGTGATGGTATTAACTAAACACGCAGATGGTAATGCTGCTATGGCGGCATCAAAAGCAATTAATTTAGAAGATGCACATTTAGGTTGCCAAGAGTTCATTACTGACTTTGCTATTGACCATTACCAAATGTTCCCATGTTTGCCAGAAGATATTGCTACTGGTGAGTTTGGTAAATATTACGAGATTCGTTATTACGGTATTAAATTAGGGGCCGTTCAAGCAACAATTGATGCCTGGGAAAAAGCAGTTCCTAATAGAGCGAAGGTATCTCATTTAGTAGGTGCGATGTACTCTTTGGATAATCGCGCGCCGAAATTTATGAATATCTGGCCGTACAAAACATTGGATGAGCGCAATGCAGCACGTGCTAAAGCAGTTGCTGATGGTGTTTGGCCTCCTGTTGGCGGCCCGGCAAACTTGACCCATATGCAATCAGGTATTTGGTTGGCTGCACCGTTCTCTCCATTACGTTAATACATATGCATCCACTTTCTTTGGCAGCGCTAACTGTTCTGGAGCTATCTCCTGATGAGCAAATTATGTGTGCGAAAGCCTGTGGCTATGATGGGGTGGGGTTAAGGTTAATTCCAGCAACCCCCACTGAGTTGCATTATTCATTAATGACAGATGCTGCACGTCGAGCTAGGGTTAAAAGTTTGGTGAGCTCTACGGGCATGAAAGTCTTTGACATTGAAATATTTCGATTGAAGCCTGACACCAATATTAAAGATTACGTGCCTTTTATTGAGTTGGGTGCTGAGTTGGGCGCCACCAATATGTTGGTAGCAGGCAATGACTCTGACTGGTCGAGGATGACAAATAACTGGTTAGAGCTTTGCGAGGTTTCTCATGCTTTGGGGATTAAACCTCATATGGAACCGATGCCTTGGACAGATGTCAAAAGCTACTTAGATGGCGTGAAATTTGTTGATGAGGCATCGGCTACTTTAGGTGCTGTGCTGATTGACCCGATTCATTTTTTTAGGGCTGGTGGTGAGGTGGGGCAGATTCAAGCAAGTCATGCGAATAAGATGGGCTATATCCAGTTTGCGGATGCACCTATGCCAACGCCTGACAGTATGGATGAGATTTTGCGCCAAGCACGTGAGGATCGTTTACCTCCTGGAGCTGGTGATTTTCCATTAAAAGAATTACTCTCCAAGGTGCCCTCTGATTTACCTATTAGCGTAGAGATTCCTTTGGCGGCTCGTTGGGGTTGCGATACGGCAGAGAAAAAGGCGCGCTTGGTTAGGCAATATGCCTTGGATTTAATGGGTGTCGGCAATTAATTGCCCACATAACCGAAAAGGTCTTGCAATAAAACCCATTGACATGGCGTCATATGTATCTACAGTGTAGATACATATGAGGGGGTTGAATGCAAGCAACAATCAAAAAATGGGGTAACAGCCCAGCTTTAAGACTTAGTGCTAGCCTGATGCAATTAGCGCAACTTAGTTTAAATCAAGTGGTTAATATTCAAGTTTTAAAAGGCAAGCTGGTCATTGAGCCAGCTAGTCCCAAGGAGTATTCCTTAGAAAGCCTTGTTGGTGGCATAACAGCCCAAAATTGCCACGCAGAAAGTGACTATGGACCTAGTGTCGGCATGGAGGCGTTTTAGTGGTTAAACATCCTTATGTGCCAGGCGCAGGTGACATCGTCCTGCTCTTGTATTGAGCCCTAAGATTTATAACAGCAAATCTAGCCTCATTCTTTGTTGCCCCATGACCACTCAAATCAAAGGTTATCCCTTTGAAGTTATTTGTGTAATTGATGATATGAAAACGGCAGTTTTAGCAGATCAGATTAAGTCGCTAGATTGGCGGGCTCGCAAAGCAAAATACAAGTCCAAGATAGGCTTGGCAAGCCTAGGGGAAGTTAAAGCAAAGATTAAGCCCTTGTTACAGTTCTGATAACAAAATCAACAATGGATTACTGGGTGCTCGATTAATGACATCTTTAAGAACCGTCACCCATGACTTTTTTAACAATCGTTTGTACCATTTGAATAGTTTTGTGCTGCGTTAAAGTGCTGGCTCGATTAGCTGCGGTGGCGATCACTAATTTTCCCGTTAAGTTGGCAATAGGCCTCATTTTGAATGAGAGGGCTTTTCCAGACGCCTTGATGGCATATTTCGGTAAAACACCATAACCAGCGTCTTCTTCGATTAAATCCAGAATGGCGTTAACGCCGTCAATTTCTAGGACGATATTGGCCTTTTTGCCGATTTGACTTAATTGAGTTTCAACTAACATCCTTAAGGCATTTGGTCGAACAGGCATCACCAGTGGGTAATTGGCAATTTCATCTAAGGAAATGGTTTTAGATGGGGTGTTGTCTTTTTTCTTCTCAATGAAGTAGAGGTCTTCCTCAAGTAATGGGGTGGTTTCTAGCTCGGCGGAGTAGTTTGGGTTATATAAAAGTGCAATATCTAGACGTCCTGTTAGCAGCCATTCCTGCATAGAGACAGACAAGCCTTCTGAGATTGATAAATGAGCATCGGGAAGTTCATGACGAAAGGCTTTTGTGAGTGGAACGGTCAGGACTTTCGTCATGCTAGGAGGGAGCCCAAGGGCTACCCGCCCAGAAGGGGTGCTTCTGACCATATTCAGGTCTTCTTTTGCCCGAATGACCTGGTGCAAAATGCCGCGACCGTGTTCTAGTAAGACTTTACCGGCCTCTGTGGTGGTGACGCCTCGACCATTGCGCAGCAGTAGATTTTGCCTAAATTCCAACTCTAAAAGCCTAATTTGACGACTTAGTGCGGGTTGGGCAATATTTAAGACCGTGGATGCTTTGGTAAAGCTTCCCAATTCAGCGACCCGAACGAAGTACTCCAGCTGTTTTAGATCCATGGTTTTGACTTTGATTATTTAAATACCCGTTAATTATATATATCAAATTGATATATCTGCTAGTTGGTATCTTAGCTTTCTTAAATAGCTTAATAGGCACACAATCTTCCTATATAAAAAGCCCTTTAAATGTCGTTTTTAGGCATTGATGTGGGTTAACTGGAATTACTGAAGGAGACTTAAATGATTATTGATTGTCACGGTCACTATACAACTGCCCCTAAGGCATTGGAAGAGTGGCGCAATCGCCAAATTGCTAACTTAAATACCCCAGAGTTGGGGCCTAAAGTTAGTGAATTAAATATTAGCGATGATGAATTGCGTGAATCAATCGAGAAGAATCAATTAGCTAAGATGAAAGAGCGCGGCAGCGACTTAACCATTTTCTCTCCTCGAGCTAGCTTTATGGCTCACCACATCGGTGACTTCAATGTGTCTTCAACTTGGGCAGCTATTTGTAATGAACTTTGCTATCGGGTCGCCAATTTATTTCCAGACAACTTCATTGGGGCAGCCATGTTGCCGCAGTCACCTGGTGTCGATCCAAGAACATCGATTCCAGAACTTGAAAAATGTATCAAAGAGTATGGATTTGTCGGGATCAATTTAAACCCTGATCCATCGGGTGGTCATTGGCAAGAGCCACCGTTATCTGATAAACACTGGTATCCCATTTACGAGAAGATGGTGGAGTATGAGATTCCTGCCATGATTCACGTGAGTACTAGTTGCAACAGCTGTTTTCACACCACAGGTGCTCATTATTTGAATGCGGATACAACCGCATTCATGCAGTGCCTGACATCTGATTTATTCAAAGATTTTCCAACTTTGAAATTTTTGATTCCACATGGAGGTGGTGCTGTACCTTATCACTGGGGTCGTTTCCGTGGTTTGGCGCAAGAGCTAAAGAAGCCTTTGTTAAGCGAACATTTGTTAAATAATATCTATTTTGATACCTGTGTCTATCACCAGCCTGGCATTGATTTGTTAACCAAGGTTATTCCAGTCGATAACATTTTATTTGCTTCAGAAATGATTGGGGCTGTGCGCGGTATTGATCCAGAAACTGGCTTCTATTACGACGACACAAAACGTTACATCGAGTCATCAACGATTTTGACAGAGGCTGATCGTCAGAAAATTTATGAGGGTAATGCTAGAAAGATTTTCCCTCGCTTAGATGCATCACTTAAAGCAAAAAACCTTTAATGATTGAACAGGATAACAAATGAATAACTTAGGAATTGTGAAGCGAAACATTGTTAGGGCAGATCGTGCTGCTGTTGAAAAATTATCGCGTTTCGGCGTGGCAACTATTCATGAAGCGATGGGGCGGGTTGGTTTAATGAAGCCTTATATGCGACCTATTTATACCGGTGCTCACACTTGTGGCACCGCTGTGACCGTGTTGTTGCATCCAGGGGACAACTGGATGATGCATGTGGCTGCGGAGCAAGTTCAGCCGGGTGATGTGGTGGTGGCTGCTGTGACAGCTGACTGTACGGATGGTTATTTTGGCGATTTGCTAGCGACATCATTCCGTGCGCGCGGCGCTAAAGGTTTGATCATCGATGGTGGTGTGCGTGATGTGAAAGATTTAACGCAAATGCAATTCCCGGTCTTTAGTAAAGCTATTAGTGCTAAGGGTACGATCAAGGCAACCATTGGTTCTGTCAACATCCCTGTTGTATGTGCTGGTGCGCAAGTGAACCCTGGTGATGTTGTGATTGCTGATGATGATGGTGTGGTAGTAGTTCCTGCTGCCGTTGCTCAGCAAGTCGCTGATGCCGCTGAAGCTCGTGAAAATAATGAAGCTGAGAAAAGAGAAAAATTAGCGCAAGGTATTTTAGGTCTTGATATGTACAAGATGCGCGAAGGTCTAGAAAAAGCTGGCCTTAAATATATTGACTAAGGTATCCATACAATGAAATTTGAAAAAACTCCTGGTTGGTTAGATTGGTATAACGGCCCAACCAAGCCAACCTTTAAATTGCCAGCGGGCGCCGTGGATGCGCATTGCCATGTGTTTGGTCCGGGCGAAGAGTTCCCGTATGCCCCTGAGCGTAAGTACACCCCGTGTGATGCAAGCAAACATCAGTTGTATGCATTAAGAGATCATTTGGGATTTTCAAGAAACGTTGTGGTGCAGGCGACGTGCCATGGTTCTGATAACCAAGCGATGGTTGATGCTTTGGAAAATAGCCAGGGTAAAGCGCGTGGTATTGCGACTATTAAACGTTCGATTTCTGATCAAGAGTTGCAGGGTCTACATCGCTCAGGCGTGCGTGGCGTGCGTTTTAATTTTGTGAAACGTTTGGTTGATTTCACGCCAAAAGATGAATTGATGGAAATTGCTGCTCGCATTGCGCCATTAGGTTGGCATATTGTGATTTATTTTGAAGCTGTAGATTTGCCGGAGTTATGGGATTTCTTCACTGCGTTACCAACGACGGTGGTGGTAGACCATATGGGCCGTCCTGATGTGTCAAAGCCTGTGGATGGCCCTGAGTTCCAGTTGTTTGTGAAGTTGATGCGCGAGTATCCAAATATTTGGTCTAAAGTTACTTGCCCTGAACGATTGTCAGTGACTGGCAAACCAGCCTTGAATGGTGAACAACATGCTTACGATGATGTGGTGCCGTTTGCAAAATATTTGGTGGAGCATTTTCCTGATCGTGTGATCTGGGGTACTGATTGGCCACATCCTAATCTAAAAAATCATATGCCTGATGATGGTTTATTAGTAGATTGGATTCCTCATATTGCAACAACTGAGCAAGCGCAGAAAAAGTTATTAGTCGATAACCCAATGCGTTTATATTGGCCTGAAGAAGTTAAATAAAAGTTGGAGATGTTATGGCTTTAGATAAACCTTATTTAGATGTGCCTGGCACAACCATTTTTGATGCAGATCAATCAAGAAAAGGTTACCACCTCAATCAATTTTGCATGTCACTCATGAAGGCTGAAAATCGCGCCAGATTTAAGGCTAATGAGCGTGCCTATTTGGACGAGTGGGATATGACTGAAGAACAAAAGCAAGGCGTGCTTGCGCGTGACTTGAACAAATGTATTTCTTTAGGCGGCAACATCTACTTTCTGGCCAAAATTGGTGCAACTGATGGCAAAAGTTTTCAACAAATGGCAGGCAGTATGACCGGGATGACTGAAGAAGCCTATCGCGACATGATGTTAAAGGGCGGTCGTTCTGTTGAAGGTAACCGTTATGTTGGAGAGAAAAAATAATGACAAAATCAGCAAATAACGGCGCCAAAATTACTGCCAGTGTGTATACCTCTCATGTGCCTGCTATTGGTGTAGCCATTGATATGGATAAGAAGGGGGAGGCCTATTGGCAGCCACTTTTCCAGGGTTATGACTATTCTCAGCAATGGTTGAAAGACAATCAGCCCGATGTGATTTTCTTAGTCTATAACGACCATGCCACAGCATTTAGCTTAGATTTAATTCCAACTTTTGCGATTGGTACGGCCGCTGAATATCAACCCGCTGATGAAGGTTACGGTGCAAGGCCGGTGCCAGTGGTCAAAGGGCATCCAGAGTTGGCTGCTCATATTGCTCAATCGGTGATTCAAGATGATTTTGATTTAACGATTGTAAACAAGATGGATGTGGATCATGGTTTGACGGTGCCATTGTCTCTGATGTGTGGTCAGGTAGAAGAGTGGCCGTGCCCAGTTATTCCATTTGCTGTCAACGTGGTGCAATACCCTGTGCCATCAGGTAATCGTTGCTTCATGTTAGGCCAGGCAATTCGTCGTGCGATTGAGTCTTACGATAAGCCGCTAAAAGTTCAGATTTGGGGTACTGGTGGTATGAGTCATCAGTTGCAAGGTCCTCGCGCTGGATTGATTAATCGCGAATGGGATAACCAATTTTTGGATCGCTTAATTGAGGATCCAAAAGGGTTGTCGCAAGTGCCTCACATTGAATATGTTCGCGAGGCAGGTAGTGAAGGTATTGAATTGGTCATGTGGTTAATTGCGCGAGGCGCTATGTCTGATGTCAATGGTGGAGCTAAACCTCATTTAGCACATCGTTTCTATCATGTACCTGCTTCTAATACGGCTGTCGGCCATCTTATTTTGGAGAACAAGTAATTATGTCTAAAACTATTAAAGTTGCTCTTGCGGGTGCAGGTGCGTTTGGTATCAAGCATTTAGATGGCATTAAAAATATTGATGGCGTAGAAGTTATTTCATTGATCAGTCGAGATCTTGAAAAGACTCAAGAGGTGGCTGATAAATATGGTGTGAAGCATGTCACGACAGATTTAGCGGATAGCCTGGCTTTACCTGAATTGGATGCTGTTATTTTGTGTACGCCTACGCAAATGCACGCGGAACAAACTATTCAGTGTTTGAAGGCAGGTAAGCATGTTCAAGTTGAAATTCCGTTAGCGGATAGCTTAAAAGGTGCTCAAGAAGTATTGAAGCTTCAAAAGGAAACTGGCTTGGTGGCCATGGTGGGTCATACGCGTCGTTTTAATCCGAGTCATCAATATGTAAATAAAAAGATTAAAGCTGGTGAATTTAATATTCAACAGATGGACGTGCAGACTTATTTCTTCCGCAGAACCAATATGAATGCTTTGGGTCAGCCACGAAGCTGGACTGATCATTTGTTGTGGCACCATGCTGCTCACACGGTTGATTTATTTGCATATCAATGTGGCAGTCCAATCGTTAAGGCTAATGCGGTGCAAGGGCCTATTCATCCAGCGTTAGGGATTGCGATGGATATGTCGATTCAGTTAAAGGCAGCAAATGGCGCAATTTGCACATTAAGCCTGTCATTTAATAATGATGGCCCTTTGGGCACTTTCTTCCGTTATATCGGTGATACAGCCACTTATATGGCTCGCTATGATGATTTGTTTGATGGTAAAGAAAATCAAATCGATGTGAGCAAGGTAGATGTCTCAATGAATGGTATTGAGTTACAAGATAGAGAATTCTTTGCTGCAATTAGAGAAGGTCGTGAACCTAACTCCAGTGTTCAATCTGTATTTGCTTGTTATGATGTTTTGCATCAACTTGAACAACAATTGGGTTAATTAGGTCATGCCAAAACATTTGCCTCAAAGAAAGTTAGGTCCGTATTCTGTATCTTCAGTCGGCTATGGCTGTATGAATATTAGTCATGCCTATGGTGTGCCACCGCCACCAGAGGAGGGCGCTAAGTTATTGCTTGAGGCTTATGAAGATGGCGTTAACTTCTTTGATACCGCTGCTCTTTATGGTTTTGGTGCGAACGAGGAATTAGTAGGTAAAACTCTCAAGCCATATCGTCAGCATATTGTTTTGGCCAGCAAGGGTGGTATGGCTGGCGTTGATGGCAAGCGAGTGATCAATGGTTCTCCGGCGGCCGTGCGTAAAAATTGTGAAGATAGTCTGCGCCGACTCCAAACGGATGTCATTGATCTTTACTACCTACATCGCCTAGATAAGTCTGTGCCGATTGAGGATAGCGTCGGCGAGATGTCTCGTTTGGTGGAAGAAGGTAAGGTTCGCCACCTTGGCTTATCTGAGGTTTCTTCTCAAACCTTGAGAAAAGCCTGTGCGGTCCACCCGATTGTTGCGCTTCAAACCGAATACTCTTTGTGGACACGTAACCCTGAAATATCTTTGCTAAAAACTTGTGAAGAGCTAGGTGTTACTTTTGTTGCTTTTAGTCCTTTGGCTAGAGGATTCTTGGGCGGTAAATTGTTGGATGTCAGCACTTTGCCGGCGAATGACATCCGCAGAACGATGCCGCGTTTTTATCCAGAAAACTACCCCAAGAATTTAATGCTCTTAAAAGAGTATGAAGCGATTGCTCATGAGCAGGGTTGTTCGATGGCTCAATTGGCCTTGGCTTGGCTACTTAATAAAGATAAAAATTTGGTTGTCATTCCTGGAACTATTAGAAGTCAGTTCTTACGTGAGAACAATGCTGCGGGCAGCATTGAGCTAAGCCTTGATGTGATGGCTAGGCTTGAGCAGTTAATTAACCAAACAACCGTCATTGGTGGGCGCTATAACGAGCCTACACAAAAAGAAATTGATACCGAAGAGTTCTAAGGTCTACTGATCAGATTCACTTAAGAAATTCTTTGTGCTGCAGGGATGGCGGCGTGCAGTTGATCTCTTAGCCATTTCTGTACCGGGTCTGCATGATACTTGTCATGCCAGACCATATACATGGGCATGCTGGGGCATTGGATAGGTGGTTTGCACGTATCAAAGTCTTTCATTAATTGCGCTTTTAATAGGCTCGGTAGTGTGGCAATAAGCTGGCTACCTTTCAGAAATGATGGAATTCCCGCAAAGCCAGGCACTAAGATTTTGAAATCTCTTTTGATGCCTGCATCCAATAAATATTGATCAATGGCCAAAGGTCTTGGGGGGTCATAAGCCACCGAGATGTGTTGGCTTTTTATGTACTCCTCTAAATTCTTTGGCGCTTTACGTGCTTGCTTGTCATAAAAAATGACATAGTCGTCAGCGAATAAACGCTTGTGGTAGATATCGCTGCCATCAGGGGGTCTTGGCGTAATGGCGAGCTGGCATCCTTGGTCTCGAAGCAATTGAAGGCTGGGGATGCCTGAAGGAATAACCTTAATTTTGACGTGGGGGGCAAGGGTTTCTAATTTCTTTAATAACCTGGGTAATAAAAAATCACGTTGTAAATCATTGGCGGCAATCGTGAACGTTGTTTTAAGTTCCTGAGGATTAAAAATGTCCGCTTGGGCAAATGATTGCATTTGGTCTAGGAGGAGTCGTGCTTGTAGTCCTAACTGGCGAGCCCGTTCGGTGGGGGAGATATTTCTCCCGCTTTTAACAAACAAGGGGTCGTTACAGATGAGCCTCATCTTATCTAAGGCATGACTCACCGCTGACTGCGTGAGCCCAAGATTTTCTGCAGCTTTGGTGATGGATTCTTTTTCCAAGATCACCAGCAGCATGTGGAGTTGATGTCCATCTAGGTCTAAATAATTAAATTTATTCATGTGTTTTATGAAAATTAATCTATTTATTAGATGTTACAGAGGTCTCATAATTCTTGCAATACCAATCAAGGAGTTTGAGTGATGACAAGTAAGAAAATTCCCGGAACAACCCTATTTGACGGCGAGCAGGCGCAAAAAGGGTATGCACTGAATGCCATGTGTTATTCGTTTAATAGCTTAGAGAATCGTAATCGTTTCAAAGCTGATGAAGAAGCTTATATGGCTGAGTACAAGCTCAATGAAGATCAGGCAACAGCGATTCGTGAGCGCCATGTTTTGGGTCTCATAGCAGCTGGCGGCAATGTGTATTACTTAGCTAAATTTGCCGGTATTTTAGGGCTAGATGTTCAAGATTTAGGCGCTTTGCAAACGGGTATGAGCAAAGAAGCATTCAAAGCAAAATTATTAGCGGCAGGAGCATAAGATCATGGCAAAAATTGTTGGAGCAATTACAACTTCTCACGTCCCAGGTATTGGTCGTGCGATCGCTCAAAATTTACAGCAAGATCCTTATTGGAAACCATTTTTTGATGGATTTACGCCGATTCATCAATGGTTGGATGAGGTCAAGCCCGATGTGGCGGTGGTCTTTTATAACGATCATGGATTAAATTTCTTTTTAGACAAAATGCCTACTTTCTCGGTAGGGGCTGCCAAAGAATATTCAAATGCTGACGAAGGTTGGGGTATACCAACATTGCCACCATTTAAAGGTAATCCAGATTTATCTTGGAAGTTAATCAATGGTTTGGTTGAGCGTGAGTTTGATATCACCACTTGCCAAGAGATGTTAGTGGATCATGCTTTTACTTTGCCGATGAAATTATTGTGGCCAAATGAAGCATCTTGCCCAATCCCTACCATTCCAGTTTGTATTAATACCGTGCAATTTCCATTGCCTTCAGCTAAACGTTGTTTTGATCTAGGTAAAGCGGTTGGACAAGCGATCCAAGGTTGGGATGATGACGTGAAGGTGGTAGTCATTGGAACTGGTGGTTTATCACATCAACTAGATGGCGAGCGTGCTGGTTTTATCAATAAAGAGTTTGATACGGCTTTTATGCATAGTTTGATTGATAACCCAAGATTTGCTACGCAATACACCATTGAAGAGTTGGTGGAGTTAACAGGCACTCAAGGTGTTGAGTTGGTGATGTGGTTGGCTGCTAGAGCTGCTATGCCTGGGGCTGTTAAACAAGTGGCAGCTAATTACCATATTCCGATTTCTAATACGGCAGCAGGCAGCATGTTGATGGAAGCGGTGTAGCTTATTCAGTCGATCATGACAATAGCTCGCGTGCATGCGGGCTATTTTCTTTTCTATAGCGGAATTAAAAAATAAAATTAAGAAATTCATCAGGAGAGAATCGATCTGCCATTCATGAAGCTAGGCTTCATGCAATGAATGACAAAATACTTGATAATGAACACATACAACATTAATACGGATTGGCCTCATGAGTAAGCACTTTGAAGATACGCCACAGAATAGAAGGATTGGCATATTGTTCATCGTATTGGCCACCGTGTCATTTGCTGGGTTAGACGCCATGGCTAAATATTTGGTGCAATTTCTACCAGTCACTGAGGTTGTTTGGTTTAGATTTTTTTCTCAGTTTGTGTTGATGAGCTTATTGTTCTTGCCTAAGCAAGGGCGCGCGCTAGTCAAAGTTGCTCACCCCAAATTACATTTAATCCGTTCATTATTGTTGACGGGGATGACTTTGGCTAACTTTGCAGCTTTGCAGTATTTGCCAATGGCTCAAACAGCGGCTATTGAATTTACAGTCCCTATTTTAATTGCCATATTTACGGTGTATTACCTGAAAGAGTCATTAGGTCTGATGCGTTGGATGGCTGTTTTAATGGGGTTCATTGGCGTACTGATCGTGGCTAGACCTTGGTCTGCAGATTTCCACCCGGCTATTTTCTTATCTTTTATTAATGCAACCGCTTATGCGATATTTTTGATGATTACACGTCGTGTAACCAAAGATGATTCGGCTGAGCAGTCGCAATATTTGCCCATACTTGGCGTCGTGATTGTGTTGTTTCCATTTATGTTGGCGCATTGGGTTGTTCCAGCAGAACCATTGCTATGGTTTTTAATTTTATTGATGGGGGCTATTGGCGGGGCAGGACATTTTTCGATTGCACATGCTTATAGGTATGCCACGGCTGGAAAATTAGGACCATTCCTCTACCAAAAGATTATCTATATGACTTTCTTCGGTTGGCTGATATTTAATCAATTGCCCGACTGGCAAGTCATTACGGGAACTTCAATTGTGGTGTTGAGTGGCTTGTACCTATTGCTCCACGAAATGAAACAAGAAAGTTAGTTAGATACTAACCTTGGCTGCTATAGCCGCCATCCACAATGAGCAATGTTCCTGTGATGTAGCGTGCTGCATCTGAACATAAGAACAAAATAGGGTCAGCTATTTCAGCGGTATCTGCCCAGCGAGCCATTGGTGTTCTAGAAAGAATCTCTTGGTTGCGTGTTTGGTTATCTCTAGCGCCTTTGGATAAATTAGTTAACACAAAGCCAGGGGCAATCGCATTAACGCGAATGCCGTCAGCTGCATAGGCAGCACCTAAAGACATGGCGAGATTTTTAATAGCCCCTTTAGAGGCTGAATAAGCAGGTTGTTTGGGCCCGCCAAAAATAGACATGATCGACCCAATGAAAACAATCGCACCTTTGCTTTTTATAAGTAAAGGTTTTAGAGCGTGAGTCACTCTCATGCCACCAGAAACATTCACATTCAGTACTTTATCGAAATTGTCAGGCTCATGTTCAGCGTCGCGCAAAATCATCCCCGCACAATGTATTAAATAATCTAATGTGCCAATCTGTGAGGCCAGCTTGCTAATAGCCATGCTGTCAGTAACATCTAGTTGATGGATGTCGATACCGGAAAAATCAGGATTACTTGCAGCTGTTTCAATTTCTTGAGAGGTCAATCCTGTCACGATAACTTTAGCTCCAGCTTTCTTAAATGCCAGGGCTGTCGCAGCGCCAATGCCTGAGACCCCGCCAGTCACGAGGGCTGTTTTATTGATGAAGTTGAATTGAAAATTGTCAGTCATGAAATGTGTCCATTTTTCATTTATTTAGCAGAAGTTCTGCCTGGGATGGTTCCTAATAAACGTTCAGTAAAACCACCATCGACTTTGATATTTTCTCCAGTGATGTAACTTGCTGCTGGACTTATTAAATAACTAACTGCTTCAGCAATATCGATAGGTTGACCGATTCTTCCTAGAGGAATGATGGAAAGACGTTTTTCTAATAGAGCAGGATCTTGATAGATCGCTTCAGTCAAGGGGGTTCTGATCATGCCAGGAGAAACTGTATTGACCCGAATGCGTTCATTGCACCATTCTTGCGCCATCTGCCTGCACAGCATGATTAGTGCAGATTTAGATGCAGAGTAGGCTCCCAAGCCGGGGTGCGGGTATAGACCTGACATGGAGGCAATCGCCACAATGCTACCTTGACTCTCTTTTAATGCTGGATAAGCCGTTTTACTCATCAGCCAAGTAGCTTTGGCATTTAAGTTAAACATCAAGTCCCAATCTGCGCTGGTCATACTGGTGAGAGAGCTGGCTCGAGACAGGCCAGCATTAGATACATAAGCAGTCAAACCTTGCATCAGGGCGATACTTTTCTCAGTGGCTTGAATGCATTCATCTTCGTTGGTTAAGTTGGCGGTAACGCCAAAAGCGTTGACGCCTAATATTTTTAGATCTTGAATTAATTCATCTAACGCTTCACTGTGCTTGGAAGCAACGGCTGTAATACTGATGGATGATTGGTTAGATTTTGCTTTCTCAGCTAAGGTTAAGCAAATTTGTTTACCAATGCCGCCTGTCGCTCCCGTCACAATGACTTTTTGATGTTGGCTCATAAGATATCTTGATAGAATTTTTGAGTAGCCTCAATGCATAATTGCGCCCATGCTGTTGGAGACATCTGTTGTTGTCTCGCGTTGGGTATTTCAATACTGATAGGTATATTGGGTGAAAGGTTCGAAAAAATATTCTTTAAATCAATGCCACCTTCTTTGGGGAGGAGGCGATTAGTTCTCGCATCACTAATTAGCTCTGCATCTGTGTGAGGTTTAGTGCCAGAGCCATCACAGATTTGGGCGTAGTGAAATAGCTCGTGAGGGATACTGGCTATATCGCTGATGTGGCTGTCTGAACGAGCAAAATGGAGGGAATCAATAATGATTCCTGCATTTTTAGGGTTATTAGCGCCTTGAATAATTTTATAAGCATCTTTAATTGATTTCATGGCTGTCCAAGGCATGAATTCAAGATCTGCAGTTAAGCCATAAGGTGAGCAGGCTTCACATAGTTGAGCGTAAGAGTCTGATAAGCGAGTAGGATCGGTGTCATCGCCAGCCACCAAGATATGTTTGGCTTTTAGTTGAGCACCCATTTCAAAAAAAGACTTGAATTGATTGGCATTGAAATCAGAATTAAGGCGAATCATTTCTAAATCGCAGATTGAAACACCTGTCTCTTTCATGGTGCTTAAGATGCCTGGTAATTCATGTTGATTTTCAATGAGTGGAAAATATTCACCGCCAGGTGCTGCTGGAAGAATTCTGATGCCAATCGCTTTATAGCCTGTGGCTGCTGCAATTCGTAGCGCTTCAGATGGGTGCATCTTCGGTGCAGTTAAATACGATAGAGAAAAATCGGGCATAAGCTGAATAGCGGACATGGGTAACTTTCTAAATTCTGTTGTTGGCGCTGTGTGCAGCAATATAGGCGAATGTCATGCCAGGCCCTAAGGTGATGCCACCGCTAGGGTAGTGGCCTGCCATGACGCTAGTCATATCATTACCTACTGCAAATAGTCCGGGAATCGCTTGGCCTTGCTGGTCAAGCACTTGTGCTTTCGCATTAGTTTCTAGGCCGGCAAATGTGCCTAAGCTACCAGGATGAATCTTCACGGCGTAATAAGGACCATCTTTGATTGGAGCTACGCATGGGTTAGGGGTGTGATCAGCATCGCCAGCTGCGCGGTTGTAGGGTGTATCGCCACGACCAAATTCTGGATCTTCACCATGTTGTGCAAATTGGTTGTATGTGGATATTGTTTTTTCTAATGCAAGTTGGTTGATGCCAATTGTTCTAGCTAACTCACCAATAGTTTTGGCTTTGCGTAGGTAGCCAGATTTTAGATGTGACTGTAGGGGCATGGGAGATGGTTTAACAGCGCCTAAACCCCAGCGACGAATAAAGCGATGATCACAGATTAACCAAGCGTAGGGTGTGATACCTGGAGTGGCTGTTTTTAACAAATCACCCATGAAGTCGTTATATGAATTGGCTTCATTAGAAAATCGTTTGCCTTGCTCGTTGACTGCAATGATGCCCGGTTTTCCGCGTTCAATGAGGTGCGGGAAGTGTGCAAATTCACCATTCTTTTTGGGTACTAAAGACACGGGTGCCCAGCCTGCAGGTGAGGGTAATGTTTTGGTGAATAGTCCGCCGACGGATTCGCCAAGACGAATGCCATCCCCTGTATTTGTTTTTGGCGCTGCTGAGACGTGCTCTTTTCCTGTTGGGGCATGAGCAAACATTTCGCTCTTTCTGAGATCGTCATGCGGAAACCCGCCACAAGCCAGTACCACACCTTTAGTTGTTTGAACCTGTTGTAGCATGCCGTTTATCTTTACTGTGGCACCGATAATCGATGAGCCCTGTTTAATTAATTCTTGAACAGAAGCATTGGTGATGATGCTGACATCTTTATCCAATGCAGAGTGGGCTAGTCCAGCTACCAAAGCATTACCGTTGACAAGCTGTGTGCCTTGTCCGTGAATGATTAAGTCTTTGAAGTGACGTAATACGCGGCGCGTGACATAGAAAAATGAACTAACAGAACGCGTTGAGTTAAAGAATTGTTTAATATCATTACCTGATGCAATGCCCATGCCCCATAAGGAAATGACATCTAAAGGTTGACGCAAACGCTTTAACTCTTTGCCTAATTTACGGCCGTCAAATGGTGCTGCACAGACCGATCTGCCGCCTAATACAGCGGCAGGTGATTTACCGTGAAAATCAGGGACCTTATTGCCGTCAATAAATTGCAGACTTGTTTTTCTGCGGAAAAAATCGATCATGGCAGGCGCATTTTCTAAAAATGCTTGAACTTTCTCGGCATTGAAATACGTGCCTAATTCATGTTTAAGATATTTCGTGGGTGTATCAATATCTTCGACAATGCCAGCTTCAACCGCCAAGGGATTTCTTGGAACCCACAGCCAGCCACCAGACCAAGCGCTGGTGCCACCAAACGCTGATGCTTTCTCAAGCACGATGACCTTCATGCCTAGGTGAGCGGCAGTAACAGCAGTGGCTAAACCGCTAGCACCTGAGCCTATGACCAAGAGGTCGCAGTGAAGTGTTGGGGCTGGATTTTGCATGAGTATTAAGAATTAAAGATGAATAGTTGTTTGTCCGTCAGCAGCAGCTTTTGCTGCTAAGGTTGCTTGTAATGTTTTATAGCCTTCGGTAGCGCTACAAATAGTTTCTTCTGTGCCTTCAATCACTTTAATAAAGTGGTTAAGTTGTGCCTCGTAAGGATCCATGGCGTGTAGAGCATTTCTCTTTTGAGTGATTTCTTCAAACCAACCCCTAGGTCCTTCGTATGACCATAAGTCTAATTGAGGTAGGGTTAGTGTGCCATGGGTGCCCATTAAAAAGTGGCTATTAATGGATTGTTTTGGGTAGTGTTCGCTTTCTCCGATAGACATATCCCAGCTGTAAGGCGATGTCACTGTGTCAGATTGCGTAATCGTAGCCAGTAATCCATTTTCAAATTTGAGTAAAACGCTGGCTGTGTCTTCAACCTCAAAGCCGCGTTGCTTGTTACTGCTAATAGCTTGAACCTGTTTAATCTGACCAAATAAGAATCTCAAGAGATCGATTTCATGAATGAGGTTGATCAAAATGGGGCCGCCACCTTTTTCTCTCCGCCACGCCATCTCAAAATAATGGTCTGGCTTTAAGAATGTTGACATGACATTGGCTGTAATCATGTTGCCGAGTTGGCCTGATTGGATAATTTTCCGAGCTGTTTTTAGGACGGCATTGTGCCTGCGATGATGCCCTACCAAAATAGGTGTTTTGTAATCTATCTCAGCTTGGCAAAGACGGGCAGCGTCTTCAAGTGTGTCAGCAATTGGTTTTTCAACTAAAGCCGGAATGTTCTGTTTGAGGCAGGCAATACCAATTTCTACGTGGGTAGCATTCGGGGTTGCCACGATTACGCCGGCAGGCTTATGTTGGTCTAGGAAATCTTGGTAGTTGGGGGTGTAGGGGACATTTAATTCTTTAGCTATTGCTTCACCAGATGGACTTGGATCGCTAATTCCTGCCAAGAAAGCATCCTTAGAGTTCAGCACTCTGGTGATGTGAGTTTTGCCGATTAGCCCAGCTCCAAATACTGCAATACCTAGTTTTTTCATGTTTTTTGTCCCCGTGAAAGAATTTTGACTTTTATTGATTTTTACCGCAAAATTACATTATTGGAATGCTATACCAATTTGGAATTAAATTCAAATTTAAGAGAAGGCGTAAAAAATGATTCAGTTAAATGGGGCTTCAAGGGTCTACATCATTATTGGAGATCCGATTGCTCAGGTGAAATCTCCGGCAGGGGTTACGGAAACCTTTCAACAAAATGGCCTTAATGCACTCGTCATTCCGGCTCATGTGGCACCAAGTGCTTTTCATCAGTTTGTTCAATCTGTTGCCTTGGCTCAAAACTTTGACGGCATCATTGTGACGGTCCCTCATAAATTCTCTGCTTTTGATGTTTGTGAAAGTTGGACAGATAGATCGAAATTTTTAAAAGCAGTTAATGTGATTCGTCGTGGTGCTGATGGTAAGTGGTTAGGTGATATGTGTGATGGCGCTGGTTTTTATGCGGCTGCTCAGAAAAATGGTGGTGATGTCAAAGGGCGTCAAGCATTGTTGGTGGGGGCTGGTGGTGCAGGTTCTGCAATTGCGCATACATTATTAACAGAGGGTGCGACCGTATTGGCAATTCATGATGAGGATCATGTCAGAAGAGATACATTGATTGAAAAATTAATGAGTTTGAAGTTAGGTCAAGTGATTGCGGGTTCATCGGATCCAACGGGGTATGAGTTTGTAGTGAACGCTACACCTATTGGCATGAAAGAAAATGACCCGTGCCCAATTCAGACGAATTTATTAGATAAAAACGCATTTGTTGGTGATGTTATTACGATGCCGGCAATTACACCTTTGATTGCTAACGCAAGAGCAGTGGGTTGTAAAACTGTCACTGGTACGGAAATGTTTGCCGGCGTAAAAGACTTGATGATCGAATTCTTAGTTGGAAAATAACTTAAATCTAAAGGTAGATTCATGATATTAAATTTAAAAAATATTCCAGAAAAAACCGCATTTGATGTGGTGGTTATTGGTGCGGGTGGTGCAGGCATGTCAGCGGCTTTATTTGCTGCAATTGATGGCGCTAAAGTGCTCTTGGTAGAAAGTACTGAGTATGTTGGAGGAAGCACTGCTTATTCGGCGGGCACTACATGGATTGTTAATACGCCTGAGGGGCTAAGTGTTAATAAAACAGATAATCTTGATGATGCAAAAACATTTTTAAATGCAGCTGTGGGGTCTTATGCTCCAGAGGCGATGAGAGAAGCTTTTGTTAATAACGGCTATAAAGCTGTTGCACATATTCAAGCTAACTCTGATGTGAAATATGTTGTTCGACCAACGCATCCTGACTATATTTCTGATTTGCCTGGATCAGTGTTAAGAGGTCGTGCTATTGAGCCGATTGCTTTTGATGGGCGTCTTCTTGGTGAAAATTTTAAATATGTTCGCCCCCCCATTGCCGAATTTACAGTGTTGGGTGGGATGATGGTGGATAGGGATGATATTGGTCATTTGTTGAAATTATCAAAATCTTTCAAATCATTTATTCACTCGACAAAAATTATTTTGCGACATGGTATGGATCGTTTGAAACATTCACGTGGCACTCGCTTGGTGATGGGTAATGCTTTGATTGCTCGCCTACTTTATTCATTGCTGAAGAGGGGGGTATCAATTGTTGTTTCTACTAAATTGGAAGATGTTGTCGTTGAAAATAATCAAGTGACATCGATCGTTATTTCTCAGGGTGGCGATCGTAAAACATTGATCGTGAATCGCTCTGTTATTTTGGCAAGTGGCGGTTTCAATAGACACCCAACACGTCGTCAGGAAATGTTACCTGGCATCAGTTCTGATTGGTGCCCAGGTGCTCCCGGTCATCAAGGGGCTGCACACGATATCGTTTTGAAAAAAGGTGCAGTCTATGGTGAGGGCGCTATGAGCCATGCTTTTTGGGCGCCCGTGTCTATTAGGCGTCGGGCGGATGGTTCAATGGCAACCTTCCCACATTTCATTATGGATCGGGGTAAGCCTGGTATGTTGACCGTGAATCAAAAGGGTGAGCGTTTCTTAAATGAATCAACGTCCTACCATTTGTTTGGTATAGCGATGCAAAAGGCTAATCAGTCAACACCATCTATTCCAGCCTATTTAGTCTGCGATGCACAGGCGATTAAGACGTATGGTTTGGGTATGGTTCGTCCGGGTGGTAAAGGTTTTGATTCATTTATTCGTGAGGGGTATCTCAAGGAAGGGCGCACAGTTGCTGAGTTAGCCGCTAAATTAAATGTAGAGCCTGCCGTTTTGGAAAAAACCGTGAGCGACTTTAATCAATATGCACGAGACGGTATTGATCCTGTATTTAATCGAGGTACCACGGATTATCAGCGTTTCAATGGTGATGCAACTAGAGGTACAGCGAACCCTTGTTTAGGTGAGTTGAAAACAGGACCTTTCTACGCTGTTCAGTTATATCCTGGTGATATTGGTGCGGCCACTGGTCTATTAACCAATGACCAGGCACAAGTATTAAATCAAGATAAAACCGTAATCAATGGCCTATATGCTGTTGGTAACGATATGCAATCGGTGATGGGTGGTACCTATCCTGGTCCGGGTATCACGATTGGCCCAGGTTTAACTTTTGCGTACATTGCAGCTAAAAATTCTTTAGGTAAGCCGCTGTAATAGCATCACAATGGCCCAATAAAAAACCCGCCGATAAGCGGGTTTTTTATTGGAAGCTCAGTGAAAACCGGTGTAACTTTTAATTAAAAGTTAAAGTAACTAAAGGCATTAAAGTAACCAAAAGAATTAAAGTGGCTAATGTGATTGGTTAAAGTAACGAGATCCCACGCTGGCTAGGGCCAGTTGATTGGCTGCTTCTTTTAATTTTGGAATTAATTCCTCTAAGCGTTGTTTCGTTAAGCGCACACTCGGTCCAGAAATGCTGACGACACCTAGTGGCATTGGTTTGTTTTCGCGCTGCACGACCACTGCAATGGCTGATGCGCCATTCTCGTACATATCTGTAGCCAAGCTGTAGCCTTGCTTTCTCACTAAAGCGATGGCTTTTAAAACTTCTTGGAGTGTTGATGGGGCATTAGTCCCAAGCTCGCCTTTAGGATAGATTTTTTGTTTGGCCAAATGCCTCAACGCATCTTCTTCAGGTAGGGCCGCTAAGAAAGCATGACCATTGGTGGTTGCGGGTAAATACACCTTAGGTCCAACCTCGGGTTCATATTTCAGGCCCATTTTTCTGCCCTGTGCTTTGGCGACCCAGGTGAGGTCATTACCATCGAAAACAGCTAGACGAATTAGCTCACCTGTCTCCTGAGCTAATTCATCAAGAATCGGTTGGCAGACATCAATGATTTCGCTGCGAGATAGAAACTCAAGACCTAAAGATAAAAGTTTGTTGGTGAGTGCGTAGTTGCCACCTTCTCCATATTGCTTAATGTAGCCAGCGTCTTTTAGGTCGCTTAAGGTTCTATGGGTAGCGCTTTTAGGTATTTCAAGTTGTGTGGCGATGTCAGCAAGTGCTAGTCCATCTATATGTTTAACTAACAATTCGACAATACTAAGCGCTCGATCTCTGATACTTTGACTCATTATTTATTCACTTCATGGTTTAAGTACGCAATGCTTTTACGAAGAGCATCTTCTTCAGGTTGATCTTTTAGGTAATCCAATTCAATGGCCAAGAGGCCTTGGTAGTTATGTTCTTTTAAGACTTGTAAGATGCCTGGTATGTCGATTAGGCCGTCTCCCACAGGGACGCTTGGCCAGAATGCAAAGGTTTTAGGATCTTGACCACGCTCAGCGCGAATATCTTTAATGTGTGTGGCTTTAGCAAATGGCGCTAATTTTTTGGCAACGGTCAGAGGGTCTTCAAACACTCTTAAATTATTAGCCGTATCTAAGCAGACGCCTAAGAATGGTGAGTTAATCGTGGTAATTAAATCTACTAATTCATCAGCAAGAAAATCAATGTGATTCTCAATGGCTAGTGCAACGCCTTGTTTTTCTGCAACTGCAGTCGCTTTTTGCAATAGGGGTAATAATTTTTCTTTATGAATTTTCCAGTCGGCAATTCTGGTGCGTCTACTGCCGCAGCAGATGCGCATAGCCTTAGCACCAATTTCTTTCGCAATATGTATGTTTTCAATCAGATCATCTAATTCATGCGCTCGCTGACCAGAACCCAAGCCATCGGGATGGCCCCATGCCCAGACAACTTCCAATTGGTGTGAGGTGAGTGCTGTTTTTAATTGCTGACGAAATGAAGGATTGTGACCATCTAAAAAGCAGGACTCTAATGAAACGCCTTTAACTTGAAGTTGTTTGGCTTCATCAAGGAATTCCCAGACAGTTTTGCGACTGCCAATATCGTTTTGTAAACCTTCATACCATTCACCAAAATAACGATGATAAGAGTATGAGTCGATAGCTACTTTCAACAGTAATCCTTTTCCTTGGTGAGGCTAGCGCCTCGCATAATTTGGAATGATATTCCAAATTATGCCTGTGTTTTCACATCTAAGGGATGATTTTTGTGAAGTAATTGCTGTCGTCCTATGTTTCTAAAGTCAGTAGGCTTTAGGTTCGTGTGTTTTTTGAAGAATCTTCCAAAGTAGCCTTCATCTTCAAAACCAAGTTCAGCTGATATTTGTTTGATGCTTAGGGTGGAGTAAACCAACTCTCGCTGAGCTTCATGAATGGTGCGGGCATTAATGGCATCTAGGGCAGACATGCCTAAAAATTTGTGGCACAGCCTGGTGAGTTGCCCTGGGGTGATGCCGAGAATGTGGGCATATTGATCGACTGAAAATCTTTCTCGACAATGCTCATCTAAAAGTGATTTGAATTTATCAATTTTTAAAGTGGATTGTGTTTGAGTGATTTCACCGCCGGTGTAGCTGTCATGTTGAATTCTAAAAATTTGTATGAACAATGCAATGAGTAGGGACATGCCTGCAGCTACTTGCCCTGCAGCAGAGGTGGAGGATTCCCGTTCTATCGCATCAAACAGAGGTAGAAGGGCCTCAGCATGTCGGTTTTCTGGATTTACCTGAAACACAATCGGCGTTTTAATTTGTTGGAGTAAGTCGGGCGCTAACATGCTCGCTAAAGATTCAAGAGGTCTTTGAGCAGCAGTTATGACGGGGCCGTCAATATCACTGGAGAAATTGAAACCGTGAACTGACCTTGCAGGAGCAATGATGATGCAGGGTGATTGAACGACCCATTTTTTACCATCGATATAAGCGTGCCCACTACCTTGTGTGGGATATAGAACTTGAATCAAACCATCATGGAAGTGTGGTTTGATTTCCCAGTCAAATAAGCTGGAGCGATCTGTGATTCTCTCGAAATGAACTAAGTCTGCCCATGAGGGTTGTGCGTGGGTGCCATAAAGGGCAAAGTTAGGTATGGTTTGCATTGATTTATTTAAATATGCATGAATTGTCCTGTTTTAGGCGGAGTTTGTCCATTGAGGATCTAGCGCTAGGGCCTCATCATGACAGTTCATAAAAATAGCTTTAAAGTACTTTAAAAATATAGGTTTTACCTAATACTTTAAGGTGCGATGAAGTTAATTAACTTTTGATAAGGGTAAACCCGAAAAATGTCTCAAATATCAGATTTGTCCGGTAACTGGTTGGGCCTAAGTGGTCGTGTCTGTGTTGTTTCAGGCGCTGGTAGTGGCATTGGTGCTGCTATTGCAAAAGGTCTTGGGCAGGTGGGCGCAAAAGTTGCTTTACTTGATCGAAATGTCACTGCAGCTGCTGAAGTGGCCAAAGAAATTCAGGCGATGGGCAGTCATGCATTAGCTGTTGAATGTGATGTTTCTAGTGAAGCTGCAGTGAAGCACGCGGCAGATGTAGTTAGACAAGAATTAGGTCCGTGTTACGGTCTGATTAATAACGCCGGATTATTAAGGCCAGGTGCTTTAGAAGATGTTTCTATCGATGATTGGAATGCTGTGTTGTCGGTCAATTTAACTGGTTACTTAGTCTGTTCTAGAGAGTTTTCTAAGGATATGTTTGATCAACAAAAGGGTAGTATTGTGCATATCGCTTCGATATCAGCGTTACACCCACAAACTAGAAGTGGTGCATATAGCCCGAGTAAAGCTGGCGTATTACTGATGTCAAGACAGATGGCAGCAGAGTGGGGGCCAAGAGGTGTGAGAAGTAATGCTATTTGTCCTGGAATGATTCGTACTGCTTTATCTGCAAAGTTTTATGAAGAGCCAGGATTTGAAGAGAAGCGTTCTATGGTCACAGCCAATCGTCGCATTGGTGAGCCGTTGGATATTGCCAATCCAGCAATATTTTTAACCAGTGATCGATCAGCTTATATGAATGGTGCAGAGTTATTGGTCGATGGTGGTTTGGGTTGCATGTTGATGGATATGGTTCCACGTCCAGGTTATAACAAGACAGCATAAAAATTAGGAGAACATACATGTCAAAAAATTTTACATATGACTTAATTGTTGTTGGTTCAGGTGCTGCTGGTTTAGCGACTGCTATTACTGCTAAAAAAAGAGGGTTGAGTGTAGCCGTCTTGGAAAAAGAACCGGTGTTTGGCGGTACAACCGCTTTATCCGGCGGTGTGCTTTGGATACCCCTAGGGCCGCATAGTCGCAAGCAAAATCCAGCAGATACACGAGAAGCCGCGCGTACTTATTTGATGGAAGAAACTGGAACCTATTTTGATGCAGAGGCTACAGATATCTTTCTGGATAACGGACCCAAAATGGTTGAGTTTTTTGAGCGAGAAACACACATGAAGTTTGTGCCAACGCTTTACCCGGATTACCACCCAACAGTGAAGGGTGGTGTTGATATTGGACGCGCTATTTTAGCCGCGCCATTTGATATCAGAGGTTTAGGCGCAGATATGGCTCGTTTAAAACCGCCACTTAAAACAATTACATTTATTGGCATGATGTTTAATTCATCGAATGCTGATTTAAAACATTTTTTCCAGGCAACTAAATCGCTAACATCATTTATTTACGTCGCTAAGCGTTTGGCTACTCATTTAAAAGAGTTGGCCTTATATCGTCGTGGCATTAACGTAACAAGTGGTAATGCATTAGCTGCACGTTTAGCTAAATCGGCGCTAGATTTAGACATTCCAATCTATACCAATACCCCTGCCAAGAAAGTTCAAATGGACGGCGATCGAGTCGTCGGTATTGTGGCCACTCAAGATGGCCAAGATGTCATCTATACCGCGAAGCAGGGTGTTGTCTTAGCTTGTGGTGGTTTCCCGCATGATATTAAGAGAATTGCACAAGCTTATCCTCATCTAAAGCGTGGAGGAGAGCATTTGTCACCAACACCTACTAGCAATTCAGGCGATGGTACGCGTATGGCAGAAGAATTAGGGGGCGTTGTTGATATTAGGTTTAAAGACGCTGCTGCCTGGATGCCGGTTTCTAAGGTGGTCTATAAAAATGGTGAGATTGGTGTCTTTCCTCATTTATTGGATCGCTACAAGCCAGGCATTATTGGTGTATTGAGAAATGGCCAGCGTTTTACAAATGAATCCAATTCATATCATGATGTTGGCGCTGCCATGATTCGTGCTTGTGAAAATCAAACAGAAACAGCGATGTGGTTGATTGGCGATAAAACTACTTTGTCTAAATACGGCATTGGCTTTGTTAAACCAGCACCTATGCCCATTGGTCAATTTTTGCGAAATGGCTACTTGATTAAAGGTGATACATTAGCTGAGCTTGCTAAGAATGCGGGTATAGATCCAAAGGGGTTAGAGGAAACCGTTAGACAATACAACTTAGGAGCCGTTCAGGGTGAGGACCGCGAGTTTGGTCGCGGTACAACATCATTTAATCGCTACTTGGCTGACCCAGAAAACAAACCTAATCCATGTGTGGCACCTATTCAGAATGGGCCATTCTATGCAGTTAAAGTAATCATGGGTGATTTGGGTACCTTTGATGGCATCAAGACCACTGCATATGGAGAGGTTTTGAAGCGTGATGGCTCAAAAATAGAAAACCTTTATGCGGTTGGTAATGACAGGGCTAGTATGATGGGCGGCAATTATCCAGGTGCCGGTATTACGCACGGTCCTAATATGACCTTTGGATTTGTTACCGGTAATTACATTGCAGATAAAGCTAAATAATATGAACCATATGAATAAACCATTAGTTGATCATCGTATTTATACGATTGCTTTACGTAAGATGCCTGAATTTATCGATGTATTTGACCGTTTGGCTATGCCGATTCTTTTGGAAACTTTAGGACACCCGATTGGCTTTTATGTAAGCCATGTAGGGCCTCAAAATCAGTTTATTCATATGTGGGGCTATGACAGTTTGGCTGATTATGAGCAGCGTTGCCATGCGCGAGATACTCATCCAAACTTCCCTGAATACTTAAAAGCTTCGGGTCATTTAATTACTGCGCAAGAAACTCGATTAATTAAAGCGGTTGAAATGCCAAGTTTGAAGCATTTCATGTCCCGCTAATTCAGGCGCGTTTTGAACGCCTAAAGTCATTAGGCGATAGCTTGGCTTGTTTTTTGAAGAATCTTGTGAAGTACGCCGCATCTTGAAATCCTAGGCTATAGGCGATTTCCTTGATCGATAGAGCGGTGTAAAGCAAATCTCTTTCTGCCTCTAACATCAATCTTTGATTGATCACCGTTAAGGAAGACTTTCCAAGTATATTTCGGCAAACTCGGTTGAGCTGAGTGGGTGTGATGCCAATTTGGTTGGCATAGAAGTCAATGTTGAAATGGTTTCTGTAGTGAGAGTCTAAGAGCTCTTTAAATTGATTGATGTAGTTAATAGATCTTGAATGACTATCAGTAATTAGATTTTCATTATTAGCTTCTCTGGCAATCATGACGATCAGTGAAGCCAGTAGCGCATTAACGATTTGATTTCTCCAAGGTTTAGATCCAAAAAAATCTTTCTTGAGTTGTTCAATCGTTTGATTGATGTTGACTAAGGTTTCAGATTTTTTTGCCATTTTGATGGTTTGACCATTTTCATAAATGCTTAAGATGCTCCTTTCATGCTGAAAGAAGTTTTGAAGCCATTGATGATGAATCGTGATGACATGTCCCTCGATGCCTTTTTCAAAATTAAAGCCATGGGGAGATAGTCGTGGGGTAATTAATAAGCAAGGCGCAGAAATTTTGCTGTTAACTAAGCCAATCGAGTATGAACCATTTCCTTTATGAATGTGCAGAATTTGCAATAAATCATCATGTCGATGAGATTTAATTTCCCAATCATAAAGCTGACTTCTGTCTGCTATTGACTCTATATGAAGCCCATCAATGATGGGATTTGATGATATTTCACCGTATAGGCCATAGTTCGGAAGTTGTTTCATTTTAATATGTGAAATATTGAAAAATATGTTCGGATTGTGCAATTATTTGTTGAATTTGTCTATTTAAATAGCCGGATGGGTGAGGGATGATTTGCCTCATTCATAAGGAGATAAGCATGCGTACTCAAGTAGCCATCATCGGAGCAGGTCCTTCAGGTCTTTTATTAGGTCAGTTGTTGCATCGTCAAGGTATTGATGCCGTGATTATTGAGCGTCAAACTGGCGATTATGTTTTAGGCAGAATTCGTGCGGGCGTTTTGGAACAGGTGGCTGTTGAGTTGCTAGAAGAAGCAGGTGTTGCTGATCGCTTGAAGTCTGAAGGGTTAGTACATGATGGTTTTGATATTGCTTTTGACGCGGATCATTTACATATTGATTTGAAAGGCTTAACGAATGGCAAGACCGTTACCGTGTATGGTCAAACTGAAGTTACCCGTGACTTAATGGATGCAAGGCAAAAGGCTGGGTTGCAAACCATTTACGGTGCTGAAGATGTTGAGGTGTTGGATTTTGATACCAATACCCCTAAGGTTCGTTATAAGCTGAATGGCCAAGCGCATGAAATTGCTTGCGACTTCATTGCTGGCTGTGATGGTTACCATGGTGTTTGCCGCGCGAGTGTTCCAGAGAAGTCTATTAAAGAATATGAACGTGTATATCCATTCGGGTGGTTGGGTCTACTTTCAGATACGCCTCCAGTTCAAGAAGAATTGATTTATGGAAATCAGGAGCAAGGTTTTTATTTGTGCAGTATGAGATCAGCACATAGAAGCCGGTATTACATTCAATGTTCTTTGGCTGATAAAGTTGAGGAGTGGAGTGATGATCGTTTTTGGGCAGCGCTCAAGGGTAGATTGCCAGAACATTTAGCTCATACGTTAGTAACAGGACCTTCCTTGGAAAAAAGTATTGCGCCATTAAGAAGTTTTGTTGCAGAACCATTGCGATTTGGACGCATGTTTTTAGCTGGTGATGCAGGCCATATTGTTCCTCCAACAGGTGCTAAAGGATTAAATTTGGCGGCCTCCGATATTCGCTATCTATCAAGAGCTTTATTTGAGTTTTACGGTGAAAAGAGTGAGGCAGGTATCGATCATTATTCACAAAAAGCCCTCGCCAGAATTTGGAAAGGTGAGAGATTTTCTTGGTGGATGAGTATGCTTCTGCATAGATTCCCGGATAACAGCGGCTTTGATAATAAGATTCAAAGAACTGAATTTGAGTATCTGGCTAGTTCTGAGCATGCGCAACGTGTCTTGGCTGAAAACTACGTAGGACTTTCTTACGCGTAAGTCTTTGTTGAATTATGCTGGTAAGTAGTAGTGGTTCAGCAGCCAAATGAGGGCGTTAATGGTGAAGAATGAGCAAATAGTCACTAACAATAAAGCGGCAGCACATTTGGTTTCTTCACCATATTTTTGACCTAGGATGGGGTAGATACTCATCATGGGCATACCTGCTAAAACAATCGCTACGATTTGAAGTTTGGGATCAAAAGGTGGCAAAAGTAGAATCATGATAAAAACCATCAGAGGATGAATGATGAGTTTTCCAAAAGCAATTAAGCTAATTTGACTGGCTAAGCCTTTTAATTCCAAGCCCACAAGTACACCACCTATCGCAAATAACGCGACACCACCAGATGCGCCGGCAAACATGCTAATTACTTTAGCAACGGGGGCAGGTGTTTGGATTTCAAAAATAGAAAATAAAACACCCAAACTGATTGCAACAACAATGGGGTTTTTAATAACTCCTTTGAGCGAGTGAGTTAGCGTTGGTAAAAACTTTTTATGGCGTCTTGATATATTTTCTGCAATGGCTAGCACTAATGGCAGTAGGAAAATATTCTCAACAATCATGGAAAGAGCAACGCCTGATAGACCTTCCTCACCTAGGTAACTAAGAATAATCGGATAGCCCACAAAGCCTGTATTTGAAAAAGCTGAGCCTAATCCGCTAATGACACTTTGCTCGCCAGTTTTACCTTGTTTGACAGCTATATAGAAAATTAATGTAAATGCTAGTAATGAACCTACGCCGTATGCAAGGACGTATTCCATTTTAAAAATGCTGCTGATATGCCTTTCCGATGCGGCTTTAAAAAGTAGGGCAGGTAGAGCAAAGTTGATCACCAGTAGGCCTAGTGATCTCACACTGGTTTTAGGGAAGATATTGCGACTAACAGAGATGTAGCCAATTGCAATGATGATGAAAATTGGCGATGTAATTGCCAAAATATTCATGAAGCCAAAATTAGTCGCCATCGATTTCCTCAAAAGTAGGCTTTATTTTCGACTAATTTGAGAGACTTATTGAAAAATTTATGAAGAAATGATCAATGTAAGAACTATTTGTTCGATTATCGAACTATCTGTCTTTGTGCAGCCATATACTCATAAAACTTAGTCGCTTATCTGTCATGCATCATTCATCTATGGAGAGACATATGTCTGTAAATCAAACTTCCCCGAAGTTGTTGCTTGGGTTAATTGGTAGTGGTATTCAGCAATCTTTAACACCTGCCATGCAAGAAATGGAAGCTAGTCACCATGGTTTAAGGGTGCATTATCAAATTATTGATTTAGATTTGCGCAAGTTAGGTATTGAGGCATTACCTGGCTTAGTAGATTCTATGAGAACCATTGGATTTTCAGGATTTAACGTTACTTTCCCCTGCAAGCAGGCCATTATTCCCTTGTTAGATGAGTTGTCTGAAGAAGCCAAGGCTATGGGTGCGGTTAATACTGTTATCAATAAAAATGGCAAATTAATTGGCCACAACACGGATGGTTCTGGTTGGAGTATGGGTTTTAAAAGTACTTTGCCACAAGCAGATTTGTCTAAGGTGGTGTTATTGGGCGCGGGCGGCGCTGGCTCTGCTATTGCGCATGCAGCCTTGCGGATGGGGGTTCAGAAATTAGTGATTGTGGATACAGACCCTAAGCGTTGCGAAAATTTAGTCAATGATTTAAATGCGTTATATGGTGATAGAAGTTCCTATTCCTTAGATGTGCGAGCTGCGATTGTTGGTGCTACCGGTTTGATTCATGCAACACCAACAGGCATGACAAAATTACCAGGATTGCCTTTGCCCAAAGAACTGATCACGAAAAATTTATGGGTTTCTGAAGTGGTTTATTTCCCTATAGAAACAGAGTTATTGAAAGTTGCCAAAGCCTGTGGCTGTGCTGTCGTTAATGGCGGTACGATGGCAGTTGGTCAAGCTGTTGGAGCTTTTGAGTTATTTACCGGCAAACAGGCCGACTCTGCTAGAGTTGAAGCTCATTTTTTAAGTTTGTTAAAAAAGAACGAAGATAATCAAAAGTAACGATTAAATTATTAGGCTGATATGAAAAAAATTCTAATTATGAATGGCCCCAATTTGAATCTATTGGGCACGCGGGAGCCTGAAAAATATGGCACGACAACTTTGGCAGATTTAGAGGTGATGTGTCAGAAGCAAGCTGCTGAGATGGGCTATGAGCTTGAATTTTTCCAGAGTAATTATGAAGGTGCTTTAGTTGAAAAAATTCATGAAGCTGGTAAGGCTTATAAAGCGGGCCAATTAAAAGGAGTGGTATTTAATCCTGGCGCTTATACGCACACATCAATTGCATTGCATGATGCCATTGTTGGTGTTGGTGGTTTGCCGGTGATAGAAACTCACATTTCTAATGTTCATGCGAGAGAATCATTTAGACACCACTCGTATATTTCGCCAGCGGCAGCCGGGATTATTGTTGGTTGTGGCGTCTATGGCTATATTGCAGCCATGCATGTTTTAGCAAACAGGGCTTAACTATTTTGTAGGTGCTTTTTATAGAAAGCTAGCGTTCTTTCTCTAGCAAGATCGGCAGCCGGTTGATTGTAAGCGGCTCGCTGATCACAATTAAAGCCGTGTTGGCCTTCATATACAAAGACAGTTATATTTTTTTGTGCTTCTTTAAATAATTCCACATCAGTTAAAGGGATGTGACTATCTTGGCTTGCGAAGTGCATTAAAACAGGACATTTTGCCGCTAGATCTCTTTCCTTCGCAATGCCGCCTGGATAATAACTCACCGCTGCAGATAAGCCGTCTAACTTGCAGGCAGCTCTCCAGCTTAACAAGCCTCCCCAGCAGTAGCCAATAACGCCTACTTTGCCTGCGTGAGCAACATAATCGATGGCAGCTTGAACATCCTGCATGCTCACTTCATTAGGAAGACTCTCAACAAAGGTTTTATGGGCGAATCCTTTGGTCATATCTTCTTGTGTGTAACCTAGGGATAAATTAGGTTCTGATCGTGCTTGTGTTTCAGGTGCGATCACCAAGTAACCTTCATTAGCAAACTTATCAGCAGTTGCTTTGATGTGTGGGTTTAGCCCAAAAATTTCCTGTAAAAGAACAATCGCACCAATTGGGGTGCCTTGCGGTTTCGCTAGGTAAGCATTGAATTCGAAATGGTCTTTTGCAGTCAGTTTGATGAGTGTATTCATGAAATGATTGTAGTTGAGTTTTGTGCTTACCCGGTAGCCTAGGATCAATGATCGGGAGAGTCTTCGGGTTTTTCCTAGACTGTTTTTAAAAATATCTGTTGCTATAGGATTTGAGGGCTGATAGATTGGTCATGTGCAGCGCATTTTTTACCTAAATAGGGGAATGTTTGTATGAAAAAAACGATGAATGACAGTTTGTTAGCAAGTCAAAAGAAAGCAGTGGAGTCTTCTCGGGCCATTGCGGAGGTCGCGGTCAAGAATGCTCAAGAAATTACCGCTCTTAATCAAAAAGCTGCTCAAAATTTGGCTCAGGCTTTTCAAGAAAAAGTGGCTGAGTTATTAAAGGTAAAAGATCCACGTGCAGCTTTTGATCTGATTCAAGCGCAGGTTTTGCAGGATGCTGCGCTACAAGTCACTAACTACCAAAATGAAGTTGCACAGGTTTTAAAAACGGGCAATCGCGAATTAACGCGAATTGCTGAGGATATGATTGCTGAATCTAAAAGTGATTTGATTCATTTTGTTAATGAGGCAACAGCTAATGCACCTGCAGGAGCTGATGCCTATGTTTCAACATTTAAAACAGCCTTTAACCACGCATTACAAAATTTCGAGTTGATACGTGCGGCGACTGCTGACTCGTTTACTAACTTTGAAAAAAGTGTTGAGAATATGAGTCATTTTTCAAAAGATGCGCCAGCGGTAAAAAAGCGAACGGCTAGAAAATAACCTACTCATTAAAAAGCCACCTAAAGGTGGCTTTTTAATGAGTAGGTATAGCGGCTTATTTAAGAAGTTGAGCGGGCGCTTTTTAGTAGATTGCTCGGTACTAAGCCACCAATTAACATGCCTGTGATGCTGGCACACAAGCCAATGAGTTGAGGTGGTGCGACACCATCAGGCCAAATAATTTCACAAACAATCCAACTGCTTAAGCCACCAATAACTGCTAGAAGTCCTCCTAATGTATTAGCCCTAGACCAGTAAACACCGAATGCTAAGGGTACGAATGCTGCTACTAGTGTGACCTTATAGGCATTCTCAACCATTTTGAAAATAGACAAATTAGAGTTAAGTGCAAAAATAGTCACAATGGCCGTAAAACATAAGACGGTGATACGCATTATTTTTAATAAATGCTTATCACTTAAATGCTTGAATAAACCTTTCACGATATTTTCTGCAAATGTCACTGAAGGCGCTAATAACGTTGCGCTAGCACAACTCTTAATAGCGGATAGAAGGGCGCCAAAGAACATGATTTGTGCAAATAATGGCGCGTGATTCAAAATTAAATTGGGCAATATTAATTGTGAATCTGTCTGTAAGTAATTCTCAACTAATTTCGGGTTGATGAGGCTAGCTGAATAGGCAAGAAAAATTGGAATAAAGGCAAATAAGAAATATAGGACACCACCAAGAATTGATGCTCTTACGGCAATTTTTTCATTTTTTGATGAGGTGATTCGTTGAAATACATCTTGTTGAGGAATCGACCCAAGCATCATGGTGATTAGGGCTGCGATAAAACCTAGTACGGCAGGAAGGTTCCAGTCGGGGAGGATGGCAAGTTTTCCGGCTGCGGCTGCGTGATTAATGACAACGTCAACACCACCTGTGAGGTTGCTCACTTCAAAACCAATGTAGAGCATTCCAAGCACGATGATAATCATTTGAATGAAATCAGTAATCGCAACAGACCACATGCCTCCAAAAAGCGTGTAGATAAGGACGCTGGCTGCACCGATAATCATGCCTGTTTGTTGGGACATGACATCATTGGATACCACATTAAAGACTAAACCTAATGCTTTAATTTGTGCCGCAACCCATCCGAGATATGACACAACAATGCAGAGGGTAACTAAGACCTCAACAGTGCGTCCGTATTTCTCTTTGAAGAAATCTCCAATGGTGAGATATTTTTTACTGTAAAGATGGCGTGCAAAGAAAAATCCGACCAAGATGAGGCACATAGATGACCCAAATGGGTCAGAGATGATGCCACCCATACCTTCTCTAAGAAAGGTTGCTGGTACCCCTAAGACTGTTTCTGAGCCAAACCAGGTGGCAAAAACAGTCGCTGTGACAATGTACATGGGTAGGCTATGCCCAGCTGCGGCAAAGTCAGCGGTATTTTTCACCCTCATGGCAGCCCATAGCCCGATGCCAATGGAGATCACCCAGTAAATGATTACAAACCAAATTAGCATTTGATCCTCTTTTATGGAAAGTTGCCGAATTATAGGGCTAGGGAATAAATATGACAAAAATGTAAAACAAGCATAAATGGGGCATTGGCAAGTCAATTGTTTAGGTATAGGATGAGCCATCAACCACTTGTTTGGAGATGAAAATGGCGACACAAAAAGACTTGATGGCGTGGCAACAAGAGCGTGCGAAAGAGTTGTTTACCTTATCTCATAAGTTATTGGAGACTGCCAAGCAGTTTAGCGAGCATCAGGCTGCTGAAATTAAGGCTAGCATGGATCACGCAAAATCTTATGCGAAACAAGCTGCAACAAATGATGCTAGTAAATTAAAGGCGCTACAAGAGCAATTTACAGAAGAGGCTGGCGCGCGTATGGCGGCTTACCAGAAAAAAGTGAAGACACTTCTGAAAACTATAGAAGATGAAGTAGCCGACGAAGTTGAAAAACATTTGAATAAAGCACGTGCGGCTATGGAGAGTTGGTTAAAAGAAGCTAGTAAAAATTTACCAGCAGGCTCCGAAAAGTTTACGGATGTCGTGCGAGATATTGCAGATGCTGGCAATAAAGTACTCAAAGAAGGCCGTAAAATGGCAAAGCAGGCAGCTGAAGCTGCAGAGCAGAGTATGGCCGACTTGGAGAAGGTAGTTAAAAAACCTGGAGCGGCAAAAAAGGCGACTGCTACTAAAAAATCAACAAAATCTCGTTGATAATTTATTGGTAGATTAAAAGGCTATCAAGAGATAGCCTTTTTTAATGTGGTTGGCGCGATATTTAAAAGAGGAGGCGCAACAAATGAATTTTCGAAGAGTTGTTGGCCTCTTGCTTGTTGCCATAGTTTCAGCTTGCTCCATCAATCAAGAGCATCAGGTAGTTCAGAAACCCAGTGGTAATTGGACGCTAGAGTTCACTTGGTTGAAAAATGATAAACCTGTGAAGATTCAATCCTATGAGTATGCCTCACGAGGCGAATGCTTTAATGCGATGTACACCATGCAGCAAGAGGCTAAGAAGGTGCGCTCTCAAAGTGGCGCAGGCCTTTGTTACAAGGCTTTCTCTGATGGACAAGAGAGAACGGCTAATGATGTTTTGGCGCGTTATCGTTAATGCTTTTACAGTTGATTGCTTGGTCTAATTAAATCTTTTCTAAGATAACCTAAGCGTTCAGCTTTTTGTAATAACTGTTCTTCCAGTTGGGGTGGGAGATGGCGATCTCTTGCCAGTATCCAAAAGTATTTGCCAGACGGTTCGCCAACCAGCACCCATGAGTAATCTGAAGCAAGATCCAAAATCCAATAGTCACCATAAAAAGGTCTAAAGAAAGAAACCTTTAGCTTTGCATTAGTTTGTGTATCTGCGATTTTGGCAATGCCATGAGCCTGTTTTAATTTGTCTTGCTTTTGACATGAATTCAAAACGCTTATTTGATTGTCTGGCAGCGGGCTATATTCAGCGGTCACTGTGATGCAGTCAGTATCTTCAAACCAGTTAGGTAGTCGATAGATTTCATACCATTTGCCAAGATATTTTTGGAGATCTACCTGCGAAACTGTTTTGACTGGGTCGGCAGAAACTCGGTAAACTGGTTGCATAAGGCAGCCAGTCAGCAAAGTGGAAGTCAATAAGAAGGCAGTTGCAATATATTGGCGCATGGCTACATCGTAATCTATTTGGGTTAAATATGAAAATCAGAGTATGGGATTTACCAACACGACTATTTCATTGGGCATTATTTTTGGCCGTGGTGGGTAGTTTTGTGAGTGCTGACGAGGGCGGTAATGCTTTGGATTGGCACGCAAGATTTGGATATTTTATTTTGAGTCTGCTTTTGTTTAGACTCATTTGGGGAGTGGTAGGCAGTCACTATGCCAGATTCCTAAATTTTATTAAGTCACCTCAAATGGTTTTAGTTTATTTAAAAAATCCTACAGAGATTGCTGGACATAATCCTTTGGGTGCTTTGTCGGTGATCGCTTTGTTGGGTTTTTTGCTACTCCAAGCCGTAACCGGTTTATTTGCAAGCGATGATATTGCCTTTGAAGGCCCGTTATCTAAATACGTTAGCTCTAATTGGGTAGAATTTTTAACATCGGCGCATCGCTTGAATGAGTCAGTCTTAATTGGTTTGATTGCATTGCATGTTGGCGCGATTCTTTATTACAGATGGTTTAAAAAGGTTAACTTAGTTAAGCCAATGATCACTGGTGATAAAGAATGGGCAGAAAAAATCCCTGTTGCCAGGGATGATTTCTTGTTGCGAATAGTTGCTGTAGCCGTTTACGGCGCTATAGCAGGCACACTGTATTACTTCTTACGGTAATTATCGTGGCAAGCCTTACACGTTTGCCCTGTCGCGCCAAATGCTTTTTTGATGCTTTCTAGGTCACCTGATTTAGCTACAGTATTAAGTTCTGCAACTGCTTTTTCCATTTTGTCACTGCCAGCTTTGAATTTATCGGCTTCTTTCCAGATTTCAGGTTGAGCTTTGCCACCTTCAGTGCCTGGGCCAAAAGCTGCCCAAGGGAGGTGTGAAAGTGAAGCTACAACAGCAGCATTAGCCATCACTTCATCTTTGTTGAAGGGTTTGTCACCTTTAACCACGGCACCAATTCTGGAGAAGTGATTGGCCATTACAGTCAAGCTAGCTTGCCTGTATTTGATGGCGTCTTCTGGTTTGGCAAATTGTGCTTGAGCCAATGAGCTTAAAAGACTTAAGCTTAATGCTGAAATGATGAGTTGTTTTTTCATAGAGTCTCCGTAAAACCTCATTGTGCTACTAAATTAAAGAGTCTGCAGTAGCAATCTGATTGGGATCAAAATCGTATCTAAAAACCAATATGTCACTGACATGACAGGGTGCATCCAAAAACGACTGATGATGTCAGTTAATAGTAATCCTAAGACAATGTAGAAGCCCCACGGTTCAATCCGTGAAAGGGCTGTTGCTTGTTTCCAGGGTAGTAGACCTACTAAAATTCTGCCCCCATCGAGTGGTGGGAGGGGGAATAAGTTAAAGGCAAACATCACTACATTCACTAAAACGCCACCTTGACACATTTCAATAAAAAATCGTTCGCTAATAGTGAGTTTAATCAATAAGAGATATACCAAAGCCCATAAAATGGCTTGAATTAAATTAGAAGCCGGCCCTGCAAGTGCAACCCACACCATATCTTTTTTGGGGTGTTTTAGGTGGCTAAATCTGACTGGTACAGGTTTGGCGTAGCCGAATAAGAATGTTCCAGCCGTTGCAAAGTAAAGCAGTAGGGGTACGACAATTGTTCCCATCGGGTCAATATGTTTGAGTGGATTCAGCGTCACTCGCCCAAGCATATAAGCGGTGTTATCACCAAACATTTTTGCCGCATATCCATGTGCAGCCTCATGCAATGTGATTGCAAAAATGACTGGGATTGCATAGATGGCAACCGTTTGAATAATTTGTTCTAAAGACATTATGAGCCTATTGCAGTTACGTCATAGCCTGCCTCTGTAATGGCAGCGCTTAATGTTTCCGGGGATTGGTTGCTGGACACTTTCACGGTTTTACTAGGTATGTCAGTCTCAACCGTTGCAGAGGGGTCGATGGCTAAAATGGCATTAGTAATGGTTTTGGTGCAATGACCACAACTCATGCCATTAACGTTAAATATAGGCATAGATTTTCCTTTTGTCAGTAAATAAGAGGACAATTAACCTTCATGGTATCCATCATTTCATTATCGATTGTATGAGTCAATTAGTCACCTTAAAAATTGATGGCATGACTTGTGCCTCTTGTGTAGCCCGTGTAGAAAAAGCGCTCTTAAAAGTGCCTGGAGTTGATGCGGCCAGCGTTAATTTGGCTACCGAAAAAGCTCAAATCAGAACGGCTGATGACAAGAAGGTCGATGACCTTCAGTTGATCTTGATTCAGGCCATTGAAAAGTCTGGCTATGAGGCAAGTCTGGTTGATAGCCTTCACCAGGCACCTGTTAGAAAAAAGACATTTGATTTGCATGGCACGACTGCTTTAGTGGTGGCCATATTGCTATCTGCGCCTTTGGTTCTGCCCATGGTGCTAATGCTTTGGGGGGTGCATTGGATGTTACCTGCCGCAGTACAGTTTTTATTGGCAACGCCCGTGCAATTTATCTTGGGTTCACGTTTTTATGTGGCTGGATTTAAGGGGTTGATGTCTGGTTCTGGAAATATGGATTTATTGGTGGCAATCGGTACAAGTGCTGCCTATGGATTAAGTTTGTATGAATGGCAGCAATCTGGTTGGGGTACTCCTCATGAGCTCTATTTTGAGAGTGCCGCAGTCGTTATTACTCTGGTGATGTTGGGTAAGTGGTTAGAAAAAAGAGCTAAAAAAGAAACTACTGAAGCCATCACCGCCCTGCAGACACTATGGCCAGAGACAGCTAAATTAGTTGAGTCAAAAAAAATCGAGCCTAGTATGGCATTCCAGGAGGTGCCTATCTCACAAATTATTCCTGGTGATTGGGTGCTGGTTTTACCAGGGGAGCGGATACCCGTAGATGGTGTAGTTCTTGAAGGCAGTAGCGAGTTAGATGAGTCGATGTTGACGGGTGAAACGCGACTGATTTTGAAGACAATCCATACTAAAGTGACGGGTGGGTCCATGAATGGATCAGGCCGTTTACTTATTCAAGCTGAGGGTGTGGGTGAGGAAAGTACCTTGGCCAAAATGATTCGTTTGGTTGAAGATGCTCAAGCTGAAAAAGCGCCGATTCAACGATTGGTTGACCAGGTAAGTTCTTGGTTTGTGCCAGCCGTTGTGTTAATTGCCATCGGAAATTTTTTATTTAGTTTTTTTTATCTAGGCCAGTTAGATGTGGCTATTTTGCATTCGGTAGCAATTTTGGTGATTGCATGCCCCTGCGCCTTGGGGCTTGCAACTCCAGCGGCAATTATGGCTGGTACAGGTGCAGCCGCCAAATATGGAATTTTAATTAAAGATGCACAAGCTCTTGAGCTAGCGCATCGCGTGAATATTGTGGCCTTTGATAAAACAGGCACATTAACAATCGGCCATCCTCAGGTAATGGCTGTTCACCCACTTGGGAATCATCAAGAGTCTGACCTTATCTCTTTGGCCTATGGTTTGCAGATGGGTAGCGAGCATCCGCTTGCAAAAGCAATGATTGATTTTTCAGTGAGTAAGAAAGTTGATCCAGTTTTATTTTCTGAAATAAAAGCTCTAGTTGGTCGTGGTATATCCGGGGTGAGTGCTTTGCCAGTCTTATCAGGTTCGGAGTTTTCATTAATTAGCCACCATAGCTTATTGGCAAAGTCATCTGCTGATCAACGCACTGTGTTGAATGAGGCGGCTCTTCCTTATCTTAATGAGGGGTGGAGTGTTTCTTGGTTAAAGAATTCAAGTCAAAACATAGTGATGGGTTTATTTGCATTCGGTGATGATTTAAAACCGGAAGTTGAAGTGGCTATGGCTCGTTTAAAAGCAATGGGTATACAAACCGTGATGGTCTCTGGGGATAATCAAGCTGTTGCTAATTTAGTTGCAAGAAAAATTGGTATAGAGCGGGTGTTTGCAGAAGTTTTACCAGCCGATAAAGCTAAGATCATTCAGCAGTTGAAAAAAGAATCAGTTAATAACTATGTCGCGATGGTGGGGGATGGCATTAATGATGCACCTGCTTTAGCTGCTGCTGATGTCGGGGTAGCCATGGCAACCGGTACAGATGTTGCTATGCATGCTGCCGGTGTGACTCTTATGAGAGGCGATCCTGGTTTGGTGCCGGATGCGATTGATATTTCAAGGGCAACTTGGAAGAAAATCCGTCAGAATTTATTTTGGGCTTTTTTCTATAACCTAATCGGTATTCCGATGGCCGCCATGGGTTATCTAACACCAGTTATGGCGGGGCTAGCTATGGCTGCCTCTAGCGTGAGCGTGATAACCAACGCTTTATTGTTAAAGCGTTGGTCTAAGTCCTCTACACGTTATTTGGTGTAAGTGTCTAAGGTGATGGATTCTTTTTCCATGACCCTTTTAATAATAGGATGTTGCGTAACACGACGTGCATAGGCTTGATAATTTGGGTATGTACTTGGATCGACTCCAGCAACACCTGCCCACCTCATAAAAGCCACTGCATAGATATCTGCCGGGGTTAATTGTTTGCCGCAGATATAGGGTGAATTATTTTTACATAGACCATCAATTTCTACTAAGTAGGATTTGAAAAGATCAAGTGCCATGGATTTAACGCTTGGGATATCTGCGCTAAATCTCTCAGGTCTAAATACTCTTGTATAAGTTGGGTGGACCGTATTATTCATCCAAGCTAGCGTAGATAGTGCTTGTGCTCTTTCCATCGGGTCGATAGGAAAAATTTGAGCTTGAGGAAATTGACTATCTAGGTAGCTAACAATCGCAACCACTTGAGTTAAAAGTTTGCCATCAACAAGTAATGCAGGAACTTGGCTTCTTGGATTAATGGCTTTGTACTCAGGCGTTTGTTGTTCGCCCTCTTTTAAATTAATGAGGGTGCTGGTGTAATCTTGTCCAGATGTTTCTTTGACGAGTTCAAGCATCGTATGTGGAACAAAAGAGCAGGTGCCAGGGCAGTAATATAGATGTAAATTCATGGGGTCTCCTTATTTGTTGTACTCTGAAGTATATGCGTAGCGATAGATAGTATGAAAACACAACTTTTAGATTCTTTCACTTTTTTACCACGTCTTCAAAGAAAGCCTCACGAGCATAAAGGTGATGCGGGTAAGGTTCTTTTGATAGGTGGCGCAGAAGGTATGTCGGGCGCTATTTTTTTGGCCGGTAAGGCTGCTTTGTATACAGGGGCAGGCTGGACTATTTTGGGGGCTTTAGATCCTCAGGCAGCAGCTTTTGTATTAGATCAGCCAGAGCTTATGATTAAGGCAGCACAACCTGAATTAATTAAGGAAGTTAATCCTGATGTGCTAGCTGTGGGGCCTGGTTTAGGTAAAGGAGTCCTAGCAAAGGATGTATTGAGAGAGGCATTGCTTGCACCTAAACCCTTAGTTTTAGACGCTGACGCCATTAATCTTTTATCTGAGGATGCCTCTTTAATGGCTTTGTTAGTACAACGAAAACCCTTGCAAACAGTCTTGAGCCCTCATCCTGGTGAGGCGGCTCGTTTGTTGGGGGTATCTTCTGACAAGATACAAGAGGACCGTGTGGTGAGCATGGCTCGGTTGGTCAGCCTTACTCAGTCAGTTATTGTGCTTAAGGGGCATAACACCCTTATTTCAAGCCCAGAGCACCCTGTTTTATGCTGTGAGCGAGGTAACTCTGGCATGGGGGTTGGCGGCATGGGGGATGTTTTAACCGGGGTTATCGCCTCTTTGGTGGCGCAGGGTATAAGGCATGATTTACCTCTATTTGAGGCCGTTTCATTAGGTGTGGAGTTACACTCAGCAGCGGCAGATTTTCTTGTCAACAAAGGCGTTGGGCCTATTGGTTTGACCCCTACAGAGCTTATTTACCAATTAAGAGAGCTGATAAATCTCAAATAACATTAAGTTTGGTGGATAATGTCGTTTATAGAAGATTTTTTATGAGGGAGCTCTAAATGAACGAATGGCATAACGAAAGTAAGGAAGAAATTAACAAAAAGATCATTACTTTGATTGTGATGTTGGCTGGTGCCACATGTTTGGCAATTTTATTTGCCTTGGCTGCTGCTCATATTGGTTACGTTCTGTAATTACTCGGTGTGACAAATGATGTAAAAAGCCACCATTAGGTGGCTTTTTTATTTGTGGCGCAGGGGGAATTGCTTTGCTGAGAATCTTTAGAGCTGCTTATTTCCTTACTCCGTTATTCTTTTAACCAACTCTGGGTGCGACCAATAAGTGCTATTCCAATATAGCCGCGCACATCTAACTTTTTCCCATCCTCTGTGCTTAATTTAACTTTATAAATTTTGCCTTCTTTGGGGTCTAGAATTTCACCGCCAGACCAATAGCCCAACTTGTCTTGTTTTAAGCCGCTCATAATCTTCATGCCGAGGATGGGTTGATTCTTTCTGGCATCTGAACATAGGGTGCAGTGAGTTATGGGTGTTTCGCCGGGCGTCACAAAGGTTTGCACAACTGTGCCTTGAAGCTCACCATTGATGACCTCTATCTTGACTAGCGATTTCGCTTGGCCAGACTTGTCATCTATTGTTTTCCAAGTTCCAATGACGGGGTCATTTTGAGCCAAAACATGTTGGCTAAAGCCGACAGTTGCGAGAGCGATTAAGCCGGCGAGCATTATATTTACTTTTAAAGATTTCATAGAACTCCTTTCTTTTAGGATACGTTTTATATCTTGGCCTATCTAGTTAGGATTTTCCATGAGGCTCAAAAAAATAATGGCACCTTTCGGTGCCATTATTGGGATTGCAATTAAATGCTAATTTGATCAGTGTTTATGCAAATGAGCGTTTCTGACCTGATGAAGGTTTACCCGCTCCGCCAAATTTAGGGCCTGATGGCTTTGCGCCAGCAAATTTAGGACCTGATGGTTTTGCAAAATGATTTTGTTTAAAGCTTTTGCCTTCACCTTGACTCTGACCTTGCCCTTGGCGGTGAGAGTTAGACGCATTACTCTTACCTTTGCCACCACCAAAAGAACGACCTGGACGGCCTGAACCTGGACGGTGAGAAGGCTTGCGTGATTTTTCTTGTGGTTCGAGGCCTGGAATAACTTCAGCCTGCAAAGGTTGTTGTGTGTATTGTTCAATTGCACGAATCTTTGAACGATCACGGTGTTCAGCTAATGTGATAGCTACACCGCTACGGCCCGCACGACCAGTACGACCGATACGATGCACATAATCTTCAGCCTTCATAGGTAGGCCAAAGTTGATCACGTGAGTAATGGTTGGTACATCAATACCGCGAGCAGCAACATCGGTAGCAACCAAGATACGAGTCTGGCCTTTACGCAAAGATTGCAAGCGGCGGTTACGCACAGCTTGAGGCATTGCGCCATGTAGAGCAGTTGCTTCATGGCCATCAGCGCGGAGTGAATCAGCAATTGTTTCGCTATCTACTTGTGTGCTGGCAAATACAACGGCTTGTTCAAGTGCTGGGTCTGATAACCAGTGGCTCAATAGTTTGTGCTTGTGAGCAACGCTATCTGCCCAGTGCAATGTTTGAGCAATATTTTCATGTTTATCTTGGGCGCTTGCTAACTCAATGCGACCAGGGTTATTCATCAAGCTAGTTGCTAATTGCATGATGCGTGGCGCAAATGTTGCAGAGAACATTAATGTTTGACCGCGATCAGAGCAAAGCTCATGAATTGCTTCAATATCGTCTTGGAAGCCAAGATCTAACATACGATCCGCTTCGTCAATAATCATGCATTTCACTTTGTCTAAGCGAATAGCGCGACTGTTGCTTAGGTCTAACAAACGGCCAGGTGTGGCAACTACCAAGTTGGCACCTTTGATTTGTGAAATTTGTTTACCGTAAGGCATGCCACCCATGATGGTTGCAATGCGGATACCTTTGGCAAATTTAACCAAATTGATCGCATCGGTACTCACTTGTTGAGCGAGTTCACGTGTTGGGCATAAAATCAAAACTTGTGGTTCAGCTCTACCAGGGATAGGCTTGCCATTTGGGTTAGATTCTATAAGCTGGTGTAGTAATGGCAATAAGAAAGCAGCAGTTTTTCCGCTACCGGTTTGGCTGCTTACCATCCAATCACCACCTGCTAGGGCAGCAGGAATTACTTTCTCTTGAACAGATGTTGCCTGTGTATAGCCAAGAGCTGTTGTTGCTTGAATAAGGGGTTGGGCTAAGCCCAGTTCTTTAAAACTAATAGTCATAGTTACGCACATCCCTAAGGGGATGTCCTTTCTGTGGTTGGTCAATTAAGGCATCGACCAACAGACAAACAAAAAGGCATGCAGTTCTCTTTAACGGAACTCTGGCTGGGGACGATGTTTCATACTACAAAGAGAATTATGCCATACTTTTAATAATTTTGCTGCACCGCATAAACTCTCGTCAGGGAACTGAGGGGTTGTTTTGCTAAGATTTAGCCCAATTTCACGAAAAGCATGGAGAGCACATGAGCTTAAACAATGTAAAACCAGGTTCTAAAATCCCTGATCAATTCAATGTCATCATTGAAATACCGATGAATTCTGATCCAGTGAAGTATGAGGTGGATAAGGAGTCTGGCGCTGTATTTGTAGACCGTTTTATGGGTACAGCTATGCATTACCCATGCAATTATGGCTATATTCCACAAACATTGTCTGATGATGGCGATCCTGCTGACGTATTGGTTTTAACGCCATTCCCAATTCCACCTGGTGTTGTGATTACTTGTCGCGCTTTAGGTGTTTTGCATATGGATGACGAGTCAGGCGGTGATGCCAAGTTATTGGCGGTTCCAACAGAAAAGATTTTGCCAATGTACGCCAATATCCAGAAAATGGAAGATTTGAACCCATTGGTTACCCAGCAAATTCAGCATTTCTTTGAGCATTACAAAGATCTTGAAAAAGGTAAGTGGGTCAAAGTAAAGGGATGGGAAGGCATTGATGCAGCTAAGAAAGAAATCTTAGATAGCGTTGATCGTTACAACAAGACGAAGTAATTGTTCGGAGTCTACTGACTCTAAGCGGAGGCAATGGGATAATAAGTCCATGCCTCCGTTTTTTATTGCACTTTCTCAATCGAATCCAGTCCTTGGCGATCTTCCAGGGAATCTGGCACTTATTTTAAAAGATGCCAAGCGCGCCCATGACGAGGGGGCTAAGCTCTTGTTAACCCCGGAGTTGTCTATCACCGGTTATCCGCCTGAAGATTTACTCTTGCGAGATGCCTTTATCCAAGCAGTCGAAGCCCACGTAGTTTCTTTAGCTAAACAGTTAAGGGCTTATCCAGATTTACGCGTGGTGGTGGGGTACCCTAGTAGAACGCATGATGGTTTGCAAAATGTCGCGAGTGTGTTGTATCAAGGTGAAATTCTTGTTACTTATGCCAAGCAAAAATTACCAAACCATGAAGTATTTGATGAGGTTCGTTATTTCACGCCAGGTAATCAGGCTTGTGTATTTGATCTTGAGGGCACCAAAATTGGTTTGATTATTTGTGAAGATGCATGGCATAGCGCGCCTGCTGCTCAGGCTAAACATGCTGGCGCTGAGCTTTTAGTTATCCCAAATGCTTCTCCTTACCATCTTGAGAAGCAAAACTTAAGAACCGATATTCTTAAGTCTAGAGTTTTAGAGACAGGTTTGCCATTGGTCTATCTCAATGCCGTTGGTGGTCAGGATGAGTTAGTGTTTGATGGGGCATCTTTTGTGCTAAATCAATCTGCCGAATTAGTCATGGCCTTACCCCAATTCGAAGAAGCCTTTAAATTGGTTAAATTTGTTGATGGTGACTTCGAGTTTGGCCAGGTTGTGGCCCAGCAATCTATTGAGGCACAGGTTTACAGGGCTTTAGTATTGGGTGTTAAAGATTACATCGTTAAAAATGGTTTCCCAGGTGCCATTATTGGGTTATCGGGTGGGGTTGATTCCGCTTTAGTTTTGGCCATTGCTGTGGATGCTTTGGGTGCTGACAAGGTGAGGGCCGTGATGATGCCTTCTCGCTATACGGCTGACATTTCTTGGATTGATGCCAAAGAAATGGCAGATACCTTGTCGGTTCAATATGATGAAATTGCTATTGCACCTATGTTTGAAGCTTTTGAGCATTCTTTGGCCAATGAGTTTAAAAATTTACCAATTGATGCCACTGAAGAAAATATTCAGGCGCGCATCAGGGGTACGTTATTAATGGCGATGTCGAATAAAAGTGGTCGCATCGTTTTAACAACCGGCAATAAGAGTGAGATGGCCGTTGGGTATTGCACCTTGTATGGAGATATGGCGGGTGGTTTTGCGGTGATTAAGGATATTGCAAAAACTTTGGTGTACCGGTTGTGCGCTTATAGGAATCATTTGTCCCCTGTTATTCCTGAGAGGATTCTAACGAGGGCGCCATCCGCGGAATTAAGGCCTGATCAAAAAGACCAAGACAGTTTGCCAGCATATGACATCTTGGATGCTATTTTGGTTAAGTATATGGAGCAAGACCAATCTATTGAGTCTATTGTTGCTGAAGGCTATCAGGCTGAAGATGTGGAGAAGGTGACTCGCTTAATTAAGATTAACGAATACAAGAGACGTCAGTCGCCGATTGGCGTCAGAATCACACAGCGAGCATTCGGTCGAGATTGGCGTTACCCCATTACGAATAAATTTAGAGCTTGAGTATGGCGCTAATAAATTTAGGTATCATGAAGTTATTAGGAGATGGATATGAAACAAATTACTGCAATTATTAAACCTTTTAAGCTTGATGAAGTGCGTGAAGGTTTGGCTGAGTTGGGTGTGACGGGTCTGACTGTGACTGAGGTAAAAGGCTTTGGCCGCCAAAAAGGTCATACTGAGCTATATCGTGGCGCTGAATATGTGGTTGATTTTTTACCTAAGATCAAGGTTGAGGTTGTGGTTGCTGATGATCGTGTTGAGGCTGTGATTGACTCAATTGTGAAAGCTGCTCATACCGGTAAGATTGGTGATGGTAAGATTTTTGTAACACCTATTGAGCAGGTTATTAGAATTAGAACTGGTGAGACCAACGAGTCAGCTATCTAATTAATCTAAAAGAAGCTTTAGGCTAAAGCCAATAAAAAGCAAGCCTATAGAAGCGGTGGCCCAAGCAGCTAAACGATGTCGTTGATTAAATGTTTGGGCTAATCTTGAACCCATCAAGATGAGTAAACTCAAGTAACCCAGGCTGAGTATTTGTAGTGTGATGCCTAGAACCAAAAATGACTGCCATGGCTTGTCATGGTGGGTATCTAAAAACTGGGTAAAAAACGAAACAAAGAAAACAATCCCTTTGGGATTGGTGAGAGACAGCATCATGGCTGCTTTTGTTGGATGCAAGCCAATTAGTTTAATGGTCGCTGAGCTGGAGGTTTGCAAAGTGTCACGCATTTGCCAGCGCTTTAACCCGAGTAATATTAATTTAAATCCCAGGTAGCTGAGGTAAATAGCCCCGGCAACCTTGATCAGGATATATATCGTGGGGGCATTGATCATCAGGGAAGCAGCGCCTAGCGCGGCCAATAACATGAGCAAAGTATCCCCGGTCATGATGCCTATGCCGCCCAATACGCCGGTCTTCCAGCCCTTTTGGGCTGCCATGGTTAATACATAAAGAGAATTAGGACCGGGCAGCAGAATAATAAAAGTGGCACCTATCAGATAGGTGCCAAAATTAACAACCCCCATGCTTTCAAAGCTCGGAAAGAACATGAGGTTATGCGACTTGCTAGGTTATGACAGTGTTTCTAAGTAGCGTTGCGCATCTAAGGCGGCCATGCAACCTGTGCCAGCGCTGGTGATGGCTTGTCGGTAGATATGGTCTTGCACGTCGCCAGCTGCAAATACACCTGGAATATTCGTCGCAGTTGCATTGCCTGTTAATCCAGTTTTTGTTTTGAGATAGCCGTTTTCCATATCTAATTGACCGACAAAAAGATCAGTATTCGGTTTGTGGCCGATGGCGACAAAAACACCTTTGAGTGCGATGTCTTTCTTATTGCCTGAGCCGTCTGCAAGGCGGACGCCTGTCACACCCGTGTTGTCACCTAAGACCTCATCCAATTGGCTATTCCACTCGATGGCGACTTTACCTTCGGCAACTTTAGCCATGAGGCGGTCAATCAAAATCGGTTCAGCGCGGAACTTGTCTCTGCGGTGGATGACCGTTACTTTATTGGCGATGCCCGCAAGATAGAGAGCCTCTTCCACGGCTGTATTTCCACCACCAATCACGCAAACATCTTGATTGCGGTAGAAGAAGCCATCGCAGGTTGCACAGGCTGATACACCTTTACCCATGAAAGCTTCTTCACTTGGCATGCCCAGGTATTGAGCTGAGGCGCCAGTAGCAATAATGAGTGAGTCACAGGTATAAGTGCCTGCATCACCTACTAGACGAATAGGTTTTTCAGTCAGAGCTGCTGTATGGATATGGTCAAAGAGGATTTCCGTCTTAAAACGTTCAGCATGCTCAAGAAAACGCTGCATTAATTCAGGGCCTTGGACGCCATGGGGGTCAGCGGGCCAGTTTTCCACCTCAGTGGTGGTCATTAATTGACCCCCTTGGGCGATTCCTGTGATGAGAACAGGGTCCAGATTGGCTCGCGCTGCGTAAACCGCTGCTGTGTAGCCAGCAGGGCCGGATCCTAGGATGAGTACTTTTGCGTGTTTGGTATTTTTTGTCGTCATTGTGTAATTATAGGAGCTTCAAAGTTTCTTGTTGATTACAATCTAGATAACATGGTCAGAATAGCCTCTTCCTCAAATCCGCCCTCCCCAGGAGATCCGTCAAATCAACGCATGGCCAAGCTTATGCGTGAGGTGAGGTGGATTGCCTTTATGGCCCTAACGGCAGCATTGTTTTTGGTTCTGGTTAGTTACAGCAAGGGGGACCCAGCTTGGTCACATGCCAATCAGGTTGCAGCAGTTTCGAATATTGGTGGCCGATTTGGCGCTTGGATAGCAGATTTACTGTTCTATATTTTTGGCGCATCCGCTTATTGGTGGGTAGTGCTGTTATTAAGACGGGTGGTTCGAGGTTGGCAAGAGTTAACCGCAGCCAAATTGCCAGGACATGAGTTGGAGCCAGAACCATTTTTACCTAGATTATTAGGTTTTGGGTTAACGATGTTTTCTTCAATGGCTTTAGAGTCTATTCGCATGCATAGCATGACCATGGATTTGCCAAGGCCTCCAGGTGGCGTATTGGGAGAGTTATTGGGTGACCCATTGCAGATGGCCATTGGTTTTACCGGCGCAACTTTATTATTGTTGGTAACTTTATCGATAGGCGCGTCTCTATTTTTACGTTTTTCTTGGTTGAGTTTGGCAGAACAAGTAGGGCGTACTTTGGAGCTTACTTATAAGCGCATTCGTGAGCGTAGGGAGTCCGAGGAGGATCGCCGTATTGGTGAGCAAGCCGCTGAAGAGAGAGAAGAGGTCGTTGAGGAAGAGCGTGTCAAGATTGAAGATGCGCCACCAGTACCTATTTATCGAGCACCTTTAACGGTTGTAAAGAGTGAGCGGGTTGAGCGCGAGAAGCAGCAACCTTTATTTGCGGAAATCACAGACTCTGAATTGCCACCGCTATCTCTTTTGGACCCAGTCCCGCCCTTAAAAGAGACAATTTCAGCAGATACCTTGGAATTTACTTCGCGTTTGATTGAGCGGAAGTTAAAAGAATTCAATATTGAGGTCAAGGTTATTTCTGCGCACCCAGGTCCAGTCATTACGCGTTATGAGATTGAGCCATCCGTAGGGGTGAAGGGTAGCCAGATTGTGAATCTGCAGAAAGACTTGTCACGTGCTTTAGGTGTACTGAGTGTGCGTGTGGTTGAAACCATTCCTGGTAAAACATGCATGGGATTGGAGTTGCCTAATCCTAATCGTCAAGCGGTACACCTAACGGAGATCTTGAGTTCCCGTGTGTATAACGATAGTTCCTCTTTGTTAACTTTATCTTTAGGTAAAGATATTGCAGGTGCCCCCGTTGTAGCAGACTTAGCCAAAATGCCGCATTGTTTGGTCGCAGGTACGACTGGTTCAGGTAAGTCTGTTGGTATTAACTCCATGATTTTATCTTTGCTCTATAAGGCAAAGGCTGATGAAGTGCGTCTCATCATGGTGGATCCTAAGATGTTGGAGATGTCTGTTTATGAAGGTATTCCACATTTATTGTGTCCTGTTGTAACGGATATGAAGCAAGCCTATAACGCATTGAATTGGGCGGTTATAGAAATGGACCGTCGTTATAAATTAATGAGCAAATTTGGTGTGCGTAATTTGGCAGGCTTTAATAAAAAAATTACGGATGCTGAAGAAAAAGGTGAACATTTATATAACCCATTTAGTTTGACGCCAGATGATCCAGAGCCTTTGCATAAAGCGCCAGTCATTGTGGTTGTGATTGATGAGTTGGCTGATTTGATGATGGTGGTTGGCAAGAAGATTGAAGAACTGATTGCTCGTATTGCGCAGAAAGCTCGTGCGGCAGGTATTCATCTAGTTTTAGCAACACAAAGACCTAGTGTGGATGTCATTACCGGTTTGATTAAAGCTAACGTGCCTACACGAATTTCTTTCCAAGTTAGTAGCCGCATTGATAGCCGCACAATTCTTGATCAGCAAGGGGCTGAAAGTTTGTTGGGAATGGGTGATATGTTGTACATGGCGCCCGGTACTGGCTTACCTAATCGGGTTCATGGCGCATTCGTAACAGATGATGAAGTTCACCGCGTTGTTACATGGTTAAAGGAGCGTCATGGCGAACCTCAATATGTTGAGTCGATTCTAGATCCTCAAACAGATGTTGATGGCGGTGGAGCAGAAACTAGTGCTAGTGGCGAAGCAGACCCTTTGTATGATCAAGCTGTCGCAATTATTTTGGAAAATAAACGAGCTTCTATTTCTCTGGTGCAACGTCATTTGCGGATTGGATATAACCGTGCGGCGCGCTTGTTAGAAGATATGGAAAAAGCTGGCTTGGTCTCTAAAATGGGTAATAACGGTAACCGTGAAATTTTGGTGCGTAGTGCAGGCGATAACTAAGCATATATTGGCAGTGTGTTTTTTGTTGCCCTCTTTGGCCAATGCTAACGAGGGATTAACCCAGTTTAGAAATTTCTTAATTCAGGTACAAAATGCTGAAGGTGATTTTATTCAGCAACAAATACGACCTGCTCGGACGGGTGAAGATAAACCTAAAGTATTAAGAAAAAGCCAAGGTCATTTCATTTTTCAGCGGCCTGGCAAATTTGTGTGGGAAACAGTTAAGCCTTTTGAGCAAAAAGTTATTGCAGATGGCCAGCGTTTGTTGTTGTGGGATAAAGATCTTAATCAATTAACAATCCGACCGGTTGGTCAAAGTCTCAAGTCCACGCCTGCTGCCATTCTTTTTGGAGGCAATGCTTTAGAAGAGTATTTTGATTTACTGCCAGGTGAAGAAAAGGGCGGTATCTTCTGGCTAACCTTAAAGCCCAAAAATCAGCAGCCTGGGACTGACGTTCCTTATTCAAGTGTGGGTGTGGGTATGGCGAATGGTGTTCCGGCTGGATTGGAGTTGCATGATAATTTTGGAAATGTGATTTTAATTACATTGAGTAAAATTAAAACAAATGCATCTTTAGATGGTGGTGTATTTAAGTTCAAGCCGCCTGTTGGTGCCGATGTGTTAAACATGCCATAACTGTATTCAAACCATTCAGTTATAGAAGTGTTAAGTTGTTAAATAATTATTGAGAAAAGTATGATAGATATCCAACTATTACGAAAAGATTTAGATGTCGTGGCGAACCGTTTGGCAGCCCGTAAATTTGTGTTGGATAAACAGACATTTTCTTCGCTTGAGTCTGAGCGCAAGCAAGTTCAAAGTCGCACAGAAGAGTTGCAGGCGAAAAGGAATCAATTGGCGAAAGCCGTCGGCATGAAAAAGGGCAAAGGAGAGGATGCTTCTTCTGAAATCGCTGAATCAACGATGGTTAATACTGAACTACAAAATTTGACTGAACGTTTAAATGTGTTGCAGATCCAGTTAAGCGATTTTTTAATGCAAATTCCTAATGTGCCACATGAAAGTGTGCCTGACGGAAAAGATGAAACAGATAATCAGGAGGTATTGCGTTGGGGTCAGATTCCTCAATTCGATCATCCTGTAAAGGATCACGTTGATTTGGCTGCAGCGTTTGGCTTAGATTTTGATGCGGCAGTGAAAATCACTGGATCAAGGTTTGCTGTGATGCATGGTCAAATGGCGCGTTTGCATCGAGCATTGGCTCAATTTATGCTGAATGCGCACGTAGAGGCAGGATACTGCGAGGTTAATGTACCTTTAATTGTTAACGCAGACTCTATGCGAGGCACTGGGCAATTGCCTAAGTTTGAGGCTGACTTATTTAAGGTGCCCCGCAAAGTGGGTGGCGATGATCAAGATGAGCATCATGAGGCTACTTATGAAAACTTTTATCTAATTCCTACAGCTGAGGTACCTGTTACTAATTTAATGCGTGACACAATTACCTCCGCGGAACAATTGCCTAAGAAATTTGTGGCACATACACCATGTTTTAGGTCTGAAGCGGGTAGTTATGGTCGGGATACGCGCGGTATGATTCGTCAGCATCAGTTTGAAAAAGTTGAATTGGTTCAAATTACAAAGCCCGAAGATTCTGCGCAAGCCCTAGAGTCTTTGACACTTCAGGCTGAAAGTATTTTGCAGCAGTTGCATTTGCCTTACCGAAAAGTTTTATTGTGTACTGGTGATATGGGTTTTGGCAGTTCTAAAACATATGACTTAGAAGTTTGGTTGCCAGCACAAAATACCTATCGTGAAATTAGCTCTTGCTCGAACATGGGGGATTTTCAAGCTCGACGTATGCAAGCGCGTTTCAAGGATGGGCAAGGTAAGCCTGAGTTGGTACATACCTTAAATGGATCTGGTTTGGCAGTCGGCAGAACTTTGGTTGCTGTTTTAGAAAATTATCAGCAAGCTGATGGCTCTATCAAAATCCCGCAAGCTTTGCAAGCTTTTATGGGTGGTATTGAGGTAATGAAGGCTTAATTTATAAGGCTTTCGCGGGTAAATGCTTGTCTTCGCGATGTGGGGCATAGGTAAAACCCTAAAATACCTTATTAATACTGGCTCACAGAAGAATAAATGTGTTTTAATAGCGTCAATACAACAGTAATTAATTTTTATGAATAAAAATTAATACGGTTTGTATATAACCCAGTTCTAATGTTGAAAGGTAAACAATGAATAAAGCTGAATTAGTAGAAAAAATTGCAAAAGATGCTGACATTTCTAAAGCATCTGCTGAAAGAGTTTTGAATACATCAATCGAGACAATCATCAAAGCAGTTACAAAAGGTGACAAAGTTCAATTGATCGGTTTCGGTACATTTGGTTCAGGTAAGCGCGCTGCTCGTGTTGGCCGTAACCCAAAAACTGGCGAAGCTATCAAAATTGCTGCTGCTAAAACTGTTAAGTTCACAGCTGGTAAAGCATTTAAAGACGCTGTTAACAAGCGCAAGTAATTTCTCCTTTGTGAGATAAAAAAGGCTGCTTCGGCAGCCTTTTTTTACGTCATTTTTTATTGAAATATCTTAATGTGGAAAATTGACTAAACTAGGATCGTCAGATCAAAAGAAAGACCCTATGAGTCAAGTTAACACCAAATTACCAGCCGTCTTTTTGGGGCATGGGACCCCAATTTATGCCATTCAGCCTTGCCACTACACTGATGCTTGGGTGAGTTTGGGGGAGGCTTTGCCAAGACCTAAGGCGATTTTGATGATTTCTGCGCATTGGTTGACGCGGCAAACTTGGGTGACGGCGATGGAACATCCTCAGACGATTCACGATTTTGGTGGATTTTCAGAGGAGTTGTTCGCGCAGCAGTACCCCGCACCTGGTAGCCCTGAATTAGCACAGATGGTTCAAGCCTTGATGGCTCCTACCCCTGTGGTTTTGGAAGAGCATGAGTGGGGTTTTGATCATGGGACGTGGGCAACGTTGAAATATTTATATCCCAAAGCGGATATCCCAGTGGTTCAGTTAAGTTTAGATGCAACCTTAACTGGTGAGCAGCACTATGAATTGGCAAAAAAGCTTCGCCCTTTACGTGAGCAAGGTATTTTGATTGTGGCTAGTGGGAATGTCGTTCATAACTTAATGCGACTGAATCGTTCTGATAAAAAAGGAGAAGATTGGGCGCACCGTTTTAACGATTATTTCAAAAAACATCTATTAGAGAATCGTCATGGGCCTTTGATTGAGCCATTAACGATGGGGGTAGAGGCCAAGTTGTCAATTCCAACCCCAGAACATTACTGGCCCGCTTTATATATCCTGGCTCAGCAAGAGCTTGGTGAAGAGGTCACGATTATCAGTGACGGTATTGATACGGGGTCGGTGAGTATGTTGTCTTTTACGGTTGGGTAAGGTGGAGGGCGTTAGGCAAATCGTTCTTCGAGGCTGCTTAAACCAATTTCCGCCAATATCTTAGATTTCCTTTCCTGGGCTTTATGTCCAGGGAGATTTTTTTGCGTGGCAATAATTAACTCATTTTTCATGGAGTGTTCCCAGCCCACGAGTTCGGTTACCGTGACGCTATAGCCATGAGCTTCAAGCTGTAAACAGCGCAACACATTCGTGATATGGCTGCCAAACTCTCTGGTATGGAGGGGGTGTCGCCAGATTTCAGTTAATTCATTTTTTAAAGTGCTCTGTTTACTTTGTCTCAGTGCTGATGCCACTTCAGCTTGACAGCACGGCACTAAAACAATGTGTTGTGCTTTTTTATGTAGGGCAAATTTAATGGCGTCATCAGTGGCTGTATTGCAGGCGTGTAATGCTGTGACAACATCTACCTCATCGGGTAGCAAAGAAGATGATAGAGATTCTTCTACCGAGAGGTGCAAGAATTCCATGGTGTCAAAATTTAAACGCTGGGCTAAGGCTTTTGATTTCTCGACTAATTCTTGGCGAACTTCAATACCGATAATTTTGCTAGGCTCTGTTTGTAATTTGCAAAATAAGTCGTTCAAAATAAAGCCAAGATAAGACTTACCTGCGCCATGATCGACTAAGGTCAGTGAATGTTTTCTAGCTAGTACTTCTTTGAGCAGAGGTTCAATAAATTGGACGAGGTGATAGACCTGCTTTAATTTGCGGCGTGTATCTTGATTTAATTTGCCGTCTCTAGTCAGAATATGGAGTTCTTTTAGGAGTTCAATCGATTGAGTTGGCCTGATTTCATGCTTTTGTATATCAGGTTTTACTTTCGGATCATTTTTTTGGGTACTTTTATTCGTCATATTTATTTTGTGACCCTTGAGGGGTTTATTGCTTAAATTGTGCTGATTGGTGCTGTCTAAACTAAACTATAGGGCTATTTGATTGAAAAGCCTATGAATTACAGTAATGATATCGTCCGCGAGGTCGCCAGACGTAGAACTTTCGGCATTATTTCTCACCCGGATGCCGGTAAAACAACCTTAACAGAGAAGCTGTTAATGTTTTCTGGGGCTATTCAATTGGCAGGAACTGTTAAAGCTCGTAAAAGTGGCAGGCATGCCACTTCTGACTGGATGGAGATTGAAAAGCAGCGTGGTATTTCTGTGGCCAGCTCCGTCATGCAGTTCGAGTATCGGGATCACGTCGTTAACTTGCTTGATACCCCAGGGCACCAAGATTTTTCTGAAGACACATACCGTGTGTTAACAGCTGTTGACTCCGCATTGATGGTAATTGATGCCGCAAAAGGTGTTGAAGAGCAAACCATTAAGCTGCTCAATGTTTGTCGTATGCGTAACACACCCATTATTACGTTTGTTAATAAGATGGACCGTGAGACACGCGATCCAATGGAGTTATTAGACGAATTAGAGTCTGTCTTGAAGATTGAATGTGCGCCAGTTACTTGGCCCATTGGTATGGGTAAGAGTTTCCGTGGTGTTTATCATTTAATCAACGATGAAATTCTTTTGTTTGCTGCTGGTAATGACCGCGCTGATCAAGAGTTTGAACTGGTTAAGGGGATTGATAACCCTAAACTACATGAGATGTTCCCCGATGAAATGACGCAATTAAAGATGGAAGTTGAACTAGTGCGTGGCGCTTCTCATCCATTTGCGTTGGATCGCTTTTTGGCGGGTTTGCAAACGCCCGTATTTTTTGGGTCAGCGATTAATAACTTTGGCGTCCGTGAAATTTTGAATGCTTTATTGGATTGGGCGCCTGCTCCTAGAGAGCGTGATGCAACAGTAAGATCCGTCGATCCACGAGAAGAGAAGTTTTCCGGCTTTGTGTTTAAGATTCAGGCCAACATGGATCCAGCTCATCGAGATCGCATTGCGTTTTTGCGAGTATGTTCTGGTCAGTTCACGCGCGGCATGAAAATTAATCATTTACGCATTAATCGTGAGGTCAAAGTATCTAATGTGGTCACTTTTATGGCCTCAAGCCGTGAGCAGGTAGAGGAAGCTTACGCTGGGGATATTATTGGCCTACCTAACCATGGCAATATGCAGATTGGGGATAGTTTTTCAGAGGGTGAGACGTTGCAATTTACCGGTATTCCTTACTTTGCCCCAGATTTTTTTAGGGTAGCTCGCATTCGTAATCCCATGAAAATTAAGCAGCTTCAAAAAGGCTTGCAACAGTTGGGTGAAGAGGGCGCGGTGCAAGTATTTAAACCAGTTAATAGCAGTGATTTGATTTTGGGTGCTGTGGGTGCTTTGCAGTTTGAAGTGGTTGCGAGCCGATTAATGAATGAGTATGGTGTTGATGCTGTATTTGAAACGGCTAGTATTAATTGCGCGCGATGGGTGAGCTGTGAAGATAAGAAAATGATGACTGATTTTCAAAACTCATCGGCTGGTCATCAACTAGCTTTGGATGCTGCTGATAATTTGGCGTATTTGGCGAGTTCAGCGGTTAACCTGCGCGTCACACAGGAGCGTTGGCCGCAAATTGTGTTCCATGAAACTAGAGAGCATGCAAGCAAATTGAGTTAATGATAATAAGTGTTCACTGAATAAATTGATGACATCTACAAATAAATCTACCGTAGCAGAGTCTTTACCGGTCATTGTGATTGGTGCGGGTTTGGCTGGTTTAACAGTAGCCCTTGAATTGGCTGAGTCCCGTCAGGTCATCGTGATGGCCAAGCGTGGGTTATCTGAGTCAGCTACTGCTTGGGCCCAAGGCGGTATTGTGGGTGTTTTAGATGAAAAAGACAGTGTTGATGCTCATGTTCAAGATACTTTGGAAGCGGGGGCTGGGTTAGTTGTGGAGTCAACTGCCCGTTATATCGCTGAGCGAAGCGCTGATGCGATAGACTGGTTAATGGAGCAGGGTGTGCCGTTTACAACGGATCCCACAGGACCTAAAGGTTTGCACTTAACAAGAGAAGGTGGTCATAGCCATCGACGTATTGCTCATGCTGCTGATGCAACTGGCAAAGCGATTCATGAGGTCTTATTAGATAAAGCTAAGCAACATCCTAATATTCGTTTGTTAGAGCGTTGGATGGCGCTAGATTTAATCACTAACCGCCATTTAAGCGGCAAGCACTTAGAGAAAAATAATCGTTGTTATGGCGTTTATGCCTTAGATATTGCAAGCGGAAAAATTGAATCTATTCCAGCATCTGCCGTTGTTTTGGCGACAGGTGGTGTGGGTAAGGTTTATCGATATACCAGCAACCCAGAGACTGCGACAGGTGATGGCATTGCGATGGCTTGGCGTGCAGGTTGTCGTGTCGGTAATATGGAATTTGTGCAGTTTCATCCAACTTGTTTGTATCACCCTCAAGACAGGACATTCTTGGTAACTGAGGCGCTAAGGGGTGAGGGGGCGCAACTGAAGCTGCCAGACGGCACGAGATTTATGCCTAATCACGATGAGCGTGCTGAGTTAGCCCCCAGAGATATTGTGGCCAGAGCCATTGATTTTGAGATGAAAAAACATGGCTTGGATTATGTGTTGTTAGATGCAACGCATTTAGGCGAGGCTTTCTTAAAGGAACATTTTCCGACTATTTATGCAAGATGTTTAGCCTTAGGCATTGATATCTCTAAAAAACCAATCCCTGTTGTGCCTGCAGCCCATTACACCTGTGGTGGTGTTGTTACAGATTTAAAAGGTAAAACAGATTTGCCAGGTTTATATGCTGTAGGTGAGGCTACTTATACAGGACTTCATGGCGCTAACCGTCTGGCGAGTAACTCTTTATTAGAGTGTGTTGTGATTGGTAAGGCCGCCGCTGTTGATATTGCCAAGCATCCTTTTAAGCAAATGCCTAATGTTCCTACCTGGGATGAAAGTCGCGTGGAGGATGCTGATGAAATTGTGGTGATTTCTCATAACTGGGATGAGCTGCGCCTTTTAATGTGGAACTACGTGGGGATTGTTCGCACCAATCGTCGTTTAGAGCGTGCGTTGCACCGAATTGAGCTTTTACGCGATGAGGTGCAGGAATACTATGCAAACTTCAGGGTAACGCGTGATTTGTTGGAGTTGCGTAACTTATTAAGTTGTGCAGAATTGATCGTGCGTTCTGCCTTAATGCGCAAAGAGAGTCGCGGTTTGCATTACAGTCGAGACTACCCGCAGAGTTGGACGGTTTCTTATCCAACCATTCTTACACCACTGAATCGTTATTAATCTTACTTAGTTAAGAGTTTAAGCGCTTAACGATTGAATTCTGAGTGAGAAATCAACGGCAATAACATCTTTTGTTAATTTGCCAATAGAGATTCTGTCAACACCCGTTTCTGCAATACTTCTGAGTTGTTCTAAGCTGACGCCACCAGAAGCCTCTAATAGTGCAGTGCCTTGGGTGATGGCTACGGCTTCACGCATTTGATCGGTGGTGAAGTTATCGATGAGGATATTTTTAGCGCCTGCCTGAAGTGCTTCTTGTAGTTCGTTTAAATCTTCAACTTCAATCTGAATATCAACCCCTGAATTGAGTTTGAATGCTGCTTGCAGTGCTGCTTGAATGCCGCCGGCTGCGGCAATGTGATTTTCCTTAATGAGGATGCCGTCCCAAAGTGCTAAACGTTGGTTTTGACCGCCGCCAACAAGCACCGCATATTTTTGGGCGCGACGCAGTCCTGGAATAGTTTTTCTGGTGTCTAGTACTGCGCAGCCCTTGGGATTAGGGCTGGCGCCTTCGATCGCTTGGACATGGTTGCGGGTAATAGTTGCAGTCCAAGAAAGTGTTTGTAGAAAATTGAGCGCGGGTCGTTCGGCACTTAATAAGGCTCTTGGTTTGGCTTTTATGATGCAGACGGTTGAGTTCTCAGCCATTGATGCACCTTCTTCATATTGCCAGTTGATGATGGCGCTAGAGTCTAGGGCATGAAGGCAGGCATCAAACCAATCGCGCCCACATAAAACCGCCGTTTGTCTGACAATGAGCTTGGCCTCTACAGGGACTGCATCAGGCACTAGTAGAGCTGTCCAATCGCCTGTGCCGATATCTTCTAATAGAGCATCTCTAACATTGCGTTCACGAGCTTGCTCGAGTGATTCGTTGTAATTAAACATAGATTTTTGTATTAAGCGCTACCAATATTTTTAACAAATCCGTGTTGCGCTTTGGCTAATAATTCCGGATGTTCAGTTGTGAAATTAAGCATACGGTCGATGCAGACTTTAGCTTGTTTTCCTAATGTGGGTTCAATGTTGATTTCACCAGTTTGGTGTGTGAGGCAGTTTAATATCCCAGCAAGACCATTCATGGCCATCCATGGGCAGTGAGCACAACTTTTGCAGGTGGCGCTATTGCCAGCTGTTGGCGCTTCAATTAATGTTTTGCCTGGTGCCAATTGGCGCATTCTGTGAAGAATGCCCTTATCTGTAGCCACGATATATTCTTTGGCATGACCTTCTACAACCGCTTTGATCATGGCCGAGGTTGAACCAACTACATCAGCAAGTTCAACTACGTTGGCAGGTGATTCAGGATGTACTAAAACGAGCGCCGATGGATGTTTTTCTTTGAGTTGCGCTAATTCAATACCCTTGAATTCATCATGAACAATGCAATGACCTTCCCACAGCAACATATCAGCACCGGTCTGATCTTGAATATATCGACCAAGATGGCGGTCAGGTGCCCATAATATTTTCTTACCTTGCTCTTTTAAGTGATGAACGATGGCTAGTGCGCAGGAGCTGGTAACCATCCAATCCGCACGCGCTTTAACAGCTGCACTTGTATTTGCATAAACCACGACTTCTCGATCAGGGTGAGCATCGCAGAACTTTCCAAAGTCTTCTGCCGGGCAGCCCAAATCCAATGAACAGGTGGCGTCTAAATCCGGCATGAGAACTGTTTTTTCTGGACTAAGTATTTTGGCGCTTTCTCCCATGAATTTCACACCAGCCACAATTAGTTTTTGGGCGGGGTGATTTTTGCCAAATCTGGCCATTTCAAGAGAGTCTGCAACAAGCCCGCCGGTTTCCCAGGCAAGGTCTTGAATATCGCTATCCACATAGTAGTGTGCGACTAAAACAGCATTTTGAGCTTTTAGGCTAGCCTTAATGGCTTGAATTGTTTCAGTTTTTTCAGATGCACTTAATGGGGAGGGTACTTTTGCCCAGGCGCTTGCTGTACAAGTTATGCCTTCTGCATCCTGTAGAGGGTAATCAAATAATTCTTGGTTCATCCATGAATATTAAGGCAATTTCTAAAATTAGCCATCTAATTAAAGATCAGACATTTTGCATGGTCTGGGGCAGGGCTTTATCAGTAAGAGAGCTTAGGTTAAGTGTAAAAATGCCAGATTGAGGTTTTAATCAATAAATCTTCTCAAAATTTAACCGAGTAAGCGTCTGTCAGGGTAGAATCCGCACCCGGAGGAAAGATTATGCAAAGAATCATGTTGCGCGCTAAATTGCACCGTGTCACGGTGACTGAGGCTGATTTAGAGTACGAAGGATCATGTGGTATCGATGAGGATTTGCTCGATGCCGCTGATATGCGTGAGTACGAAAAAATTGAGCTTTACAACATCAATAATGGCGAGCGTTTTTCAACTTATATTATTAAAGCTGCGCGTGGTTCAGGTGCTATTTCTTTGAATGGTGCTGCAGCGCGTAAGGCACATGTTGGTGATTTGTTAATCATTTGTACTTATGGCTCTATGAGCGAGGCAGATGCTAAAACATTTATTCCGAAAGTAGTTTTAGTTAATGATAAAAACGGCATTAAAGAAATCAAAAAAATTACGGTTTAAATAATTTCTTTAATAAAAAAGGCAGCTCTGTTCGGGCTGCCTTTTCTTTTTGGCGTTTAGTTGAAGCGGGTCATCCGCGCATGAGTACCTATCTCAAAATGGTAGTTTTGCATCAGGCTTAGCCGCTAAAAATACCTCTTTAAATTCCGCCTGAATACGTTCGATAGCGGCTTGAGTATCAGCTTCAAAGCGCATCACTACAATGGGTGTTGTGTTTGATGGTCGCGCTAAGCCAAATCCGTCTGCATACTCAACGCGAACGCCGTCAATGGTATTGATGGATACTGCTGTTTTGAATGTGGCTTCCGCTTTCACTTTATCTAATAACGTAAATGCTTCTCCTTCAGCGCAAGGCATTTGCAATTCTGGCGTGCAAATAGCATTAGGCAGATTATTTAAGCTTGCATTAGGGTCTGTCTCAGCGCTCAAGATTTCCAATAGGCGTGCGCCGGTATATAGACCATCATCAAACCCATACCAACGATCTTTAAAGAAGATGTGCCCACTCATTTCGCCTGCTAGCGGGGCACCAGTTTCTTTTAGTTTTGCTTTTACCAAGGAGTGACCGGTTTTCCACATCAATGGTTGACCGCCTTGTTCTTTGACGAAGGTGGCTAAATTACGTGTGCACTTAACGTCATAAATGATTTGGGCGCCAGGATTACGAGATAGAACATCTTTTGCAAATAGCATCATTTGACGGTCTGGGAAGATAACTTGGCCATCTTTAGTCACTACACCTAAGCGATCAGCATCTCCATCGAATGCAAGACCCAATTCATTGTCTGAGGTTGCGAGGTTCTTGATTAAGTCTTGGAGATTTTCTAAGTGGGCTGGATCTGGATGGTGATTAGGGAAGTTTCCATCTACTTCACAGAATAATTCTTCTACCTCGCAGCCTAATTCTCTAAATAAGCGACCGGCAAATGCACCGCCTACACCATTGCCACAATCAACAGCGATTTTCATGGGGCGTTTGAGTTTGATGTCGCCGACAATGCGTTGTAAATATTCAGGGAATATATTGTGCTCGCTACGAACGCCTGTTCCTTCGGAGAATTTCTTGTCTAAGATTCTATGGCGAAGACCTTGAATCTCTTCACCATAGATAGCAGCCCCACCTAAAACCATTTTGAAACCGTTATAGTCAGGCGGATTATGACTTCCTGTAATCATGATGCCTGATTTGGCTTGTTGGCCATTGAGTGGAATGTTGGTGCCAAAATACACCATAGGTGTTGCAACAACACCTAAATCAATCACATCGATACCTGTAGATAGCAAACCTTCTGTGAGACCTTGCATTAAGGATGGTCCAGATAAGCGACCATCTCTACCGACCACACACGTGGTTTCGCCTAAGTCGCGCATGGCGCTGCCAAATGATTGGCCAATGAGTTTAGCAATGGATGGGTCTAGGGTTTTATCGATCACGCCACGAATATCGTAGGCTTTAAAAATTGATGCTGAAAGTTCCATAAATAATAGTCTTGTGTATTGGGTGATAGGGGTTGGTTAGGCGTTCAACCACTTGATGCGTGCCGCAGTGATGGCATCAATGCCATTTAGCTCGTCATTTTCTCCGCGTAGCGCTTGTTGTATTGGCTTGGCTAGTTTTTTCCCTAGCTCCACGCCAGGTTGGTCAAAGCTATTGAGGTTCCAAATAGCACCTAGACAAAGGGCACGATGCTCATACAGTGCTAATAGGGCGCCTAGGTGATAGGCGTCTAATTGTTTGATCCATAGTAGGTTGCTCGGACGTTTGCCTGGACAAGAGTTGTAGGCATTTTCTTCTTGTGAACCATTAGCTAGTGCTTGAGCTTGAGCTAAGCAGTTGGCAATTAATGCTTCGTGATGTTCTTTAGCTTCTGGTAGTTGACTCATTGGTTTTTGAATGGCAATGAAGTCGACAGGAATAATTTGTGATCCCTGGTGGAGCATTTGGAAGTAGCTATGTTGAGAGTTGCTGCCAGCGCTACCGAATACAACTGGAGAGGTGGGGTCGCATAGGTTGCCGCTAAGCGTCACACTTTTACCGTGACTTTCCATTTCCAACTGTTGAAGCCATTCAGGCAATAGGCGAAGTGCGTGAGCATAGGGAATCAAAGCTTTTGCTGTGATGCCATGTTTTTGCTGATTATGAATTAAGGTGAGGGCCAGCGTGAGGGGCATGTTCTCGGTTGCAGGAGCTTCTATGAAGTGCTCATCCATGGCATGTGCACCAGCCAAGAACTCCATGTATGTGTTGAAGCCAAATTTAATGGCAATCGGAAAACCTACTGCAGACCAAACAGAGAAGCGACCGCCCACCCAATCCCAAAAAGGATAAATATTCTCAGGAGTGATGCCAAATGCCTCTGCAGCCTCTGTGTTGGCAGTAATGCCAATCAGCGACTTTTTAATTTGAGAGGGGGTAGCATTGTGTTGCTTTAACCAATTAATGACTGTTTGAGCATTTCGGAGCGTCTCTAAAGTTGTAAATGTTTTAGAGGTGATCAGTACGCGGGTGCTATGTGGTTGTGCTTTCGATAAAGCAGCCGCCAATTCGGCACTATCGATATTGGCTACAAAATGTAGGCGAATCGCATGGTGCTCTTTGGGGTTGAGGTGGTAAAGGGCATCGCATACAAGGCGAGGACCCCAATCAGAACCACCGATGCCTAAACAAATGACATCTGTAATACCCGCTAGTTGATTGCAAAAAGCTTCCATGCGTTGCCAAACATGTTTCACCAGTGGCATCACATCAACTCCATCGATCATCATCGGACGGTTCGACAAATTGCGAAGTGCTGGGTGTAAGGCCGCTCGGTTCTCGGTTTCGTTAATGGCCTTGCCTGCTAGCAGGTCATCACGTTTTTTGAGGGCGCCGCGATCGATGGCCATGTCAACTAATTGACGCCACTCTTGATCGGATATTGCTTGGTAGGCTGTATCAAGGGTCAGGCCTACAGCGCTAATTAATTTTGACATTTATGAATTTTAACAAGGTTTTTGAGCGCTTAAATGAAGGAAAAATGAAAAAAATCGACATAGGTTCCCAGATGACTCTATAATCATCGCTGTTTTGGAAGCTTGGCAGAGCGGTTGAATGCAGCAGTCTTGAAAACTGCCGAGGATGCGAGTCCTCCGTGAGTTCGAATCTCACAGCTTCCGCCACACACCTAAAACCTCCCTGCAGTCATGCTTGGGAGGTTTTTTTATTTTAGGAATAGCATTTGCAAATCGTTCAGATATTGCATGCCTAATGGCGTGGCTTTAAGCGTTCTTGGGTCTGTATCTAAGAGACCTTTTTTGACGGCGGCCTCTAACATGGGGTTGATATGAGCTAGCTGTAGCCCAGTTTTTTCATGGAATGCATGGGTGGGTACGCCATCAATCAGTCTTAGAGCATTGAGCATGTACTCAAAAGGTAAGTCATCTTTATCTAAGATGCGCTCATCTATCAATGCATGACCATCCCTAAATATTTTTTCCATGTAGCTATCAGGGTGACGTTCATTCATTTGCCGGCTGATGCGATTGTGTTCGGAAATTTTGCCGTGGGCACCTGCACCAATACCGATGTAGTCGCCAAATTGCCAATAATTAAGATTGTGTTGGCAAGCATGCCCTTTTTTTGCATAAGCAGATACTTCGTAGCGACCATAGCCATTTTTCTGAAGGGCAGTCATTAAATGGTCAAGCATGTCAAAAGCACTATCGTCATCAGGTAGGGCCGGCGGATATTTGGCAAATAGCGTATTGGGCTCAAGGGTTAAGTGATACAGGGAGATGTGATGAGGGTTAAAAGCAATGGCTTGTTGGATGTCAAGCAGGGCTTCTTCTAGCGATTGCCCTGGCAGGGCATACATGAGATCTAAGTTAACTTGTTCAAATAATTCAAGTGCAGCACGAATGGCGTCTTTTGCTTGCTCACTATTGTGAATCCGGCCTAGTGCCTTCAGTTTGGCGTCGTCAAAACTTTGGATGCCTAAGGATATGCGGTTAACTCCACTCTTGGCAAAACTTTCAAATTTATCTTTTTCAAATGTCCCGGGATTTGCTTCCATGGTGATTTCAGCATCGGCATTAAGTGGTAGTAATGCCCTGATATCCGATAAGAGTTGATCTAGCCCCGCTTGAGATAGCAAGCTTGGTGTGCCGCCACCGATGAATACTGTTTGAACTTTTCTACCCCACACCTTAGGTAGTACGCTTTGCAAATCTAAGCGCAGTGCTTCTAAGTAGCGATTTTCATCAAAGCCTGAAGGCGAGTTATTTTCTTTACCCTCTTTAATTTGGTGTGAGTTGAAGTCGCAATAAGGACATTTCTTGATGCACCAAGGAATGTGGACGTAAAGTGACAAGGGAGGTAAGGATTGCAACATGCTTGATGGGTTTTAATTTTTTAACTGTTGAGACAGTTTTAAGATCAGCTCGCGCATCGCCAAGCCGCGATGACTAACAGCATTTTTTTCTTCAGCACTTAATTCTGCGGCTGATTTATTTAAGTTGGGGATGAAGAAGTGGGGGTCATAACCAAAACCGGCGGAGCCTCTGGGGCTATCGATCACTTCACCGTGCCATTTTCCCGTGGCAATGAGTGGTTCTGGATCAATTTCTGACTGAAGGAATACGAGTGTGCAGGTGAAATGAGCAGACCGGTTACTGATGTTTGCTAATTTTTTAATAAGCAGTTGATTGTTATCTTCATCGCTAGGATCTTTTTTCTGATCGGATAAAGAAAAGCGGGCTGAAAGAACGCCCGGTAGACCGCCTAATGCATCAACGCAGATGCCTGAGTCATCAGCGAGGGCCGGTAAGCCACTGAGTTTGCTGGCATGTCTTGCTTTGGTGATGGCATTTTCCACAAAGCTGGGAAAAGGTTCTTCACAAGATGGGATCCCCAGTAGACCTTGAGGAATAACTTCAAGGCCTAGAGGCGCCAATAGCAAGTTAAATTCTTTAACTTTCCCAGCGTTATTGGAGGCTAGAACAATTTTTTTCAGTGTCATATTTCTTAGTTGGCAAGAGCCTGTTTTTGTAGCTCTATTAACTCTTGAATACCTTTTTCTGCCAAATTGAGAAGGGCGTCTAGTTCAGCTCTTGAAAAAGCGGCGCCTTCAGCAGTGCCCTGTACTTCAATGATGCCGCCTTGGCCTGTCATAACAACGTTCATATCGGTGTCGCAACTTGAGTCTTCTGCATAGTCAAGGTCAAGTACAGGCTGTCCGTTGTATATGCCTACTGAAATTGCTGCCACATGGCTCTTAATGGGATCTTGGTTAATTAATTTTTTTGCTAACAGTTGATTTACGGCATCTCTTGCAGCAACAAAAGCGCCAGTGATGGCTGCTGTTCTTGTTCCGCCATCAGCCTGAAGTACATCGCAATCTAGGTGGATGGTTCGCTCACCAAGTAGCTTTAGGTCGAAGACGCTGCGCATGGATCGGCCAATTAATCGCTGAATCTCTTGCGTGCGACCACTTTGCTTGCCACGAGCTGCTTCTCGATCACCGCGTGTATGAGTGGCTCTAGGAAGCATGCCGTACTCAGCTGTTACCCAGCCTTCGCCGCTACCTTTTTGATGTGGAGGGATTTTTTCAAGAATGCTGGCGGTGCAGAGTACGTGTGTATCTCCAAATTTAACTAAAACTGAGCCTTCGGCATGTTTGGTGAAGCCTCGAATAATGTTGATAGGGCGCAGATGATCTGCGTTGCGGTTGCTAGGTCTTTTGAAGTTTGTCATGTGAGGACTTTACAATATGAGAATGATAGAAAGTATGACTGGTTTTGGTGGAGCCTTAAAACAAATTCATCTAGGGGGGAAAGTCTACGCAACAGTGGCGGTTGAATGTCGCTCTGTGAATAGCCGTTTCCTAGATTTGAACATACGTTCCCCTGAGGAGTGTAGATCAGCAGAAATGCCGATACGCGAGATGGTGACAAAACAACTGTCTCGCGGGAAGGTTGAGTTCCGAATTAATGTGCATCGTGAGGTGGCAGAAGGTTTGGCAAGTGCTGATTTATTAAATAAAGGGGCATTAGAAGAGTTAAAGGCCTTAGAGGCATCTATTTTGAATGAGATGCCTGGCGCAGGACATATGCGCATGGGAGAAATTCTGAGGTGGCCTGGAGTAATTCATGAAACTAGCGCGGGAGATGAACTGTGGCGATCTGCCACCTTGGAGGCTGTTAATGAGGCTCTGGCTGCGTTAAAAGAGAGTCGCCAGGCAGAGGGGAAGGCATTGTTCGCGGTCTTAATGGAGCGCGTTACAGGCATTAGGGCAATTGTTGCTGCTATCGAGCCCTTGATTCCAGAAATTATTGCAGCTCATCAGGCTAAGTTGACCGAGCGATTAACCGAAATACTTACGGGAATCGATGCGCATGGTCAAACTACGTCTAAAAATGATATTTCTGATCGCATTCGACAAGAAGTGGTGCTCTATGGCGTCAGAATTGATGTTGCCGAAGAGCTCAGTCGATTATTGACTCATTTGGATGCTGTTGAGGGGGCTCTTAAAAAAGGAGGCCCTGTTGGTAAGCGTTTAGATTTCTTGATGCAAGAATTGAATCGTGAGGCTAATACCTTGGGTTCTAAATCAGTCTCTCAAGAGAGCAGTAATGCTTCTATTGAAATTAAATTGCTCATTGAGCAAATGCGTGAACAAGTTCAGAATCTAGAATAAATATTAATAGATCGTGACTGTGGAGATTTGAAATGGGATATGCAGGCAGTATGTTAATGGTCGTTGCGCCATCCGGGGCTGGAAAGTCATCGTTGGTCAATGCTCTATTGGAAAAAGACCCTAGCCTTCAGCTATCCATTTCTTGCACAACTAGGGAGCCTAGGCCAGGTGAGCAAGATGGTCGTGAGTATCATTTTCTTAGCAAAGAAGTGTTTTTGAAGAGACAGGCTGCGGGAGATTTTCTGGAGTCCGCAGAAGTGCATGGTAATCACTATGGCACATCAAAATCTTGGATTGAGTCACAAATGGCTGTCGGTAAAGATGTTATTTTGGAGATTGATTGGCAGGGTGCAAGGCAGGTGCAAAAAATCATCCCTGATGCGATTTGGATCTTTATTTTGCCGCCATCCATTCAATCATTGGAAGATCGTTTACGTAAGCGAGCACAAGACGATGAGGTCACCATTCAGCGACGTGTTGCAGCCGCTAGAGAAGAATTAGCGCATGTGGGGGAGGCTAATTATTTGGTGATTAATGATTTGTTTGAGGCCGCTCTGTTTGAGTTGAGACAGATTATTTCGGCAAGTAGATTAAGGGCTGAGCCTCAATTAGAGCGCCATCAAAATCTGGCTCAAGAGTTAGGTTTGTAGTTTGTCATAAAGTGAACTTTCGGTGACTTTCTCACAAGTGCGTTATCCTTCAGGTATTCCTAGTATTTTTTGAGTTAATCACATGGCACGTATTACTGTAGAAGATTGTTTAAAGACCATTCCAAATCGTTTTGAATTGGTATTGGCTGCCACGTATCGTGCGCGTCAGTTAGCACAAGGTCACGCACCTCGTGTGAACGCTAAAGACAAGCCGACTGTGACTGCTTTGCGTGAAGTAGCAGCAGGTGTTACAGATCGAGATATGTTGGTTAAAGTGCCTCTCTAAGAGGTCGTAACCGTGGCGCCTAAGTCAGATGCTCAGGGCATCATAGCCGCCATTCTGGAGCAGTCTAGCCGGCATTTGTTTGGTCCTACCTCTCAACCGGCTATACCGCCTAAACCGCAAGTTGTTTCGCTTGCGGGACTAACTGAGAAGTTATCCCATCTAAAAGCAGAAGATTTAGCTTTGGTTAAAAAAGCTTTTCAATATGCTGACTCAGCTCATCTTGGCCAATATCGCCAAAGTGGTGAGCCTTACATTACCCATCCTTTAGCAGTTGCTGAGCTATGCGCCACATGGCGTTTAGATGCTGCCTCGATTATGGCTGCACTCTTACATGACGTGATTGAGGATACCGGTAGTACGCGCCAAGAGTTAATTGAAATCTTTGGTAGTAAGGTGGCTGAACTGGTTGAAGGTTTAACCAAGTTAGATAAGTTGGAGTTTCAAAGCCACGCCGAAGCTCAGGCTGAGAGCTTTAGAAAAATGTTTATGGCGATGGCGCGCGATGTGCGCGTTATTTTGGTCAAATTGGCTGACCGCCTTCATAACATGCGTACCCTAGATGCTATGGCACTCGTTAAACGCAAACGAGTCGCTTTGGAGACTGCAGAAATCTATGCGCCGATTGCGCACCGCTTAGGTCTCAATTTAGTCTATCGGGAACTACAGGACTTGAGCTTCAAGCATTCATCTCCTTTTAGATACGCCACTTTGAGCAAGGCAATTAAAAAAGCTCGTGGCAATCGTAAGGAGATGGTTGAAAAGATCTTGGAGGCCGCCAGAGTAGCTCTTGGTAAGGCTGGTCTTGAGGTTGATTTGCGTGGCCGAGAAAAAACGCTTTACAGCATCTATTTAAAGATGCGTCAGAAACAGCTTAGTTTTTCTCAGGTCCTCGATGTGTATGCCTTTAGGGTCACGGTGAAGAGTATTGATGAGTGTTATCGTGCTTTGGGCGTATTACATGCTTTATATAAACCTATGCCGGGTAAATTTAAGGATTACATTGCAATTCCTAAGTTGAATGGCTATCAGTCATTACATACGACATTGGTGGGGCCATTTGGTATGCCAGTTGAGTTTCAGATTCGTACTCAGAGCATGCACCACGTCGCTGAAGAAGGTGTGGCCGCGCATTGGGCTTATAAGGATGGTGAAAATAATTTAACTGATATGCAGGTGCGTGCACACCAATGGTTGCAATCATTGGTGGATATTCAAGATAACAGCGGTGACTCGCAAGAGTTTTTGGAGCACGTCAAGATCGACTTATTCCCAGATGCTGTGTATGTGTTTACGCCTAAGGGACAGATTCGTGCTTTGCCAAGAGGGGCGACGGCGCTGGATTTTGCTTATGCCGTTCATAGTGATTTAGGAAATGAGTGTGTGGGCGCTAAGGTGAATGGTGTGCAATTGCCTTTGCGTACTGAGCTGAAAAATGGCGATATTGTTGAAATTAGTTCAGCACCCAATTCTCAGCCTAACCCCGTATGGTTAACCTATGTGCGTACAGGTAAGGCGAGGGCTGCGATTCGCCATCATTTGAAAACGCGTCGGTATTCAGAATCTATTCAGTTGGGTGAACGCTTGTTGTCCCAAGCTTTACGTCAGCAAGGCATTGATGCAGGATTGGTTACTGATGATGTGTGGGAAAAGTTGTTGCACTGGACGGGTGCCAAGGCTAGGGAAGATCTCTGCGTGGACATGGCGATGGGTCATCGTGTGCCAGCAGTTATTGCCAAGCGTATTGAGTTGATTTTGGTTGAGAGCTCCGGCGGTTCTGAGCAGATGCGACTAGATACGGATGATTGGGAAAATGCAGCACCACAGGTGCCAGCGCATCGTCAGGCCATTATGTTGGATGGCGCTGAGGGTGGTTCTGTCTTGTTTCCTAGTTGCTGTTATCCGATTCCGGGAGATATTATCTTGGGGTATTTGGGTAAAGGCGAGGGTCTACAGATACATACGCGGGAGTGCCGTCATGCTCAACGTCTACATCATAAAGATTCAGAGCATTGGGTTGATGTGCTTTGGTCTGATGATTTAAAGCGCCACTTTGACGTTGCTATTCGAGTTGATGTGAAAAATAGCAAAGGTGTTTTAGCGCGAATTGCAGGCACAATGACTTCTGCGGACGCCAATATTGAACACGTTGCTATGGATGATCGTTTTACCGAATCAGCAGTAGGTATCCGTTTTGTGATTCAGGTTCAAAGCCGTCATCATTTGGCGCAGGTCATGCGTCGCTTGAGGCAGAATCAGGATGTTGTGAGAATTACTCGAGTTTTTGGTAAGTAACGCTCAGTATCTCTAGCTTTTTCGCACCAGTAGGTGTTTTCAATCGAACCATGTCGCCCTCTCTCGCTTTGATAAGCGTTTTTGCAATTGGTGAAATCCAGCTAACATGGCCTTTATCCATGTTGACTTCATCAACGCCTACGATGGCAATCGTGGTTTCTGAGCCATCTTCATCAGCATATGTGACGGTTGCCCCAAAGAATATTTGATCTGTCGACTCCCTTGTTTCTGGATCGATTACAAGGGCATCCTCTAAGCGTTTCGTTAAAAAATAAATACGGCGGTCAATTTCCCGTAACCTTTTTTTGCCATATTGATAGTCGCCATTCTCAGAGCGGTCACCGTTAGAGGCAGCCCAGGACACAATTTTGACTACTTCAGGTCTTTCGGTATCAAGAAGGTGTAAAAGTTCCTCTTTAATTCGAAGGTGTCCGGCGGGAGTTATGTAATTTTTAATTTCCATGGCATAATAGCGGTCTTAATGCGGCTGTAGCTCAGTTGGATAGAGTACTTGGCTACGAACCAAGGGGTCGTGGGTTCAATTCCTGCCAGCCGCACCAAATAAAGATAAGGGTCTAGTTTAACCGCTAGACCCTTTTTCTTTATGGATTTGATATTTCTTTGTGTGTTTAAATAAGTTCTGCCAACTTTAATGACCTTGAAGCACTGATTAATCCCTCACCATGATTTTTTTGCCACGATATTTGCGTTCTCCAGAGCTTCGCTGGCTCTTGGCTGCGCTCGTCATATCGGTAGCCGCTTTAAGTAGTGTTTCATATCTGGCAGATCGGATGCATCGAGCTTTTGAGAGTGATGCTAAGCAGTTAATTGCTGCTGATTATGTCATCCAAAGTGATCAACCTTTATCCGCTCTTTTCCAAGAGCAAGCCCGATCAGGTGGTTTGCAGGTAGCCCATACGGTGGTTTTCCCAACTATGGCTGGAGCTAAAGAGGAAAGTAAATTAGTGTCCTTGAAGGCTGTTAGCGCAGGTTACCCTTTGCGTGGCAGCCTGAAAGTGGGGGATGCATCTTCTCATGATAAGGGGCAGATACAGTCGGATATACCTGCTTTGCATACGGTTTGGGTAGATGAAGCCCTTTTGCCAGCCCTCAATATCAGCATCGGAGAGAGCATTACTTTAGGGCGTTCGTCATTCAAGGTTGCTGGCGTTATCACTCAAGAGTTGGATCGAGGCGCTGGATTTTTGAATTTTGCGCCAAGAGTCATGATGCGCAACGATGAGTTGGGGCAAACTGAATTGATTGGGTTGGGTAGTCGAGTCACTTATAGGCTTTTATTAGCTGGTGATGAGGGAGTGTTAACAACGTATATTGCTTGGGCTCAAGAAAAAATTAAAGAAGACCATTTACGCGGTGTGCGGGTAGAGGGTGTCGATAATAGCCAACCTTTTATGCGTAGCACCCTCGATAGGGCCGAGAAATTTTTATCTTTGGTAGCGCTTCTAACCGCCATGGTAGCTTCGGTCGCTATGACATTAGCCGCTAGGCGTTATGTTCACAGGCAATCGGATGTGGCAGCTATATGGAAATGTCTAGGCGCTTCTAAGAGACAAATATTGGGCGCTTATTTTAAAGAGATGCTATGGATTGGGGTGTTGGGTGCTTTGATGGGCTCATTGATTGGCTGGTTGAGTCATCAAGTACTTTTATTTTTTTTGGGCGACTTATTGATGCCCAATTTGCCTAGGGCATCTATTTGGCCGCTTGTTTGGTCAGTTGTCGTTAGTTGGGTATTGTTGTTAGGTTTGGTTTGGCCGCCCATGATGTCCTTGAGTCAAATTTCTCCGCTCAAGGTTTTTAGGAGAGATCTTCCTGCTCCTGGGCTCTCCATTTGGTTATTAGGTTTACTTGGTTTATTGAGCTTTTTTTCTTTGTTAATGTGGATTGCTCGAGATGTGATGTTGTCTGTCATCACTTTAGGTGGATTTTTAGTGGCAGCTACAGTGTTTATGTTGGTAGCGTGGTTGGTTGTTCGCGGTTTTGCTTGGCTGTCTATACGTGGTCTGTTGAGTCAAGATGTGGTGCAGCGCTTTACTTGGCAAGCGTTATCCCGCCGATCTTTTTTAAGCTGTATCCAGATATCGTCCTTAGCGATAGCGATGATGGCTTTATTGTTGTTGGCGGTTGTGCGCCATGACTTACTGGCGGCGTGGGAGGGTGCCTCAGCCATTCACGCGCCTAACCGTTTTTTAATTAACATACAGCCAGAGCAGCGGTCTGAGGTGGAGAAATTGTTGCGCCAATCTGGTGCGCTTCAAGTTAATTTGTACCCGATGGTTCGGGGGCGATTGACACATATCAATCAACGCGTGGTAACACCTGAGGACTATTCTGAGGAGCGAGCGCAAAGATTAGTCGACCGTGAATTTAATTTATCGTACGGTTCTGTCTTACCTGAGAAAAATAAAATCATCGCTGGGCATTGGCATGGCGAGACAGCGATGCCAGAAATCTCGATCGAGCAAGGTATTGCTAAAAATTTAAGTTTGAAGTTGGGGGATGAATTGCAGTTTGATGTTGCTGGAACGGCCATATCTGCAAAAATAACTTCTATCAGAAAATTGGATTGGGGAAGTTTACGGGTTAATTTTTTTGCAATTTTCCCAGAAAAAACTTTATCTAATTTTCCGCAAACGTGGATTACTGCATACCAACAGTTACCTGTTACTGGTGCTCAGCCAGTTGATATGAGTTTAGTTAATCAGTTCCCTAATCTGACTGTTGTTAATGTTGAGTCAAGCTTGAAGCAAGTTCGAGATGTGCTTGATAAGTTATCGTCCGCAGTTGAGTTGCTATTCATGTTTACGATTTCTGCAGGGGTGATGGTTTTAGGTACTGCATTGGCAACAAGCCAAGCAGAGAGGTTGAGAGATGCTGCATTGCTGAAGGTGATGGGTGCACGGCGCCATCAAATCCGCCGAGCTTTTTTGTTTGAGCTTGGCGTGATTGGGTTTATATCGGGCGCCATGGCTGCCTTGGGCGCCTTTCTGATTGGTCAGGCTTTGGCGAGTTTTATATTTGAAATGAATTTAGAATTTTCTTGGTGGATGATGGGTGAGGGTGTTGTTGGTGGGGTATTGATTTGTATCTTGGTTGGTTTGAGTTTGCAAAAAAAGATTGCGAATACCCCTGCATCAGATATTTTGAGAGAGTTATCATAAATTTAGCGTGTGAATGAGGTTGGAATGTCTGAGCAAAAAACTATATTTGATTTATTGGGCGGTGCTGAGGGTCTGAGACAGTTAGTGGATCGTTTTTATGATTTGATGGATTTAGATGAACGTTATGCAGGGATTCGTCAGATGCATGGCGATCGTATGGAGGGTTCAAGGGATAAATTGTATTTATTCTTAACGGGTTGGACTGGTGGACCTGATTTATATGTTCAGCAGTATGGTCACCCAAGGTTGAAAGCTAGGCATATGCCTTTTGCGATTGGGTTGTCAGAAAGAGATCAGTGGTTGGAATGTATGCGTCAAGCCATGATCGATATGGGTATTAAAGGCCTGTTATTTGAGCGCTTAATGCAATCATTCTTCACGACCGCCGACTGGATGAGGAATCAGGCGGGGTAGTTGAACTAGGCGTGTTTTGGCCCATTTGTCTGGCCATGTTTGCTGATGTTTTTTGTCGAGTAGCGCTGTCAGTGGCCAGAAAAATAGGGTCATTGAAAAAAAAGTGATAGATAGGTAAGTGCCTATTTTTTCAGGGCTACCAACGTGCATAGCTATAAACAGTAGGATGGCTGCGGGCACTAGCCATAAGGAACCTAATGCATAGCGCATCAGGGCTTGAGATTTTTTTAGAATGGTGCCATCTTCGCTGATCAATTGGATTTTCCAAGTTTGCATAGCTAAGGTTTGACCTGTTTTAGTCCAGTACCAAGAAAAATATAAGGCCAGCACAAGATAGAGGTGAGCGAGCAATAGCCAGGATGGCGCAGTCACCTCAAAGAAGACGCCAATCAATAAATGCGGCACTAGAAATGTGAGGGCAGATACCCCCATGAGCACAAGCATTTCATATAAATTTAAAGCGATGCGACGAAATATCGTTGGAGCGGCTAATGACTGAAGATAGTCTGCAGGGAGGGGGGTAAATGTTTCTGGAGATCTCACAGAATATTATTTTAACGTTGGTGAGGTTACCGCGGTAGGTTTTGTTGTGGATACTTTCTTTTCGGCTAAGCGCTTTTTATCCTCATCCGAGAGTTGTTGGTAAGCATGCCAAGCCTCTGCCTTTTTTTCGGGGGAAAATTTCAAAGAGCGTAAATAGTTATCTCTTGCTGCGCGACGTTGCTCAGGGGATAAGTTAGCCCATTCACTCATACGGGACTGTAGGATGCTTTTTTCTGTATCGACCATCTGAGGGTAGCGGTTGGCAACCTCAACCCATTTTTTCTTCTGGTCTTTGGTGATGCTGCTCCAGTCAGATTCGAGTGGCGCAAGAATTTCTTTTTGAGAATCTGGTAGCTGTACCCAAGTCTGGGCATGGCTGGTATTGATAGATACGAAAGATACAAAGAGCCATACAACCCCCTTGCCAATTAAGCATTTGAAATGATTTTGGCATTTTTTAATTAAAAGGGGTTGAGTTTGGAGCATAGTTACACGCCTTCTTTATCGTTGCTACTTGCGTCGAGATCTTTCCCGTCTGTCATTAGGAAGCGAATAAAGCCGTCATCATGATAGGCCTCTGGTGGCACTACATCGATCAGCAGAGCGCTATCAACTTCAGCAATATCTCGGATACGCTCGTCTTTTTGCCAGTTCACAATTAAGAAAAGGCCCAAAATAAGCGCTAATAAAGGTAGGGCACCAAAAGCCCCCCAAATTTTTCCACCGAGATCGTGTGCGCTAGGCATTCCTGGCATTGAAAAAGCAAACTCTCGTTGCCATGCCCACTTTTTCTCTAATTGGCGGTGGGCAAGCGCTAAATTTCTAGCTTTTGCTAACTTTTCAGTAATGTGGCTCGGTAAGTCTGAGGCATTTTCGTTCAGTAGGTCGCGTGCAAGGCGCGCCATGCGTACCTCTGTACGGTTGTCAGCTGTTTCCTTTTTTTGACCCATTATCACGATTTAAATCCTTGTTTCTTAAGTGCTTTTTCCAATGATGCCGCTGCCCTGGAGCAGTGTGTTTTAACACTTCCTTCAGAGCACCCCATTAATTTTGCTGTTTCCGATATATCTAACTCATCCCAATAACGCATGAGGAAGGCTTCTCGTTGACGTAAAGGCAGTTTTGAAATTTCATTTTCTAAAATTTTTGCCATTTGTTTGCGTTCTAGTTGTTGCTCTCCATCCGCTGAGTCGAGGTTTTTAGCGTCAGATTCAATAAATTCTAGAGGGTCTGAGGCATCTGAGTCATCAAAATGGTCGTTCCCGCCACCTTTTAAGGATGAAAATAAGCTAATCCAGGTATTTTGAGTTTTTTGGCGCCTAAACCAGTCTAATGTGCTGTTTTGTAAGATTCTGGTGAAAAGAGGAGGGAGTTCATCAGCGGGTTGTTGACCATATTTTTCGGCCAACTTGATCATGCTGTCTTGCACAATATCCAAAGCGGCCTCTTCGTCCCGGGTTGAAAACACGGTACGTTTGAATGCTTTCGTCTCGACGCTTTTTAAAAAGTCGGACAATTCTTTTTCAGATGCCATGCCCCTATTAGACAACGAGAACGAAACTTACCCCTAAATACAGTTATAGGATAAAATCTAAGGCTCGACTTACCGGACCTTTCATAAGATGGTTTTTTACCGGATTAAGCGCTAGCCACTCGAACCCGAGCCAAAAGCACGGAGCCAGAGTAGCCCAAACAATTTTTTGCCGAAAATTGCAAAGGACTATGACAAATGAATGCAAATAACAGCGCGGAACTTTTGAACCCTGCTAACAAAAATCAAGACCAAACTGGCCCAGAAATGATTGGCGCAGAAATTTTGGTGCACGCACTTCATGCTGAAGGCGTGGAATATGTCTGGGGTTACCCAGGCGGTTCAGTTTTATATATTTACGACGAAATTTTCAAACAAGATAAGTTTGAACATATTTTGGTGCGCCATGAGCAAGCAGCTGTTCACGCGGCTGATGGCTATGCGCGTGCAACCGGTAACGTGGGGGTGGCGTTAGTCACCTCAGGTCCAGGCGTGACCAATGCTGTCACAGGCATTGCTACAGCTTATATGGACTCGATCCCAATGGTGATTATTACTGGGAACGTCCCCACAAATGCGATTGGTGAAGATGCTTTCCAAGAGTGTGACACTGTCGGTATTACTAGGCCGATTGTTAAACATAATTTCTTGGTGAAAGACCCTGCTGATTTAGCGTTGACGCTGAAAAAAGCCTTCCATATTGCTAAAACAGGCCGTCCAGGCCCAGTCGTAGTGGATATTCCGAAGGATGTTTCCTTTCAGAAAGCGCGCTTTAATTACCCAACCGAATTGACGATGCGTTCTTACAACCCTGTGAATAAAGGTCACAGCGGGCAAATTCGTAAGGCCGTTTCTTTATTGTTGGAAGCTGAGCGCCCATATATTTACACGGGTGGTGGAGTAATTCTTTCTGATGCGGCACCTGAGTTAAAAGCTTTTGCTGATTTATTGGGGTACCCGGTCACCAATACCTTGATGGGTTTGGGCGGTTACCCTGGTACGCACCCTAACTTTTTGGGTATGTTGGGAATGCATGGAACCTATGAAGCCAATATGACAATGCAGCACTGCGATGTGTTGATTGCTATTGGCGCGCGTTTTGATGATCGCGTGATTGGTAATCCAGGGCATTTTTCAAGTGTGCCAAGAAAAATCATTCATATTGATATTGACCCATCTGTTATTTCTAAGCGCGTTAAGGTGGATGTGCCTATTGTTGGCGATCTTAAGGAAGTTTTAGTTGAGATGGCTGAAATGATTAAGGCCGCAGGTCCTCGCAAAAACCAATCTAAACTTGATGCGTGGTGGAAGCAAATTAACGATTGGCGCGGCAAGGACTGTCTTAAGTTTGATCGTGATTCAGAGATTGTTAAGCCTCAGTATGTGATCGAAAAGATTTGGGAACTAACCAAGGGCGACGCTTTTGTTTGTTCAGACGTCGGTCAGCATCAAATGTGGGCGGCGCAATTTTATAAGTTTGACAAGCCTCGTCGCTGGATTAACTCTGGTGGTTTGGGGACTATGGGCGTAGGTTTGCCTTATGCCATGGGTATCAAAAAAGCGTTTCCTGATTCAGAGGTGGTGACCATTACCGGTGAGGGTTCGATACAAATGTGTATTCAGGAGCTTTCTACTTGTAAGCAATATGACACGCCCGTAAAAATTATTTCCTTAAATAATCGTTACTTGGGTATGGTTCGCCAATGGCAAGAGTTGACTTATAACAAGCGTTATTCCAGCTCTTACATGGATTCTTTACCTGATTTCGTGAAGTTGGCTGAATCTTATGGTCATGTTGGTATGCGTATCGAGAAAAAGTCTGATGTTGAGCCAGCATTGCGTGAAGCATTTAAGATGAAAGACAGAACTGTATTTATGGATTTTCAAACAGATCCAACTGAAAACGTTTGGCCAATGGTCCAAGCAGGTAAAGGCATTACTGAAATGCTTTTGGGAAGTGAGGATTTGTGATGCGCCATATTATTTCTATCCTTTTGGAAAATGAACCAGGTGCCTTGTCACGTGTGGTGGGCTTGTTTTCTGCGCGTGGTTACAACATTGAAACGCTTACAGTTGCTCCAACAGAAGACCCATCATTGTCACGCATGACGATTGTGACGATGGGGTCTGAAGATGTCATCGAGCAGATCACCAAGCACTTAAATCGTTTGGTGGATGTGGTGAAAGTTATTGATTTGACAGATGGCCCTCATATTGAGCGCGAGTTAATGTTGATCAAGGTTCGCTCTGTTGGAAAAGAGCGCGAAGAAATGAAGCGTACGACGGACATCTTCCGTGGGCGTATCATTGATGTCACTGATAAGGCTTACACCATCGAGTTGACTGGAGATAGCAGTAAATTGGATGCCTTCATCGAGGCTATTGACCGAAGCGCCATTTTGGAAACCGTCCGAACTGGTTGCTCTGGCGTAGGTCGCGGTGAGCGTATCTTGAAGGCGTAATTTTTTTAACGAATAACAAACTGAAATAAATAGGAAAAAGCATGAAAGTTTTTTACGACAAAGACGCAGATTTATCTTTAATTAAAGGTAAGCAAGTAACAATCATTGGTTACGGTTCACAAGGCCACGCTCACTCATTGAATCTACATGAGTCAGGCGTTAAGGTGACTGTTGGTTTGCGCAAGAATGGTGCTTCTTGGAATAAAGCAGTTAATGCTGGTTTGCAAGTTAAAGAAGTTGCTGAAGCTGTTAAAGGTGCTGATGTTGTGATGATGTTGTTGCCTGACGAGCAAATTGCTGAGGTTTATAACAAAGAAGTTGCTCCAAATATTAAGGCTGGTGCTGCACTAGCTTTTGCGCATGGCTTTAATGTTCACTATGGTCAAGTGATTCCGCGTCATGATGTGGATGTCATCATGATTGCTCCTAAGGCGCCAGGCCACACAGTGCGTGGTACTTACATGCAAGGGGGCGGGGTTCCTCATTTGATCGCTGTTCATCAAGATAAATCTGGTTCAGCTCGTGATGTTGCTTTGTCATACGCTACAGCTAACGGCGGTGGACGTGCAGGCATCATTGAGACTAACTTCCGTGAAGAAACTGAAACAGATTTGTTTGGTGAGCAAGCAGTTTTATGTGGCGGCACAGTGGAGTTGATCAAAGCTGGTTTTGAGACTTTGGTTGAAGCTGGTTATGCTCCTGAGATGGCTTACTTTGAGTGTTTGCATGAGTTGAAGTTGATCGTTGATCTAATCTACGAAGGCGGTATTGCTAACATGAACTACTCAATCTCTAATAATGCTGAGTATGGTGAGTATGTGACAGGCCCACGCGTTGTGACTGAAGATACTAAGAATGCTATGCGTCAATGTTTGAAAGATATTCAAACTGGTGAGTATGCTAAGAGCTTCATTTTGGAAAACAAGGCTGGCGCTCCAACTTTGATTTCACGTCGTCGCTTGACGTCTGAGCATCAAATTGAAGAGGTGGGTGCTAAGTTGCGCGCTATGATGCCTTGGATTGCTAAAAACAAATTGGTAGATCAAAGCAAGAACTAATCTCAACGATTAAATAGTCCAGGAAGAGAGGCATCATGGCAGTACATTACCCGCACCCGATCATTGCTAAAGAAGGTTGGCCACATGTAGCCATTGCAGGTTTTGTTTTGTTTATGGTGCACTCAACCGGTGGTTGGGTGTGGTCCTGGCCTTTCTGGATTATTTTTATTTTTGTTTTACAGTTTTTTAGAGATCCAGGCCGTTTGGTTCCGCTGGCAAAAGATGCGGTTTTATCACCTGCTGATGGGCGTGTGATTATTGTTGAAAAAACGTTTGATCCTTATGCTAACCGCGAGGCTCTAAAAATTAGTGTTTTCATGAATGTATTTAATGTGCATTCAAACCGTTCATCAGTCAATGGTGTGGTTAAAAAAATTGAATATTTCCCTGGTAAATATTTGAACGCGGATCTTGATAAGGCCTCTACGGAAAATGAACGAAACGCTGTTGTGATTGATGCAAATGGTCAAACAGTGACTTTGGTGCAAGTGGCAGGTTTGATTGCTAGACGTATTCTTTGTTATGCACACTTAGGCGATAAGCTTAAGAAGGGCGAGCGTTATGGTTTTATCCGTTTCGGTTCGCGCGTGGATGTGTATTTGCCACTAAATGCTGAGCCTTTAGTGAGTGTTGGCGATAAGGTTTCGGCAACAAGCACTGTTCTGGCTAAATTGCCGGGATTGGATTAAGCATTGTCAATGAGTACTTTTAGACGCAGACGTTTAAGACCAGGTAAGACACTGGCTAATAATGTGATGCCTATTCGTAAAAGCGAATGGGAAGCAGGTGAGGTGAATCGTCCTCGCAGCAAGGGTGTTTACTTGCTGCCCAATGCGTTTACGACTGCTAATCTATTTTGTGGATTTTTTGCCATTGTTCAGGCGATGAATAATCGCTTTGAAGTTGCAGCTATTGCGATTTTCTTTGCTTTGGTGATGGATGGGATGGATGGGCGTGTAGCTCGTATGACCAATACTCAAAGTGCCTTTGGCGAACAGTATGACTCGTTAACGGATATGGTTTCTTTTGGTGTTGCGCCGGCATTGGTTGCTTATGAGTGGGTGCTTAAAGATTTGGGTAAGTGGGGTTGGTTAGCGGCGTTTGCTTATTGCGCAGGTGCAGCCTTACGCTTAGCTAGGTTTAATACCAATATTGGGGTGGTGGATAAAAGGTTTTTTCAAGGTTTGCCGAGCCCAGCTGCAGCTTCATTAATTGCGGGTTTTGTATGGTTAGCAGTCGATAATAAATTGCCAGTAAAAGAGCTATACATTCCTTGGGTGACGTTTGCATTAACTATTTATGCGGGCATCACGATGGTTTCTAATGCCATGTTTTATAGCGGGAAGGCATTGGATGTGCGTTATAGAGCGCCATTTGGCGTCATGATTTTGGTGATTCTTGGCTTTGTTTTGATCTCAAGTGATCCGCCAGTTGCCTTGTTTGGATTGTTCGTGGCCTATGCTTTATCAGGTTATGTCTTTTGGGTCTGGCAGAAGATTTCCTTGCCTAAGGGTAAAGCCTCAGATAATCTTTCTGACAGTTAAATCATTTTTGTGTATATTTGAGTCATGAATTACAGCTCTTTGCTTCTATTGTTACTAGGACTAGGTCAAAACCTGGGGTCGGTACACGCTTGAACAAATAGAGCAAAAGCAAGCAAAACACCAACCCCAGCCAAGCTGGGGTTTTTTATTATTTATTTTTTGAGACTTAGGAGTTGGTTATGACGGATAAGTTAATTATTTTTGATACCACGTTAAGAGATGGTGAGCAGTCTCCAGGGGCGTCTATGACTCGCGATGAGAAGGTGCGTATTGCCCGTCAACTTGAGCGCTTAAAGGTCGATGTGATTGAGGCTGGCTTTGCTGCTAGCTCGGATGGAGATTTTCATGCCATCGCTGCGATTGCTCAGGTTATTAAAGACTCAACGGTGTGCTCTTTAGCCAGAGCTAATGACAGAGATATCGCACGTGCCGCTGAAGCCTTGAAGGGAGCTAATTCGAAGAGGATTCATACGTTTATTGCTACAAGTCCTTTGCATATGGAGAAAAAATTGCGCATGACGCCTGATCAGGTGTTTGAGCAGGCGAAGGCAGCAGTCCGTTTTGCGCGTAACCATACAAATGATGTGGAATTTTCTCCTGAGGACGGCTACCGATCGGATGTTGACTTCTTGTGTCGTGTGATTGAGGCAGTTATTGCTGAGGGTGCTACGACAATTAATGTCCCAGATACAGTGGGTTATGCTGTCCCTGAACTTTATGGCAATTTTATTAAAACCTTGCGTGAGCGCATCCCTAATTCTGATAAGGCTATTTGGTCTGTACATTGCCACAATGATTTGGGAATGGGTGTTGCTAATTCTTTAGCGGGCGTTAAGATTGGAGGCGCTCGTCAGGTAGAGTGCACCATTAATGGCTTGGGTGAGCGTGCTGGTAATACCTCTTTAGAAGAGGTTGTTATGGCCATTAAAACGCGTAAGGATTATTTTGATTTAACCGTAGGTGTTGATGCGACACAGATCGTGCCCGCCTCTAAGATGGTGTCTCAGATCACTGGGTTCGTGGTGCAGCCTAATAAAGCGGTGGTCGGTGCCAATGCATTTGCCCATGCCTCTGGTATTCACCAAGATGGCGTCTTAAAAGCTCGTGATACCTACGAGATTATGAGAGCTGAAGATGTGGGTTGGGCGGCTAATAAAATTGTTTTGGGTAAGTTGTCAGGCCGCAATGCCTTCAAGCAACGCTTACAAGAGTTGGGCGTGGTATTAGATTCTGAGGCTGATTTGAATGATGCTTTTGTTAGATTTAAGACATTGGCAGATCAAAAAGCGGAGATTTTTGATGAGGATATTCAGTCAATTGTGACTAATTCAGGGGTAGAGACATCGGATTATTTCCGTTTTGTTTCTTTATCGCAGAAGTCAGAAACGGGGGAACGCCCGTTTGCTAAGATCGTTTTTAAAGTCGGAGCTGATGAATTTACCTCTGAAGCTGAGGGTAATGGCCCTGTGGATGCCACATTAAATGCCATTGAATCTAAAGTAAAAAGTGGCGCTGAGCAACTTTTGTATTCGGTCAATGCCATCACAACGGGCACGGAGTCTCAGGGTGAGGTGACGGTCCGCTTATCCAAGGGTGGGCGTATTGTGAATGGTGTTGGTACGGACCCAGATATTGTGGCGGCTTCTGCAAAAGCCTATTTAGCGGCTTTAAATAAGCTACATGACCCTAGCCAGCAGAAGTTAAACGCTCAGATGGCTGTTTAAGCTATAATCTTGTCTCTTTCCAAGGAATTTCCCTTGGAAAGAGCTTTTTCAACAATTCGCACGACACGATGGGTGATAGTTAGAAATAACCTTAAGCTCAAGTGTTCGCAAGTATGGAGTAATAAAAATGGCTATTGTTACAGCTAAAAAAGCGGAAATCGTTAAAGATAACGCACGCGCAGCTAATGACACAGGCAGTCCTGAAGTTCAGGTAGCTTTGTTAACAGCACGCATTAACGACCTAACACCTCATTTCAAAGCAAATGCTAAAGATCATCATAGCCGTCGTGGTCTATTGAAGATGGTTAGCCGTCGCCGTCGTTTACTCGACTATTTGAAAGGTAAAGATTTTGATCGTTACCGCGCTTTGATTGATAAGCTCGGTCTACGTAAGTAATACCGAAAATGCCTGCCCAAGGATAGCCTAGGCAGGCATTGTCGTTTAGAGCAGTTGGTGGCTCTTTCGCAGTAAAGGAACCGTGTCATTCCAAAGGCAGGTTAAAAATCCCTTCTTAGCCTTTCTTTGGAATGGCATCCTTGCTTCGTAAGTCTCTAATGCTCCAGTGCTGCCATAGCGCTGCAATTTCTATGGCAAATGTTGATATTGGAGATATACATAAATGACGATGTTTAAAAAAGTAGTAAAGAGTTTTCAATGGGGCTCACACACTGTTCGCATGGAAACAGGTGAAGTCGCCCGTCAAGCAAGTGGTGCAGTGTTGGTAGATGTGGATGACACCGTTGTATTGGCAACAGTGGTTGCTGCTAAAAATCCTAAACCAGGTCAGGACTTTTTTCCTTTGACGGTTGATTATTTAGAAAAAACATATGCTGCAGGTAAGATTCCTGGCGGCTTTTTCCGTCGTGAAGGCCGGCCATCTGAAGGCGAGACATTAACTTCTCGTTTGATCGACCGTCCACTACGCCCTTTGTTCCCAGAAGGTTTTTACAACGAAGTTCAGGTAGTTATTCACGTTGTATCTATCAACCCTGATGTACCTGCTGATATCCCAGCATTGATCGGTGCTTCTGCAGCATTAGCGATTTCTGGCATTCCTTTTAATGGGCCAGTCGGCGCTGCTCGCGTGGGTTACAAAGATGGTCAGTACTTGTTGAATCCAACACGCTCAGTGCAAGCCACTAGTGAACTTGACTTGATTGTTGCTGGTACTCAAGCTGCTGTATTGATGGTTGAGTCTGAGGCATATCAATTATCTGAAGAGGTGATGTTGGGTGCGGTTGTTTATGGTCACGAGCAAATGCAAACAGCTATCAACGCGATTAATGAATTGGTCGTTGAGGCAGGTAAACCTGAGTGGGATTGGAAAGCTGCTCCAAAGAATGAGCCATTGATTGCAAAAGTAACTGCATTAGCAGAAGCTGGTTTGCGTGAGGCTTATCAGATTCGTCAAAAGCAAGCTCGTTCAGCAAAATTAAAAGAAGTTTCTGCTGATGTTTTAGCTAAGTTGACTGCCGAAGGCGAGTTCGACGATGTTGAAGTCGGTAACATTATGTTTGAAATCGAAGCCAAGATTGTGCGTAGCCAAGTGTTAAATGGTGAGCCACGTATTGATGGTCGTGATACGCGCACTGTGCGTCCAATTGAGATTCGTACGGGTGTATTGCCACGTACGCATGGTTCAGCATTGTTCACGCGCGGCGAGACACAAGGTTTGGTGGTTGCAACTTTGGGTACTGCACGCGATGAGCAAATTATTGATGCCTTGGAAGGTGAACAGCGTGATCGCTTTATGTTCCACTACAACATGCCTCCATTTGCAACAGGTGAAACTGGTCGCGTAGGTAGCCCTAAGCGTCGTGAAATTGGTCATGGTCGTTTAGCTAAGCGTGCGTTGATTCCTGTTTTGCCATCTGCAGAAGAGTTTGCATATAGCTTGCGCGTTGTGTCAGAAATTACCGAGTCAAATGGTTCATCATCTATGGCTTCAGTTTGTGGCGGTTGCTTGGCTATGATGGATGCAGGCGTTCCTGTTAAGGCACATGTAGCAGGCGTTGCGATGGGCTTGATTTTGGATGGCAATCGTTTTGCAGTGTTGACAGATATCTTGGGTGACGAAGATCACTTGGGTGACATGGACTTTAAGGTGGCGGGTACATCTAACGGTATTACTGCTTTGCAGATGGATATTAAAGTTCAGGGTATTACTAAAGAAATTATGCAAGTTGCTTTGGCACAAGCCAAAGAGGGTCGCTTGCATATTTTGAGCAATATGCAAGAAGCGATGGGTGGTGTTCGTACAGAACTATCTGCACACGCCCCGCGTATGGTGACAATCAAGATTCATCCAGACAAGATTCGTGAAGTAATTGGTAAGGGTGGCGCAACGATTCAAGCATTAACTAAAGAAACAGGAACTAGCATCGATATTACTGATGACGGTACTGTAACCATTGCATCTACTAGTGCAGAAGGTATGGAAGAAGCGAAGCGTCGTATCGAAGGTATTACTGCTGAAGCTGAAGTGGGCAAGATCTACGAAGGCCCGGTAGTTAAATTGCTTGAGTTTGGTGCGTTAGTTAATATTCTTCCTGGTAAAGATGGTTTATTACACATCTCTGAGATCGCGAATGAGCGTGTTAAAGATGTTAAGGATTACTTGCAAGAAGGCCAAACTGTGCGCGTTAAGTTGTTGGCAGCAGATGAGCGTGGACGTTTACGTTTGTCGCTAAAAGCTGCTTGCGCTGATGAAGGCACAAGTATCGCTCCTTTGAATGGTGTTGCCTCAACTGAAGCAGCGCCTGCAGAAGTAGTTGCGCCAGAACAGCAGCAATAATTCAGTAACGGAAACGCGTCTTATGCGTGCTGTTGAGATCAGCCAGTATGGCGGTCCTGAGGTTCTTAAAGCGGCTGCTCGACCAGATTTGGTAGAGCCCGCTTTAGGTTCTGGTCAGGTCCTAATCCGTGTCAGAGCGGCGGGTATTAATCGCCCGGATGTTCTGCAGCGCGAAGGTTTTTACCCAGTTCCTCCTGGAGCTTCAGATTTGCCTGGCCTAGAAATTGCCGGTGAAATCATTGGCGGTGATCTCTCTCACCCAGATAATTTTTTCAGCTTAGGTATTGGTCATCGTGTTTGTGCCTTAGTGGCAGGCGGTGGCTATGCTGAATACTGCATTGCGCCTTTGGCTCAATGTTTGCCTGTGCCTAAAGGGTTGTCTGATGTTGAGGCGGCTAGTTTGCCGGAAACATTTTTTACTGTTTGGAGCAATGTTTTTGATAGGGCTCGTTTAGGTTTAGATGGTCGTGGCAAAGAAACTTTATTAGTCCAAGGTGGTAGTAGTGGCATTGGGGTTACGGCGATTCAGATTGCGAAGGCGATGGAGCATGATGTCATCGTGACTGTCGGTAATGACGCCAAGTTGAAAGCTTGCTTGGATTTAGGTGCAGATTTAGCAATTAATTATAAAACTCATGATTTTGTTGAAGAGGTAAAAGCTTTCACGAAGGGCGTGGGTGCTAATGTCATTATTGATATGGTGGCAGGCCCTTATTTAGGTCGTGAAATCGATTGTTTAGCAGATGATGGTCGTATTGTTGTGATTGCCCATCAAGGTGGTAAAACATCAGAAGTGGATGCTAATCAAATTATGCGCCGCCGCTTAACTATCACAGGGTCAACATTGAGACCAAGATCTGTTGAGTTTAAAGGTGCTATCGCACGTGCTTTGAGGGCTTATGTTTGGCCCTTGCTTGAAGAGCGCAAGATTAAACCTGTTATTTATGAGACATTTGCTTTGGAAGCTGCCGCACAGGCCCATCAATTGATGGAGTCTAGCCAGCATATTGGCAAAATTGTCTTAACAGTTGATTAAACGGTTGATGAAGTGAGAAATCAGTGAGACCTTTAACGATTATTGGTAATTGGAAAATGAATGGGGGCTTGTCCACCAATCAGGCTTTATTGTCAGAAATTTTGGTGCTAGGCGGCACATTCTTCAAAGGGGCTGCTAATAAAGGCCAGTTTGGGCTATGTGTACCTTACCCATATTTGTCACAGGCGCAGAGTTTATTAAAGGACTCTGGGATAGCCTTAGGTGCTCAGGATGTGTCTGATCATCCTTATGGCGCTTATACAGGCGATGTTAGTGCGCAAATGCTCGGAGAATTTGGCTGTCACTATGTCATTGTGGGGCATTCTGAGCGTCGTCAGTATCATCATGAGGGTGATGGCTTAGTGGCACGCAAAGCCCGAGCCGCTCTGCAAGCTGGATTGACCCCCGTTATTTGTGTGGGTGAGACCGAGGAGGAGCGGGATGAGGGTAGGACTTTGGTTGTGGTTCGACGTCAACTTCAAACTGTTTTGGACCTTTTGCAGGGGCAGATTGGCTCTTGTCTAATTGCTTATGAGCCTGTTTGGGCTATTGGCACGGGTAAGGTGCCTGTGCCAGCAGAGGCGCAGGATGTACACCGAGAGTTGCGCTTGCAGTTGGCTAAATTTGATGCAGATGCAGCCTCTAAAGTCGCGATCTTATACGGCGGCAGCTTAAAGCCTGATAATGCTCATGAATTATTGGCAATGCCGGATATTGATGGTGGGTTGGTGGGGGGCGCTTCCTTAAATGCGCAAGAATTTGTGGCTTTATGCCAAGTGAATCAGTAATTATTGAATTAGTTTTTTGGAGAAATCGATGGAATGGCTTAAGACTTTATTAGTTATTTTGCAAATTATTGCTGCAATTGGCGTGATCGGCTTGGTGTTGGTGCAACAAGGTAAGGGTGCCGATATGGGGGCTGCTTTTGGCGGCGGCTCTTCTGGTGGGTTATTTGGTGCCGCTGGTTCAGCTAACTTTTTGTCTCGCTTAACAGCTATTTTTGCAACGGTTTTCTTTATTTCCACCTTGGGAATCACCTTGTTGGGCTCTTCAAAATCTCAGCATTCTGGAGTTTTGTCAGGAACTTCTGCGCCTGCTCCAGTTTTAGCGCCAGAAGTACCAGTTGACGCACCTAAAAGTGGCGCTCCTGCTCCGACAGCTCCGGTTACTGGGGCGGGTCAAAATATTCCTAAATAAAACGGTTAAAACCGTAAAAAACCTCAAAATATTAGGGTTAGTACGCTAAAATCTTTGGGTTTTACGAAGAGCCGTCGTGGTGGAATTGGTAGACACGCTATCTTGAGGGGGTAGTGGCGTAAGCTGTGCGAGTTCGAGTCTCGCCGACGGCACCAGAATAACCTTGGGCCATGCAGTTCGTCAGAAAACTGCAAGACCCGTTAGCGAAAATTATTAACTATTGTTTTCTAGTTACGACGAATTGGAACGCTCTTGAACTTAGAAGCCTATCTTCCCGTTTTATTGTTCATCCTAGTGGGTGTTGGTGTTGGTCTTGTGCCAATGGCATTAGGGAAAATTCTTGGCCCCAATAAGCCAGATAATGAAAAAATTTCACCCTATGAGTGCGGTTTTGATGCATTCGAAGATGCGCGTATGAAGTTTGATGTGCGCTATTACTTGGTGGCCATCTTATTTATTTTGTTTGACTTGGAAACTGCTTTCCTTTTCCCATGGGGAGTGGCATTAACCGACATTGGTTGGTCTGGCTATATTTCAATGTTTATTTTCCTTTTGGAATTTATTGTTGGTTTCGCTTATATCTGGAAGAAAGGTGCCCTTAACTGGGAGTAAGGACTAGACATGGCACTTGAAGGTATCTTAAAAGAAGGTTTCGTAACTACATCAGCAGATAAGTTGATTAACTGGACGCGCACAGGGTCATTGTGGCCTATGACGTTTGGTTTAGCTTGTTGTGCTGTCGAGATGATGCATGCTGGCGCAGCGCGTTATGACTTGGACCGTTTTGGTATTGTTTTTAGACCATCCCCACGTCAGTCAGATTTAATGATTGTTGCTGGCACCTTATGCAACAAGATGGCGCCTGCATTGCGTAAAGTTTATGACCAAATGCCAGAACCTCGTTGGGTTATCTCCATGGGGTCATGCGCTAACGGTGGTGGCTATTACCATTATTCATACTCAGTCGTGCGTGGTTGTGATCGTATTGTGCCTGTTGATATTTATGTCCCAGGGTGTCCGCCAACTGCTGAGGCTTTGATGTACGGCATCTTGCAATTGCAAGCCAAAATTAAGCGTACGAGCACGATTGCAAGGAAGGCCTAATATGTCAGAACGTTTAACGCTTCTTAAAGAGCGCCTAGAAAAAGTTTTAGGCAAAAAGATTGCTCGTTTGCAGGATACTTTAGGTGAATTAACATTGGTAGTTCATGCCGAAGATTATGCAGATGTTGCCATAGCCTTACGTGATGATGCTAGCCTAGGTTTTGAGCAGTTAATTGATTTGTGTGGTGTTGACTATAGCGACTATGGCAATGCAACATGGGAGGGCCCGCGTTTTGCGGTTGTGAGCCATTTGCTTTCTGTGCAAAATAATTGGCGCTTACGTTTACGTGTCTTTGCTCCTGATGATAGCTTTCCGCTAGTAGCTTCAGTGACGCCTATTTGGAATGCTGCGAACTGGTTTGAGCGTGAGGCATTTGATCTTTACGGCATTTTGTTTGATGGTCATGATGACTTGCGCCGCATTCTTACTGACTACGGTTTTATTGGCCACCCATTCCGCAAAGATTTCCCTGTTTCTGGTAACGTTGAGATGCGTTATGACCCAGAACAGAAGCGAGTTATTTATCAGCCCGTCACTGTTGATCCTCGTGAAGTAACTCCAAGAGTTATTCGCGAAGAAAGCTATGGGGTTTAAGTCATGGCAGAAATTAAAAATTACACACTTAACTTTGGCCCTCAGCATCCGGCAGCTCACGGCGTTTTGCGTCTCGTGTTGGAGTTGGACGGGGAGGTTATTCAGCGCTCAGACCCGCATATTGGTTTGCTGCACCGTGCTACAGAAAAATTAGCTGAGACACGTACTTGGATTCAGAACGTTCCTTACATGGATCGTTTGGATTATGTATCGATGATGGCTAATGAGCATGCTTATGTGATGGCGATTGAGAAGCTGTTGCAGATAGATGTACCTGTTAGAGCGCAATATATTCGCGTGATGTTTGATGAGATTACTCGTCTTTTAAATCACTTGTTATGGATTGGGTGTCATGGCCTAGACGTTGGTGCGATGGCCGTGTTCTTGTATGCTTTCCGCGAGCGCGAAGATTTGTTTGATATGTATGAGGCAGTTTCAGGTGCGCGTATGCATGCTGCTTACTATCGTCCTGGTGGTGTGTATCGCGACTTGCCCGATGTCATGCCTCAGTATTTGGCGAACAAGGTTCGTGGTGAAAAGGCGGTGAAGAAATTAAATGAAAACCGACAAGGTTCTTTACTTGATTTCATCGAAGATTTTGCGAATAGATTCCCTCATCATATTGATGAATATGAGACTTTGCTAACAGATAATCGTATTTGGAAGCAACGTTTAGTAGGTATTGGTGTGGTATCCCCAGAGCGAGCTCTGCAGCTAGGTTTTACTGGCGCGATGTTACGTGGCTCAGGTATCGAGTGGGACTTGCGTAAGAAACAACCATACGAGGTATACGATCAATTAGATTTTGATATCCCTGTAGGTGTTAATGGTGATTCATATGATCGCTATTTAGTGCGTGTAGAAGAGATGCGCCAGTCTAATAAAATTATTAAGCAATGCGTTAAATGGTTGCGTGAAAACCCTGGTTCAGTGATGAGCGATAACCATAAGGTGACGAGTCCAAAGCGTGAAGACATGAAATCCAATATGGAGGAATTGATTCACCACTTTAAATTGTTTACTGAGGGTATTCATGTTCCTGAGGGTGAGGCCTATGCCGCTGTTGAGCACCCTAAAGGTGAGTTTGGTATTTATGCGATTTCAGATGGTGCAAATAAGCCATATCGCTTAAAAATTCGTGCTCCAGGTTTTGCGCATTTATCTGCGCTTGATGAAATGGCAAAAGGTCATATGTTGGCTGATGCCGTAACTATTATTGGTACGCAGGACATTGTGTTCGGCGAGATTGACCGCTAAAAGGATAAGAGAACAATATGTTGTCTGCACAAGCCCGCGCCGAAATCGATCGTAATATCGCTAAGTATCCGGCCGAACAAAAACAATCTGCTGTGATGGCAGCATTGGTCGTTGCTCAAGATCATTATGGTTGGGTGACGCCTGAGTCTATTGAAGAGCTAGCAGAAATTCTTGAGATGGCGCCTGTTGCTATTCAAGAAGTTGCCACTTTTTATAATATGTATGACACCAAGCCAGTTGGTAAATTTAAATTAGCAGTTTGCACGAATTTGCCTTGTGAGTTATCTGGCGGAACTCGTGCAGGTGAGTACTTGAAGAAAAAGTTAGGCATTGGTTACAACGAGACGACGCCTTGCGGTACGTTCACGCTTAAAGAGGGTGAGTGCATGGGCGCCTGCGGTGATGCGCCTGTTGCAATTGTTAACAATAAAACCATGTGTAGCTTCATGAGTAATGACAAGTTAGATGCTTTGATTGAAGAATTAAAAGCTAAAGGAGGTGCAGCATGACCTGCTTACACGATCGTCATATCCAGCCATTAATTTTGGCGGATTTAACCGGTGATAACTGGCGTCTTAAAGATTATGTAGCTCGTGGTGGATATGCACAGCTCCGTAAAATTTTGACTGAAGGCGTGACTCCTGAGGCTGTGATTGCAGAAGTAAAAGCTTCTGGTTTGCGTGGTCGTGGAGGCGCTGGCTTCCCAACGGGTTTGAAGTGGAGTTTTATGCCACGTCAATTTCCGGGGCAAAAATACCTTGTTTGTAATACGGATGAGGGTGAGCCAGGTACATTTAAAGATAGAGACATCATTCGTTACAACCCACATGCATTAATTGAAGGGATGACGATTGCTGCTTATGCGATGGGTATTTCGGTTGGTTACAACTATATCCACGGTGAGATTTGGGAAGGTTATGTTCGTTTTGAAGAGGCGCTAGAAGAAGCTCGTGCTGCCGGATTTTTGGGCGATAAGATTTTAGGCGCTGATTTCTCATTCCAATTACATGCGCACCATGGTTGGGGAGCTTATATCTGTGGTGAAGAAACGGCATTGCTTGAATCTTTGGAAGGTAAAAAGGGTCAGCCTCGCTTTAAGCCGCCATTCCCAGCCAGTTTTGGTTTGTATGGCAAGCCAACGACGATTAATAACACTGAAACTTTTGCCGCGGTTCCTTTTATTTTTAAAGTGGGCGCCGAAACTTATGCCAAATTAGGTAAGCCTAATAATGGTGGAACAAAGATTTTTTCAATTTCTGGTGACGTTGAACGTCCTGGTAATTATGAAATTCCATTGGGAACACCTTTCTCTACATTGTTAGAGTTAGCAGGTGGTATGCGTGGTGGTAAAAAAATTAAAGCAGTGATTCCTGGTGGGTCATCTGCACCAGTGATTCCTGGTGCCATGATGATGGAAACAACTATGGACTACGACAGTATTGCTAAGGCTGGCTCCATGTTGGGTTCAGGTGCTGTAATTGTGATGGATGAAACGCGTTGCATGGTGAAATCTTTGTTGCGTTTGTCTTATTTTTATCATGAAGAATCATGTGGTCAATGTACGCCTTGTCGTGAAGGCACAGGTTGGTTGTGGCGTATTGTTAATCGTATTGAGCATGGTGATGGCCGTCCAGAAGACTTGGATCTTTTGAATGATGTGGCTGCTAATATTCAAGGTAGAACAATTTGTGCGCTAGGTGATGCTGCGGCAATGCCAGTGCGGGGTATGTTGAAGCATTACATGGATGAGTTTGCGTATCACGTTGAGCATAAGCGTTGTCTTGTGCCGGCTTACGTTTAAACATCTAAAAGAAGAGATCGACAGGAAAAAAGATGGTTGAAATCGAAATAGATGGCAAATCGGTAGAGGTCCAACAAGGCTCTATGGTGATGGAAGCGGCTAAGAAATTAGGTACGCACATCCCTCATTTTTGCTATCACAAAAAGCTATCCATTGCGGCCAACTGCCGTATGTGTTTGGTTGAAGTGGAGAAGGCCCCTAAGCCTTTGCCTGCATGTGCGACACCAGTGACCCCTGGTATGAAAGTTCATACGCATTCTGAGAAAGCTGTTGCTGCTCAGAAATCAGTAATGGAATTTTTGTTAATTAATCACCCCTTGGATTGTCCAATTTGTGATCAGGGCGGTGAGTGTCAGCTACAAGATTTAGCAGTTGGTTACGGCAATACAACCTCACGCTACTCTGAAGAAAAGCGCGTGGTATTCCATAAAAATGTGGGCCCATTAATCTCTATGGAAGAAATGAGTCGCTGCATTCATTGCACACGTTGCGTTCGTTTTGGTCAAGAAATTGCCGGCGTTATGGAATTGGGTATGCTCAATCGTGGTGAGCATTCTGAAATTACCACTTTCGTTGGTAAGACGGTTGACTCAGAGCTATCAGGCAATATGATTGATTTATGTCCAGTAGGCGCTCTTACAAGTAAGCCATTCCGATATGCTGCACGTACTTGGGAGTTAGGCCGAAAGCGCTCTGTGAGTCCGCATGACAGCTTGGGTTCTAATGTCGTACTTCAAACAAAATCTAATCAAGTGTTACGCACTGTTCCGCTAGAGAATGATGCGATTAATGAATGTTGGATTAGTGATAAAGATCGTTTTGCGTACGAGGGTCTAAATAGTTCTGATCGTCTTAAGTTGCCGATGGTCAAGCAAGACAATCGTTGGATTGAGACTAGCTGGGAGGCTGCACTTGATTATGTGAGTCGTTCGTTGAACTCTATTAAAGCAGATCATGGCGCTGATGCTATTGCTGCTTTAGCTCATCCAATGGCAAGCATTGAAGAAATGTATTTGTTGCAAAAAGTGGTCCGTGGTTTAGGCTCTGACAATGTGGAAACACGTTTACGCCAACAAGATGTGAGCGGCGCTGCTAAGGCGCCGTGGTTGGGTATTTCTATTGCTGACTTTGGTCAGTTACAGCGCGCTTTCTTTATCGGCAGTTTCTTACGCAAAGATCAACCTCTATTAGCGGTTCGTGCTCGCGCTGCAACTAAACGTGGTTTGAAGATTTCTCGCTTGGGCGCTAGTGCAGAAGATTGGTTGATGCCAGTTGCTGCGCAAGCTGTGCTTGCACCATCTGCTTGGGTAGCTGAGTTGGCTGGTGTAGCTGTGGCGGTTGCTCAAATAAAAGGTGTTGCCGCACCCGTAGATGTAAAAGTAAGTGCTGCAGCAAAAGCAATTGCTGATAGTTTGGCATCTGGCGAGCGCAAAGGTGTATTCCTAGGCGCTGCTGCGATGGCTCATCCACATTTTGCTCAGTTACATGCTTACGCACAATTTATTGCTGAACAAACAGGCGCAGTATTAGGATTTTTACCAGAAGGCGGTAACGCTGTTGGTGCAAGCTTGGTTAAAGCAGTTTCTGAGGTGGGTGTACAAGGTATTTTGGCTAAGAGTCCAAAAGCAGTTATTTTGATGGGGCTTGAGCCAAGTCTTGACTTGGCTGATCCACAGGCAGCTAAAGCCACCTTAGCAAAAGCTGGAACTGTGATTGCTATGACTGCTTATGACAGTGCAGAGTTGCGTGAAGTGGCTGACGTGCTTTTACCGATTACGCCATATACGGAAACATCTGGCAGCTTTATTAATGCTGAAGGTACCTTGCAAACAGTGCAAGCAGCTGTTCGCCCATTGGGTGAAGCAAGGCCAGGTTGGAAGGTGTTGCGTGTATTAGGAAATGTTTTAGGTTTTGATAATTACTATTTCAACAGCTCTGATGAGGTGTTGTCCGAGGCCTTACCAGTTAATTTTGCAACGCAGTTAAATAATGCTACTTCAGCAAAGCTTGATGCAGTAGCTACTGTGGCGGCTGGGGTTGAGCGTTTAGCTGATGTACCTATTCACTCAAGTGATGCCATTGTGCGTCGCGCACCTGCATTGCAATTAACGCAGGATGGTAAGCGTGCAGTTAAAGCTGGTTTGCCAAGTGGTTTATTTACAAGCTTGGGGTTGAAAGAGGGTGATGCTATCAAGGTGACTCAGTCAGGTGTTAGCGTAACCTTGCCCGCAACAGAGGAAAAAGGTTTGGCTGATGGCGTGGTACGTGTATCAGCTGCAACTGTGGCTAGCGCTCAATTGAGCGCTATGTTTGGTCTATTGACAGTGGAGCGCGCATGACCGAGCTTATTCAAACAATTAATACGCACGGCTTAGCGCTATTTGGCGTGTTCTTATGGCCCATTATCTGGATTTTATTGAAGATTGTGGTGGTTGTTTTGCCGATGTTTGGTTGCGTTGCATATTTGACTTTATGGGAACGTAAGTTGATTGGTTGGATGCATAATCGTTTGGGGCCTAACCGGGTTGGGCCACTAGGATTGTTGCAACCAATTGCTGACGCCTTAAAATTACTTCTTAAAGAAGTCATTATTCCTAGTAAGGCGAACAAGGTGCTCTATATCGTGGCGCCAATCATGGTAATTGCCCCAGCATTTGCAGCTTGGGCAGTTGTGCCATTTCAAGCTGAATTGGTTTTGGCTGATGTCAATGCTGGTTTGCTTTATGTGATGGCGATTACGTCGATTGGTGTTTATGGGGTGATCTTAGCGGGTTGGGCCTCTAACTCTAAATATGCTTTCTTGGGTGCTATGCGCGCATCTGCTCAAATGGTTTCTTATGAGATTGCCATGGGCTTGTCATTGGCAGCTGTATTAACGATCTCTGGCACATTAAATCTGAGCGATATTGTGAAGTCGCAGCAAACAGGTATTTTTGCTAGCATGGGCTTGAATTTCTTGTCATGGAATTGGTTGCCGTTGTTGCCGATGTTTGTAATTTATTTCATTTCTGGAGTTGCTGAAACCAACCGTCATCCATTTGATGTGGTGGAAGGTGAGTCAGAAATTGTTGCTGGTCACATGATTGAATACTCTGGAATGGCCTTTGCAATGTTCTTCTTGGCTGAGTATGCCAACATGATTCTAATTGCGGCATTGACTTCTATTATGTTCTTAGGAGGATGGGCTCCTATTGTTGATTTGCCTATCTTGCGCGATATCCCAGGTTTCTTCTGGTTGGTTGGCAAGACATTCTTCTTGCTGTCTTGTGTTATTTGGTTGCGTGCATCATTCCCTCGCTATCGCTATGACCAAATTATGCGTTTAGGTTGGAAAGTATTTATCCCCATCTCAATCTTCTGGGTGATGTTGGTGGGTGCGTGGGTATTGTCACCCTGGAATATTTGGAAATAAGGCGGAGATTAGATTATGTTTTTACGTATCCGCGAATTCTTGAGCAGCCTTTTATTAAAAGAGCTGCTTCAAGGTTTGGCTCTTACTGGTAAGTATTTGGTAAAACCAAAGTCTACGATTCAGTATCCTGAAGAGAAGACGCCAATGTCCCCTCGTTTCCGTGGGGTGCATGCATTACGTCGCTATCCCAATGGGGAAGAGCGTTGCATTGCTTGTAAATTATGCGAGGCCGTTTGCCCAGCTATGGCTATTAATATTGAGTCGGATCAGCGTGAAGATGGCTCGCGCCGCACAACACGCTACGACATTGATTTAACAAAATGTATTTTCTGCGGTTTCTGTGAGGAAGCTTGCCCAGTAGATGCAATTGTTGAAACCCATATTCACGAATACCACGGAGAAAAACGTGGTGATTTGTATTTCACAAAAGAAATGTTGTTAGCCATTGGTGATCGTTACGAAAACGAAATTGCTGCTAACAAGTCAGCGGATGCTAAATACAGATGATCTTAGACCCTAAATCAATTCTCTTTTTCATATTTGCGGCAACTTTAGTCATTGCAGCTTTGCTTGTTATTACTGCACGTAATCCCGTGCATGCTGCATTATTTCTAGTGCTGTCATTTTTTACAGCTGCTGCTATCTGGATGTTGTTGCAAGCTGAATTCTTGTCTATCGTGCTTGTGCTTGTTTATGTTGGTGCGGTCATGGTCTTGTTCTTATTCGTTGTCATGATGTTGGATTTAGATCTTGAACATCTACGCAAAGGTTTTAAACAGTTTTTGCCAGTTGCATCATTGGTTGGTGCGGTGATCGTTGCTGAGATGGCCATTGTGTTGGTTCGTGGCTTTGTTGGGACAACTGCGCCAGTTCAAGCTTTGGCTTCTGATGTGGCTGCTAATAATACAAAAGCCTTAGGCACCTTGCTTTACACCACATATTTATTTAGTTTTGAGGTGGCAGGACTTATTTTATTGGTGGCGATCATTGCGGCAGTAGCGTTAACGTTGCGCAACCGTAAGGATACTAAAACACAAGATATTGCTGATCAGATTCGCACTCGCAAAGAAGACCGTGTTCGTATTGTGACGGGTATGTCTTCAGATAGTTCTGTTAAAAAAGATTAAGGGCTGAAATATTATGACAATTACTTTGGCTCATTACCTTGTTCTAGGTGCCATTTTGTTTGCAATTGGTGTGGTTGGTGTATTTCTTAACCGTAAAAACCTAATTGTTTTATTGATGTCACTTGAATTAATACTTTTGGCTGTGAATATGAACTTCATTGCGTTCTCTCATTATTTGGGGGATTTATCAGGGCAAGTGTTTGTGTTCTTCATTTTGACTGTGGCCGCTGCCGAAGCTGCAATTGGTTTGGCTATCTTGGTAACAATGTTCCGTAAGCTTGACACGATTCATGCTGAAGATCTTGGACAACTGAAGGGCTAACAGAATTTTTATGACTATGACTCCGATGTTAAACCCTCTTGTATTGCTGGCAATCCCTTTGGCCCCATTGGTGGGCTCAGCCATTGCTGGTTTATTTGGCACTAAGTTTTTTGGTAACTTAATCAGTCGATCGATGGCTCATACAGTCACCATTCTTGGCGTGGCTATTGCTTGTATTTTGTCATTCATGGTGTTGAATGATGTCATGGCTGGTGCAAGATTTAATGAAACAATCTATGTATGGATGAAGTTAGGGGAGCTTAGCTTAGAAGTCGGCTTCTTGGTCGATCCTTTGACAGCCATGATGATGGTGGTGGTTACGTTTGTTTCTTTAATGGTGCACATTTATACCATTGGCTATATGGCAGAAGATGAGGGGTATGCTCGTTTCTTCTCTTACATTTCATTGTTTACTTTTTCAATGCTAATGTTGGTGATGAGTAATAACTTCTTACAATTGTTCTTTGGCTGGGAAGCTGTAGGTTTGGTTTCTTATTTGTTGATTGGTTTTTGGTACACAAGACCAACAGCGATTTTCGCAAATATGAAAGCATTCTTAGTTAACCGTGTAGGTGACTTTGGTTTCATTTTAGGTATTGGCCTTTTGTTAGCCTATAGTGGCAGCATGAGCTATGACGGAGTTTTTGCTCAGAAAGAAGTGCTGGTACAGCAGATGTTGCCTGGTACTGATTGGAATCTATTAACGGTGGCTTGTATTTGTTTGTTTATTGGTGCGATGGGTAAGTCAGCTCAGTTCCCATTGCATGTTTGGTTACCCGATTCTATGGAAGGCCCAACACCGATTTCAGCATTGATCCATGCTGCGACCATGGTAACGGCAGGCATCTTTATGGTGAGTCGTATGTCACCATTGTTTGAGTTGACCGATACAGCACTATCCTTTGTTTTGATTATTGGATCTATTACAGCCTTATTTATGGGCTTCTTAGGTATTGTGCAAAACGATATCAAGCGTGTGGTAGCTTATTCAACGTTATCTCAGTTGGGCTATATGACTGTGGCACTTGGTGTTTCAGCATACCCAGTTGCAGTATTTCATCTCATGACGCATGCTTTCTTTAAGGCTTTATTGTTCCTTGGTGCTGGTAGTGTCATTATGGGGATGCACCACGATCAAGACATGCGCAACATGGGTGGCTTATGGAAGTTCATGCCTATTACCTGGCTGACTTCTTTAGTAGGATCTTTAGCTCTGATTGGCACACCTTTCTTCTCTGGTTTTTATTCCAAAGATTCTATTATTGAAGCTGTAGCTGAAAGTCATATCTACGGCTCGAGCTTTGCCTACTTTGCAGTGATGGCAGGGGTGTTTATTACGGCTTTCTACTCATTCCGTATGTATTTCTTGGTGTTCCATGGCAAGGAGCGTTTTGGTCAAGCTCATGATGGCCATGGTCACGCTCATGACGACCACGATGCGCATGGTGAACATCATCACGGTTTGGCTCCAGGTCAAAAACCACATGAGTCACCATGGGTTGTGACTTTGCCGTTAGTGATGTTGGCAATTCCTTCAGTGATTGTTGGTTATTTTGCGATTGAGCCGATGTTGTTTGGGGATTTTTTTGGCAGCGCTATTTTTGTTGATCTAGAGCAGCACCACGCTATGAAAGAGCTAGCTGAAGCATTCCATGGCCCAGTAGCTATGGCCTTGCATTCATTACATAGCCCTGTACTTTATTTGGCCTTTGGTGGGGTCGCCACTGCCGCAATTTTCTACCTCTGGTTACCTCAAATACCTGCATTTTTTGCTCGTGTGCTAGCACCAGTGAAAAAGATTCTTGATGACAAGTATTACCTTGATGACTTTAATCAAGCTGTATTTGCTAAAGGTGCCCGCGTATTGGGTGCTGGTTTGTGGAAGGGTGCTGACCAAGGTCTGATTGATGGTTTGGTTGTGAATGGCAGTGCCAAGTTAATTGGTTGGTTCTCTGGCCATGTTCGCAAGGTCCAATCCGGCTACCTATATCACTATGCATTCGCCATGATTTTGGGTCTGATTGGACTCATTACATGGATTTTATATACCCATTTGGGCTCAATTAAATAAGCACAACAGCAGAGCATCTTTATATGATTCTTTCTTACGCAATTTGGCTACCGATCGTTTTCGGTTTAATTATTCTGTTTACTGGTTCGGACAATAGCAAAAGTTATGTTCGTGTTATGGCCTTGATAGGTGCTTTAATCAGCTTCGCCGTGACATTGCCGCTGGTGACAGGTTTTGATACAACAACTGCATCTATGCAGTTTGTCGAGCAGGTGCTTTGGATTCCTCGTTATGACATTAATTACTTTTTGGGTGTTGATGGAATTTCAATGTGGTTTGTTTGTTTGACGTCTCTGATTACAGTGATTGTGGTGATTGCGGCATGGGAAGTCATTACGCATAACGTTGCTCAGTACATGGCTGCATTTTTAATTTTATCTGGCTTGATGATTGGCGTTTTCTCTGCTTTAGATGGTCTGTTGTTCTATGTTTTCTTTGAGGCAACCTTGATTCCGATGTACATCATTATCGGCGTATGGGGCGGCCCTAATCGTGTGTATGCGGCATTTAAGTTCTTCTTGTATACCTTGCTCGGTTCATTGCTAACGTTGATTGCTATTTTGTATCTTTACAACGTTACCGACACATTTAATATTTTGACTTGGCATAAGGCTAAATTAGATATCGTTGAGCAGGTGATGTTGTTTGGCGCTTTCTTTATGGCATTTGCAGTTAAGGTGCCGATGTGGCCAGTTCATACTTGGCTGCCAGATGCTCACGTTGAAGCTCCAACAGGTGGTTCTGTTGTTTTGGCTGCCATTATGTTGAAGTTAGGTGCTTATGGTTTCTTGAGATTCTCATTGCCAATCGCTCCTGATGCTAGCCAGTATTTGGCACCATTCATCATTACTTTGTCTTTGGTTGCTGTTATTTATATTGGCTTGGTGGCTTTGGTTCAATCTGATATGAAGAAGTTGGTAGCTTATTCATCCATTGCTCATATGGGGTTTGTGACATTGGGTTTCTTCATTTTCAACCCAATGGGTGTTGAGGGTGCGATTATTCAGATGGTTTCACATGGTTTTATTTCTGGCGCTATGTTCTTGAGTATTGGCGTGTTATATGACCGTATGCACTCTCGTCAAATTGCTGATTACGGTGGTGTAGTTAATAAGATGCCTAAGTTCACTGCATTTGCTGTGTTATTTGCTATGGCCAATTGTGGCTTACCAGCCACCTCTGGTTTCGTTGGTGAGTTCATGGTAATTTTGGCTGCGGTTGATTATGACTTCTTGATCGGTATTTTGGCTGCAACAGCTTTGATTCTTGGCGCTGCCTATTCACTATGGATGACTAAGCGCGTATTTTTTGGCGAAGTTGCTAATGATCACGTAGCCAAGCTGAGCGATATCAATACTCGCGAGTTCTTGATGATGGGTGTTTTGGCTATTTTCACGATTGGCATGGGTGTTTATCCAAAACCATTTACAGATGTAATGCACGTTTCTGTGATCGAGCTTTTAAAGCACGTTGCAGTTAGCAAGCTTTAATCCTGATTGAGGAAAAGAAAAATATATGCAAACGATTGATTTAATTGCCCTGTTACCAGAATTGGTCCTCTCAGTAGTGGCTTGTTTGCTTTTGTTGACGGCATTCATGAATGAGCCAGCAGCGAGCAATGACAATATTTTCTACGCCCCACGGGGAACTGAACTTGCTTATAAGGCTACATTAGCAACTTTGTTGGGTTTGAGTTTTGCTTTTGGGTTGCAAGCAGTTGATCAACCGGTTCACGCTTTTAATGGCTTGTTCATGGTTGATGCTTTGTCTAGCTTGTTGAAGTCTGTGGCCTGTTTGGCGGTTTTAGTGAGCTTGATATATTCAAAGCAGTATTTAATCGACCGTGGGTTATTTCGTGTTGATTTTATTGTTTTAAGTTTGTTGGCGTTGTTAGGGCAGTGCGTTCTAATTTCAGGGTCTAATCTGATGACTCTATATTTGGGCTTGGAGTTATTGGCTTTGCCTACCTATGCATTGGTTGCCATGCAACGTGAATCAACTGCAAGCACTGAAGCCGCTATGAAGTACTTTATTTTGGGGGCGTTAGCTTCAGGTTTCTTGTTGTATGGCATGTCGATGCTCTATGGTGCAACAGGAAGTCTTGATTTGGATGAGATTGTGAAGGCGGTTGGTGATGCGCGTATTAACCGATTGGTGTTGGCCTTTGCAGTTGTATTTATTGTTTCAGGTTTAGCGTTTAAGTTGGGTGTGGCACCATTCCATATGTGGGTGCCAGATGTATATCAAGGTGCTCCAACGGCAATCACATTGATGATTGCAGGCGCCCCCAAGTTGGCGGCGTTTGGTTTGTTATTCCGTCTACTTGTGGGAGCGTTATTGCCGCTTACTCAGGATTGGCAGCCAATGATTATGATCATGGCGGTATTGTCGTTGGTAGTCGGTAACTTAACAGCGATTGCTCAGACTAATGTGAAACGCATGTTGGCATATTCCACTATTTCCCATATGGGTTTCATGATTTTGGGTATGTTGTCGATTTTTGATGGTAATGCATACAGCGGCGCATTGTTCTATGCCGTCACTTACGTGTTAACAACTTTGGGCTCATTTGGTTTACTGATGATATTGTCTCGTCAAGGGTATGAGTGTGAAACCTTGGATGATCTTAAAGGACTCAATCGCCGTCATCCATGGTTAGCATTTATGGGCTTGGTGTTGATGTTCTCTTTAGCAGGCATTCCACCGACGGTTGGGTTTGCTGCGAAATTATCTATTTTGGAAACCTTGATTGATTCAGGTCATTTGTATTTGGCCCTTATTGCTGTGATGGCATCGTTGGTTGGTGCTTTCTATTATTTGCGCGTTGTTAAGCTGATGTATTTTGATGAGCCTGTTCAAACAGCTCCTATTGAGGGCATCGGGTTTGCTAAAGCAGTATTTACATTGAATGGCTTGTTTGTGTTGCTTTGCGGTATTTACCCGGCGACATTAATGGCTTTATGTTTGACAGCTATGACTAAGACCTTGATTAGTTAGATATGACGCCAACTAGTTTAAGTTTTGAAGCTTGGTTAGTTACATTGGTCGCCCTAGTGGCGGCCAATTTGGCTTTTATGTCTCCGCGTTTTATGTTTGTTAAATCTCTATCTTATAAACATCCTGGGTGGTGTTTGTTAGAGATGTTCATTTGGTATTGTTTGGTCGGATGTTTGGCATACTTTTTGGAAAATACGATTGGTAATGTGTTCCCTAAACGTTGGGAGTTTTTTGCCATCACTATTTGTCTTTTCTTGGTGGGGTCTTTCCCAGGTTTTACTTGGCGATTTCTTTTGAAACACAGAGATAACGTTCTAGAGAGCTAGTTGTCGACATGAAAGAGAAGCGCTTAGTTGACTTACCATCTTCTGATGAACACTTAAGGGAAGTTCGTCTTTCTTCTGTTGATGCCTATCAAGGTCAATTTCTAAAGATGAAAAAGGATATTGTTTCTTTGCCGGATGGTAAGGAGACATATCGTGAATATTTAGTCCATCCAGGAGCTGTGGCCATTGTTCCAATATTAAGTGATGGCCGCATTTTGCTAGAGCGACAATTTCGTTACCCCGTTGATATGGCTATGATTGAGATTCCCGCTGGCAAGCTTGAGGTGGGAGAAGATCCTTTGTTGTGCGCTAAAAGGGAGTTGCTAGAGGAGACAGGTTATTCCGCAACTGATTGGACCTACTTGGGGAAAATACATCCCGTCATTTCTTATTCAACTGAATTGATTGAAATATTTTTAGCGCAGGGTTTAGAACCTGGTGAGCGTTGTTTGGATGAGGGTGAGTTCTTGGATGTGTTTGCTGCAACATTAGAAGAGATGCATCAGTGGATCGCCGAAGGAAAAATTACCGATGTCAAAACGATTATTGCTGTCTATCATCTATCGAGACACTTAAAAGATCATTGACTGCTTGAAATCGAAAAATATGTCACCATTTACCCTATATGAAAGTTTATAACTTAACCTGCCATCTAGACCACCGTTTTGAAGGGTGGTTTGCCTCTGAAGCCGATGCTTTGGAGCAGCAAGAAAATGGCTTACTCACTTGCCCAGTTTGCGAAAGCAAGGAGATAACTCGCTTACCTTCTGCGCCAAGAATTAGTAAGGGGGCGGTGGAAAAGTCCTCAGATCCTGCTCCAGCAGTGCCTGCAGATGGAAATTCAATGGTTCTCTCTGGTCAGGAGCATGCCAAGTTGCAGGCGCAAGTGCAAGCAACTGTGATGAAGGCTATGCGTGAACTTATTAATAAAACAGAAGATGTTGGCAATAACTTTGCTGAAGAGGCGAGGAAAATCCACTATCGAGAGGCACCTGAGCGCAGTATTCGTGGGCAAGCCAGCGAGGATGAGACGGCTGAGCTGAGGGAAGAGGGTATTGAAGTGGTTGCCTTGCCCATTTTGCCGGCTTTAAAAGACACGCTACAGTAATCTAGCGAACTTCAACTACTCGTTGTTTACGACTGTAGTCCTGAATGGGGACTTCTTGAGGTTTTAACCGGCGCTCACAAATAGGTTGGCCATCAAATATCTTAGTTACAGAGCACTCTTGGTCTGAGCTTTCTGAAATAACATGGTCTGTTGGGCTTTTTCCAGTCGTGGTGGTTGTGGCTACACTGGCTGCGGTCACCGGGTAAGCTGCTACCAAAGCACAAGCTGATATAAGGCTAAGCCCCAGTATTGTTATAAAAACAATAGGCAGTCGAAGTAATATCAGTTGAAATAAAGCCAATTGATTGAAATTTCGCTATAGTTGTAATTCTAAGAATATAAATCATGTAGGAGACAAAATGTCAGTAACTATTGGGCACCATATCAATGGTGAAGTTGTTTTTTTGGGCGGCGCTAAGATGCCTGTTTATGACCCTGCCACTGGCCAAGTGAGGGCAGAGGTCGAACTAGCTTCGCCTGATGGGGTAGCTAAAGCGGTTGCTGCAGCAAAAGCTGCTTTTCCTGCTTGGTCTAATACGCCAGTTACCCGTCGTGCCAAAGTAATGTTTAATTTCAAGAGTATTATTGAGGCTCGGGTCGATGAGTTGGCTGAGGTTATTACACGTGAACATGGCAAGACTTTCGATGACGCAAAAGGTGAGATTGCACGTGGCCTAGAGGTGGTTGATTTCGCCTGTGGTATTCCGCAACTACTCAAAGGCGAATATACCGAGCAAATCGCTAGGGGTATGGATGCTTGGACAATGCGTCAAGCTTTAGGTGTGTGTGCAGGAATCACGCCATTTAATTTCCCTGCAATGGTGCCGATGTGGATGTACCCAGTCGCTATTGCTTGCGGTAATACATTTATCTTGAAGCCTTCAGAAAGAGATCCTTCTGCGGCATTATTGGTTGCAAAGTGGTTAGAGGAAGCCGGATTACCTAAAGGTGTTTTTAATGTGGTGCATGGCGATAAAACTGCAGTAGATGCCTTGCTCACCCATGTGGATGTGAAGGCAGTGAGTTTTGTTGGATCGACACCGATTGCCTCCTACATTTATGAGACAGCTGCGAAACATGGCAAGAGGGTTCAAGCTTTAGGTGGTGCTAAAAATCATATGGTTGTGATGCCTGATGCCGACCTAGATCAGGCAGTAGATGCGTTGATGGGCGCTGCATACGGCTCTGCAGGCGAGCGTTGCATGGCAATTTCAGTCGCGGTGGCGGTTGGTGCTGTTGGAGATGCATTAATTGAGAAATTAACTACACGCATTAAAAGCCTCAAAATTGATAATGGCATGAAGCCTGGCGCTGAAATGGGGCCATTGGTCACTAAGACTCATTTAGACAAGGTGACAGGTTATGTTGATGCGGGTGTAAAAGAGGGTGCCAAATTGGTGGTCGACGGGCGAGGTTTAAAGGTCCAGGGTTCTGAAAATGGATTCTTCTTGGGTGGATGTTTATTTGATGAGGTTAAACCTCATATGAGTATCTACAAAGAAGAGATTTTTGGCCCAGTGTTAGGCGTGATGCGTGTTCCTGATGTGGCGACAGCTATTGAGCTAATTAATGATCATGAGTTTGGTAATGGGACCGCTATTTTTACGCGAGATGGCAACACGGCCCGAGAGTTTGTTAACCGTATTCAAGTCGGTATGGTTGGGGTGAATGTGCCAATTCCAGTGCCAATGGCATTCCATTCATTTGGTGGATGGAAGCGAAGCTTATTTGGAGATCATCATGTGCACGGCCCAGAAGGTGTACGTTTTTATACGCGTATGAAGGCAGTTACGCAGCGTTGGCCTGAAACGATCGCTCAAGGACCTAGTTTCTCAATGCCTGTTAATGGCTAGAGGGTTAATGAGCTAAAGTTTGATTTTGATCATTTTATGAATGTATAACAGGGGCTAGAATAGCCCCTGTGTCTTCCTTAGAGAACCTTCAAACCCCGAATTCTGGTGAACCACTGTTTCAGCCGGATTTACTGAAGCGTTTTGATGTTAATGGACCTAGGTATACCTCTTATCCGACGGCTGATCGGTTTCATGATCAGTTTGATGAATCTGATTACGTGGCGGCGTTGAGACGTTGTGCCCATGCCCAAAAGCCCTTATCGCTTTATTTCCACTTACCTTTTTGCCCCAATATTTGCTATTACTGTGGTTGTAACAAAATTATTACTAAAGACCATGGGCGCAGCGCTAAATATATAAAGTATTTGGCCAAAGAGATGGCGCTGGTTGTTGGTTCCATGGGTCATCAGAGTAAGAAGATTCCTGTATCCCAGTTACATTGGGGTGGTGGTACACCCACATTTTTATCTCATGAGGAGATGACCGAGTTAATGGGGTATATCCGCCAGCATTTCGATTTGCAAGCGGGGGGTGAGTATTCTATCGAGATAGATCCTCGAAGGGTTACGGAATCAGATATTCAGTTGCTGGCCCAATTAGGTTTTAATCGAATTAGCCTGGGTGTGCAGGATTTCAATTTAGAGGTACAGCAAGCTGTTCATCGTGTGCAAACGATGGAAGAAACTAAAGCTGTGCTTGATTGGGCCAAGAAGTATGGTTTTAATTCTAGTAGTGTTGATTTGATTTATGGGTTACCTAAGCAGACACCGGAGACATTTAAGGAGACAGTTCAATCAGTGATTGAGATGAGTCCAGATCGATTGTCGGTTTATAGCTATGCCCATTTGCCCACTATTTTTAAACCGCAAAGACGTATTCTTGAAGCTGATTTACCTCTAGCTAGTGATAAGTTAAGCATTCTGGCAAATACGATCGACCAATTGGATGCGGCAGGCTTTATATTTATTGGCATGGATCATTTTTCTAAGCCGCATAATGAGCTAGCTGTTGCCCAAAAAGAGGGCCGTTTACATCGTAATTTTCAAGGGTATTCAACTCAGGCTGAGTGTGATTTATTAGCATTTGGTATTTCATCGATCGGGAAAATAGATGATACCTATGCTCAAAACGTGAAAACCTTAGATGAATACTATGCTGCACTAGATGCTCATCATTTGCCTACATTCCGAGGGTTGAGGTTAACCCACGATGATGTGCTTAGACGTGAACTAATTGGTGAGTTGATGTGTCAGTTTGCACTGGATACAGCCCAATTCTCACGTGACCATCAGATTGATTTTCGAACATATTTTTCCAAAGAAATGACTGAGTTGGCTGATTTGGAGGCGGCTGGTTTATTGGAGTGGCAGGGGGATGCCCTGGTAATTCCAATAAAAGGGCGCCTGCTTGTTCGCCGTGTGGCAATGACCTTTGATCGACATTTGAGGGATGCCCGAACTGAAGCACGTTATTCCAAAGTGGTTTAATAATCACTTCATTGAATAGAAACTATAATGAAGGCCTTACCTAACGAGGTCTAAAAACCCCTATGCGCTACCCGCGTTTTAATGTCCGCCTAGAAATTTTCATATTTGTCTTGGCGGCATATTTTTCTCTATTTCTGAACCAATCTTTATGGGGTTCGTTGGTGGCATCTCAATCAGGTGATGAAGCTACTGTTATTGCATTTATGGTGGCGATGGTGGTTGGGGTGACAGCGCTTCAGTTTGGAGTTTTGAGTCTATTAATTTATAGACCCATTGCCGTGCCTTTAGGAATTGCCCTCTTACTTAGCGGTGTCTCAGCTGATTTTTTTGCTAAAAAATATGGCGTGTTCTTTGATATGTCGATGGTGCGAAATATTGTTAGCACCAATACGGCAGAAGCGAGGGAGTTATTTACTTTATCGTTATTGGTCCATTTTTTGATTTATGGTTTGCCAGGTATTTTATTGTTGAGTTTTTTCCGTATCAAATCGACATCTTTTTTTAAGGGTGGTCTATTTAAATTAGCGATGATCGCTCTTTCTCTAGTGGTGGCAGCGCTGAGCTTTTTAGCTGTATTTAAGAATTTCTCTGCAACCATGAGAAATAACACAGAGATTCGCCATTTGGTTCTGCCCATGAGCTATTTAATTTCAACACCGCGAGTCTTGTTTGAGTCTGGGGTAGAGGCACAAAAAGAGTTGACACCTATTGGTTTGGATGCGGCTAGAGGGCCTAGTTCGGCGGCTAAGCCAACGCTGTTGGTTTTAGTGGTCGGTGAAACGGTGCGCGCAGCTAACTGGGGATTGTCTGGTTATGCAAGACAAACCACTCCAAACTTGGCGAAACAAGATGTATTTAATTTTCCTTATGTGGTGAGTTGTGGGACCAATACTGAGGTTTCTGTGCCCTGCATGTTCTCCCCGTGGGGTAGAAAAAATTATGATGAGAAGAAAATTCGTTCGAGTGAGTCTTTATTGCATGTGATTGCTAGGGCGGGGATTCCCGTAACTTGGATTGATAACCAATCAGGTTGTAAGGGTGTTTGTAAGGGGTTAAAAGATATTGATGCTAAATCTTTGGGGATGCCAGAGATGTGTCCTGATACTGGTTGTTACGACGAAACTTTAGTCAAAGGACTAGGTGCTGCAATCAACAATGTTAAAGGGGATCAGGTTGTCGTGTTGCACCAGTTGGGTAATCATGGGCCAGCTTACTACGCTCGCTACCCAAAAGAATTTGAACAATTTAAACCAGTTTGTGCCAGCTCAGACTTAGGCCGTTGCACCCAGCAAGAAATTTTTAATGCCTATGATAATGCGATTCTTTACACAGACCATGTGCTGTCGAAGTCGATTAATCTTTTGAAAACTGAGACGAATAGAAATGTTGTTTTTATTTATTTGTCGGATCATGGTGAATCCTTAGGTGAGTCTGGTTTCTATCTTCATGGATTACCCTATGCAATTGCTCCCAAGGAACAAACAATGGCACCGATGTTCATGTGGGTTTCGAAACACTTTATGAAAGAAAATAAATATTCTGAAGAATGTTTGACTCATCGTGCAAAAGAGCCAGCGCATCACGACAATTTATTTCATACGGTCCTAGGCCTGCTCAATATTCACACCAATCTTTATGATGCTAAGTGGGATTTAGTGGCTGCTTGCCATCGTTGACATAAGTAGATGAATTGATTGATGTCGTTTAGTTTTAAAAAGGACTATGGATATGTGGTTGAAAAATTTTTTAGGCTTACTTCAGCGCCGTTTAATTGGGGCTTTGATGTACTCGATTGCTGGCATTTTGGCTGCGTGGAAGTCAGAAGAGGCTATTAAAGTTGAGTTGACTTTGCTGCCCATTCTGATTGCTGTGGCTTTGTATTTTGGTCCGGGGAAGGTTGAGAAAGTTTTGCTGATTGGTAGTGCAATGTTGGTGTTGATTGTTGAGCTATTAAACACCGGCCTAGAGAAAACCATAGATCGTATTTCAGCTGAGCGTCATGAGCTTTCAAGAATTGTCAAAGATATTGGTAGTGCTGCTGTATTGGCAGCCTTAATTAATTTATTAATGGCCTGGACCATTATTTTTCTTTAAATAAGTCTGGCATTTAGGGCTTATTGAGCCAGCCTTTTAGCTATCGTTTGATATTGATCAAATGATAATCATTCTTATTTATGCTATAGTTTAGCCATTCTATAAACGTAGAGGCTTGGATGTTAGCTATTGCCATGGTTACATTTAGAGAGGGGTTAGAGGCTCTCCTAATTATTGCAATTTCAATTGTTTATTTCTCCTCACTCGGTGCCGTAAACCTGGTCAGAGCAGTGGTGCTCGGGGCTGTTTTGGCTGTCATGAGTTGTATTGGTCTGGGCATATTGTTTGCAACTATTGGCGGTTTGGCTCCTATCTGGGAGGCTTGTTTGGCTACCTTTGCTGCAGTTTTAGTAGTTAGTTGTACGTGGCACATGTTAAAGCATGGACCTAAGATGGGCCTTTTGATTCGGGAGCGTCTTGCGCGTGTTTCAGATGGGAAAGCCTTTGGCGCTGTGTTAGTAACATCTTTTTTGATGTTAGGGCGGGAAGGTTTGGAAGCTGCCGCTATGTTGGCCTCATTGGCCACGCAAGAGGACACTCAGCAATTAGTTCCTGCTGCGGTGGCGGGCTTGATCTTGGCAGCAATTGTGGCTGGTTTATGGCTTAAGTTGGGTAAAACAGTTAATTTAAGTGCAGTCTTTAAAGCCAGCGCCATCTTTATGAGCATTTTTTCTATTCAGTTGGTAATTTATGCTTTCCATGAATTCACTGAAGCCAATGCTATACCCATGTTAGATAATAATTACTGGCATTTGGCGACAGAAGACTATGCTCCAGAAGGAGTTTATGGGTCTTGGTTGAGTTATCTAATGGCTGCTTCGCCATTTATATATGCTGCTTATATTAAGCTGGTAAAGCCTAAGGCAGCTAGCTAAGCAACGCTAGCCTAGAAAGGCTAGCAAATCCTGCGAACTTGATAATTAATTTACCCAAATAGCGGGTTTTTTAGCAGTTTTCGCAACATCCTCTAAATAGGCTTGATGAGCCTCTTGTTCCTCTATAGTTGCTAATTGAATGACGAGACTAGTTGGCAGGGGCTTTCTTTTAGATTTATCAGTTTCACTTTCGCTGCCGATGAGATCAATACTTAGATCATTTTGTCCGCGGGTCATCGCCAAATACACCTCAGCTAAAAGCTCGGCATCTAGTAATGCGCCATGCAATGTTCTGTGATCATTGCTGATGGCAAAGCGTTCACATAAAGCATCCAAGGAATTTCTTCTACCTGGGAACATTTCTCGAGCATCTTTTAATGTATCAATAACACCTGATACATGGCTGCTCAATTTACCAAGCTTTAGCAGGCTTAATTCCATGTCTAGAAAGCCAACATCGAAGGGCGCATTGTGAATAATGATTTCCGCATCTTTTAAGAAATCAATAATTTCATGAGCGATATCTGCAAATACAGGTTTATCTGATAAAAACTCAACAGTTAATCCGTGCACGGCGATTGCCCCAGCATCAATATCTCTTTGTGGATTGATGTAGTGGTGAAGTTTGTTCCCTGTTAGGCGACGATCAACCATTTCAAGGCAGCCAATTTCAATCACTCGGTCGCCTGTTGCTGGATTTAAACCGGTAGTTTCTGTGTCTAGAATAATTTGGCGCATATTAATATTTAATCTGTCAGCATTTCTGGTTCGATTTTTCTAGGACCTGTTCCGCTGTATTTATCCAGATAAAGATAAATGACGGGGGTGATCAGTAAGGTAATCACTTGAGAAACTAATAAGCCTCCAACTACCGCAATACCTAAGGGTTGGCGTAATTCAGCGCCAGCGCCTAAGCCAACAGCAATAGGTAGCGCACCCATTAACGCAGCTAAGGTGGTCATCGTAATAGGTCTGAAGCGAAGTAGGCAGGCTGTACGAATGGCTTCTCTGGGACTTAATCCTTGAGATCGTTGTGCTTCAAGTGCAAAGTCGATCATTAAAATGGCATTCTTTTTGACAATACCAATCAGTAACAAGATGCCAATCGTTGCAATAATGGTTAGCTCTAAATCAAATATTCTTAAGAAGATGAGTGCGCCAATAGCCGCTGATGGTAACCCTGCCAAAATGGTGAGCGGGTGGATGTAGCTTTCGTATAGCACGCCTAGCAAGATGTAAATCACCGCAACGGCTGTTAGCAAGAGGATGATTTGGCTAGACTGACCGCTTTGGAATACAGCCGCATCGCCACCATAGCTCGTAATGATCGAAGGCGGAAGTTGCACCTCTTTAACGTACTGTTCTAGCTTTTTGGTGGCATCACCAAGAGCCACATCAGGCGCTAGGTTGAAGGAGATCGTCACTGCTGGTACTTGTCCTTGATGGTTAACGGCTGTAGGACCAATACTTCTTTTAAACTTGGCTACGCTTGAGAGCGGGACAAGTCGATCGCTCGTGCGTCCGCGGACATAGATGGAGCCTAAGTCTGTTTCATATTGCTTGTACTCATCGCCAACTTGTAAGATTACTTGATAAGTATTAACACTGGTATAGATCGTTGAAACTTGTCGTTCGCCATAAGCGGAATAGAGGGCATTACGAATCTCAGAGATGGTAACTCCAGCGCTAGCAGCCTTATCCCGATCAATTTCAATTTGTGCTTGCAAACCTTTTAGTTGTGAGTCAGTGGTGATGTCACGGAAGAGGTCGTTGTCCGCGCGCATTCTTTCCACAACTTTATTAGCCCAATCATTCACACCTTCAAACCCAACACTTTGTAAGATGTACTGGTAGCGACTCTTAGTTACTTTACCGCCTAGTTGCAAATTCTGAATAGGACGCAAGTAGATCGCTAATCCTGGAACATTTTTGAGATCGCTACGAAGGCTTTCTAAAACCTTTTTCATGCTTACTCGATCGCTGCGTGGTTTTAGGTTAACAAACATGCGCCCAGAGTTGGTGCCAGAGTTTGCACCCCCGCCAAGTAAAGAAACTAAGCCTTCAACGTTAGGATTTTTGCGCACGATATCTGCGGCTTGAGTTTGAAGTTCTAACATCGCATTAAAGGAAATGTCATCAGCTGCTTCTGTGGTAACGAAGAGTTGGCCAATATCTTCTTCAGGGAAAAATCCTTTAGGGCTCCACGCAAACAATGCGACAGTTAAGACGAAAGTCGCTAGGGCTCCTTGGAGAACGCGTTTTTGATTGTTTAATGCCCAATCAAGAGCTTTTTCATAAGCGTTAAGAACTATCTGAAAATATTTATCAAACTTAATTGTGATTTCTTTCTCGGTCGCTGCTTCACCATGTTTAGGTAGAAATTTACTGCAAAGCATAGGGACAAGAGTTAGCGAGATGATCGCAGAAACTAATATTGAAAGTGCTACAACTACTGCAAACTCTCTAAATAGTAAGCCAATAGGGCCTGGCATGAAAAAGATCGGGATGAATACGGCCACTAAGGAAATTGAAATGGATAGAATGGTGAAGCTGACTTCGCGGCTGCCTTTTAAGGAGGCCTTGAGTGGATGCATGCCAGCTTCGATGTGGCGCATGATGTTCTCAAGAACAACAATTGCATCGTCCACGACCAAGCCTACAGCAATGGTGACGCCAAGTAGCGACACGTTGTCCAGGCTGTAGCCCAGCCAATACATTAGGAAAAATGCACCAATCAAAGAGACTGGCAAGCTGAGCGCGGGAATGATCGTTGCGGCAGCATGTTTTAAGAACAAGAAAATGACTAAAACAACTAGACCAACTGTTAATAATAGAGTGAGGTTGACATCATGAATCGATTCACGAATCGAGATTGATCGATCGATCAGCAGGTTGAGCTTAATCGATGCTGGCATTTGTTTTTCAAATTTAGGCACCATGGCTCTAACGCCATCAACCACATTAACTGAGTTAGCTGTAGGTTGTCTTAAAACGGCTAGGGCAATTGATCGTTCACCGTTAAATGAAGCAGAGGTTTTAACGGATTCGTAACTTTCGGCAACATCAGCAACATCTTTTAATCTGACAGGAAGCCCATTTCTTTGAGCAATGACTAAGTTGGCGTAGTCGCTTGCTTTAACCATTTGTTCGTTTGCATAGATGGTTAGTAATTGTCTTGGGCCATCCAATACGCCCACAGGGGTGTTCGAGTTAGCGCTGTTAATCGCTGAGGCTAAATCATTGACTGTTAGATTCTTGGACGCTAGTTGATTGGGGTTCACTAATACTCGAACCGCATATCTTTTTTGACCATACACCAACACTTGGGCAACGCCATCGATTGTCGATAGCGTTGGTGAAATGAGATTCTCAGCGTAATCATTGATTTGGGATAAATCCATTGAAGGCGAAGTCATCGTCATGATTAACACCGGCGCATCGGCTGGGTTGACTTTCCGATATGACGGTGGATTGGTCATCTCAATGGGTAAACGTTTTTGCGCACGTAAAAGTGCAGCTTGTACATCTACAGCAGCTTTGTCGATATCACGGTTATTGTTAAATTCGAGTGTGATGTTGGATGAGCCAAGCGTGTTAGTGGAGCTGATGACCGTAATACCATCGATCGTTGAGAATTCTTTTTCTAAAGGGAGCGCCACCGATGACGCCATATTCTCTGGACTAGCCCCAGGCAGGTTGGCACTTACCTGAATAACAGGGGTGTTAAAACTAGGAAGGGCGGCAACTGGAATATTGAGGTATGCCATTGCACCAGCCACAACTACGGCTACTGATAGCAATGTCGTCATGACCGGACGACGTATACATAATTCTGAAAGATTCATTTGTTAACGGTTTTCTCAGCTGGATTTGGGACTTCTTTGATGCTGCTGTTAGGGCGGAGATTTTGTTTTCCTTCAACAACTATTTTGTCTGTTTCTTCGACGCCTGTTACGACAGTTTCCCCTTGATACTGATAAACCACTTTAACTGGTTTTAAAGCAACTTTATTTTCTTTTTGAACCACGTATAAATGGTCACCTTTAGAGTTGGTGACGATAGCCTGGGTTGGAACCACCAGTGCATCTTGCAAAGTTTTTGCTTTTAGTTTGACGCGTACAAATTGCCCTGGAATCATTAGGTTCTCTTTATTGGCCAGTTGAGCTTTAACGCGAACAGCTCCAATGGCTGGGTCAATTTGATTGTCGACAACGTAAACTTTACCTTCAATAGGTGTTTTAGAGCCAGTGACTTCGATGCTAACAGTGAGTTCCTCGCTTGCTTCACGCTTGCCTAATAGCAGAGGGATTTCTTTTTCTGAAACAGTGAACTGCACATTGATTGGGTCCAGTTGCGTAATTGTGACCATGGCTCCAGTGGTGGTTGTGGCAGTTGCGCTTGTGCTGGTTGAAACATTTGTACCGGCTTGCACAAGGCTGCCCGGAAACACATTGATGACGCCTGCGCGACCGCGAATAGGGGAGCGGATATGGTCAAAGCTCAAGGCAACTTCTGCAGCTTTAGCGCTTGCTTCAGCTGATTTCATATTGGCTTGTGATGTATCAACGGCTGCTTGTGATAGAAATTTCTTTTCAAGTAATTCTGTTGAGCGCTTGTATTGGCGTGCTGCATCATCGGCTAAAGCTTTTGCTTTTTCAAAGTTGGCTCGATCAGCGCGGTCATCTAGTGAGAACAGTAAGTCTCCTGCTTTAACTTCTTGCCCTTCTTTGATATGAATTTTGCTAACGAGGTTTGTTGTTTGAGGACGAATATCCACAATATTGGCAGCCACAATATTACCGGTGGCTTCAATGATGATTGGGATCTGCTTCTTCTCGATAATTTTGGTGGTTACAACTTGGGGAGGTATTTTTTTGCCGGTATCTGGGAAAAAATAGTTGTAGGTATAGTTGCTACCGTAAATCAGCGCTATCGCTATCACGACATATATTTTGTGATGCAACACCCACCCAATAATTTTTTTTAGATCTATTTTTTTTATTAGTTGTAGTAACTGTGTAAAAAGTTTGCAGCCAAGTTGTCGTAGTTTCTGCTTAATTTGATCGATAAATTTCATAGTTCTAGGGTGGGTCGTGCCAACCGCTATCTCCTTATTTGTTCTAGAAGAATTTTCGCATATTTGGCGGGGTTTTTCAGGGTTAATACCCATCCTAAAGGACTATTTGGCATGACTTAGGATTTTTTCTACTCCTTTGTTGGCTAATGCATCCGCTAACTCGTTGCCAGGGTGTCCCGCATGACCTTTTACCCAGTGCCAGTCAATTTGATGTTTACCGAGTAGGCTGTCTATTTCTTGCCATAAATCGACATTTTTAACGGGAGCTTTGCTGGCTGTTTTCCAGCCGCGAGCCTTCCATCCTCCCATCCATTCCGTAACACCTTGCATGACGTATTTAGAATCTGTGTAAAGACTGACATGACAGGCTAACTTGAGCGCCTTAAGTGCTTCAATGACCGCGGTCATTTCCATGCGGTTATTGGTTGTTTGGGCTTCGCCACCAAATAAGTGCTTCTCTTTATCTCCTGATTTGAGAACAACTCCCCAGCCGCCTGGCCCTGGGTTACCTTTACAGGCCCCATCTGTATAAACAGTCACTTTACTCGCATGGGGCTGATTGTCATGAGTCATGGACGGCTTTCTGAACGATTTTTTGTTGTGGGCTGGTTAGATTAGTTGCAGGGCTTAGCTGGTTGTTGGCGAGGGCAGGTTTGGCATCTATTTTGCCCACTAAGGTCATGCCAGATACTCTTTTTACGGCAGATACCATGAACACAGCACCTAAAACTGGCCACCATCGATCGCCAGCTTTCTCCAAAAAACCTAATTTTTTCATGCCTGACTTACTCCTTAATGGGAGTCTGTAGCAACCAAACCTACCTCGATCAACTGAAAAATTTAATAATTTCAACCAATCTTTAATGCGTAAAAGGTCTATAAATTGACCTTCTCTAGGTAAATAGGGGGTTTGAGCCAGTATATGACTGAAATACTGCCTTAATCCCCATAAGCTAGCTGGGTTAAAGCCTGATATCACAACTCGACCCTCTGGCATCAAGACTCTCTCCACCTCTCTTAGAACAGCATGTGGATCTACAGCAAACTCCAAAACATGGGGTAGCACAACTAAATCTAAGCTTTGGTTAGCAAAAGGAAGTTCTTCAGGTAGGCCGTCTACTGCATGCCAAAGGTATGTTGGTTCTTCATTTTGGGCTGGTTTGTCATGGGGCGCTCTCAGAATGATTTGTAAGGGCATTCTGTTCTCTTGAAGCGTTGAAATTTGAGGTAAACCAATCTGAAGTGCATGGTAGCCAAAAATATCGCTCACAATGTGGTCAAATTGAGCCTGTTCCCAGTCTAGGACATATTTTCCTGGGGGTGAGCTTAGCCAGGCATCCCAAGATGACCAAGGTGCTTTGCTTGCTATAGTGGGCTTTGCTCGATTCATGTATTGATTTTTAAATGCCTAAACAAATATTACAGGTTCAACCAATTGCTTCTTATGACGACAACTACATTTGGTTGTTGTCAGATGGTTATTTTGCCGTAGTTGTTGATCCGGGTGATGCCCAACCGGTGATAGCTTACTTGAAAGAGCATCACTTGGAGTTGAAATCAATTTTAATCACGCATCATCACGCTGATCATGTGGGTGGAATTGTTGAGCTACATGATTGGGCGTTGGCATCAGGTTGGGATGCGCCTGCTGTCTATGGCCCCATGATGGAGAATATCCCTTTGCGGACGGAGAGCTTGATGCAGGGTGATAGCTTGCATCTTCAGGCTCCTGCCTGTGAGGTATTTGTTGTTGAGGTCCCGGGGCACACCTTGGGACATTTAGCTTTTTATGTGGAGGCGGGGCAAAGTAAACATTTATTCTGTGGTGATACTTTATTTGCTTCAGGGTGCGGACGAGTTTTTGAAGGTACACCTTCGCAAATGTTTGATTCGCTGATGAAGCTTAAAGGCTTGCCTGACGATACCTGGATACATTGTGCTCATGAATACACCCTTAGCAATATAAAATTCGCGCTTGCTGTTGAACCCCAGAATCAAGATTTGCTTGATTGGAAAATTAAGGCGCAAGCACTGAGAAATGCTGGTAAACCTACTTTACCAACAACGATGGCACATGAAAAACGCGTTAACCCATTTCTTAGATCCAATATGCCGTCTGTGGTTGCAGGTGTAGTTAAGAGTCAGCCTTTAGTTAATGAAGAGCCCGTGCATGTTTTTGCTGCTCTGCGTGCATGGAAAGATGGATTTAAATAATGTTAGATAAATTGGTTCGTTATTCGCTGGGGATTGGGTTGGTGCTTCTATTAAGTGCTTGCGCATCACTCAATGGTGACTGGACAAATGAACCAAGTAAGGTCGTTACTAAAAATAGTAAGGCGGTAAGAGCTCCAAGGGTGGATATTGATAAACAATCCGTTCGTTCTTTGGATGCCCCGTATAACGACTTGTGGGATCGGGTTCGTGATGGTTTGGCTATGGATGATATGGAGAGTCCATTGGTCATTAAACATGTGCGCTGGTATGCCGATCGACCTGATTATGTTGACCGCATGATGTCAAGATCTTCTCGATACCTTTTTTATATTGTTGAGGAAGTTGAGCGCCGCAAGATGCCGATGGAATTAGCGTTGTTGCCATTCGTGGAGAGTGCATTTAATCCGGAAGCATTCTCTCGAGCTAAGGCATCAGGTATGTGGCAGTTTATGCCGGCCACTGGTAAAGATTTTAAATTGACCCAAAATATTTTTAGGGATGAGCGGCGTGATGTGATTCAGTCAACTGATGCAGCGCTTGATTATTTGCAGCGTTTGTACAAGATGTTTGGGGATTGGCATTTAGCTTTAGCGGCTTATAACTGGGGTGAGGGTAATGTTGCTAAAGCCATTAAACGTAATCAAGGAAAAGGCTTGCCCACGGATTACATGAGTTTAACGATGCCTGATGAGACGCGTAATTACGTGCCGAAATTATTGGCAGTTAAGCGAATTATTGAAGATTCAAAAGCCTACGGGTTGAATCTACCTAAATTAGAAAATCACCCATACTTTGTTATTGTTACTACGTCAAAAGATGTGGATGTAGATTTGGCAGCAAATTTTGCGAGGATGAGTTTGGCTGAATTTAAGTCGATGAATCCTTCATTTAATAAACCCGTTATTTTAGGTGCGACAGAGCCACAAATTTTGTTGCCATTTGGTAGGGCTGCATCTTTCCAAGATAATTTGGATGCACATAAAGGCCCGCTTTCTTCTTGGACGGCAATTCGTTTGGGAACCAGAGAGAGCGTTGATCAGTTAGCTAAGCGCTTGAGTGTGGATGCAGGTCAGTTGAGAGAAATTAATGGTATTCCTAAGGGGATGAGAATTAAGCCTGGTTCAACGGTCATCATCCCTAAATCTAAAAAATCAGGAGATGTGCCAGAGAGTTTGGCTTCAAATGCCATGCTCAGCCTTGAAAAAGAAGAGTTGGCCAAAAAGAAGGTAAAGGGCAAGAAAGTTGTCGCTAGTAAAGCAGCTCCAAAGTCAAAGCCCAAAGCTAAGAAGGCGCCAGTTAAAGAAACAAAATTAGCTGAAAACCGAAAAAAATCTAATTAATCGCAACAAAAATATCGGGTGAATCCCTGACCTGTCAGACCCTAGTCAGCCTGTGGCTTCAAATTCTTATGATTTGAATAAATTGTCATTGGTTGATTTGGGAGTGATGTATGTCTGCGTATAAAGCATTTCATGAACGTTCTGTAAAAGATCCTCAAGGTTTCTGGGCTGAGCAAGCACAGTTAATTGAATGGCAAAAACCATTTGATCAAGTCTTAGATTACAGTCATCCACCATTTGCAAAATGGTTCATCGGTGGCAAGACCAACTTGTGTCACAACGCAGTTGACCGTCATTTAAAAGATCGTCCGAATCAGCAAGCATTGATCGCTGTGTCAACAGAAACAGATCAAGAGAAAATCTATACTTTCCAAGAGTTACATACAGAAGTTAATCGTATGGCCGCCATTCTTAAGGCTAATGGCGTGGTTAAGGGTGATCGCGTTTTGATTTATATGCCAATGATTGCAGAGGCTTGTTTTGCGATGTTGGCTTGTGTTCGTTTGGGGGCTATTCATTCGGTTGTGTTTGGTGGGTTTGCTTCACACAGTTTGGCTTCACGTATTGATGATGCAAAGCCTAGGATGGTGATCTTGGCTGAGGCTGGCGCGCGCGGTGGTAAGCCTGTGCCCTACAAGCCATTGCTAGATGAGGCCATTAAGCTTTCGGAGCATAAGCCAGCCAAAGTGTTGGTGGTAGATCGTCAGTTGGTGGAATACTCTAAAGTAGAGGGACGTGATTTAGATTACGCCACAGAGCGAGCAAAAGTGATGGATGCCGTGGTGCCTTGTGAGTGGTTGGATGCTACCGATCCCTCTTATATTCTCTACACATCTGGTACTACAGGAAAGCCTAAAGGTGTTCAGCGTGATACGGGTGGTTATGCCGTTGCATTAGCTGCTTCTATGCGCCATATTTATGGTGGCCAACCTGGTGAGGCGATGTTTACAACATCAGATATTGGTTGGGTGGTGGGCCATAGCTACATTATTTATGGCCCATTGTTAAATGGTATGGCAACGATCATGTACGAGGGCACACCATTGCGCCCTGATGCTGGTATTTGGTGGCAGTTAGTTGAGAAGTATAAGGTTTCCGTGATGTTCTCTGCGCCAACTGCTGCACGCGTGTTGAAGAAACAAGATCCTGCTTTCTTAACTAAATATGACTTATCAAGCTTGCGCTCAGTATTTTTAGCCGGTGAGCCCTTGGATGAACCAACTGCTACTTGGTTACATCAGGCAATTAATAAGCCGATTGTTGATAACTATTGGCAGACTGAAACTGGTTGGCCTATGTTGGCCTTGCAACGCGGTATTGAGGTGATGCCACATAAGTTTGGTTCGCCAGGTGTGCCGGTTTATGGCTACAACATGAAATTGTTAGATGACGCAACGGGCGCCGAATTAGGTGCTGACCAAAAGGGTGTGGTAGCGATTGAGGGCCCATTGCCTCCTGGATGCATGCAAACAGTTTGGGGTGACGATGACCGTTTTGTAAAAACTTACTGGCAAACCGTGCCAGGCAAGATGGTGTACTCAACTTTTGACTGGGGCATTAAAGACAAAGATGGTTATTTCTTTATTTTGGGTAGAACCGACGATGTGATTAACGTGGCAGGGCATCGTTTGGGTACTCGTGAAATTGAGGAAAGTATTTCTAGTCATGCAAACGTAGCTGAAGTTGCTGTGGTGGGTGTAGAGGACAAGCTAAAAGGCCAGGTGGCCGTCGGTTTTGCGATCCCTAAGGATGCAAACAACACCGCAACCCTTGAAGCTGAAATCCTCAAGACAGTTGATGCTCAGCTGGGTGCCGTAGCAAGGCCAGCACGCGTGTATATAGTGACAGCGCTACCTAAAACACGCTCAGGCAAGATTGTTCGCCGTGCGTTGCAAGCTGTGGCTGAAGGCCGTGATCCTGGGGATTTGAGTACGCTAGATGACCAAACAGTTTTGGCACAAATTAAAACGCTGTTGGCTTCTTGATAAAAAGGCTCTGTGAGCCTGTAACTATATGAATAAAGGGGAATTTGTTCCCCTTTATTCATTGATAAATCAGGGTAATTCCTGATCAAAAGAAGCCAATAAGGTATAATTTCGTAGTTACGTTATTAGATACCGCCCTAGCGCTTAAAGACACATATACCTCCCGAAAATTCCCAGACCGGAGGAGTCTTTTCCGGATAAAGGGTGTGTCGGATGGCAGTAGGGCATTGGAGATACCTTTGCTGCCACCGTTGATTCTTTCTTTACCCCCAGCAGTCTTGGCCCTTGCCGATGGAACCCTTTTCCAGGGTTACAGTATTGGTGCGCCTGGGCAATCTGCTGGAGAGGTTGTTTTTAATACTGCCATCACTGGATATCAAGAAATCCTTACGGATCCGAGTTATTCACGTCAACTGGTAACCTTGACTTATCCGCATATTGGAAATGTTGGTGTGAATCAGCAAGATAGTGAATCGACTAAGATTCATGCCGCTGGTTTGATTATCAAAGACCTATCTCCGATAGCCTCTAACTTCCGCTGTGAAAAAACGCTGACTGATTATTTAGTTGGTGAAGGTGTCGTTGGGATTTCTGGGATTGATACTAGAAAGCTAACTCGCATCTTGCGTGACAAAGGTGCCCAGCCCGGTGCCATTGTCGCTGGGAGGATTGGCGATTCGATGGACAGTATTTGTGAGAAAGCCTTAGTTGCAGCCAAGGGCTTTCCAGGCATGGCTGGTTTGGATCTTGCCCAAGTTGTTACAACTTCCGATGCCTACGAATGGGTTGAGGGGGAATGGGGTTTGACGGCCGTTAATGGTCAGCCTGGTTTCACAAAATTAGAAAAACCGTTAAAACACGTTGTTGCTTATGACTTTGGTGTTAAGCGAAATATTTTGCGCATGTTGTCAGAGCGCGGATGTCGTTTGACGGTGGTGCCAGCAAAAACATCAGCTGCAGAAGTGCTTGCGATGAACCCAGATGGTGTTTTCTTATCGAATGGCCCAGGGGACCCTGAGCCATGCGATTACGCCATTGCAGCAGCCAAAACTTTTATTGATAAAGCTATACCAACCTTTGGTATTTGTTTGGGCCACCAAATCATGGGGTTAGCCGCGGGTGCTAAGACATTAAAAATGAAATTTGGTCATCATGGCGCTAACCATCCTGTAAAAGATTTAGATACTGGTCGTGTGGTAATTACTTCTCAGAACCATGGATTTGCTGTTGATTCAAGCACTCTGCCAGCCAATGTAAGGCCGACACATGTATCTTTGTTTGATGGTTCATTGCAAGGTTTGGCATGGACGGATAAGCCAGCCTTTTGTTTCCAAGGTCACCCAGAAGCATCCCCAGGTCCGCATGATATTGCCTACCTGTTTGATCGCTTTATTAAATTGATGTGAGATTGACGAATGCCTAAGCGTACCGACATAAAAAGTATTTTAATTATTGGCGCGGGTCCTATCGTCATTGGACAAGCCTGCGAATTTGACTATTCTGGCGCTCAAGCCTGTAAGGCTCTGCGATCAGAAGGGTATCGAGTTGTTTTGGTTAATAGCAACCCTGCGACCATCATGACAGACCCTGAAATGGCTGATGTAACTTACATTGAGCCGATTACATGGGAAGTGGTTGAACGCATTATTGCCAAAGAAAAGCCAGACGCTATTTTGCCAACGATGGGTGGCCAAACTGCCTTGAACTGTGCATTAGACTTGCATCGTCATGGCGTCCTTGAGAAGTATGGCTGTGAACTTATCGGAGCCTCTCCAGAAGCGATTGATAAAGCTGAAGATCGTCAGAAATTTAAAGAAGCTATGACGAAGATTGGCTTAGGTTCTGCTAAGTCAGGTATTGCTCATTCAATGGAAGAAGCTCACGCGGTTCAACAACAGATTACGGCCGAAACAGGTGGTGCTGGTTATCCGGTCATTATTCGACCTTCATTCACCATGGGTGGATCTGGTGGCGGTATCGCATACAACCGCGAGGAATTTGAAGAAATCTGCAAGCGTGGTTTAGATTTATCTCCAACGCGAGAGTTGTTGATTGAAGAATCGCTTTTGGGTTGGAAAGAGTATGAGATGGAAGTGGTGCGTGATCGTAAAGATAATTGCATCATTGTTTGCTCAATTGAAAACTTGGATCCAATGGGGGTTCATACAGGTGACTCCATTACAGTGGCGCCTGCTCAAACATTAACGGATCGTGAATATCAAATTTTGCGTAACGCTTCTTTAGCGGTGTTGCGTGAGATTGGTGTTGACACGGGTGGTTCAAACGTACAGTTCTCAATTAATCCTAAAGATGGTCGCATGATTGTGATTGAGATGAATCCTCGGGTATCCCGCTCATCTGCTTTAGCATCAAAGGCAACGGGTTTCCCGATTGCGAAAATTGCTGCGAAGTTAGCTGTTGGATTCACATTGGATGAGTTGCAAAATGATATTACTGGCGGTAAAACACCAGCTTCTTTTGAGCCATCGATTGATTATGTGGTTACAAAAATCCCACGTTTTGCATTTGAAAAATTCCCAGCTGCCGACAAGCGTTTAACAACGCAAATGAAATCGGTGGGCGAGGTGATGGCGATTGGCCGAACATTCCAAGAGTCATTCCAAAAGGCATTGCGTGGTCTTGAGGTCGGTGTTGATGGTTTGGATGAGAAATCTACAGACATTGATGAGATCACTCAAGAAATTCGTGAGCCAGGCCCTGACCGTATTTGGTATTTGGGAGATGCTTTCCGTATGGGGATGAGCAAAGAAGATGCTTTCCTTAACACGGCAATTGATCCTTGGTTCTTGACTCAGATTTCTGAATTAATTGAGATTGAGCAGAAATTGCAAGCGCGACAGTTGAAAGATTTAACTGCACAAGAATTGCGTTTTGTGAAACAAAAGGGCTTCTCTGATCGCCGCTTAGCTAAATTATTAAAGACTGATGCAAGAGCTGTGCGTGAGGCTCGCCATGCTTTAAACGTAAGACCTGTTTATAAGCGTGTTGATACTTGTGCCGCAGAGTTTTCTACCAATACTGCTTACATGTATTCATGTTATGAAGCAGAGCATGGTGAGTGCGAAGCAGCGCCTACCAATAAAGAGAAAATCATGGTCTTGGGCGGTGGTCCTAACCGAATTGGCCAAGGCATTGAATTTGACTACTGTTGTGTCCATGCGGCTTTAGCTATGCGTGATGATGGTTATGAAACCATCATGGTGAATTGCAACCCTGAAACTGTTTCTACTGACTATGACACATCTGACCGCTTGTATTTTGAGCCGTTAACTTTAGAAGATGTTTTGGAAATTGTGGCCATCGAAAAGCCGAAGGGTGTGATTGTTCAGTACGGTGGGCAAACTCCGTTGAAGTTGGCCTTGGATCTAGAGGCGAATGGTGTACCTATTATTGGTACTAGCCCAGACATGATTGATGCTGCAGAAGATCGCGAGCGTTTCCAGAAGTTATTGCAAGAGTTAGGTTTGCGTCAGCCACCTAATAGAACAGCTCGAACAGAGACTGAAGCGCTGGTTTTGGCGGAAGAGATTGGTTATCCACTGGTAGTGCGCCCATCTTATGTATTAGGTGGTCGTGCCATGGAAATTGTTCATGATGGCCGTGATCTTGAGCGCTATATGCGCGAGGCTGTGAAAGTTTCTCATGATTCACCGGTTCTTTTAGATCGATTCTTAAATGATGCGATCGAGTGCGATGTGGACTGTATTTCTGATGGTAAGAGAGTTTTCATTGGTGGCGTGATGGAGCATATTGAACAGGCGGGCGTTCACTCTGGTGACTCTGCATGTTCATTGCCTCCATACTCATTGTCAAAAGAAACGGTTGATGAGATGCGTCGTCAAACAGCTGCGATGGCTAAGGGTCTTAATGTGGTTGGCTTGATGAATGTTCAGTTTGCGATTCAGCAAGTTAATGGCAAAGATATTGTTTATGTCTTGGAAGTTAATCCACGTGCTTCAAGAACTGTGCCATATGTTTCAAAAGCAACTGGCTTGCAATTGGCGAAAATTGCTGCGCGATGTATGGCCGGTCAAAGTCTTGATCAACAGGGTATTGGCGAGGAGGTCATTCCGCCTTATTTCTCTGTTAAAGAAGCTGTATTCCCATTTAATAAATTCCCAGGAGTTGATCCGATTTTAGGACCAGAGATGCGCTCAACGGGTGAGGTCATGGGGGTAGGTAAAACTTTTGGTGAGGCATTATTCAAGTCTCAGTTGGCAGCAAGTACCACATTGCCGAAGTCTGGTACGGTTTTGTTAACGGTGAAAGATAGTGACAAGGTGAAAGCAGTTGAGGTAGCCCAAATGCTTCATGGTATGGGGTATTCAATTGTGGCAACCCAAGGTACTGCTGCAGCTATTGAGGCCGCTGGTGTGCCTGTGAAGCGTGTTAACAAGGTTAAAGATGGCCGCCCACATATTGTGGATATGATCAAAAACGGTGAGATTGAGCTTGTATTTACGACGGTTGATGAGACAAGAACAGCTATTGCTGATTCAAGGTCGATTCGAACAACAGCTCAAGCAAATCGCGTGACTTATTACACAACGATTAGTGGTGCAAAAGCAGCTGTTGCTGGTATTAAGGCGATTGATCAATTAGAAGTTTATGACTTGCAAGGACTTCACACATCTCTTTAAGGGATGTCTGTTGGATGGTTGGTCATCGATTAGTTAAGAAAGTTTGAAGTAGATATGAGTACGATTCCAATTACAAGACGTGGTGCTGAACTTTTAAAAGAAGAGCTGCATCGTTTAAAGCATGTTGAGCGACCAGAGGTAATTAATGCCATTGCAGAGGCTCGCGCTCAAGGGGACTTATCTGAAAATGCTGAATATGATGCGGCAAAAGAAAAGCAGGCATTCATTGAGGGCCGTATCCAAGAGCTAGAAGGCAAGTTATCGGCTGCTCAAGTGATTGATCCAAGTACTTTGGATGTTGAGGGCCGGATTGTTTTTGGGGCAACGGTAGAGCTAGAGGATTTGGAGAATGGCAATAAAGCGATTTATCAAATTGTTGGCGATGATGAAGCGGATTTAGAGTTTGGCAAAATATCAATTAGTTCACCTATTGCACGAGCTTTAATTGGCAAGGAGGAAGGCGATGTTGCTACATTCCATGCCCCAGGTGGTAATCGTGAAGTTGAAATCCTTAACGTTAACTATGTTTAATTAATATGTTCCTTACCGCTCAAAGAGTATTTTTATATATATTTGCACTTTGGCTAGGTAGTTTGGTAACTGTTGGTTATGTCGTGGCGCCTGTACTCTTCGCAACCTTAAATGACACTCAGGTAGCGGGCATGATAGCGGGCCAATTGTTTCGGATAGAAGGCGCTGTCAGTTTGATTTTGGGTGTGGCTTTGATGGTTTTTGCCAATTTATTGGTCAAGCGACACGTAGAGCGTTTTAGACAAGTGCGGTGGTTTTTGTTGGTGATGTTGATTTGTGCTGCAGTCGTGGTTTTTATTTTGCAGCCAGTGATGAATGCCATGAGAGAAGAGGCGCTCAGTCAAGGTTTTCCAGTTATGTTATCGCCATTAGCGGCATCCTTCGGAGGGCTACATGGCATTTCTAGCATTTTATATTTGATACAAACCCTGTTGGGGTTGGTGTTGTTGTGGCGCTTAACTAAATCCATAGATCTAGTTAAGGCTGACTAGTTGCCTAATTGGCGTTTTTTAACACTGGTTTGGCGAACTTTTGAACGTTTCACTTGGCCGCCTGCCGCAACGCGTTGATTGCCTAGAACGGTTGTTGCAACTGGTTTTGGTCGGCGCTGTGGGTTGCGAGTAAATTTTTTCACCATCACAGTTTTGGGGCCGCTATTTTTACTACGGCGTTTATCTACTGCTTCTTTTTCAACTTTAGGGCGATACAGTACTAACAGTTTGCCAATATGTTGGATGGGAGCTGCGCTTAATTCCTCACAAAGTTGGTTGTATATCGCTACACGAGTTTCGCGATCGTCGCCAAACACGCGCACTTTAATTAAGCCGTGTGAGTTGAGAGCGTTATTAACTTCTTTGGTGACCGCAGGCGTTAAGCCATCTGCACCAATGAGCACGATAGGTTTTAGCGCGTGAGCGTCTGAGCGATGTGCCGAGCGTTCGGCAGAGGATAATTCAAGTATTGGCATAGAAATTTCTTTGGAAGGCCTACATGATAAGCGATTCCTTGCGTAACTATTCATGTGAAGAAGATAAAAACAGCGGAAAATGCAGAATTACTGAGATTAATTACTAAAACTGCTTGAAAATGCAGTTAATGAGTGGAAATAGATAGTTGTGGCAAAGAATAAGTTTAATAAAGACTGGTTGAATGATCATTTGAATGACCCCTACGTCAAAATGGCGCAGAGAGAGGGTTATCGTGCGCGCGCAGCTTATAAGTTAAAAGAAATTGATGAGCAGGATCGCTTAATCGGTCCTGGGATGGTGATTGTTGATTTGGGTAGTACGCCAGGTAGTTGGTCGCAGTATGCCCGTAATAAATTAGTTGAATTTGGTAAGAAGAACGCTCATGTTCCTGAGGGTAAGCCTTATGGAACCATTGTGGCTATCGATATTCTGCCAATGGAAGATATTGCAGATGTCACCTTTTTGCAGGGTGATTTCCGGGAGGAGTCAGTTTTACGCCAGTTTGAAGCACTATTACCTGGTAATCCATCTGGTGGTCCTCGGGTGGATTTGGTCATGTCTGATATGGCCCCAAATCTGTCAGGGGTTGCGACAGCCGATGCTGCTCGTATGGGACATTTGGCAGATTTGGCGCTGGAGTTTTCGCAAGCACACTTAAAACCTAATGGTGCTCTATTAATTAAGTGCTTCCACGGCAGTGGTTACAGTCAAATTGTTGAATCATTTAAGAAAGTGTTTAAAACAGTTTCATCTAGAAAGCCAAAGGCCTCTCGTGATAAGTCGGCTGAAACCTTTTTGTTAGGTAAAAACCTTAAATAAATATTAAAAACCTGACAAAACCATAAGAAATGTATGGGAATTCCTTCTTTTTTAGTCAAGCACTTGAAAAATGGAGGTAGTAGAATCATATAGTGTGTAGATATATCTGCCTTAAGGAGGCTTCGTGAACAATAAGTGGATACAGAAGGTAGGTGTGTGGCTCGTTGTGGGACTCATACTGTTCACTGTTTTCAAACAATTTGATAAGCCTCGTTCGCAAGAGGGCATTACCTATTCTCAATTTATGGATGATGCTAAAAACGGCAAAATCAAGAGGGTGGATGTCCAGGGTCGCAATATTCAGGTGACACCTACTGATGGGCAAAAATATTCCGTCATCAGTCCAGGGGATATTTGGATGGTTGGCGATTTAATGAAATACGGTGTCCAGGTAACTGGAAAGGCTGAAGAAGAACAGTCTTTATTGGTGTCGGCTTTGTATTATTTGGGACCAACGTTGCTCATCATCGGTTTTTGGTTCTTGATGATGAAGCAGATGCAGGGTGGCGGCAAGGGAGGAGCGTTCTCTTTTGGCAAGTCGCGTGCTCGATTGATTGATGAAAATACCAACGCTATTACATTTGCTGATGTTGCTGGTTGCGATGAGGCAAAGGAAGAGGTTTTTGAGTTAGTCGACTTTTTGAAGGATCCGACAAAATTCCAAAAATTAGGTGGACATATTCCGCGGGGCGTTCTATTGGTAGGTCCTCCTGGTACGGGTAAAACATTACTAGCAAAAGCAATTGCTGGCGAAGCAAAAGTACCATTCTTTTCCATTTCTGGTTCTGATTTTGTAGAAATGTTCGTTGGTGTGGGCGCTGCTCGCGTGCGCGATATGTTTGAGAATGCGAAAAAGCAAGCCCCTTGCATTATCTTTATCGACGAGATTGATGCGGTTGGCCGTCATCGTGGCGCTGGTATGGGTGGTGGTAATGATGAGCGTGAGCAAACATTGAACCAAATGTTGGTTGAAATGGATGGCTTCGAGCCTAACAGCGGCGTCATTGTGATCGCCGCTACAAACCGTTCAGACGTGCTTGATAAAGCACTTTTAAGACCGGGTCGTTTTGATCGTCAGGTGCATGTTGGTTTGCCAGATATTCGTGGGCGCGAACAAATTCTTAAAGTCCATATGCGTAAAGTGCCTATCAATAGTGATGTTGATGCTGCGATATTGGCGCGCGGTACTCCTGGATTCTCTGGCGCTGATTTGGCAAATTTAGTTAATGAATCTGCTTTATTTGCTGCGCGTCGTAATAAACGCACGGTGGATATGCAAGATTTTGAAGATGCTAAAGATAAAATTTTTATGGGCCCTGAGCGCAAATCTGCTGTGATGCGTGAGGAGGAGCGTCGTAATACCGCTTACCATGAGTCTGGACATGCGGTGGTGGCAAAAGTATTGCCGAAAGCTGATCCGGTTCATAAAGTTAGCATCATGCCGCGTGGGTGGGCCTTAGGTGTTACTTGGCAGTTGCCTGAGCATGATCGCGTTAACATGTACAAAGATAAGATGTTGGAAGAAATTTCCATCTTATTTGGTGGGCGATTAGCTGAAGAAATTTTCTTGAACTCTAGCAGTACCGGTGCGTCGAATGATTTTGAGCGAGCTACAAAGATGGCCCGTGATATGGTGACTCGTTATGGTATGAGTGAAGTGTTGGGCACTATGGTCTATGTAGATTCAGAGCAGCCAGGCATGTTTGGCGCTACAACTGCTAAATCTGTATCTGAGGCTACTCAGCAAAAAGTTGACGTTGAGATTCGAGCGATTTTGGATCGTCAGTATGCGGTTGCGAAGAAGATCTTGGAAGAGCATCGTGACAAAGTTGAGGTGATGGTAAAAGCATTGCTTGAATGGGAGACGATTGATGCTGACCAAGTGAATGACATCATGGCTGGAAAAGATCCGCGCCCACCTAAATACCCACCATCTGCCAGCAGTGGTGGACCATCAGGTGGTGCTCCAGCAGTGGCTGAGGGAGGCGCTCCGGCGGCGGCTTGATGGGGGAGAAAAATATAACGCCCGTGGCATGGAGCTGCGGGCGTTTTCTTTTTGATTGGAGCCAACGGGTTGAGCCTGTGGTGATGGGGATTTTGAATCTCACGCCTGATTCTTTTTCTGATGGTGGAAAATTTTCTGGGCGTGATCAGGCATTGCGCCATGCTGAGCAAATGATTGCACAAGGCGCAGAAATGATTGATGTGGGTGGTGAGTCCAGTCGCCCAGGTGCTGAGGCGCTCTCTTTGCAGGAAGAGCTTGATCGCGTGATGCCGGTTCTTGAGGGATTAAAAGGGGCTCCAGTGGCTATTTCTTTGGATACCTATAAAGCAAAAGTAATGCAGGCGGCTATTGAATTAGGTGTTGATTGCATTAACGATATTTGGGCATTTAGGCAGCCTCATGCTGTCGAAGCGGTAGCTCAGAGTTCTTGCGGCGTGATGTTAATGCATATGCAAAAAGATCCGCAAACCATGCAATTTGATCCTCACTATGACGACGTTGTGAGTGAGGTCAATGGTTTCTTGATGGAGCGCTGCGTTGCTTTGGAAGAAGAGGGTATAGCTCGAGAGCGTTTAGTCATTGACCCTGGGTTTGGTTTTGGTAAAACGGCGCAACATAATATGGCGATGTTGGCACATTTCAAAACCTTTTGCCAACATGGATTGCCAGTTGTAGCTGGGATTTCGAGAAAATCCAGTTTGGGGTCAATCACTGGTCGTGATATTGATCAGCGGATGGTGGCTAGTGTGGCTGCAGCACTGATGGCTATTGAGCGAGGCGCCAAGATTGTTCGGGTACATGATGTTGCAGAAACTGTGGATGCTGTAAAAATTTGGTCCGCTGCTCAAAATTCCTTATAGAATATATATATGACACGTCAATATTTTGGAACAGATGGAATTCGAGGGGAAGTCGGTAAATTTCCGATTGTTCCTGATTTTGTGATGCGACTAGGCTATGCTGCCGGTCAGGTCTTGGCAAAGAGTGCTGATGCACATGGCAAACCTACTGTATTGATTGGAAAAGATACCCGTGTTTCTGGCTATTTGTTAGAGGCCGCTTTGGAGGCTGGTTTTTCGGCTGCGGGTGTTGATGTGATGTTGTGCGGACCTATGCCAACTCCTGCGATTGCCTATTTGACGAGAGCATTAAGACTGTCTGCAGGGGTTGTAATTTCTGCTTCGCACAATCCCTATCACGATAACGGCATCAAATTCTTTTCCGCTAACGGTGACAAATTAGACGACGCAGTTGAATTACAGATTGAAGCAGCGCTGAAAGAGCCGATGAGTTGTGTGGATTCTGCTCATTTAGGTAAAGCCAAGCGATTAGATGATGCCTCTGGTAGATATATTGAATTTTGTAAAAGCACTTTCCCCAATCAATTGAGTCTTCATGGTTTGAAGGTAGTAGTTGATTGTGCTCATGGTGCGGCCTACCACATAGCTCCCCATGTATTCCATGAGTTAGGTGCAGAGGTGGTTGCGATTGGTATTCATCCAAATGGTAAAAATATTAATGACAAAGTTGGCGCCACATCTCCACAAGCATTAATTGATAAGGTTAAAGAAGAGGGTGCGGATCTTGGTATCGCTTTAGATGGTGATGCTGATCGTTTGCAATTGGTTGATGGCTCTGGACGATTATTCAATGGCGATGAATTATTGTATTTAATAGCCATGGCAAGAAAGCATGCTGGAGAAATAGTTACTGGTGTTGTCGGTACATTGATGACAAATTTGGCTGTTGAAAAAGCCTTGGTTTCCGAAGGCATTCAGTTTGTAAGGGCAAAAGTTGGTGATCGTTATGTGCTCGAGCAATTAAAAGAGAAAAACTGGTTACTGGGTGGCGAAGGATCTGGCCATTTAATTTGTTTGGATAAACACACTACCGGTGACGGTATTGTTGCAGCCCTGCAGGTCTTATCTGCCATGCGCCAATCTAATAAAACGTTAGCGCAGTTATTGGAAAAAATTAAATTGTTTCCTCAGACCTTGGTAAATGTGCGTTATCAGCAGGGTTACCAGTGGCAGTCTGATGAAAAAATACAACGTGCTGTGGCGCTGGCTGAGAAAGAGCTGGATGGTTCTGGCCGAGTCTTAATTAGAGCTTCTGGTACTGAGCCTCTATTGAGAGTTATGGTTGAGGCAGAGCAAGCAGATATAGCTAAGGCGCAGGCTAACAAAATTGCGGCGGTCATTCCGGTATAGGTAGAGTCAATGAAGAAAATCATCATTAGTTTTCTTCTCTTATTGCCAATTTTCGCACTGGGTGAATCGCTTGATAACCCATACAAGGTAACGGCCGATGTTGTGCGCGAGGGCGACACCTTTTTAATATCAGCGAATTATCAGAGCCCATTAACGGTGTGCCAAGCCTATCAGTATTTAACTGACTATGAGGCAGCGACTAAAGTGCCTGGAGTTATTGAGTCAAAGGCTTTTAGGCAGGCAAATGGTAGGGTATTGGTAGAGCGTTCTGCTGAAGAGCAGATTATGTTTATTAAAATTAAGCTCCACACGCTCATTGAATATACCGAATACCCTTTGGTTGGGACTGAGTTTACGCAAATTAAGGGCGACTCTAAAAAATTTACGGGTAAATGGAGTGTTGCTCCAAGTATGAATGGAAGTAGCAGCACAACGATCAAGTATCAAGGGGTTTTAGAGCCTGACTCCCATGTACCCATGTTTATCCTCCAATACTTTATACAAAATAGCTTAGAGGATCGTTTTAAGGTGATGGCTAGGTTATCGGCCGAGAGGAAGGGGTATGCTCTGGCAGCTTGTAAATAGAGGGTTAATTGGCTTTTTTATGGCAAAACTTGATATAAGTTAAATTGAGAAATTTGCCATCTAATTCTTGCTGGGTTACAATATTGTTCTTAGTCGGAGTGTGGCGCAGTCTGGTAGCGCACCTGGTTTGGGACCAGGGGGTCCAAGGTTCGAATCCTTGTACTCCGACCACTTTCACTTCTTACCCCCCCCATCCTTTTTAATTAATAAAACATTCATCTATAGATGGCATATTGTTTCCTATGGTTTTTAAGGAAAGTTTCTGCAAAACTGTTAAGCTATTAGTCTGTTGCGCGGTTAATTAGCGTATTTATTTAAAGCTGGTAAAAATAAAGAGGAGTATTCGTGAAAATATTATTACCCGTTGATGGTTCGAAGTCATCTGTTAATGCAGCTAAGTATGTTGCAAAATTGGTGAGCGATTTACGCTCTAAATGCGCGGTCACGCTAATGAGCGTACACGATGATGTGAGTTTGCGACATGTCAGAACTTTTGTGGCAAAAAATGTTGTAGAAGACTATTTGCGAGAGGTCAGTGAAAAAGAATTAAAGGCCACTAGAAAAGTATTGGATGATGCTGGTGTTAAGCACGACATGATTATCAAGCAAGGCAATATTGCTAAGGAAATATTGGCTACTGCTAATAAAGAGAAATTTGATTTGATTGTGATGGGCTCGAAAGGTAGAGGTGGTTTAATTGATTTGGCTTTAGGCTCTATTGCCCAAAAAATTACTGCATCCGCAAAGCAGCCTGTATTACTGGTTAAGTAGTAAGTTAGCTATTAATCTAGTGATGTAACTTGATAAAAAACAGAGTTACAAAGAGAATTATCAAAAGCCACCAATCGGTGGCTTTTTTGCTACTGATTTTATGGAAGCAAATCCAACACTGATTCTGCTGGACGACACAGGCGCACGCCTTTATCAGTAACCACGATTGGGCGGTTAATGAGGATGGGGTTGGCAATCATGAAGTTGATCAGTTCGTCATCAGACCACTTAGGATTACCTAGATCTAATTCTTGATAGGGCGTGCCTCTTTCTCTTAGAAAGTGGCGCACTGATTCACCGCTGGTTTGAATCATTTGAGTTAGCTCTGATTTTTTAGGCGGATTTTCTAAATAAAGAATCACGGTTGGTTCAAAGCCGGACTCTTTGATTAGAGCGAGGGTATTTCTGGAGGTGCCACACTTAGGGTTGTGGTAAATCGTAATATTAGCCATATCAGCTATTTTAGAGAATTAATTTTGGGGCGCCACTTTTGAGAGATTTTTAAAGCGTTCTAATCCCAGTTTGGTCAGTTCAACATATTTAATTCTGGTATCTGAGACTGTCCTAAAGTTGATTAGCTCTTTAGCTAACAATTTTTTTATGCCACTGTGTATCGTAGCGGGGGATGCAATATGCTTGCATGCCATGATGTCTGAAACACATAGGGGGGTACCTTTTTCTGCAGCATAAATCAATTCATTCAGAATTTTTACCTGAAACGAATCAAGGCTATATAAAGCATTAATTTCGGACTCATACTTTAGATATTTAATATAAGTTTGTAACTTATTGTCCATCTTGATGTTTTGCTCCAAGTTCGTTAAACAATCTTGCTGTTGTTTTTTATGACTTTATTTGATTCTATTTTATAAATGGTATAAATTGGACTAACTATATAAATTTAAAAGAAAAATAAAATGAGTGAAAATTTCTACCAAAAAGCAGAAGCACTTTTGGACATTATTCATGAATTAGCAATTTCTAATAAAAATGAAGAAATAGAGGGCTTTCCTTTTTCAGAAAAAGACGGTGCTATTCAGCTTCACCCATCTTTAAAAGCCGAGTTAGATCAGCATGATGATGCTGACTTATTAGATTGGACCATGGAGAATATTAAAGAACTATTTTGATGAGATGATCCGTTTGTCAGTTGCTAATAAGATTAACGATTTGCTAATAGCTATCAAAATAATCGTTAATTTATATAAATATGGCGGTCCAATTTTCTGCAGTTAATTTTCAACAATTCCCAAAACATTAATTAATTGAATTGAGTTATGTCCGTCCATCGAGGTTGTTTCATGGGAGAGTTGGGGCTTTTAGGGCATCAAAAATTTCGAGTGAAAATGGCAACTCGGCTATAATTTCGCTAATCTTTTAAAGACTGCCCATAGCTCAGCTGGATAGAGCACCGCCCTTCTAA